>WBZR01000005.1_pt1 | contig 475266 bp, 378 predicted proteins | sample 5204231 | NCBI WGS metagenome assembly WBZR01 (sample SAMN12412403, study PRJNA552823) | activated sludge metagenome | isolation source: activated sludge from anammox sidestream of wastewater treatment plant... | place: USA: Virginia | collected 2017-08 | reverse complement strand
CGGCAAGACGCCGATGCAGACGTTCTTGGACAGCGTGCCGCTCGCGAAGGAGAAGATGCTCGTCGCGTGACCACGCGGCGGACACCGAACCCATCCGACGCTGTCAGATGAAGTCTCGACTTGTACATCTCAAACCCTGGTGGCGCGCGGCGGCGTCGTCCGCTGAGCGCGCCTACAGCAGCGTGCCGCGCAGGACGATGCTCGCGATCGTGAAGTAGATGACGATGCCGGTCACGTCCACGAGCGTCGCGACGAACGGCGCCGAGGCGCTCGCGGGATCCAGCCCGACCCGGCGGAGCAGGAACGGCAGCATGGACCCCGAGAGCGTGCCCCAGGTCACCACCCCGATCACGCTCAGTCCGATGGTGAAACCGATCACCAGGTAGTGCGGGCCGTAGCTGTGGAACAGGTGCTCCCACGTGAAGACGCGGGTGAAGCCGATGGCGCCGAGAATGGCGCCCATCAGCAGGCCGGTGATGAGCTCGCGGCGGATAACCCGCCACCAGTCGGCGAGCCGGACCTCGCCCAGCGCCATGGCGCGAATGACCAGCGTCGAGGCCTGCGAGCCCGAGTTGCCGCCGCTCGAGATGATGAGCGGGATGAAGATGGCCAGCACCACGGCGCGGGAGATCTCGTTCTCGAACCGGCCCATGGCGGTGGTGGTGAGCATCTCCGACAGGAACAGGGCGGCCAGCCAGATCACCCGCTTCTGCACCATCTGCGGGATCCCGACCTGCAGGTAGGGCGCGTCGAGGGCCTCGGTGCCGCCGATCTTGTGGATGTCCTCGGTGGCCTCCTCCTGGATGACGTCCACGATGTCGTCCACCGTGACGATGCCCTGCATGCGGCCGGCCTCGTCCACGACCGGGATCATGTGCAGGTCGTGCTGCTGGAACAGCCGTCCCAGCGCCTCCTGGTCCATGTCCGCGCGGGCGGAGTAGACCTCGGTCGTCATCAGTTCGCGCACGGTGGCGCCGGGCGCGGCGGTGAACAGGTCGCGCAGCCCGACGACCCCCACCAGCTTCTGGTCGGTCTCGAGCACGTAGACGTAGTTGACGTTCTCGAGCTTGTCGCGCCCCTGGCGGCGCAGGTAGGCGATGGCCTCGTCCGCGGTGGCCTCGGGGCGCACGCGCGCGTAGCGCGTGTTCATGAGCCCGCCGGCGTCGTCCTCGGCGTAGGCGAGCAGCGCCGTGACCTCTGCGCGGGTCTGCTCGTCGAGCAGCGCCAGCCATTCCTCGCGTTCCCCCGACTCCTCGCACTGCTGCAGCACGTCGGCCGCGTCGTCGGGCGGAAGCAGCCGCAGCCAGGACCTGCGCTGGGCCGCCGGCATCAGCGAGATGAGCTGGTGTTCGTCGCGCGCCGAGAGGTCGAGAAAGAAGTCCTCCGCGTCCGCACGCGGCAGGTCGAAGAACGCCTCGAGCCGGTCCTCGGGGGAGAGGATCCGCCAGGTTTCCTGGAGGTCCTCGACCGCGAGGTCGGCTTCGCTCTCGGCTTCTTTGCGCAGTGAGTTCACGGGGCGCTCCGGACGCCGCGGGCGCGCGCCTCCCGCGGAAGGTCGTGAGGATGGCCCGCAAGCTAACCGCTCGCTCGCTCGCGCGTCCACTCCGAAGCGCTCAGCTCGAGGGCAGGCAGGGCTCCTCGCCGCCGACGGGCCGGGCCGCGGCTTCGGACTTCACGGCGTCCGCGGGCACCCGTTCACCAGTGCGCGCCGTGGTGATGAGCACGACCGCCGTCACGACCAGCAGCGCGGCGGTCAGCGACCGGTTCGAGAGCGCTTCGCCGGCGAACGCCCAGCCGAGAGCGAGCGCCACGATCGGGTTCACGAACGCGTACGTCGCGACCCGCGCCGGCGGCACGTGGCGCAGCAGGTAGAGGTAGGCCGAGAAGGCCACCACCGAGCCGAACACCGACAGGTAGCCGAGCGCCGCGATCGAACTCCAGCCAACGCGCGCGGGGTCGAAACGCGCGAACTCGCCGAGCGCGCCGCTCATCGCCAGCAGGAAGGCGCCACCGGACAGCATGCCCACGCCCGTCGAGGCGAGCGGGGAGCGCGGCAGGCGCACCCGTCGCGCCCACAGCGTGCCCCACGCCCACGAGAACGCGCCCGCCACGGGCAGCAGAGCCCACCGCGCCGGGAACTCCGTGCGCGCCGCGTGCGCGAGCGAGGGCGCGAGCAGCAGCGCGATGCCGGCGAAGCCGAGCACCAGCCCCACGAGCGAGCGGGCCGGCGGCCGCACGGCGTCACGGCCGAACGCGGCGAGCAGCGCCATCCACAGCGGAATGGTGGCGAGCAGCAGCGCCACGAGGCCCGAGGGAACGTGCGTGACGCCGAGCGTGACCGAGCCGTTGCCGACCGCCGGCAGCAACACGCCGACGATCGCGGCGTTGCGCAGCTCGGCGCCGCGGGGCCAGGACGCCCCGGTCACGCGCGCCCAGACGAGCAGCGCCAGCCCCGCCGACAGCAGGCGCGTCGCGCACATCAGAAGCGGTGGCAACGTCGCGACCGCGATGCGGGTGGCGAGGAACGTCGAGCCCCAGATGAAATACACGCACGCGAAGGCGATCAGCACCCTGGCGATCCGCCCGCGTTCGCGCAGGCGTTCAACCACGCGCCTTCACCGGGCGGGGCGCGCCGTCCACGGGCAGGGCCCAGCTGTCCTTGAAGGTGTCGAGCGCGATGATGCTCTGGGTCGAGCGAACGGACTCGATGGCGCCGAAGCGGTCGCGCAGCAGCCTGCCGAGCGCCTCGGGATCCTTGACGCGCACCTTGACCAGGTAGCTGTCCTGCCCGGCGACGTGGTGCACCTCGAGCACCTCGGGAAGCTGCGCGAGCGCTTCGCCCGACGAACTCGTGCCGATGCGCTCGTCGCTGCGGACGAGCACGTAAGCGAGCAGCGGCCGGTCCACCGCCCTCGGGTCCACCCGCGCGGCGTAGCCGGTGATGACGCCGCGCTGCTCGAGGCGGCGCACCCGCTCGAAGATCGCCGACGGCGCCATGCCGATGCGGCGCGAAAGGTCCACGTTGGCCATGCGACCGTCCGTCTGCAGCAGCTCAAGGATCTTGCGGTCCACGTCATCGAGCATATGGAGCCTCCCGGTAGACTCGGGACAATAGTTCGCGCTTGTCGCCAATCAAGAGAAGTTTCTGCTAGTTCCAAGCCGAACAATCCGACGATTATTCGGAAAGGTGCGTATGACGTGGCGGGCGTCGCGAGGCGCTTTCGGCGCGGCAGAGCGAGCCGTGAACGGCCCGCCGCGGCAGCTTCCCAGTTCCGACGCGCCTCAGGCCGGCCCGGCGCCCTTCCCCGCGCTCGCACCTTCGGCCCAAGAACGCGACGCGGCTCCTTCCGGGTGGGAAGGAGCCGCGCCGCGATCGAGGGCCCCGGCGGGCCCGAAGTCAGTCGTCGATTTCCTTGATGACCACGCTGTCCACGCCGTCGATCTCGAGCAGCTTGACTCCGATGACCTCCTTGCGGGACGTGGGGACGTTCTTGCCCACGAAGTCGGCGCGGATCGGCAGCTCGCGGTGGCCGCGGTCAATGACCACGGCCAGCTGGATCGAACGCGGCCGGCCGAAATCGATGAGCGCGTCCATCGCGGCGCGCACCGTACGGCCGGTGAACAGCACGTCGTCGATCAGCACCGCGATCTTGCCGTTGATGTCCACCGGGATTTCGGTCGCGCCGACCACCGGGTGGGCCGAAACGGTGGACAGGTCGTCGCGGTAGAGCGTGATGTCGAGGCTGCCCTCGACCGGCGAGGTGCCCTCGAACTCCTTGATCTTCGCGGCGATGCGGTTCGCCAGCGGCACGCCGCGCCGCCGGATGCCGACCAGCACCAGGTCTTCGATGCCCTTGTTGCGCTCGACGATTTCGTGCGCGATCCGCGTCACGATGCGGCGCAGCCCGTCCGCGTCAACGATCTCGGCCTTCTCACGCATGGTCATGGGGGCCTCTTGCCTCGGAAAGCTTCCGGGTGCGGGAAAGTGGGCGGACGATAGCGGGCGGTGCACAGTCGGGCAAGGCGCTCCGGCTCGGGGTGGCCGCGGTCGGCCGTCGCCGCGGACACGCGCGGGCCGCGACGCGACTCCCCTGCCCGAGGCGGGCGGAGCGACCGCCAGCGCTCACGCCTTCCCGCCCTCGACGACGACCTTCGAGAGGTCCCAGCCGCGCACGAACAGCTCGCGCACTTCCGACAGGAGGCGCAGGCGATTGAGCCGCACCGCCGCGTCCCCGGCGTTGACGAGCACCTGGTCGAAGAAACCGTGGATCGCGCCCTCCATCCCGAGCAGCGCGGGGATGATCTTCGCGTACTCGCGCGCGTCCCACAGCGGCGCGGTGCCGGCGCGCGCGGCCTCGAGCGCCGCGAGCAACGAGAGCTCCGCCGGTTCGGCGAGCCGTGCCCGGTCGAGCGAGGCCGGCAGCGGCTCGGTCGCCGCCCGCAGGATGTTCGCGACCCGCTTGTCGAGCAGGACGAGCGGAGCGAAACGCGGATCGCCGCGAAAGGCCTCGAGCGCGCGCCCGCGCGCGAGCGCGTCCGCCGCGTCGCACCAGCCCGGCCGCGTCGCGCCGCCCAGGTGGATGCGGGCTTCGAGCGCCGCCTCGCGGGTGTCGTAGGGCACGCCGCGCTCCTCGAGCGCGGCGTCCACGCGCGCGCGCAGGAACTCGCCCAGCTTCTTCATGATTTCGGCCTGCGCGAGGTCTGGGTCGGCGGCGAAGAACGGCCGCGTCATCTCCATGGCCGCGGCGCGCAGGTCCAGGGCGCGCGACTGCTCGAGCACGATGCGCACCGCGCCGTTCGCCGCGCGCCGCACGCCGTACGGATCCTCGCTGCCGCTCGGCGACTTGCCGGCGACGAACGCGCCCGCCACGTGATCGAGTTTGTCCGCCAGCGAAAGGAGCGAGCCGGCGTCCGTCTCGGGCAGCGCGTCGCCGGCGCCGCGCGGGCGGTAGTGCTCGGCGATGGCGGACGCGACCGCCTCGGGTTCGCCCGCGCGCCGCGCGTAGTGCCCGCCCATGACGCCCTCGAGGCTCGCGTACTCCTTGCCCGAGCCGATCATCTCGCCCAGCAGGTCGGTCTTGCACAGCAGGGCGGCGCGGACCACCGCCGGCCGGGCCGGCGGCGCGAGGCGGTCGGCCAGCCAGCCCGCAAGCGATTCCAGCCGCGCGGCCTTGTCGCGCAGCGAGCCGAGGCCTTCCATCCACACGACGGCGGACAGCTTCTCGAGGTTGTCGGCCGGGGTCTGCCGCAGGTCGGTCTCCCAGTAGAACTTCGCATCCTCGAGTCGCGCGACCAGCACGTCCTCGTTGCCCTTGCGCACCCGCTCGAGCCCGCGATCGTCACCGTTGCGCACGGTGACGAAGCCGGGCAGCAGGGAGCCGTCGGCCCGCTCGAGCGCGAAGAATCGCTGGTGTTCGCGCAGCGCGGTCACGATCACTTCGCGCGGCAGGTCGAGGTAGTTCGCGGCGAAGGCGCCCTCCACGGAGGTCGGCCATTCGATCAGGAAGTTGTTGATGTCGGTGAGCTCGTCGTCGGCGACGATCCGCCCGCCACGGGCTTCGGCGAGGCGGGCGATCTGCCGCTCGATGGCCTGCCGCCGCTCGCGCGGGTCCACGACGACGAAGGCCCGGCGCATCGCCTCGACGTAGCCGCCCGGCGAGGCGATCTCGACCGCGTCCGGGTGCAGGAAGCGGTGGCCGAAGCTCGTGCGCCCGGCGGTGAGCCCGAACGCGCGCACGGGCAGGACCTGATCGTCGAGCAGCGCGACCAGCCAGCGCACCGGGCGGCCGAAGCGCCAGTCGCCGGCGTCCCAGCGCAGCGTCTTCGGGAATTGGATCTTCGGCGCGAGCGCTCCGAGCGTCGCCGGAAGCACGTCGGCCGCGGGACGGCCCACGTGCTTCACGGTGACGGCGACGTACTCGCCCTTCGGCGTGGCGACGCGGCGGACGGCGGAGACGTCCACGCCCCGGCCCGCGCAGAAGCCGACGAGCGCCTTCGTGGGCTGGCCCGCGACGTCGAACGCGACCTTCGCCGCCGGACCCATCGCTTCCTCCTCGTGGTCACGCTGGCGGGCGGCGACGCCGGTCACGAGCACCGCGATGCGGCGCGGCGTCGCGAAGCCGGTGACCTGATCGAAACCGAGGCGCAGCTCCTCGAGCCCCGCGCGCACACCGCGCTCGAGCTGTTCGAGCGCCGGCGGCACGTAGCCGGCGGGAAGTTCCTCGACGCCGATTTCGAACAGCAGTTCTCCGGGCGCGCTCATTTCGCTCCGCCCTTCTTCGCCCCCGCCGCAGCGGGCGCCGGGGCGCCGGCCGCTTCGGCCGGCTTCACCCATTTCGCGCGCTCGTCCGGGTCCTTGAGCAGCGGGTAACCGAGTTCCTCGCGCAGCTTCACGTACGCGACGGCGGCCTTGCGCGCGATTTTCCGCACCCGGCCGATGTAGCCGACGCGTTCCGAGACCGAGATCGCGCCGCGCGCATCGAGCAGGTTGAACGCGTGCGAGCACTTGATGACCGCGTCGTAGCCGGGTCCCAGCAGCTTCAGCTCGAGAAGGCGGTTCGCTTCGGACTCCCAAATTCGGAACATTTCGAAAAGTTCCGCGACGGGCGACTGCTCGAAGTTGTAGTGCGACCATTCCCACTCGTTGCGGACCCACAGGTCGCCCCATGTCACGCCGGGCGCCCACGCCAGGTCCTGCACGCGGTCCTTGCGCTGCAGCATCATGCCGATGCGGTCGAGCCCGTAGGTCAGCTCGGCGGAGACCACCGGCAGATCCAGCCCGCCGCACTGCTGGAAGTAGGTGAACTGCGAGATCTCGGTCCCGTCCATGACCACCTGCCAGCCGAGCCCGGCCGCGCCGAGCGTCGGCGACTCCCAGTCGTCCTCGACCAGCCGGGGGTCATGCTCGTTCAGGTCCAGGCCCATGGCCCGAAGCGACTGGAAGTAGACGTCCACGACGTCGGCCGGGGCCGGCTTGAGCAGCACCTGGTACTGGAAGAACTGCTGGAAGCGGTTGGGGTTCTCGCCGTACCGCCCGTCCTTGGGCCGCCGCGAGGGTTCGACGTAGGCGACCCGCCAGGGCTCGGGGCCGAGCGAGCGCAGGAACGTGGCCGGATTGAACGTGCCCGCGCCGACTTCGCTGGGGTAGGGCTGCTGGATGACGCACCCGCGCTCGGCCCAGAACTGCTCGAGCGCCAGGATCATCGCCTGCAGGGACTGGCGGGGATCGGAGGACATGGGGTGACGCGGGCCTCGGTGAGCGCGGTGGCGGCCGCGGCGTGTGCGGAATCGGGCTCCGGCAACGGTATCGAGCGCGGCATGTTAGCCCGATGCCGCACGCCGTGTCACGCGGCGGGCCGCAGCGGGAGCCGCGCGAGGCGCGGGGCCGCCGCCGGTGGGCCCGGGAGCGCGCCGAACGCGACGACACCACGGACGTTCGGACTTACGGAACGAGCTTCCCCCGAAGGCATCGTCCCGGGCCTTCCCGTCCGTGGCGCCGTCGGTCCTCGAATGGCCCCGTCCACGACCGGCGCTCTCCCCGAACACCCCGGAGAGCGGTCGCGAAGCGGCTGGCCAACTCTCGTGCTAACCTTGCGGGAGCCGTGGGTCCGCCCCCGAGCCACGCCCGAAAGGTAGGCTAGGACCCACGTGCCGCAAATACGTGGACCTACGTAGCTGCGCGTTCTCGGGGAGGAACGCTGGTGCCGCTTTCGGCCGCCGACACGTCATGCCTGCACCGCTGCGTGCTGACGCTGCACGAGCCACGGGATCTGCGCGGTCTCGCGGCCGCGGCGCCGGGCGCGTTTCTCGAGGCCGTTCCCGCCGACTATTTCTTCCGGATCGAGATCGCCCGCGGGCCGGGCGGCGAGTTCGAGCGCGTGACGTCGTACTGGCAGCATCCGGCGCGCGCGAGCCGGGAAATGTTCGAACTGGCCGTGAGCCTTGGGCCCGAACACCCGTTCACCGGGCACGTCCTGCGAACCGGCGACCTGGGTCCGCTCCGGCTTTCGGACTTCTGGTCCCGCCGGCGCCAGCTCGCCGCCCCGATCCACCGGCGGTTCTACAAGCGGGTCGGCATCGGGTGGCTGCTGACGCTGCTGTCGGTGCGGGGCGATCGCTACTGCGCGATCAACCTTGGCCGGCCGTTCACCGCCCCGGACTTCAGCCAGCGCGACCGTGAAGTGCTCGGCCTGCTCGAGCCTCACCTCCGGCTGGCGCTGGACGCCGCCGAGCGCGAGACCGCGGCGCAGGAGGCCGACGCCTCGGCGCTGGCGGGCCTGGGACTCTCCGCGCGGGAGTGCGACGTCGCGGGCTGGCTCGCGCGCGGCCGCACGAACGGCGAGATCGCCTCGATCCTTTCCCTGCGCTCGCGCACGGTCGAGAAGCACGTCGAGCGCATTCTCGACAAGCTGGGCGTCGAGAACCGTACGAAGGCCGCGCAGGTCGTGCTCGGGCGGCGCGGCGCGCGACCGGTGAGCGAACCTGCGGACGCCCTCGAACTCGTCCGCCGCGTGCTGCGGCCCGACCGCACGCGCCGCGTCCTGTGAGCGCTCCGCGCATGAACGCGTCGCAACAGGCCGCCTTCCAGGCGGCCCTGATCGAACTCCACCAGCCGCGCGACGCCGCCGCCCTGCGCCTGGTCGCTCCCGCCGTCTTCAAGCGGCTGATTCCGTGTGACTACTTCCTGCGGCTCGAATTCGCATCCGCTCCACGCGGGAACGGCGACGCGCTCGAAGTCCTGTGGGACATGCCGGCACGCGCGACGCGCGCCCTCATACGCAGGGCGACCCGTCTTTCGACCGATCATCCGCTCACGGCCCACGTCCTGCGGACCGGCGAGCTCGGTCCGATGCGGCTTTCGGATTTCTGGTCGCGGCGCGAGCAGCTCGCCTCGGCGATGCATCGCGAGATCTACCAGCCTCTCGGCGTCGGCTGGATGCTCGTCCACCCGTTCCTGCGCGGGGACCGCTGGGGGGCGATCGACCTGAGCCGGCCGTTCAGCGCGCCCGACTTCAGCGATCGCGACCTCGCGATGCTCGGGTTGCTCGTGCCGCATTTCGTGCAGGCCGTGGATGCCGCCGAACGTGTGGCCGCCCGGCGCGAGCTGGAACGGCTCACGCTCGCCGGCCTCGGCCTCACGCCGCGCGAGCAGGACGTGGCCGCCTGCCTCGTCCGCGGCCAGAGCAACGTCGAGACCGCGGCGAGCTTCGGCATGAGTCCGCGCACGGTGGAGAAGCACGTCGAACGCATCCTGGGAAAACTCGGTGTCGAAAACCGCACGTCCGCGGCGCGCGTGATCATGGGCCTGCAGGCGAAGCAACCACCCGCGGCTTCGCCGCGGAAGGTGGACGCGCGCATGGCGTTTCGGCGCCTGCTTTGGCCGGAAACGGGCGGCGACGGTGACGGGCGAGACTCCCGTGCGGAGGATTCGCCTACCCGGGCTCCCGCAGGGCACGCAGCACTTCGAGCGAGCGCAGGCCGTGGAAGCGATGGAAGTGGGCCCTCAGGAAGTCCTCGACGACGCGCAGCAGCTCGGCGCTTCGCGGCACCTCGAGATACTCGCCGGCCTCGCTGACCGGCCGGCCGAGCAGCAGCGCGAAGCTCGCCAGCGCCTCGGCCGAGAGCGCGACGACGCCGCCGTCGCGCCCGGCACAACCCTCGCAGACGAGCCCGCCGCGGCCCGGCGAGAACAATCGCCGCTGCGATACCGGCCGGCCGTCCACCGCGCAGGCGTCCAGGCGGGGCCGGTAGCCGAGCTCGGCGGCGAGCTGGAGCTGGAACGCGAGCGTCACCGCGGGCAGCGAGGCCGCCGGCGCCCGCGCGCAGCCGTCGAGCGCGGCGAGCAGCAGGTCGTAGATCTCGCCCTGCGGCTCCTCTCCCCACACGAGCCGGTCCACCAGTTCGAGCGCCGCCTGCGCGTGCGACAGCCGCGTGAGGTCCGTGAGCCGGCCACCGAACGGATCCAGCACCTCGGCCCGCGAGAGCAGGTGCAGGTCACGGTCGGGCTTCTCGTAGTAGACGAACTGCGATCGCGACAGCGGCTCGAGCGCGAAACCGAAACGGCTCGGAGTCCTGCGCGCGCCCTTGGCGACGAACTTGCGCAGCCCGAAATCGCGCGTGTAGGCGGTGACGATGCGGCTCGTGTCGCCGAGCGCGTGAATCTTGAGAACGACGCCTTCGGTGGTGACGATGGCCATGCCGGTGCGGAGTGTAGCGCAGGCGTCCCTCGCGGCGACCGGCCGGGGAGCGCGCTCCCCGCGGACGCTCGCGGCGCCCGCAGGCGCGGGACGAGGTCTAGTCGTTCGCCGCGGGCGCGCGGTGCGCGTCACCGGGCGAGCCCGGTTGCACGACGCCGCCCGAGACGACCACCTTGAGCCCCTCCTCGACCGGCCAGTCGAGGTACACGAGCTCGCGCTTGGGCACGTAGTGCACGAAGCCGGACGCCGGATTCGGCGTGTGCGGCACGAACACGCACGCCACGTCCTCGCCGAGCCTGGCCTTGAGCACGTCGTCCACGTGCCCGGTCACGAAACCGACGCGCCAGACGCCCGGCATCGGCCACTGCATGAGCACGACCTTGCGGAACGCCTGGCCCTCGCGCTGGGTGAGGAACGCCTCGCCGAGCGACTTGGTCGAGCCGTAGACCAGCCCGACGCCGGGGATGCGGTTGAGCATCTTGTCCCAGAGCCGCGCCAGCGGCCCCTGCCCGAGGAGCGAGGCGACGAAGCCCACGATCACCAGCAGCACGAGGGTCGCCAGCAGTCCGAGTCCCGGAATGCGATGGTAGTCGAACGCCGCGAAGCGCAGGTAGCGCCCGAGCAGGTTGTCCACCCAGTTGAGCAGCCGGAAAAGGACGAACAGCGTGATCGCGGTCGGCGCGAGCACGAGCAGGCCGGTGATGAGGTACGTGCGCACCCGGCCGAAAAACGAGGATCGGGACTTTGTCGCTGCGGAGGTCATGCCGGGCAGGGGCTCCGGGTCGGGAGTGCGGTGCGGACGCGCGGGAATCTAGCGAAGTTTCGGCGATTCGGCACCAGCGGCCCGGCGGCCGGGCGTCAGGCGCCGCGGGACGCGGCCCGCCAGCGGCGGTCCAGTTCCCGCACCTGCACGCCCACCGCGCGCAGCGCGCGTTCCTCGCGGGCGCGCATCGTCCGCCGCTCCGCGGCCCGGACGTGGTCGTGACCGCACAGGTGCAGCGTGCCGTGCACCACCAGGCGCGCGAGCTCGGCGCCCGGCGTCACGCGAAAGCGCCGTGCCTGCGCGCGCACCCGGTCCAGCGAGACGGCGAGGTCTCCCGAGACCGGCCGCGTGGCGGCATCGGGCTCGTGCTCGTCGTAGGCGAAGCTGATCACGTCGGTCGCGCGGTCCATGCCGCGCCAGCGGCGATTCAGGCCACGCAGCTCGTCGTCTCCGGTGAGCCGGACGCCGATGTCCCCGGCGCGACGCGACTCGCCCTCGATCACACGCGCGACGATGGCGCGCAGCGGCGCGGACAGCCGCTTCCACGACGTGGCGGCGGTGACGGACGTGGCCATGGCGGCATTCTCGCGGGCGGCCGCCGAGGCCGCAACGCGCTCCCCGCCGCGGCGCGGGAGTTTGGTGTCCGGGAATCCGGGAGAGGCACGGGCAAACTTCGATTCGCGATCGGAGCGCCCGGCATTTGGCCGTTCCGCCGGCCCCGCCTTCGCGCATACAATGGCGGCCTCGCGCTTCACCGAATGCTTCGGGCACTTCGCCGGCCGGCCGGCCGCGGTCCGCGAGCTCAGGCGGAAGCCGAGGCACGGCCCCCCGAACGTGCGCGCAGGGTCCTCAAGACCGCCGCACCGATTCCGGCGCCCCCGACACCTGCATCGGACCCGGCGGTTCGCCGTCGCCCCAGGCCGCCCTCGTGAAGCGCCGCGTTCCGTCCGCGCCCGCCTCGAGTGTCCTGCACGACGGACGCTTTCGAGCAGACGTAGTCGGCCGCGAGTCCCCGATGCGGATGCCTTTCCCCCGGCACGCGGGCACGTCGTGGCCAGGACCAAGAGCGATCGCGTCTCGCGCGATCACAGGGGGAATCGCCATGCAGCGTTCCGGAATCGCCGCCCTCCGGCGGATCGCGTGCGTCGTCGCGGGCCTCGCACTCCTGCCGTCCGCGGTCCTCGCGGCCACGTACACGTGGAATGCCGCGAGCGGCAGCTTCACGGACGCCTCGAGCTGGTCCCCGCTCCGCTCCGCGCCGGCCGTCACCGACGTCCTGTTGTTCGACGGCTCGGTGACTCCCACGGCGGCCGTCACCGGGCTCGTGACCCAGACCATCGCGCAGCTCGTGGTGCAGAACGGCGCGGCGGTGACGTTCGCCTCGCCCGCCAGCGCGACGCTCACGATCGCGGGCGACGCCGGGACCGACTTCGACGTCAACGGCGCGACGGTCACCACGCTCGCCGGCAACGTGATCATCCTGGCCATCGGGGCCGGCGCGACCGGCACGGTGCGCAACGCCGGCGTCGTCGCCCTGCAGGGCGGTGGCCACCGGGTGCTGCCCGCGGACGCGGACGCCCTGCACTTCCAGAGCGGTGGAAAGTTCGTCTCGGACGTCGGCATGACCGGCAATCCCTTCGGCAACGCCGGTACCGCAAACGTGGTCGTCTTCGAGACGACGAGCGCGTTCGTCTTCCGCGCCGGCGCCAACCCGTTCGGACTCCTGCAGCCGGCGAGCCGGGTCACGTTCCAGGCCGGCAGCCTGTACCGGCACGAATCCGTCAACCAACCCTCGCTCGCGGGCCGCACCTATGCCGACATCGAGTGGGACAACGGGCCGACGACGCTCACCGCGAGCAGCGGCACCGCGCCCTGGTCGGCGGACCACCTGCATCTCATCTCCGGCGTCCTCAACGTCACGGCGGCCCTGCCGCTCACCGTCCGCAACGATCTCGACGTGTCCGCCGGCGCGACGTTCAACTATTCGCCCTCCGTCACACCCGCGACGCTGACGCTGGGCGGCACCGGCGCGCAGTCCATCAGCTCGACGAACGACGCCGCGGCGGGAACCGGCAACCTGACGCTCGGACCGCTTGCCAACGTCGTCGTCGGCGGCACCTCGGCCCCGGTCGTCGCGGCCGGCGACCTGGTCGTGCAGGGGTCGCTGTCCTTTCCGGGCAAGCTCTCGTGCGCCGGAGCGAGCCGGGTCGTGATGGCTCCCGGCAGCGTCCTCACGCCCTCCGCCGGATGGGTGGACGGCCCGCTGGCGCTGAACGTTCCCGCGGGCTCCCCGTCGCTGAACTTCCCGGTCGGCGACGCGGCCGGGCCCTCGCCCGTGAATCTCGCGTTTGCTTCGGTCGGGTCCTCGGGGAGCGTCGTGGTGCGGGCCAGCGCCGGCGACCACCCCCTGCTCGTGGGTTCGGGACTGAACGCGGCGCGAAGCGTGAACCGCTGGTGGCGCGTCGGGCCGGTGGGCGGCGCGATGCCGCCGCCCCTCTTCACGACCTGCGATGCGACCTTGAATTTCACGCCGGGGGATCTGGACCCCGGGACCGTGCCCGCCAGCCTCATCGTCGGCAAGTTCGACACCCCGACCTGGACGCTGCCGACGTTCGCGTTCGGGCCTCCCTGGAGCATCGTGGCGACGGGTCTTTCCTCGTTCAGCGACTTCGCGGTCGCCGAGGCCTCGAGCTGCCCGGCGATCGCGGTCGCCCCGGCGACGCTCGGGCCGGGCAACTCGGGCTCGCCGTTCGCGGCGACGCTCACCGCGAGCGGCGGAACCGCGCCCTACACGTTCGCGGTCGTGATCGGCTCGCTGCCGCCGGGCCTCTCGCTCGCGCCGGGCGGCGCGCTCACCGGCACGCCCACCACGGCCGGCTCCTACGTCTTCACGGTCGCGGCGACCGACGCCGGAGCCTGCGGCGGGACCCGCTCGTACAGCTTCGTCGTCAACGGCCCATGCCCGGTGATCAGCGTCGCACCCCCGACGCTGCCGGACGGCCTGATCAGCACCGCGTACGGACAGTCCGTGACGGCCAGCGGCGGCACCGCGCCCTACACGTTCGCGATCACCGCCGGCGCGGCGCCCACCGGGCTCGGCCTCAGCCCGGCGGGCGTGCTGAGCGGCACCTGCTCGGCGCTCGGCGTCTTCGGCTTCGACGTCACCGCGACCGACGCCAACGGCTGCACGGCCACGCTGGCCTACTCGGTCACGGTCGGCTGCCCGATCATCGCCGTCTTCCCGAGCGTGTTCCTCGGCGCGACGGCCGGCGTGCCGTTCTCGGCCAGTTGCGCGGGCGGAGGCGGAACCGCGCCGTATTCCTTCGCGGTCACCTCGGGTTCGCTGCCTCCGGGCCTCTCGCTCGCTCCGGGCGGCGCGCTCACCGGCACGCCGGGAGCGTCGGGCAGCTTCCCGTTCACCATCACCGCGACCGATGCCGACGGCTGCACGGGCAACCGCGCCTACGCGATGGGCGTCGCGCCCGGCGACGTCGTCAGCGTCGGGCCGGCGCCTTCGTGCATCTCGTCGGCGCACCCGTGCGTGGTGGTCCCCGTGAACTTCACGCGCTTCGACCCGACGCCGATGCGCGCCTACAGCATCACGGTCCAGCTCAGCCCCGAGCTGGCGGCGTGCGGTCCGCAGTTCACCTCGGCCGGCTTCCTGCCGCCCGGCTCGGGCGGAACGTTCTTCTTCGTCACGCCCGGCGCGCCCGGCCAGTATGTCGTTGACGAGTCCACGCTCGGTGAGCCGTGCGGCGTCACGGGCAGCGGAACGCTGTTCAACATTTCCCTCACTTCGAGCGCACCGAGTTACACCTCGGGGGCCGTCACCGTGACCTCGGTGACCGTGCGCGACTGCGCGAACGCGCCCCTGCCCGGCGTTCCCGGGAGCGGCGCGACGCTCACGATCGACTGGACCGGCCCCGGAGCGATCGCCGACCTGGCGGCCGCGCAGCACAAGACCGGCAACGACGCCGACGGCACGACGAAGATCGGTCTCACGTTCACGCCGCCCGGAGACGCCGCCTCGGTCGAGATCTGGCGCCACCCGTTCGGCGGCTATCCGCAGTATGACGAGAACGGCGGCGCCGTCCCGGCCCTGCCCGCGTCGCCCACCTCGGCGGCCCTCGCGGGCTGGACGCTGACCCCGGTCACGGCTTCCGGGCAGTCCGACGAACCCGCGGCGCGCGACTTCTGGTACTACGTCGCGTTCTCGACCGACGCGTGCGGCAATGTTTCGGCCGTCTCGAATCGCACCAACGGCACGCTCGATTACCACCTCGGCGACGTGGCCGACGGCTTCACGGCGTGCGCGGGCGAGAACGCCGTCACCATCGCCGACCTCACGCTTCTCGGCGCCAACTATCACCTGCACCCGCCCGTCAACGGTGCGCTCGAGTGTCTCGACGTCGGACCGACGACAGACTATTCGGTGAACGCGCGACCGACGACCGACAACTTCCTCGACTTCGAGGATCTGATGCTCTACAGCATCAACTTCGCCCAGGTCTCGTCGCCCTCGCTGGCGGCGGCGCCCGCGCGCGAGGACGGCGCCGGGGCCAGCGCCGTGTGGGTCGAGGCGCCGAAGCTGGCGGCGGCGGGCGCGCGCCTGCAGGCGTTCGTCCGCGTTCGCGGGGAGGGCGATCTGCAGGGCGTCTCGGCCAGGCTTCGCTGGGACGCGGGCGTCGTCCGGCCGGTGGGTTTCGCCTCGGGCGGCTGGCTCGAATCGCAGGGTGGCGTGGTGTTCGGAGCCGGCGAAGGCGGCGTGGACGGCGCGCTGCTCGGGGTCGGCGCCCGCGGAATGAGCGGCGAGGGTGCGCTCGCGGTCGTCGAGTTCGAGGCGCTGCGCGCCGGAGATCCCGGCATCGCCCTCGCGCGGGCGGAAGGCCGCGACGCGGACAACCGCCGCGTCGCGCTCGCCGGAGCGTCCGCCGAGTCGGGACCGTCCCCGCCGGCGCGCACCTCGCTCGGCCCGGCGTTCCCGAACCCGTTCCGCGGCACGACCTCGCTGCGGCTCGCGCTCGCGCACGGGTCGGCCGTGAAGCTGGCCGTGTACGACCTCGGCGGCCGGCGCGTTCGCTCGCTGCTCGACGCCGAGCTGCCCGCCGGCGAGCGGCTCGTCACCTGGGATGGCCGCGACGACGCGGGGCTCGCGCTCGCGCCGGGGCTCTACGTCGTGCGCTTCGTGGCGTCCGGAGACGCGCAGAGCCACCGCGTTCTGCTGGTTCGCTGAACGCGCCCCGCGGAAGCGCGACGGCCGCCTTCCCCGACCCGGGGAGGCGGCCGTCGCCGCGCGCGGGCTACGCGTCGCGGCGTGCGTCCTCGCGCGACGTGCGTCGCGCCGTCTCGGGGTACGGCACGCGCACGTGGAAGATCGCGGTCAGGACGGGAATGAACGCCTCGCGGATCCGCGCCAGCTCCTGCAGCGTCAGGCCGCAGTCGTCGAGCTGCCCGTCGCGCACGCGCTCGTCAATGATGCGCTGCACGAGGCCGCGAATGCGGCTCGGGGTGGGTTCGGCGAGCGCCCGTGATGCGCCCTCGACACCGTCGGCGAGCATCAGGATGGCGGTCTCGCGCGAACGCGGCCGCGGCCCGGGATAGCTGTAGTCCTCGCGCCTCGCCGCCGCGTCGGCCTCGAGCGCCTTGTGGTAGAAGAACGCCATCACCATGGTGCCGTGGTGCTCGGGGATCGCGTTGCGCACGGCGCGCGGCAGCCGCTGCTTGCGGGCGAACTCGAGCCCCTCGGTGATGTGCGACTTCACGACCAGCGCGCTCATCGAGGGCGTCAGCTTCTCGTGCCGCGAGCGCGAGGCGGCCGGTTCGTTCTCCGCGTAGTACTCCGGCTTCGCCAGCTTGCCGATGTCGTGGTAGTAGGCCGAGACGCGCGCGAGCAGCGAGTTCGCGCCGATCGCCTCGGCCGCCGCCTCGGCGAGCGAGCCGACGACCATGCTGTGGTGGTACGTGCCCGGCGCCTCGAGCTGCAGGCGCCGCAGCAGCGGCCGGTTCAGGTCCGAGAGCTCGAGCAGCGTGATGTCGCTCGTCAGGCGGAAGGTGCTCTCCACCAGCGGCAGCAGCAGGAACGCGAACAGCGTCGCGACGAAGGCGTTGAGCGTTCCGGCCAGCCCGTCCACGAGCAGGGTGTGCGTCGGACTGAGCCGCGCGAGGTCCCAGGCGAGGATGGCCGCCAGGTTGGCGAGCGCGATCGCGAAGAAGGCGCGAACGAAGTGCCAGCGGTGGCGCAGGCGCGAAACCGAGTAGGTCGCGGTCACTCCGCCCATCATCGCCACGGGCACGAACGGCGCGCGCAGCTCGGCGACCGCGGTCGCGAGCACGGCGAGCATGAGCGTGAAGACCAGCGCCGGCCGCTTCTCGAGCAGGGACGCCACGACCAGCGGCGCGAGCGCGAGCGGTACGGTGAACTCCGACTGCCCGCCCCAGTTGACGAGCGCGACGATCGAGCCGAGCACGGCCAGCGTCAGCAGCGTGAACATCGCCAGCATGCCGTTGTCGCGATAGACGTGCAGCAGTTCCATGCGCAGGTAGGTCAGGAACGCCGCGATGAACAGCAGCATGAGCAGCATGCGCGCGACCGGCGGGTAGAGGAACTCGCTCTGGTTGCTCTTGGCGAGCTCAAGATTGCGCAGGGAGCGCAGCTTGAGCACCGCGTCGTGGGTGACGCGCTGGTTCGCGTCCACGATCAGCTCGTCCTTCTTGACCGTGCCGATCACGCCCCGCACCGCGCCCTGGGCCTGGACGCGCCGCCATTCCGTCTCGGCGCGGTCGTACATGACGGTCGGCTGGACGAATGGCCGCGCGAGCTCGATCGCGAGCTGCACCGCGCGCGGGTCGCCGATGAACGTGCTGCGCGCCCGCGCGCCGATGCGTTCGAGCGCCTCGCGCGGCTCGTAGAAGCGACCCGACGAGGCGGGAGCCTCGGTCTCGCCCTCGCGCAGGGCGACGGTGCGATAGCCCAGCACGAACCCCGTCTTCTTCTCGGCGACGATGCCGGCGCGCACCAGATCGCTCAGCCACGGCCCGAGTTCGTGAAGCACGCGCCGCGCCCGGCCGGGTGAGGCGAAGGCCTCGGCGGCCTCCCCTTCCAGGGGAACTCCCAGCGCCCGCAGGCGCGCGAGCCGGTCGTCCGGGCCCAGGCGCGTGTCGGCGAGGGCGGCGAGGGCCTGCTCCTCGAAGGTGGCCCAGCGGTTCAGCACCTCGGCCTGCGCCCGGGCGTCCACGACGAGCACCGGCGGCACGGCGGTGCCGGCCTCCTCCTGCTCGCGCCGCAGCGTCGCCTCGTCCTTCTGCACCGGGAAGTCGTAGGGCGCGACGACGCGCTCGCGCGCGATCTCGCCCTCGCGGAGCCGCAGGCGCTCCCACTGGCCGCGGCCGGTCGGCAGGAGCGCGGCGGCCGCGAGCAGCACGACCACCAGCCCGAAGCGGGCGGCGTAATAGCCCCAGCGGATCTGCCTCGCGCGATCCGGCAGCGCGGGAACGGATCCCGTGTCCAGTGTGCTCAGGGTAGGGCCCCCGGGTGTGTCGGCGTCGCGCGAACTCTACGCGGCCGGACCGCCCGAGTCACCCGCGGGTTCGGCCGCGGATTCCGCGGGCTCCTCGCTCCCGGACCGTGCCGCCGGCGGCGACTGCGGGTCGAGCGACGTGCCCACGCCGTCGTCGGCGTCGGCCTCCGACCGGGCGTGCCAGCTGTCGAAGGCGTGGATGATGTCGCGCACGAGCCGGTGGCGCACCACGTCCTCGGGATGGAAGTAGACGAACTTGATCTCGGGCACGTGGCCGAGAATCGCCTGGATCTTCACGAGCCCCGAGGTCTCGGGATTGCGCAGGTCGATCTGGGTGAGGTCGCCGGTGATGACGGCGCGCGAGTTCACCCCCATGCGGGTCAGGAACATCTTCATCTGCCGCACGGTCGTGTTCTGCGCCTCGTCGAGGATCACGTACGCGTTGCTCAGCGTGCGTCCGCGCATGAACGCGAGCGGCGCGATTTCGATGACGCCCATCTCCAGGAAGCGGCGCATCTTGTCGTACGACATGAGATCCGCCAGCGCGTCGTACATGGGGCGGAGATACGGATCCACCTTCTCCTGCATGTCGCCCGGCAGGAAGCCCAGGCTCTCGCCGGCTTCGACCGCGGGGCGCACGAGGATGATGCGATCCACCTTCTTGCCGCGCAGCGCCGCCACGGCGGCCGCGACCGCGAGATAGGTCTTGCCGGTACCGGCGGGGCCGATGCCGAAGACCACGTCGTTCGCTTCGAGCGCCTTGAGGTAGAGAGCCTGCGTGGGCGTGCGCGGCCGGACCGCCTTGCGGTCGAAGGTGTACCCGGGCGCGCCCTCGTAGGCCTCGACCAGGCTGGGCCGTCCGTGCCCGTTGCCATTGCCGTTCCGTTCGTGCTCGTCGTCGCGGTCGCGCCGCGTCTGTCCGAGGGCAGTCGCCACGTCAGCCTCCTCGATGACTCGGCCGCGCTCGACGAGCTGCACCAGTTCGCCGATCGCGGTCGCCGCGGGCATGACGTCGTCCTCCTCGCCGGCCACGGTGAGCGTTCCGTCGCGCAGGGTGATGCGCACCGGAATCGCCCGTTCGATCTGGCGGAGGTTGGAGTCGTTCTGCCCCAGCAGGGAGATGGGATCGAGATGCTCGATGGGAAACTTGCGGACGATCACTCTGCGCTTCTCCGGTCCCGAAAAGCACGAAACTCCCGACCCTGGGACTCCCACCTCGGGAGCCGGGTCAAGAGCTCGAACCGTCTCGGGCCTTTTACGGCGAGTCGTTGGGTCAACTCGAGGTGCCCTGGGTCTGTGCTCAATGGGCGCCTGCCTCCTCTGGACGAGAGGGGGGCGTCCCGACGCCGTGTGCTTCCTGCGGCGACCGGAACGTAACAAACCGACTCGGACCATTCCACAGGTTCCTGCGAATTCGCAGTGTCCGCGTGCAAGGTATCGGCAGGACAGCGGCGGACTGGAGCGGGGATTGCAATCACCCCGGATGGACTCCTCGGGCGGCAGCGCCGCCCCGGCGCGGACGACGAGGGTCGCAGAAGCGGCCTGGCCGCCTCAGCCGGCCTGCGCGGCTTCGGGGTCGAGCTCGACCAGTTCGACGCCGCCCTGGACCATCGCGCCCGCCGTGGCGTGCACCGCCTTCACACGGCCCTCGCGGGGCGCGCGGATCATGTGCTCCATCTTCATCGCTTCGAGCGCCACGAGCGGCTGCCCCCTGACGACCGTGTCCCCCGGCGCGACCAGCACGCGCGTCACCACGCCGGTCATCGGCGCGCTCATTCCCTGCTGCAGCCGCGCGCCGGAACTTCGCGCCGCGCTCTCGCGATCGAGCACGAACTCGAGCGTGCCGACGCGCACGAAGCGCCGCGCGCCGACGGCCGTGACCTCGGAGATCGTGTCGCCGCGATCGGTTCGCAGTCGCATGCGGCCGCCCTCGAGCGGCTCGGCGGCGACGTCGAACTCGGCGCCGTCCACGCGCACCCGCCAGATCGCGCCGCCGCGCGGCTCGAGCTCGACCTCGCGCACGCGCTCGCCGTCCCGCCAGGCGCTCTTCACGCGTCGAGCCCCGGCGCACGCCAGCGCCCCAGCGTCGCGAACGGATCGCGCGGCGCGGCGGACCGCGTCGCGCCGCCGGCGTCGGCCTCGCGTCCGGCGCCCACCACCTCGGCGAGCGCCGCGGCCGCGAGCGCGAGGTCGGGCGCGGGCGCGCGCAGAAGCTCTTCGAAACCGGTCAGGAACTCGCGCTCGATCCATTCCGTGTCGAAGGCCGCCTTCGCCACGGCCTCCGATCGCACGAGCGCGCGCAGGAACGGCAGGTTGGTGACCAGGCCGTGCACCCGGGTCGCGTCGAGCGCCCCGGCGAGCCGCGCGAGCGCCGTCTCGCGCGTCGGCCCGTAGGCGATGATCTTCGCCAGCATCGGATCGTAGTGGATGGTCACCTCGTCGCCGGCTTCGATCCCGCGATCCACGCGCGCGAACGGCCCGTGCGGCCAGCGCACCTTGACCGCCCTGCCGGACTGCGGCACGAATCCGCGCGAGGCATCCTCGGCGTAGACGCGCGCTTCGACCGCGTGACCGCGGTGGCGCAGCTTGTCCTGACCGAACGGCAGCGTATTGGTGGCCGCGACGTGCACCTGGGCGCGCACCAGGTCCACTCCGGTGATGAACTCGGTCACCGGATGCTCGACCTGCAGGCGCGTGTTCATCTCGAGGAAGTAGTGGCCGCCATCGGGCGCGAGCAGCATCTCGATCGTGCCCGCGCCGCGGTAGCGGACCGACTCGGCGAGCCGCACGGCGGCGGAGGTCAGCTCGGCGCGCTGGCGGGCCGTGATCGCGACCGAGGGCGCCTCCTCGATCACCTTCTGGTGCCGCCGCTGCAGCGAGCACTCGCGCTCGAACAGATGCACCGCGTTGCCCTGTCCGTCGCCGAGCACCTGGACCTCGATGTGGCGGGCGTGGTCGAGGCGCTTCTCCAGGTACACGCTGGCGTCGCCGAACGCCGACTGCGCCAGGCGCCGTGCCGATTCCACCGCTTCCCGCAGCCCGGCCTCGTCGGCGACCGAGCTCATGCCTTTGCCGCCGCCGCCGAGCGCCGCCTTCACCATCACCGGGTAGCCGATCCCGCGGGCCGCGGCGGCCAGCTCGTCGGCGTCGGCCCCCTCGGCGCCCGGCACGATCGGAACGCCGGCCCGCGCCGCGATCGCGCGCGCCGCGCGCTTGTCGCCCATGGCCCGGATCTGTTCCGCGGTCGGACCGATGAAGACCAGCCCGGCCGCTTCGACCGCCGCGGCGAACGCGGCGTTCTCGGCGAGGAATCCGAACCCCGGGTGAATCGCCTGCGCCCCGCTGGCGCGCGCCGCCTCGAGGATGGCCTCGACGTTCAGGTACGAGGCCCGCGCCTCGGCGGGGCCGACGAGGAACGCTTCGTCGCAGACCCGCGTGTGCAGGGCGCCGCGGTCGGCCGCGGAAAAGATCGCGACCGAACGGATGCCCATCTCCTGCAGCGTCGAGGCGATGCGGCAGGCGATCTCGCCGCGGTTGGCGATCAGCACTTTCCGGAAGGGCGCGGTCATGGCCGGGCGCAGCCTACGGCACGGACGCCGCACGGCGCGAGCGCGTCGCGGCACCGGCGCGGCGCGTCCGGGGCGCCCGCTACGCGCTCCACTTCGGCGGACGCTTGTCGAGAAACGCCGCGAGCCCCTCGCGGGCCTCGTCGCCGCGGCGCGCTTCGGCGAGCGCGCGGGGGAGCGCGGCGCGGTACTCCTCCCAGCTCGAATCGGCGTACAGCTCGAGCAGCGTCTTGATCCGCTTCTGCGCTTCGGGGCCTCCCTTGAGCAGCTCGGCGACGCGCTCGTTCACCTTCGCGTCCAGTCCGGCGGCGGGAACGACGTGGTGCACCAGACCCAGCCGCAGCGCGTCGGCGGCCCCGAAGCGCTCGCCGGTCAGCATCAGCTCGCGTGCGGCGCGGTCGCCGAGGCGGCGGATCACGTACGGCGAGATCAGGCCGGGCAGGATCCCGAGCCGCACCTCGCTGAGGCCGAACTTCGCGTCGTCGCTGGCCACGGTGATGTCGCAGGCGCAGGCGAAGCCGACGCCGCCACCCAGCACCCCGCCGTGCACGCGGCCCACGACCGGCCGGGGAAAGTCGGCGAGGGCGGCGAACATGCCGCCCAGCTTCTCCGCACCGGCCAGGTTCTGCTCGAACGTCGCGGCGCCGGCCGCCTTCATCTCGGCGATGTCGGCACCGGCGCAGAACGACGGCCCCCGCCCGCCCAGCACGACGCAGCGCACGCCCGGGTCATGGGCCAGTTCGTGGAGCGCGGCCGTGAGCTCGGCGCCCATGGCGGCGGACAGGGCGTTGTGGACCTCGGGGCGGTTGAACCAGACGCGCGCGAGCGCGCCTTCACGTTCGACTTCGACCAGCGGCATGCGGGCTCCGGAGTCGGGGGCTCGATCAACGATGGACAGGGCGGCGCGCCGGGGGCCCGGCCGGCGCGCCGCTCCGGCCCGCCCTCACCTCACCCGCACGACGCTCCGCGATTGTACTTCGTCGCCGACTCGCAGGCGCACGACGTAGTGGCCCGCCGCGAGCGGGCGACCGTCGGTGTCGGTCCAGTTCCAGCGCGAGGTGTGCGCGCCCGCCGCGACGCGCCCGCTCGCCAGCGTCGCGAGTCGGCGCCCGGCGAGGTCGTGCACGGCCAGCGAGACGTCGGCGTCCACCGGCAGCGACCAGCCGATCGTGAAGCCGTCGCGCGATGGATTCGGCGCGGCGGCCCCGAGCCACACACCGCGGCCCGGCAGACCGGCCGTCACCCCGGTGGTGCGAACCGTGACGTTCACCGGATGGTCCTCGGTTTCACCGCCCGCGTAGAACCCGCCCGGTTCGCTCGCCGAACCGTTCCACGGGAAATCGTCCGCCACCGCCGCCGGGGTGAGCGTGACCCGCATCCACGAGCGGTCCGGGTACTGGCCCGTCTGGAACGCGGGCGTCTGGAGGAAGTTGCAGCCCGGGGTCAGCGCCACGGCGAGGTTCTTGACGACCCACTCGGGCGTGCACGCCGTCTGGCCGCACGCGGGCGCGAGCACGTCGTTCCAGTCGCCGTCGTGGTTCCAGTCCACCAGCACGTTGAGCACCGCGGCCGCGTCCTGCTGGCCGCAGTTGTACGCCTCGACGTTCACGACGCCGAGCGAGCACTGCGCGAAATGCTTGGGCTGCGTGAGCCCGGCGTCCAGGTCGCCCACGCACTCGTCCTGGTTCATGGAGAGGCCGATCAGGTTCTCCATGCAGTCGGTGGCGACGCTCGGGTCGCACGACGATGGGCCGCCCGACCCGGCTCCAATGTTCACCTTCCCGTCGGTTTCGGAGTCCACCGCCGAAAGCGGCACGACGTACTGCCCGCAGCCGAGCCAGAAGTGGGCCGGGTCCGCGGGCGTGGCCAGGTGCCGCACGTGGCCGGTCGGTCCGGGGGGCGTGCCCGGGGCGGCGCCGCACTGCACTTCCTGCGTGCCGGCCGGGCCGACGCCGAGACAGGTCGGGAACGCCCCGACGACACCCGAGAGGTAGGCGTCCAGCTTCTCGGGCGCGTCGCCGAAGTCCTCGTAGGCGACCGCGCACGTGTCGGGTCCCGCGATCGTCACCGGATGGTCCTCGGTCTCGCCGCAGGCGAACGCGCCGCCCGGCGCGGACGCCGAGCCGTTCCACGGGAAGTCGTCGCCCACCGGTTGCAGTGTCAGCGTGGTACGCATCCACGCGGGGCCGGCGTTCGGGCCGACGAGGAACGAGCCGGTGTTGAGCGTCGTGCAGCCGGGCGGCAGGGCGACGGGACGGTTCTTGACCGCCCACTCGAAGGCGCACTCGGCGCCGCAGCGGAAATTGTCGTTCCAGTCGCCGTCCGCGTTCATGTCCACGAGCACGTTGAGGTAGGCGAACGTGAACTCGCCCGTGTCGCAGTTCATGACGAGCAGGTCCACCGAGTCGCGCGAGCAGATCGTGAACGTGACCGGCGCGCGCAGGCCGGCGTCGCCGTCGGGGTCGCCGATGGCCTCGTCCTGTCCGAACGTCCCGAAGGGCGCGGGCTCGGCGACGTCCACCGGCGTCACGCCGTCGCAGTCGCTCGCTCCGGAACCCGTCGTGTTCACCTTGCCGTCGGGTTCGGAGTCCACACCGCTCCAGCCCGCCGCCGGGTCGCCGCAGCCGAACCAGAAGCGCGGATCGCCGGGTCGCGTGAGGTGCAGCACGCTGCCCGCGAGCGGGCCTGGAAGCGTGCTGATCGCGCCGCAGGCGAGGTCCTGCGCGCCGGCGGGCGAGCCGCTCATGCAGGTCGGGAACGCGCCGATCACCGCGCCGCCGTACGCCGGCACGCCCTCGGGCGCGTCGCCGCGGTCGTCGTAGGTGTCGGGACAGTTCGCGCCCGTCGGATTGGCGATCGTCACCGGGTAGTCCTCGGTTTCGCCGTTGTGCAGTTCCGGGACCGGATCGGTCTCGACCCCGGCCCACGGGAAGTCGTCGTTCACCGGCCCGTCGCTGACCGTGATCCGCATCCAGCCCTCGCCCGCCGACGGACCGGCGAGGAAGTCCGGAGACGTGAGCGAAGTGCAGCCCGTGCCGATCGCGAAGGCGACGTTCTTCACCGCCCACTCGTGGGCGCAGTCGGGCTGGCCGGGGCACTGGAAGTTGTCGTTCCAGTCGCCGTCGCGGTTCCAATCCACGAGCACGTTGAGGTACACGGTGCGCGGCTGGTCGGGATCGCAGCTCGTGACGTTGAACGTCACGTTGGAGGGCGAACAGGCGGTGAATGACACGGCCGCGGCGATCCCCGCGTCGTTCGAGCCGTAGCACTCGTCCTGGCCGAACGTGAGACCGAAGGCGCTCTCGGTGCAGTCCACAGCACTGCCGGAGCAATCGCTCACGGGCGTGCCGCTGGCATTCACCTTGCCGTCGGGGTCGCTGTCAATGCCGCCATTCCCCGCGAAGCACCCCAGCCAGAACGGATGCTGGCCGGCCGGGAGGACGTGCCGGACGAAGCCGGCCGGTCCGGGCGCGGTGCCGCGCGGCGGGCAGACGAAGGTCTGAGTCCCGACCGGGCCGGCGATCGAGCAGGTCGGGAAGCAGGCCAGCACTCCCGGGTACGCGGGGATTCCTTCGGGCGCGTCGCCCCAGTCCTCGCGACTCGCGGCGCAATCGTTTCCGCCGTCCACGTCGGTCGCGCGAACTTCAGGCGGCGAGGCGAGCAGGGCGAGCGCGACGAGCAGAGCGCGGTGTCGGGGCGAGGGCAGAGTGCGGGCGAACCAGCGGGCCATGGGTCACCTTCCCTTCGAGGGTAGAAAAGGGCGGTTCCGCCTTGCGGAGCCTGTTCCTCGGGATCGGGGGTCCGGGATGGGCGGCCGACCCCGGCCGAATTCAGCGTCCGACCCCGGAAGTATCCGGTGGCGATTGCGGGGAATTCAAGGATCCATTGGGCGTATCCGGCCCCGCCGCGTGTACACCTGGACGTAGGCGAGGTGGAGGACGAGCCGGCAATCCACGCATTCGTCCTCGAGCAACTCGGGGGCGACGGCGTCCACGGCGACCTCGTAACCGCTCGCCTCGTAGAGCGCCACCAGGTCGGCGGCGCGGGCGCGCTCGATCACGAACCGGCGTTCCCAGCCGTCCGCGACGCGGGCCGGGTCGGGCTGGATGCGGGACTCGGCCTCGGCGCGAACCGCCTCGCCGCGCACGATCGAACTGAGCGGACGCGCCGGGGGCCCGGCATCGTCGCCGGCGCCCTCGCAACCCTCCCGCGAGCCGCCCCGCGGTCTCACCCGCGCCCCCCGGTCGCGCCCGCCTCCGCGCGCGCACCGCTCATGCCCAGCACGTCGAGCCGCCGCTGCCCGAGCAGGGCGGCGCCGTAGGCGGCCGCGAACTGGACGAGGTCGCCGGCCGGCAGGTTGACGTCCGCCTGCAGCGCCTCCCGCACGACCCGGCCCATGGCGGGGAAACGCATGATGCCGCCGATCAGCGTGTACTCGGGCTCGAGCTTGACGCGCTTCATGAGCTGCACCGAGCGGCCGACCAGCGAGACGATGGCACCGTGCATGATGTCGGCGGGCGCGACCCCCTGCGACAGGTGGTTGATGACCTCGGACTCGGCGAACACCGCGCACACGCCCGAGATGTTCGTCGTGCCTTTCGAGGTCTCGACCAGCGGCCCGATCTCCTCGGTGGAAAAGCCCATGTAGCGCGCGGTCTTCTCGAGGAACGCGCCGGTGCCGGCGGCGCACTTGTCGTTGAGCCGGAACGAATGCACCCGCGCCTCGGGAGTGAGCCGCGTGGCCTTCATGGTCTGGCCGCCGACGTCGAGGATGGTGCGCGTGCCGGGGAACAGCTTCGAGCAGCCGCGCGCGGCGGCGGTCAGGTCGGTGACGTGGATGTCCGCGAACGCCGCCTGATGGCGGCCGAAGCCGGTGGCCACCACGTACGCCTGCTCGCCGCGGCGGCGTCCGGCCTGCGCCAGCGCCGCATCGAGCGTGCGGTTGGCGACCTCGGTGAGGCGGAAGCCGGTGGGCTCGAGCGCGCGGCCGAGCACCGCGCCGTACTCGTCGCATACGAGCGCCTTCGTGTAGGTGGAGCCCACGTCGATGCCGGCGGTGATCCTCATGACGGTGTCCCCTGTCGGGCCGCGGCCGGCGTGCGGCTCGCGCGGATGTGGTCGAGGGCGAAGAGCGCGGCGCCCAGCGCGCCCATGAAGTGCGATTCCTCGCTGACGTTGACCTTGCAGTTCATCGCCTTCTCGAGCGATTCGATCATGGCGATGTTCTTCGCCACGCCGCCGGTGAAGGTCACTTCGGGCTCGATGCCGACGCGGCTCAGCAGGCCGGTCGAGCGGCCGGCGATGCTCTGGTGCACGCCGAGCAGGATGTCCTCGATGCGCTTGCCCTTGCCGAGCCAGCTCAGCACCTCGGACTCGGCGAACACCGTGCAGGTCGTCGAGATCTTCACCGGCCGTTCGCCGCGCAGCGCCACCGTGCCGAGCTGGTCGAGCGGGATCTCGAGGGCGGCCGAGGCGGCGCCGAGGAAGCGGCCCGTGCCGGCGGCGCACTTGTCGTTCATGCAGAAGTCGAGGATCTCGCCGCGCGGCGAGACACGGATGGCCTTCGTGTCCTGGCCGCCCATGTCCACGACCGTCCGCGTGGCCGGGAACATGTGCACGGCCCCCCGGCCGTGGCAGCTGATCTCGGTGACCTGCGTGTTGCCGAACGTGACCTTGTAGCGGCCGTAGCCGGTCCCGATCACGTACTCGACCTCGCCCTCCTCGACGTTCGCGTCGCGCAGCGCGACGCCGAACGCCTCTTCGGCGGCCTGCGTGACGTTCGCTCCCGTCATGGTCAGCGCCCGGCCGACGATCCGGCCCTGCTCGTCCACGACGACCGCTTTGGTCTGCGTCGAGCCGACGTCCACTCCCGCTGCGTACGCCATGTGCCCTCCCCTCAGGAGATGCCGGCCGCGGTCTGCTGGCGGCGGGACTGGAGGCCTTCGAAGAAGGCGTCGATCCGGTTCTTGAGCTGTGCCTCGGACACCACGCGCCGGTCCATCATGTCGGACTCGATGAACAGGCTCGGCACGTCGCGCAGCTCCATCAGGGCGCGCCGGTTGTCGGCGAGCCCCGTGGAGGTGGTGCGGCAGCTCTTGATCGGGTGATAGATCACCCCGTCCACCGCGAACTCGCCGATGATCGAATCCAGCGCCCGGGTCTGGAAGAACATGCTGTCCATCGCGTCGCTGCAGCCGACGAGGACCCCCTCGGCGAGGCTCTCGATCGGGTCCTTCAGGTCGTACTCGAAACCGAGGTTGGTGCCGCCCGAGGCGAACCACAGGTAGGTCGAGTTCACGAACGTCCCGCCGTGCTCGGAGAACAGCTCGGTGAAGCGGCGGAAGATCGGGTAGCACGGCACGCCCACGAACACGAGCCGGAACTTCTCGTCCACGAGCGTGCCGATGCCGTGGGCGCGCTTGTGCTCCAGCTCCTCGACCAGCTCCTCGAAGTAGCGCGCGCCGGCCTCCTGGCCGCGGAAGCCGTTGCACACGCCGAGGTAGATGGTGCCGTCCGAGAGCGCGTTGAACAGCGACGGCCGGCTGCGGTTCAGCTCGATCACGCGCTTCCACGAGCGGCTCATGCTGTTCGCGTGCCCCATCGCCTCGCGCAGCCGGTCCACGTCGAACGCCTTCCCCGTCGTCGTCTCGAGCAGGCCGATCAGCTCGCGCAGCTGCGCGGCGACGTAGCGCCGGTCACGCTCGAACCCCGGGGCGCCGCGGTGAACGGGATGCCCGTCCTGGCGCGACGCCGGAATGTCGAGCACGTAGGTCGGCATGTGGTACATGCGCTCCCAGATCTCGGCCCATTTGATGTAGGTGTTGCAGGCGTTGGTGAGCACGGCGATGGCCGGCTTCGGGACCCGGCCCATCGGCAGCATGCCGCCGCGGCGCTGTGTCGCCACGTCGGCCTTGACGTAGCCGCAGATGTCCGGCGAGTAGCCGATGTCCTCGGCCTCGTTCAGGTACTCGTGCGCCTGCCGGCGGACCGCGGTCTGCAGCGAGTTGATCTCCGGGAACACCATCGGCAGGTCGAACGCCGTGAGCAGCTCGCCGAGGCTGCCCATCACGAACACGTAGGCGCCGTCCCGCCCCTCCTCGGCGGCGGCGCCCAGGCCGTCGAACCACTGCCGGAAGAGCCGCGCGCCCTCGCGGTTCCCGCGGCCGACGATTCCGTCCACTTCCGGGGTCTGGTCCATGCCGCCTCCCTCAGACGAACAACAGGTTCTCGACGAACGTCTCGAGCTGGATCTCGAGCGTGTCGAAGCTGGTCATGTTCTCCTCGAACTCGGTCACGAAGTACGGCAGCTTCGCCTCGTCGAGGGCGTGCACGTACGCCACCTGCTCCTCGAGTCCGGGCTCGCACATCTTCGCGGCGGCGAGAATCACCGCCTGCGCGTTCGCGCCCCGGACGCGCTCCAGCAGCATCGCCTCCTTGAGCTTGCGCGGGTCGTGCTGGACGGGGCTGTAGCTCGAGCGGTTCAGGTACGCGTCCGCGAGCGCGTCCAGCGGATCGCCCTGCGTGCCCACGTCCTCGAGCAGCCAGCGCAGGCCGATGAGGAAGTCGTCGTCCACGACGTAGCACGAGCGGCCGATCGAGCGGATCAGCTCGAACGGCGGCTGCTCGCAGAAACCGCCTTCGAACACCACCCGCACCCGGTCCTGCGGATGCGTCCCGCGCGCGCGCAGCAGCGGCAGCACCGCCTCGAGCAGCTCGTTGTGCTCCTCGCGCGGCACCAGCCCGGCGATCGCGGTCAGCGCGTAGGCCTCGTGCGCGGCCACGAGCCACGGCGTCCCTCGCTTGATCGCGTACAGCTCGCGCAGCAGCGCGCGATTGCGATCGAACACCGCGATCGCGGCGCGCAGGCGCTCGTCGGTGACCTCGCGGCCGGCGATCCCGCCGCACAGTTCGCGCACCCGGTCGTACTCGCCGCGCAGGTACTCGCGCGCCGCCGGCGAGGCGGCGTTCTGCGGCAGGTAGAGAATCTGGCAGGGGTACGGAAAATTGCGTCCGAACACGCCCGCCAGGTTGCGGGCCGCGTCGCAGATCGGGTGGGTCACGAACAGCTCGAGCGGCACGCGGTTCGACAGCGCCAGCTCGAGCGAGGTCTTGAGGATCGAGCACAGGTACGAGCCGAAGCGCGAATCCGCCTGCCGCGGCTTGATGGGCGCGCCGCGCATCTTGAACGGCAGCATGCCGGCGGCGTGCGCGATCTCCTCGGGAAAGTAGACCTGGAAGTGACCCACGACCTTGCCGCCCGATTCGCGCCAGCGCTTCACGGTCGGGAAGTCGGTGTTCTCGAGCAGCTCGATCGCGGCGTGCAGGATCCCGTCGAGGTCCCTGCCCCGCCACTCGGGGAAGAGGGGAGTCGCGTTCACCGGTGCCTCCACGCGGCCGGACGCTTCTCGAGAAAGGCCTGCAGGCCCTCGAGCGCGTCGTGGCTCGCCATCAGTTGGTCCACGTAGGCGCGGGCCGCGTGCCGGAGCGCATCGCCCCGCGGCAGCGTCGCCGTCTCCCGCAGCGTGCGCTTGGTCTCGCGCAGCGCCACCGCGCTGTGGCGCGCGATGCGCTTGGCGAGTCCCGCGGCCTCGGCCTCGACCGCGTCGTCGGCGACGACCTGCTGGACGAAGCCCATCTCCCGCGCGCGCGCCGCCGGCACGGCCTCGCCCGTGAACAGCAGCGCCGCCGCGTCGCCGTAGCCGATCCGGCGCGGCAGCAGCACGCAGGCGGCGGGCGCCGTCACGCCGAGCAGGATCTCGGGCTGTCCGAACGAGGCTCCTTCGCCGGCGACGATCAGGTCCGCCGCCTGCGCGAGCTCGAAACCTCCTCCCAGGCAGCGCCCGCGCACCGCGGCGATCACCGGCAGCGGAAACGCGGCGACGGTCTCGATGGTGTCGGCGAACTCGGGGATCAGCTCGGCGTACTCGGGCGGCAGGTGCTCGCCCACGTCTGCGCCGGCCGAGAAGTGCCGCCCCGCGGCGGTGAGCACCACGGCGCGCAGGCCGGGCTCGTCCGCCAGCTCCCGGAACGCGGCGCGCAGATCGCCGAGCAGCGCACGCGTCAGGATGTTGAGCGGCGGATGGTCGAGCTGCAGCGTCGCGACTCCGTCCTCGAGGGTGCGGTTCAGCGGCATGTCGTTCTCCTCGTCACAGGCACTGCCCTCCGTCCACGCGCACGACCTGGCCCGTCAGGTGTGCGGCGGGCCCGCCGCACAGGAACGCGATCGCCGCCGCGCAATCGTCGGGCTCGGCGAGCCGCCCGGTGAGCGTCTCGGCGACCGCCTTCTCGACCACCTCCGGCGCCAGTCCCGCGGTCATCGCCGTGCGCACCATGCCCGGGGCGACGGCGTTCACGGTCACGCCGTGGCGTCCCAGTTCGCGCGCCAGCGTCTTCGTCAGCGCGATGACGCCCGCCTTGGACGCCGCGTAGTTGGCCTGCCCGAACTTGCCGCGCAGGCCGTTGATGGACGCCACGTTCACGATCCGGCCGCCGCCGGCCTGTTTCATGTGCGCGCCGGCGGCGGCGCAGTAGGCGAAGCAACCCTTCAGGTTCACGTCCAGCACGCGGTCCCACTGCGTCTCGGTCATCTTCCAGGACACCGCGTCGTCGGTGATCCCCGCGCAGCAGACCAGCACGTCGAGCCGCCCGAACTCGGCGGTCACCGCGGCGACGGTGCTCCGGGCGAGCGCGAACTCCGCGACGTCGGCCGCATGAACGGCCGCGCGGCGGCCGGCGCCTCGCACGGCCGCGGCCACTTCCTCCGCGCCCGGCGCGCCGGGCAGGTCCACGAGCGCGATGTCGCATCCCTCGCGCGCCAGGCGCAGCGCGGTGGCCGCGCCGATGCCGGACGCCCCGCCCGTCACCAGCGCCGTCCGGCCCGCGAGTCCGAGATCCATGGCGTTCGTCGGCGGCGCCTCAGCGCGCCGCGCCCTCCGGGTGGAACTGCGGCGAGATCGCGCGCAGCAGCTCGTCGTTCCACGGGTGACCCGCGGCGAGCAGCTGGCGCAGCTTGATGAAGTCCACTTCGCGCCGGTCCTTCGGACCCTCGTTGAAAGCGCGGAATCCCGCCCGACCCTCGGTCATCATGTTGAGCGCGAGCCAGTCGCGGTTGGTCTGGCTGTTCGCGTTCCAGTGGTTGAGCTTGTGCTTGCGCACGCTGTTGAGGGTCTTGGTCACGCAGTCCGGCATGAGCATCAGCAGCCGGGTGCACAGCCGCTCGGTCGCCTGGTCGAGCGCCGACAGGTCGGTCGTCGCCTTCGCGAGCAGCGCCTTCGCGGCCGCCGCCTCGTCGCCGGTCCTGAACTCGCCGTAGACGATCCGCCCGAAGGCGTCCACGAACCGGTCCGTCACCACCATCGGGTTGGGCGTCCACTGGCCGTCCACGCGATAGACGGGCACCACCTCGTTCACCAGTCCCAGGAACGCGGCCCGGTGCGCGCTCCACGTTTCGCACAGCAGGCAGCTCTCCATGGCGTGCGAGAAGCCCACGTAGAGCGGCAGGAAGTCGGTCGAGCCGCCGTCGGGGGCGGAGCCGTGCTTGGGCCCCGCCTGCCCGAAGCGGGCGGAGTCCACCGCGACGGTGAAGTCGCAGGCCATGCCGATCTCCTGCCCGCCGGCGATGCGCATGCCGTTCACGCGGTTCACGACCGGCTTGTCGCAGCGCAGGATGGAGTCGATCATGTCGTTGAAGATCCGCATGTACTGCCGGTATTCCTGCGGATTGCCCGCGTAGTACTCGGCGTACTCCCGCGTGTTGCCGCCGGTGCAGAAGGCCTTGTCGCCGGTCGCCGTGAACACCACGCACACGACGCCGCGGTCCATGCTCGCCTGCCGGAAGGCGAGCACGATCTCCCGGGCGATGTCGGTCGTGTAGCTGTTGAGCTGCGCCGGGTTGTCGATCACGATCCAGGCGTTGAACAGCCCCTCGACCGGGCGGCCCTGCGGGTCGAGCGCGTTTCGCAGCTCGTACTTCACGTGCTGGAACGACCAGTCGGGCACCAGCGTGTGCGACCTGAGCATGTGCGTGTCCTTTCGCGCCCGGCGGCGCTCAGTGGTTCGCGTCGGGCACGAGGATCGCCCGGCGGTGAATCTCGTGGTCGGCGACGCGCCGCAGCATCTCGGGCCCGGCGCTCAGCGGGTGGCGCTCGATGAACGGCTTGAGCGTGACCTTGCCGTCCGTCACCAGTTCGAGCGCCGCGGGATAGAGCTCGGGCAGGCAGCCCCAGGTGCCCTGCACGGTGGCGTCGAACGCCATCAGGTTGGAGAGCCGCAACTCGATCCTGCCGAGCGTGAAGCCGACGACCATCAGCGTCGCGGCGGGGCCGAGCAGTCCCCAGGCGGTCTCCTGCCCGGCCGTGTGGCCCGAGCACTCGAAGATCTTCCAGCCGTGCGGCGGGCAGCCCCACTCGGCGGCCTTCGCGGTGATCGCCTTGCGCAGCGACTTGAAGTCGGTGGTCCGCGAGTCGAGCGTCAGGCTCGCGCCGTGCGCCGCGACGGCGGCGAGCCTCGCGCCGTCCACGTCGATGGCGACCACCTTCGCACCCATCGCCGCCGCGATCTGGACCGCGTAGCCGCCCACCCCGCCGGCGCCCACGACGATCGCGAGATCGCCGGTCCCGAGGCCGCTGCGCACCACCGCCTGGTAGGGCGTCGTCACCGCGTCGGCGATCACCGACAGCTCGGCGAGGTCGTAGCCCGGCCGTTTCCCGACCACGCACAGCCCGCGGCCGGGGACGACGAGGGCCTCCGCGAAGCCGCCGTCCAGATCATTGCCCGGCATGACCTGCTCGCGGCAGGCGTTGCCCCGGCCCGCGCGGCACAGGCCGCAGTGCCCGCACGGCACGACCGCGGGCACGATCACCTCGCGGCCGACGAGGGCGCGGAACGCCTCGCCCGCGGCCTCGACGGTGCCGCTCACCTCGTGGCCGAGCGTCAGCGGAAGGCTCCTGCGCGTCGGCACGCCGTCGCGCCAGAAGCCGATGTCGGTGTGGCACACCCCGCAACCGGCCACGCGCACGCGCACCTGCTCCGGCCCCGGCTCGGGCAGGGGAACGTCCTCGAGGGCGAGCGGAGCGCCCACCGCGTTCAGGCGCACGGCCTTCACGCGCGGACCTTTCCCGGCCTGCGCGGGCGTGCGGACGCACGGGCCCTGTGCGCGGCGCGCGGCCGCGCCGCGGGCGCGAGCCCGAGCACCAGGTGGTCCGCGAACTGCGCGCCCAGCGTGGCCGCGTCGAGCGCGCCGCCGGGGCGGTACCAGCGCGCGACCCAGTTGATCGCCCCCAGCACCGCGAACGTCGCGACCTTCGCGTCCACGCGGCGGAACGAACCGTCGCGGATGCCGTTCTCGATGATGAGGCGGATCTGCCGCTCGTAACGGTCGCGCCCGGCGAGGACGCCGGCCTGGTGCCTCTCGCCCAGCGCCGTGACCTCGAACGCGAGCGGCGAGCCGTCCACCGTGTCGGTGACCTCGCGCACGTGCTCGACGATCACGTGCCGAAGCTGCTGCTGCGGCGTCGCGAGCCCGCGGCCCGCCGCGACGATGCGTTCGAGCCGTGCCAGCGAGTCCACGTGACAGGCGTGAAGGATCGCGTCCTTGTCGGGAAAGTAGTGGTAGAGGGCGGTCTTGCGCACGCCCAGCCGCTCGGCGATGTGGTCGAGCGTGGCGCGATGGAAGCCGTGCTCACGAAACGCCTGCAGCGCCGCGTGCAGGATCTCGTCGCGCCGCCGCTCGCGCTTCGCGCGCACGTGCGCCGAGGTCTTCCGGACTTCGCCATGTCGCGCCATCGCGTCCCTCCCGGGTCCCGAATCGAACCACTGTTGGAATTTCGAACAGTGGGTCACTTTTTCGCAATGGTCCGAAAGGACCATGCCGGGCGCCGGGAGCAGGCTCCGCCCGGCCTTCGCTCGAGGGAGCGGGCGCCACGCGGGGCCTCCCGATTCCCTATCCCCTCGCGAGGGCCAGCGCGATCACGCCCGCGGCGAACGCGCCGGCGGCGGCGAGCCGGCGATGACGATCGCCCTCGCCCAGCACGCGGCCGCCCAGGTAGGTCCCGAGCAGGATGGCGATCTCGCGCGCCGGTGCGATGTGGCTGATCGCGCCGGTGCGCATGGCCAGCAGGATCAGGACGTAGCTGAGCGGGCTCAGCAGGGCGATGCCGAGGACGCGCGGGCGTTGCTCGCGCCACAGCGCCGCGACGCCCGCCCGATCGGCGAGGGCGACCGGGGTGAAGATGGCGACCCGGACCACCTCTCCCGCCCAGTAGTAAAGGAGCGGCGGGACCCCGGCGCGCTTGACCGCCCAGCCGTCCCACAGCGTGTACACGGCGATGAGCGCGCCGATGGAGAGGCCGTGGCGCAGCCCGGGCGCGAGCTTCGCCTGCCGTCCCGGATCGGGATGCCACGTCAGGACGACGATTCCGGTCACGATGAGCAACAGTCCCGCGACCGAGAAGACCGTGGGCTTTTCGGCGAAGACCACGATCGCCGCGCTGGCGGCGAGCAGGGGCCCGGTGCCGCGCGCGACCGGGTAGACGAGCGAGAAGTCGGCGGCGCGGTAGCCGCGCAGCAGCAGCACGAAGTAGCCGACATGGATGACCCCGCTGCCCAGGATGAGCGCGAGCGCCGCCGGATCGGGCCGCCATCCCCCGTGCAGCACCGCGAGGAGCGCCGGCGGCGCGTACGCGACCGCCGAGATCACGACCAGCAGCCACATGAGCGGGCCGCTCCTCGCCGAGGGTCCGAGCTGCTTGGCCCACAGGTTCCAGGTCGCGTGGACGAGCGCCGAAGCGAGGACGAGCGCGAGCGTCGCGAGAGTCATACCGCGAACCCCGGCCGGACACGTTCCCGAACCGCCTGCCGGAAGTTCCATCCGCGCGTGGAGCGCGGCGCGGCGACCCGATCGCGGCGTGGCCGCCTACATGCGAAAGACGCCGAAGCGCATCTCCGGGATGGGGGCGTTCAGGCAGCTCGAGAGCGCCAGCGCGAGCACGTTTCGCGTCTCGGCGGGATCGATCACGCCGTCGTCCCACAGCCGCGCCGTCGAGTAGTAGGGACTGCCCTCCTCCTCGTACTTGTCGAGCGTCGGCTGCTTGAACGCCTGCAGCTCGGCCTCGCTCATCCGGCCGCCACGCGCCTCGAGGGCGTGCTGCCGGACCTGCGCCAGCACGCTCGCGGCCTGCTCTCCGCCCATGACGCTGATGCGGCTGTTCGGCCACATGAACAGGTAGCGTGGCTGGAAGGCGCGGCCGCACATGCCGTAGTTCCCGGCGCCGTAGCTGCCGCCGATGATCAGCGTCAGGCGCGGCACGGGAGCGTTGGCGACCGCGTGCACCATCTTGGCGCCGTCCTTGGCGATGCCGCCGTGCTCGTACTGCCGGCCGACCATGAAGCCGGTGATGTTCTGCAGGAACAGCAGCGGCACGCCGCGCTGCGAGGCCAGCTCGATGAAATGCGTCGCCTTGAGCGCCGATTCGCTGAACAGGATGCCCTGGTTGGCGAGGATCGCGACCGGCATGCCGTGCAGGTGCGCGAAGCCGGTGACGAGCGTCGTGCCGTAGCGCGCCTTGAACTCGTGCAGCCGCGAGCCGTCCACGAGGCGTGCGATGACCTCGCGCACGTCGTACGAAGTGCGCAGGTCCTTCGGCAGCACGCCGTACAGTTCGGCCGGATCGTAGGCCGGCGCTTCGGGCTCGCGCAGGTCGAGGTCGGCGCGCCGGCCCGCCCCGAGGTGGCCGATGGCCTGGCGCACCTGCTCGAGCGCGTCCGAGTCGTCCTCGGCGAGGTGATCGGCGACCCCGGAGATGCGCGTGTGCACGTCGCCACCGCCCAGCTCCTCGGCGGTGACCTCCTCGCCCGTCGCCGCCTTCACGAGCGGCGGGCCGGCGAGGAAGATGGTGCCCTGGTTCCGCACGATGACGGCCTCGTCGGACATCGCCGGCACGTACGCGCCGCCCGCGGTGCACGAGCCCATCACCGCGGCGATCTGCGGGATGCCGGCCGCCGACATGCGCGCCTGGTTGTGGAAGATGCGCCCGAAGTGATCCCGATCGGGGAAGACTTCGGCCTGCAGCGGCAGGAACGCCCCGCCCGAGTCCACGAGGTAGACGCACGGCAGGCGGTTCTCGTAGGCGATCTCCTGCGCGCGCACGTGCTTCTTGACCGTCATCGGCAGGTAGCTGCCGCCCTTCACGGTTGCGTCGTTGGCGACCACCATCACCTGCCGCCCGTGCACGACGCCGACGCCGGTCACGATGCCGGCGGCCGGCGCCTCGTCGCCGTAGAGCCCGTTCGCGGCCAGCGCCGAGAGCTCGAGGAACGGCGTTCCCGGATCGAGCAACCGCTCGACGCGGTCGCGCACGAACAGCTTGCCTCGCGAGCGGTGGCGCGCGAGCGCATCCGCCCCGCCGCCGGCGCGCACGGACGCGAGGCGCGCGCGCAGCTCGCCGGCGAGGGCGCGGTGGTGCGCCGGCTTGGACTGGAACTCGGCGCTCGACGGGTCGAGGTGCGACTCGATGCGTTCCATCGGAACGGAACGTAGCCCAGACCGTTCACCGACCGCCAGCCGGACGCCTGCCGGGTCGCTGCCCCGCGAAGCGAGGCCTCAGCCTTTCGCCTGCCTCGCGGCCATCTCCTCGCGCGTCGGTCCGTAAATGCCCGGCGGCGTTCCGCCGGCGAGGCGGCACATCAGGGTGAGTTGTCCGCGGTGGTGAATGGCGTGGTGCAGCAGCCAGCCCCACAGGACCTCCGACACGCTGACCGTCGTTCCCATCGGCGAGGCGAGTTTGCGTTCGAGCTCGGCGGGACCGAGAGCGGCGACCTGCGCGCGGCTCGCGGCATGCACGCGCTCGTAGCCGCCCGCCAGCTCGGCCACGGTGCGGGGCTGCTCGAGCCCCGGGAGCTTGACCGTGAAGTCCAGCTTGCCGGTGGCCACGGAGTGCGCCATCACGGCGTCAATGCCCGCCAGGTGCCAGGCCTGCTCGGCGAGCGTGCGGCCCTCGGGGTAGGCGCGGAAGTCGTACTTCCCGGCCGGGAGCGAACGCAGGACACGCACGGTGCTGCCGGCCTCGTGGTCCCAGGTGGCGAGGAACGATTGCAGTTCGTGGGTGGTCATGGACGGCTCCCTTCCGGTGGGTGACGCAGGGCGTGGATGAAGGCCGGCAGTATACGCCGCGGGGGTCGGCGGGGGATGCGCGGCTACGCGGGTGGCCGCGTCCCTTCGGCCCAGCAGATCGTGTACCAGAACGCCGCGTCCGCGCGGCGGGCGAACGACTCGAGCCCCGCGAGCGCGGCATCGAACTCCCCCGCCGACACGCCGCCGGTCTCGAGGATCGTCTCGCGCGCGCCGCGGAAGATGTCCGCGAGATTGGAGACGAAGGGGATGAACGACGGCTGGCCCGAGCAGGCGCCGAACGGCAGCAGTTCGATCCGACGCGGCTCGAGCCCGGCGCTCGAGAGCAGTTGCACGAGCCGCCGGCCGACGATGGGATCGTGGCCGAGCCGGTCGTAGGTGCGCACGTACGCGCGCCAGACCGCCGACACGCACGGCGGCTCGGGCCACAGCCGCAGCTGCTCGTGGTCGTCGTCCTCCAGGACGACGCGTCCGCCCGGCCGCACCGCGCGCGCCATGCCGGCGACCGCCGCGCCGGGGTCGCGCAGGTGCTCGAGCACGAAGCGGGCATGCGCGCAGTCGAAGCCGCCGATTTCGCCCTCGCCGAGCGGCAGGGCGAGCGCGTCGCCCTGGCGGAACTCCACGAGCGGGTCCTCGCCCGCCTCGCGGGCGAGCGCCCGCGCGCGCGCGAGCTGCTCCTCGCTGCGCTCGATGCCGAGCGTTCGCGCCCTCGTGACGCGCGCGACGTCGCGCGCGAACTGACCCAGCCCGCTGCCGACGTCGAGGAACGTCTCGCCCGCGCCCGGCGCGAGCGCCGCGAGCGAAGCGCGGTTGACGAGCGCGTTCAGGTCGGCGAGGCGCCGCTGTTCCCCGGGGTGCGTGCCGTGGACGTAGTCGTTCGACATGCGGGTCACGCCGCAGCTTCGAGCCCGCCCGGGCGCATCAGAGGACGCGCACGACCTCGTACTTCCTCGGATCGTCCACGAAGGCGGACTTGTTCGCCTCGGACTCGAAGAAGTAGGGACCGCCGATCCACCAGGCGCTCGGCGTGAGGGACGAGGGCAGGAAGCGCCGGCCGCTCACGGGGTCCCGGACGACGCCGCACCACAGGTGCGGCGCGCGCAGGAAGCGCCGCAGGTCGCGTTCGTTGGCGAACCGGTAGACCTCGCCGTTGACGCGGGACTGCAGGTCCGGCGACAGCGAGCCGAGCTGCGTCGGGTCCACCGGATCCCAGAGCGCGCGCTGCAGGTGAAAGAGCGCGAACTCCGAGTCCACGACCGGTCCCGACGGGACCGCGTAGGGCGCTCAGGTGAAGCGGGAGGAGGGCGGCGTGAGAGAGGCGCCCGCGGCAAATGCCGCGTGCGGCCCGGCAAGCGCGAGCGCCAGGGCCAGGCCGCAGCAGGCGACTGGGCGCCCCGACCGGGTTCTCGCGTGCTTCGTCCGGCGCGTGCGGAACAAGGGGTTCATGGGCCGAAAGCCTACCATCCCCCGGCGGCGCGCGGGAATCGTCAGTCCGGACGCTTCTTCAGCCGGATCGAGCCGTTGACCGTGCTGGCGCTGAGCTTCGCGCCGCCGTGCCCGACCGTGCCGTGCAGGTTGCGCGGCCCCCACCGGCCCGAGACCGTGACCGGGAAGTCGGTCTCGATCGAGCCGTTCACCGTGCTGCCGGTGAGATCGGCGTCGAAGGTCTCGGGCAGCCGGAGCGTGATGCTGCCGTTGACGCTCGAGAAGTCGAGCCGGTCGTCCGCGGCGACCCGGCCGAGCGTGGCCCGGATGCTGCCGTTCACCGTCGCGGCTTCGCCGCCGCGCGACGTCTCGATGTCGCAGCCGCCGTTCACCGTGTGCGCACGGACCGGTCCGCTCAGGGCGCGCGCGGTCACGCCTCCGTTGACCGTGTTGGCCGAGAACCGGACGCCTGCCGGCACCCGGACCTGGAAATCCACCGTGACGTCGTTGTGACCCTTCCACGAGCGGCTCCGCCCGCCCGTGCACGCGCTGCCCTGACCCGGGTAGACGGCGCAGATCGTGATGCCGTCGGAGTCCTGGACGACCTCGATCCTCACGGTCGCGGGGTCGCTGCGCCTGCCACTCTTGTCGGCGACGACTTCGATGCGGTCGCCGCCGGCGGGCACGGCCGAAATGTCGCCGTTGACGCCGTTGATCTTGAGCGTACGTCCGGCGGCGATCGTCCCGCTCCAGTTCCACGTCTCGTGCCGGCGGCCGCTGTCGCCTCCGGCCCAGCCGTCCCGCCCGACGACCAGGCCGATGAGGGTCGCGCCGATGGCGGCGAACAGCTTCAGGGAACGCGAGCGCCCGAACGTCGTGAACATCAGCGATCCTCCTCCGGTTCGGGCGCGCTCGGGGGCGCGGGCGCCCTGTGGGTCCTGCCGGCTTTCGGCGCATGCGGGGCACCCGGGCCCCGCGGAGCGCGTGGCGCCGTCGCCGCCGCGGGGACCTCGGCCGGGCGCAGCAGCTGGATCTCGCCCAGAAAGGACTCGAGCTCGAGGGACGAACCGCCGTCGCCGAGCACGAAGTTGAACTTCTGGCCCTTGCGCCACGGTCCGATTTCGAGCGGGAAGGCGCTGCTGAAGCCGCCTTCGAAGGTCGCCACGGAAACGTCGACGCCCGCACCTACGGGAACGCCCACGACCAGGTTGCCGGCGTGGCTGGCGAGCCGGTAGCGGCCGCGCGGCTCGAAGGCGCCGCGGAAGATGACGGAGCCGTTCACCGTGCTGGCCTCGACGTTGCGCGACTTCGCGCGGGCGATGCGGATGTCGCCGTTGACGCTCTCGACGACGAGGGCGCCGCTCACGTCGGCGAGCTCGATCTCGTCGTTGATCGAGGAGGCCTCCAGCCCGCCGTCGCAGTCGAACGCGCGCACGGCGCCCTCGACGGACGAAAGCTGGAGCGGCCCGCGGGCGCCGCGCACCTCGACGCTGCCGCGAACGGACTCGGCTTCGATCGCCGCCCGGACACCCTCGACCGAGATGTCGGATTCCATGCCCGAAAGTCTCAGCACCATCCACTGCGGCACGGTGATCGTGTAGTCGGCGGCCGCCGGGATCCCCCTGCGGTCGAGCGTCTCGATCTGCAGCGTGCCGCCCGCGAGGCCGGCTGGCGGTGGCGTGCCGGCGACCTCCCCGCCGGAGCGCCGGGCCAGTTCCGCGGCGCGCCTGCGCGCGGCCTCGGCGCGGTTCCGGGCCGCCTCGTCGCGCCGGCGCTGCAACTCGAGCTGGATGTTGAAACGGTCGCTCCGGTCGTGCTGGGCGACGACGCGCACCACGTCCTTGTCCCAGCCCTCGACGCGAATGTTGCCGGCCATGTTGTACAGCTCGAGCGCCACGCCCCTGGGCACGGTGAGGAGGGTTTCGCTGCGGGCGCTGAACTCCCGTCGCGCGCCCGCCGGCGCCACCAGCTCGAGCCATCGCGGCGGGGATCCGGGCGCGTCCGCGCCGGGATCGAATTCGAACGAGAAGCCCGGCGAGACGAACACGGTGCCGTCGGCGAGACGGCGGACGAGCACGCTTCCGACGTGCCGCTCGATCACGACCGGCACGGGCACGGGCGGCGCCTGCGGCGCCGTGACCAGCAGGCCGAGCGCGAGGATCGGTTCGAACACGGCGTCAGACCCCCGCCAGTGAGGTGGCGCGCCGCATCAGCTCCAGCTTCCGGTGGACGTTCGAGGCGAAGTAGTTCCGCAGGTCCTGGTTCGCGGGATCGGCCGCGAGCGCGCGCCGGGCGTCCTCGGTCGCCTGCCGGATGAGCGTGAGGTTCTTCTCGAGCACCGCGATGGTCTTGGGGTCGAGCTTGCCCCGGCCCTTCTCGAGCGCGGCCTGCAGATCGGCGATCTCGCCCTCGACCGCGTCGGCGTCGAACGTGGCCAGCCGGGCCGGGCCGGCCGTGGCCGAGTCGGCGGCGGCCAGGCTCGGCGCGCTCTCGCCCGCCGGAGCGCGCATGAAGCGGACGAGGGTGACGGCGGACACGAGCAGCAGCGCGATGCCCGCCGCCATCGCCCAGGTCCAGGCGGTCGCGCTCCGGCGCGCCGGGAGTCGAGTCACGCGTCCGGACTCCGCGGACCGCCCGCTCGCGGATCCCGCCGGCCCGATTCGAGAAGCGATCCCCGCCCAGAGATCGTCCGGAACCGGCGGGTCCGCGAGCGCGCGGGCCGCCTGTTTCACCTGTCGCAGTTGCGCGAGAACGAGTCGGCAGTCCGCGCAGGATTCGAGGTGCCGCTCGAGCGCGCGGGACTCGGCGGCGGACAGCTCGCCGTCGAGATGATCCGTGAGCCGGTTCGTCCAGCGGTCCGTCATGTCCGCATCACGCCCTTTCAGGCCAGCACGCGCCGCAGCAGCATGCGCGCGCGATGGAGTTGCGCCTTGGTCGTGCCCGAGGTCACGCCCAGGGAGCGGGCGATCTCCTCGTGTTTCCAGCCTTCGACGTCGTGCAGCACGAACACCGTGCGCGCGCCGTCGGGCAGCAGGTCCACGGCCGCCTCGAAGTCGAGACCCAGCTCGCGCCCCGACGGCCGCGCGGCCAGGCTTTCGAGGGTCTCGTCGTCCCCGAGGAACCGCGCCCGCTCGGTGGCCCACGAGGCGCGGCGGCTGAGGATCAGGTTCACGGCCAGCCGGTGCAGCCAGGTCGAGAACTTCGCTTCGCCGCGGAACGTTCCGAGCTTGCTCCACACGCGGACGAAGACGTCCTGCGTCAGCTCGCCCGCCCGCTCGTGTCCGGCCATCCGCCGCGCCAGCGCGAACACCCGGCCCTTGTGCTCCTCGTACAGGCGCGCGAAGGCGCGCGCGTCTCCACGCGCGGCCAGTGCCACGTCGCTGGTCTCGAGGATCGGGGACAGTGCGGGCGCTTCCACGGTCGGAAGGGTCAGATTCCAGGTTGCCGTCGCCGCCATATTCAACGGCTTGGACGGGCGGCGAGGACCGAAGGTTGGAGCAACGCGCGAGACACGGCCAGACGGCGCGGACCGGGCGCGGCGCGCCGCGCGACTGGCGCGGCCGGGGGCTGAAACTCTTGACGAGGCCTTGATTCAGGCCCGCGCCGGGCGGGCCGCCGCGAGCCGGAGGAGGGCCGGCCGCGGTCGGTCGTCAGGCAGGTCCGAGGCGGCGGGCCAGGCGGCCCACGGCGCCGAGGACGGCGACGGCCACCCGATCCGCCACGCGCTCCAGGGCGGCGGCCGAACGGGTGCGGCGCTCGGTGCGGCCGGTGTTCCGCCGTTCACGGCGGTCACGCTTCCCGCGCTTCATCGCTTCGGACTCCTGCCTTCGTGGTGGCGGTCGCCGGCTCCGTCGCGGCCTCCGCCCGCCCGACCGGGCGCGCGAGCCGCGAAGCTCCCGGAAGTCTTCGGCCGGGCGCTTTGCCGGGTAAAGGCCCGTTTCGAGCGGTGGTGGCGCGTGGCCATGTCGTCCTCAGCGCTCCCGCGTCGCGCGGATCAGCGCTTCCATGTGGTCGAGGTAGCGCTGCAGCGCACGCCGGCCGGCGGCGGTCAGCCGGAACTCGGTGCGCGGCACGCGGCCTTCGAACGACTTGCGGCATTCGAGGTATCCGGCCTCCTCGAGCCGGCGCGCGTGCACGCTGAGGTTCCCGTCGGTGATGCGCAGCGCCTTCTTGAGGTCGTTGAACGCGAGCGCGGGGCTCACGGCCAGCGCGCTCACGATCGCGAGCCGCACGCGCTCGTGGATGACGCGGTCGAGGTCGTGGTGCGCGGCCGCCGCCGGCGTCGCGGCCGGCCCCACGCCGGCGCGCCGTCCCGCGCCCCTGCGCCGCGCCGCGTCAGCCACGGTGCCGCCGCGCGATCCAGGCGCCGAAGCCGACATGCAGCAAGCCGAAGCCGGAGCCGAGCAGCAGGTTCGCCCACGCCGGCGGCGCGAACATCGCGACCGCCCCGAGCGCCATGAACGCGGCCCCCATCGCCGGCACGCTGCCGACCGAGAACGACCCGCCGCCCGCGACCGAGGCTCCGTAGAGGAGCAGCCACGTGCCGGGCAGCAGCGCGTTCGCCTTCGCGAGGATGAGCGCGGCCGAAACGATGGCGCCGGCGGCCGCCGGCGTCGCGAACGCGAGCATGAAGCGCCTGCCGATCGCGCCGAAGAGCGGCACCTCGAGCCGCTGCGCCTTGAGCACCGAGGTGCCGACGGTGATCGCGATCGCCAGCAGCGCCTCGCCGAGCCAGACGATCAGCCAGCGGTCCGTCGCCAGGCTCCGCGGCGCGATCGCGGCGGCCACCAGCGCCGTCATGCCGACGGCCACCAGCCCCCAGCCCGAGATCGAGGTGAACTCGGCGGCGCGCTCGATCGCGCGGCGGATGTAGCGCAGATCGTCGGCCGCCCGCAGCGGCAGCGGAATGGGCGGGGGCGGCTCGTCGTGTTCGGGGCGGTCCGGGTTCACGGGCGGAATTGAAGCCGCGCGGGCCACTCCTCGTCAAGTACTTTGTGCTGCCAAGCGAGCCGCGGTGCGGCCGGGGCTGGCGATTCGCGTTCCGCGCCCGTGGCCGTGCGTCTCACCTTCGCGCGGCGAGGCTCGATCGTCCGGGCCGCGTCAGGTCCCGCGGCCTGTCGTGCCCTCGCGCCGCCCCGGAGCCCGGGGCGCGGGGCGCGCGCGCGCGACCTTCTCGAGGCAGCGCGTCACCAGCGCGGTCCATCCGGTCTGGTGGCTGGCGCCGAGTCCGCGTCCGGTTTCGCCGTCGAAGTACTCGTGGAACTGCAGCAGGTCGCGCCACAGCGGATCGCCGGCGTGGCGATCGGCGTCGCCGCGGAACGGGCGGCGGCCGCCCGCGTCCGGCGTGAACAGCGAGGACAGCCGTCTCGCCAGCTCGAGAGACACTTCGCCGAGCGAGCACATCCGCCCGGAACCGGTCGGGAACTCGACCTTCAGGTCGTCGCCGTAGAAATGGTCGTAGCGTTCGAGCGCCTCGATCAGCAGATAGTTGACCGGGAACCACACCGGCCCCCGCCAGTTCGAGTTGCCGCCGAACAGCACGGTGTCGCTCTCGGCCGGCGCGTAGCTCACGCGATGGACGTCGCCGTCGTTGCGGAACTCGTACGGCTGCGCGTCATACACACGCGACAGGGAGCGCAGCCCGTGCGGCGAGAGGAACTCGGCCGGGTCGAGCATCACGCGCAGCACCCGCTCGAGACGCTGGCGCGAGGGAATCGCGAGCAGCCGGCGCCCCGCGCCGCCGCGGCAGTTCTCCCCCGGCTTCTCGAACCACGACATGTGCCGCGAGAGGTCCTGGCGGTTGTCGAGGAACCACTGCATGCGGCGCCGGAAGCCGGGCAGCCGGTCCACGGTCTCCTGGTCGAGCACTTCGACCGCGATGAGCGGCAGCAGCCCGACCATCGAGCGCAGGCGCATGGGAATCGACTGGCCGTGAAGGTGAAGGCTGTCGTAGTAGAAGCCGTCCGCCTCGTTCCACAGCCCCGCGCCGCCGAAGTGGTTCATGGCGTCGGCGATGGCGACGAAGTGCTCGAAGAACTTCGAGGCGAGATCCTCGTATGCGGCGTCCTCGCTGGCGAGCTCGAGCGCGATGGACAGCATCGTGCCGCAGAAGAACGCCATCCACGCGGTGCCGTCGGCCTGTTCGAGATGCCCGCCCCCGGGCAGGGGCCGGCTGCGGTCGAACACTCCCACGTTGTCGAGCCCGAGGAAGCCGCCCGAGAACAGGTTGTTGCCCTCGTTGTCCTTGCGGTTCACCCACCAGGTGAAGTTGATGAGCAGCTTCTGGAACACGCGTTCGAGGAACAGCCGGTCGCGCGCGCCGCGCCGACCGGTCAGCTTGTAGACGCGCCACGCGGCCCACGCGTGCACGGGCGGGTTCACGTCGCCGAGCGCCCACTCGTAGGCCGGCAGCTGGCCGTTCGGGTGCATGTACCACTCGCGCGTGAACAGCAGCAGCTGCTCGCGCGCGAACGCCGGGTCGGCGTGCGCGAACGCGACGACGTGGAACGCCAGGTCCCAGGCCGCGTACCACGGGTACTCCCACTTGTCGGGCATCGAGATCACGTCGCGGTTGTACAGGTGGCGCCATTCGCGGTTGCGGCCCATCCGGCGGCCCGGCGGGGAGGGCGGCTGCGCCGGGTCACCGTCGAGCCACTCCGCGACGACGTAGTAATAGAACTGCCGCGACCACATGAGGCCCGCGTACGCCTGGCGCGCGACCGCCCGTTCGTCGGCGTCGAGCGCCGCGGGAATCCGCGCCGCCCAGAACGCGTCGCACTCGCGGCGCCGCTCGGCGATCGTCGCCTCGAAGGAGGGGCCGAACGCGGCGGGTCCGGCCAGCGCCTCGGCGCGCAGGCGCAGGCGGACCACCGACTCGGCGCCGGGGGCGAGCGTCAGGCGATGGAGCACTCCCGCCTTCGTTCCGCGGCGGGCGGGGTTGACGGCGGCCGCGTCCGCGTTCACGACGTAGGAGTGGAAGGCATCCTTCACCCACCGCTGCGGGTTGGGCGCGCCGAACAGCCGCGCGTCGTTGGTTTCGTTCTCGGTGAAAAGCAGCTCCGGCGCCGCGCCGCCCGCGGAGTCGCACTCGAGCCGGAAGCGGCCGAGGGTCGCGTGCTCGGCGAGCACCGCGCCGCCCGGCTCCGCCGACAGCGAGGGCCGCGCGGGATACGCCTCTCCGGTGCGCCCCCAGCTCCAGACGTTGCGGAACCACAGCTGCGGCAGAACGTGCAGCGACGCGGGCTCGGGACCGCGGTTCGCGACCGTGACGCGCACGAGAATGTCGTCCGGCGCGGCCTTGGCGTACTCGACCGTGACGTCGAAGAAGCGGCCGCCGTCGAGCACGCCCGTGTCGGCGAGTTCGTACTCGGGGGCGGCCTTGCCGCGGCGGCGGTTCTCCTCCACCAGCCGCGTGTACGGGAACTCGGCCTGCGGGTAGCGGTACAGGCCGCGCAGGTACGAGTGCGTCGGCGTGGCGTCGAGGTAGAAGTATTCCTCCTTCACGTCCTCGCCGTGGTTGCCCTCCTCGCCCGAGAGCCCGAACAGCCGCTCCTTGAGGATCGGGTCGCGACCGTTCCACAGCGCGAGCGCGAAGCACAGCCGCCCTTCGCGGTCGGTCAGCCCGAGCAGGCCGTCCTCGCCCCAGCGGTAGGCGCGGCTGCGCGCGTGGTCGTGCGGCAGGTAGGTCCAGCTCGTGCCGTCCGCCGAGTAGTCCTCGCGAACGGTGCCCCACTGGCGCTCCGACAGGTAGGCGCCCCAGCGCCGCCAGTTCGCGGCGCGGACCGCGTCCTCGGCGAGTCGCCGCGATTCGGGATCGGCGGGCGGGTTCGGGTCGCTCATCGCGTCCGCGACGGTCCGCCCCGCCGGCGGCGGCTGTCAAACGCGCCACGTGCGGCGCGGCGCCGCACCCCGGCGGGACGGACGGCGAAACGTGCCATCACCCGGCGATCTCGACGACGGTCTTGATGCCCTGCGGCGGCGAGGTCAACGCGCGGGGCGCGTCGGCGAGCGGAACGTGGTTGGTGATCAGCGCGCGCACCGCGGCGGGCCAGCGCTGCATGAAGCGCCCGAGGTCCGTGACCGCCGCTTCGTAGGCGTCCCGGCCGGCGTTGACCGTGCCGAGCGCCACCTGATTGCCGAGCACCAGACCGCGCATGAGCGCGCCACCGTCCACGTTCGGCTTGCCGTGCTGTCCCGGCACGCCGGTGAAGATGAACAGGCCGTTGGGGCTCAGCGCCTGCAGCGCCTCGAACGCCGGCGGCGCGGCGCCTGTCGCCTCGTAGACGACGTCGGTGCGGCCGAGCCGCGGCAGGATCGAGCCGAGCGGCTCGTTCTCGGTGGACACGTAGCGGCCGCCGATCTGCTCGAGCAGCGAGCCGCGCGCGTCCGCCGCCGGTTCGCGCGAAACCATCGTCACGCGGCAGCCGGCCGTGCGCAGCGCCATCGCGCCGAGCAGACCGACCGGGCCGGCGCCGAGCACGACGGCCGACAGTCCCTCGACGCTCTCTCGCCGCCACGGCATCCGGTCGAGCATGGCGTTCACCTCGAGCAGGGCCTTCTCGGCGATGGTGAGCGGCTCGACGAGCACGCCGACGTCGCGCAGCTCCTTCGGCACGCGGACCAGCCAGCGTGCGTCGTCCACGACGGTCCCGGCCATGAAGCCGTCCGCGCCCTTGATGCCGCGCTCGACGTACTTGCCGGTCACGCAGAAGTCCTGCCGGCCCGCCCGGCAGGCGTCGCACGCCGGGTCTTCGCATGGCCGGCGCACGATGAGCACGGCGAGGTCGCCGGCGCGCCAGCCGTCCGCCGCCGGACCGGCCACGGTCACCTCGGCCAGCGACTCGTGGCCGAGCACGAGCTCGTCGCTGCCCGGCGGCGGCGTGCCGTATTCGAACCGGCAGATCTCGCGATCCGTGCCGCAGACGCCCGCCCGGATCATCTTCAGGACGACCTCCGTCGGCGACTGCGGCTTCGGCTCGGGCCGCTCGCGCACCTCGACGACGCGTTGGGCGGGAACGACGGTGACGGCTTTCACGTTCTGCCTCCTTCGCGGTCCGCGAGCACACCGAGATACTCCCGCCACGGGCCGACGGCTTCGCGGTACCGCTTCGCCATCACGCGCGCCACCTGCGCGACGTGCGTGAGGTCGTGCACCACCCATGCGGCCAGCAATTGTCGCGCGCTCACCCGGCCCAGCGCCGGGTGCGTGCCGGTGCGGTCGAGATCGGCGCCGCGCAGTCCGAGCGATTCGAGCGCGACGAGGCTCTCGGCGCGGCGCGCGGCGAAACCGTCGAGCAGTTCGCCGACCGTGCGATCCGCGAATCGACCGCGGAACCCGTCGCGCTCGAACGGCGTGAACGGGCGGGCCTCGCCGTGTTCGAGAAGGATTCGCAGCCGGGGCAGCCAGTCCACCTCCTCGTTGTCGAGCAGGTGCGCGACGACGTCGCGGGGCGAATACGTGCCCTCACCCTCGCGGGCCGCGAGCCACGGTTCCGAAAGCCCGCGCAGCCAGCCGTCGAGCAGCGCCGGCGTGCGCGCCAGGATCTCGCGCGCGGCGGACGGGCTGACGAGGCCGGCGGACACGGTGGCCGATTCGGCCGGACCCGGACTTCCGACCGCGCCGCGTCCGCCCGCGGGGTCCGCGCTCACGCGGCCGCCCTTCGCCGCACGTCGCGGGCCGGCGGGGCCTCGCCGTCGCGCGGATCGGTCTGGACCGCGAAGTCCACCTCAGCGCCCTCGGGCATCCCGGCGAACGAGGTGCCGTCAATGCACGACATGAACTTGATCACGGATGCGGGTCTCCCGGGCAAGCGCGCAGACGATCCGGCATGCACGAACGTCGCACCGGCGGCATTTCGGCCCGTGCGACGCGCGCGAGGATAGCGGAGGGCCGAAAGGGACGCGGAAGGCTTCGCACGTTTGGAGAACGCCGACGCGATGATCCTGCGCCGTGCCCGGGCGGGTCGCTACTGCGGCTTCAACCCCAGCTCGCGCAACGCCTCCGCCTCGATCGGGCCCGGCGAGCCGTCCATGAGCGACGTCGCCGAGGCGGTCTTGGGGAACGCGATGGTGTCGCGAATCGAATCGCGTCCGCCCATCAGCATGATGACGCGGTCGAGACCGATGCCGATGCCGGCGTGCGGCGGCGAGGCGTAGCGGTAGGCGTCGAGCAGGAAGCCGAACTTCTCGTACGCCTGCTCGCGCGTCAGCCCGACCACCTTCATCACGCGCTCCTGGATGTCGGGGCGGTGGATGCGCACCGAACCCGAGCCGAGTTCGTTGCCGTTGAGCACCAGGTCGTAGAGCTGCGCGTGGACCCTGCCCGGATCGGTCTCGAGATGGTCGAGGTGCTCCGGGTTCGGCATGGTGAACATGTGGTGCTTGGGCTCCCAGCGCTTCGCGTCCTCGTTGAACTCGAAGAGCGGGAACTGTCGCACCCACAGGAACCGCCATTCCTGGGCCGTGCCGGTCGCGCCCGCGAGGCCGCGCCGCTCGAGGTCGGCGGAGCCGAGCTGGCTGCGAAGCACCCCGAGCGCCTTGCACGTCCGCTCCCACGGGCCGTTCGTGAACACGACCGCGTCGCCGTCCTTCGCGCCGCAGGCGGCGAGGAACTCGTCGAGCAGCGCGCCCGGGAAGATCACCTGCTGCTTCTCGCGGTCGGCGGCCTGCACCTTGAAGAAGGTCAGCCCGCCCGCGCCCGCGGACTTCACCACGTCCTCGTACTTGCGCAGCTGCGTTCCCGAGATCCCGGCGCCGCCGGGAAGGGTCATCGCGACGCCGATGCCGCCGGGCGCCTGCGCGCCGCTGGCGACCACGTTGCGGGGCGACCGGGCGCACAGCGCGGTGACGTCGGTGAACTCGAGTCCGAAGCGCGCGTCGGGTTTGTCGGAGCCGAAGCGGCGCATCGCCTCGTCGTAGGTGATGCGCGGGAACGGCGTCGGGACCTCGACGCCCAGGCATTCCTTCCACAGGGCGGCGAACAGTCCCTCGACGACGTCGAACACGTCGTCCTCGGTCGCGAAGCTCATCTCGACGTCGATCTGGGTGTGCTCGGGCTGCCGATCGGCGCGCAGGTCCTCGTCGCGCAGGCAGCGCGCGAGCTGGAAGTAGCGATCCATCCCGGAAATCATCAGCGTCTGTTTGTAGAGCTGCGGACTCTGCGGCAGCGCGTAGAAGTTTCCGTGGTGGACGCGGCTGGGCACGACGTAGTCGCGCGCCCCTTCGGGGGTCGGCCGGACGAGCAGCGGGGTCTCGATCTCGAGGAAGTCCCGGCCCGCGAGGTGCGCGCGCGCGGTCATCGCGGCGTGGTGGCGCAGCGCCATCATGCGCGACAGCTCGGGACGGCGCAGGTCGAGGTAGCGGTACTTGAGCCGCAGGTCCTCGCTCGCGAGCATGCGTTCCTCGTTCACCTGAAACGGCAGCGGCTCGCATTCGGACAGCAGCTTCAGCTCGCGGATGTCCACTTCGATCCCGCCGGTCGCCATCTCGGGGTTGACCGCGTCCGCCGGCCGGGCGTGGACCTGGCCGCGGACGGCGATCACGAACTCGTTGCCGAGGTGCGAGGCGCGGTCGAGCAGCGCCTTGCCGCCGGTCTCGGGGCGGAAGACCACCTGCGTGAGCCCGAAGCGGTCGCGCAGGTCAATGAAGAGCACGCCGCCGTGATCGCGCGAGCGGTGCACCCAGCCCATCAGCGTGGCCTGGCGGCCGACGTCCGCCAGGGTCAGTCCGCCGCACGTGTGCGAGCGGCGCCAGTCCCCGAGCCCTTCCAGCGTGGTCGTCACCTGTGTTCGTCCCCCGACGGCTGCGCCGTCTTCCGAAGCTTCGCGCGCAGCGCGCCGGCGAGCGCGTCACGTACGAGCGATTCCTGCGTGCCGTCCTGCGAGTCCTTGAGCACCACCTCGCCGCGCGCCCATTCCTCCTCGCCGAGCAGCACGAGGAAGCGCGCGCCGGACCTGCCGGCGGACTTCATCTGCGCGCCGAAGCCGCGCGCCTCGACGTCGTGCTCGACCGCGAACTCGCGTCGAAGCTCGCGGGCGAGCGCGGTCGCCGCGGCGCGCGTGCCGTCCATCGCCACGAGGCACACGCGCTCTTCCGCGGCGGGCGGCGCGTCGCGCCCGGCGATTACGAGCAGCGCGCGGTCGAGCCCGATCGCGAAGCCGACCCCCGGCGTCGGCGGACCGCCCAGCATTTCGACGAGGCCGTCGTAGCGCCCGCCGCCGCCGAGCGCGCTCTGCGCGCCGAGCGAGCGATCGTGAACCTCGAAGGCCGTGCGCGTGTAGTAGTCCAGCCCGCGCACGAGGCCGTGGTCCACCTCGTGGCGGATGCCCGCGGCGTCGAGCCCGGCCAGCACCGCGTCCCAGTGCTCGCGGTCCTCCGCATCGAGCTCGTCGAGCAGGCGCGGCAGCGGGCCCGGCGCGCCTCCGGGCCAGCCTTCGCCGCGCAGCAGCGCGAGGTCGCCCTCGTCCTTGGTGTCCAGCACCCGCAGCGGGTTCACCTCGAGCCGCGCCTGCGAGTCGGCGGAAAGCCTCGCGCGCACCGGCGCGAGCCACGTCCGCAGGCGTTCGCCGTAGGCGCGGCGCGTGGCCGGCTGGCCGACGCTGTTCACGAGCACCGTCAGGTCGCGAAAGCCCCACGCTTCGTACAGGTCCACGAACAGCGCGATCATCTCGACGTCCGCGCCCGGCGCGGGCGATCCGACCAGCTCGCAGTTGAGCTGCGAGAACTGCCGCCAGCGGCCCTTCTGCGGACGCCCGTAGCGGAACACCGGGCCCATGCTCCACAGCCGGTGCACGCGGGCGCGGCCGCCGAGGCCGTGCTCCAGGTAGGCCCGCAGCACGCCGGCGGTGAACTCGGGGCGCAGCGCGAGATCGCGATCGCCGAGATCCTTGAAGCGGTACATCTCCTTCTGGACGACGTCGCTCGACTCGCCGGACGTGCGGGCGAACAGCTCGTAGTCCTCGAAGACAGGCGTGCGCAGCTCGCCGTAGCCGTAGCGCTCGAGCACGCCGCGCGCGAGGGACTCGGCCCGGCGCCACAGGCGCGTCTCGTCGGGCAGCAGGTCGCGCGTGCCGCGGGGAGCCTGATGACGCGGCGCCACGGGTCACGCCTCCCGTTCGCGGGCGGCCGCGAGATAGGCGAGTTGCGCGAAGGTGATCCCGGTGCCGTCGGCGAGCCAGTCGAACACGGTCGAGTCGCGGCCCGGCACGAACGATTGGAAGAACTCGTCGCCGGCCCCGATCCCGAGGCCCAGCGCCATCGTCAGCATCGTCGTCAGCAGCCAGCTGCGCGGGCGCAGCGTCGCCCGCATCGCGCGCGCGAGCAGCACGCCGAGGACGCCGTACTCGAGCAGGTGCGAGAGCTTGTCCGAGTTCTGGAAATGGAACGGCGGACGCAGGTTCGGCTGTGCGCTGAGGACGAAGATCAGGCTCACGTAAGCGGCGACGGGCAGCCAGTAACGCATGGCCAGTGTCCTCGCGCCGCTGCCGGTGCCGCCTCTCGCCAACCGCAGCCTCCACTCCGGGGAAAGCAGGTGTACCGCCGAACCGAATGGCCGGGCAGGTTAGCACGCGCTCCGCTTGACGCGCGAACGGCGCGCCGATAGATTCCCGCGGCTTTTCGCCGACTCCGTGCGATCGCCGGAACGGTCGGCCGCGCGCTGCGCCGCTAGCTCAATTGGCAGAGCAAGTGACTCTTAATCACTAGGTTCTAGGTTCGATTCCTAGGCGGCGCACCATCCCGCTTCGAACGGCCCGCCCGATGTCCGGGCGGGCCGCTTCGCTGCCCGTCGCGGCCCTTCCCGCCGGCGGTGCCGGCATCGAGCTCAGCCGACGCGCACGCTCTTGACGTTCACGAACGCCTTGAGGCCCTGGTCGGCAAGCTCGCGTCCGTATCCCGAGGCCTTGATACCTCCGAAGGGCAGCCGCGGGTCCGAGGCGACGATGGCGTTCACGAACACCGCGCCGGCCTCGATCCGGGCGGCGAGCGCTTCGCCACGCGCGGGGTCGCCCGTCCAGACGCTCGCCCCGAGCCCGAAGCGCGACTGGTTGGCCAGGGCGACCGCTTCCTCGACGTTCCTCGCCCGCGTCACCGCCGCGAGCGGACCGAAGGTCTCCTCATCGAAGACGGCCATGCCGGGGCGAACGCCGGTCACGACCGTCGCGCCGTAGAAGGCGCCGGGGCCGGGAAGCGCGGCGCCGCCGGTCCGGACGCGCGCACCGCCCTCCACGCTCCTCGACAGTTGCGCGTGCAGGTCGTCGCGCAGGTCGGCGCGCGCGAGCGGCCCCAGCTCGGTCGCGCGATCGAGCGGATCGCCGGTGCGCACGGCGGCGAAGCGCGCGGCGAGCGCGTCCTCGAACGCGTCGGCGACCGGGGCCTCGACGATGAAGCGCTTCGAAGCGATGCAGCTCTGTCCGTTGTTCTGCAGCCGGGCCTTCGCCGCCTCGAGCGCGACCGCGGCGGGATCGGCGTCCGCGAGCACGAGGAACGGATCCGAGCCGCCGAGCTCGAGCACGGCCGGCTTGAGCGCCCGGCCCGCCGCCGCGCCCACGTCGCGGCCCGCGGCCTCGCTGCCGGTGAGGCTCACGGCGGCGATCGCCGGATGCGCGATCAGGTCCGCGACGGCCGAAGCGGGGACGAGCAGCACCTCGAAGAGTCCCGGTGGCGCGCCCGCGGCCGCGAACACGTCGGCGATCGCGAGCGCGCAGCCGCAGACGTTCGAGGCGTGCTTGAGCACCACGGCGTTTCCGGCCGCGATCGCAGGCGCCGCGCAGCGGAACACCTGCCAGAAGGGAAAGTTCCACGGCATGACCGCGAGCAGGACACCCAGCGCGTCGAATCGCACGAAGCTGCGCGCCGGCGGCGTCGCCGCGGGCGCCGGCGCGAGCCCCGCCTCGGCGTGCCCGGCCGCCCACTCGCAGACCCACGCGCACTTCTCGACCTCGCCCTCGGCCTGAGCGATCGGCTTGCCCATCTCCAGCGTCGCGAGACGCGCGAGCGGGTCGCGTCGCGCCCGCAGCGCCGCCGCGAGCGAACGCAGGAGGTCCGCACGTTCGGAGAAGTCCGAAGTCCGCCACGTTCGCGCCGCCGAAGCGGCGCGCGCGAGGCGATGTTCGACCTCGGCGGGCTCGTGCGGCGGGTACTCGGCGATTCGCTCGCCGGTCGTCGGATTCACGGAGCGCATGCGGCCAGCATACCCCCGGGGCCCCGCTCCGCGGCCTTCGCCATTCTCCGCCACCTCGCGTGCGCGACGGTCCGTGAGCGGAGGCTCCCCGGGGAGGACCCGGGCACGGGCTTCCCTCGCCGGCGGGGTCTCCCGTGGTCAGCGGCGCGCCGGCTTGCTAGGTTCCCCCGCCATATGTGTGCCATGCGCCTTCACGGACTTCTCAGGCTGGGTCTGCTCGCGACGCTCCTCGCGTGCCGGGCGCCGGGCGTTCGGGCGGAGACGGACCGCGGGGCCGACGAGCCCAGGCTCGTGGTCGGGGGCGATCTCAGGATCGAGCCCGGACGCCGGATCGACCTGCAGTGGAGCGCCACGGACGACGTCCGGGAGCTCGAGATCCTGCTCTCCACCGACGGCGGCGCCACGTTCACGACCTGCATCTCGCCCCAGCTCGACCCGGATCGCCACCATTTCGAGTGGCGTGTTCCCGCGCGCCTGTCGGGCCGGCTCTGTCTGAGGATCCGCTTCAATCGCGGCGGGCGCGAAATCGAGGGCGCGCCGATCCGGCTCGATCGCTCCGCGGGCGACGAGGCGCTTCCGCTCGGACTTCCCGCCCCGGAGGCGCCGTCTCGTTCTCCCGGCCGCGGCGAGAGTTCCCTGATCGCCACGTCGGACGACGAGGGCTTCGAGCAGGCGCCGGCCATCGCCGTAACCCCGTCGGTGCGTCCCCCGCGGGACACGCCGCCGCGCATCCTCACGCGCCGCGATCCGACGCCTCCCACCTTCGAGCCTCGGTACCTGCCCCTGCGGATCTGATCCGGCCCCCGCCGCGATCCCTCCGCTCCCCCCGCGCGCGTCGGTGTTGGCGACGCGCCGTGCAGGGCACCGTCTTCTACCCTTCGACCGAGGATTTCCCATGCCCCGTCGTTTCGCATGCATTTTCCTGTCGCGCTGGGCGCTCATGGCGCTGCTCCTCATCGCGCCGTGCCTGACCTTCGCCGAAACGCAGATCACCGGCACCGTCACCGATCCCGTTTCCCACCTGCCGGTCGCCGGAGCCGCGGTGACCGCCGAGGGTGGAAACGCCCGCGCGGTCACCGACGAAGCCGGCCGCTTCACGCTCCGTTCCGATGGAACGGTGACGCGCATCATCGTGACCCGCGTCGGCTACCAGCGCCTGGCCGTCGCGGTCGGCGACGCCTCGCAACCGCTGGCGATCGAGCTTCAGCCCGCGCCGCTTCCCCAGCCGCCCACCGAAGTGACGGGGCGGGCGCTCGCCTCGCCCGACCTCGACCTCTCACGGACCACGGCCGTGCTCCAACCCCGCGACCTGAATCGCGCCAGCGGGCTGGATCTCGAGAGTTCGATCAACACGCTGCCGGGCGTGATCATGCGGTCCCGCACGCCGTACGGCGGCGCCCACGTCCAGATTCGCGGCTACTACCCGAATTTCTCGCAGAACTTCAACGGCTTCGGCTACCAGGCCTTCCTCGAGGACATCCCGGTCACGGACGCGACGGGCTCGACGATCCTCGACGACGTGGACTTCGCCACGCTCGGCCGCGTCGAGGTGATCAAGGGGCCGAACTCCAGCCGCTTCGGCGCTCCCATCGCGGGAGTGGTGGATTTCCACACTCTGCGGCCCGCCGCGGGCCTGTCCGTTTCCCAGCAGGGCGTCGGCGGCAGCGACGGCCTCTTCAGGACCAACACCACGCTCGCGGACGGCGGAGAACACTCGCAGATCGTGGTCAACTACGGGCACCAGACCTACGACTCCTTCCGGCCGAGCAGCCGCTCGAAGAAGGACTACGCGCAGTTCACCGGCGACTTCGAGGCGGGACCCCGGCAGAAGCTGAGCGCGTACTTCTCGTACAACAACTCCTTCGAGCAACTGGCGGGTGAAATCGACAGCTCCGACTTCTACGCCCGGCAGGCGATCGACAACCCGGCCTACACCGCGCAGCGGTCGCGGGTCTCGATCGAAAGCTCGCGGGTGGGATTCACCCACGACGTCCGATTCGACGACCGCTTCGATCTGCGCTCCACGCTGTTCGGCACGGCGCAGACGATGCAGCAACCGTTCGCCCACGGCTTCAGCAACACCAACCGCTTCAGCCTGGGCGCCCGCAGCGCTCTCGGCGTGAACGCGAAGATCGCGAACACGCCGCTGGACGGTGCGGTCGGGGCCTTCGTGCAGCGCACGAACGCGACCGTGAACGGCTTCTTCATTCCCGCCAACCGGCCGTCCGACCAGGAGAACTACGGACTCAACACGTTCGCCTTCACGGAGTGGAACGCGCACCTGCCGAAGGACGTCGTGCTCACCGCGGGCGTCAACGTGAACGTCTACGAGTTCGGCATCCGCAACATGCTCAGGAACAACCTCATCAGCGACAGCACGAAGACGCTGCGGCGGCGGTTCGATCCGCAGTTCTCGCCGCGCGGCGCGCTGCTCAAGCGCTTCGGCGACGAGCTGTCGCTCTACGGCAGCATCTCCCGGGGCTTCACGCCGCCGTCGCTGTCGAGCTTCATCAACTCGGACAACACGGTGAACGAGGATCTCAGGCCGGAGAAGGTCCTCCAGTTCGAGGGCGGCGCCAAAGGTCTGCTGCTCGAAGGCCGGCTCACCTACGACGTGGCCTGGTTCGACCTCGAGATCACCGACAAGCTCGTCTCCCAGCGCATCGGCCTCGTGAACACGACCACCAACGTCGGCAAACAGCGGAACCGGGGCATCGAGGCGAGTCTTTCCCACCTGCTCTACACGTCCGCGGACGGTCCGATCCGGAACGTGCGGCCGTGGCTCTCCTACACCTTCACCGACGCCCGGTACCTGAGCTTCAAGAGCGACAACAACGACAACGCGTCCACCGTGGACTTCTCCGGGAAGCGGGTCGCCCGCATTCCGAGGAACGTCTACAACCTCGGGCTCGACGCCGAGTCGAAGGGCGGCGGGTACCTGTTCGCGTCGCTCCAGCACGTGGACGAGATCTTCGTCACCTTCGGCAACACGAACCGCCTGAAGGCCTACAATCTGCTCGCGGCGAAGCTCGGATGCCGCCGTCGCCTCGGACCGTTCGATCTCGACGTGTCGGCCGGTGGCGACAACCTGCTCGGCGACACCTACTACAAGTTCGCGTTCGTCGGACCCGACTATCTGCGGCTCGTGCAGCCCAAGGACGGCGGTTCCGGTGACGGTTACATCCTTCCCGGCCCCTACGACGCCACGTTGTTCGGCGGCGCCCGACTGAGCTGGAACTTCTGATCCCCCGCGGGGGCGGGACGGTCACGCCGCCCCGCCTCCCATGCGGGCCATCCGAGAGGTCTCGACGTGAAGCGTTCCTCCCTCCTGCTCGCCACCATCGCCCTGGCGTTCGCGTGCGCGGCTCCCGCCGCGCCGGCACGCGAGCGAGTCGTCTGCGTCTCCAAGCAGCTCAACGAGTTCCTGTTCGCGATCGGCGCCGAGGACGTCCTCGTCGCGCACGACCTCACGTCGGTCTACCCGCCGCGGATCCGGAAGCTGCCGAGCGTGGGCTATCACCGCGCCCTCAGCGCCGAGGGCATCCTCTCGGTCAAGCCGACGCTGCTGCTCACCGATGGCAACGTCGGGCCCGAGGCCGTCCTCGATCAGGTGCGTTCGGTCGGGATTCCGGTCGTGACGATGCGGGCGGGGGCGGGTCCGGAAGGCGCCGAGTCGCTGCTCACCGCGCTGGGCCGGCGGTTCCACCGCGAGGCGCGAGCGGCAAAGGTCGTCGCCGACTGGCGCGCCGGCATGCAGCAGGTGTACGCCGACTCGACGAAGGCCCCCGGGCCGCGGCCGCGCGTGCTGATGATGCATTTCGGGCAGATCATCAACAACTACCTGGGCGTGCGCTCGGGCTCGACCGGCGACCGCATCCTGCGCTGGGCGGGCGGGGTCAACGCCATCGATTCGGTGGGGGGCATGTCGCGCCTCACGCCCGAGCTGATCGCGAAGTGCGCTCCCGAGGTCATCCTGGCGACCGATGTCGGCTTCGACCGCGTCGGCAGCGCCGCGAAGTTCGCGCAGCTTCCGGGAGTGGCGCTCACCCCGGCGGCGAAGTCCGGGCGCATCTACCGGATCGACGAGACCGAGATCATGTACTTCGGTCCGCGCACGCCGGCGGCGGTCCGGCACATCGCCTCGCTGATCCACGCGAAGGGCGGGAAGTGAGTCCGCGCCCCTCGTTCCGCGGCACGTACCTGTTGCTCGGCGCCCTGCTCGCCGCCTCGGTCGTCATGGCCGCGGGCGTCGGCGCGTTCGCGTTCACCCCGGCGCGCATGGCCACGCTCGTCGCGCAACTGCTGGGATGGCTGCCGAAGCTCGACGCCGACGCGCTCGACCGGAACGTGTTCTTCACGCTGCGCCTGCCGCGCGTGGCCATGGCCGGACTCACCGGCGCGATCCTCGGGGTGTGCGGGGCGGTGATGCAGGGGCTGTTCCGCAACCCGATCGTCGAGCCCGGACTCGTGGGCACCTCGGCCGGCGCGGCGCTCGGGGCGGCGCTCGTCTTCGTCTTCGGCGTCCCGGTCTTCGCCCCCGGCGGCGCCACGGCGCTGGTCGCGCTTCCGCTGTTCGCGTTCGCCGGCGCGCTCGCGGCCACGGCGCTCACCTACCGGATCGCCTCCGCCTTCGGCCGCGTCCACGTCTTCCTGCTGCTGCTCTCGGGGATCGCCGTGAACGCGCTGTGCGCCGCCGGCACCGGCTACCTCTCGTACATCGCGCGCGACCCGCAGGCGCGCAACATCACGTTCTGGAGCCTGGGAACGTTCACCACCGCGAGCTGGGGCTCGGTGGCGCTGGTCGCGGGGGCCGCCGTCGTCGGCTACGCGTTCGTCGCACGCGACGCCAAGGGCCTGAACGCGCTCATGCTCGGCGAGGACGAGGCGGCCGCGCTGGGCGTCGAGCCGGCGCGTCTCACGCGCCGCCTGCTCGTCTTCAGCACGCTCATGGTGGCGGTCGCCACCGCGACCGTCGGCGTCATCGCCTTCGTCGGCCTGGTGGTGCCGCACGCGCTGCGGCTCACGCGCTCCTCCAACTACGCGTTTCTCATTCCCGCGTCCGCCCTTCTGGGCGCCGCGTTCGCCGAGCTGGTGGACGTGGCGGCGCGCCTCGTCATCCGCCCCGCGGAGCTTCCCATCGGCATCCTCACCGCCGTGATCGGCGCGCCGGTCTTCCTGCTCCTCCTGCTCCGCGCGCAGCGGAGCGGCGATCCGGGCGCCCATGGTTGAGCTCGACCGGATCGGCTTCGACGTCCCGGGGCGCACGCTGCTTCACGACATCGGCGTGAGCTTTCCCGCCGGCCGCTTTTCCGTTCTGCTCGGCCCGAACGGCGCCGGCAAGTCCACGCTGCTCCGAATCGCCGCGGGGCTGCTCCGGGCTCGTACGGGAGTGGTGAGCTACGGCGGAAAGTCCATCGCCCGCCGGCCCGCCCGCGATCTCGCCCGGGTGCGCGGCGTGCTGTCGCAGCACGCCGAGCCCGCGTTCCCCCTGAGCGCCGGGGAAGTCGTGGCCATGGGACGCTACCCGCACTACGACCGCGTGCCCGGACGCCGGGATCTCGCCGCGATCGAACGGGCGCTCGTCAAGGTCGGGATGGCGGACCGCTCTTCGCAGCGATTCGCCACGCTCTCCTCGGGCGAGCGCCAGCGCATTCAGATGGCCCGAGTGATCGCGCAGATGGAAGTCGAAGGCGATCCCCCGCGCGTGCTCTTCCTCGACGAACCCACGGCCAGCCTCGACGTCCGCCACCAGCTCGCCCTGCTCGAGATCGCGCGCTCCCTGCTCGCGCGCAACGTCACGGTCGTCGCGGTGCTGCACGACCTGCACCTCGCCGAGGTCTACGGCGACTTCCGCGTGCTCCTCGACGCGGGCCGGATCGTGTGGTCCGGCACGCGCGATTCCGGCTTGCCCGAAGAACTCATCGGGCGCGTGTACCAGGTCCGGGCTCGTCGCATCGTGGATCCGGGTGACGGTGGCGGGCTGTGGCGGTACACGACGCTCGCGTGACGGAGGATCGCGCCCGGCGGCGGCCGGCCGCACCCGCCGGCGCGCGATCGCGACGTTTCGGGCGTCCGCGCCGCGGGGTTGGCCCGATCAGCTCCTCCACCACTCCCACGCCAGCGCCGCCAGGCACGCGGCGCTGATCGCGAAGGCGGCATGCGCGGGCCAGGGCACGCCGCGCGCGGGCGCCGGCCGGCCGTCGGGCGAGCCGAAGGCCGCGCGCAGGTCGCGCGCCGTGACCGCGAACGCGGTCAGCCACGCCGCGGCCAGCGCCAGCAGCAGCCCCGGATGCCCGGTCGCCGCGAGGCGTCGGCCGACCGCCAGCCACAGGAACATTCCGGGCGTGAACGGCGCGCCCGCCAGCGAGAGCATCGCGAAGGCTCCAAGCGCTCCGCTCACCGGGTGGCGGCGGAACAACACCACCGGAGCGTCGGCCGGACCCGACTCGACGGCGAGGAAGCGCGCGAGCGCGCCGGCGCCGGTCAACGCGAGCGCGAGGTGCGTGGCCCACGCCGCGAGCGCGCCGGACAGCTCGGCGAACGGCGCGAGGCCCGGGTCGGCCGCGAAGGCGGCGAGGACGAGCGCGCCCTGCAGGCTCGCGAGCGTTCCGACCCGCCGCTCGGGCCGGCGCTGGGTCGCCAGCGTCGCCGCGCTGCCGATGAGCGCGACCGCCGCGGCCAGCGCGAGCAGCCCGCTCACGAAGGCGGCGCCGTCGGGGAACGCCTCGATGCCGGCGAGCCGCGTCGCCAGCCAGGCCGCCCCCGCCGCCTGCGGGGCGGCGACGACCAGCGGCGCCAGGTGCGGGCGCGCGCCGTGGAAGACGTCGGCGAGCCAGAAGTGAAACGGCGCGCCGCCGAGCAGCACGGCGCCCGCGAGCAGCGAGATGGACAGCGCGCCGGTCCACATGCCGTACGGATCGAGCCGCAGCGACAGAACGTTCCACTGTTCGGCGGCCACGCTCGTGCCGGTGGCGATCGCGAGCAGCGAATGCCCCGCCCACGACAGCGCGAACGCCGCGGCGAACACCCACGTCATCTTGAGCGCGCACTCGGACTGCGCGAGATCCTCGCGGTCGCGCGCGAGCAGCGCCGCGGCGAGCGCCGCGGCGAGCGCGCCCTTCGCGGGCGAAAGCGCCTCGGGCGCAGCGACCACGAGCGCCAGCGGCAGCAACGCGATCCAGATCAGGGCCGCGCTCGGCAGGCCCTCGTCGCGCCGCCGGTCGAGCTGACGCAGAAGCAGCGCCGCGAGCAGCACGGTGGCGAGCGGAACCCAGACCGGCATCACCGCAGCAGCGGCAGCAGCAGCGCGAGCACGCTCACGCCGGCGAGAAAGAGGAGGTACTCCTGCGCGTCGCCCGTGTGCAGGCCGCGGGCCGGAGCGCTCACGGCGCGCAGCAGCACGCCGAGCGCAGCGGCGAGGCGGCCTTCGAGCCACGTCACCGAGCGGAAGACGGACAGCGCGAAGTCGCGCGCGCCCGCGCCCGCCGTGACCGGCGCGGCGGCCACCGGCGGCGGCGGCGCGGCGGCGCGCGCGCGCGGCCAGGCCGCGAGCACGGGCGGCAGCAGCGCGATCAGCGCGCCGGGAAAGCTCGCCTCGAAGCCCGCCCACCAGGCCAGCAGCAGAGCCAGCGGTCCGAGCGCCAGCGTCGCGAGCGCGCCGAGCAGGCCGAGCAGCCGGCCCGCGTCGAGTCGCGGCACGGTGCGCCGCTCGGGAACCTCGACCACGCGACGCAGCGACAGCGCCGAGGCGAGGAAGACGGGCGCCGCCAGCACGACGAACTCGACCGGCCGGAACGTGCGGCCGGCGAATCCGACGCCGACGAGCAACGGCCACGCGAGCGCCGCGCCCGCCGTCCAGCCCGCCAGGCGCCACAGTCGCGCGAGCGCCTGGCCGCGACGCGCGGCGGATCCGCGCAGCTCGGCGGCGAGCGCCATCAGCCGGCCGCCGGCGGCGGCGAACCAGAGCAGGAACGCGACCTCGCCCGGAACGACGTCGAACGCCACCAGCAGTCCCGCGAGCGCCGAATCGAAGACGGCGAGCCAGCGCAGCGACGCCGTCCAGGTGCGGCGCGCGTAGGCGCGCAGCACCGCGAGGCCGGCCGCCAGCACCAGCGCGATTCCCGCCACCTCGCGCATGAGCGGCGCGTGCGACCAGGCCGCGTCCTGCCGCCACAGCACGAGGAAGCCCGCGGCGGGCAGCATCGCGGGCAGCCACGAGCCCACCGCGGGCAGCGGGCCGGTAAGGTCCGGGTAGGCGCGCGAGGCGGGGCTCGCGGCCAGCAGTTCGAGCCCCGCCCACAGCACCGCGAGCGCCTGCAGCGCGCGCAGCGTGCGCAGCGGATCGCGCTCGTCGGGCGCGATCGCGCGCACGAGCCGGGGCACGCCGCTCTCGCCGGCGGGAACGCGCGCGGGCGGCGGCGAGGCGGGCAGCGCCAGCGCGAGCGCGGCGGCGAGCCACAGCGCCATGGCCGGACGTCGCAGCCACGCCCAGCGCGCGAGCTGTTCGTGCCGGTCCGGCGCGGTGCGGGCCCACAGCCAGAACGCCAGCGCGACGGCCTCGACGCCGAGCGCCGCCGCGATCAGGCCCGGCACCGCCAGCAGCGCGACCCCCGCCGCCGAGGCGAGCAGCCCGGCCAGCGTCGCGCGCCGGGTGACGTTCCGGTCGTCGAACAGGCTCGCGAAGATCACGGCACGCCCCTAATCGTGCAGCTCGTGCGCGTCGCCGACGTACGGCGAGCGGGCGAAGCGCTCGCGCGAGATCGCGATGCGGTGGGCGAGCGCCATGGCCACCAGCGTCGCGGCCAGCGCGCCGCCGGCCGGAGCGCCCGCATGCAGCGCGTCCAGCGAGCGCGCGGCCGCGGCGAGCAGCTCGAGCCCGAGTCCGAGCGCCGCGAACGCCGCCAGGGCCCGGCGCAGGTGCCGGCGCAGCATCAGGTGCAGCAGGCCGAAGCTGACGAGCAGCGCGCCGAGCGAGGTGAGCCGTGCGTCGGCGGGCGCCAGCGCCTGACGCGAGGCGCCCGCGAGCAACAGCAGCGCGATCGCGAGCCCGAGCACGAGCGCCAGCAGGCCCGACTCGATCGAGCCGCGCGTCGGAGCGCGCGATCCCGCGCCGGGCTCGTCGGCCGCCCCGGCGCGCCAGGCGACGAGCAGCCACAGCATCGGCCAGCCGACGCGCACCCACGCCGGCGCCGGGAGCTCCGCGAGCAGCGCGGCGGCGACCGCCACGGCGAGCGCCGCTCCGCGGGCGATCGTGCGTCCGGGCAGCAGCGCCGCGACGAGGACCGCGGCGGGAATTCCGAGCAGCCGCAGCAGGTCGAGCGTGCCGAGCGAAGTCCAGGCGGCCAGCAGGTGCATGAGGCTTCCCCTGCGCGGAGGGTCCGGCCCGCGGCGGGCGCGGACGACGGACCGGATCGGCTTACTGCGGGATGTGCACGGACTCCGCCGCCTTGAGCGCGGCGAGGAACGCCTCGGGGCTTCCCGCCTCGCGCAGGGCCCGGCGCACCGACTCCTCCTTGAGCAGGCGCGAAATGTTCGCGAGCACCTTGACGTGCACCGCGCCGCCGCTCTCGGGGGCGACCAGCAGGATGAACAGCGTCGCCGGCTCGCCGTCCACCGACTCGAAGTCCACGCCGCCGGCCGAGACGCCGCAGGCGGCGACGAGCCGGTCCACCAGCCGCGCCTTGCCGTGCGGGATGGCGATGCCGTTGCCGATCCCGGTGGACATCATCGCCTCGCGGCGCAGCACGCGGTCGAGAATCTCGCCGTGACTCGCCAGCCCGTGGGCGCTCTCGAGCAGCTCGACGAGCTCGACGATGGCGTCGCGCTTGTTGCCGGCCTTGAGCCGCACCGTGATGGCCTGGGTATTGAGGAGTTCGGAGAGCCGCATCGGCTGCTTTCTCGAGTGGAGGCCGGAGCGTCGAATCGCCGACGCACCGTAAGGACGCGCCGCCGCAGCGTCAAGCGCCATCGCCCGAACGGAGACGTCCGGGTGGAATCACCCGATCGCTTCCGGCGCGTCCGCGCCGCGAGTTTCGCGGCGGGCGCGCGAGGCGCGTGTGCTAGACTCGGGCGCGTCCAGGTACCCCGCGCTGCAGCGTGCTCGACTTCTCTCCAGAGGCATCCCCCATGGCCGAGGGCGTGGACATCGCCGGCAGGGCAACCCGCAGGGAGGCAGGTGGGCCCATGAAGCAGAAGAACATCGGTTTCCGGGACCTGCTCGAACGGCTCCTGCCGATCGACGAGCTTCCGCCCGTGGACCGCATGCGTGTCCAGCGCGCGCTCCGCTCGGGAGTCTCGAACGAGGTCGAGCGCGCGGCGATGCACGCCCTCGACCTGCTCGAGCAGCAGGGCGCGCTGCGCCGGCTGCCCGCCGAGGCGAAGGCCGGGCCGTCGCTGGTGCGCTACCAGCACCGCGACCGCTACGACATCATCACCCTGCAGATGCCCGGGCCACGGCAGCACGACGGCGTCACGATCCTGTCGCGCGGCGCGCTGCCCATGCAGGCGCCGGCCCGGCTCGACCAGGTCCGCCGCCTGATCCGCCTCGACGATCCGCTCATCTTCAGCGACCCGCGCACCGGGGCGACCCGCGCGGGGCTGCACCGGCAGCTCGAGCAGGCCGGCCGCGAACTGCTCGGGTCGGCGCACGTGGCCTACTTCGGCAAGGACGAAACCGACGACCGGCAGGACGACCGCCCGCTCGATGCGGCGCTCGCCGCCGACGTGCTCGAGCACCACGGCATGCTGTTCTACTGCCCCGACGTCGAACGGAGCGCCGCGCTCTCGGCGGCCTCGCGCGGGCTCGGCGTGCGTTCGGCGGCGTTCGTCGCGGTCACCGATTCCGAAGGCCGCCCGATCGGGCACCTCGAGGTGCGCAACGCCGAGGCCGACCCCTACCTGCCGGCCGACCTCGCGATGATCGCGCTGCTCGCCGACTACTGCGGCGGGGTGCTCGAGCGCGCGACGCGGATCGAGAAGCTGGTGTTCGTGGACCCGCACACCGGCGTCTACAACCGTTCGTACTACGAACAGCAGATCCACAACGAGATCGCGCGCGCGACCCGCGAGCAGAGCTCGCTGGCGCTGCTCATCTGCGACATTGACGACTTCAAGTCGTTCAACACCTCGTTCGGCTTCGAGGCCGGCAACCAGGTGCTCATCCAGGTCGCGCAGACGCTGCGCGCCGGAGTGCGTCCGTTCGACACCGTGGCGCGCTGGGGCGGCGAGGAGTTCGCGGTGCTGCTCACCCCGCCGGTCGTGCAGGAGGACGTGGCGACGATCTCCGAGCGCCTGCGCTCCTCGGTCGAACGCACGCCCATGCGGCTCGAGGGTCTCGACGGACGCGCGCACCGCGTGCACGTCACGGTCAGCGTCGGCGTGGCGATGTTCCCGGACCACGCGGGCACGCCGCAGGACCTGTGGCGCGCCGCCAACGCCGCGCTGCTGCTCGCCAAGCGCCCGCCCAAGAACCAGGTCGTATTCCACCGCCCCAAGGGCGAGCCGAAGCTCAAGCTGCACTGAGCGCGCGGGCGGCGGCGCCGGGTTCCCTCAGCGTGGCGCCACCCGGCGGTGGATCTCGATCGCGGGCGCGAGCCACATCTCGCCGGCCAGCGCCGCGCCGAAGGGCCTCGGGAACGCGGCGGCGAGCTCGTAGCGTCCCGCCGGCGGCGCGGCGTGCAACGAGTCCCACCACGCCGCGCGCACCTCGCGGCGGCGCGTGAGGAAGACCGTGTCCGTGGAAGAGACGACCACGAAGTCGCCGGCCGGCCCGCGCGCGTGCGCGAGCAGGTCCGGTTCGTCCACGCGCAGGATCTTGAACCCGTGCGGCACGCGGACGTTGTTGTGCGCGTTGCCGCTGACCTCGATCGAAGCGCCCGCGCTCGCGTGCGCGCGCAGCCAGCGTTCAGCGGGCACGCGCGGGTCGGCGAGCATCAGCCACGAGACGAGCGGGCCGCCGAACAGGCCCAGGGCGACGACCGCGGCCGCGACCGCGACGCGCCATTTCGGCGGCACGGTCAGGCCGCGGACCGCGATCGGCAGCGCCAGCACGAGGAGCGGCAGCAGGAAGCGCGGGTAGACGTAACCGATGCGCCCGAGAAAGAGCACGAGCAGCGCGAGCACGACCCAGCCCCGCAGCGCGAGGCCGCGCAGCGGGACGCGACGGACCAGGGCGAGCGCGAGCCCCAGCAGCACCGGCAGTCCGAGCGCGAGCGGCGCGTATTGCGCGGCCTTCGCGGCGAGCGCCGCGAAGCCTGCCGGCGTCGCCGGGTACTTGCGCGGGTAGAGCGCCTCCCGCCAGAGGAACTCGTGATGCGCGCGCCAGCCGGAAACGTTGAACGGCAACTGCCACAGGAGGGCGTAGGTGGCCACCGCGGCGAGGCCGACCGCGACCACCGCCGCCAGCCGGCGCGCCGCCGTGCCCGGCAGCCTCCACGCCTGCCAGGCGCAGGCGACACCGATCACCGCAGCCGCCGGTCCCGTCTGCTCCTTGCAGCAGAGCGAGGCCGCGGCCGCCGCGACGGCGGCGCACAGTCGCGACAGCCGTCCTCGCGCGGTCTCGGCGAGCAACAGCGCGAGGAACAGCCAGAAGAGCGCGTGCACGTCGGCGTTCGACGTGCGGCCGTAGTAGGCGAACTGCGCCGAGCCCAGCAGCAGCAGCGGCACGAGCCAGCGCGGCGCGTCCGGGTCGTGCTCGCGCGCGCGGCGGGCCTCGGCCCACGCGATCCCGAGCGCGCAGGCCACGGTGGTCAGGCGCGCCACCACGACCAGTATCGTGATGGAAAACCCGGGGTGCCGGAAACCGAACGGCCAGGCCGCGCTCGGGACGCCCAGCTCGTGCGTGAGCTTCATCGCAACGAGCACCGGCAGATAGACGACCGCCATCAGGTAGTAGGGCAGCGGGCCGTAAGTCGAATACCAGCCGTGCCCGAAGCGGGCGGCGAGCCCTTTCAGGACCGAGCCGGGGGCGAGGTGGTCGAGATCCCAGGGGAAGCTGGCATCGGCCCCCCACCAGATCGGCACGAGGAGCACGGCGACCAGGGCGGCCCACGCAATCCACTCACCCCGCGAGCGACGCACCACCACCTCCGTGTGGAAACTCGCGAAATTCCCGGGATTCGCGCGCAATTGAGTGTTGTTCGCCAACGAGAGCGTCCCTATCCTGCCCGCGAAACACGGCCTCCCCTGGGGCCCGCCTCTCACGAGGGTTCGCATGCCGCTGCCTACCCCCACCCACATCCTCGCGAAGTTGCGCGATCAGGGACTCGGCGCCTCGTGCCGTTACGCGCTCCACCGCGCGCACGCCGAATACTGGGAGCGCCGCCTGGGCATCCGGACCGCCGGGGGACATTCGCTCGCGTCCGAGGGAATCGTTTCCGCGGACAGCCACGATTATTCGCCCGAGAGCTACCTCGATTTCCAGCGCGCGATGAAGTGGCTGAGCGCCAGGGAGCGCGCCGGCGCCTTCGTGGACTGCGGCTCCGGCAAGGGGCGGATCGTCCTGCGCGCGGCGCGCGAGCGCTTCTGCCGCGTCACCGGCGTCGAGCTTTCGCCGATTCTCAACCGGATCGCGGCGCTCAACCTGGCCGCCTCCCGGTCCCGATTGCGCTGTCGCGACGTCGAGCTCGTGACGATGGACGCGGCCCATTACCCGTTCCCACCCGATGTGCGCTGCGTCTTTCTCTACAATCCGTTCGGGGGCGCGGTGCTGGACGCCGTGCTCGCCAACCTGCGCGACTCGCTGGAGCGCGCTCCCCGCTCGCTTGCGCTCATCGTCTCGACCCCGGATCGCGCGGAGCGAGCCCTCGCGGGCGAGCGCTGGCTCACGAAAGTCGCCGAGTTCCACGGACTCCGCCGCCACGCGCTGTTCAACACGCCCTGACCCCGCCGTGAGCGGATGCCGGCGCCCTACGGTGAGGCGCCCAGGTCGTTGATCGCGGCAGGCGGTGTCGCGTCGGGCGCGGTCGTCGTAGCGGTCGCGACGTTGCTGACCGCCGACCAGTTGGTGGATTCGTCGCGCGTCCGGATCGCGAACCAGTACTGCGTCGAGGGCTGCAGGCCGAGCGCCACGAACGTCTGCGGCTGGCCCGCGGAGAGCGGGTCGGGCACGGACGTGAACGGCGTCGCCGAAGCGAAGTTGCCCGCGTCGATCGGCGAAGTGGACCAGCGGATGTCGTAAGCGGCGGCGATGCCGCTCGAGCCGTCGTCGCCCGGCGCGGTCCAGGAGAGCAGCACGCTGTTCTCCGCCGGCTGGCCGGCGGCCAGGTTCGCGATCGCGTTCGGCGGCGTGGTGTCCCCGATCAGCGAGGAGGCGGGAAAGGCGCCCGCGTAGCCATCCGGCCAGCGCGACGCGTACGCCGGCGAGCCGTTCGCCGGGCGAAGGTCCGGGGCGTTCCACGACGCCGCCATCAATTGCGGGTTCGACCACAGCGAGTTGCAGTCCTTGCCGTAGGTCGAACACCAGGCCGTGCCCGATCCGACCGCCGAGAAGACGCTGCCCGAGCGGCTGTAGACCGCGCGCGCCGGGTCGTTGCCCGTCGCGTAGTAGAGGTTGCTGTCCGCACGGTTCGACGCGGCGTCGGGTATGTAGACGTGGGCGTTGGTTGCGGCACCGCTGCCGTAGAAGAGGTTTCCGACCACGCTGCTGCGCGTCAGGTCCACCTGCTGCGTGTCCCACACGATCGGCCCGGTCGAGTTGTAGAAGGTGTTGTGGCGGACGACCATGCTGTCGCCCTTGGGCGTCCAGGCCTGCTTGAGCGTGAAAACGTTGCCCTCGATGCGGTCGCCGTAGCCGGGGTTCTGGTAGCCGCAGATGCCGTCCACCTTGAAGACGCAGTTCGTCCACGAGTTGTAGCGGACCGTCTGCGGGTAGCTGCCCGAAGTCGCGAACTCGCACTTGACCGACATGGTGCTGGTCGGGTCCACCTCGAACGTGTCACGCACCCAGACGTTGAAGCGGGACGAGTCGCGCTGATTGAGGATGTAGACCTCGTACCCGGCCAGGTTCTTGAGCGTGTAACGACAGTCGATCCACTGGTTGTTGACGCAGCGGTAGAGGGTGTTCGAGTGGGTGTCGGACGCGCCCGCCAGCATCGTGATCCGGTAGCGGTTGCGGAGGAACCGGTTGTTCCTCATGTAGTACCCGGTCATCGCGTTTCCGCCGTTCAGGGTCGCCAGGTTGAACGTGCAGTCCTGAATCGTGCACCACTGCGTCACCGAGGCCTGCGGCGTGCGGTTGTCGCCCGGGTAGGCCGAGAAGTTGACCTTGTCCGTCGCGTCGCCGGTGCCGATCGAGCTGTTCGCGAGCACGCTGTACCAGGCGCCGCTCATGGACAGCCCGCTGCGCCCGACGCAGTACAGGATGCTGTCACGGTCGGCCGAGTTGCCCGAGGTGTTCGCGAGCACGTTGATCTCGCCGTTCGACGTGATGCCCTTGATCGAGATGTAGTCCTGTCCGTAGAACTGGATCGCGTTCACCACCACACCCGACGGGTTCGAGATGTCGCCCATGTAGGTGATGCGGTTCGCGCTCGTGCCGTTGGCGACGGGCTGCAGCGTCTCGGAGTAGGTGCCGGGCGAGATGCGCACCACGTCGCCCGCGACCATCGTGGAGCTCGCCTTGCCGATCGTCCGCCAGGGCGAGCCCGAAGAAGTGCCGGGGTTCGAGTCGCTGCCGTTCGTCGCGACGTAGTAGGTCGTGGCGGCGGCCGCCTGCGCGAGGAGCAGGCCGGCGGCCACGAGCAGCGCCACGGCCGGAAATGTCGCGCGCGCGCGGGGAGTGCGCGGGCCGGGGCACATCAGGTGCGACATGGGGTCTCTCGCTTTCGTGGGGCTGCGCAACGCTGGGTGTCGGGGTCGGACGAGTGCGGCGAAATGGCATGCACGCTCTGTGCCTCGCGCGGGCTCAACGGGAACGACTCAAGTATCGGCCCCGCCGTCACGTCGCATCACGTTTCCGGCCGGTCCGCGGCCGGCCCGGCCAGCGGCGGGCATTCTGCAACTTTCCCGCGCCCTTCGCCATGCGTTCCGCGCGTGACCGCCATTCAGTCCGACTCCGTCGCCGTCAGCCTTCCCGGAGCGTAACCCGGGACGCGGTTGATGATGTTGAGGATCTTCCCGTTCGGCATGCGCTCCAGCTCGGCCACTTTCTCGACCTTCACGCGAAGGCCCCCGCCGATTCGGGACGCGAACAGGTCGGCGGCGTGCCGGGCATCGGCGTCGCCGAAGGCCGGCAGCGTCACCACCCGCACGGTGATCTCGCCCTCGCGCTCCTGCACGACCTGCGAGCGACGAACGTTGCGCAGCAGGTCCACGAAGTGCGTCACGGTCGGGTAGCGCCGGCCGTCCGGCGTGAGGATGAACTCGCTCGTCCGGCCGCGGATGGCCTTGATGACCGGCCCCGGGCGCCCGCACGGACAGCGCTCGCGCGGCGCGAGCAGCACGTGGTCGCCGACGCGGTAGCGGATCAGCGGCATCGTCCGCGTGAGGAATCCGGTGCACACCATTTCCGCGAGTTGCAGTCCGCCCTCCTCGCCCGCGGGCAGGTACTCCGTGTAGGCGTAGTCGAGGTGTTCGTGCTTGTTGCCGTGCTCGCACTCGCCGATCAGCGAGGCGCACTCGGCCTGACCGTAGTCGTCGTACACCTTCGCCTTCCAGGTGGTTTCGAGCAGCTTCCGCGTCGCGGCGCTCAGCTGGTCCGAGGTGCTGAACACGGCGCGCGGCGGCACGCGCGGCGAAATCCCCCGGTCGGCCATGAACTCCGCGATCACCGCCATGAAGTTGGCGTAGCCCTGGTAGTAGGCGAACGTCGTCGAGGCCAGGTCGCGGGCGTACGCTTCGACGCGGCCCGGCGCGAGATGGCGCATCGAGTAGAGCCGCTGGTTCGCCGCCCGGTTGTCCCGCCAGTAGGGCGGCGCCTTCTGCGAGGCGGGCACGACCTCCTTGCCCTGGAACGCGGCGTAGCGTTCGCCGCGGCGGATGCCCGGGCGCATGCGGTCCCAGAACGCGGCGTAGTGCGCCTGCAGTTCCTCGCGCGTGCGCCACAGCCGCAGCGGCTGCCCGGTCGTGCCGCCGGTCGTGAGCGTGACGAGCGAATCGCGGTCGGCGGCGCTCGAGACCATGCGCTCGCCCGCGTCGAAGACGTCGTCCTTGCTCGTGTCCGGGAAACGCGCGAGATCGGCGAGGTCGCGGAAGTCACCCGGCGCGACGCCCGCTTCGCGCCAGCGCCCGGCGTAGTGCGGCACCTTCGCGGCCGCGTGCGCGAGCAGCGAGGCGAGCTGCTCGCGCTGGTGTTCGCGCAGCCGCTCCTCGCTCCACGAGCGACGCTCCGCCCACCCGGCCGCGAAGCGCGCGAACGCCGGCCCGTAGCGCTCGCGCTCGAGGCGCCGGCCCCAGAGCGTGCACAGTTCGTTCTGCACCCACACGGGCGCGCGATCGTACAGCGCCTGCTTCAAGCCGCTCATGCCCGACACGGCCGGCCCGCTACGCCTTCGCGGCCCTGGACCGGACCAGCGACGCGAGGCGCGCGCGCGCCGCCCTCGCGGCCGATGCCGCGTGGTTGGGCAGCGCCCAGAGCGGGCCGCCCCCCAGCCAGCAATGCGACTCGAGACGCTCGCCGCGCAGCTCCTGCTTGAAGGTCGTGACGCCGCCCCAGTTCATCGCCCGGTAGCCGGATTCGCGGCCCTGGCGCAGGGCCTCCCAGGCGAGCAGGGCGTTCGCGCCCGCCTTGAGCGCCTCGGGCGTGGAAGCGTTCGCGCGGTAGTCCATCATGCCGCCCGGGTAGTGGCCAAAGCCCGAGCCGGCGACGACCTTGCCCTCGCGCTCGGCCACCCACAGCGTCTGCCAGGGGTGCTCCCACTCGCGCCAGGCTTCGGTCGGACCGGGGGACTCGGCGAGGGGACCGGTGTGAAAGCCGTGCCGCTCGTCCACGACCAGGTGCAGCTCGGCGAAGACCCGCATCTGCTCGAGCGTGGTCGCGATCGCGACCGTATAGCCCTCGCGGCGCGCCTTGTTGATCGCGCGTCGCTTGTTGCCGTCGAGGCTCTTGAGCAGCTCGTCCTCGGAGGGCCGCAGGTCCTTGACCAGCGTCGCGCCCGCGAACAGCGAAGGAGCGGCTCCGGCGGGCGCGAGCGGCAGGTGCAGCAGCAGGCGGCGCCCGCCCGCGAGCGCGTTGCCGCGCGCGTAGAGCCAGCGCGCATCCTCGGGAGTCAGGGTGAACGGCGCGTCCTCGGGCGCTTCGAGCCCGACCTGCCAGCGCCACGGCCAGCCGGACTCGTAGCCCTTCGCGCCTTCGCGCAGCACGAGCGCCGCGCGGCGTGCGCCCTCCTCGACGAGCGCGAGCCGGGCATGTTTGCCGCGCGCGGCCTCCCAGCGCACGAGCGCAAGGTCCATCGTGAAGTTCGCCAGCCGGCAGCGCGAGAGTCGTGCGGCCCAGGCGGCGTCGAATCCGTTCGGAACGTGCTCGCGCGTGTCCCAGGTCTGGACGGTCATGGTCGCTCGGGTGAGGGTGGGCCCGCGGGCCGCGCGTCCGGCGGGATCGCGGCCAGCGGCGCGTCTCGACTACTTCGGCATCGCCCGCTGAACGGCGCGCACCTGCGCGTTCAGCTTCGGGTCGCGCATCAGGATGTCGAGTTCGGGATTGATCTTGAAGCGCGTCATCGGGTCTTCGGGATCCACCTCGATCAGGTTCTTGATCCGCACCGCCCGCGCGCGGACGTCCGCGGGCATCTTGAGCGTCGCGTCCACGAGCGCGAAGACCGCCCGGCCCAGCTTGCTGCTGGCATCCAGTCCCCGCTTCTGGCTCAGACCCGGGCCTCCTCGGACCGCAGCGCCCGGAACACGTAGCTTCCGTCCCCGCGTCCCACCTCCACCGTATCGCCCGTCTTGAACTCGCCCTCCAGCAGTTTCAGCGCCAGCGGATTCTGCACGCGCCGCTGCAGCGTGCGCTTGAGCGGCCGGGCGCCGAAGTGCGGGTCCCAGCCCTCCTCGGCGAGCGCGTCACGCGCGGCGTCGGTGAGCACGAGGGCGATGCCGCGCTCGGCGAGCATCGCGCGCAGGCGCGCGACCTGCAGGTCCACGACCTTGCGCAGGTCCTCGCGCGAGAGCGCGTGGAAGACGACGATCTCGTCGAGCCGGTTGAGGAACTCGGGCCGGAAGTGCCCGCGCAGGGCGTCCTGCACGATGCGTTCCATGCGCTCGCGATCGCGCTCGCCCAGCTCGAGGATGGCGTCCGAGCCCAGGTTGCTGGTCATGATGACGAGCGTGTTGCGGAAGTCCACCGTGCGCCCCTGCCCGTCGGTGAGGCGGCCGTCGTCGAGCAGCTGGAGCAGCACGTTCAGCACCTCGGGGTGCGCCTTCTCGACCTCGTCGAGCAGCAGCACGGCGTAGGGACGCCGGCGGACCGCTTCGGTGAGCGCGCCGCCTTCTTCGTAGCCGACGTAGCCGGGAGGGGCGCCGATCATGCGCGCGACCGTGTGCTTCTCCTGGTACTCGCTCATGTCGAGCCGCACCATCGCCCGTTCGTCGTCGAACAGGAACTCGGCGAGCGCGCGCGCCAACTCGGTCTTGCCGACGCCCGTGGGGCCCAGGAACAGGAACGAGCCCGTCGGCCGGTTCGGATCGTGCAGCCCGGCGCGGGCCCGCCGCACGGCGTCCGCCACGACCCGCACGGCCTCGGTCTGGCCGACGACGCGCTCGTGCAGGCGGTCCTCCATGCGGACCAGCTTCTCGACCTCGCCCTCGAGCAGCCGCGTGACGGGAATGCCCGTCCACTTCGCCACGACCTCGGCGACGTCCTCCTCGTCCACCTCTTCCTTGAGCATGCGCTGCTTCTGCTGCACGACCGCCAGGCGCGCCGACTCCTGGTCGAGCTCGCGCTGGAGCTTGAGCAGGTCGTTGTTGCGGATGCGGGCGATCGTCTCGAAGTCCTGCGCGCGTTCGGCGCGCGCTTCCTCGAGCTTGAGCCGCTCGCGCTCCGCCTTGAGCTCGCGGATGCGCGTCACCGCCGCCTTCTCCCGCTTCCAGTGCTCCTCGAGCCCGCCCCTTTCCTTCTCGAGCTTCGCCAGCTCCTCGTCGAGGCGGCGCAGCCGCTCGCGGGCCGCCGAGTCGGACTCCTTCGCGAGCCCGATGCGTTCGATCTTGAGCTGGTTGACGCGCCGGGTGATCTCGTCGAGCTCGACCGGCATCGAGTCGATCTCCATCTTGAGCCGCGAGCCCGCCTCGTCGATCAGGTCAATGGCCTTGTCCGGCAGCTTGCGGTCCGTGATGTAACGGTTCGACAGCACCGCGGCCGCGACGAGCGCGCCGTCCTTGATGCGGATGCCGTGGTGGACCTCGTAGCGCTCCTTGAGGCCGCGCAGGATGGCGATCGCGTCCTCGACGCCCGGCTCACCGACCAGCACCGGCTGGAAGCGGCGCTCGAGCGCCGCGTCCTTCTCGATGTGCTTGCGGTACTCGTCGAGCGTCGTGGCGCCGACGCAGTGCAGCTCGCCGCGCGCGAGCGCGGGCTTGAGCAGGTTCGCCGCGTCCACCGCGCCTTCGGCCCCGCCGGCGCCGACCAGCGTGTGCAGCTCGTCAATGAACAGGACGATCCGGTTCTCCTCGGCCGTGACTTCCTTGAGCACCGCCTTGAGCCGGTCCTCGAACTCGCCCCGGAACTTGGTGCCCGCCACGAGCGCGCCCAGGTCGAGCGCGATCACGCGCTTGTCCTTGAGCGAGTCGGGCACGTCGCCGAGCACGATGCGCTGCGCGAGCCCTTCGACGATCGCGGTCTTGCCGACCCCGGGATCGCCGATCAGCACCGGGTTGTTCTTCGTGCGGCGCGCCAGCACCTGAACGACGCGCCGGATTTCGTCGTCGCGCCCGATGACCGGGTCGAGCTTGCCGGCGCGCGCCGCCGCCGTGAGGTCGCGGCCGTACTTCTCGAGCGACTGGTACTTGTCCTCCGGGCTGTCGTCGGTCACGCGCTGTCCGCCGCGCACGTTGGTGAGCGCCTGCAGCAGGGCCTCCTGCGTGACGCCCGCGCGCGCCAGCGCGCGCTGCGCTCCGCCCGGGTGCGCCCCGTCGGCGAGCGCGAAAAGCAGGTGCTCGGTGCTGACGAAGTCGTCCTTGAGCCGCCCGGATTCGGCTTCGGCGCGCTCGAACACCGAGCGCAGGGCGTCGCCCAGCCACGGGCTGCCGCCCTGCACGCGCGGCAGCGCCTGCAGCGCTTCGTCCGCGTAGGCCCCGAGCGTCGCCGTGCGCACGCCGAGCTTGTTCAACACCGCCTGCACCGTGCCGCCTTCCTCGGCGAGCAACGCGGCCAGCAGGTGCTCGGGGCGCAGTTCCTGATGTCCCAGCTCGCGGGCGGAACGCTGGGCGCGCTCGACGGCCTCGCGGGACTTCTGCGTGTAGCGATCGAAGTTCATCGTGTGCTCACCTCCGGCGTTTCGATTCGCGAAGGTAGCACAGCGATGCGCGGCCGCCGGCGGCCGCGGGGACGCGTTTCAGGAAGTCGTCAGGTGTTCGCGCGCGCTCAGGCCGCGCGCTCGAGCCACGGCAGCAGCACCGGCAGCAGGCGCCGTGCGAGCCCGGGATACTGCATCGCGTCGGTGATCGCGCCGCGCAGCAGGTCCCAGTCCAGCTCGCCCGCTTCGAGGCACCGGGCCACATCCGCGAGTCGCGCCGCCAGCGAGGGGCGCAGGCCGTCCGGCACGGCGTAACGACCGAGGTCGGCCGCGAGCGTCGCGACGGCCACGGCGTCCGGGTCGAGAAACTCGGTCGTGTCCGTACGCCGCTGAACCGGCTTGCCGACGACCCCGAAGACCGGCGAGTTCTGCATGAAATCGAGCGTCGCGCGCTCGCGGTCCTGCTCGTCCACTTCACCCCCTTCGTCGTGCGGTTCTCCGGCGGTGGCGGACGGCCTGCGCTCGCGGACCTCTGGCCCGGGGGGCGCCGGCGCGACCTCGGGCGCCGCGGCGGGCGTCCGGGCCGCGGCGGCCGCGGGTGCGGCGGAGCGTGCGGGCGATTCCGCGGCTGCGGGCGCTGACGCGCGCACGGGCTCGTCGGCGATCGCGGGCGACGCGTCGCTCCCGGGCTCGTCGGCGGCCGGGGACTTGCCGGCGCTGACGGGCCTGTCGGCGGCGGAACGTTCAGCGGCGCTCGCGTGCGCATCGGCGAACGCAGGCAGGGGCTTAGCCACCAACTCACGCCGCGCTTCGGGCGCCGGGGGGGGCGCCGGCGCGGTGACGGCCGGCGCAGGCGATGCTTCCAGAGCGGGCGATGCGGCGGGCGCGGGCGTTGCGGCCGACGCGGGCGCTGCGGCCGACGCGGGCGTTTCGGCCGGCACGGGCGACGCGGCCGGCGCGGGCGACGCGGCCGGCGCGGGCGACGCGGCCGGCGCGGGCGTCTGGGCTGAATGCCCGGGAGCCGGGGCGGCCGATGGCGCGGCGAACGCGCCCGGCGCATGCGCCTCGAACTTGTCGAGTCCGAGCAGGTCCTTGAGCTTCTCCTTCGAGGCCGGCTTCTTCGTCCTGCCGCGGCCGTTTCGTCCCTTGCTGACGACGCGTGCGGCTTCGCGGCGCGGCGGCGGCGCGGCATCGGCGCCGGGCTGAACCGCCGCCGGCGGGGCAGCGAACCCGGGAGTCTCCCCGGCCGCCTCGGCGACGGCTTCCTGCGCCGGCGCGGAGGCCTCCGGCTGCGGACCGCCGGCCTGCTCCTGCGGCCCGGCCGCGGGACGCAGGGGCGGGCGGGGAATCTCGAGCGTGGGGCGGTCCTCGCTCACCGCCGGTGCGGGCATGGCGCGCGGATCGTCCAGCGCTGGCGGAGCGTCGGCTGCCGACGTCTCACGCCGGCCCGCTTCCGTGCGGGTCGGCAGCTTCCAGCGCATGCGCAGGGACGGAGGCCCAGGCGACCGCGGGTCGCCCGGCGAAGCGCCCTGATCATCGGGGGTCGCGTAGCCGGAGGTGAAGCCGAGCTCGCTCGTCTCCGGCGCGCCCGCCTCTTCCCCGGCCGGCGGGTCGCCGGCGGACTCGCTCAGGTCCAGCATCGGGAAGCCGACCTCCTCCTCCATCGCACGCGACTCGAAATCGCGATCGCCTTCCGCCGGAACGGGCACACCCTCGCTGTCGATCGCTTCGAGCAGCTTGTGCAGGTAGGCGCGCGATTCTCCGATGCCCTTGCCGAACCACTCGCGGCTCAGTTTCACGTCCGAGCGCGAATGCGGCGGCGTGAACACGACACGCCGGAAACGCTCGACCCGCTCGCGGTCGCCCGGCCAGATGCGCTGGATCGCGGTGACGGTGTTCTGGCGCCAGTTCTTGAAGCTCTGGTCGCGCACGTTCGCGGTGCGCAGCGTGCCCATCGCCTCGAGCTGCTCCTGCAGCAGCTGGCGGCAGCGCTGGACGTGGGTCGGCGCGCTCACGCTCCGCCCCCGCGCGCGTCACCAGTCCGAGAAGCGCTCCTCGCGCCACGGGTCCGCTTCGTTGTGGTAGCCGTTGCGCTCCCAGAAACCGGGCTCGTCGCGGGCCACCAGCTCGATCCGGCGGATCCACTTCGCGCTCTTCCAGAAGTAGCGCCGGGGCACGACCAGACGCAGCGGCCAGCCGTGCTCGGGCGCGAGCGGCTGGCCATCGTGGCGATCGGCGAGCAGGACGTCATCCTGGAGAAGCTCCGAAAGCGGCAGGTTGGTCGTGAAGCCGGCTTCCGCGTGCAGGATCGCGAAGCGCGCCTCGGGCTTCGGGGCGGCCTGCGACGTCAGCTCGCGGAACGACACGCCTTCCCAAGTGTTGTCGTAGCGGCTCCACCGCGTCACGCAGTGGATGTCCGAGTGCACCTGGACCCGCGGCAGGAGTTGGAACTCGTCCCACGTCCAGCGCCGGGGGCGCTCGACGAGGCCGTCCACCCTCAGATCCCAGCGGGCGAGGTCGATGACGGGAACCGAGCCGTGGTGCAACACGGGCCACTTCTCCGTCACGATCTGACCCGGCGGGAGCCGGGGCTCCTGCCGTGGACTGCTGACGATATCGGCCGGATGTCGTTCGGAGTTCATGCCGGAGATTCCTGTGTTTCGGGAGGTAAGGACTCGCGAGAGTAAGCCGGGCCGCGGGCCGCTCGTCAACCAGCCGTGAGGGCCGCGGATCAGGGTCCACCGAACGTCGCACCTGCGGAGCGTTCGCGCCGCGGAGCCACTTCGTGCTCACCCTCGAGGTCCACCGTCGGTAACTTCCCGCGGTTCGAAACAGCCGGGTCATCGTGGCGGGGGTTTGCCTGCCGGTCTTCGACGTGGGCCGGTCTTGCGAACGCCCCGCTCATTCGTCAATCTCGCGCCCGGCCGCACGCCCGCGAAGGGGAGCTTTCCCCGAGGAGGGGTTGCGGACTTCTCCGGGGCGATCGCCCTCGTGGCGAAACGGTGTTCGCGTCCCTCCGGCCGCTCGTTCTCCATGCCGTTCGAGACGCCATCGCAACCTTCGTGACCCACCCAAGGCTGTGCACGCTCGGAACCGGGATCGCACAGCGCCACCCGACGAAAGAGGCCATGATGAACCGACCGCTCCTGGGGACCGTTTCGTTGCTGCTGACCCTGGCCAGCGTCCCGTGCAGCTCCGCCCTTGCCCAGACGCCGGCCGAATCACCGACGACGAGCGCCCCGACCTCACCGGCGACCATGCTCCCGGGCGGCCAGCTGGCGGAGCTGCTTTCGATCTACGTTCCGCGCAGCGAATCGGACCTCGGCCGTTATCTCGAGGACGCGCGCGACCTTCAGCGGGCCTCCGCCAGCGAGATCGACGACACGCGCCGCCGCGCGGCCGAGGCCGACGGCAGGGCGAAGATCATGAAGGAGGAGATGAAGACTTCCAAGGTGCGGCGCGACGTGGCCGGCAAGGCGAAGGACCAGGCCCAGCGCACCCAGTTGGACGCCGCCTTCAAACAGCAGACGAACGAGCAGGCGTACCTCCTGCGGCAGCGAGACGCCCTGCGTGCGGACGCCGTCCGACTCGAGGCGGAGCGCCAGGCCTGGGACCTGCGCGTGAAGGCCCTGGAGCTGGAACTCGACGCGGCGCGGAAACACGCCGAGGTCGTCGCCCAGCCGAGCGACGCGAACAAGGTCGCGGAGTATCGCTCGCTCCTCCGCAATCTGCTCGAAGCCCAGAAGCAGGCGGCCAACCGCTGGATCGAAGCCTCCGCGGATCGCAAGCGCGTGGCCGAGCGCAAGCTGGCGCAGCTCCAATCCCTGTCGCGCCTGTAAGTCCGGGGCCTGTCCGGCGGACAGGACCGAATCCGCCGCCCGGCGCCTGGACAGCAGGACCCGCGTTCGTCAGCGCCGCCGCGGCGAACCCGTGGCGGCCGGGGTGTCACTCGTCCGTCCCGGCCGGGCGGCGGAGCCGCTTGCGCTCTCCCAGCCGGCGCTTGCCCTCGAGCCGGTCCGCGCGGGCGGCCGCGGTCGGCCGTGTGGCCACGCGCGGCTTTGGCTTGCGGCTGCGGGCTTCGAGCGCCCGCCAGACGCGTTCGAGCGCGGCTTCGCGGTTGCGGGTCTGCGAGCGGCTCTCCGTCGCCACGCGCACGAGCCCCGTGGGCCGGTGCCGGACACGCACGCTCGACTCGGTCTTGTTCTTCTTCTGCCCGCCCGGACCCGAGGAGCGGTACGCCTCGACGTCGCACTGGGCGAGCAGCCTGAGCAGGTGTTCCGGGAGCGCCATGCGCGGAATGTAGTCCGCGCGCCGCGGCCTGCCCAGTCCTACGGGCCGAGCTGCGCGCGCAGCGCCGCGAGCTGCGCGCCGCCGGGGACCGCGGCGATGCCGCGCTCGAGCGCCCGCCGCGCGCCGGCGCGATCGCCCGCGTCGAGTCGCGCCCTGGCCTCGAAGACGTAGGGCATCTCTTCGGCCGGCGCGAAGTGCTGCGCGGCGGCGAAGCGCGCCGCGGCTTCGAGGAGCCGGCCCCGGGCGACCTCGACGAGCCCGGCGCAGACGAGCGCGTCGGCCTTCTCCGCGCTCGTGCCGACCTCGAGCGCGCGCGCGACCGAGCCCAGCGCGGAGTCGGGCGCGCCCGAGAGCCGCTGCTGCTCGGCGAGCAGCACCCAGACGCGGCCGTTCTCCGGCGCCAGCGCCGCCGCGCGGTCGAGCAGCGCGCGCGACTCCGCGGGGTTCCCGCGCAGCGAGGCCTCGCGCGCGGCGCGCAGCAGCGGCGGCAGCTCGCGCCCGCGCCGCTCGTCGGCCACCATCCGCTCGAGCCCCGCGGCCAGCGCGCCGAACCCCTCGGCGCGCGCGCCGGCGGCCACCGCTTCCGCCGTCTCGAGCCGCCCGGCATGCGCCAGCTCGCGGGCGCGCGCGGTGTACCACGCCCCGGGTCCGCCCCAGTCCGCGAACAGCGCTGCCGCGTCGCGCCGCGTGCCGCGCGGCAGCGCCTGCGCGAGCGGCAGCGGACCGGACGACGCGAGGTGCGCGCGTTCGACCAGGTCCCTGGGCGCGCGGTACTCCACGTACGGGCGATCGTCGGTGTTCGCGGGCGCGCCCGCGGCGAGGGCGCGCAGCGAATCGAGCGGCCCGATCCAGTAGCCGGCGACGCCTTCGGGGCCGAGCAGGCGCCCGCGCGCGAGCTCGTACCGCGCCGCCGGCGTCGAGAGCCGCGCCAGCGACAGCGAGCGCGTCGAGTCGCAGGCCACGAGGATCAGGTCGGCGCCGCCCGCGCCGAGGAACGCCTGACCCTTCGGGAACGAGGCGAGGAACCCCGAGAGGATCGAGCCGAAGGCGGTCGGCGAGATCTCGTAGAGCTGGATCCACTGGGTGAACACGCCGCCCGGCGCGAGGCGCGAGCGCACCAGCCGGTAGAAGTCGCGCGTGAACAGGTTGTTGACGCCGGCGAGCCAGGGATTCGAGGGCTCCGAGACGATCACGTCCCAGCGCTCGCGCGCGTGCTCGAGCACCGTGCGGCCGTCCTCGACGATCACGTGCACGCGCGGGTCGTCGAGCGGATCGCGGCCCCGCTCGTGGAAGAAGCGCGAGCCGTCGAGCACGGCGCGTTCGAGCTCGACGAGGTCGGTGCGGCCGGCGCCGGTCGCGAGCAGCGCCGCGAGCGTCACGCCCGAGCCCTGGCCGATCACCAGCGAGCGCGCCCCCGAGTCGGCGAGCGCGCCGGGCAGCAGCCCGCTCAGGGCCTGCGTCAGCATGTCGCTGCTGCTCGCGTCCACCTTGCCGCCGATGCGCAGCGCGGTGTTGTTCGAGAGCGTGTCGAGCGTGACCAGCACCGAGCCGTTGAGTCCCTCGCGGTACAGCAGCACCTTCTCGCGCCCGAGCGCGCGGCGGATGAGCGAGCCCTCGCCGCGGCCGGCGGCGGCTTCGAGGTAGGCACGCGCGTTGGGCCGGAACGCGCCGGCAGACATGAGCGAAGGGTCCCACGCGGGCGCGGCGAAGCACATCGCGACCGCCAGCGCGGCCGGCAGCGCCGAGAGCGCGCCGGCGCGCGCTCCCGCGCCACCCTCGCGCAGCGCCAGCGCCGCCGCGAGCACGGCGACCACGGCCGACAGCACGACGGCGGCGACGTGCGTGCCCTGCACGCCCAGGCCCGGCACCATCAGGTAACCGGCCACGAGCGAGCCCGCGATCGTGCCGGCGGTGTTCACGGCGTACGCTCGTCCGACCGTGCCGGCGCTGCCTCCGCGCTGCAGGAAGCGCACCGCGACCGGGAAGACCGCGCCCATCGCCAGGCAGGGCACGAACACGACCGCCGCGACCAGCACGAGCTGGGTGACGAACAGCCAGCCCCAGCTCGCGCCGGCCGCCACGGCGATCGCCAGGTAGCGGTCCGGCAGCTGCGGAAAGAGCCACAGCGCGAGCGCCGCCGACAGCGCCAGCAGGGCCTGCAGCGCCGCCAGCACCGCGAGCGATCGGACGCGCGCGATCCAGCGCCCGGCGAGCGCCGCGCCGATCGCCAGGCCCGCGAGATAGACGCCGAGCACGCCCGAGAACGAATAGACCGACGAGCCGAGGATGAGCCCGAAGAGCCGCACCCACGCCATCTGGAACGCGAGCGCCGCGAAGCCCGAGAGCGCGAGCCCGGCCGCCACCAGCGCGCGCGCGCCGGGGCCGATGAGAGCGGTCCCCTCCGGCGGCGCGTCCGCGGCGGGCTGCGGCCCGCGGGCGGCGGCCGGCGGCGCCGCGCGAAGCGCCACGAGCGCCGCGACGACGTTGAGCGCCACCGCCGCGAAGCTGGCCGCCAGCAGCCCGACGGCGGGCACGAGGACGAAACCCGCGAGCCACGAGCCGGCCACCGCGCCCGCGGTGTTGATCGCGTAGAGCCGCGCGAGCGCCGGCCCGACGAGCTCGTGCTCGAAATAGTCCACGAGCACCGGCAGCGTCGCGCCCATCAGCAGCGTCGGCGGCAGCAGCACCACGAACACGATCGCGAAGCGGGCGGCCGCGAACGCCGCCGTTCCCCCGCCCAGCGCGTGGTAGAGCCCGCCGAAGCCCGGCAGCAGGGCGCGCAGCAGCGGCACGGAGATCAGTCCGAACGCAGCGATGCCCAGCTCGAGATAGGCGTACCGGCGCGCCCCGCGCCCCGGAGCCGAGAGCCAGGGCCCGAGCCGCCAGGCGCCGAGCGCGAGACCGCACAGGAAGGCCGCCACCACCGTCGAGATCGCGTGCAGCGAATTGCCGAGCACGTGCGACAGCTCCTTCGACCACACCACCTCGTAGAGCAGCCCGGCGGCGCCCGAGAGCAGGAAGCAGACCGCCGCCCACGCGGGCAGCGCCGCGCGGCGGGCGGATCCCGCCGGAGCGGCCTCGTGCGCCGGCGCGGCGGCGGCCTCGCGGCCCGGGGAGCGGCCGGGGCGGCGCTCCGCGGATCGGGGGGGCCTGCGTGAGGTCACGGCGTGCCCGTCTGCAGCGCGAGAAGCAGGATGCGCACGCCGACCAGTCCGAGCGCCAGCGCCAGCGAGCGCATGATCCACACGCCGCCGACACGCTTCGACAGCGCCGCCCCGATCTGCGCGCCGACGAGCACGCCGGCGCCGATCGCGGCCACGCGGCCCAGACCCGGCAGCAGCTCGCCGTTCGACAGGTGCACGATCGTCCCTGCCAGCGCCATCACCGCCAGCACGAAGTGCGACGTCGCCGTCGCGACGTGGACCGGGAATCCGAGCACCTGCGTCAGCACCGGCACGTGAATGATCCCGCCGCCGATCCCGAGCACGCTCGAGGCGAAGCCGACGAACACGCTGATGGCGATGCCGAGCCACGGCTCGTACGACCAGCGGTGCACGGTGCCGTCGCGCTCGGTCAGCTGCCGCGCGAAGGACCCGGTCGCGTGGCCCTCGCCGCCGTCGCGCCGCAGCGGACGCCACAGCAGGTACAGCGAACCGAGCAGCAGCAGCACGCCGAACAGCAGGTCGAAGCTCCGGCGCGGAATGCGGGCCGTCGCCATCGCCCCGAGCACCGCGCCGGGAATCGTGGCGGCCGCGAACATCCAGCCCGAGCGGAAGTCCACGCGCCGCATGCGCGAGTAGGCGAACGACCCCGAGGCGGCGTTCAGGCACACCACCGCCAGCGAGATGCCGGTGACGAGCGCCGGCGAATCCTTCGGGTAGAGCAGCAGCAGCACCGGCACGAGCACGAAACCGCCACCCGCGCCGATCAGGGTTCCGAACGCGCCGACCAGCACCCCGAGCAGGGCCAGTCCGGCCGGGTTCACGCCCCCATCCAGCGGGCCAGCCAGGCGAGCACCTCTCGATACCAGAGCAGCGAGTTGCGCGGCTTGAGAATCCAGTGGTTCTCGTCGGGGAAGTACACGAGCCGCGCCGGCACGCCCTTCGCCTTGAGCACGCCGTAGATCAGCAGGCCCTGCCCGACCGGCACGCGGTAGTCGCGCTCGCCGTGGATCACCAGCATCGGCGTCTTCATGCCGCCGGCGAAGCGGATCGGCGACCAGCGGTCCTGCTTCTCGAGCCCGTCCCAGACCTCGCCGCCCGAGGCGCGGCCGCGGCCCTGAGTCACGTCGCTCGCGTACTGGCCGGTCAGGTCCGCGACGCCGGCGTGGTTGACGATGCACCGGAAGCGGTCCGTGTGCCCGGCGATCCAGCTCATCATGTAGCCGCCGTACGAGCCGCCGGCCGCGGACATCCTCGACTCGTCCACCCAGCCGGTCGCGACCAGCGCATCGGTCGCCCGCATCACGTCCTCGAACGGGCGCAGCGCCCACTCGCCCTGGATGCGCTGCGCGAAGTCCTGCCCCCAGCTCGTCGAGCCCTGGAAGTTGACGAGCGCCGCCACGTAGCCCGGCGCGGCGAAGAGCTGCGCGTTCCAGCGCGCGTGGAACGCGTCGGCCGAGATGCCGTGCGGGCCGCCGTGGACGACGTGGACGAGCGGGTGGCGGCGGGCCGGATCGAAGCCGGGCGGCAGCACGACGAACATCTGCACCGTCTCGCCGCCGGCGCCGGCGAAGGTCAGCTCGCGGACCTCGCCGGTCGCGAAGCCGGCGGCGACATCGGCGGTGAAGCGGGTGAGCTTCGCGAGCCCGCGGCCGTCGAGTCCGACCGCGTGCACCTCGGCCGGCTCGGCGAGCGACTGCAGGGTGAAGAACACGCGCCCGTCCGAGCCGACGCTGAAGCCGGCCGCGCTCCCCTGCGTGGTCAGCGCGCGCGGCGCGCCGCCGCCGCTCCAGGCCCAGAGCTTGAGCCGCGCCGCGTCCTCGGCGGCGATCACCAGCGTGCCGTCGGGCGCGAACTCCCAGTGCACCGGCAAGCGGTCCCAGCCCCCGAGCCACTCGGAGTGCCGGCCGGTGGCGCGCTCCCAGCGCCACAGCTTCGCGTGGTCGGCGTAGAACTCGGGATCGCTGGTGCGCCCGTAGACGACGTACGCGCCGTCCGGGGACCAGCGCGGCGCCAGCGACTCGGCCGGGTTCGCCTCGGTGATGCAGCGCAGGGGGCCGCCCGCCACCGGAACGACGAACACCTGCGAGAGCAGCAGCGAGCGCTTCGGATCGAACACGATCCCGGCAACGGCGATCTCGCGGCCGTCGGGCGAGAGGTCGTACTGCCCGGACGGATCCATCCACTCGAACCACAGCGACGAGTCGGGTGTCAGGTCCCGCGCCTCGCCGCTGGCGGCGTCCACGTGCCACAGGTGGACGACCTCGCCGGTCGTGAGCCAGGTGTCCCAGTAACGGTAGACGCGCTCCTCGGTGACGTGCGCGCGGACCGGGTCGGCGGCGCGGCGCTCGAGCTCGGCGGCGGTCGCCTCGGGGGTCGCGTGGTCCTTCAGCAGCATGCCGGCGCAGATCAGGCCCGAGCCGTCGGGCAGCCAGCGCGGGTCGAAGACGCCGAGCGGCAGCCGGGTCAGCCGGCGCGCCTCGCCACCCGCCATCGGCAGCAGCATGAGCTGCGCCTTGCCGCCGGCGTCCTTGCGCGTGAAGGCGAGCTGCGAGCCGTCGGGCGAAAGCCGCGGCTCCTGCGCGGAGGCCTCGGCGCCGGTCAGAGCACGCGGCTCGCCCGAGCCGTCGGCGGCGACGAGCCACAGCCGCGTCGTGGGCGTGTTCTTCTCGAGATCGTAGGTGGTGACCGGTACGACCATCCACCGGCCGTCGGCCGAGACCTCGGGCGTGCCGACGCGCGGCAGCTTCCACAGGTCCTCGGCGGTCATCGGCCGCGCGCCCTCGCGCGCGGGATACAACGTCGTCAGCGGCTGCTCGAGCACGGACATGGCGGCTCTCCGGAAGCGGGGGTTCGATCGGCGAAGCGTGCAGTCTAGCGCAGGGCCCGGGAGTTTCATCAGTTTCAGCGGCCGGGTGCGGCCCGCGGCCGCGCCGGGCGCGGTCCGCCGGCTTGCCGCGTTCCGGGGCCGACCCTATCCTGCCAGCCGTACATCCAACTCGCCGGCGGGGGGGCCTTCCGCCCGGCCGCGACGGCCGCGCATCCCGCGCGCCGACCCCCCCGATCCGCGCCACACATCCCGGTATTGCGGCCGGCGCCCGATCCGCGCCGCGCCTCCGAGAGGCCCATGAGCACACTGGAGCAGAGCGTGAACGTCAACGACCGCCGCGAAAGCGAGCGCTTCTTCCTCAACCTGCTGCACGGCTTCAAGCGGCAGGTTCCCGACAGCGACCCCAACGAGACGCAGGACTGGCTCGATTCGCTCGAGGATATCGTCCGGGTCCACGGCCGCGAGCGCGCGGACTTCCTGCTGCGCCGGCTGCTCAAGCGGGCCCGCCAGCTCAACGTCGGGCTGCCCGGACTGGTGCAGTCGCGCTACATCAACACCATCTCGACCGAGCAGGAGCCGCCCTTCCCCGGCGACGAGCAGCTCGAGAAGCGCATCCGCCGCGTCATCCGCTGGAACGCGGCGGCGATGGTCGTGCACGCGAACAAGCTGTCGGCCGGCATCGGCGGGCACCTGTCCACCTACGCGTCGGCGGCCACGCTGTACGAGGTCGGCTTCAATCACTTCTTCCGCGGCAAGGACGACGGCGGCTCCGGCGACCAGGTGTTCTTCCAGGGGCACGCCTCGCCCGGCATCTACGCGCGCGCGTTCCTCGAGGGCCGGCTGAGCGAGGCGCAGATCGAGAACTTCCGCCGCGAAGTGGGCGGCTCCGGCCTTCCCAGCTATCCGCATCCGCGCCTGCTTCCCGACTTCTGGGAGTTCCCCACGGTCAGCATGGGCCTCGGGCCGATGAACGCCATCTACCAGGCGCGCTTCAATCGCTACCTCGCGGCGCGCAAGCTCGCGGACACGTCGAACTCGCACGTCTGGGGCTTCCTCGGCGACGGCGAGATGGACGAGGCCGAGGCCACCGGCGCGCTGACGCTGGCCTCGCGCGAGAACCTCGACAACCTGACGTTCGTCATCAACTGCAACCTGCAGCGGCTCGACGGTCCGGTGCGCGGCAACGGCAAGGTCATCCAGGAACTCGAGGCCGTCTTCACCGGCGCGGGCTGGAACGTCATCAAGGTGATCCTGGCGCGCGAGTGGGATCCGCTGCTGGCCATGGACGTGGACGGCGTGCTCCTCGACCGGCTCAACGAGACGGTGGACGGCGACTGGCAGAAGTACCAGGTGGAGTCCGGCGCCTACGTGCGCCAGCACTTCTTCGGCACCGACCCGCGGCTGCTGGCGATGGTCGAGCACCTCTCGGACGACGACATCAAGCACCTGCGCCGGGGCGGCCACGATTACCACAAGGTCTACGCGGCCTACGCCGCGGCGCTGGCGACCCGGGGCCGCCCGACCGTGATCCTCGCAAAGACGGTCAAGGGCTGGACGCTCGGCACCGGCGCCGAAGCCCGCAACATGACGCACCAGAAGAAGAAGCTCGACCTCGAGGAGCTCAAGCGTTTCCGCGACGTGCTCGAACTGCCGATCCCCGACAAGAAGATCGCCGACGCGCCGCTGTACCACCCGGGCGCGGACAGCGAGGAGGTGCGCTACCTGCTCGAGCGCCGGCGCGCGCTGGGCGGCTGCATCCCGAAGCGCATCGTGCGGGCGAAGCCGCTGCCCGCTCCGCCCGCGAAGGCGTTCGGCGAGTTCGACGGCGGCACGCCCGAGGGCCAGGTCGTCTCGACGACCATGGTGCTCGGCAAGCTCATGCGCAACCTGCTCCGCGATCCCGACTACGGCCGCCGCATCGTGCCGATCATTCCCGACGAGGCGCGCACGTTCGGCATGGAAGTGCTGTTCCGCGAGATCGGCATCTACCAGCCGCTCGGCCAGAAGTACGACCCCGTGGACAGCAAGCTCGTGCTCTCGTACACCGAGAAGCCCGACGGGCAGCTGCTCGAGGAGGGCATCACCGAGGCCGGGTCGGTCGCGTCCTTCACGGCGGCGGGCACGAGCTACTCGACGCACGGCACGACGACGATTCCGTTCTACGTCTTCTACTCGATGTTCGGCTTCCAGCGCACGATGGACTTCATCTGGGCGTTCGGCGACGCGCGCGGGCGCGGCTTCCTGTGCGGCGGGACCGCCGGCCGCACCACGCTGAACGGCGAAGGGCTGCAGCACGAGGACGGCCACAGCCACCTGCTCGCCTCGGCCGTGCCCAACTGCGTGGCCTACGACGCGGCGTTCGCCTACGAGCTGGCGACGATCGTGCGCGACGGACTGCGCCGCATGTACCAGTCGGGCGAGGACGTCTTCTACTACCTGTCGGTCTACAACCAGGACTACGCGCAGCCGGCGAAGCCCGCCGACGTGGACGAGGGAATCCTCAAGGGCCTTTACCGGTTCCGGCGCTCCGACTCGTCCGCGAAGACGAAGGCGCAACTCGTCGGCAGCGGCGTGCTCCTGCTTCAGGTGCTGCGGGCGCAGGAGATGCTGGCGGAGAAGTGGAACGTGGCGGCCGACGTGTGGAGCATGACGAGCGCCCAGCAGCTGCGGAACGAGGCGCTGTCGGTCGAGCGCTGGAACCGCCTGCACCCGCTCGAAAAGCCGCGCGTGCCGTACGTGACGCAGGCGCTCGGCGGCGCCGAAGGCCCGGTGGTGGTCTCCAGCGACTGGATGAAGTCGGTGAACGACATGCCGGCGCGCTGGGTGCCGAACCGCTTCGTGGCCCTGGGCACCGACGGCTTCGGCCGCAGCGACACCCGCGAGGCCCTGCGCCGGCACTTCGAGGTGGACGCCGAGCACGTCGTCGTCGCGACGCTGCACGCGCTCATGCGGGAAGGCGCCGTGAAGCCGGAAACGGTCGCGCAGGCGATCCGCGAGTACGGCATCGACCCGGAGAAGCCGGAGCCGCGGGACGCGTGACCCGCGTCCCGGTCCCGGCACGCGCCGCGCTCCGGTTCGCGCGACGGCGCGGGCACGGAGCGCGGCGCGGCGTCTTCCGGCCCGTGCGCTCGTCCGCCGGACTCAGCCCCGCGCCAGCAGCGACTCGATGTGGGCTTTCGTCGCCGGCCACTCGTCGTCAATGACGCTGAACCAGACGGTGTCGCGGCGGCTGCCGTCCTCGTGGAACATCCACTTGCGAAAGGTGCCTTCTTCGACGAAGCGCAGCCGTCGCATCGCCGCCTTCGACTTCTCGTTGCCGATGCTGGTCTTGAGCTCGACGCGCAGCAACCGCCAGGTTTCGAACGCGTGCGTCAGCATGAGCAGCTTGGCTTCGGTGTTGAGCGCCGTGCGCTGGAACTCCGTGCCCAGCCACGTCCAGCCGATCTCGGCCCGCCGGTATTCGGGCACGATGTTGCCGAAGCGCGTGCTGCCGGCGATGCGGCCGCTCGCACGGTGGACCGTGACGAAGGGCAACGCGACGCCCCGCGCCTGATCCTCGAGCGCGCGTTCGAAGTACCGCCGCAGCGCCGCGGGCCCGTCCACCTTCGCGACCGTGAGGCGCCACAGCGACGGCTCGAGCCCGATGGCCACGAGCCCCTCCCAGTGCCGGCCGAGGTCGAGCGGCTCGAGCCGCACGTGGCGGCCCTCGAGCACGACGGGTCGGAGGTCCATGGCGGCGTCAGCCCCGCGGCGGGCGCAGATCGCGCTCCGGCAGGGCGTCCGCGAACGCGGGGTTGTCCTTCCACCCCGGCCGCGGACACGTGTGCCCGTCGCGCGGCGCGAACGGCGAAGTCTCGATCCGTTGCATGAGGTGCACGTAACGCGGGCAGTTCGGGAACGCCTGGCGCACGGTCAGGCGCACGACGAGCTGGGCGCCCTCCCAGGTGGCCAGCAGCGGATCGTCGTCCACGACGCGCGTCGTGCCGTTCACCCGCAGCCGGCCCGGGCGCTCCCAGTCCACGAACAACAGTCCGGCCTCGGGATTGGCCAGCAGGTTTCCGAGCGAGCGAAACTGGCCGTTGCCGTCGTAATCCGGCCACGCCAGTTCCTGCGGCGACAGCACGCGGACGAACCCCGGCATTCCCCCCTTGTAGGAGCAGTCCGGGCGACCTCCGGGGTCCACGGTGGCGAGGAAGAAGTGGTCGGAGCCTTCGATGAAGTCGCGGTCGTCGGCATCGAGGGTGGTCGAGTAGGTCACGGCGTCGAGCCGGTCGGCGATCCGACGCGAGTCGAACCGGTCCTGCAGGCGGCGCTGGCCGTCGTGGTAGCGGGCGATGGACATGGGCGCGCTCCTCCTCGTTCCGGTGGTTCTGCGGAGCGTCCGGCCGTTCGCTCCCGCGAGCCGCCGGCCGCCGGCTACTCCTTCACCAGGTAGTACAGCGCCTGCGGGTGGTGGACGATCACCGCGCTCGTGCTCGCCTCGGGCACCAGCTGGTACGCCTGCGTCAGCGAAACGCCGATCGCCTCCTCGGGCCCGAGAAGCTGGAACAGCTTCGCCTGATCGGCGAGATCGGGACAGGCGCTGTAGCCGAACGAGTAGCGCTTTCCGCGCTCGGGCTCGATGCCCAGCTCGCGGCGGATGCGGCCGTGATGCCACTCGGCGAGCCCTTCCGCCGCGCCGACGGCGAGGCCGTGCAGGAACAGAGCCTCGGCGTACTGGCCGCGGGCGTTGAGCGCGGCGCACATCTCCTCGGCGTTGGCGCCGACGGTCACGAGCTGGAACGCGACCACGTCGAAGCGGCTCGAGTCCGCGGGCAGGAAGTAGTCGGCGAGGCACAACCCCTCACGCTCGGTCTGCCGCGGAAACGTGAAGCGCACGACCTCCTCGATCTTGCCGCGCGGCGTGAGCGAGCCCGGCGAGAACGCGGACGGATCGAAGACCACCAGATCCTGCCCCTCGGACTGGCAGGGGAAGAACCCGTAAACGGCCGTCGGCCGAAGCCAGCCCTTCTCCTCCGCTTCGCGCTGCAGGCGCAGCCGTCGCGGCTCGAAGTCGTTCCGGATGAGCTCGTCGAAGCCCGCCCCCGAGCCCCGGGCGCCCCAGTGCAGGCGGTACAGCGTCTTGAGGTCCATGCCCGCGTACATGTCCGCGAACGGCACCTCGCGCACCGGCGTGACGCGCCGCCCCCACGAGGGGGGCGCGGGCACCGCGTGGTCGCGCGAAACCGAGACCTTGAAGTCCCGCTGATGCGCCTTCGACTCGGCGACGCGCGTCTCCAGCTCGGCGCTCTTGGCCTTGAACTCGAACGCCTCGCGCTTCACCCGCTCGACCAGCTTCGGGCCCTCGACGGGGTCCACCAGCGCGTTCATCGTGTCGAGTCCCTCGAACGCGTCCTTGCAGTAGTAGACGCCGGGCGCGTAGAAGACCTCGCCGTCCACCAGCGCCGCGCGGCGGCCGAAGTTGCGGTTGATCGCGGCGCCGCCGATCAGCACCGGGAACTCGAGCGCCAGCCGGTGCAGCTCGCCCACGGCGATCGGCATCTGCTTGCTCGTCGAGACGAGCAGCGCCGACAGCCCGATCGCGGTCGCGTTCACCTCGCGCGCCTGCTCGAGGATGCGCTGCACCGGCACCTGCTTGCCGAGGTCGAACACCGTGTAGCCGTTGTTCGACAGGATCGTCTTGACCAGGTTCTTGCCGATGTCGTGCACGTCGCCGTACACGGTCGCGAGCACGACCCGGCCCTTGCTGACGTCGGCCTTCTTCTTGAGGTAGTGCTCGAGCTGGGCGACCGCCTTCTTCATCACCTCGGCGCTCTGCAGCACGAACGGCAGGATGAGCTCGCCGGCGCCGAACTTGTCGCCGACCTCCTTCATCGCCGGCAGCAGCACGGTGTTCAGCACCTCCACCGCCGGCTGGCGCTTGACCGCCTCGTCCACCAGCCCCTCGATGCCGGCCGGCTTGCGATGCAGGATCTGGAAGTGCAGCCGCTGCTCGACGCTCATCGCCGCCTCGGCCGCGTCGTCCTCCTTCGCGCGCGCGTCGGGCGCGCGGCCCTCGAAGTGGGCGATGTACTTCGCCAGCGCCTGCGGGTCGCGGTCGAAGACGAGGTCGTCCGCGAGACGCCGGTCGTCCTCGGAGAGTTCCGCGTAGGGAACGACGTCGGCCGGGTTCACGATCGCCGCGTCCAGGCCCGCCTGCACGCAGTGGTACAGGAAGACGCTGTTGAGCACCGCGCGCGCCTCGCGACCCAGTCCGAACGAAACGTTCGAGACGCCCAGCGAGGTGAGCACCCCCGGCAGCTCGCGCTTGATGAGCCGGATTCCCTCGATGGTCTCGATGCCGCTGCGGCGGAACTCGTCGTCGCCGGTCGCCAGCGTGAACGTGAGCGCGTCGAAGATCAACAGCTCGGGGGGCAGACCGAACTCGCCCGTGACGATGTCGCGGATGCGGCGGGCCACTTCGAGCTTGCGCTCCGCGGTCTTCGCCATCCCGGTCTCGTCGATCGTCAGCGCGATGACCGCCGCGCCGTAGGTCCGCACCAGCGGCATCACCGCGTCGATCCGGCCGCGGCCGTTCTCGAAGTTGATCGAGTTGACGATCGCCGCGCCGGGACACGCCTGAAGCGCGGCTTCGATCACCGGCGCCTCGGTCGAGTCGATGCACAGCGGCGCCTCGACCGACAGCGACAGCTTCTTCACCAGCGCGCGCATCATCTCCTTCTCGTCGGTGCGTTCGGTGAGGGCGAGGCAGACGTCCAGCACGTGCGCGCCGCCCTCCACCTGCTGGCGGGCGACGGGGATCATGTCGTCCAGTCGGGACTCGAGCGCCAGCGCCTTGACCCTGCGCGAGCCCTGCGTGTTGAGCCGCTCGCCGATCAGCAGCGGCGCGGGCTCCTGCCGCAGGCTCGCCGCCGTCATGCCGCTCGACACGCTCCAGGGTCCGCGCGCGGGCCGCTGGCGCGGCGCGACGCGCCCGACGGCCGCGACCAGCGAGCGGATGTGCTCGGGGGTCGTGCCGCAGCAGCCGCCCACCGCGTTCACCCCCAGGTCGAGCACGAACTCGCGCAGCGTCTCGGCGAACGGTTCGGGCCGCATCGGATAGAGCGTGCGCCCGCCGTCGTTGATGGGCAGGCCCGCGTTCGGGATGCAGTGCACCGGCGTCGAGGCGTTCTCGCACAGGTAACGGATCGAGTCGCGCATCAGGTCGGGCCCGGTCGAGCAGTTGAGCCCGATGACGTCCGCCCGCATGGCTTCGAGAGTCGCGAGGGCGCCACGCACGTCGGTGCCCAGCAGCATGCGGCCCGTCGGATCGAGCGTGACCGAGCACTGGATCGGCACGACGCGGCCGGCCAGCGTCATGGCTTCGCGCGCGGCCAGCATCTGCGCCTTCATCTCGAGGATGTCCTGGCAGGTCTCGAGAATCAGCACGTCGGCTCCGCCTTCGATCAGCCCGCGCGCCTGGTCACGGAACGACTCGACGAGATCGGCCAGCGTCAGCCGGCCGAGTTCGGGATCCTCCGAGGACGGCAGGTAGCCCGAAGGCCCCATCGAACCCGCGACGAAGCGCGGTCGTCCGTCGGCGGCGTAGCGGTCCGCGACCCGGCGGGCGATCGTGGCGGCCGCGCGGTTCAGCTCGAGCGTGCGCGCGCCGAGTTCCCACTCGTCGAGCCGCGTGCGCGAGGCCTGGAACGAGTTGGTCTCGACGATGTCGGCCCCGGCGTCGAAGTACGCGGCGTGGATGCCCTCGACGACGTCGGGACGGGTCAGGCTCAGGTAATCGATGCAGCCTTCCCAGCGCTTGCCGCCGAAGTCGGCGGCGGAGAGGTCGCGGGCCTGCACCTGCGTGCCCATGCCGCCGTCGAAGAACAGGACGCGCTCGCGCAGGGTTTCGAGAAGCTTGCTCATGGCTGTCCGGGAACTCCTGGGGCGCATCGGGCCCCGCGCGGCGCCGCGCGGCCGTGGCGTCGGGTTCGTTGGGTGTGAGTGACCCGGAATGCTATCGGACGGCTTCGGCCCGCCGCAAATGCGGGCGGACGGCCGTCCGTCTCGCGTATGATGCCGCGCATGATCCCCACTCCGGGCACGACGCTCTGCCTGCTGCGGCACGGCCGCGCGCTGGGGCAGGGCCCCGACGCGGCTCTCGTCCACGAGGGCGAGCAGTACGTGATCCGGCTCGGGCAGCGGCTCGCGCGCGAGGGCTTCGCGCCGCGCCGCGCGTACTGCAGCCCCTACCTACGGGCCCGCGAAACCGCCCGGCTCCTGCTCGCCGAGGTCGCGCCCGGGCTCGCGGCGACGCCGCTGAGCGCGCTCACCCCCGAGCGGGAGCCGGAGGAGACGCGTGCGGCGCTGGCGTCGCTCGACCTGCCGCCCGGCCGGGTCCTGGTGGTCGCCCACCTGCCCCTGCTCGGGCTGCTCGTGCAACACCTCGCCGACGAGGTCGTGACCTTCATGCCCGGCACCCTCGTGGAGATCGAAGTGGACCGGGACTGCGACCATGGGAGCGTCACGCGCATCCTGGACCCCGACGTGCCCGGCAGCTGAGCCGGCCGGGGGCCGCGTTCGCACCCTTCCTGGGAGGGAAGCCCGTATGAACTCGTTGAAATCCAAGGTCGCGCTCGTCACCGGCGGCAATCGCGGCATCGGCCGCGGCATCGCCGAAGCGCTCGTGGGCGAGGGCCTGGTGGTCGCGATCACCGCCCGGAAGGAAGGCGACGCCACCTCCGCCGCGCGCGAGATCGGCGCCGCCCGCGGCTACGCGTGCGACGTTCGGCGCCCGGGGGACGTTCAGGCCCTGTTCGCGGCGCTCGACCGTGACCTGGGCGGCGTGGACGTGCTCGTCAACAACGCGGGTGTCGGACACTTCGCGCCGGTCGCCGAGATGAGCGTCGAGGACTGGCAGGCGGTGATCGAGACCAACCTGAACGGCCTCTTCTACTGCACGCGCGAGGCGCTGCCGCGCATGCAGGCGCGCGGCGGCGGCTACGTGTTCAACCTCTCCTCGCTCGCCGGCCGCCACGCGATGGTCGGCGGCGGGGCCTACTGCGCGAGCAAGCACGCGGTCAACGGCTTCAGCGAGGTGCTCTTCCAGGAAGTGCGCCACGCCGGCATTCGCGTGACCTGCCTCATGCCGGGCAGCGTCGCGACCGCGTTCGGCCGCGGCACGGCCGACAAGCAGGAATGGGCGCTTCAGCCGTCCGACGTCGGCGAAATGGTCGTGGACCTGCTGCGCACCTCGCCGCGCGCCCTGCACAGCCGGGTCGAGATGCGTCCGGCGAGGCCCCCGAAGAAGCCCTGAGCCGGCGGCGTCGTGGGCGCGGCCGTTCCGCGCTCGGCGCCCGAATCGCCCCGCCGGGCCGTGCTTCGCTTGGTGGCCCCCGTGGCCCTTCGCTAACTTCACCGCTCGCCTCATGTCGGCCGTGCCGTGAGACCCTGGCCGACGCCGGCTTCGCGCAATGCCTCCCACTCCAAATACCACGGAGGATCCGTGATCCGTTTTCGTCCGCTCGCGCTCGCGGCGCTGCTGCTCGCGACGCCCCTGACCCCCTGCCTCGCGGCCCCGGCCACCGTGGCCATGCCGCCGGACGAGGCGCCGTTCTGGACCGGCAGGCCCGATTCGGCCGCCTTCGACGCCCGGCAGCGCCGGCGGCTGTCGCTCGCCAGGACCGCGATCGACAGGATGCTCGCCGTCCGCGGGCCGCGCACGATCGCGAACACGCTCGTCCCCTACGACGAAGCCCTGCGCCAGCTCGACATGGCCGGCTCGCAGGCGAGCCTCGCCGAGAACGTGCTGCCCGACCGGGCGACGCGCAACGCCGCCGAGAAACTAAGCCAGGACGTGGCCGCCTACTTCACCGAGCTGTCGCTCAATCGCAAGGTCTACGACGCGCTCGCCGCGCTCGACCTCGCGGGGACGGACCCTGCCACGAAGTACTACGTCACCCGCACGCTGCGGGACTTCCGTCTCGCCGGCGTGAACAAGGACGACGCGACACGCGCGAGGATCAAGCAGGTCAGCGACGAGGTCGTCGCCGTGGGCCAGGAGTTCGGCCGCAACATCCGCGAGGACAAGTCCACCATCACCTGCACCCCGGACGAGCTGGCGGGACTTCCGGCCGACTACATCGCGCGCCACGCGCCCGACCCCGACGGTCGCATCACGCTGTCCATCGAGTACCCGGACGCCATCCCGCTGTTCGCGTACGCGAAGAGCGACGACGTGCGGCGGCGGATGTACATGGCGTACAACAACCGGGCGTGGCCGAAGAACATGGCGGTGCTCGACAGCCTGCGCGCGAAGCGCCACGAGCTGGCGACGCTGCTGGGCTTCCCGAACTGGGCCGATTGCATCACCGCCGACAAGATGGTCGGCTCGGCCGCGAACGCGCGCGGCTTCATCGATCGCGTCGTCGCCGCCTCGGCGGACCGGCAGGCGCGCGAGTACGAGCAATTGCTCGCGGCCAAGCGCAAGGAGGTCCCGGACGCGACGGTCGTGAACTTCTGGGAGGTCAATTACTACAAGGAGCAGGTCCGCAAGGCCGACTACGACTTCGACTCCCAGCAGATGCGGCCCTACCTGCCGTACGACCGCGTCAAGGACGGCATCCTCGCGACCGCGGCGAAGCTCTTCGACGTCGAGTTCCGGCGCGTGAAGGACGCCCCGGTGTGGAGTCCGGACGTCGAGTGCTACGAGTTGTGGGACGGGGGCAGGCTCGCGGGACGCTTCTACCTCGACATGCATCCGCGTGCGGACAAGTACAACCACGCCGCCCAGTTCGACATCCGCACCGGCATCGAGGGCCGGCAGATTCCCGAGGCCGCCCTCGTCTGCAATTTCCCGGGCGGCACGCCGGGCGATCCGGGCCTGTGCGAGATCAGCGACGCGACGACCTTCTTCCACGAGTTCGGCCACCTGCTGCACACCATGTTCGCCGGCCACGGCCGCTGGGTCGGCATCGGCGGCATCCGCACCGAGCAGGACTTCGTGGAAGCGCCCTCGCAGATGCTCGAGGAGTGGATGAAGAGCCCCGAGGTCCTGGCCTCGTTCGCGAAGAACTACCAGACGGACGAACCGGTTCCGGCCGATCTGGTCCGGCGCATGAACCGCGCGAACGCCTTCGCCAAGGGGATCGACGTGCGGCGGCAGATGGTCTACGCCGGCTCGTCGCTCGCCTGCTACGACCGCGACCCGAACGGGGTGGACACGGACGCGCTGTTCTCGGACCTGGTCAGGAAGTACCAGCCGTTCCCGTTCGTCGAGGGCACGCACTTCCAGTGCGCCTTCGGCCACCTGAACGGCTACTCGGCCGTCTACTACACGTACATGTGGTCGCTGGTCATCGCCAAGGACATGTTCTCGAAGTTCGACCCGGCCCACATGCTGGCGCCCGGCGCGGCGAAGGAGTACCGCATGAAGGTGCTCGCGCCCGGCGGCTCGAAGCCCGCCGCCCAGCTGGTCGCCGACTTCCTCGGCCGGCCGTTCAACGAAAACGCCTGGAAGGAGTGGCTGAACCGCGTCGACCAGTAGGCGGTGCGATGGTCGCGGTGCGAACGCCGGCCCGGGGCGACCCGGGCCGGCGTTCGCGTGACCGTCCCCGCCGGGGCCGGCACGGTCCGGGCTTTGCCGCCGCGTATGCCGGTTCCTACACTGTCCCGGCATGACCGCCCCGGACCCCGAATCCACCGCCGCCCTCCTGCAGCGCATTCGCGCCGGGGACGAGGCGGCGCGCGAACGGCTGCTGCAGCGCTATCTGCCGATCCTGCGCCGGTGGGCGCACGGCCGGTTGCCGGCGAAGGCCCGCGGCTTCGCCGACACCGACGACCTTGTGCAGATCACCTTGATCCGGGTGTTGAAGCAATTGGAGAGGTTCGATCCCCGGCACGAAGGGGCGTTCCTCGCCTACCTGAGGCGCATCCTGATCAACGCCATGCGCGACGAGATCGCGCGGGCCGCCACGCGCGGCCGCCAGGAGGAGCCGGGCGAGAGCCTCGTGGACCGGGGCGCCTCGCCGCTCGAGCACGCGCTCGAGCGCGACCTGCTCGAGCGCTACGACAGGGCGTTCGAAAGGCTGGGCGAAGAGCAACAGGAGGCGGTCTTCATGCGGATCGAAATGGGACTTTCGTACGACGAGATCGCGACCGCGATGGACAAGAACTCGGCGAACACGGCGCGGATGATCGTGGCCCGCGGGCTCGCGCGGCTGGCGGAGAACATGGAGGAGCCCGGTGGCGGCGCCCGAAGCTGACGACGAAGGCCTCGTGGCCGTGGCCGGCGCCGTGGCCGACCGAACGCCCGTGCGCTGGGAGGACGAGTGCTCGCGCACACCCGAGCGCGCTCCCGAACTGGCGCGGCTGAAGGAGCTGGCCGCGCTCGAGGCGGCCATGACGCGCGTGCGCGATGGCGGTCCGCGCGAGGCGCTGTTCACGTGGGGCGCGCTGCAGGCGGTCGAGCGCCTCGGCGAGGGCTCCTTCGCCGAGGTCTGGCGGGCCTGGGATCCGGTGCTTCAGCGGGAAGTGGCGCTCAAGCTGCGCCGCGACGGCGCCGCCGGGCCGGCCGGCGGCCGGCGCTGGATCGAGGAGGCCCGGCGCCTGGCGCGCCTGCGTCACCCGCACGTCCTCGCCGTGCTCGGTGCCGACGAGCACGAAGGTCGCGCGGGCCTGTGGACGGAACTGATCGAGGGCGTGACGCTCGAGGACTGGATCGCGGCGCAGGGCCCGCTCGGCGCGCGCGAGGCGGTGGCGGTCGGGCTCGACCTGTGCAACGCGCTGGCCGCGGTTCACGCGGCCGGGCTCGTGCACGGCGATGTCAGCCTGCGCAACGTGATGCGCGAAGGCCGGGCCGGCGCGGCCGACCGCTCCGGCCGCATCGTGCTCATGGACTTCGGCAGCGCCCGCGAAGCGCGGGCCGGCAGCCTGGCGGCGTTCGGCACGCCCGCCTTCACGGCCCCCGAGGTGCTCGAGGGAGGGCCGGCCGACGTTCGTTCGGACGTCTATTCGCTCGGCGTCGTGCTCTACCGCCTGCTCACGGCCCGCTACCCGGTCGAGCCGGGCCCGCTCGACGCCATGCGCGCCCGCCTCGCGCGCGGCGAACGTACGGCGCTGCGCGACGCCCGCCCGGACCTGCCCGGTCCGCTCGTCTCGGCGGTCGAGCGCGCCTGCGATCCCGATCGGGCGTCGCGTTTCGCGAGCGCGGCCGAACTCGAGCAGGCGCTCGCCGGCTCGGTGCCACGCTCGCGCGAGGACGCGCCCGCCGGCCGGAGGGCGACGCGCCCGCTCGCGCTCGGCGTGACGCTCGCGGCGCTGGCCGTGGTGGCGCTGCTCGCCGGACGCGCGCTGCAGCGGCGGACCGCTCCGCCTGAGACCAGCGCACCGACCGCGACTTCGGACGTACCCGCGCGCATCGCGGCACCGCCGGCTGCGACGCCCGCGCCTTCCGCGCCGCAGCTCGAGGCATCGCTGGTGCGCGTCACGGCGGGCGCACACGAGGTGCTGCGCAGCGGCGATCTCGTCGCGCCCGGCGACGAACTGGCGCTCGAGTTGGACGCGCGCGAGCCGGTGCACGCCTACGTGCTGAGCGAGGACGAAACGGGCGCGGTCTTTGTCCTGTTCCCGCTGGCCGGCCGCGGAGCAGTCAACCCGCTCGCCCCTGGGCCCCGCAGGCTGCCGGGCAGCGAGGACGGCCACGAACTGTCCTGGCAGGTCACCAGCGCCGGCGGACGCGAGACCTTCCTGCTGCTCGCCTCGCGCACGCCCCTCGCGCCCGTCGCCGAGGCCACGGCGGGCCTGCCGCAGGCCCGCCCGGAGACGCCGGTCGCCTACCACCCTTTGCCGCCCGAGGCGCTGGCGCGACTGCGCGGCGTGGGCGGAGTGGTCGCGGGGCCACCCTTGCGGACCGAGCGCCGAGCCAGCATGCTGGCCGCGCTCGCGCGCGACCTCGAGGACTCGGCCGCAGGCAGGCCCATCTGGCTGCGCCTCGTCGTGCTCGAGAATCCCGCTCCCTGAGCGCCCGCCGGCGCGGGAGCCTCCGATCGCGAGGGCCCATGCCGACGGGACGTGCCGCCTGGATCCTGCTGCTGCTCGCCGCCGCGCCGGGCGTCGCCGCGGCGGCCGCGCGCACGCCCGATTCGCTCGCGTTCGTGCGGGAGGGATTCGCCACGCGCGGCACCGACCCGGCGGTCGTGGCGCTCGCCGAGCGCGTGCTGACCCGTCGTGCGGCCGTGCGCGGGGCGCGGGCAGGCGACGTCGCCGAGGCCTGGGAATGGCTCGGCCGACTGCGGCTGCTGCGCGTCGAGTACACCGCCGCGGACACCGCGTTCCAGCGCGCGGTCGAACTGCGTCGCGGCGCCCGGCCCGCGGACGCGCGCGCGAGCGCCGACGCGCTCGGCTGGCTCGCCGAGGCGCAGCGCGTCACCAAGCAGCTCGCCCGCGCCGAAACCACCGCGGTCGCCTCGCTGGCGGCCTTCGCCCGCCTCTCGCCACCGGACACCGCGAGCGAGATTCGCGTGCGCGGGACCCTGGGCAACGTCCACGCCGAGCGCGGCCGTGGCCCGCTCGCGGTGGCCGAGCTCGAGCGCGTGGTGGAGCTGGCGTCGGGTCGCCACGCGCCCGACTCGCTGCAACTCGGGCAGGCGCTTCGCAATCTGGGTCGCGCCCGCTCGGTGGCGGGCGACCTGCGCGGCGCGCTCGCGGATTTCGATCATGCCGCCGAAGTTCAGGAGGCTTCGGGCGGGGCGGCCCGCGCACAGCTCGCCACGACGCTCATGCTCTCGGCGATGACCGCCTCGTCGCTCGGCGACGGCGTCGCCGCGCGGCGCGCGGCCGAGCGCGCGCTGGCGATTCGCGAACAGGTGTTCGGTCCGGACCACCCGGCGGTGGCCGTGACGCTGTCCACGCTGGGCGGCGCGCACCGGCTGCTCGGTGACGACGAGGGCGCGATCCCGCTCTACGAGCGCGCGGTGGACGTCATGCGCGCGGCGCCGAGGCCGAACCCCTTCGACTTCGCGCTGGCGCTCAACAACCTCGGCAACGCCTGCCTGGCGACGGGCGACGGCGAACGCGCCCGGCGTTGCCTGCTCGAGGCGCGGCAGGTGCGCGAGCGCGCGTTCGGGCCGGGCTCGGGCAGCGGACCTTACAGCCGCACGCGCCTGGCGGAAGCGCTGCTGCTGCTGGGCCGGCCCGACTCCGCCGCCGCCGAGCTCGCGCCCGCGCTCGCCGGGCTTCGCGCCAACGCGGGGCCGCAGTCCGATCTCGATCTGGGCGACGCGCTGGCGATTGGCGGGCGGATCGACTGGGCGCTCGGCCGCCGCGCCGAGGCGATCGCGGCGTTCGGCGACGCCGCGGCCCGGCGTGCGGCGGCCGCGGGCGAGGGCTCGCCCTACACGCTCGAGACGCTGGCCCTGCGGGCCGCCGCGCGCCTCGCGACCGGCGACCGCGAGGGCGCGCTGGCCGACGCGAGGCGAATCGAGGAGGCGAGTCGCGACCTGCTTTCGCACAGCGCCCGTTCGCTCGCCGAGCACGAGGCTCTGGCGCTCGAGCGCCGGCGCGCGTCGGGCCTCGACGTCTGGCTGACGCTGGCGACGGATTCCCTGGGCCTCGACGCGCAGGGACGGCGCGATCTGGCCGACGCGGTCGTGCGCGCGCGGCTGCTCGTGCTCGACCAGCTCGCCGAGGAGCGCAGGGCGCTGCGGGCCGAGCGGCCGGTATTCGCGCCCGCCGCTCGCGAGCTGGAGAGCGCGCGCGACGCGCTGGCCAGCGCGCTCGTCGAGGCCCTGCGACAGGACCGCGCTCCGGACTCGGCGGCGACCCGCGCGCGGCAGCGGCGCGAGGCGGCCGAACTCGAGCTCGCCCGGCAGAGCGAGGCGTTCGCGGTCAACCTGCGGCGCGCCGGCGCCGGGCTGGCCGAGGTCGCGGCCCAGCTCGGGCCGGGCACGGCGCTGGTTTCATTCGTGCGGTACGGGCTGCCCGCCACGCTGCCCGAAGCGCGCGACTCCTCTCCCGCGCGCTACGCGGCCCTGATCACGCGCGCCGGTGGCGCGCCGCCGGAGGTGGTGGCGCTCGGCGACGCGGACCCGATCGAAGCGGCGGTCTCACGCTGGCTCGAGGCGTGCGCCACGCCGCCACCCATCGGCGAATCGCTCGCCCGCGCGGCCGAACGCCGCTGCGACGCCCTCGGCCGCACCGTCCACGACCGGGTGTGGTCGCCGCTCGCGTCACGACTGGCGGGCGCTCGGCGCGTGTTCATCGTGCCCGACGGCGTGCTGCACGCCGTCAACTTCCTCGCCCTGCCCTCGCCGCGCGGAGGCCGCCTCGTCGAGCGCGGAGCGGTGCTGCACCGCCTCACCGCGGAGCGCGATCTGTTGCCATGGCCCGGAGAGCCCGCGGGCCGCGGACTGCTGGCGATGGGCGGGCCCGACTTCGATCGCGCCACGGGCTCCGCTCCGCTGCTCGCCTCCGCGACCGCGCGATCCACGGACGAGACCGCGCACCTCCGGTTCGCGCCGCTTCCCCAGACGGCGGCCGAGGTCGGCGAAGTGGCCGCGCTGTGGCGAGCCTCCGGGATCGCCGACGCCGCCGACGTGCGAGCGTGGACCGGCGCCGAAGCCACCGAGGGCGCGTTCGAGCAGGCCGCTCCCGGCAGGCGCGTGCTGCACCTGGCCACGCACGGCTTCGCGCTCGGCGACACCGCCGCGGCGACGGCCGCGCTCGCGGGCCGTCGCGGCGTCGGCGCGATCACGACCGGAACCGGGCGAGCGGCACGGCTTCGCCGCTCGCCGATGCTGGCCGGGCTCGCCCTCGCGGGCGCGAACGCGCCCTCGGCGGGCGGCGTCGAGGACGGGTTCCTGACGGCGGAGGAAATCACCTCGCTCGACCTCTCCGGGGTCGAATGGGCCGTGCTCTCGGCGTGCGAGACCGGCCGCCCGGACCCGACGGCGGCCGAGGCCGTGCAGGGACTGCAGCGGGCCTTCCGCAGAGCCGGGGTTCGCACGGTGATCATGAGCCTGTGGGCGGTGGACGACGCGACCACGCGCGAGTGGATGCGCGGACTGTACGAAGCGCGCCTGCTACGCCGGCTCGACACCGCGGCGGCGACCACGGAGGCCTGCCGCGGGTGGCTGCGGGCGCGCCGGGCGCGGCGGCTGGACACGCACCCGTTCCACTGGGCGGCGTTCGTCGCCGCCGGCGACTGGCGCTGACATCCCGGCGCCGCGCGCGGAAGCGCGGCGTGGTGCGCGTGTGCGGTCGCGCCGGATCGGCCGGTTGAGGGGATATCGGCCGAGCGGCCGACGACCCCGACCCGTCCCGGAGGCGAACCCATGCGAAATCTTCCGCTGCCAGGCGCCCTGCTGTGCGTGGCGCTGGCCCCCGCCCTCGCCTTCGCGCAATCGGGCGGCGCCTACAACCTCGACTGGCACTCGCTGACGGGCGGAGGTCTGACCTTCGCCGGCGGCGGCGCCTACACGCTCGGCGGCGCCGCCGGCCAGCACGACGCCGGCCCGCAGTCGGGTGGCGCGTACGCGCTCGCGGGCGGTTTCTGGGTGGGCGGCCCGGCGGGCAACGTGGGAGTGCCCGCCGGCGAAGCGCTGCCGCGGGTGTTCGCCGCCGGCCTCGCCGGCCCCAATCCCTCCTCCGGCGCCAGTGTCCTGCGCCTCGATCTGCCCGAGGCGCGCCGCGTGCGCGTCGCCCTCTACGGCCTCGACGGGCGGGCCGTGCGCGTGCTGCTCGACGGCGAGCGCGGCGCGGGTCGTCACACCGTGCGCTGGGACGGAGCAGGCGAAGACGGCCGGCGCGCCGCTCCCGGCATCTACTTCGCGCGAATCGAGGCCGGCGCCTCGCGCGCTTCGGTACGACTCGTCCGCCTCCAGTAACGACTTCTCTCCCCATTCCCCGGAGCCCGACATGACCCGCTTCCGCAACCGGCCGCACCTGCTCGCCTTCCTCGCCCTGACGCTGCTCGCCGCGGGGATCACGCCATCCGCGCACGCCGCCCCGGTGACCACCGTGTTCACCTACCAGGGCCGGCTTCAGATGAACTCCGCCGCGTACACCGGCACGGCCGACCTCGTCTTCCGCCTCCACGACGACGCCACGGCGGGGAACCAGGTGGGGGGCGACGTCGGCGTCAGCGGGGTCACCGTCACCGACGGCTACTTCACGGTCGAGCTGGACTTCGGTCCCGTCTACGACGGCACCGCGTTGTGGCTCGAGACCGAGGTGATGACGCCGGGAGACGGCGGTTTCACCCTGCTCGCGCCGCGGCAGTCGCTCACCGCCGCTCCCTTCGCGCTCTACGCGCTCGGCGCGCCCGGCGGCGGCGGTGGCGGCCAGTGGTCCGACGTCGCGAACGGCGTCGAATACTCGGCCGGCAACGTCGGAATCGGCGTCACCCCCGGCGTGGACCGCAAGCTGTGGATCGCGACCGGAACGTCCGACATGAACACGCTCTTCCTGACCAGCAACAATACGAACTATGCGACCCTGGCCGTGCGCAACGACGCGGCGAACGGCTACGGCATCTACGACGCCTGGAGCGACCGGCACTACATCGCCGGCCGCCTCGGGCTCGGCACGCTGAGCCCCGGCTTCCCGCTCGACATCAACGCCAGCCTCGAACCCGGAGGGCGCATCGTGTCCACCGGCTCGATCCTCACGCCCGGCACGCACGCGGCGCTGTACGTGAGCGGACTCACGGGCGGCGGGCTGTTCGGCGGCGTCTCGGACGGCATCTACTCCACCAGCACGGACGGCCGCGGCATCTCCGGCTGGAGTCAGTACCTCTACGGCGTGACCGGAGACTGCACCTCCTCCGGCACGTACGGCATGCTGGGCACGCCGAACGAAGGCATCTATGGCTTCTCGCCGAACGTCTCGAAGCCGGCGGGGCGCTTCAACTGCGCGGTGGGCGGCGTGGCGATCGAGGCCAACGGCCTCGCGAAGGTGAAGACGCTGCAGATTCTGGGCGGCGCCGACCTCGCCGAGCGCTTCGAGGTGGACGGCGCGCCCGAGCCGGGCACGGTGCTGGCGATCGACCCCGCGCGACCCGGCCGGCTCGAGCCCGCCACCGAGGCCTACTCGCACCGCGTCGCCGGCGTCGTCAGCGGCGCGAACGCGCTCGATGCCGGCATCGTCCTGAGCAAGGACGGCCGCACCGAGGGCACCGCGGCCGTCGCGCTGACCGGCCGGGTGTGGGTGAAATGCGACGCCACCGCCGCGCCGATCGCGTCCGGCGATCTGCTCACGACCTCGTCGCTGGCGGGCCACGCGATGAAGGCCGCCGACCGCGAGCGCGCGCACGGCGCGGTGCTCGGCAAGGCGATGACCGCGCTCGACTCGGGCACCGGCATGGTGCTCGTGCTGGTGAGCCTCCAGTGAGCGCGCGCTTCGAATCTCCCGCCGCGCGCGCGGCGGCGCTGGCCCTGGCGCTCGTCGCCGCTGGCGCGCTTTCTCGGGCGGAGGCCGCACCGCGCGGTCCGGGCTGGCGGACGACGCCCGTCGCGCGTTCGTCGGCGGTCCTGGCCGGCGAATCGGGAAAGCCCGTGCGCGAGGTGGATCTCGGCACGGTCGAGATGCCCGGGGCGCCGTGGCTGCGGCTCGTCTTCGGACCCTGCGCGCTCGGCGATTCGAGCCGCATGCTGCTGCGCTCGGGCTGGAACGACGACTGGCAGACGCTCGACGCGCGCGCGCTCGCGGACTGGGGAAACACATCGGCGGTCTTCAACGGCGACCGCATCGAGGTGAAGCTGCTCGTGGCGCCCGGCGACCGGGACGTGCAGGCCAGCGTGCGCGGCGCGGTCGTGGGTATCGGCGAGCCGCTGCGGCCGCAGACGCAGTGCGGGGCGAACGACGACCGCGTCGCCTCGGGCGACAATCGCGTCGCGCGCGTCTTCAACAGCGGCTGCACCGCGTGGCGCGTCGGCAACGGCGCGTTCCTCACGGCCGGGCATTGCGCCGACTTCGACCCGGACGCGGCCGGGCCGATGCTGCCCGACGGCTTGCTCGATCTGAGCGGAGTCGTCGAGTTCAACGTCCCGTGGTCCGGTCACGACGGCACGCTGGTGGCGGCCGCCCCGCAGGACCAGTACCCCATCAACCTCGCGAACGTTCAGTGGCGCTTCGACGGCGACGGCCAGGGTCTCGGCAAGGACTGGTGCGTGTTCGGCGTGAACCGCAACGCCAATACCGGATTGCTCCCGCACCAGGCCTACGGCCCGCCGTTCCGGATCACCCGCGAACTGCCCGCCAACGGCGCCACGATCCGCATCACCGGTTTCGGAACCGACGCCGATTCCACCAACCAGACCAATCAGACCGCGACCGGCCCGTTCAGCGGCGAGTCCGCGTCCGGGGCGGACATCCGCCTCGACTACGCGGTGGACACCGAGGGCGGCAACTCCGGCAGCCCGGCGATCTGGGAGGACTGGAACATCGCGATCGGGGTGCACACGAACGGCGGCTGCACGACGTCCGGCGGCGGCAATGTCGCGACGTCGTTCGAGGTGGACGCGCTCGAGAACGCGATCAACTCCTTCCCCGGCGCGGGCTCGACGCACGTGGACGCGGGTCATCCGTTTCCGGTCGTCGAGAACGGCTCGCTGATGCGGCCGTGGAACACGTTCATGGAGGGCGTCGGTGCCGTCGTCACCGGCGCGACCGTCTCGGTGTTCACGGGCAACTACAGCGTTCCCGCGGGCTCCAGCATCGTACGCGCGATGACCATCTCCGCGAGTGTCGGCCCGGTGACGGTGACCGCACCCTGAAACGATCGGGCCGGCGCCCCGGGGGGAGCGCCGGCCCTGGACGTTCACCCTGCGCGGCTAATCCGCCTTCGAGGTCTCCCCCGGCCTGACCGTGCCGGCGAGCAGGTCGGCATGGTAGCTCGAGCGCACCAGCGGACCGCTCGCGGCGCCCTCGAAGCCGAGGCCGTCCGCGACGCGCTTCCAGTGCGCGAACTTGTCCGGATGCACGTACTCGGCGACCGGCAGGTGCAGCCTGGACGGCCGCAGGTACTGGCCGATCGTCAGCAGGTCGCAGCCGTGCGCGCGCAGGTCCTCGAGCGTGCGCAGCACCTCGTCGTCGGTCTCGCCGAGGCCGAGCATGATGCCGCTCTTGGACTTGATGCCCGTGCCGCTCTCCTTGACGCGCCGGAGCAGTTCGAGCGAGCGGTCGTAGCGGGCGCTCGGACGCACGACCGGGTGCAGCCGCCGCACGGTCTCGACATTGTGGTTGATGACCTCGGGCCGCGCGTCCATGACGCGTTGCAGATCCTCGAGGCTGCCGCGGAAGTCGGGAATCAGCACCTCGACCACCGTCTTCGAACGCCGGCGAATCTCGCGGATGACCATGGCGAAGATCGTGCTGCCGCCGTCCTTCAGGTCGTCGCGCGCGACCGAGGTGATCACCGTGTGACGCAGGTTCATCGCCGCGACGCCCTCCCCGACGCGGCGGGGCTCGTCCCAATCCACCCAGCCGTTCGGCCGGCCCGGCGCCACCGCGCAGAATCCACAGCGCCGCGTGCACAGCTCGCCCAGGATCATGATGGTCGCCGTGCCGCGCGCCCAGCAGTGGCCGAGGTTCGGGCAGCGGGCCTCCTCGCAGACGGTCACGAGCCGCTGGCCGCGAAGCAGCGACTTCGTCTCGGCGTACTCGCCCTGGCCCGGCAGCTGGATCTTGAGCCACGGCGGCAACCGGCGGAACTCGCCGGGCTCGACCGCTCCGAGCGAGCCCGCGCCGGAGGCGCAGCCCTTCGTGCGCGGCTGAAGCGGCACGCGCTCGGGCACCGCCGGCCGCGGAGCGCCGTAGACGCCGATCGTGGCGGCCGGCTCGCCGATCGGGACGAGCGGCTGATCGTCGGGCGGGGTCGTGTCGAAATCGCTCATCGTCCGGTCCCCGGGGCCGCGGCGCCGATCGCGACCGCGCCGGTGCCCTTCAGCGCCAGCATGCGGTCGAGGGCGGTGCGCGCGTCGCGGCGCACGTCCTCGGGAACGCGAATCGGGTTCACCACCTTGCCGTCCACCAGGTTCTCCAGCGTCCACAGCAGGTGCGCGGGGTCAATGCGGTTCATGGTGGCGCACGGACAGACGTTCTTCTGCAGCGAGTGAATCGTCTGCTCCGGATGCTCGAGCGCCAGCCGGTGTACGAGGTTGATCTCGGTGCCGATCGCCCAGTGCGCGCCGGGCGCCGCGGCGCGGACCTGCTCGACGATGTACGAGGTCGAGCCGACGAGGTCCGCCGCGCGCACGACGTCGAACGGGCACTCCGGGTGCACCAGGACCCGGACCGCCGGGTCCGCGGCGCGCACTTCGTCCACCATCGCCTTCGCGAACTTGGTGTGCACCGAGCAGAAACCCTTCCACAGCACGATGCGCGTCTCCGGCCGTAACGCGGCGGCGTTGCCGGCCCGCGGGTCGGTGGCGCGCCAGTCCCACTCGGCCATGTGCTCGAGCGGCACGCCCATCGAGTAGGCGGAGTTCCGGCCGAGGTGCTGGTCGGGGAAGAACAGCACCTTGGGCTTCCTCGCCCACGCCCACTCGAGCACCTTCGAGGCGTTGCTCGACGTGCAGACGACGCCTCCGTGGGCGCCGCAGAACGCCTTGATCGCGGCGGTCGAGTTCATGTACGTGACGGGCGTGAAGACGTCGCCGTGCGCGGCGAGCAGCGCGTCCCACGCCTCCTCGACGTGTTCGAGCGACGCCATGTCGGCCATCGAGCAACCGGCCTTGAGGTCCGGCAGGATCACCGTCTGCCGCGGGCCGCGCAGCACGTCGGCGGCCTCGGCCATGAAGTGCACGCCGCAGAAGACGATGTACTCGGCCGCATCCTGCGCGGTGGCGATCTGTGCGAGCCGGAACGAGTCGCCGCGGAAATCGGCGAACTCGATGACGGCCTCACGCTGGTAGTGATGCCCGAGGATCACGACCTTTTCCGCCAGCTTCGCGCGCGCGGCGAGCGTCCGCCGCCGGATCTCCTCCGCGTCGAGCGCGACGTAGTCCGAGAACGGCCGCGCGCCCGCGGGCAGCGCCGCGGGTCCGAGCACGGTCGTCATTCGAGGCCCGCGTTCTTGAGCGGCCGCCGGCCGGAGAAGCCTTCCTCGAGCGAGTGCCAGTGGCCGACTTCCGTCTCGCCGAGCCGCCAGCACAGGAACACCAGCCGGTCGCCGGCGAGCGCGTAGAAGTCGCACAGGCCCTGATCCAGGTCCTTCACCAGCACACCGGTCTCGTGCAGGGACGCCACGGCGCGCGACAGCGAGTCGCCGAGCCGGCGGCGGCGCTCGGAAACCTCGCGCAGTTCGACCGCGTCGGCATTTCCGGGCGCGGCGCCGCTGGTCGCGACCTGCAGCACGTCGAGGCGCGTGCCGAGACGGTCGAAGTCCCGCTTGCGGCCGCGCAGCCGCTCGAGTTCCGGCCGCAGCCGGACGAGCGCCTGGTTGGCTTCCTCGACGGTGAAGAGCGTGATGCGCACGGGGGGTCCCGGGGCGGCCGTCAGCTGCCGCAGCCTCCCTCGCCCGTCTCGAACGACTTGCCGCACCCGCACGAGCGGACCACGTTCGGGTTGTGGATCGTGAAGCCGGTCGCCTGCAGCGACTCGACGTAGTCCACCTTCACGCCGTTGAGGATGCCGGCGCTGTCCGGGTCCACGAACACCTTGACGCCCTGGAACTCCCCGACCCAGTCGCCTTCCTGCGTCGCCTCGGCGAACGCCATGCCGTACTGGTAGCCGGAGCAGCCGCCGGGGACCGCGCTCAGGCGCAGGCCGAGCACGCCGTCCTGCTGGGCGAGAAGTTCGTTGAGCTTGGCGGCAGCGGCGTCGGTCATCGTCACCATTTGGGGATTCCTCCGTTGCGGGTCAGGTCCTTGAGGCCGTTCCGGTCGCGGTTTCGGCCGCGGGACGATCCCGCTTCATCCAGCTTCGCGCCTCCTCCGCCGAGGCGGAGACGACGCGTTCGTAGGCGAGAAGTTGCGAAAGCTCCTGCGTCACGTCCTCCCGCACGACTTCGAGCGGGGGAGCGCCGCTCCCGAGCTCGGCCGCCATGCTGGTCATCCGGACACCTTTGAGGCCGCACGGATGGATGAGGGAAAAGTCCGAGAGATCCGGACGCACGTTGAGCGCGAAGCCATGATAGCCCACCCAGCGCCGGACCGCGACGCCGATGGACGCGATCTTGCGCTCGCCCACCCACACGCCCGTGCGTCCCGCGGACCTTTCGCTGACGATCCCGTGACGCGCCAGCGCCCGGATGAGGGCTCCCTCCAGCACCCGCAGCCAGCGGTGCAGGTCGCGGTCCACCCGGTCGAGCGAGACGATCGGATAGCCGACGAGCTGCCCCGGACCGTGCCAGGTCACGTCGCCCCCGCGCGGCACCTCGAACACCTCGATGCCGCGCGACGCGAGCGTCGCCGCGTCGGCGCGCACTCCGTCCGCGCTCGCGTTGCGGCCCACCGTCAGCACCGGCGGATGATCCGGGTACAGCAGCCAGTCCCCCGTCTTCCCCGACGCACACGCGGCCACCAGCGCGTCCTGAAGCGCGATTCCTTCGCGATAGGGCGTCGCGCCGAGCGCGCAGACGGTCAGGGTGCCGGGGCTGGTCAGATCAGGCGTGCTCCCCGCTTCGGCGCCGAAGCGGGGAACCTCCACATCAGGCGTAGAACCAGAGCAGCTCCGGCTTCTCGAGGAGCTCGCAGACGCGGCGCAGGAACTTGACGGCCAGCTCGCCGTCCACCACCCGGTGATCGAAGCCGATGACCGTGTTCATCATCGGCGCGACCACGATCTGACCGCCACGGACCACCGGGCGCTCGACGATCTTGTGCACGCCGAGGATCGCCACGTCCGGCACGTTGATGACCGGCGCCGAGTTGATCGCGCCGAAGACCCCCGCGTTCGTGATCGAGAACGTGCCGCCCTGGATCTCGTCCATCGTCAGCCGGTCCGCGCGCGCGCGCGCCGCGAGGTCGTTCATTTCGGCCGCGAGCTGCACCAGGTTCTTGCGGTCGCAGTCCTTGAGGTTGGGAACGATCAGCCCCTTGTCGTCGCGGCCCACGGCGACGCCGATGTTGTAGTACTTCTTGACGATCATCGCGTCGCCCGCCGGGCTCACCGCGCCGTTGACCCACGGGAACTCGCGAAGCGCGAGCACCGACGCCTTGATGAAGAACGGCATGTACGTGAGCTTGACGCCCTGCGCCTCGAGCTTCGGAGCCCATTCCCTGCGGAGCGCGACGATGGCGGACATGTCCACCTCGTCGAAACAATGCGTGTGGGCCGCCGTGTGCTTGGCCTTGACCATGTTCTCGGCGATGACCTTGCGCACGCGCGTGAACGGCACGATCTCCTCGCGCGGGCCGTCGCCGGCGGGCGCGGCCGCGGCGCGCAGGAACGCCGGCAGCGCGGCCGGGGCGGGAGCCGCCGCGGTGCGGGCCGCGGGAGCCGCGGCAGCGGCGGGCGTCGCGGCCGGGCGGTTCCTGAGCCAGTCGAGCAGGTCGTCGCGCGTCACGCGGCCGGCCGTGCCGGAGCCGCGAATCGTGCGCACTTCGGCGGCCGTGACGTTGTTCTCCCTCATCAGCCGGCGGACGGCCGGCGAGAGCGTGCGTTCGTCGTCGTGACCGAGGCTGCCCCCCGAGGCGTGGCCGTTGCCGGCGTCGCTCGCGACGGCGGCGGGGGCCTGGCGTGCGGGCGCGGAGGCCGGCGGGGCGGGCGCCGCGGCGCGGGCAGGGGCCGCGGCCGCCGGCGCGGCCGCCGGCGCGGCGGCGCCTTCGGCGGCGCCCGAGATCGAGCCGATCTCGGTTCCGACCAGCACGGTCGTGCCCTCGGCCACGACGATCGCCGCGAGCGTGCCTTCCGCAGGCGAGGGGATCTCGACGTTGATCTTGTCCGTCTGGATCTCCACGATCGGCTCTTCCTTGCGCACCTTGTCGCCCACGGCCTTCAGCCACTTGGCGACGGTCCCCTCGGCGACGCTCTCGCCGAGCTGCGGAACCACAATCGAGATGGCCATGTCGTTCCTCCGTTGGTGCCCCCCGCGCCCTGCGCGGCCGGCCGTGTCGGCAGTTCGATTCGTCGCCCGGGCCCGGCGGGTCGCCGCCGCCCGGGGGTCAGCTCTTCGCGTGCGCCTTGCGGCGTTCGAGCCGCTGCCGCCGGCGCTCGAGCGCCTGAGCGTGCTCGGCCCGCTCTCCGTCCGTTTCCAGCAGCAATCGTGGCACCGGCGTCGGTCGCCGGGTCACCGGGTCGAGCGCGACGAACGTCACGAAGGCCGTTCCCGTGCGCCGCCGCTCCCCCGTCAGCACGTCCTCCGAGTCCACGTCCACCCGGATCTCCATGCTGCTGCGATCCGCGAGCGTCAACCGCGCCCGGAGGATCGCGATCTGGCCCACCATGACCGGGGCGAGGAACGCCATTTCGTCGAACGCCGCGGTCACCACCGGGCGGCGGCTGTGCCGGTTCGCGACCACCGCCGCCGCGAGATCCACCCAGTGCATCACCGTCCCGCCCAACAACGTTCCATGGACGTTCGCGTGGTGCGGCAGAACCATCTGGGTCATCTCGGTGGCCGACTCGGCCACCGTCCGGCCCTCGCGCGTCGTCTCGGGACTCACTTCGGCATGCTTCCCCGGGTGTGCGTTCGGCCCGCCCCCCCGTGGGGGCGGCCGTGAAACCAGGAAGGCGGCAGTATAGGCGCGTGGCGGAGCGCCCGCAAAGAAACGGCCGGGAGCCCGTTGGGGCTCCCGGCCGCGTCAATCGCTGCCGCGCTTACTGGCCGAGCCGGACGTTGCGGACCGAGTAGGTCTTGCCGTCCACCGTCAGGCGGTAGAAGTAGACGCCCGCTCCGACCTTGCCGGCCGACGTGCGTCCGTCCCACTCACGCGAGTACTCGCCGGCGGGCATGCGGCCCCGGGCGAGCTGCGCGACCTGGCGGCCGGCCACGTCGAACACGCCGAGTTCGACGTTGGCTTCGGTCGGGAGGCTGAACGACAGCCGCGACGTCACGCCCGGGTTCGGGTAGGCCGCGAAGCGGACCTTGCCCGAGGCCGGCGGCACGCCGACGTTCATGCCGTGGTCCACGATGTCGCCATAGTCGCGCGGGCAGATGCGGAAGCTGTTGTTCGAGTAGTGCAGCACGCCGGTCACCGTGCAGGTCATGCCGAGGGGCTTGACCGAGAACGGGCTGAGCACGCCGTTCAGGTTCGACACGAAAATGGTGTCCGTGCCGGCCTGGTTCATGATGTGGAAGCCGTTCGTCGGCGGCGTCACGAGGCCCTCGGCGAGGATGACCTTGCCATACGCGACCTTGACCAGCATGCCCTCGTAGTCCTCGGCGTCCTCCACCGACTCGTTCGGGTCGCAGCCGTCGTGATCAATGATCGACAGATCCGGCGTCGCCGCCGCGGGTGCCGTCGCGACTCCGAGGTCGGTGCTCGAGACGATGGCGCCGACTTCCGTCTCGCCGAAGAACTCCTGCACCTGTCCGGTCACGAACATCTTGTGGCCCAGAACCGGCAACGTCGGCGGCGCGAAGATCGAGACGCCCGAGCGCAGTCCGCCGCCCTCGTCGGCGAGGTAGTGCAGCGGCGTGTAGATGCCCTGCACGACGCCCGTCATGGACATGCGCGGCCCGATGTTGCCCTGGCTCGTCTGGCCGCCGCCGCCGGCGAAGCGCGAGCGGTCGAGGCAGGGAATGCCGGCCAGAGAATCGGGATTCGGGGCCTGGACCTCGGCGCAGCTGAGCACGCCGTTGATGAACGTACGCGACTGCGGCGCCGTCATGGCCAGCCCGCTCGACACGCTGACGATGCCGCTGACCGTCACGGTTTCCGAGGCGCCGTGCGGCAGGCCGTTCGTGATGTCCAGCAGGACCGCCGAGGAGCCGTCCATGGTCGCCGCGTCCACCGATCCGAACGACGCCAGCGAGTAGTTGTTGATGTCCGTGGCCGTCGCCGACGTGACCGCGCGATCGAAGGTCAGGCGGACCTGTGTGTCCGCGACCGGGTAACCGTCCGTCACGTTGGGCGGCGTGGCCAGATCGATGTCGTTGCCGTCGCGAATCTGAATGCGATAGCCGCGGGTGCGCTCCTCGTAGATGCCGCGCACCAGGGTCACGGTCGTGCCGACGGCGGGCGCCTCGTAGGTGGTCAGCGTGTTGCCGTCGATGTTCACCGAGTCGCTCGGCGCCGAGGGATCCACGAGGAGGAACGATCTCGTGCCGACGCCGGAATTGCGGGCGACGACCAGCGGCCCGTTGATCTGGACCAGCATGCCCTCGTACTGCTCCTGCAGCACGTTGCCCTTCGGGGTTTCCCTGAGCTGCGTGGTCGTGCCGCCGTGAATGGCGGGCAGCGGGTTGCCGCTCGAGAGCTTGCGAACGATGATGTCGTTCGTACCCTGGACGCCGTCGAAGCCCTCGATCTCGGTTCCGCCGCCGAACTCCTGGATCCGGCCGTAGACGATGACCGAGTCGCCGAGCGCGAGGCTGAAGGGCGCGGCGTTGTAGTTGAACGAGCCGGTGAAGACATCCACGCCGGTCCACGGCACGGTGCCGTCGGAGGTCTGGATGTAGAAGCCGTAGCCGGTGGCCTTGGCGTCGAAACCGGTGATGATGCCGCCGACGCCCATCACGGTGTCGAGCAGCGCGGGAGCGCCGGCGCCCGGATTGGCCATGCCGAACTGCACCTGGTACAGGTTCAGCGTATCCGGGTAGGTGGCGTTCGGCCACTGGGCCGCGCTCGCCAGGCCGGCGGTGGCGCACACGAGCACCGCGGTGCTCAGGACTCGGGTCAGAAACTTGTGCATTTCGATACCCCTGTTTGCTGGTTGGACTGGATGAAGGGTCTGAACGGGGCGTTGTCGGGCTGCCCTGCCTTGGCCTCCTTGGCGCCGAGTCGCGAGACCGTTCGTGCCGGTCATGGAGCGGTCACTGCCGCCCTCTCGTGAAAGGATTTCCGCGACAGAGTGTATCAGCGCCGGGGACCCGAAACGGAAGGAATTTCACGGCGAAGTCCGTGCAATGGGGGACCTTCCCCGCCGGGATTTGGTGGTGCCAAACACGAGGCCCCGGAAGGCTTCGCCCCCCGAGCCGACGCGTCCCGGCAGCGCCCGGAGCCCCTCAGGGCCCGGTGAGCCCGAGCTGCTGGAAGATCTTCGCGAGGATCCGCGGCGCGCCGTTGTAGCCCGCGATGGGCGCGGAAGGAATGATGGGAACGGTCACGACCACGGCGCGTCCACCACTCGGCTGCGGCACCGACATGGCGACCGGCACGGCCGTCGGCGGCGCCGGGGTCAGGCTGGACGGCCTCGCCCACAGAATGCCCTCGGAGGAGTTGTTCTGGACGAAGCAGCGGATCCCGCTCGCCTCCGTCTGGCGGGGCGTGAGCTGCTGCTGGCGGATGCTGTCGCGGACGCTCCCCAGGTACGTGCTGTCGGTGAACACGGAGCCATTGGGGTTGCCCCAGCCGATGGTCGAGTCCTGGCCGAAGGCGATGGTGGTGGTGAACGCCTGATACAGGCCGCGACAGTTCAGGTAGCGCGTGACGAATTCGTCGGGGAGCTGACCGTTGGCGTTGTGTCCGGCGAACAGGTACAGCCCGTCGAGGTAGAACCGGCCGCCGGCCTCCAGGTACGCGCCGATGCCGTCGAGCCCGTAGGTGCGCAGGACGCCGGAGATGGAGGTTTCGTTGGCGCGGTACCAGACCACGGCGTCGAACTGTCTCATCGTCTGCTCGAGGTCGGTGGCCGACGCGAACGGCTGCGTGAACTGCAGCCGCAGGATCGAGTAGGAACCCGCGGGCAGGTTGCGCGCGGCGGTGTTGGAGTAAAGCGTGTCGATGCGGAAGTTGAGCTGGTTGCCCTGGCCCGAGGCGGTCAGCGGCACGTCGTCCACGATCAGCAACCGCGCCCGCTGGGTCGAGTCCGGCGCCGCCTGGCGCACGTACCACGTGCAGCTGTCCACGTTGCCCGCCATGCCGCCGTCGTCAATCGCCTGCACGTATAGCCGGCGATAACGGGAAGCGTACGGCCCGCTCGTGAATCGGGATGAGGGCATGGTGAACGAGCGCCCGGTCGTGGTCAGCGGACTGGCCGCCTGGCCGTCGAGCCAGACGCGGAACACCATCCGCGCGGGATCGCCGTCCACGTCGCCGGCGTTCCAGGTAACCGTGACGGAGGCGTACGTCGTGTCCTGCGGCTGCGGGCGCTGCTGCAGCGTCACCACCGGGGGCTGGTTCGAGAAGTGAAAGTCCTCGACCGCCGGCGTCGGGTCCGCCTGATTCAGGTTGTCGAGCGCCCGTACCTCGAAGCGCGGCGCCGTGTAGCCGGTCGGCGTGAAGACCGTGAACAACGAGTCGGTCCGGGAGGTGAAGACCCACGCCGACTCCGCCGGATCGGCCGGGTTCAGCAGACGAATCTGGTAGCCGGAGATCGTGCCGTCCACGTCGGTGCCGAACCAGTAGAGGTGCACCACGTGATTGACCGTGTCCACGGGGCCCTGCACGTAGAGAGTCGTTTCGGGCGCCTGGTTCGGCCGGATCGTGCCCTTCAGCCCGCACCCGGCGACGAGGCCGAAGGTCGCCAGCACGGCGAGCGGCAGGAGCCTGCGAAGCGCGCGCACTAGTGCAGTCCCTCCCGGTCGCTCTTGACGATCAGGAACTTGCCGAGCGTGCGCTTGCCGGATTGCCGGTCCTCGACTGAATAGACGTACAGGCCCGTCGCCGCAGCCTGGCCGGCCCGCGTGATCATGTCCCACCCCCACGTCGCCCCCGACAGGTGCGTCTTCAGGTCGGTCGTGGGGTTGTAGATGCCGCGCGCGTTCGTGCCGGAGTAGGTGGCCCCGTCGAAGTCGGTCTCGTAGATCAGGTCGCCGTGCAGCGTGTAGATCCGGATCGTCGCCTTGGGCGGCAGGTTCGCGAACCACAGGAAGTGGTCGCGCACGTTCTGCTGCGAATCCCAGCGCGCCTCGACCCGGTACGGGTTCGGGAACACGGTGATGCCTGCCCCCGCCGCCTCGCCCGGCGCCGGCGCGGGAATGACCGTGGTTTCGTTCTGCGCGAGGCCGCTCTCCAGCGACTCGATCTCGGACGTGCCGACGTCGTACGAGGTCACCGCCACCCAGTAGTGAAAGCCGTCGCGCAGGCTGGAGACGGTCAGCTTGTAGCGGTAGGTCACGCCGTCCACCACCTCGGGCGTCGCGAGCCGGATGGCCCCGAAGCCGGTGTTGAAACCGGTGGTGTCGTTCGGCGACGTGTCGAGGTCGAACTGCCGGTAGAGCCTCAGGTCGAGCCGGTCCTCGCCCACGTACACCCGGTAGCCCTCGAAGTCGCGGGGGTTCGGGCTCGTCGGATCCTCGAACGACTCCGGCGCGTCCGTCCAGTAGAGGTCCACGGCGCCGGCCCGCGGCACCACCCGCATCGTCGGCGAGGGCGGCGGCACCGGCACCTTGTAGTCGAGGTCGTAGGCGTGCTGGGCGACGCGGGCGCGCAGGGCCAGCTGCTGCTGTTCGACCGGAATCGAGGGATCGTTGGCGCCCATGTAGGCGAAGTCCACCTGGATGCTGTCGCCGGGATTGAGCGTCTCGAACGGTCCGACGGCCAGCAGGGTCGTGGGGTCGCCCGTGAGCGGCGCGAGCGAATCGGGCAGCGGCACCAGCGGCTGGATCGTGCCGGCGCTCATCAGCGCGTAACGCTCCGTGTCCTCGTCACGCAGGTTGCTGCCCGGCGAGAAGCTCCAGACCTGGGTCGTGATCTTCGTGACGCTCGTGTCGCCGAGCGAACCGGGCCGCACGCCGAGCAGCTTCACGGCGACCATCGCCGGCGCGAACTGGCGCTTGCAGTCCACCGGGTTCTTGCAGAAGGACTCCGTGAACATGCTCGTCGAGTCCACCCAGCCGATCACCTTGCTGCGCCACCAGGCGCCCATGTTGGCGCTGGCGCAGCCGCCGGAGGGTGGCCAGCAGCTGTAGAGGTTCTTGTTGCCCGTCGCGAGTTCGTTGTAGAGGCCGACCCAGACGTTGCGCAGCGGCGCGCCGTCGTTGCGGATGACGTAGTGGAAGAACGCCATGTTGGCGTAGTTGGAGAACGACCAGCTGTAGTTCTCCTGCTTGACCCGCACGTGCAGCGGCCGGTGCGGTTCACGCCCGCGCGGGGGCTTGGTGACGCCGTCCCAGAAAGTCGAGGAAAGGTCGAACTCGCTGATCGCGGCCGGGTTGTAGTAGCGGCTCTGCGGCAGCGTGGAACGCGCGAGCACGCTTTCGCCGAGCGGCGAGTACTCGGTCGCCTCCGCCGCGGCGTCGCCCGCCGTGCCGTCGATCGAACCCGTGGTCACGCCGGTGAACGCGCCGTTGTCGTCCACCGCGATCGCCCCGATCCACAGGCCGCCGCGAACGAGGTGTTCCTGGCCGGAGCCGAGCGGATATTCGAACGACGGGGCGCGCGAGGTGAAATTGTTGCCGATGAACCCGTAGTTCGTGATCGTCATGCCGACCAGGTTCTGGTCCAGCAGCCGCACGGCGTAGATGTTGGCCGTCGTGTCGGTCGCCGCCGAGCCGGCGGGCGGCGCGGGGGCGCGGGACTCGTGCGGGTCGCCGGCGGCGAACGCGGTCATGGCCGCGAGCGCGAGCGCGAGCGATACGGATGCGGAGAGCGTCTTCACTTGCGCCTCTTGAACTTCACGAGCTTGCCGCGGCCGTGATCGGCCACGAACACGAGCGAATCGTCGGCGGCGATGGAAACGGGATCCAGCAGCGGTTCGTTCTGGGCGTTGTTCTCGACGTCCACGCGCTGGACGTACTCGCCGGTCTGGGCGTCGTAGCGGAGCACCCGGCGGTTGCCGCGATCCAGAACGTAGAAGTAGCCCTGGAGGTCGGCGAACACGTCGTCCGGCAGCAGGAAATTGGCGCCCGTCGTCGAACCGTCCACCTTGATCAGGCCCAGATCCGTGGTCGCCACCGACACCGACTTGATGGCGCCGTTGCCGCGATCGGTGACGAACAGCGACTGCCCCGCCCAGCGCGAGTAGTAAAGGCTCGAGGGGTCGAACACCGACGCCGTGCCGGTGCCGTCGAGCACGACCCAGGTCGTGTCGCGATGCCAGTTGGCGCCCGGCATGTTGACGTCGCGGTTCAGGCCGTCCGGCACGAGCCCCGCGTAGCGCGGACCGCGCGCGTAGCGATAGACCCGCGAGGCGAACTTCTTGGTGCGGTCGCGCACGTCGAGGACGTTGGTGTCGAGCACCGCGACCGTGCCGGAGACGTAGACGAACCCGTCCTCGCCGGCCGCCATGCCGGTGACGTTGGCGAACGTCGTGTCGGTGAAGGTCGAGAGCGTGTCCCCGCCCGCGAGCGAGAACTCGCGCACGCGCCAGATCGCCGAGTAATCGAAGACCTGGGCGCGGAAGGGGTGCCCCGTGGCGGAGGTCGTGTCCGCGTCGGGCTCGCAGGTGCCGCGGCGCACGTCGTAGCGCGCCTTGCACGAGTCGCCCGCATCCAGCACGAACAGCCGGTTCTGCGCCGCGGCGACCGCGATCGGGTTGTAGAGCCCGGAGAGCGGCAGGAAGTAGGGCGGGCCGATCACCGTCGGCTTCGCCATCGCGTACAGGCGCACCTCGCCGTGCGGGGTGACCGGGGCCGTCGGCGGCAGCGTCGCGACCTGACCGTCGTTGAACAGCACGAACAGCTGCGTGCCGGAACCCTGCGTGAGCAGGACGTCCCGGATGCCGTCGAAGCCGGTCCAGGTCGCGATCATCGCGTAGCTGGAGTCGGTCGGAACGCCGATCGTGCGCGGACGTTCGGTCGGCAGCGGGAAGGTCGTGCCGCAGCCCGAAAGCCCGGCGAGCGCGGCCAGCGCGAGCAGCGGAAGCAGCCGGCGCATCAGAACCGCACTCCCAGCGTCATGCGGTGGACGCTGCCCAGGGGTCCGCCGTCGGTCCACGCGTAGTCGATGTTGAGCCGCGAATCGTTGACGTCGGCGACGAAGCCCGCGCCCGCGGAAAACTTGAGCGCGTCGGCCCGGAAGTTGTAACCCGAACGCAGCGCGAAGCGGCGCAGGTAGGTCCATTCCGCGCCGGCCTTGAGGTTCTGCTCGTTGTCGGCGGGCTGGTTCACCTCCAGGGCCGTCGTCAGGCGCTGCGTGTTGTTCTCGAGCGGCTCGAACGCGAGCCCGTAGCGGAACACCATCGGCGGGTCGAAGCCGTCGTACTGCCGGACCTCGCCGGTGAGCGGCGACACCCAGTCGCCCGCGGGCCGCAGCTGCGGACCGAAGCTGGTGAGCGAAGTCGCGATGCGCACGCTGCCGAGTCCGAGGTAGTAGATCGAGCCGATGTCGAGCAGCACCGCGCTGGTCGTGGGGCCCCCGACCTGCGAGCCGAGGTCCTCGTGCACGTACTTGAGGCCGGCGCCGACGAGCAGCTTGTCGGTCCAGCGACGCGCGTAGGTGGCGCCCGCCACGACGTCGGAATACGAGAACGAGCGCCCGGTGCCGAACGGCATCAGCTCGGTCGTCTCGTCCATGCGCGTCGCGAGCACGCCGAACTGCAGTCCGACGGAGCCGCCGAGCCGCTTGACCGGCACGATCAGGGCGATGTGGCCGTAGTCCACGTCGGCCGGCCACTGCACGTACGAGAGGCCCACTTCGCGGCGCTGCAGCGACGCGAGCCCCGCCGGATTCCAGTAGATCGCGCTCGGATCGTTGGCGACGGCGACGAACGATTCGCCCATGGCCACCGCGCGCGCCCCGACGCCGATCCGCAGGAACGTGCCCGACGAGGTGCCGGCGCGCTGCCCGCCGAGCGAGCCCTGCGCACGCGCGCCGCCCGCGAGCAGCGCGGTGAGCGCGAGGGCGGCGGGCAGGACGCGGCTAGAAGTCCACATCGAGCGATAGCCTCCACTGCGCGCCCGGACCGTAGTTGGACGGGTCGTCCACCTGGGAGATCCGCGTGTAGTCGTTCAGGTTCGAGACGTGGCGGGGATCGAACTCGCCCTCGCCCCAGACGAAGCCCTTGCCGGAGATCTGGTCCACGCGGTAGATGAGACGGTTGTTGAACACGTTCGTGCCCTGCAGCGAAACGTCCATGCGCCGGCCGAACAGGCCGAACCAGCGGTTCAGCTTGAGGTCGGTGGTGATCTGCATGGGCGCGTTCAGGGAGTTGGGCTCGCCGATGGTGATGAGGCCGGTCGGATCGAGCGGCGTGTAGGCGCGGCCCGACTGCCCCTGCATGAAGACGTTGAGCCCGCACTGCTTCAGCCAGCGCCAGCCCGCCGGAGCCTCGCGGTCGAATCGCAGGTCGAAGCTCGCGGTCACCTTGTGCGGCCGGTTCCAGCGCACGAACACCTCGGAGAGGCGCGTTTCGCTGCTGCCGCCCAGTTCCTGCAGCGCGCGGTCCTCGTTCGGATCGCTGCTCTTGCCCTTCGTCTGCTGGAACGAGTAGCTGAGCTTGCCCGCCCAGTGGTTCGAGCGGCGCTTCTCCACCTCGATCTCGAAGCCCTTGGAGCGGGCGAAGTGGCCGTTCAGGTAGATGAAATACGAGGCCAGATTCGTGCCGCTGATCGGGTCCACGCGCGTGGCGCTCGGATAGTCGTAGATGTCGCGGACGAAGAACGTGATGTTCGCGGCGGCCCGCGGCGAGAACTGGTGCTTGGCGCCGACTTCGTAGTTGACCGAGATCTGCGGGTTCAGGTTCGGATTGCCCTGCAGCGGGAAGGATTCGGACGAGATCGAGCGCAGCTTCGAGTACACGTAGCGGTACGACGGGTTCTGCGTGAACTCGCCGTAGTTGAAGAAGAAGCTGCTGTTCTCGGTGATCGGGTGGGCGACGATCACGCGCGGCGAGAGGTGCAGCTTGTACCGGCGGCCGAAGAACGAGTTCGTCTCCTCGTAGAAATGCGTGCGGGTCGCCGCGGCGATGTTGTGGCGGGTGGTGTCGGCGAGCGCGTCCTCGGCCTCGCGGCCCACGAACCAGTAGTCGCCGCGCAGGCCGATGTTGGCGGTGAAGCCCTCGTATTCGAGCCGGTCGCGCACGTAGAAGTCGCCCGTCCACGGGTGCGCGAGCCAGATGTCGTGCGACTGGCCGAGCCCGTCCTGGTCGAACACCCACGGATTCTCGATGGTCAGGTACTGCACCGACTGGAACTGGTGCTCGAGCCCGAACTCGACCTCGTGCCGGTGCGCGAAGCGCTGCGTCAGGCTCCAGTCGATGCCGTAGCTGACGGTCCGCCGGTCCTGCCAGGTGTCGGCGTCGCCGCTGTCCACGAAGTAGTCGTCGCGGCGCGGATCGCCGAGCGGGAAGTTCGAGCGGTCGTCGGGCTCGTCGTACTCCCACCACATCTTGCCGAGCACGTCCTGGCGCTGCGCGAAGAAGTAGCGCGACACCTGCAGCTCGGTGTAGCCGGTGGTGGACAGCGTGCGCCGCCACTGCAGCGACGTCTGGACGTTGTCCTCGAAGATCGTGTTCGCGTGCGAGATCCGGTGGTCCCACGCCCACGGGTAGGCCGGGTCGTTCTGGTCGCCCGTCGCGGTGATGAACGAGCGGCTGAAGCCCTGGTCGATCGCGATGCGCTTGCTGAAGTTGAAGCTCAGCTTGTCGCTGGCGTTCGGCTTGTACGCCCAGCCGTAGCGCAACGACCAGCGGTTGTCGGCCGAGGGCGACCACATGTCGCCGTACGTGAACCGGTGGCCGAGGAAGGAGTCCTCGTAGCTCGAGTGGATCCGCGGCAGGGCCGGCGGCAGCAGCGTGCGGTCGAGCAGGGAAGCGTTCCGGTCGTGCAGGTAGCGGAAGCGCGTCTCGAACAGGCTCCCGGAAAGATCGAGGATGCTGGTGGCCGCGCCGGCGGGACGAAGGCCGACGAGCCTGAAGAACGGCAGGACCAGCGGGTCGGGGCCGCCCACGACCGACTGCCAGGACCGCCCGCCGTAGCTTCCGGCCGAGGTGGTGATGCCGCCCTCGAAGCGGTCCGTGCCCTCCTTGAGCTTGATCTCGACCACCCCCGAAAGGGCGTTGCCGTAACGCACGTCGTAGGCGCCGGTGGCGACGTTGACCTCGGCGACCGAGCGGGCGTTGAGCTGGCCGGCCGTGGATTGCCCGGTGATCAGGTCCTTGTTCGCCACGCCATTGACGATGAACACGGTCTCGTCGGCGCGTCCGCCTCGCACGTGGATCTGTTCGGCGTCGGTGCTGATGCCGGCCTGTTGCTGGAGAACGTCGCCGACCGTCGTCACCGGCAGGTTGCGGATCTCGTTCGCGCCCACGCTGCGGACGGTGGCGCCCTGCTTGACCTCGACCAGCCTGCGCTCGGCCGTCACCTCCACGGCCTTCTCCTCCCGGACAACGATGTCCTCGAGGGAGAAGTTGACGGTGACCGACTTGCCCGCGACGACCACGACGCCGACCTGGCTCCCCGGGCGGTAGCCGAGGTACTGCACTTTGACTTCGTAGGTTCCGGCCGGCACGCCCGAGATCTGGAACTGGCCTTCGGAGTCGGTCAGGCCACCGCGCTTGGCCTCGGGAATCGTCACGCTCGCGAACGGGATCGCGTGCCCGGTCTTCTTGTCCACGACGCGTCCGGCCACGGAGCCGGCTTCGGCCGCGAAGGCAGCGGAAACAAACAGAAGATGGACGAGGGCCGTGAGGACGAAGGGTCGAACGAGTCGCATGTTCCCTGAGCGTGAAGGTTGGACGGCGGACCGTAAGGCGAGCCATCCGGAGGGTCAAGAACTTCCGTTGCTCCATGTCGCGGCTTTGCAGCCGGTTCGCGGACCGCCCGGGTCCCGATGGGGCGAGCGGGAAGCGGCGCCCCGCGGGAGAACGCGCCCGGCCCGACAGCGCGGCGGACCAGCGGGGGCACCTACACCTGATCGTCGCGGACCGGCTAGTAGCTGCCCCGCAGGTCGTACTCGTGCGGGAACGCGTCCATGAAGACGCGGTCGATCTCGAGGTTGACCTCGCGCAGCATGCGGGCCTTCTGCGGGTAGGGAAGGAAGGCGCTCTTGAAGCCGTTGATGACGATCCGCTTGACCTCGTAGGGGCTCAGGCGGAACGCCCGGGCCGCAAGGTGGATCTCCTGCGACGAGGTCGTCGCCGACATCAGGCGATTGTCGGTGTTGAGGGTGACCCGAAGCCCCATGCGGAAGTACTGGCCGAACGGGTGGACCTTGAGCGAGCGTGCGACGCGCGTCTGCACGTTCGAGGACAGGCACATCTCGAGCGGCACGCGGTGATCGCGCACGTAGCGCAGCAGGTCGGGATCCTCGGCCAGGCGCGTGCCGTGGCCGATGCGGTGCGCGCCGCAGTAGTGGAGCGCCTGCGCGATGCTTTCCGGCCCGAAGGCCTCGCCGCCGTGCACCGTCGAGTTGATGTTGTGCTTGGCGATGAGCTGGAAGGCCTCACGGTGGGCCTTGGCCGGGTAGTCCTTCTCCTGCCCCGCCAGGTCGAACGCCAGCACGCCGCGGCCCTTGTAGGCCACCGCCAGCTCGGCGAGCGACAGCGAGACCTCGGGCGACATCGAGCGGATCCCGCAGATGATGACGCCCGTGGAAATGTTCAGCCGGGCGCCCGCGTCGCGAAGCCCGGCGATCACCGGGTCCACGATGTCCTCGAACGCCAGGCGCCGCTTGCGGTGCAGGATCGGCGAGTAGCGCACCTCGAGGTGGCGGACACCCTCGGCCGCGCAGTCCTCGACCAGCTCGTGGGCGATGCGGTAGAGGGCGTCCTTCTCCTGCATCACCGACAGCGTGATGTCGAAGATCTTGAGGTAGTCCGCCAGGTTCCGCGTGCGCTTGCCGGCCTGCAGCAGGCGCGTCAGGCGGGCCAGGCTCGTCGTCGGCAGACGCACCTTCTGCTCGGCGGCCAGTTCGAGGACGGTGCGGGGCCGCACGCTGCCGTCGAGATGGCAGTGCAGCTCGGCCTTCGGGATGCGGCGAATGACGTCGAGTGTGAGCTTCATCGGTCGTGCGTTCCCTCGCGCGCCGCGGGCCGCCTCAGCGGCCGCCCTCGAGCGCCATGATCTTCCGGACGCGCCGCTCGTGGCGGCCGCCCGCGAAATCGGTGGTCAGGAAGAGCCGGACGAGACGGACGGCCGCGCCGCGGTGGACGACGTTCGCTCCCAAAGCCAGCATGTTCGCGTCGTTGTGTTCGCGGCTGTTGAGCACCGTCCGGTCGTCGTGACAGAGCGCGCAGCGCACGCCGGCGATCTTGTTGGCGGCCATCGTCGAGCCGATGCCGGCGGCGTCCACCACGATTCCGCGCGCCGCGCGACCGGAAGCGACCTCGCGCGCGACGGCGGCGGCGAAGTCGGGATAGTCCACCGCGTCGGTCGAGTGCGTGCCGCAGTCGAAGGGCTCCCAGCCCAGCTCCTCGGCGATCGCCCGCTTGAGCACTTCCTTGAGAGCGTAGCCGCCGTGATCCGAGCCGATCGCGACACGTCGCGGCGAGACGACCTTCGGGGCCGCCGCGGGCGCCGGCGCCGCTCCGGGCTCCGGCCCGAGCGCGCGCTCGATCGCTTCCTTCACGAGCCGGCGGACGGTGGATTCGTCGGGGGTGCTCATGGGCCGTGCAGAATAGTCGCGCGGGGCCGGCGGCGCCACCGTCGCGAGCGGGTGCTTTCACAACGGCTGTACGCCGGCGGGCCACAGGGTCGTGCTAAGCTTGCCCGCCGAGTTCGCGCCCGTGCCGCGTACGCGGCACCCCGGTCCACCCGCAGCGGAGCCCACGTGATTCGCCGCCTCCTGATTTGCGCCTGCCTGCTCGCAGGCTTCACCGTCGCCGCGGCCCGGCCCGCGACGGCGGTCCTGCTCGCCGACAGCACGTTCGTGGAGGGATGGCGCCTCGCCAACGGGCTCGAGGTGCGTGTCCGACACGTTCCCGGCGCGAGCGGAATGATCGTCGTGGCCGGCTACCGCTCCGGTCTGCTCGACGATCCGAAGGATCGCGAGGGCCTTGCCGAGCTGCTCGCCAACCTGGAGTTCTTCGCCGCCGCCGGCGACATCCCCGCGCGCACGCGCGAGGAGATGGCGAGCCTGCGTCCGCTGGGCTGGAAGGCGGGCACGTCGTCGCGCGTCACCTCGTTCACCGAGGTCGCGACGCCGCAGCAGTTCCCGGGAGTGCTGAGGCAGGTCGCGACCCGCATGCGCGGCGTGACGGTGACGCCGGAGGCCCTCGCCTCGTCCATCGCCGAGGTCCGCCGCGACCTCGCCTCGCGCGCCTTCGGCCAGCCGGAACAGGGGCTTTACTGGCGCGTACGGGCCCTCGCCGGCGGCACCTCGGACGAGGCGCTGCTCGCGCAGGCGGGCGCGCGCGGCCTTTCGCGGCTCGGGGCCGACGAGGTTTCCGCGCTGCTCCGGGCGCGTTTCACGCCGGCCAACGGCTGCCTCGCGCTCGTCGGCGACTTCACGAACCTCGACCTGCGCTCGCTGGTCGAACGCGAGTTCGGCTCGATCCCCGGCGGCGAAGCGCGGCCCGACGCGCCGGAGGTCCGGCTCGCCGGCGGCTCACGAACGTCGCTCTGGCCCGGCCTCGCGCGTCCGCTGGGGGCGCTCGGGATCATCGCCCCGGCGCTCGACGACTCGCTTCACCCTTCCTTCTACCTCTCGGGCCTGATCCTCGGCCTGCAGCTGCGGCGCACGGCCGGCGCCGCGCCCGCGCCGCTGACCGCGCGCTTCCAGATCTCGACGTACGAGGAGCCCGAACTGCTCCGGCTCTATCCCGACCTGCCCGCCGGGAGCACCGATCCGGCGGCGCTCGGCACGGCTTTCGGAGCGCTCGCCGAACAGGTCGGGCGGGAGATCGTCTCGCGGGACGCGATGGACGGCGTCAAACGCGGCTGGGACTGGCTGCTCGGCGGCCCGCTGCCGCAGGCGCTGCGTTTCCAGTCGGAAAAGGCGCCGGGGATGCTCGTGCCGCTGGCGACCGGCATGGTGACGCGCGCGCTGTGGCGCGGCGACGATTTCTGGGACCGCTACCGCCACCGCTTCGAGACGACCCCCCTGGGGCCTTCGGTCTTCCTCGAGTGGATGGAGGATCCCGCGCACCAGGTGCGCCTGGTGCTCGCGCCCAAACGCTGAGCGACCGACCCTCGAGCCCGGCGCTCCGGGCGTTGCCGCGGCCCGGCGGGCGCTGCTAACTTCCGGGCGGCATGTCGCGACGCATCCTCATCGGCATCGCCGGAGGCTCGGGCTCCGGCAAGACCCTGGTCGCCCGCACGATCGTGCGCGAGCTGGGCTCGGGCAAGGTCGTGATCATCGACCAGGACTCGTACTACAAGAACCTCGACGAGATCCCCTTCCGCGACCGCGAGGCGCGGAACTTCGATCACCCGGACGCGTTCGACAACGGCCTGCTCGTCGCCCACCTGCGCGAACTTCTCGACGGCAAGCCCATTGACCAGCCCGTCTACGACTACAGCAACCATTGCCGCGCGAACGAGACGCGGCGGATCAGCGACCACCTGGTCGTCGTTCTCGAGGGCATCCTGATCTTCCACGAGCCGGAGCTGCGCGCGCTCATGGACATCAAGCTCTACGTGGACGCGGACGCCGACGTTCGCCTGACGCGCCGGCTGCGGCGGGACCTGATCGAGCGCGGCCGCGCCGTGGACTCGATCCTCCGCCAGTACGAAGAGAGCGTGCGGCCGATGCACCTGCAGTTCGTCGAGCCGAGCAAGCGTTTCGCCGACGTGATCATTCCCGGCGGCGGCCACAACAAGGTGGCCATCGACCTGGTGAAGACCAAGATCCGCGAGCTGCTGCGCGAACGCGGCGTGGACGTCGGCGCGGCGGTCGGAGCCTGACGGACGTTCGCCGAATCGGCCTCCGCGGCGGCGGCGGCCGGATCGCGCCGGCGCGCTACGGCAGCACGAGCACCCGGCGCGAGGCGCCGAACGCGCCGGCCTGCATGCGGACGAAGTAAACGCCCGCGCGCAGCCCGCGCGCCTCGAGCGCGAGCGAGTGACGGCCGGGCTCGAACGTGCGGTCGGCCAGCAGCCGGACGCGGTGCCCCTGCACGTCGAACAACTCGAGCCGCACGCGCCCGGAGCGCGGCACCTCGAACGCGACGCGCGCGCGGGCGCCGGCGGCGAGCGGGGTCGGGGCGACCGGCGACAGCGCGAACGCGGCGGGGCCGCCGCCTTCGACCGCCAGCACGGCGCTGATCGTGAACGGACCGTTCGCCGCGTCGAGCGGGCTCGAGTCGAAGGCGTCGAGCACGCGCAGCTCCGCGGTCGTGGTCGGCACGGGCGGAACCACCCACGCGTACGAACCGAGGTGACCGTCCACCTCGGCCACCAGCTGCCACGCCGCGGAAGACGCGGGGCGCCACTCGATGCGCGCCGTCGCGACGTTGACCGCGTTCCACGTCACGTCGTGGACGGTTCCGGCGTTCCACACCTCACCGCCGCCGGGCGAGGTCACGACCAGCGTCTGCGCGGCGGCCCACGGAACGTACGTGTAGCTCGTGCGCAGCTTGTAGATGCCGCCGCTCTGCAGCGCGAAGACGCTCGCGCGGTCGCGCGCGAGGAAGCCGTAGTTCGCGCCGGTCAGCGGAATCGGGGTGAACGTCGTCCCGCCGTCCAGCGAGAGGTACGACGTGCCGCCCGAGAACGCGCCCGCGACGACGAAGTTGGGATCGTCCCGGGCGACGTCGGTCCCCCAGGTCGCGGCCACGTCCTGCCCGGGGCGGTTCAGGTCGGCGATCTCGGCCCACGTCTCGCCGCCGTCCTGGGACACGCTCGCCCCGGTCGCGGACCACGACATCGCGAACACGGTCTTGTTGCGCTGACGCGACAGGCCGAGCGCGGGCACTTCCGAGCCGTCCACGCTGTCGCGCAGGACGAACGAGGCGCCGGTGTCCACCGACTGCCAGAGGCTGCCCACCCCGACACCGGTCACGCCGTCGGCGATGACGACGCGGTCGGCGTCGCCGGGGGCCGAGGCGATGTCGCACGGGCTGCGGAACTCCTTCGTGCCCCACGGGGACCACGACTGCCCGCCGTCCGTCGAGCGCTGGAGAAGGTCATCCTCGCCACCGAAGAGCAGCGTGTCGGGCCGGTCCGGGTTCGGCTCGATCGGCACGCCGTACTCGCCGAACACGTGGTTGAGCCGGGTGGACCAGCTGACGCCGGCGTTGACGCTGCGCATCACGAGGCGCTGGCCGCTGGTCGTGACCGAGGCCATCACGAACACGTTCGTGTCCTTGGGCGAGATGACGAACGCGTTGGCCCTGCTCTGGCCGGCGACGCTGGCGGGCGAGCTCCACGTCTCGCCGTCGTCGCGCGAGCGGTGGAGCGCCGATCCGAGGACGCACCACACGGTCGAGCGGGCGCGCGGGTTCACCGCCATCGTGTTGCCGCGGACGGGCGAGCCGCCCGACGTGAGCTGCCGGGTCCAGCTTCGGGTCGTCGCGGCGCCGCCCGGCAGCGACAGCGAATCGCCTCCCGCCCAGCGCGCCGCCACGAGCGCCGACCGCAGCGCGACGACGCCTCTTCCGCCCGCGAACGCGATTCCGCCGACCGCGCCCTGCAGGCCGTGAACGGGCCAGCTCCAGCTGGCGCCGCCGTCGGTGCTGCGCATGACGAAGCCTCCGCCGCCCGCGATCCACACCTCGTCGGCGCCGGGCAGATCGATCGCCGCGACGTCGGGCAGCAGCTCGAGCCCGAGGTCCGCGAACGTGAACGGCGCCCCCCCGGTCGCGCTGCGCCAGCAGCCTCCGCCGGCGCCGCCCACCCAGACGCTGGCGCCGCGCGCCGCGACGGTGAGAAGCTCGACCGGCGTGCCGAGCGAAACCGGCGTCCAGGCCGCGCCACCGTTGGCGGTGTAGAGCAGGGTTCCGGCCGCGCCGGCCGCCCAGCCATGGTCGTCGTCCGTGAACACGAGCGCGTTCAGCCGCTGCGCCGTGCCGCTCGGCAGCGCCGACCAGTTCGCCCCGCCGTCGTCGCTGCGCATGAGCAGGCCGGCGTCGCCCGCGAGGTACGCGCGGCCGGGCGAGGGCAGCGCGAGCGCGCGCACCGCGGTCAGCCCTGGCGTGGTGGCCAGCGTCCACGAGCCGCCGTTGTCGGCGCTGCGCCAGACCTGCCCCGAATCGCCGGCCGCGAGCACCGTGAAGCCGTCCGCCGCGAGCGCGCGCAGCGGCTTGCCGCCCAGCGCGCCCGCCGTCCACGTCGCGCCGCCGTCGAGCGAGCGCCACAGCGCCCCGCCGTCGCCGGCGAGCCAGGCGTCCACGCCATCCTTGGTGGCGGCGGCGCGAAAACCCTGCGCGCGCGCCGGCGGCGCGGCGGCGGATGCCGCGAGAACGCTCGCGAGGATCAGCAGGCGTGCGATGCGGAAGATGCGCAAGGTGGCGGTCACTCCCCGGCGATGCGGGCGATGGTCTCGATCTCGGCCAGCGCGGCCAGTGCGCGCCCCCGGAACTTACCCCCGATCGCGAGCGGGCGGAACAGCAGGGCGTCCATGCGCGCGCCGCCCAGCGGCACGCGGGTGCCGTCGGGCGAGAGCTCGCGCGGGACCGGCACGCGGCCGGTCTCGCGACCGCCGGAGTACAGCACGAGCTCGGCGCGCTTCACGACCAGCGGCCCTCCCTCCTTCGTGCGCCCGCGCATGCCGTACAGCACCACCTCGCGCGCTTCGATCGGCACCGGGAATTCGAGCCGCAGCCATTCGCCCTCGTCGCCGTCGGCGATCCAGCACACCTGGTCGGGGACCCCCCGCGTGCGCCGGTCCACCGCGGCCGCCGCCCCCGGAGTGCCGCGCTGCTCGCTGGACGCCGTCGCGCGCGCGCCGGGCGCGACGTTGGTCCACTCGGCCGCGCCCGCGGTCATGGGCACGGCGATCGCCGAGTGCCCGGCGTGGCAGCCCACGCACTTGGTGCCGGCGCCCGGGCGGGTGAAGTTGTAGCCCGGCACGTGCGCGGGCCCGTGCGCCGAACGCAGCACGCGGCCATCCGCTCCGACGAGCTGCTCGAACATCGGCTGGTCGGCGGGCACCGCGTCCACGTGCACCGCGCCCTGCGGCGTGAGCTCCGCCTCCTGCACCAGCACGAGGCTGTCGTTGCCTTCGGCGAGCGGCCGCGGCAGGGCCGTGAAGAAGCGGATGCGCACCCCGCGCGCGATCGGCACGGCGCCCGGGAAGGGCGCGTCCACCGGAGCGTTCGCGAACACGTTGAGGCAGTCGAAGCGCGCCGTGCGCTCGTCGGCGCGGATCGCCGCGAACGTCGTGCGCGGCAGCGGGTCGGGCGCGCCGGTCCAGCCCTCGCCGTAGACCGGCGGCGGAGGAAGCGGCCGCGGCGCCAGCACAGCGGCGTCCACCTCGAGCGACTGCAGGTCGCCCGTGACCTGCATCAGCCCGCGACCGTCGGCGCCGCACACGTAGAGGTCGAAGTTGCCGGTGCCGGCATCGTCGAGCGAGAAGAGGACCCGGCCGTCGGGCAGCGCGGCCGGGGCGCACGCCGACCAGCCGGTCGGCGAACCGAAGCCGGCCAAAGGCCGCGCGGGGCCGAAGCGCTTCGGGTACGCCCACACGCCGAGCCGCGACGGACGCACGAGGTCGCCGCGCTCGGCGACGACGCCGACGAACGTGGTGTCGGCGAGCACGAGCGGCTGGTAGCCCATCTCGCCCATGCGCGTGCGCGGGTCGCCGCCCGCGAGGCGCAGGTGATCGCCGTCGAACTCGATCGAGCCCGGCTGCCACAGGTTCACGGTGTCCGCGGGCAGCGAGCCGGCGAAGCCGGCGACCAGGCCCGCGGCGTTGTCGGCGGCGCGGAAGCGGTTGAAGAACCAGCGCGCGTACAGGAGCCGCCCGCTCACCGGGTCCACCGACGGCGCCTCGCCGCCGTCGCGCTCGGCGGTGATGCGGCGGGCGTTCGTGCCGTCGGCGTTCACCACCCACAGGTTGGTCGCCGGCGGGCCGGCCTGGGACAGCAGCGGGTAGCGCGTGCTCGCGAACACCAGCCGGCCATCGGGCAGCCAGCAGGGCGCGAGGTCGTCGAAGCGCGCGAAGCGCCGGGCCGGCTCCGGACCGTAGATCTCCGCGGGCTCGCCCGCGCGGGCGTCCAGCGTCACGGGCGCGAGCTCGCGCCCGCTCGCGGTGCATTTCCAGATCCGCCAGGCGCTGTCGCGAGCCGTCACCGCCGCGAACGCGATCCAGCGTCCGTCGTACGAGACGCTCGGATGCTGCACGTCGAAGAAGCGGCCCTCGGGCAGCAGCGGCACGAAGCGCCCGTCGCGCTCGCGCACGACCAGCCGCCCGCCGGCGACGACCGCGCGGCCGGCCGGGCCCACGCCGAGCGCGACGGCGGCTCCCGGCAGGCGCAGCCGCTGCGCGAACACGATCGGCGGCAGCACGAGCTTCTCGCGGGCGCCGAGCGAACCGAGCGCGGCCGCGACGCACGCGGCGGCGATGAGCGCCGCGGCGAGGCGATGCGCGCGGCGGCGCAGGGGGACGAGCGTCATAGGACGGGCACTATCGGCGAAACGCGGCCGCGAGGAAAGCCCCGCGGCCGCACGTCTCACCCCGCGAACGCCCGTCAGCGGCGGTTGAGCATGGACCGCACGTCGGTCACGACCTCGATCGGGTTCGACGCGGTCAGCCGCGGCGGCTTCATGACGAAGAAGCGCCTGCCGTCCGCGCTCACGGTCCAGAATCGCGTGTTGACGTCGGAGAGCGGCTGGGGCGTGTCGAAGAGCCGCACCGGCGTGCCGGCGTGAAAGCTCTCCTTCGCGTCAATGGGCACGGCCATGATCGCATTGGCGGTTTCGTAAACGATCTCGGCGCCGCCCCGGGTCCACTGCGGCATGAATCCGCCGGCCGCGGTGACCTGCCAGCGCCCCGGCGTGCCGGTGAGGCTCTGCACGTAGATCTGAACGGCGCCGCCGCCCTCGTTCGAGGCATAGGCGAGCCAGCGGCCGTCGGGCGAGATCTCGCACTGCGCCATCAATCCCGAGACGCCGCCGAGCGGCCGCATCACGGCCCCCGCGCTGTCGGGGTTGAAGACCAGGGGGTTCCTGAAGTCGGCCGGCACGATCAGCAGGCGCGAGCCCGCGGCCGCCCACTGGCTGAGCAGCGCGTTGCTGCCGCCGGGCACGGGAAACGTGTCGGCGCGGCCGAGCCCGTCGGCCGAGCCCACGAGCAGCGTGCTCCGGGCCCCGCGCTCCAGCATGCACGCATACCGGCGCCCGTCGGGCGACCATTTCGGCGCCAGCGCCAGGCCCTGGCCGAACGTGAGCCTCGCCTCGGTTCCGCGCGCGAGATCGCGCACGAGGATCTCCTGCTCGAGTCCCGGGCCGGGCAGGCGTTCGAACAGGATGCGGCCGCCCTCGGGCGAGAGTGCTGGATTGGAAATGAGCCCGGTGGTCAGCGCATTGCCGACCTGCCTGCCGGAGCGGTCCACTTCGAACAGCGTGTTGTTCGGCACCTCGGCGCCGCGCGACCACGCCAGCACACCCGAGGCCGACGAGGAGAAGTGGCCGGAGGCGTTGCCGACGCGAATGTTCTCGGCGAGCGTGAGCGGCTGCCCCGTGAGCTTGCCCGCCGCGAGGTCCAGCTTCTGCGCCAGCAGCGTCGCGCCCTTCAGGAAGATGACCCAGTCGCCCGGGGCATACTCCACGCGCCCGTCGGTGAAGCCGAGCCGCTTCGAGTCCAGGCTGCCGAGCCTGCCGAGCCGGATGTTGCCGCCGCCCGAGCCCTGGCGGTTTCCGACGAACAGGAAGTGCTCGCCGTCCGGCAGGAAGCACGGCCAGGCGCTGCCGAACTCGCCGCTCGCCCGGTCCACGCGGGCCGCCGGCTTGAGCTCGCCCCCCGCCGCCGGAACGGCCAGCAGCGAATCGTTGGTGCGCCCGTCCATGAGGATCACGCCCTTGGAGCCCCAGGCGAGGTCCGCCCCACCGCGCGTCTCGCACAGCACGACCGGGCTGCCGCCGGTGACCGGCAGCCGCTGGACCCGCCCGGCGGCGACGAACGCGATCTCCTTGCTGTCCGGTGACCAGTAGACGCGGCGCACGCCTTCGCTGCCGGAGATGGGCACCGCGCGCGTCTGGCCGAGCGGCCGCAGGTAGGCGCGCGTGGTGCCCGCGGAGTCGGCGCCGACGAACACGAGCAACCGTCCGTCCGGCGAGACGCGCGGCCACGCCGCATCCGCCTCCTGCGCGGGCTTCTCGACGATGAAGCGGTAGACGGGCCGCGGCGCGCTCGCCCGCGGCCACAGCCACGCGACCGCGGCGGCCGCGAGCAGCGTCATCGCCGCGGCGACGCCCCACGCGAGCTTCGCGGCGCCGCGCCTCACCACCACCGGCGCGGCGGCACCGGGCACCGGCGTGGCGACGCCGACGCCCGACATGCCGGCGCCCTCCGCGATCCACTGGAGCTGCTGCTTGACCGCGTGCGCGGTCTGCACGCGGTCCTCCGGGTCCTTGGCCAGGCAGGCGCGGATCAGCCGGTCGAGGCCGGCCGGCGGAGCGTCGCCCGCCGGCGCGCCGGTCGGCGCCTCGGTGACCGGCGCGGGCTGCGAGCCGATGATGGCGGCGATGAGCGTGGCCTGGCTGCGGCCCTCGAACGCGCGCTTGCCCGTCGCCATCTCGTAGAGCACGCAGCCCATCGCCCAGATGTCGCTGCGCGCGTCGGCCTCGTGGCCCTCGAGCTGCTCGGGCGCCATGTACTGGTAGGTGCCGACGATCGTGCCCTCGGTCGTCAGCGCCTGAACCGTCGGCGACTGGGTCAGCGCGGAGCCCGAGGTGCCGCTGCCCGGCCGCTTCGCGGCGTCGGCGGCGCGCGCGAGGCCGAAGTCCATGAGCTTCGCTCCCGAGCGCGTCAGCATGATGTTGCCGGGCTTGAGGTCGCGGTGGATGACGCCCGCGCGGTGCGCGCGGTCGAGCGCGTCGGCGACCTGCGCGCCGATCCGCAACAGCTCGGGTCCCGCGAGCGGCCCCTTGCGCAGCCGGGCGGCGAGCGTCTCGCCCTCGATCAGCTCCATCACCAGGTAGTCGGTCGGGCCCTCGCGCCCGACGTCGAACAGCGTGCAGATGTTCGGGTGGTTGAGGCTCGAGACCGTCTTGGCCTCGCGCTCGAAGCGCGCGCGGACGTCCTCGTTCGCGCTCAGGTGCTCGGGCAGCACCTTGACCGCGACCTCGCGGCCGAGGCGCGTGTCGCGGGCGCGGTACACCTCGCCCATGCCGCCGGCGCCGAGCGGGGCGAGGATTTCGTAGGGGCCGAGCTTGATGCCGGGGGTCAGACTCACGCGCTCATCTCCTGTTCAGTTCCGCGGGCCAGTTCACGATCATCTGAATCGAGCCGTCCTCGCCCGAGCCCCGCTGCTGCAGGATCAGGAAGCGCTGCAGATCCGGGCCGGCCACCAGCTCGTACCCGCCGCGCGGAATCCGGAACAGCGTGCGCGGACCGCCGAAGTGCGGGGATCCGGCGTACTCGACGGGCACCGAGACGACGCTGAGGCCGTCCCCGCCGACGAACACGATCTCGCGACCGTCCCGCCGCCAGAACGGCCGGCCGAACACGCTTCGGGTCTGCGTTCCCGCGCCCTCGCGGGAGACGCGAAAGCGCGCCCCGGGCACCGGATAGGACTGCACGTACAGCTCGGGACGCCCCGACTCGTTGGAGCGATAGGCCAGCCAGCGGCCATCGGGCGAAAGACTCGCGTCCTCCTCGTGGAAGCGCGTCCGCAACACGGGCCGAAGGCCCGAATCGGGACCCGGGCTCCACACCCACACGTCCTCGCCCGTCGCTCCGTCGAGTTCGCGAACGAGCAGTCCGGCTCCGTCCGGTGTCCAGCCGAGCGGATCGGCGAAGGTCGTCCGGCCGTGCAGCAGGGACTCCGGCGCTCCGGCGCCGTCCGAGCGCTTGCGGAACAGCGTACGCACGGGACCGGACAGCGCCGAATAGATGATCCAGCGACCGTCGGGTGACCACACGGGTTTCTCGGGGTGCCTCTGGTCCGCGGTCAGCCGTGCGGAGAGCCCCGAGCCGAGCTGGATGGTCCACACGTCGGCCTGGTCGCCGGCTTCCTCCCGGATGAGCGCGGCACGAGTGCCGTCGGGCGAAAGGCTCAGGTCGTGGAAGGAGCCGGGCTCCGTCGAAACCCGGTCGGCGACGTGGCCGGAGCGGTCCAGCCACACGAGCTCGGACAAGCCCTGCGAGCGGCGACGCTGCACGAGCACTCCGTTGCCGGAAACCGAGGCCCCCGGCGCACCGCCGTAGCGGCTGGCGAAGGGGGCGGCGCCGAGCACCCGCGCCTCGCCGCGGGCCCGGCCGCTGGCCGGGTCGAAGCGCTGCGCCAGCAGCGCGCCGTCACGCGGAAACACCAGCCAGTCGCCCGGCGCCCACACGGGAGCGCCGCCGAGCGGCAGATCGAGCACGCGGCTGGAGCCGTCCTTCGATCCCAGTCGCGCCCCGAAGCTGTCTCCGAGGACGACGTAGACGAATCGCTCCCCGTCGGCGAGCAGGAACGGAAAGCGGTGCGCCCGCTCGCCGCGGGTCGTGTCGAGCCGGGTGGCCGCCGTGGCCGCGCCGCCGGCCTCGCTCACGCGCATCAGCGGCCCGACCGAAGCCGGGGCGAAGACGATGAAACCCTTCCGGCTCCACGCGCCGCCGCGGCCGTCGGGGGCGTCGCACAGGACCTGCACCGCGCGGCCGGCGGCGTCGGTCTTCTTCAGCTTTCCCGCCGCGAAGAAGCCGATGAAGCGGCTGTCGGGCGACCAGAACGGCAGGATCGCATCCTGCGTTTCCGGAAGCGGCCGCGCCGCCGGGACGGACAGCTCGCGCACCCAGAGCTGCGAGACGCCGGAGGAGTCCGTGGCGACGAACGCGATGCGCGTCCCGTCGGGGGAGATCGTCGTGTGCGCCTGATCGTCGTCCACGACCGCGTTCTCGGGCGGCAACACCGACACGCGCATGACCGGCGCCGGCCCGCCGCGCGGCGCCAGCAGCAGCGCCGAGGCCGCTCCCAGCGCCAGCAGCGCGGCCGCGCCCGCAGCCAGCGCCCACGCCGGCGGCCCGCGACGCGCGCCGGGCGTCGCGCCCCCCGCCTCGCCGCTCCCGCCGGCGGCGATCGCTTCGAGCTCCAGCCGCACGTCGCCGATGTCGCGCTGGCGCTGCTTCGCGTCCTTCGTCAGGCAGCGCCGCAGCAGCGCCACCAGCCGCGGCGGAGTCGGGGCCGGCAGCGCCGACCAGTCCGGTTCGCGCTCGAGGATCCTCGCGACCATGTCGCTGACCGTCTCGCCGTCGTAGGCCCGCCGCCCGCTCAGGCACTCGTAGAGCACGCAGCCGAACGACCAGATGTCCGTGCGCCGGTCCACCGCCTTGCCGCGCGCCTGCTCGGGGCTCATGTAGGCCGCCGTCCCGAGGATCACGCCCGCGCTCGTCGCGGCGTGCGCCAGCGTCGGCGACGCCGACAGGTTCGGGTCCGAGGAGGACGAGGCGCCCGCGCCGCCGCCCTTGGCGAGCCCGAAGTCGAGCACCTTGACCCCGCCGCTCGCGGTCAGCATCACGTTCCCGGGCTTGAGGTCCCGGTGCACGACGCCCGCCTCGTGCGCGGCCTCGACTCCGGCGGCCACCTGCCGGGCCACGTCGAGCGCCTCGTCGAGCGGCAGCGCCCCGCGCTTCAGGCGCGCCTCGAGCGTCTCGCCGTCCACGAACTCGAGCACCAGGTAGCGCGCGCCCGCGACTTCCTCGACGCCGTGGATGCCGGCGACGTTCGGGTGGTTCAGCGACGCCAGCAGCCGCGCCTCGCGCTCGAAGCGTGCCAGCCGTTCGGCATCCTGCGCGAACGCCGCGGGCAGCGCCTTGATCGCCACGTCGCGCCCGAGCCGCGTGTCGCGGGCGCGGAAGACCTCGCCCATGCCGCCGGCGCCCAGAGGAGCGAGGATTTCGTACGGGCCGAGCCGCGCGCCGGCGGTGAGGTTCATGCGAAGGAAGGTCTCGGAGGGTGGGAAGGACCAGGACCGCCGGACGTTAGCAGCGGAGTCGCGCGCGGCGCAGGAAAAAAACCCGGGCGGGCGAGCCCCGCGGCCCGCCCGCCCGATCCGCTTCCGCCATCCCGGACTTCATTCCTGCTTCACGGCCGCGGAACGAGTAGAGCACGCAGCCCATCGCCCAGATGTCGCTGCGCGCGTCGGCCTCGTGGCCCTCGAGCTGCTCGGGCGCCATGCACTGGTAGGTGCCGACGATCGTGCCCGCGGTCGTCAGCGCCTGCACCATGGGCGACTGCGTGAGCGCGGAGCCCGACGTGCCGCTGCCCGGCCGCTTCGCGGCGTCGGCGGCGCGCGCGGACGTCCTCGTTCGCGCTCAGGTGCCCGGGCAGCGCCTTGACCGCGACCTCGCGGCCGAGCCGGGTGTCCTTCGCGCGGACACCTCGCCCATCCCGCCGGCGCCGGGCGGCGCGAGGATTTCGTACGGACCCAGCCGGGTCATGGTTCGAGCCTTCGGCCTTGCCTTTCCTACTTCCGGTTCACGAGGGATTGGAATCGGGTCACCACCTCGATGCCTCGCGAGTTCCCGTGCGCGCGCGCACGGGTGACGAGCAGGAAGCGTTCGCCGCTCGCGTCGCACCCCCAGCTTGCCACGGCTTTGTCGAACGAGCGCAGCGGCAGTGGAAACAGCGCCTTCGGCGTGCCGGCATGAAACCCCGAGGTGGTGTCGATCTCCACCGCCATCAGCCGGCCATCCAAGCCTTCGTAGATGATCTCCCGGCCGCCTTTCGTCCACACGGGCCGGCGTCCGGTTGCGTTCGAGATCTGCCAGCGGCCGGGAGGGCCGGCCAGACTCCACACCTCGGCGTAGAAGTTCGGAGAGACGCCGTACGTGGCGGCGAGCCAGCGGCCGTCGGGTGAGATGCGCGGGTTCAGCACGGCCGACGTACGCTCCCCGAGCGGCCGGAACGCTCGATCCCCACCTTCGAGGGACGCGCACAGGGCGCGAAAAGGCGGTGCGCTGAAGGCCACGAGGCGCTTCCCGTCGGGTGACCACTGCGACAGGAATGCGCCAGTGGCCGGAAGGTCGAGCGAGTCCTGCTCGCCGAGCCCGTCGGCCGAGCCGATCACGACCTTGCCCGGGACCTCGCGCGGGATGCGGGTGTAGGCGAAGCGCCGCCCGTCCGGCGACCACGCCGACCCGACCGCGCTGCCGCCGGTGAAGGTCAGCCGCGTGTCGGTGCCGCGTACGAGGTCGAGGACCTCCACGTCGCCCCAGGCCACGTCCGCCCCGCCCCTGCGCTCGAAGAGCACTCGCCGGCCATCCGGCGAGAACGCCGGGTTGCCCACCGTCCCCCGCGCGAGCACCCGCGCATCCTGCGAACCCGCGCGATCGGCGACGTGCAGCTCACCGACGGCGTCCATCGCGGAGCGCGCGAACGCAAGCACCCCGTTCGCCGACACGGAGAAGTTTCCCAGTGCCGGCCCGACGCGCAGGTCGTCCACGAGCGTGATGGGCTCGCCTCTGAGCCTCGCCGCACCAACGTCCAGCTTCTGCGCGAGCAGCGAGAAGCCGCGCACGAACAGCACCCAGCCTCCCGGCGCGTACTCGACGCGGCCCTCCGTGCGGCCGAGCAGCTTCGAGTCGAGCGAGCCCAGGCGTCCCAGCCGGATGGTGCTTCCGGTTCCGTCGGAGCGCGTGCCCGCGAACAGGAAATGTTCGCCATCGGGCAGGAAGCACGGCCACGCGCTGCCGACTTCGCGATCCGCGCGATCGATTCGGGTCGCCGGGCGCAACTCGCCGCCTCCGGCCGGAACGACGCTCAGGGAATCCGTCGTCTCGCCGTCGAGCAGAATCATGCCCTTCGAGCCCCAGCTCAGGTCGGAACCGCCGGGCGCGGGGCAGACGATCACCGCCGAGCCGCCCGCGACCGGCAGCCTCTGGAGCTTGTCCTGGGCCACGAACGCGATCTCGCGGCTGTCCGGCGACCAGTAGGCGCGCTGCAGGCCCTCCGCGCCCGCGATGAGCCGCGGCTTCGTGTCGTCGAGGGGCAGCACCCACGCCCGCTCGAGGCCGGTCGAGTCGGACGACTGGAAAAGGAGCGAGCGGCCGTCGGGCGAGACGCGCGGCCAATTGGCATCGGTGACGCCGGGCGCATCGGTGGCGGGGTTGAAGCGGAAGTCGGGCCCGACCGGTTGTATTCGCGGCCAGACCCAGCCGAAGAGCGCCGCGCCGCCGAGCGCGAGGGCCGCGACCGACCACGCGACCCCCGCGCTCCGCCCGCCACCCGCGGGCGTCGCCGCGGCCGTGGCCGGCGCGGGCGCGGTCGAACCGCCGCCCGGCCCTCCCGCGTTCTCGGCGATGCCCTGCAACTGCAGCCTCACATCGTGCGCCGCCTGGCTGCGCTCCTCCGGATCCTTGGCGAGGCAGTTGCGGATCACCCGCTCGAGCCCCTGCGGCGGGGCGCTGGTTCCGGACGGCACACCCGGGGGAGCCTCCGCGATCGGCGCCGGCTCGCGTTCGAGGATCGCGGCGATCAGGCTCGCCTGGCTGCGGCCTTCGAACGCGCGCCTGCCCGTCGCCATCTCGTAGAGCACGCAGCCGAGCGCCCAGAGGTCGCTGCGCGCGTCGGCCTCGCGGCCTTCGAGCTGCTCGGGCGCCATGTACTGGAAGGTGCCGACGATCGTCCCCTCGGCCGTCAGCGACCGCCCGACCGTCGGCGACTGCGTGAGCGCCGAGCCCGAGGTCCCGCCGCCGCTCGCAGCCGTGGCGGCCGCGCGCGCGAGGCCGAAGTCCATGAGCTTCGCACCCGAGCGCGTCAGCATGATGTTGCCGGGTTTGAGGTCCCGGTGGATCACTCCCGCGCGGTGCGCGCGGTCGAGCGCGTCGGCCATCTGGATGCCGATCCGCACCAGCTCGCCGCCCGGCAGCGCGCCGCGGCGCAGCCGCTCCGCGAGCGTTTCGCCCTCGACCAGCTCGAGCACGAGGTAGTCGATCGCCCCCGAGCCGGCCTCCGCCGTGGCGTGTCCGACATCGAACAGCGTGCAGATGTTCGGGTGGTTCAGGCTCGAGACGGTCCTCGCCTCGCGCTCGAAGCGCGTGCGCACCTCCGTGTCGGCGGACAGGTGCTCCGCCAGCACCTTGATCGCGACCTCGCGGCCGAGACGCATGTCCCTCGCGCGATAGACTTCGCCCATGCCGCCGGCGCCGAGCGGAGCGAGGATTTCGTAGGGACCGAGCCGGGTGCCGACGGCGAGCGCCATGGCGGAGGGAAGCCTCGGGGAGGACGTCGGGGAATGGACCGCGGGACGTTAGCAGCGCGGCCGCGGGCGGCGCACGCAAAAACAATCGCGCTCGGCGCCGCGTCGCGGCCCCGCGAAGCGGTCGGTCGTGCGCCGCGGCCCGCCCGCCCGATCCGCTTCCGCCATCCCGGACTTCATTCCTGCTTCACGGCCGCGGAACGAAAGGGGCGGCGCGCGGCCGCGCCCGAATCCCGTCGCGGCGCCGCGGCCAGCTCGTGCCAGGCGCGCAGCGTCTCGGCCACGGTCCACGCCTGCGCGAAGCAGCCGCGCGGGGTGTGCGGCGCGTCGCCGTCGGCGACCTCGGGCAGCGTGCCCAGCGCGCCCGCGTATTCCAGATCCTGCAGCGGATCCAGCAGACGCAGCGCCGCGTCACGGTCGCCGAACGCGTGGAAGTGCGCGAGCGCGTAGTGCGGCAGCAGCCAGGTCCAGACCGTGCCCTGGTGATAGGCGCCGTCGCGCGTCCTGCGGTCGCCGGTCATGTGCCCGCGGTACTCGGGGTGTCCGGGCGCCAGGCTGCGCAGTCCGTACGAGGTCAGCAGCGAGCGCCCGACGGCTTCGACCACCGCCCGGCGGCGGGCCGGCTCGAGCGGCGAGTCGGGAAGCGAGACCGCGAAGATCTGGTTGGGGCGCGGCGACGCGTCGGGACCGTTGGGCCCGTCAATCACGTCGTACAGGCAGCCCGCCTCCGCGTTCCAGAAACGCTCGAACGACAGCGTCACGCGCCGCGCGAGGTCGTTGTAGCCCTGGTCCGACGCGCCGAGCTTCCTCGCGAAGCGCGCGAGCGTGCACAGGGCCGAGTACCACAGGGCGTTCACCTCGACCGGCTTGCCCTTGCGCTGCGTCACCACCCAGTCGTCCACGCGCGCGTCCATCCAGGTGAGCGCCACGCCGGCGGCGCCCTGCGTGACGAGCCCGTCGTGCGGATCCACGCGGATGCCGAAGCGCGTGCCGCGCTCGTACCAGGCGCCGACGTCCTCGAGCGCCGGGTAGAGGTCCGCGAGCAGCCCGACGTCGCCGGTGGACTCGACGTAGGCCTCGACCGCGCGGAAGAACCACAGCGCCGCGTCCACCGTGTTGTAGATGGGCGCCGAGCCGTCGTCCGGAAAGCAGTTCGGCAGCATGCCCTGGTCCAGGTGCCGCGCGAACGTCGCGAGCACGGCGCGTGCGAGATCGGCACGGCCGGTGGTGAGCAGCAGTCCGGGCAACGCGATCATCGTGTCGCGCCCCCAGTCGGTGAACCACGGGTAGCCGGCCAGCACCGTCCGCGGCGACCCCAGCGCGCCGCGCGGCGTCGCGTCGGTCAGCGATCCGCGCCCGACCACGAACGCGTCGGCCGCCAGCACGAGCCGGCGGATCCAGTCCGGCGCCCCGCCGGCGAGCCGGCCCTGCCGGGCGGTCCACGCCTCGAGCAGCGACTTGTCGTGCGCGCGCCGGCGCAGCAGCGAGCCGGTCAGCGACAGCGCCCCGCGCGCCGCGTCGTGGCGGGTGCTGGCGACGACCGTGAACGCCTCGCCCGGCTCGAGCGTGCGAATGAACTCGGCGGCCAGCAGGTGGTCCTCGCGGTCGTCGAGCCCGCGTTCGGTTTCGACCTGCAGCGTGAACGCCCGGTACCAGACGTGTGCGAGCTTCGCTTCGGCGCCCTCGGCGATCAGGAACAGCGGCAGGCCGTCCGTCGCCATTTCCACCCGCACGCCGCCGGTCACCGGCTCGACGTTCGCCTGCGCGTCGCCGCGGCCCATCGTCGCGTGATGGTCGCGGTGGTTGACGAGCGCGCGCAGCGACAGCGCGACGGCCGCGGGCGACGCGGCGAGCCGGTACTGCACGTAGGTCGTGTTCTCGCCCTGCTCCATCCACACGCGCTTCTCGAGCCGCACGTCGCCGATCGCCCACGTCCAGCACGGCACGCTGCCCTCGAGGACGAACGATTCGAGATGCAGGTGCCCGAGCGGGCTCGAGGTGCCGCCGGCCCAGTGGTTCAGGTCGAGGTCGATCCACTCCCCGTCCACCTGCACACGCTCGGCGAGCTTGGCGAGCAGCAGCGTGCGCTCGACGGGCGGTTTCTTCGCCGCCACCAGCAGCCCGTGGTAGCGCCGCGTCAGCGCTCCGCCGACGGTGCCGCTGGCGTAGCCGCCGATGCCGTTGGTGACGAGCCACTCGAGGCGGGAGGCTTCCGTCAGCTGGCCGAGCAGTTCGCGTCCGACGCGTATTTCACTCATGCGATCCCCCTACTCCACGCAGGCGGCGGCCGGGCCGCAGCATACGCCCGCCGTGTGCCGCGCGCGCGCCCGCCCGGCGGCGGCGCGTCACCGGCCCGCGGCTGCGGGCCGGCCGGCCGCCTACAGCCAGCGTGCCGCGGCCATGCAGATCACCGCGACGATCAGCATCCACGCGCCACGCGCCGCGCCGCGCGCGAGCTTCGTCTGCAGCGCCTGCGCCTGCTGCGCCTGCTCGGCCGTCGGCGCGGCCCCCGAAGCGGCGATCGCGCGACCGAGCCGGCCGAGCTTCGACGCCGAAGGCGTGTTGACCATCAGACCCTCGAAATAGGCTCCCAGCGCGAGCAGCGCGCCGAGCGACAGCGCGATGCCTCGCGGCGAGCGCATCACGCCCGCGTCGAGGTTGCCCAGCGCGGGCGAGAACATCGCCAGCCCGCAGACCACGGTGATGGTGGCGACGACCGGCAGGAACACCAGCAGCCGGCGTGGACCGGTCAGCTCCTGCATGAACCGGCCGCTCTCGGGCCGGGTCGCGAGCACCGACGGCACGATGAACAGGCCCATCAGGATCGCGCCGCCGGCCCACAGGACGCCGGCGGCGATGTGCAGCGTGTGCAGAAGGAGATTGAGTACGCCCATGGTTCGCGACTCCTCGGGGTTGCGGGAAGGTGGTCTTTCGTCGCCCGCGGGTGGCGCGGGCACGGCCGGCGCGGCGCGCGCGCTCCCCGTCCGGCGAGCGCGGCACGCCGCATTCTGCCGCAGCCTCCACCCGGGCGCATCCCCGCGGCCCCGGCTTGCGGCGGCGGAACGGCGCGGGCTAGCCTGCGCGCCCTATGGACGAGCACATTCCGCCCCGCGCGGGCAGCGGCTGGATCGAGGTCATCGTCGGCAGCATGTATTCCGGCAAGACCGAGGAGCTGATCCGCCGCCTGCGCCGGGCGCAGATCGCCCGCCAGCGGGTCGAGATCTTCAAGCCGCTGATCGACGACCGCTACGCGAAGGACCACATCGTTTCGCACAGCGAGCTCAAGATCCCCTCGCGCGCCGTCAAGTCGGCGAAGGACGTGCTGCGCTGGGCGCACGAGGCGCAGGTCATCGGCATTGACGAGGGCCAGTTCCTGGGCCCGGGGCTGATCGAGGTCTGCGAGCGGCTCGCGCGGCAGGGCAAGCGGGTCATCGTCGCGGGGCTCGACCAGGACTACATGGGCCAGCCGTTCGAACCCATGCCGCAGCTGCTCGCCATCGCCGAGTACATCACCAAGACGCTCGCCATCTGCATGGTGTGCGGCGCGCCGGCCAACCGCACCTACCGCAAGGTCGCCCGCGGCGGACGCGTGGTCGTGGGCGGCGCGGATCTCTACGAGGCGCGCTGCCGGCGCTGCTTCGATCTCGGCCGCAGGGCGCAGGCCGCGGCCCCCATCCACGAGTTTCCCGAGGGCACCCATGAACGTCCGTCGTCCCGTCGCCGCCGCGCTCGCGCTGCTCGCCCTCGTTCCGTTCGCCGCCGGGTGCGGTAGGTCGTCGTCGCCCGGCGCGGACGCGCCCGGGGGCGCGGCCGGTCCGATGCAGGTCGGCCTCGTCTTCGACATCGGCGGCCGCGGCGACAAGTCCTTCAACGACGCCGCCTACGCCGGGCTCGAGGCCGCGCAGAAGGAACTGGGCATCCGCTACACGACGCTCGAGACCAGCGAGGGCGCGGACCGCGAGGCGCAGATGCGTCAGCTCGCCAACGGGCCCGCGAAGCTGATCTTCGGCGTCGGCTTCCTGTTCAGCGACGACATCCGCGCGCTGGCGAAGGAATTTCCCGACAAGGAATTCGCGTGCGTGGACTACACCCTGAATCCGGACGACACGCTGCCGCCCAACCTCGTCGCGCTCGAGTTCCGTGAGGAGGAGGGCTCCTACCTGGTCGGAGCGCTCGCGGCGCTGACCTCGAAGACCCACAAGGTGGGATTCGTCGGCGGCATGTCCATCCCGCTCATCAAGAAGTTCGAGGCGGGCTACGTCGCCGGCGTCAAGGCCGCCGACCCGAAGTGCGAGGTGCTCGTGAAGTACGCGGGCAACACGGGCAACGCCTTCAAGGACCCGACCAAGGGCAAGGAGCTGGCGCTCGCCGAGTACCACGCCGGAGCCGACGTGATCTATCACGCCTCGGGCTCGACCGGGCTCGGCGTGTTCGAGGCGGCGCGGGCCCTGCACAAGCTCGCCATCGGAGTGGATTCGGACCAGTACGACGAGGCGCCCGGCGCCATCCTGACGAGCATGGTCAAACGGGTGGACACGGCGGTCCTCGAGACGATCCGGGCAGCGAAGGAGAACCGCTTCGAGGGCGGCGTGCGGACGTTCGGGCTGGCCGACCACGGCGTGACGTGGGTGTACGACGACCGCAACAAGGCGCTCATTCCCGACGCGGTCAAGGCGCGGGTGGACTCGCTGCAGGCGCGCATCGTCCGCGGCGAGATCGTCGTGCCGACGACGCCCTGACGTGGAAATCAGCGCCCTGCCGGATCCCTGGACCGACCTGGGCGACGGCGTGTTCGTGCGCAGGAGCCGCGCCTACGAGATGAACTCGCTGGTGCTGGCGCGCGACGGCCACGCGGTCGTGTTCGATCCCGGGGTGCTGCCGTCCGAGATGGCCGACCTCGCCGCGTTCGTCGCCGCGCGCGCGCCGCGCTTCGAGCGGGTGGCGCTCGCGTTCACGCATCCGCACTGGGACCACGTGCTCGGGCGGCCGTACTTTCCCGCCGCCACCACCGTCGCGCACGTCGGCTTCGCCGACGAGCTCGAGCGCGACGCCGCGGTCATCGAGGCGGACGCGAAGCGCTGGATCGAGGGCGCGGGCGAGGCCTGGCCGGGGACGTTCGCGCCGTTCGCGCCCGACCTCGCGGTGCGCGGGACCGCCGCGCTCCGGCTCGGCCCGTTCGACCTGGTCGCCTACGAAGCGCCCGGGCACTGCGCGAGCCAGGTCGCGTTCTTCGACCCCGCGAGCGGCGTCTTTCTCGCCGCCGACATGCTGAGCGACATCGAGGTCCCGTGGCTCGACGGCCCGCCGTGGGTCTACCGCCAGACGCTGAAGGCGCTGCACTGGGTGTTCGAGCAGGAGGACGTTCGCACGCTCGTGCCGGGACACGGGCCGGTCGCGACCGGCCGGGCGGGCGCCTACCGCCGCCTGCTGCGCGACCTCGACTACCTGCTCGTGCTCGAGCAGCGGGTCGAAGCCTCGCGCGCGCGCGGCCGTTCGCTGGTCGAGACCCAGGCCGAGCTGCAGGCGATGGACTACGTCGGCAAGGACGCCGCCTGCCCGATGAACGACGTGCACCGCGAGAACGTGCGCTTCACCTACGAAGCCCTCGCCGGACGCTCCGCGGAACCCGCCGGCTGACGCGCGGCCGCGGCGCGCTCGCGGCCGCGCCTTTCGCCGACTTCCCTCCCGGAGCCGCGCCGCGTAACGTGCCCCGGCCGTCCCCGTCCCCCCTTCACGCGCAGGCCGCACGCCATGATCCAGTCCAAGAGTTTCTACCGAAGCCTCGAGAAGATCTTCGCCTCGGCGGCGCGCCTCAAGGCGCCCGAGAAGTTCGCCGCGCGCATCGCGCCGGCGCTGCTCGATCTGCTCAGCGAATCACTCGCGGTCGCCGCCATCCAGGTTTACGAGCGACGCAGGGACGGCTTCGCCGCGCCGAAGACGTTCGGTGCCGAGCGCCCCGACATCGGGCCGGACCTGGCGCGCCGCTTCGCGAGCACCGGCGACGACGCGATCCGCGAGCTGCCCTGGGTGGGCGACATGGGGCCGGGGCGCGTCGGACTGCTGGGGGTCGGCAGCGCCGACGGACCGCTGCTCGTGCTGCTCGGTCCCGCCCGCGGCTCGCTCGAGCGCTCCCCCGGCAAGTCGGACCTGATGGCCGCGCTGAACTCGCTGCTCTACGCCATGCGCCAGCATCTCGAAAAGAGCGAGCTCACCGACCTGATCGAGCAGGCGCGCGCGATCCAGATGAGCCTGCTGCCGCCGGGCCATTGCGCCTTCGAGGGCTACGACATCTTCGCACTGAGCTCGCCCGCGACGACGGTGGGCGGCGACCTGTACGACTTCCTGCCCGTCGGCCCGGGTACGCTCGGCCTCGCGGTCGCCGACGCCTCCGGGCACGGGCTGCCCGCCGCGCTGCAGGCGCGCGACGTCGCGGTCGGCCTGCGCATGGGAGTCGAGCACGACCTGAAGATCGTCGCCGCGGTCGAGAAGCTCAACCGCGTCATCCACCGCAGCGGCCTCGCCTCGCGCTTCATCTCGCTCGTCTTCGGCGAACTGGACACGAACGGCGACTTCTCGTACGTGAACGCCGGCCATCCCCCGGCCCTGCTGCTGGACGCGCACGGCATCCGCGAGTTGTCGGTGGGCGGCCTCGTGCTCGGACCGGACCCCAGCTCGCGCTACCGGCTCGGGCACGCGCAGGTGGAGCGCGGCTCGACGCTCGTGCTCTACAGCGACGGCGTGTTCGAGCGCGGCACCACCTGGGGCGAGCCCTTCGGCATGAAGCGCCTGCACAAGTGGCTCAAGGAAACGCGCCGGTTGCCCGCGGAGGAGGCCGTGCGCGCACTCATGAAGCGCCTCGGCGAGCACTGCCCGGGCAAGCCCTACGAGGACGACGTCACGGTGATGGTGGTGCGGCGCGCGCCGTAACGGGGCCGACGCGCGGACTATTCGTAGACCGCCTCGGTGATGGTGGCGCGCCAGTAGGGCCGCGGCCCCGAGGCCAGTCCCCATTCGACCTCGCTGCGCGTCGGCACGCGCATGCCGCCGCGCCACTGCCAGGCCCACAGGCGCGCGCGCCACGGCGTCGGCACCCCGACGCCGCCCACGTCACGCATGCGCGCCGGCGTTTCGGCGAATCGCGGCAGCGAATCGGGGCCGAAGTGGAAGACCAGCGAGACGGTCGCCGCGCCGGCGGTCGCCGTGGCGGCCGCGGTGGAGTCGTCCACGGCCGACCAGCGCAGGAACCGCGACGGCAGCAGCGCGGTCGGGAACCAGACCGCCTCGCCGAGCCAGCGGTGCAGCGCGCCCGCGGCCAGCGCGGGCGTTCCAGCGACATCCGCGACCGTCGCCACCGCCGCCACCCGGGCGCGCATCGCCGCGACACCCGCGATCAGTTCGTCGCGCACCCAGGCGTCGGCGAAGGGCGCCATGCGAATGCGCGCGTCCCAGACGAATCCGGGCGAGAGCGCCGTGAAATGCTCGCTCGAGCGCAGCGGCACCCACGCGCCGCCCGTGGTGTCGGCGCGGAACTCGCCGGCGTGACGGATCGTCGCGTGGCGCACGAGTGGCGTGCCGTCGCGCAGCGCGGCGCGCAGGTAGCGCGCGACCGGCGCAGGCAGGCTGTCGAGCGCCGCGGGATCGAAGCGCCCGGGCGACTCCCGCGGCGCGGCCGCTTCGAGCCGTGCCACTTCCGCGGCCGTGCCCGCGCGCCAGCGTGCCTGTGCGACGGCCGACAGCACGACGACGACGAAGACGAGGGCGGCGAACGACAGGAACACGGTTTTCATGGGGCGGCTTCCTCGCGGGTTCCCGGCAGATTGCCCCGGCCGGGCGCGGCCGGCAACGCGTGCGCCCCGGCGGGATCCGCCGCGCGCACGAGCCCGAACCGCGGCGCAGCGGCGATCGTGGCGGCGGTGCCGCCGGCGGCTCGTCCGCGCGCGCGCATGGGGCGCCTGCGGCTGGCGGCGCGTGCGTCGCCCGGGCTAGATTGCGCCGTGCCGAGCCCCCGAAAAGCGCGTGCGAGGCGCTCCGCGTCCGCGCATCCCGCAGCTCGCGCGCGGGCGCCGCTGCCCCGCGCGCGGGAGCGGCTGGCCGTCGCGCTGCTCGTCGCGTTCCACGTCGCGCTGGCCGTCTGGGGCGCGGCGCGCCAGAGCGTGACCTTCGACGAGAACTTCCACCTCCCCGCGGGAGTGCTCGAGGCGGCGACCGGCGAACTGCGGGTCTCCGCGGTGAACCCGCCCCTCGTCAAGGCGCTCGCGGGAGCGGCCGCGCTGGCCGCCGGCGCCCGCGTGCCGCGCCGGGAGGACCTCGGAGACGGCGAACAGGGGCGGGTCGGCGCGGCGTTCATGCGCCTGAACGCCGACCGCTACCACCGGGTGTTCTTCGCCGGCCGGCTGGTCGTCATCGCGCTCTCGGCGTTGCTCGCGCTGGTGGTCTGGCGCTGGGCGCGGCGGCTGTGGGGCTCGCGCGGCGGACTCCTCGCGCTGGGCTTCTATGCGTTCGCTCCCGAAGCGCTGGCCCACGCCGGCGTCGTGACCATGGACCTGCCGACCGCGCTCGGATTCACGTTCACGCTGTTCTGCTGGCAGGCCTTCGTGCGCGCGGGTCGCTGGCAGGCGTGGGGCGCGAGCGCCGCCGGAGTCGCGTTCACGTTCCTGGTCCGCTTCACCGCCGTCTTCCTGCCGCCGTTGATGCTCGTGCTGGCCCTGGTCGAGCTGGCCGCGCGCCGCGTCCGCCATACGGTGCGCGTCGCGCTCGGCTTCGTCCTGCTCGTGCCGGGCACGCTCCTCGCGCTGCAGGCGGGCTATCTCGGCCGCACGTCGTTCGAACCGCTGAGCGCGATGCCGTTCGAATCCGCGAGCTTCCGCGCGCTGCAGGCCCGCTGGCCGCACGCCCGCCTGCCGCTGCCGGACACCTGGGTCCTGGGCTTCGACCGGCAGGCCGTCGAGTCGCAGGCCGGCAGGACGCCGAGTTACCTGCTCGGCAAGGTCCACCCGGAAATGCCGCTCGCCTACTTCCCCGTGGCCCTGGCCGCGAAATGGCCGCTCGGATTCCTCGGCGCGCTCGGGCTGCTCGTCGCCTACGCGTTCGCCCGCCGCCCGCGGCCGCGACGATGGCTCTGGCCGCTCGCGCTGGCGGCGCTCTTCCTCGGCGTCGCGACGTTCGTCGGCCGGCTCGGAATCGGCATCCGCTACGTGCTGCCCGTCGTCCCGGCGCTCGCGGTGTCGCTCGGCGCCCTCGCGTCGGCGCGGGCCGGCGACGGCGCCTTCTGGCGGCGTGCCGCCGCGGCCCTCGCGTGCGTCCAGGCGATCGAGGCCGGCGCGCACGCGCCCTGGCACCTGTCCTTCTACAACGCGGTCGCCGGCGGGCCCGCACGCGGCCAATGGATCGTCAACGACTCCAACGTGGACTGGGGCCAGGGCCTGATCGCGCTGCGCGACGAGATGCGCGCGCGCGGCATCGGACGGGTCCACCTCCTCTACCACGGCACGACCGATCCGGCGGTGTACGGCCTGGACTACGTTCCCTACCTCGGCGGCACGCCCGGTCCCGAGAGCGACTGGCTCGCGATCAGCAGCTACTTCTTCGTCGGGCTGAGCCAGCGCGCGCGCACCCGCGGAGGGCGAACGGACGTGCCGGTGCGCGTGGATTGCAGCGCCTTGTGGCCGCGCGTGCCCGACGCGATGCCCGCCGGCTGCATCCTGCTCTTCCGGATTCGCTGAAGCGCCAGCGCCCGGGCCGTTCTGGACCGCGCGCGGCGCGCGCGCGTACCTTTCGCGTTCATGTCCGCTCCCGCCGTGCGCCTGCTCGGCATCCGCCGCAGCTTCGGCACCTGCGTCGCCAACGACGACGTCTCGCTCGATCTCGCCCCCGGCGAGGTGCACGCGATCGTCGGCGAAAACGGCGCGGGCAAGAGCACGCTCATGGCGTGCCTGTACGGCCTCCTGCAGCCGGACGCCGGCCGCATCGAGGTGGCCGGGCGCGCGGTGCGCTTTCGCGGGCCCGAGGACGCCATGCGTGCGGGGCTCGGCATGGTCCACCAGCACTTCATGCTGGTCGAGACCCTGACGGTCGCCGAGAACGTCACGCTCGGTCGCGAGCCACACGCCTCGCTCGGAGCGTTTCGCCCGCGCGAGGCCGAGCGCATCGTCGCCGGGCTGTCGGCGCGTCACCACCTGCCGGTGGACCCGAAGGCGCGCATCTCGCAGCTTTCGGTCGGCGCGCAGCAGCGCGTCGAGATCCTCAAGGCGCTGCACCGTGGCGCGCGCGTGCTGATCCTGGACGAGCCGACCGCGGTGCTCACGCCGCAGGAGGTGGACGAGCTGTTCGGCGTGCTGCGGGCGCTGCGCGAAGGCGGCACGACGATCGTGCTCATCACCCACAAGCTCGCCGAGGTGCGGGCGCTCGCCGACCGCGTCACGGTGATGCGCGGCGGCCGCGTGGTCGGCGGAGGGCCGATCGCCGAAATGCCGCCCGCGCGCATGGCGGAGCTGATGGTCGGCCACGTTCCGGCGCCGCTCGCCGGGCGCTCCGCCCGCGCGCCGGGGAGCGTCGTGCTCGCGGCCGAAGGTCTCGAGGTGCGCGACGCGCGCGGGCTGCCGGCGGTGCGCGGCGTCTCGCTCGCCGTGCGGGCGGGCGAGATCGTCGGCATCGCGGGCGTCGAGGGCAACGGCCAGCACGAACTGGTCGAGTGTCTGGCGGGACTGCGCCCGGCCGCGCGCGGCTCGATCGCCATCGGCGGGCGCGCCGTCGCGGGCGGCGCGCGCGCCCACCGCGACGCCGGGCTCGCGCACATTCCCGGCGACCGGTTGCGCCGCGGCATCGTGTCCGAGATGACCCTGGCCGAGAACCTCGTGCTCGGCCGCCAGCGCGACCGCGGCCTCGTCGCCGGGCCGTGGTTCGATCCCCGCGCGCTCGAGCGGCTCGCCGTTCCGAAGCTCGAAGCCTTCGACGTGCGACCGCGCGAACCGCGCCAGCGCGCGGGGCGGCTCTCCGGCGGCAACCAGCAGAAGCTGGTCGCGGCCCGCGAGCTGTCGCCGCGCAGCCCCGGCGCGCCCGCCACCGTCGCCATCCTCGCCGCGCACCCGACGCGCGGCGTGGACCTCGGCGCCATTGACCTCATTCATCGCCGGCTGCTCGCCGAGCGCGAAGCCGGCCGCGCGGTGCTGCTCGTCTCGAGCGAGCTGTCCGAGATCCTGGCGCTCGCCGACCGCGTCCTCGTGCTGTACGAAGGGCGCGTCGTGCACGAGACGACCCCGGCGGCGACCGACGAGCGGACGCTGGGGATGCACATGACCGGCCGCGCCGGCATCACCGATTCCCCGCTGCCGCCTTCTCCCGGCGCCCTCCCGGAAAGCGGAGGCCGCGGGTGAGCGCGCCGCGCCCGCGCCTCGCGGCGCTGCTCGTCGCGCTCTCGCCGCTCGTCGCCGTGGCGGCGGCGCTGCTCGCCGGCGCCGTGTTCATCGCCGCGATCGGCGAGAAGCCGCTCGAGGTTTACGGACTGCTCGCCTCGCAGGCGTTCGGCACGGGCTACGGGCTCGGACAGACGCTCTTCCGCGCCACGCCGCTCGTCTTCACCGGGCTCGCGGTCGCGCTCGGCTTCCGCGCCGGCCTGTTCAACATCGGCGTCGAAGGCCAGATGTATCTGGGCGGATTCGCGGCCGCGCTCGCGGGCGCCTACCTGCGCGTGCCCGCGCCCCTGGCGCTGCCCGCGGCGCTGCTGGCCGCGGCGCTCGCGGGCGGCGCGTGGGGCGCTGTGCCCGGGGTGCTCAAGGCGCGCTTCGGCTCGCACGAGGTGATCAACACCATCATGCTCAACTTCATCGCCTTCGCGCTCGTCTCCTGGGCGGGACGGTCGCTGTTCGAGACGGCCACCGTGCGGACGCGGACGATCGCGGCGGCGGCCGAACTGCCGCGCCTCGATTTCCTGTCCTCCGCGCTGCGCGGTTCGCCCGTCAACGCCTCGCTGCTGATCGGCCTGCTGCTCGCCGCGGCGGTCGGCGCGCTGCTGTTCCGCAGCCGGCTCGGCTACGAGCTGCGCGCGGTGGGCTGGAACGCGCCCGCGGCCGAGTACGGTGGCGTGCGCACCGGCGTCGCGCAGGCGCTGGCGATGACGCTGTCGGGGGCCGTGGCGGGCCTGGGCGGCACCAACTTCGTGCTCGGCTACAAGCACTGGTTCGAGCTCGACTTCCCGGGCGGGGCCGGCTTCATCGGCATCGCCGTCGCGCTGCTCGGCCGCAACCATCCCGTCGGCGTGATCGTCGCGGCGCTGTTCTTCGGCGCGCTCTCGTACGGCGGACTGGTCGTGAACCAGCGCGTGCCGCGCGAGCTGGTCGAGGTGCTCACGGCGCTCGTGCTGCTGTTCGCGATCACGGCCCGGCCGGTGCTCGAGCGCGTCGCCCGGAGGCTCGTCTGATGGAGGTGCTGCTCTTCCTCGCCGCCGCCGTGCGCATCAGCGTGCCCTACGCGCTGGCGGCGATGGGCTCGGCGCTCAGCGAACGCGGCGGCGTCATCTGCATCGGGCTCGAGGGCATCATGCTGGCCGGAGCGCTGGGCTACACGGTCGGCGCGTACTGGAGCGGAAACCCGTGGGCGGGCGTCGGCGCGGCGCTGCTGGTCGGGGCGGCGATGGCCTGGCTGCACGCCGAGGCCACGGTTCGCTTCCGCGCCGACCAGATCACCAGCGGGCTGGGCCTGAACCTGCTGGCCGCCGGGCTCACGCGCCTGGTGCTCGTGCAGGTCTTCCATTCCTCGTCCAACTCGGCGCGCGTGGTCGGGCTGCCGCAATGGCACCTGCCGCTGGTGGACGGCCTGCCGGGCGTCGGCGCCCTGCTGGGCTCGCCGCTCGTGCTGGCGACCTTCGCGCTGGTGTTTCTCGTCCAGCGCCTGCTGTTCCGCACGGTCTTCGGGCTGCGCCTGCGCGCGACCGGCGAGCGTCCCGAGGCCCCGGCGACGCTGGGACTCTCCGTGACCCGCATTCGCTTCTCGGGAGTCCTGCTGTGCGGCCTGCTCGCCGGGCTCGCGGGCGCGTACCTGGCGAGCGAGCAGCACTCGTTCACCGACGGCATGACGGGCGGCAGGGGCTACATCGCGCTCGCGGCCATGATCGTCGGCAAGTGGAGCCCGGTCGGCGCGGCCGCTGCCTGTCTGATGTTCGGCGCCGCCGAGGCCCTGCAGATCCGCCTGCAGGGCTCGGCGTTCCCGGCCGAGCTGCTCCAGACGCTGCCCTACGTGGTCACCATGCTGGTACTCGCCGGCTTCATCGGCCGGGCCGTGGCGCCGCGGGCGGTTGGCGTGCCCTACGACCCGGAAGAGCGCTAGCCCGACCCGCGGCGCCGCCGCCGGCGCCAGGGAGCGGATCGCCGCGACAGCGCGTTCGGGAATGCGGGCGGCGGCGGCCCGGTCCCGCGCGCCCTCACCCTCGCGCCTCCGGGCATCACCCGGCGCGGCGCCCACCGGTCCGGGGCGGACGCACCTTCGGGAACTTGCGAGGGCCTTACACCCGTCAGGGAAAAGCCGACGGCCACCCCACCGGCGGGTGTATATTGCCGCCCACGCGTGGCCGTCATGGGGACGCCGCGCCTCCGTGGCGGAACCGTCATGTCGCGTGCCTCCCGTATGCTCCGTCCCATGCTCGCTCTCGCCGCGTTCGTTTTCGCGGTGACGATCGCGGCCCCGTCCATCGCCGGCGACCGCGGCGGTGGCGGCACTTGCGACGAGGCCCAGCCGAAACCGAAGTCCGCCCCGGGCGTCGAAGCCAGTTCGGCGTCCGCGCCCCAGCAAGCGCGTCGCGAGGCCAGCCTGCCCGTGCCCTCCGACGACGGTTACCTGCCGCTGGCGCGCGGCGCCCAACCTTCGGGATCGCCCGGCGCCAGGCCAGCCGATCCGGCGGCGCCGGTCCCGCCGACCGGTGCGGCCCGGACCGAGGAGCCCAGGCCCGCCACGCGCAAGGCCGTCGCCCCGGCGACGAACCACCATGCGCGCAAGCGCACCGGCCCGCACGCGAAGATCAGCATCCCGAACCTGCCCGCACAGCCCGGCATGGGAACGCTCCTGCGCGTCGGCATCACCGCGGGACGCGAGATTTCGTAACCCGGCGTGCGCGGCTTCCGACCGCGTGCCGGGGACGCCCGGGCCGCATCCACCCTCTCAGGGATTCGTGCCTGCCCGCCGGGCCGCGAGCGAATCGCCCGCCTGCTTCTCGCGCGCGTCCAGTCCCGGCAGGTTGGGCTGGATCGCGCGCGCGGCGCGGAGCTCGGCGATCGCCGCCGCCCAGTCGCCGTCGAGCATCTCGAGGTTGGCGAGCAGGCTGTGGGCGTGCCCGGACCATGGCGAGTCGCGAATCGAGCGTCGCAGTTCCGCGCGCAGCCCCGCGCGCATCGCGGGATTCGCGACGACGGTGTCGCCCAGCGCCTGCATGCCCCGGAAGCTCGCGGGCAGCCGGCGATAGCCGAGGCTGTCGGCCAGCTCCGCCATGCTGCCGTCGCGGCGCAGCCACACGACCCAGTCGTCGTCGAGGAAGGCGGGAACGAACGCGCTGTCGGCGTCCACGTATTCGACCGTGTGGGAGTCCTCTCCCTGCTTGCGCGCGAGCAGCACCCAGTCGAAACGGTGTTCGCGGTCCAGCTCCGTCCACGCCGACGGCACGCCGAACAGGTAGGCGACGCGGTCGCGGTCGGCACGCGAGCCGGTCTGGTGGATGTCCATGAACGGCAGCCGGTCGCGCTGCGGCCAGAAGCGCCACAGCAGGTAACCGCCGCGCTCGAACCGGTTGAAGGCTCGGCCGCGCACGCCCCGGCGTTCGATCCAGTCGCAGGCCGAGCCCGGGTAGGCGTGCGGCAGGAACCCGAGGCCGATCCGCGTCGTCGGACGCAGCAACTCGGGCACGCTGACCAGCGCAAGCGCCGCGATCGCGAGGCCCGCGCGCACGGCGACCGGCCGCGCCCAGCCGGGCGGCCGAGGCGACCCGCAGGCGCTCCACAGGTCGCGGGCGAAGAACGGGGCCGCCACCATCAGCAGAGGCCCGAGGAAGCGCACCGCTGCGAGCGCCTGCGGGAGGAACAGCGCGTAGAGCACCAGCTGGGCGGCGTCGAAGCGTCTTCGCCAGCGCACCAGCGCCAGCACGGGGATCGCCGCCAGCAGCAGCGGCAGTCCGTTGCGCACGTGCTCGCGCCACGGAATGGCGTGCAGCTCGCCGATGCCGAGATAGATCGGCTCCCTGCTCTGGTGAAGCACGTACTCGAACGGCTGCCACACCGCCCGCCAGCCGAACGGGTTCGCGAAGCAGGCCGCGAAGGCGAGCAGCAGCACGAGGGCGAGCTGGCGCGGGTTCGCGCCGGCTTCCCGGCGGCGCCACACGGCGTCGGCGAAATAGGCGAAGCCGACCTCGAAGAAGAGCGTGTAGGAGATGTGCGCGTTGATCCACAGGGCCGCCAGCGGCACGAGAGCCCACGTCTCCCATCGCCCGCCCGCGCGGCGGCGTTCCAGCAACCAGAGTTCGAGAACGAGCAGCAGCCCCGCGAACATCTCCGGGCGAACCATCGAGCGCTGGCGCGCCGCGAGGGCGCACCAGGCGATGGCGACGATCGGCGCCAGCCCTCGCGCCCCGAGCCGGCGCGCGACGACCCAGGCGAGGCCGAACGTGCCGAGCGTGAACAGCCAGCGCCAGGCCATCAGTCCCCACTCGTGCCCGAACCGCCAGAATGGCCACAGCACCGCACGGAAGAGCCACGAAGGCAGCAGGTACGGCTCGCCGTAGGTCGGCCACGTCCACAGGTTCTCGTGCGGCACGCGGTGGAGCTGCCAGATCGCCTTGCCGACCGCGAGGTGCTGCCAGATGTCCGGGTCGTCCATCCGGAAGCTGACGCCCAGACCCACGAGCGTGGCGGCGAGGAGCGCCACGAACGCGACGAGTCCGCGGGGCGGCGCGGCGGCCGGTGGCGGTGGCGCCGCGGAAGCGCGGGCCGCGCGGGCGGCCGGCGGCTTCTCGCGTTTCATTCCAGGATCTCGACCCGCGTGATCTTCGCGCCCTGCGTGACGCGCTGCACGACCTCGAGGCCGCGGACGACCCGGGCGAAGATCGTGTAGCGCCCGTCGAGGTGCGGCTGCGGCGAGAGCGTGATGAACCACTGGCTGCCGCCGGTGTCCTTGCCCGCCAGCGCCATGCCGACCCTGCCCGTCTCGTAACGCAGCGGGTTGTACTCGCAGCGAATCGTCCAGCCGGGGCCGCCCGCGCCGGTGCCGGTCGGGTCGCCGTCCTGGATGACGAAGTCGGGCACGACGCGGTGGAAGGCCGTGCCGTCGAAGTAGCCGCGGCGGGCGAGCGTCACGAAGTTGCGCACCGTCTGCGGCGCGAGCTCGGCGTCGAACGCCCACTCGATGTCGCCGGCGTCCGTGTGGATCACCGCGCCGCGTTCGCGCGGCGCGAGCTCGAAGCCCGCCGCGTACTCGCGGGCCGGCTCGGCGGCGCGGCCCGCGGCCTCGACGCTGTCGGCGAACGCACGGCCGGCCAGCTGGCGCAGGGCGTCGCGGATCGCGATGCGCGCGTCGGCGTCGGCGTCGCGGCCCCGCCCGGCGTAGGCGCGGGCGAGCAGGCCGACCGAGGCGCTGTCGCCCCAGTCGCCGAGCGCGCCGGCGCAGGCCGCGGCGAACAGCATCTGCGGGTCGTCCACCCCCGCGCGCAGCACGTCCAGCAGCGGATCCAGCGCGCCCGCGTGCGTGCGCCCGCCGAGCTGGCCGGCGATCTCGGCCGCCGTCATGCGCTCGAGCAGCGGTCGGCCGAGCGCGATCGAGCCGGCGAGCACGGGCGCCGCCAGCGCCGCGTCGCCGGTCAGCCGCAGGCCTTCGAGCACCGGCGTGCGCGCGTACACGACCGGATCGGCGAGCAGCGGGAGCGCCGCCTGCAGGCCGGCGCTTCCGGTGCGCGCGATCAGCGCACGGGCGCTGGCGCCGCGCGTGGCCGGATCGGGGTCGGCGAGGCCGCGGCGCAGCGCCAGTCGGGCCGCTCCGGCCGCCTCCCGGCGGGCGGCGCCCCACGCGAAGCTGTCGGCCAGCACGGTGGCCGCGGTCACGCGCACGTGCGGATCGGCGTCCGAGAGCCGGCCGGCGATGGCCGGAAGCTGCGCCGCGTCCGCCGAGTCGGCGATCTGCTGCAGCGCGCGCAGGGCATTCACGCGCACCGCCGGGACGCTGTCGGCCAGCGCCGCGAGCAGCGGTCCTTCCGCGTGCCGTGCCTTGAGCCGGCCGAGCGTTCGCGCGGCGTGCGCGCGAACGAGCGCGTCGCGGTCCCCGAGCAGGGGCTCGACCGCGGGTGCGATCAGGACCGGCAGCGGCAGCTTCTCGAGCGCGTAGACGACCCGCCAGCGCATCGCCGCGTCCCGGTCGCGCAGGTGCCGCAGCAGCGGCCGCGCCGCCGACGTGTCGGCGAGCCGCCAGAGCGCCACCGCGGCGTGCGCCCGGCGCGCGCCGTCGGAGGCGTCCAGAGCGCGCACCACAGCGGGCGTCGCGGCCATGTCGCCGAGCTTGCCGAGCGCTTCGACCGCGAGCGCGCCGACCCCGGCGTCGGCGTCGCCGAGCGAGCGTTCGAGCGGCACGCGGGCGCCCTTCCAGCCGATCTGCCCGAGCGCGAAGACAGCCTCGCGCCGGACGGGCGCCGACGGGTCGGCGAGCAGCGGCAGCAGCGCCGGCGCGGCGGCCGAATCCTGCAGGCGACCGACCGCGAGCGCCGCGCGAGCGCGCACCACGGCCGAGGAGTCCGCGAGCAGCCGCCGCAGGTCGCCGCCGCTCCAGTCGCGGCGGTCCTCGGCGATCGCGATCGCCCGCATCGGCGAGGGGTCCGCGTGCGCGGACGCCGGCGCGTCGGCGCGCGCGGCGCCGGGCGAAGGAGGTGCGGCGTGGGCGGGACCGGCGAGCGACGCAACGCAGGCGGCGAGAACGAGGATGCGGGCGGCGGTCACGAATCCTCCGGGGTCGCCGGCGCGTGCGGCGTTCCGCGCCGCGCGCCGGCCGGAATCAGGGCGTCGAAACGTCCTCGACGCGTCTCGGTTTGCGCAGCTTGACCAGCCGGCCGAGCTGTTCGACGTGCGCGCCGTCTCCGGTTCGCGCGTCGAGCCGGAACAGATAGACGCCGTTGGCGAGCGGCGTGCCCTCGGCGTCGCGGCCGTCCCACGGCAGCTGGTGGTAGCCCGGCGCGAGGCCGCGCTCGACCAGCGAGTTCAGCTTGCGGCCCGACAGCGTGAAGATGTCGATCTTGACGTCCGCGTCCGCCGAACCGAGCAGGCCGAACGAGAACCTCGTGCCATCGTTGTCGAACGGGTTGGGGAACGCGAACAGGTCCTGCACTCGCAGCTCTTCGGCCGAGGTCCGGACGTTGAAGTTGTGGGCGAGCGCCGCGCCGCCGGCGACGTCGAGCACGACCGGGTAGTTTCCGACCAGGTAGTCGTCGTGCGTCCATGCGAGGATCCACTCCCGGCCCGAAGTGTCGCCCGGCGCGGGCGTCGCCACGAACGGCTGCACCTGGCCCGCGATCGTGAGCACGAGGTCCGATCCGGGAACGAGCGGCCTCGGGCAGACAAGCGACAGCGACAGGTTCGCGCGCGGCGAGACCGCGTCGCCGTCCGCGATCGGCGTGCCGTCCACGCGCAGCGTCGAGGCGAGGTCGAGCGTCGCAGTGAAGTCGGATTGCAGTCCGTTGCGGTCGAGCACGCGGAAGACGTAGCGCGAGTCGCGCGCCGGGGGCCGCGCCACGTACACGACCCGGAATCGCCGGCCGCCATAGAGGCCGCCGCCCACCGTGTCGGGGAACGCCGGGCTCACCGTGTACGAGGCAGCCCCCACCGCGACGAGGCCGGCGCCGGTGTCCTCGTAGACGCCGAGGCTGTCGAGCCGCTCCGCCGAAACCAGGTCGGCCACGAAGCGGACCGTGTCGCCCGCGGTGTGCACGCGCACCGGCACGCCCTCGGTGACGGGCAGGTCGTTCGCGGTGACCAGCGTCTGCGGACGGCCCACGGACATGCGCGTCGCCGGATCGCCGAGCAGCGTGTAGGTGAGCGCGATGCCGCGCTCGCCCGAGTACTGCCCGCCGGTCGGCACGTAGCGCAGCATCGCCGCCTGGATGGCCTCGCCGAGCACCACGCGGGCGCCGTTGTCGCCGGGAGCGAACTCGTCCCTGGGCGGGTCGGCGAACAGCGAGCGCGCCAGCTCGACGTTGATGTGCGTCGAGTCGTCGCGCGGCACGACCTCGTAGCTGACCGACGCCCACGAGCCGATCGCGCCGGCGTCCGGCAGCGTCAGCATGTCCTCGCCGAGGCAGCCGCCCAGCGGCGTGCCGGGGCCGGCGCCGTTGCGGCCGAACATGTTCGCGTGGCAGGAGAACGCGGTGAAGAACGTCGGCCGGCCGGAGTTGGTGAACTGGAACTTGTCGTCTCCGGTCGGCAGGTCCCCCGAGTTGATGTACAGGTTTTCGTGCGTCAGGACGTACTCGTTCGCGTGTCCCTGGTAGTTCCACCACAGCACGCCCGAGTTGAGCCGGGAGAACAGCTGCGGGGTCACGCCGCCGTGGGTGCGCGCCTGGGTCGCTGCGCGGTCGGGCCGGCAGGTGTCCGCGGGCGGCACGTACGACCACGGCTCGCCGGCGAGGTAGTAGCGCAGGTTGAAGAGCTCCGCGTTGGTCTGCGCGAGCCCGGCGTCGCGGTTCACGATCGAGGCGCATTTCTCGTTCAGGTGGACGAAGTGCTCCTCGTCGATCCTGTGGCAGTAGCCCGTTCCGCCGCTGCCGCCCCCGCCGAAGAACGTGTCGCCCGAGAACGCGTCGTCCGAGGACAGCAGCAGGTGCCGTCGCCAGGATTGGTCGCCCGACAGGTTCTCGTAGGCGACCAGCTTGGCGACCACCGCGTTCGCGTCGGCCAGCGAGTTGACCGGCAGGCGCCCGATCATCATCTCGGTCAGGACCGGGCCGAATCCCTGGGTGTTGCAGTTGCCGGTCAGACAGCCGTAGAGCGCGTCGCCGGGAACGATCTCGAAGCCCTCGCTGACCGCGACCGGCGCCGGCAACGGCAGCGACGGCACCCAGTCCACACCGCTGCGGCTGTCGAGGCGCTGGGGATCGATCGTGCCGTCGCCGAAGAGCAGCACGAATCGCGAGCTCCAGTTCTGGTAGGCGTAGCGGACGAAGCGCTGGATCGCGGCCGCCGAGTGGCGGCCACCGTTGAACTCGTCGTACACGGCCTCGACCGGCGCGACGAGCACGCGCAGCCCCTGTGAAGTGCGCAGGTCCACGAGCGGCTGCACCGCGGGCAGGAACGCCTCGGGCACGATCAGCAGGTAGTCGGGTGAGAGCGCGCTCGTGAGCGTCCGGCGGGTCACGGCGGTGAAGCTCGACGCGTTCATCGGGCGCGGGCCGTAGGACGGATCGTTCACGTCCACGGCCGCCGCGACGTACGAACGCCGCACGCCGGTCGCCGTCGAGTCCTGGAAGTCGAACGAGACCTGCGCACCCCGCTGCACGTGAGTTTCGTCGATGAGGATCCGCACCGGCTGGTCCGGGTCGGACACGTCGTAGAGCCGCAGCGAATCGGCGAGAAACCGCTCCGCGTGCACCTCGAACTCGCCGGCGCCGTCGCCGCTGTTGAACGGCAGCACGCCGTGGACGGCGCGGAAGCGCCGCCAGTAGGTGACCTCGAACCAGTTGAAGCCCGCCGGGTCGAGTTCGCCGGGCTGGCCGTTCGGCGCGCCGGCGTGCGCCTTGCCCCAGAGCCGCAGCGCGTTGGTGCGCCCGGGACTCAGCGCCGAACCGGACGTGCTGGCGTTCGTCGTGAACGCCCGCTTGCCGTTCCACCACACCGAATCGGCGAGGGTGGTCAGCTGGCCCGAGGCGTTCTTCACCGCCGCCCACTCGTAGTGCGTGGCGAAGCTGCGCCCGACCCAGTTGAGCGTGAACGAGGCCGCGCGGCTCGTGTCCGGGTCGTTCGTGTCGAACAGGATCGTGTCGGGCCGGGTGTAGTAGACGGTGTAGGGCGTCCAGTGGAACAGGTCCACGGTCGTGTCGGCCGGCACCCAGACGAACGGCATGATGAAGGCGTTGTTGCGCTCGTAGTGCGTGCGCAGCGGAAACGACGGCAGCGGCGTCAGGCCGGTCGCCCCGCGCCAGCCGTCGCGCCGGGACATGCGCGCGCCGCCCGCGAGGGAGCGCGTGACGAAGAAGGCGTCGGCGTCGCCCCACCAGCGCTGGTACTGGCTCGCGCCGGAGCGCTCCGCCCAGGTGCGCGCGTACATCCAGACGAAGTCGCCGGCGTTGAACAGCCCGTCGCCGTTCGAGTCCTCGACCTCGACCGGAACGTCCACGGTGCCGTAGGGCGGCGTCTGCCCCTCGAGGAACTCGTGGCGGTGCACGGCGACCTGAGCCACCGGCACGTCGGCGGGGTAGCCCTTCGGGGCCAGCAGGTCGTAGGGAACCCGGTAAAGCCCGGTCGAGTCGATCGCGACCCGCACCTCGGGCTGGTCCTCGTCGAACGCGGAGGCGGTCGCCGGCTTCGCGAACAGCGGCGCTTCCGGGCCGGGGCGCTCCGAGAGCCGCCAGGGCCTCGCCTGCTCGAAGTTGAGGACGCTGGTCGCGAGCGCCGCATCCATGCCCGGGTCGGGCTCCCCACCCGCGGGCGAAAGCGCCGTCGCGCCCGCCGGCCGATTCCAGTCCACGCGCAGGGTGTAGCCGGAGACGGCGAGCACCCGTGAGCCATTCTCGTCGTAGCGGAACGGCCGGACTTCGAGGCTCACGAGCCGCCGGCCGCGGAAGCGGGTCGGGGCTCCGAGCATCGCTTCCTGCGCGGGCCAGGGGCCATCGGCAATGGGGTCCACCTTCTCGGTGATCGGGGTTTCGGGACCGCCGGAGGGGTCGGGCTGGAATCCCGGGCGACCGGCGATCGCGAGCCTGACGCCGCCACGCACCGACTCGTCGCCGCGCTCGAGCACGCGCAGGCTCGGGCGTGCATCGGGCGGAATCGCGAGCAGCGCCGTGTAGGTCGGCAGCAGCGCCCGCCCGGGGCTCGACAGCGAGTGCGCCATCGGCACACCGACGATGGTGGCGCGGCCCGTCACGGCGTCCGGTGCGCTCAGGGACCAGCGTTCCGTGTCCACCCGCAGCGTCACTCCGCGCTCGTCGGCCGACAGCACCCGCACCCCGGCGGCCGAAGCGGCCGACGGAGCCCAGAAAGCGGCCGCGAACAGTGCGGTCAGGAGGATGGACGGGCGCATGTGGGCGGCGAGTCTAATGGGTTTGCGGGGAATCTGCATCGCCCGGAATCCGGCCGGCGCCGCCCGGCGAAGCAGACCCCGTGGGCACATGCCTTCGGGGGGCAAAGGCCCTAGACTGTTCGCTCGCTCACCCGAGTCGGGCCGCAGGTGTACAGGCAAGGAGTCCCCCCGATATGAAGTCCTTCGCGTTTGGCCGCGAACCAGGATCCGCCGCGCTGCTGCTGGCGGCGCTGCTGGTCACACTCGCCGACACCGCCCCGGCGACCGCCGCGAAATCTGCCGTGAGGCCCGCTGGTGGCGTCCGGCAGGCCGCCGCCCTGCCCGATTCCACGCTCGCCCGCGTCACCATCGGACCCGGCGCGGGTGAGCACCGGGATCTGACCCGGCAGCAGATGATCGTTGCCGCCACCCGCGCGGGGCGAAGGCTCGACTCCCTTACCCCGAAGGACCGGCGCGAGTTTCTCGATATCCTGGTGGACCAGGCCGTGCTCGTGGCCCGGGTCGAACGCGAGCCCAGGCACTGGGAGCGCCGCGACAGCAGCGACTACCAGCAACTGCGCGACCGGCTCGTCCTGCGGGCGGCGCTCGACTCGGCGATGACCGTGGCCAGCGCCGAGCGGGCCGCGCGCGGCGACACGGCGCTCGCTCCGCAGGCGCTCGGCGTCCTGCTGCGCGACCAGGAGGTCGTGAAGCTCGCGCCGCGGTGGAACGAGGCGGGCCTGAAGGAGGCGCTCGCGATCTTCGACACGCTGCCCCGCCCGGACTCCCGCATGTCCATCCTCGAGCAGATGCGCGTCGCCGGCGTCAATCCGACGGTTCCGGACGCCGACGCCGGGGTGGAGCTCGCGCGCACGCCGCTCGGCAGCTACACGCTCGGCGAGCTGATGCGCGACTTCGCGCGCCTGAATCCGATGTATCGCCCGCGCGTGGGCACGGTCGAGAACGTGAAGGAGTTGATCGGCAACGCGCTGTTCGAGCACGCGCTGCGCAAGGCCGCCGAGGACCAGGGCCTCGAACACCTGCCGCGGATCGCGGCCGCGCTGGCCGAGCGCGCGGAGTACCTCGACGTCTCGCGCTTCGTGGCGCGCGAGGTGTACGCGAGGATCGCCATGGACTCGCTGAGCCTGCGGCGCTACTTCGAAGCGCACCGGTCCGCGTTCGACACCGACGAGCGCGCACGCGTCGTGAGCGTGACCTCGCCGGACCGCGACGCGGCCGCGGCGATGGCGAGACGGCTCGCGATCCCGTTCGAGGCCGAGTCGCTGGCGGCGCAGAGCGAGCGCGCGGGTACGCCCTACGCGACGGTGCTTTCACGAAACAGCGACAGCACCCTGTTCGCACGGCTCGTGCGCGGCGGCGTCGGGTTCGTCGCCGGACCCGATTCGACGACGCAGGGCTGGCGGACGATGCGGGTGATGGCGCTCGAGCCCCGGCAGCCCCGGACGTTCGAGCAGGCCGAGCCGATGGTGAAGCAGCAGCGCTACGACTCGGAAGGCGAACGGCTCATGCGCGAACTGCTCGACAGCCTGCGCCGGCAGGCGCGCGTCGTCGTGAACGAACCCGCGCTGGCGAAGCCGCTGACCGCCGTGGACGAGGGAGGTGGACGATGAGCGCGCGCCCGCTCCTGCGACTGCTGGCCGCCGCGGGGGCGCTGGCCTGCCTTGCGGCCGGTCCGCGGCACGCCGCCGCCGTGGATTTCCCGGGGCTCACCCTCGAGTGCCGGCCGGCCTCCATCGCCGCGAACGAGGAAGGTTACTGGCGCTTCGCGCTGGTGCTGCGCAATGGCACCGGCCTTGGCGTCTATGGCGACAGCATGGAGGTCGTGATCCAACCCCAGGACTCGACCGCGGAGCCGCTTCATCGGCGGCTGCTCGTGCCCAGCGGCGCCGACGCCCTGAGCGACGGCGACTCGCTCGAGACCGAAGTGCTGCTGAACGCGACCACGTCGCGGGCACGGCTCGAGGTCGTGTTCCACTTCCATGCGGGCACCGGCGAGACCGGCGTCGCGCGCGGCTCGCTGCTGGCGGTGGGCAGCGAGCTCGAGGACCTGCACCCGTCGCAGGTGGTGCGCGTCGCCGGGCTGGACGTGGAGCTGCGCCGGTTCCCGGCCGACGAGGCGCAGGCCGGTGGCGGCGCCGTCCTGCTGCTGCCGGGCGAGGCACGTCGTCCCGAGAGCCTGCTCGCGCCGGCCGCGAGGCTCGCCGGACAGGGCGTCGCGGTGCTGATCGCGGGCCTGCCGCGCGGCGGCGGCGACTTCGCCGGGCCCGCTTCGCGCGCGGCGGCCTTCGCCGCATTGGACACGCTGCTGAACATGCCCGGCGTCGCGGCGAACCGGGTCGGCGTGTGGGGCCTTTCGCAGGGCGCGACGCTCGCGCTCGAGCTGGCGCTCGCGCGGCCCGGCGCCTTCCGCGCCGTGGCGTCACAGTCCGGCAGCTACGACCTGTGGGCGACCTGGCGCGCGGCGCTGCCCGACGCGAAGGACGCCATCGTGGCGGCCGCGGGTCGGGACAGCGCCGGGTGGCGCGATCGCTCCCCGCTGAAGCAGGCCGCTGCGTTCAAGCCGGCGCTGATCGTCGTGCACGGCGAGCTGGATCCGGTGTACCCCGTCGGTCCCGCGCAGGCGTTCGCCGATGCCGTCCGGGCGGCCGGCGGAGACGTCACCGAAAAGATCCTGCCCCGGAGGGGGCACACGGTGCCGTACATCGAGGCTGCGCGCTTCCTGCTGCAGCGACTGGGGCCGTAGCCCGGGCTGGCGCTGCGGCGAACCTCGCCTTCACGGGGCTCCGAAACGACACGCGCGGAGCGGCCGCGCCGCCGAGTTGACGCGGCCCAAACGTCGGCGCGCCCTGGCAGTCTTGACCCTGTCGGCGGTGCCTCACTAGAATTGCGCCCGCCTTTCACGCCACACCGCCCGTCGCTCCCCCCTTCCTCCTTTCCCTCCGAGGACCGATGCGCCCGACCGTACTTTCACGGGGCCTCTCGTCACTGCTGGCCCTGACGCTCGCCGCCTGCTTCGCACCCTCCGCCCGGGCGGCCGCCGAGCCAAAGACGATCGAGTACATCGACGGCGTGCCCGACACGGGCCAGTTCCTGCCCAACTCCGCGATTCTCGCCCGTGTGGCCAACCGCAAGATCAGCGTGTTCTCGTTCCGGGACTTCTATTTTCTGTCGAACCCCGAGATCCGGCCCGCCGGCGACAGCCTCGGGCGCGCCGAGTTCCTGACGAACATGATCCGCAAGGAAGTGCTCGGGCTCACCGCGCTTTCGTCGGGCATTCCGCTCAACTTCGAGGATCGTTCGCAGTTGCGCGAGGAGCGCACGACGCTGCTCTCGAACCGGCTCTTCGAACTGAACGTGCTCAACCTGCCGCCGGTGCCCGAGGACTCGCTGCGAAAGATCTACGCGTACGAGGGGTACGAGCAGCGCCTGCGGGTCATCCATTTCACCGACCGCGCGCTCGCGGAGGCCAGCCGCAAGGCGTTGATGCGCGACACGTCGGCGTGGGTCGCGACGTCCCTGCGCTACAACCCTCCGTCCCTGCAGCAGGGCTTCGGCGAGATCGGCTGGGTGAAGTTCGAGAACGTGCCGATCGCGATCGCACTCCAGCTCTGGAGGGTCGCGCCCGGCGGGTTTTCGCCGGTTCTCCCCGCGCCCGCCGGCTACCAGGTCTTTCAGGTTCTGGAACGCCGTACGCGCCCGCAGGCCGAGTTCCGGATCATGCGTCCGGCGATCGAGGGGCTGGTGCGCGAATATGCCATGGAACTGCGCCGCACCGCCCTGATGGACGAGGCCAAGAAGGGCATGCATGTCCGTTACGACACGACCAACGCCGCGTGGGCCTCGAAGCTCTTCTCGCAGGCGGTCACGATCGGACGCGAGGCGGCGGGCCAGACCGTGCATATCGACGAAAACGTGCCGGAGTTCTCGCCTGCGGACACGGCCCGGACGATCAGCGAGTGGGATGGCGGGCGGATCTCGCTCGGGGAGCTCACCCACGCCTACTCCGACATTCCCGTGGTTCTGCGCCCGGTCATCAATACGCCCGAGCTGCTGATGGGCTACGCCGACGCGATCATGCTGGCGCCACGCATGCTGGAGCTCGCGATCGCCCGGGGACTCGAAAAGGACTCGGTCTTCCTCGCGAAGGTCGAGCGCAAGCGCGAGCAGATCCTGGTCGGCAAGATGGTCGAGGACTCGGTCTTCTCCCGCATCTACGTGACCCGGCAGGAACGGCTCGACTACTACCAGAAGAACCGGAACGGGTTCCTGACGTTCCCGTCGGTGGATTACGCGGTCATCGTGCGCAGCTCGAAGGCGGGCGCCGACTCGGTGGCCGCCCGGCTCGTGGCGGGTGAGACGGCCGCGGCGATCCTGCATGCCGACAGCCTGGAGAAGAACTTCCGTACCGGCACACGGCACGCGACGACCGCGGAGCACGTGCCGTACAGCAAGGTGCTGTTCGAGGAGATGCGCCCCGGCGATCATCGCGTGCTCGGGCCGGACCGCCAGGGGGACTGGGCCTGCGTCGTGCTGTTGAACTTCGACCCCGGCCGGCAGATGCCGTACAAGGAGGTCGAGACCCTCGTGGACGAATCGGTGCGGAACATCAAGGGCGAGCAAGCGCTGAATGCGTTCGTGGACCGCCTCAAGCATCGCTACCCGATCGAGGCGCACTACGACCTGCTGATGAAGGTGAAGCTCGTCACCCCGCGCGACGGCGAGTCCGAGGCCAACTAGCCGCCGCGGGCTCCCGCGGCAATCTCTTTCGGCAGGCGGCGCGCCTCCGGCGTCAGCGCGGACGCCAGGCGGGAATCCGGCCGCCGCAGCGATCGGCGACGGCGCCGCGGGTGAACCAGCGTTCACCCGACCGCACGACGATCTTCTCCCCGGATCGGTACTGCACGGTCGCGCTGTGCCACTCGATGCAGACCGGCCGTTCGCAACCCGGCAGTCGGGGACGCCGCGCGCCGAGCAGAATCCGGCCGAGGACATAACGCGTGCCCGCCCGGACCGGCCCCGCGTGTCCCATGGGCATGGCATAGATGCAGCGGAACCGGCCGCTCTCCGCCGAATGGTCGTACAGCGCCGTGCCGATGCCGCGCGTGGGCCAGGGTTGGGGTCCGGGCAGAGTCTCGTCGGGACCGAACTGAACCACCATTCCGCCGGTGTTGGCGCCGCCATGTTCCATCGCCCAGAAGTCGCCCAGGGTGTCGCCCGGCTGCGCATACACGTAGAACTCGGCCGCGACACCGTAGAAGGTGGACTCGTCGGTGGCGGGCTCGAAACAAAGGTAGAGCGTGTCGCGATGCGCCGAATCGCCGCAGGCCGGCCGAAGCGTCGTCACCGCCCCGGGCTCCCCCCAGGGCGCGCGCGCGGACAGGAAGATCCGGTTCTGCCGCACCGCGGTGGGCCGCGTCGGCGGGCGCTGCGCGGCTCCCGCGGCCGGGGCCAGCTGCGCGACCAGCACCACGAACAGGCAGCGGGCGACGGCTGGACCGAATCGGCGCGGACGGTGGCTCATCGGGTTCCTATCGGTAGAGGGACTTGATCTGGCCCCACGTGCGTGCGCGCGCAGGAACGATGCCGCATGCCGTGCCGGCTCCCCAGGTGGCCTGGTTGCCGAAGGCCGGCGAGGGCGTGACGAAGGCCGGAGGCGATCCGCCGGCCGCGCCCGGCAGACGCGTCACCTGGGCGGAGTTGAACACGAAGCACACCGGCGAGGTGCAGCCGGAGCACGTGGACGTGCCGACGAAGCGGATCGTCAGGATGCCGGCCAGGTAGGTCTCTCCTGCCGTCAGCGTGAAGGCATCCGCGCCTGCAACCCCCACTCCGAGGATCACGCGGAAATGGCGATCGTCCCCGCTCGGGCCCGGATAGATGAGGCTCTGAACCGTGGCCGAGCCGCTCTGGGACCAGGCGTCCACGCAGTTCTCGCTGCCGGCGGGCAGCCCCGCGACGAACTGGGCCGGCTCCGTGTAGCGACAGCCTCCGGGCTGCACCTGCCACCAGGGCGGAAGGGGGGTCGCGTCCGAGGCGAAATCGAGCACCACCGTCCAGCCCACGACATCGGTGATGTCGGCGCCGGGAACGAACGACAGCATGAGCCGACGCTCGCCTACCGCCGTCGCGCACAAGGCCGAGGGGTCCAGTGCGGCCGATCCGAAGGGCGCGCAGTCTCCCCAGCGGGCGGCGAGCTCGCCCTGCGCACGCACGGCGCCAGGCGTCGTGGTCGCCACGCAGGCGAGCAGGCAGGCGAGCCACAGGGTGGGGCCGGCAGGGAGGCCGAATTCGTAGGTGCGGTTCAGTCCTGTCCCCCCGATTCCTGCGATGCGCTCGACTCACCGGTGAGGATAGGAAACGACCTCGTGGTCCGCAACGCGAACGGCCGCCCGGGAGACGGGCGGCCGTTCGTGGAGACAGATCTGAATCGGGTCAGCGGTAGAGGTTCTTGACCGCTCCCCACGTGCGATTCTGGGTCGGCGTGCCATCCGGGCAGTTGGTCGGCGAGCCATTCCAGGTGACCCAGCGCGACCTGCCGGGAGCCTCGTTCACGACCCGATAGTCCCCCATGCCCGCGGGCTGCTGGAGGAAGCACTCGTTGAGCACGAGGCAGGCGGCCAGGTCGCAGCCGGCGCACGAGCCAACCCCGGTGGACTTGGTGCGCGAGATGTTGACCTTGGACACGAAGAGCTCGGATCCGTCCGCCGGGACGTTGATTTCGCTACCGGCCGGGATCGCCGCACCGCCGTTCAGCCGGACCGTGTTCGCCGCGTGGCCCTGAACGTTCGTACCCTGCTGCGCCGCGAACACCGACAGGAGGATGCTGCCCTGCCAGATGTCCAGGCACGAGCCGGCCAGCACGACCGGGTCGAAGGACATCGTGATGGCGTTCGGGCGGCACTGACCGGCATTGGTCTGCCACCAATCGGGCAGCGTACCGCTCTCGATGGTGACGTCCACGATCGCCGAGGTGGCCGTGAACTTGGACATGGCGGTCGGCACGATGACCGACGTGAAGAGCGCGAAGCCGGCGCCCGTGTTCGCGTTGCAGGCCCACGTCATGCTCGAGGCGCCCGAACCGCCGGAAGCCGGAGAGCAGTCGTTCCAGTACAGCCCGAGTCCGCTCTGTGCCATCGCCGTGGACGCACTCAGGGCGAGCACCGCCACCACAAGAGTAATCAGTTTCTTCATCGGTTCCTCCGGTTTGAATCGGGCAGAAGCGTGTCGAACTTTCGAAGTCAGGCGGCGCGAAAACCAGTCCGGCCCCGGGGAGGTCGGATCGAGTATCGGGGTGGCACTCGCGCGGTGTGGACCGTTCACGCCCGACAGGCGTGCGCGGAAAAGCAGGAACGTACCGATGGCGAGTGACGGTCGGCGAACAGCGCTGGAAAACCGCGTTGGCCGTTCGGCGTGAGACCTCCAGTCCCTCCAAGGAGTGGAACACCGGTCATCAGCATCGAGTCGAAGGCGACACCTCTGGGGCGTGGCCGCCTCCGCTTCCCTGACAGCAAGCGGCGGCAGTATAGGAAAGCCCACGCCGCCGAGCAACAGCCGTTGCACCGCCGCCCCCCGCTCACCCCTGCTGGCGTCGGCAGGCAGGGGTGGAACCTTGACCCGCATTCCACGGGTGGAAGCGGGCCGGTCCCCCAATGGCGAACGGCCACCCTCTCTGCCGGGAGGGTGGCCGTTCGTGTTCTGAAGTGCCGTGACTAGCGGTAGAGACCCTTGACCGCGCCCCACGTGCGGTTCCTGGTGGGCGTTGCCCCCTGGCACTGGACGGGGCTGCTGTTCAGCGCGACCACCGCGTTGACCGGCGTCGTCACCCGATAGACCGGGAAGCCCGCGGGCTGCTGGAGGTAGCACTCCTGAAGCGTGAGGCAGACTCCGACGTTGCATCCCGCGCACGAGCCGGCGCCGGTGCTCTTGGTGTGGCTGATGTTCAGCCGGGAAACGTTCAGCTCGGTGGTGCCGTCAGCCACCAGCGAGATTTCCGAGCCGGCCGGAATCGCGGCACCGCCGTTGAAGCGGACCGTGTTCGGCCCGTGCAGGAACTGCTGGGCCTGGAACACCGAAAGGTTGATCGAACCCTGCCAGATGTCCCCGCAGGCCGTGGCGAGGAGCGACGGGTCGAAGGACATGGTGACGGCGTTGGCTCGGCACTGACCCGGCGCGGTCAGCCACCAGTCCGGAAGCGCCGCGGCATCCACGGTCGCGTCCACGATCGCCGACGTCGCGGTGAACATCGGCATGTTCTCGGGGATCACCACCGACGCGAATAGCACCTCCGAGCCGGTGTTCACGTCGCACGCGAAGGTGGCGGAAGACGTCCCGCCGTCCAGCGTGCAGCCATTGAAGTGCAGGTAGAGCCCGCCTGCCGCTGACGCGAGCGACGCTCCGAGCGCGAGCATGGCGAGGGTGAGGATCGCGGTCTTCTTCATTGCTTCCTCCGGTAGTCCCGACTGGGGGGTGAGGTGGCATGGCTGTGCAATTCAAGGTGCGGGATCGGATTGCCAACCTGACTTCGGACCCGGAGAGGTCTTGCGGAAGCAGCTTCCGACGGCCTGGACTCCTCTCGGGATGCAGGCCGGGTGCTGCCCGTGCGGACTCGGGGGCGTCCGGCCAGATGGGAACGGCCACCTCTTGCGAGGTGGCCGTCCCTGAGCTGCGGTGAAGCTTAGCGGTACAGGTTCTTGACCGCGCCCCACGTGCGGTTCTGCGCGGGGGTCGGCAGCGGGCACTGCGCGACGCCGCCCTGCCACGTCACGAAGTTGCTGCCCGGGGTCGCCGCGTTGGTGACGCGGTAGTCACCCATGCCCGCGGGCTGCTGCAGGAAGCACTCGTTCAGCACGAGGCACGCGCCCAGGTTGCAGCCGGCACAGCTGCCCGTGCCGGTGGACTTGGTGCGCGAGATGTTGACCTTGGAAACGAGCAGCTCGGTGCCGTCGGCATTGACGGTGATTTCGCTGCCGGCCGGAATCGCGGCGCCGCCGTTCAGACGGACCTTGTTCGGACCGTTCGTGCCCTGCTGGGCGGCGAACACCGACAGGAGGATGCCGTCCGCCCAGATGTTCGGGCACGAAAGCGCCAGCACCACCGGGTCGAACGACATCGTGACGGCGTTCGGACGGCACTGGCCGGCATTCGTCAGCCACCAGTCGGGCAGCGTCGGGGCGTCAACAGCGACATCCACGATCGCCGACGTCGCGGTGAACTTCGGCATGGTCGTCGGAACGGCGACCGAGGTGTAGAGCGCGAAGCCGGCGCCCGTGTTCGAGTTGCAGGCGAACGTCTTCTGCTGGACGCCGGCACCGCCCGACGCCGCCGAGCAGTCATCCCAGTTGAGGTACAGGCCGCTCGCCATGGAGGCCGAGGCGCCGATGACCATCAGGGTGGCCGCGAGGGTAAGAATCTTCTTCATGAGCTCCTCCGGTTGGAACAGATGGGGGTTAGAGGGGGACGATGTCTACCTTGAAGCAGTACCGATTCTGACCACCACACAGCTCCCGGAGGGGCAGCTCTTCCATATCACACAGAGTAGCTAGCCCCGGGGGGATGTCTGGCGAGTTGCGACTACGGGCAATACGTGGTCGAGCTGGTGTTCGAGCCGCCCGCGAAGTACGTGGCGCCCCACGTGGACAGGTCCACCAGATCCACGCCACCGGCGTTGTTGTAGTCGGCGCGATCCGGATTGCCAGCGCCGAAGTAGTCCGCCGCCCAGAGCGCCAGGTCGGCGAGCGTCACACCGTCGACGCCGTTCAGGTCGTAGCTACCGACGTTGAGCGTTCCGAGCAGCACGCCGTCGGCGTAAATCTTGGCAGCACCCGCCGCATGCGCAGCACCCGTCGGGCTCTTGCCGCCGCCCATCACGACGAACGTCGCGACGCCGAGGGCGTCCGTCAGCGAGCTGACACCGTGCGTGCCGCAGTTGGCGACGACACCGGCATACAGCTGGCTGGTCGCATCACCGATACGGGTGTCGCTGACATTGCCGGTGAAATCCAGCACGACCGACGAGTTCGCGATCGGATTCGCCGCGAGGTCACGCACGGTGATCGTCACGAGCGAGGACTGCGCGCCCGCATCCGCCACGCCGGCATTCGCGCCGACCAGGTTGATGCGCGCCGGAATCGTCGAATTCGCGGGGCTCGGCACGCCGGCGAACGCGACCGCGGCGCCGAAGACCACGCCGCACGCCGCGAGCACCGCGGCCTTGCGAACCAAACCAGTCATTGTTGCACCTCCCATAGATGGTGAATCGCTGATGCAGAGTTCCAGGCAAGGCTCAGTTGCGCGCAATCAGGTCTGGCTGCGAGCCACCTCCTTTCGAACTCTTGATCAATGAACAAGATGTCGAGTTCGAAGCATCTCGGGCGAGCTTATCTGCCGCGCTCACAAGAGTTTCCAAGACGGGAAAAGTCTAGGTTTCCTGTTCCCGCGGTGTCAAGAAAGTTTTTCGTGACCACCCGCCCGAATCGGGGCCCTTTGCCAGAGTGCTGGCGCCGGTCACCACCGGCGCGGCCCAACGAACCCCCCCCTGCGCTTACAAACGACTGTCGATACGCAACTTCGCTCCATCTGCTGGTGGGCGAAACAGGGCTCGAACCTGTGACCCCTTGCTTGTAAGGCAAGTGCTCTACCCGCTGAGCTATTCGCCCGAGGCCGATCCCCTTCCGCGCACCAGCAGGGAAGCAGGGATGAACACGCAGTACCCGGTCACCAGGAGCACCGGGGCCATGGTGATGGACCCCCGGGAGAGGCTCAGGTAACCCGCCACGAGCAGCGCCACCCCGACCGCCAGCAGCACCGTGTTCATGGGGCCCCACTGGAACCCCAGGTCCACCTCCGGCTGCGGCTTGCTTCGGAGCGACCTCGGCTTCGTGACGTTGGCCTTGGTGTTCACTTGCGTTCTCCCTGCGCCCTGGAGGCGAAAAAAAACAACGCCGACGACTTCGAACGATGCGAACTCGTCCGAGATCGTCGGCTGGTCTCCGAACCTGATCGAGGCCCGGGGCACTGGACGATCTCAGCGAAGATCGCGGGGTGTGCCGCCGCCTCCTGAGGGGCGCACCGTGTACTACCGGGCGCCCGCGGCGATGGTTCCCGGTTATTTGGCTGGTGGTCGAGGCTCGAGCGCACGGTTGAGGCTGCCCGAGCGCAGTCCTTCAAGGTCGAGCGAAACAAAGCGATATCCGGCGGCCCGAAGGCCCGCCACCAGTTCCGCCCGCACCTCCGGATCGAGAGCACGGGAGAGTTCCGGCAGTGGCAGCTCGAGCCGGGCGACGTCCCCGTGATGGCGCACGCGCAGCGCGGCGAAGCCCAGCGCCCGCACGACGTCCTCAGCCCGCTCGACGCGGGCCAGGATCTCGGGCGTGATGGCGGTGCCGTAGGGGATGCGCGAGGCGAGGCAGGGCGAAGCCGGCTTGTCGTGGCTCGCAAGGCCGAAATGTTCCGCCACCGCCCGTACGTCCGCCTTGTGAAAGCCGAGCTCGGCGAGCGGCGAGAGCACCCGTCGTTCCTCCGCCGCGCGGCGACCCGGCCGGTGGTCGGACGCGTCGTCGGCGATGGTCCCGTCGAGCACCGCGGCCGCGCCGAAGCGGCCCGCGACCTGCTCGAGCCGGCGGTACAGCTCGCTCTTGCAGTGATAGCAGCGGTCCGCGGGGTTGCTCGCGAAGTCCGGGTTCGAAAGTTCGCCCGTCGTCACGACCTCGACGGCGGCCCCGAATCCCGCCGCCTGAGCGAGCGCCAGCTCCAGCTCGCGCAGCGCGTAGGAATCGGAGCGCCCGACGACCGCCAGAACGCCGGCCCCGAGCTGTTCGTGCGCGACGCGCAGCACGACGCTCGAGTCCACCCCGCCGGAGTAGGCGACCACGACCCGCCCGAGCGAATGAATGCGCCGGCGGAGACGATCGAGTCTCTCGCGCCAGCCGAGGCCGGCGAGCGGATCGAGGCGCGGATCGCGAATCGAGAGGAGGACGGGCCCGTTCATCAGGGCGTGCATGCTAGTGGATTCCCGGGGATTCGGCATCCGGGGACGTGCAGGAGGTCCGCTCGGCGAGCCACCGACCATCCGATCGAGGGGCGTCTCCACCGTCGTCACGGCCCGCCCGCACCGCGCGGAGCGGGCAGCACGCGGTCCCGGACGCGTTCAGCGCGCCGAGTCGGCGGCGACCGCGGCCGCGCTGTCGGCCAGCGCGCGGCGCGACGCCATCAGCGCCTGCAGGGCGCGTGCCGCGGAGATGTTCGCGAGGTGCTGGGCGTACGTCTGGGCGAACATGTGCCGTCCGTCGCCGCGGGCGACGAAATAAAGGTCGCGCGACCCCGGCGTCGCGTACACCACGGCCTCGATGCTGCGGTAGCCGGGGTTGCAGACCGGTCCCGGCGGAAGTCCGTCGTGCAGATAGGTGTTGTAGTCCGAGTCCACCTTGAGGTCACGCAGCAGCAGCCGCGAACGCGGACCGCGGCCGAGGGCGTAGCCCACGGTCGGGTCCGCCTGCAGGCGCATGTCCTTCACGAGCCGGTTCAGGTAGACGCGGGCGATGTGCGGACGCTCGTCGTCCACCTGCGCCTCGGCCTCGACGATCGAAGCGAGGGTGAGCAACTCGGGCGGATCGAAGTCGAGCGGCAGCGAGTCGCAGCCGGCGGTGGCACGGCGCAGTCGTTCGCGGGTGCGCGCCACCATCGTGCGCAGCACCGATTCGACGGGCGTCCCCGGCAGCCATTCGTACGAGTCGGGGGCCAGCCAGCCCTCGAGCGAGGGACTCGTGACGCCCAGCGAGTCGAGCAGCGCCGGGTCGCGCGCGAGCGAGTCCAGCCGCGCCGGCGGCACTCCCAGCCGGGGGGCGAGCAGGGCGAAGGTCTGCGCCATGGTGAGGCCTTCCGGCAGGCGCACGAGGTCGAGGCCGTACATGCCCCGGTCGAGCGCGCGCAGCAGCGCCGGCACCGTGGTTCCCAGCCGGAACGCGTATTGCCCGGCCTTGATGCTGCGATCGAGGCGCATGAGCCGGGCGAGCACCAGGAAGCCGAACGGGCTGCGGATGACCCCGACGCGCTGCAGCTCGGCGGCGATCGTGCGCAGCGACTTGCCGCGCTCGATGATGACGATGCGCCGCTCGTTCGGCGGCCGGATTCCCGCCGGCAGGAACAGCTCGTACGCCGGCGCCAGCAGCGCCGCGAGCAGCAGGAGCCACGTCCAGCGACGCGGACGGAACGCCTGCGCCGGTCGTGGCCGCGGCGCGTTCATGGCCGCCCTCCGCCGCGCTGCCGATCCACCGCGAGCTTCTGAAGCCACGATTCGAGCAACGCGATCGCGGCGTCCTGGTCCACCCGGCCCTTGTTTCGCCGGCGTTCGCCGCGCTCGTGCATGCGGCGGCTGGCGAGCGCCGAGGTCAGCCGTTCGTCGTACGTCGCCACCGGCAGACCGGTCGCCTTCGCGAGCCCGTCGGCGAACTTCTCGGCGGCGATCGCGGCGGCGCCTCGTTCACCGGAGAGCAGCAGCGGCAGGCCCACCACGATCGAGTCGGCTTCGACCTCCCGCGCCGCGCCCGCGGCCTGGGCGATGGCGTCGGAGGCGCCGCCCACGACCAGAGTCCTCAGGCCGCCCGCCACGGTGCCGGTCGGATCGCACACGGCCAGCCCGATGCGGCGCTCTCCCCAGTCCACGGCGAGAATGCGGGGCAATCCTGCCCTCAGGCGTCGGCGGCGCGAGACTGCGGCTGCGGGCGATGCTTGACCAGCAGGCAGGTCGTGCCTCCGGGTCCGAAACGGAAGTCCACGGCGTCGCAGCACGAGCGCATGATGAAGATGCCGCGGCCCCGCATGTCGAACAGGTGTTCGGGCGCCGTGACGTCCGCGTTCAGGCTCGCCGGGTCGAAGCCGCCGCCCTGGTCGTGGACGCACACTTCGAGACGATCCGGATGGAGCGTGAACTCGACCTCGAAGGACTTCGTCGCGTCCTGCCGGTTGCCGTGCTGGATGGCGTTCGTGCCCGCCTCGATGACCGACATGCTGAACTGCGAGGTCGTGTCCTCGTCGAACTCCATGCGCTCGCACAGGGCGAGCGTCACCCGATCGAGGACCGCGAGCAACTCCAACCGGCTCGGCATCCGCAGACTGATGACGTCGGGGGTCGAGGGATCGGCCATGGGAGGGATCACGGGGTACGATTCTCGATGAACGCTCGCAGTCGCTCGAGCGCCCGGGCAAAGTCTTCCGGGAGAGGCGAATCGAAACGAAGCGGCCGGCCCGAGACAGGGTGCGTGAGCTCGAGCGTGGCCGCATGCAGAGCCTGCCGCCGGAGAACGCGCAGCAAGGCGTCCGCGAGGCTACGCTCCGACGGACGAAGGCTCAACGACTTTTTGACACGACCGCCGTACACGGGATCCCCGAGCACCGGGTGCCGGACCGCCGCCAGGTGGACCCGGATCTGGTGCGTCCGGCCGGTCTCGAGCCTCACCTCGAGCAGCGTGGCGAGCCCGAACCGCTCGAGCACCCGCCAGTGGGTGCGCGCGGGCCGCCCGCCCTGGCGGACCACCGCCATGCGCTTGCGGTCCCCGGGATCCCGGCCGATCGGCAGGTCGATTTCGCCATGGCTCGGGCCGGGGTCGCCCCAGACGATCGCGCGGTAGACGCGCGAGACCCTGCGTTCACGCAGGGCCTCGATCAGGGCCTGGTAGGCCTCCTCGGTCTTGGCGACGACGAGCAGGCCCGACGTGTCCTTGTCGAGCCGGTGCACGATTCCCGGACGGCCCTCGCCACCGACGCTCGCGATGGCCGGCGCGTGATGGAGCAGCGCGTGCACGAGCGTGCCGCTCTGGACCCCCGCCCCGGGGTGGACGACGAGCCCCGCCGGCTTGTCGAGCACGAGCAGCGCCTCGTCCTCGTGGACGATGGCGAGCGGAAGCGCCTCGGGCTCGAGCCGCGTGGCGCGGCGCGGCGGCACTTCGACCACGACGCGGTCGCCCGCCTTCAGCTTCAGCGACGGGCGCGCCGCGCGGTCGTTGACGTTCACCCGCCCGGCTTCGATCAGCGTCTGGACGCGATTACGGCTGAGTCCGATCCGCGCCTTCGCGAGCCAGCGGTCCACTCTCTCGCCCGCCGTCTCCGGAGGCACGGTCAGGTCGATCGTGCGATTCATGCCAGTCCGTCTCCGCGCCGCCTGCGGGCCTGTCTTCGGGGTGCTCCACCGCCGGATCGTGATCGTGATCGCGCGACCAGACGAGCGCGAACAACGCGACCCCGGTCGTGACCGCGACGTCGGCCAGGTTGAAGACCGGGAACTCGTGACCCCGCCAGGCGAGCAGGATGAAGTCCACGACTTCGCCGCTCGTCACACGATCGATGAGGTTGCCGACCGCGCCGCCCAGGATGAGCGCGAGCGAGACGTGCCGGGCCGCCGACAGTCTCGCGTGCCGAAGGAACAGGACGATCACCGCCACGGCGGCGATGATCGAAAACACGTAAAGCGGAAAGTTTCGCCCGGCCAGCAGGCCGAACGCGATGCCCGAGTTTCGGGTGTAGGTCAGCTGCACCAGTTCGCCCACGAGGCGCACCGGCGGCGCGGACGCCAGGTGCTCGGTCGCGAGCCGCTTCGTCCACTGGTCGAGGACGACCGCGAACGTCGCGATGCCGAGCAGCAGCGCGGGCGAGCGCTTCACTCGGCGCTCGGCGCGAGCCGGCCGGCGCGCTGCTCCTTCTCGAGCTTCTCCTGCTCCTCGAGCGAGCGTCGCGCCCAGGGCAGGGCCTCGAGCCGCGCCTTCGAGATGGGCAGACCGCTCGCCTCGCAGATGCCGTAGGTGCCGTTGTACACGCGGCGCAGGGCGTCGTCGATCTCGAGGAGCAGCCGTCCCTCCTTCGACGCGAGGTCGAAGGACTTTTCACGCTCCATCGAGTCCGTGCCCGCATCCGCCATGTGGGACGCGTAGCCCGAGAGTTCCCCCGACGAATCGCGCGGGTTGACCTTGAGGACGGTGCTCTCGAGATGCCCCAGCTCGCGCATGATTCGGGCACGCATCGCCAGCAGTTTTGCCTCGAAGTACCTGAGATCCTCCTCGCCGAGCCGCTCGTCTCCCTTCCTCGGAGAAGCGGCCTTAGGTCCCCGTGCCGCCGCCGGGCGCGGCGCCGCGACGACGGGCCGCGAAGGCACGTGGCGCGGGCGGGCCTGCGATTCCGGCGGCAGCACGCCGAGCGGGCGCACTTCGGCCGGCGTCCGGGTGGTCACCCTGGACTTGCCGGAAGCGGGTTTCGCGGCACGGGCCCGGGCCTCCGCGGTGGCGGGCACGAGTCGGGGGGGGCCCATGCGTACCGGCGCGGCCGGCGGCGCCGGCTTCACGGCCGGCTTCGCCGCGAGCTTCGCCGAAGCCCTGGCGAGAGGCTTCGCGGCAGGCTTTGCCGAAGGCTTCGCGGAGGCACTCGGAGCCGCTTTCGCGAGCGGCTTTCCGGCGCGCGCGGACTTGCCCTTCACCGGGCGGCTCGGCTTCGCCGCGCTCGTGCGTCCGGGCGAGGCCTTCGCTTTCGCGGCCGGCTTCTTCGCAGCCGGCTTCGACTTCGCGTGGCCTTTCGACTTCGCGGCAGGCTTCGACGTCTTCGCCGCCTTGCCGGCGATCCTCCTGCGCACGCTCGCCATCGTCATCACCTCCGGGTTGTGCAGCGCGGCCCCCCGCGCCGTGCCTTCAACAGTTCCCTGCCGCTTCGTCCAGCCGCCGCACGACCTCGGTCACGAGCCGGGTCAGGGTCGGCGCCGTGCGCCTCGCGACCGCCAGCACCGCGGCGATGTCCACCGGGTGCAGCGCGTCGGGCAGGCACGCGTCGGTGACCACGTTGAACGCCAGCACGCGCTGGCCCCCATGCACGGCCACCAGGTTCTCGGGCACGAGCGACATGCCCACCATGTCGGCCCCGATTCCGCGCAGGAACCGGTACTCGGCCGGGGTTTCGAGGTTGGGTCCCGCCACCGCCGCGAACACGCCACGTTGCAGCGGAAGCCTCTGTTCGAGCGCGACCTTCTCGGCCAGCGCGACCAGCGGCCGCGAGTAGGCCTCGCTCATGTCCGGGAAGCGCGGCCCCAGCTCGTCGTCGTTCGGGCCGATGAGCGGGTTCGCTCCCATCAGGTTGAGGTGATCGGTCGTCACCACGATGGTGCCCGCCGGCATGTCCGGGTTCATGCCTCCGCACGCGTTGGTCACGATCAGCGTGCGGCATCCGAGGGCGTTCAGCACCCGCACGGGGAACGTGACCTGCTGCATCGTGTAGCCCTCGTAGTAGTGCACGCGGCCCTTCATCACCGCCACGGGCCGTCCGGCGAGGCGTCCCAGGTGCAATTCGCCCGCATGGCTTTCGACGGTCGAACGCGGGAAGTGCGGGATGTCGCCGTACGGAATCGCGACCTCCAGGTCGAGCGCGCCCGCGAAATCCCCCAGGCCCGTTCCGAGGATGACGCCCACCTCGGGCTTCACCTTCGTCCGGCCCCGGATCCATTCCGCCGACTCGCGGATGCGGTTCAGCAGCTCACTCGCCATCGTGCTTCCCGATCTCTCCCCTCGCGCCCGGGAGCGCGGCGGCGAGCCGTTGTCCGGCTTCGCCCGTCTCCAGGCCCGTCACTTCGACCGTCTTCGCCCGCGAGGACAAGCCCCGCGTCACCTTCACCTGCCCGCGCTTCACGCCGAGCAGTCCGGCCAGCAGCTCCACCACCGCTTCGTTCGCGCGTCCACCTTCGGGCGGCGCGCTGACCGCGATCTTCCATTCCCCGCTCGCCAGCCTCCCGAGCAGCCCGTGCCGGCGCGCCCCGGGATGAACCCTCACGGCGATCCGAGCCGTGCTCATCCCATGCGCGCCGCGATTCCGTACAACGTCGGCACGATCCACGCCCGCAGGAACATCAGCGCGATCATGGCGATCAGCGGCGCCAGGTCGATGCCGCTCACCACGGTCGGGAACAACCGGCGGATGGGATTGCAGACGAAATCCGAGACTCGATCCAGCAGCAGGAGGATCGGGTTCGAAGGGTCGAGTCGAAACCACGACAGCACCGCGTTGAGCAGAATCACCAGCATCAGCGCGTCGAACACGAGTCCCGCCAGCCAGGCGACGGCACCCATCAGGTTTCCGAACACGAACACGTCACTTCTCCGATCGCGGCGCACGCCCGCCGAAGAGCGCGGTGCCGACACGCACGAACGTCGCGCCTTCCTCGATCGCGACCTCGTAATCGCCGCTCATACCCATGGACAGCTCCGGCAGCTTCCGCCCGAGGAGCCGCTCGCCCTGTTCGCGCAGCGCCCGCAGCTCCGCGAAAGCGGGCCGCGCGTCCCCGGGCCGCGCCACCGGCGCGCCCACCGTCATCAGTCCCCGCAGCTCGATTCCCTCCAGCGGGGCGATCCGTTCCAGCAGTTCCGGCAGCCCCGCGGGCGCCACGCCGAACTTGGAGCCTTCCCCGCTCACGTTCACTTCGACCAGCACCGGCATCACGCGACCCGCGGCGCGGGCGCGACGGGCCAGGGTTCCGGCCAGGCCCGCATCGTCCACCCCGTGGATCAGGTCGAAGCACTCGAGGGCCTTGCCGGCCTTGTTCCCCTGCAGATGGCCGATCATGTGCCACCTCGCCTGCGTGCGGCCCACGGCGCGCTGGTGCGACTCGGCCTCCTGGACCCGGTTCTCCCCCAGATCCAGGAGGCCCGACCGCACCGCCGCCGCCACGACCTCGGGAGACTGCGTCTTGACCACCCCGATCAGCGTCACGGCGCCGGGGGCGCGCCCGGAGCGTTGTTCAGCGTCCGCGATGCGCCCTCGAACGAGCGCGAAGCGCTCCGTCAGAGTGACCATGGATGCGTTCACGGGACGCGGGAGACTAGTGCGGAGCCTTGCGGGCGGCAAGCGGAAACATCGCCGTTCGGCACCCGGCTCGAGGAGGCGCGAGGGGCGCGCGAAACGCCGCGAGCCGCCCGATCGGGCGGCTCGTGGATACGGCGAGAGTGGTGGAGGCGGCGGGAATCGAACCCGCGTCCGAAAGTTCGTCTGCAGCGAGCACTACAAGCTTGTTCGGCGATTTGAGTCTCGCCCGCCTTGCTCCCACCGACGGGATCGCGGCGAGCCAGCCCGCTTGGTTCTCGTCCTCCGCGGCCGGGCGACCCCTTTGGACCAGCCTGCGTTTGTCTGGCGCCCGCTCCGGCCCCCACAGGCGGGGTCCGGGAAGGCGTCACTGCCTAATTAGGCAGCGAGAGCCATCTGCTCGTTGGCAGATGAATGTTCCCGTTCTTTTTGACGAGGTCACGGGTCCCCGGCTTGCGCTCGAAGCTTCAAAACTCCCGTCGAAGCCAATCGCCCCCACTCGAACCGCTCACCGGGCGCGGGGCGCGCGCCCGCGCTGATCAGAACGGAATGTCGTCGTCGTTCCCGCCGCCGCCGAAGTCGGCCATTTCGTCACCGCCCGGCACCGGCTGGCCCACGTCCTCGTGACGCTCGAAGCCACCGCCCGCCGCCGGCGCGCCGCCACCCGCACCCCCGCGCCCGCCGACGAAGCGGATGTCCCGCGCGACGATCTCGGTCGAGTAGCGCTTCTGGCCCTGCTGGTCCTGCCACTGGCGCGTGCGGAGCGATCCTTCGACGAAGATCTCGCGGCCCTTCGTGAGGTACTTCTTCACGTTGTCGGCCTGCTTGCCGAACACGACCACGCTGTGCCACTCCGTCTCGTCCTTCCAGCCGCCCTGCCCGTCCGGGCGGCGCTCGTTGGTCGCGAGCCGGAGGTTGGCGACGGTCGTCCCGCCCTGCGTGTGGCGAACCTCGGGGTCGCGCCCGAGATGCCCGAGCAGGAACACTTTGTTGACGCTCATGTGGAACTCCTTGGAGGAATACTGGGGGCGCCGCGGGGGCGCACCGGGGCGGGAATGAAGTAGGTGAAGAATAGGGCCTGCGGCGGCCGAACCCAAGGCCTCAGGCGCGGGCCCCCACGGCCCCCGAGGGCGAAGCCCGCCACGCCCGCCGCCGATTGACGCCCCATCCCACCGTCAGTATCCTGCCCGCCCGATTCGAATCAGCGGTTCGTTCGGGGCGTGGCGCAGCCCGGTAGCGCACCTGCTTTGGGAGCAGGGTGTCGGAGGTTCAAATCCTCTCGCCCCGACCAGCTTTCAACGGGGGCCGCCGGGACGGCCCCGACGTTGCCGGCCGAAGCAAGGCTTCGCAAGAACGCGGCAGGACGCGGATTTTCGTCGAGTACAAGCCGGCGACCGAGCCGGCGCAGCGGTCGCAGAAACGCGGCAGGACGCGGATTTTCGTCGAGTACAAGCCGGCGACCGAGCGGCGCGCGCAGTCGTATCGGGAGATACGTCGAGCACGCCGCGACCGAGCCGGCGCGGTAATCGGCGAAAAGCCGCGTCCTGCCAGCGCCTGTAGCTCAGTTGGATAGAGCATCGGATTTCTAATCCGACGGTCGGGGGTTCGATCCCCTCCAGGCGCGCCAATGTCGCGCCCGGCGCGGTGACCGGGTCAAAGTTGATGGTGGATGTAGCTCAGCTGGCAGAGCATCGGGTTGTGGTCCCGAGGGTCGTGGGTTCGAACCCCATCATCCACCCCATCTTTCTCCCGGGTCCGCGCGGCCCCGCGGTCGCGCGGCCGGCGCGGGACGTACGAGGGCCCGCATGACGAGACGCGCGAAGATCGTCTGCACGCTGGGCCCCGCGACCTCGCGCTACGAATCGGTTCTCGCGCTGGTGCGCGCGGGCATGGACGTGGCGCGCTTGAACTTCTCCCACGGCACGCACGAGGAGCACGCGCGGCTCTACGCGCACGTGCGCCGCGCCTCGGACGAAACCGGCCACGCCGTCGGCGTGCTCGCCGATCTGCAGGGCCCCAAGATCCGGCTCGGAGCCTTCGCGGGCGGTTCGGCCGAGCTCGTGAACGGCGCCTCCTTCACGCTCACGACCGAAGACGTCACCGGCGACGCGACGCGCGCCTCCACGACCTACGCCGCCCTGCCCGCCGACGTGAAGCCGGGCGACACGCTGCTGATCGACGACGGCAGGGTGAAGCTGCGGGTCGAATCGAGCGACGGCACGCGCGTGCGCTGCCGGGTGATCGAGGGCGGGACGATTTCGGACCACAAGGGCCTCAACCTGCCCGGCGTGCAGGTGAGCGCCCCGAGCGTGAGCGAGCGGGACCGCGAGGACCTGCGTTTCGCCATGGGCCTGCGCGTGGACCTGGTGGCGCTGTCGTTCGTGCGCCGGCCGGAGGACATCCGGGACGTGCACGCGGTCATGGACGAGTTCGGCGACCGGCTTCCGGTGATCGCCAAGATCGAGAAGCCCGAGGCGGTGGCGGGCCTGAGCGCGATCGTGCGCGCGTTCGACGGCCTGATGGTGGCGCGCGGCGATCTGGGCGTCGAGATCCCGCTCGAACAGGTGCCGTTCGTGCAGAAGCGCGCGGTGCAACTGGCGCGCGAGTTTTCCCGGCCGGTCATCGTCGCGACACAGATGCTCGATTCCATGATCGCGCACCCGAGGCCGACACGGGCCGAGGCCTCCGACGTCGCGAACGCGGTGCTCGACGGTGCCGACGCGTTGATGCTGTCGGGCGAGACGAGCATCGGCCAGTGGCCGGTCGAATCGGTTTCGACGATGGCCCGGATCATCGAGGAGGCCGAGCGCCCCGACGACTTCCGGCTGCCGCCGCTGGCCGGGCTCGACGATTCCGTGCCGCACGCGATCGCCGCGGCGGCGGTGCGGATCGCCGAGAGCACCGGAGCGACGGCGCTCGCCGCCTTCACGACCTCGGGCGCGTCGGCTCGACTGCTCGCGGCGCACCGCTGCTCCATACCGCTCCTCGCGTTCACGTCCGACACGGCGGTGCGAAGCCGCCTGGCACTGCAGTGGGGCATCGAGACCTTCGTGGCCCCGCACATGCACGACACGGACGAAATGGTGCGCGGCGTCGAACGCTCGCTGCTCGAGCTGCAGCGCGTGGCGGCGGGCGACGCGATCGTCATCGTCGCCGGGACTCCGCCGGGGGCCGTGGGCTCGACCAACACGATTCGCGTCCACCGCGTCGGCGGGGCCTAGGTTCTGGCTGAGGACGCCCCGAGGCGTTCTCAGACAGAGCCCAGGCACGCGCGTCGTGGGCGATGGTCGCGCCAGGCGGGGCGGAAGGCCTTACAACCGCGCGGCGAGGGCGCGGATGGCGCGGGCCCGATGCGAGTCGACGTTCTTCTCGGCGGCGCCGAGCTGCGCGAGCGTGCGACCGTCGGGCAGGACGAACACCGGGTCGTAGCCGAAGCCGTTCGTGCCGGCCGGTTCGCGGCCGATGCGGCCTTCGAGCACTCCGGTCGCCACGATCTCGCGGCCGTCCGGAAAGCACGCGACGCAGGTGGTGCGAAAGCGCGCCGCACGGCCCGCCTCGGGCACCGCGCCGAGCTCATGCAACAGCTTCGCGACGTTGTCCGTGGAGCGGGCCTTCGGGCCGGCGTAGCGCGCCGCGCGCGCGCCGGGGGCGCCTCCGAGCGCGTCCACCTCGAGCCCGGTGTCGTCCGCGATCGCCGGCAGCCCGGTCAGGGCCATCGCCGCACGCGCCTTGAGACGGGCGTTCTCGAGCAGCGTCTCACCCGTTTCCTCGGGCGATGCCGCTCCCGGCCAGTCGGCGAGCGGGACGATCTCGATTTCCGGACGCGCGAGCAACGCGGTCATCTCGCGGGCCTTTTCCGGGTTGAACGTCGCGAGCACGAACCTCACTTCGGCCCCTCCGGCAGCAGTCCCGATCCTCCGAGCAGCCGGCGCTGGTGGGCCGCGATGCGGCGGACGCCGCCGCGGGCGAGCCGCAGCAGCGCCCGAAGATCGTCGTCGCCGAACGTCGTGCCTTCGCCCGTGCCCTGCAGCTCGATGAAGCGGCCGGCGCCGGTCATCACGACGTTCATGTCCACTTCGGCGGCGGAGTCCTCGACGTAATCGAGGTCCAGGCACGGCACGCCCTTCACCAGACCGACCGAGATCGCGCACACGGTGTCGCGCAGCGGCGCGCGCGCCAGCGCGCCCTGGTTCGACAGCTTCACGAACGCGTCGTGCAGCGCGACGAGGGCGCCGTTGATCGCCGCCGTGCGCGTCCCGCCGTCGGCCTCGAGCACGTCGCAGTCGAGCGTGATCGTGCGCTCGCCGAACGCCGTGAGATCGGTGACCGCCCGCAGCGAGCGGCCGATGAGCCGCTGGATCTCCTGCGCGCGGCCGCCGGTCTGGCTGGTGCGCGGCGTCCGCGTCCCGGTCGCGCGCGGCAGCATGCCGTACTCGGCCGTGACCCAGCCCTTGCCGGAGTTGCGCAGCCAGCCGGGCACGCGGTCCTCGACGCTGGCGCTGCACATCACGCGCGTTCGTCCCATGTGCACCACCGCCGAGCCTTCGGCGTGCGACATGACACCGCGCTCGATGCGGAACGGCCGGGCGGCACGCGGCGCGCGACCGTCGTGGCGGGCGAACGGCGCTTCGGCGGACGGCGCGGCCTCGCGCTCGCGGATCGCTTTCGGCTTGTGGGTCACGACTCGGAACCTCCGGTGGGCGGCGGCGCGTCGTGCACCCGCTCGAACCAGGGCAGATCGGTCTGGTCCACGACCGTGACGTTCGGGAGCGGACGGCCGAGGAACGACTGCGCGACCTTGGCGAAGCTGCGGCGCCGCGGTTCGTCGCTGAGGAAGAAGTGGTGCTGCGCCCCGCGCGCGCCCGCGTCGGGCGCGAGCTGGCCGCGCTCGGCGAGCAGATGCGCGGTCGCGCGCGCCGCCTCGGCGCCCGAGTCCACGAGCGTGACCGCGGGGCCCATCAGTTCGTGCAGCAGCGTCGCGAGCAGCGGGTAGTGCGTGCAGCCGAGGATCAGGCTCTCGAGGTTCGCCGCCCTCAGCTCCGCGAGGTACTCCTCGGCCACCGCGCGCGTGACCTTGTGCTGGAGCCAGCCCTCCTCGACGAGCGGTACGAACAGCGGGCAGGCGCGCGAGAGGACGTTCGCCGCGGGCGCGATCCGGTGAATCGCCTCGGGGTACGCGTGACTGCCGACCGTGGCGAGCGTGCCGACCACGCCGATGAGCCCGTGCGGGCTCGCCGCGACCGCGGCCTTCGCGGCCGGATCGATCACGCCGACGATCGGCAGGTCGAAGCGGGAGCGCAGCGCTTCGAGCGCGTGGCTCGACGCCGTGTTGCAGGCCACCACCAGGCATTTCACGTTCTGCCGGACGAGGAACGACGCGATCTCGAGGCTGAAGCGGGTGACGGTCGCCTTCGACTTGTTGCCGTACGGCAGGCGCGCGGTATCACCGAAGTAGACGACCGCTTCGTGCGGGAGCTGGCGGAACAGCTCGCGTACCGCGGTCAGGCCGCCGATGCCGGAATCGAACACCCCGATCGGGCGTGGGTCGTGCGTTGCGGGCATCTCGGTCCTTTCGGTTCAGTCGCCGTCGGCATCCACGCCGATCGGCCGGTCGAGCGGGATGTGACCGCCGAGCGTGACGAGCGGCGCTCCTCCGCACGTGAACAGGATCCGCCGGACCTCGGGCACGTTGTCGCCGATCGTCCGCACGATCGCGCCCACCGCCAGATCCTCGGCGGTCGAGCCGCCGCGGAAACCCTGCTGGAACGCGCGCGAAAGGTCCAGCGTGAGCTGGCCGCGCTCGTCGAGGTAGACGTGCAGGACCGAGGTCCCCGCCGGCAGCACGGCGACCCCGCGCCGCGTCGGACCCTGGTCGAGCGCCGCGACCAGCGCGGCGATGCGGGCGTGCAGGACCGGCTGTTCGGCGAGTTCGCGCGTCTCGGCCACCAGGCTGTCGCCGTCGGCGGAACCGAACCACAGCGTCACCGAGCGCATTCCGGTCTGCGTCGTGTCGGGCGCGGCCGCGGCGGCCGCGGCGGCCGCGGCGGCCGAGCGGCGGCGCACCTCCCGCCAGCCGACGAACACCAGCGCCGCGATCAGCACGAGCGCGCCGAACACGCGCCAGCGTCGCGGGCGGCGCACGGGACGCGCGCCGGGCTCGGCGGGACGGTCCGTCATCGCGGTTCGTCCGTGCGGTCAGTCATGGCGCTGGTAGGCGAACAGGCCCTCGGCGATCGCCGCGGCCAGATCGCGCAGCCCTTCGGGCGAGGTCACGCGCGCTCGGTCCTCGGGCGAGGTGAGCGTCGCGCACTCGAGCGTCAGTCCCGGCGCGTTGACCCCGAGCAGGGCCTCCGTCAGGCGCTCGCGCACCCGCGCGGGCCCGAGCCCGCGCTGCTCGAGCGCCGCCGTCACGGCTTCGCCGAGCGACCGGCTCTCGACGGCATGCTGCAGCGCCACGTCGCGCCAGGGCAGGAGCGACAGGGGCGAGAACGAGGACGTGCGTGCGTCCGGCGCCGGCCCGGCCGCCGAGGCCGGCGGGCACCAGGCCGTCGCCCCGCGCGCGCGCGCGCCCGCGTAACCGTCGAAGTGCAGCGAAAGCACGACGTCGGCGCGCGCACGGTTGGCGGTCTCGGCACGCACCTCCTGCGGCGGATCGTCGTCGCCGGTGCGCGTCAGCACGACACGCACGCCGCGCCGTTCGAGATCGCCCGAAAGCTGGCGCGCCAGCGCCAGCGCCAGGTCCTTCTCGACCGCGTTCCCGGCCTGCGCGCCGGGGTCGGCGCCGCCATGGCCGGGATCCAGCACGACGACCCGCAGCGGGCGCGGCCCTGGCGGGCCTTCGGGGGCGAAACGCTCACCTCCACCCGAGCGCGAGAACTCGATCGTCCAGCGCCCCCTTCCCGCGCTCGCGTCGAAGCCCGCCGCTTCGGGAGCGACCTCGACCTGGAACGTGACGCCTTCGGCGCCCGGCAGGCGGGTCACCGAGCGCACGAGCGATCCGGCCGGAAAGGAATCCGGCGGCGCCGCCGCGAAGGCGCCGGGGAGGCGGACCCGGAAGTGCCTTCGGCTGCGGCCGACGACGGCGGCCGCCTCGGGTTGTTCGCTGGCGAAGGTGATTCGCGTGAGTTCGCCCGCCACCGTGACCACCGGTGCGCCCACCCAGCCGCCGGGCGGCGTCGCGCGCACCCGCGCGGCGCCGGCGTCGTAGGCGAGCCGCACGCCGGTGGAGTCGCGCGGCAGCAGCGCCATGAGCGAGACCGGCACCTGCAGCTCTCCGCCGCGGGAGCGCACCGGCGCGTCGAGGCGCAGCGTGCGGTCGTCGAGAATCGCGATCGGCACGTCGGCGGTGAGCGTCAGCCGGTGCTCGGCCGTGCGGATGACGAGTTTGCGCACGTCGGCGCGCCAGTACTTGGTGCCGTCCACGAGGCGTGCGAGGTCGTTGGCGCCCACGTAGGGCGAGCCGTCGATCAGCCGGACCGGCGCGGAAGCCCCGGCCGGCGGGACCGCGGCCTGCACCGGCCGCGCGAGCGTCACGACCGCGGCCAGCACGGCCAGCACGCCCGCCGCCGACGCACACCTGACGCCCGCTGGCAGCGCGAGAGTCACCGGTCGCGCTCCGAGCCCCGCCTCGCGCGGTCGATCTCGCGTTTCGAGTCGCGCTCGGCGATGGCGGCGCGCTTGTCGAACGACTTCTTGCCCCGGGCGATCCCGAGCAGCAGCTTGGCCCGCCCCTTCGAGAAGTAGAGCCTGAGCGGCACGAGCGTGTGGCCCTTCTGCGCCACGGCCTTGTTCAGTTTCGCGATCTCGGCGCGATGGACCAGCAGCTTGCGCGTGCGCACGGGATCCACGTTCCAGCGATTGCCCTGCTCGTAGGGCGGAATGTGCATCTGCCGCACGAACACCTCGCCGTTGTCGATCGTCGCGTAGGCCTCGGCCAGGCTCGCCTTGCCCGCGCGCAGGCTCTTCACCTCGGTCCCGACCAGCACGAGGCCGGTCTCGAGCGTGTCGAGGATGAAATAGTCGTGGCTGGCGCGGCGGTTCTGCGCGATCAGGCGGTCGGGCGATTCGCGTTCGGAGGTCATGGCGCCGTCCTCGGCCGGCCGGCGGGCGATCCGGGCCGCGTCGCGCTCGGGTCCGGAGCGGCTTCATGCGGAGGGCCGCGGACCCTGCCCGGCCTCGAAGGCCGGCACCCGGGGGGTTTTTCGATGGTGCGGAAGGGGGGATTTGAACCCCCACACCCTTGCGGGCGCTAGAACCTGAATCTAGTGCGTCTGCCAGTTCCGCCACTTCCGCACTCAATCGGGGCGCGCATAGTAGGCAGGGCATTTGCGGGCGTCAACCTTGACGCCTCCGTCGGGCTCCTCCGCGGCCGCGGCGTCGAAACACGTCCGGCCGAGACGCCGCGGGCTGACTCACGGCGGCTCGGTCCGGACGCGCGGCGGCCGCCCCGCCGCGTCGCCGCCGGCGGGGCGAAACCGGCCGGTCAGCGGAAGAACGACTTCACCCGTCCCCAGCTGGTGGCCTGCGCGGGCGTGCTCGTGCAGACGTTGGGCGCGCCGGGCGTGGGCGCGCAGAGCGTGCCCTGCGGCAGCAACGAGCCGGCGTACGGATTGAGGGAGTCGAAGAGCTGCCAGTCGCCGGTGTCGATCGCCCGCCCCGAAGCGCGGTCGGTCGCGGCTTCGTGACTCTTGAACGTGTAGGAGTCCACCAGGACCGTGTCGGGTCCCGCGACCTGCCAGAGCATCACCGCGTCTCCGCTGTTGCCGAGAGACAGTCCGAAAGCGGGGTGCCCCGTGGCCTTTTCCCAGTCCCAGCTCATCTTTCCGGTCACGAGCAGCACCGCCCCGGGCGCCAGCGTGCCCGTGAACGCGAAGCGCGGGATGGAATCGCCGTCGGTCAGGAAGAAGCCGGCGAGGTCCGCCGCCGCAGGGCCGGCGTTGGCGACCTCGATCCATTCGTCGTCGCGCGACGAAAACGCGCCGCTGCCGTCCCAGTCGCGCGCGGGCCCGGCCAGGATCTCGTTGAGCCGCACGCCCTGCGCCCGGGCCACCGGCGGCGCCTCGCAGAAGGTGGCGAACAGCGTGAGGACGAAGGCGAACGCGGGTCGAAGCAGGTGCACGGAAATCTCCTCGCGGGGGCGAAGCGCGGGAGCTTCGGCGCGCGGCCTGTCCGCGCGGTCCGGCCGCGCGGGGCGCGGCGTCCACGCCCCGCTTCGCACGCCGCGTGCCGGCGGCCCGCGGCCCGGCCAGGTGCGGCGCCGCAGCGCTTTGGGAGCGAGGTCGGGCACCGGGGGACGCGAACGCCGCCGTCGCGCGCGGCGACGGCGGCGTGAACCACGTGGCCGGTGGGCGGGCGACGGGCGATCGCGGCGTCAGCCGCGCACGTTCGCCGTCATGAAGTCGCCGATGCGGCGCAGGCCTTCCTCGAGCTTCGGGATCGAGTTCGCGTAGGAAAGGCGGATGAAGCCCTCTCCCTCCTCGCCGAATCCCGTGCCCGGCAGCGTCACGACCCCCGCCTCCTCGAGCAGTCGGTCGGCGATCTGCGCCGAGGTGAGCCCGGTGCCGGCGATGCGCGGGAACGCGTAAAACGCCCCGGCGGGCATCGGGCACGACACGCCGGGGATGGCGTTCAGGCCCTTCACGATGACGTCCCTGCGCCGGCGGAACTCGGCGATCATCGCCGCGACCTCGTCCCGCGGTCCGGCGAGCGCGGCGATGCCGGCGCGCTGGATGAACGACGCCACGCACGAGGTGGAGTTGTTCATCAGCGTCGCCATGTGCTTCGCCAGCGGTTCGGCCATGATGCCGAAGCCCAGGCGCCAGCCGGTCATGGCGTAGGTCTTCGAGAAACCGTCCACGGTCACGGTGCGCTCGAACATCCCCGGCAGCGACCCGAACGCGGTGAACTCGCCTTCGTAGACCATGTCGCCGTAGATGTCGTCGGCGAGGACCATCAGGTCGTGCTTCACCACGAGTTCGCGCACCGCGTGCAGCGTCGAGAGCGGCAGCACGCCGCCGGTGGGGTTGTGCGGTGAGTTCAGGATGATCGCGCGGGACCGGTCCGTGAGGCGCGCACGCAGCGCGTCGAGGTCGAGGTCGAAGCCGCGCTCGGGAAGCAGCGGGACGGGCACGACCCGTGCCTCGAGGAAGCTGGCGATCGAGGCGTAGTTCGGAAACGCCGGGGAGGGAATCAGGATCTCGTCGCCGGGCTCGAGCAGCGCCATCATCGCGAACAGCAGCACCTGCTTGGCGCCGGGCGTCACCACGACGTGCGCCGGCCCGCACGGCAGGCCGCGGCGCTTCGCCCAGGTCGCGGCGATCGCGGCGCGGAACTCGGGCAGCCCGGCGGCCGGCCCGTAGTGGGTCCAGCCTTCGTCGAGCGCGCGTGCGGCCGCGTCACGAATGAAGCGCGGGGTGTCGAAGTCCGGCTCCCCGATGCCCAGGTGCACGACGCTGCGGCCGCTGGCCTCGAGCGCCTTGCCGCGCGCCAGCATGTCGAACGAAGCGGCGGATCGGATGCGCTGCATGCGCTGCGCGAATCTCATCGGGGCCCTCCGTGCCGCGCTTCGAGTCGCGCGCGGCGTGTCCATTCGGCGGTCCAGCGCGGTGCGACGTCACGGCCGTCGCCTCCACTGATCGCGATCCCCAACCGTGCGCGTCCGCCGAGCGCGGGCGCGTCCAGCTCGCATCGCGTCCTCGTGCCCGCACCCGAGAGCGCGCGAAGCACCAGGCGATCCGCATCCGTTTCGAGGACGTAGGCGCGCTCACCGCGCCGCACCCGCCAGGCCGCATGCGCCACGGACAGCAGCATGTCCCCGGGCAGTGCGGCTTGGACGTTCACGACCGACACCCGCCGGACGACCGAGCGAAGCCAGGGCCGCCCGGCCCACCATTCGTGCCGCAGCGCGAGCCGGCCGCGCGGCGAAGCCGCGCGCCACTCGCACCACGTGCCCTGCCGCATGCCGACCGCGGCCGCCGCGGCCGCGGACGAACCGGGAACGCGGCGCCAGCCACGATGCTCCTCGAAACCGACGAAGACGTCGGCATGTTGGACGAGACTCCGGTGCACTTCAAGGAAGCCCCGGTAACCCGGAGCCCCCGGGGCGTAGCGCCACAGGGCGAACAGGCCGCGGGCCTCGTTGCGCCCTATTCCGCCGCGTGCGCTCGCCGCCAGCGCGCGCGACGGCCCGGTGCGACGGGGTTCGGCGAGCGACTGATAGCCGGAGGTGCCGGCGCGCACCAGAACGCGCAGCGCGAGCGGGCCCTCCGCGGCGTTCCACACGGACTCCGCGCGCCAGTTGCCGCGCGCATCCATCGCCAGTTCGTGTCCCGAGCCGGCGAAACCCACGCCGGCGCTCGCCTGCCGGCCGGCCGGCCCGCCCACGCCCGCGAAGGTGAAGGGGCCCGCGGACGCCCGCGCCGCGTGCAGGGTGCGCCGGGAGAATCTTCCGCTGAGCACGGCAAGGCGCTCGCCCGCCTCCCACGCGGCTCCCTCGCCGGCGCGGCCGCGCAGCGCCGCCAGCTCTCCGCGCTCCGGCGCGACCTCGCTCCAGACCTCGGCGGGCGCTCCCAGCAGCAGCCCGCGATTCCAGCGCGGCGCCAGCCGGCCTACGCGCAGCGTGCCGCGGGCGAGCGGCGCCTCGAGGCGTCCTCCGGCCAGCGCGTCGTCGCCTTCGCGAAGCGAACCGGCGGTGCCGCCGCCGCGGAATCGCAACCGCTGCGACCGGCGCGGAGCCGAGCGGACCGAACCGTTCGCCGCGTACGTCGTCTCGTAGACGCCGTCGGCCAGCGAGTCGGTGCGTTCCGCCTCGTAGTCGCCATCGCCCGCCTCCGGCGGAGGCGTGAACTCCTGCGCGCCCGCCGGCCGCGCGGCAGGCGTCCCGAGCAGCGCGAGCGCGAGGGCGATGGGCGCGGCGCTCCGGCGCATCGCCGCGCCGGCGGACGGGATCGCCCTCGGGTTCACGGCGACTCCCGGCCGGCGCTCCGCCGAACAGTCAGCGACACGGTCGCCGTCTCACCCAGCACCGGATGCCCCTCGATACGCGCGGCGAAGCGCAGCCGCCCGCGCGTTCCCGCGAGGCCCACCGAGGCGCGGGTTGGGGAGCTGCGCGCCTCCGCCCATACGTCGAGAGCGCCGGCCGCGAGCGAAACGCCGGCGGACTGCGCTCCGTCGGCTTCCGCCGAGGCGGCGTCGATCGCGATCCAGCCCGCGAGCGCGCCGCGCGCCAGGCTCGCGCCCAGCTCGAGCGGACGGGCGAGCGGCGGGGCCTCGCCCCGGGTCCACAACTGCGGCGCGCTCGCCCACAGGCGCGCACCGGTCGCGGGCGCGATCCACGCTCCACCGCCGGCCTCGAATCCCGCGCCGAGCGCCGCATCGCTGGTCAGCAGGCCGCCGCCCGCGCGATCCCTGCGCGACACGATCCGCAACGCGAAACCGAACTCCGGGGTCGCGGCGCCCGCGCAGGCCCCGGCGCACGTCCAGCCCAGCTCGCCGTCGCCGGTCTGTGAGAGTCCCGCCGCGAGGCGCAGCGTGCGAACGGGCACGAGCAGCGACAGCGAGCGCGTCTCCAGATCGGGCAGCGCGAACCAGCGTGTCGCCGCGGCCTCGAACGCCCACCGTTCATCGGGCGCGGGCAGCGCGCGTTCGAGCAGCGCGGCCGATCCGGACTGCACGCCCGCGGCGAGCGCCGGCGTGAAGTCCTGAGACCTCACGACCGGTGCGCCGGCGAGCGCACCGACCCACAGGAGAGCCGCGCACACCTCCCGGCGCGCCGGCGGGTGGCGCCTCCTCGCGGCGGGGCCGCACCGCCCGCTCACGGCCGGCTTCCCAGGACCCGCAGCGTTTCCTGGCGCGTGACCGCACGCGCGCCGTCGTGCGCCCGCATCACCGCGACGTACAGGCCGGGTGGCAGCTCGCCGAGCGCGACCCGGCGCGTGTCCGCCGCTCCGGACGCGACTTCGTCGAGCAGCCGGGCCGCACGCCGGCCGGCGAGGTCGTACAGCTCGATGGTCACGCGGCCGCGCGGCCAGGGCAGCGACCAGGTCAGCGCGAGTTCGCGCTCGTGCGCTCCGAGCCGCCGGGGCGAGAGCGTCAACCCGCCGCCTTCCGCGCCCGGGTCCCGCGGGAACGCGAGCGGCGTGCCACGAGTCTCCCGTGCGCTCGTCCACACGCCGGCGCGCTTCTCGAGCGGTGTGCCCGCGGGGACGCCGGCGGCCGAGTACGGCACACGGTCGGCCGGCAATCCGTCGCGCTCCCGCAGCACGACCTCGTCGGCCGTGCCGTCCCCGCCGTCGCTGTTGTTGAAGCTCGGCCATGGGCCGACCGCGAGCACGCGGGTGCTGTCGAGTCCGGGAAACGCCGCCAGGAGCGCCGTGCGGTCCTGCGCGAGCACCGCGAGGCTTTCGGCCGCGAGCTCGACCGCGGCGATCAGCGGAACACCGGCGCTCGAGCGGTCGGCGAGCGTGCAGCCGGTCAGCACGAGCGGCACGCCCGAGCGATTGCGCACCTCGACCCACTCGCCTTCCCCGGCGGCCGGGTGGAACTGGATCTCGGTCAGCTCGAGCGGCCCCGGCCCCACGCGGAGTGCGAGCGTGTCCGCGTTGCTGGCGGGCGCTTCGTCGAGCGCGAGCACGACGTGGGCGAACAGCGCGCGCCTTCCCGCGTCGCCCGCGGCGGCCGGGCGGACGACTTCGAGGGTTTCTCCGGCGCCGATTCCCGGCAGCGACGCTGCGAGCGATTCGGCGAGCGCGTCCCCGGCCAGCACGAGCAGCGCTTCGCCGGCCGCGAGCGGTGCTCGCCCCGGGTTCGCGACCCGCAGCGAGACCAGGAGCGCTTCGCCCGGGGCCGGCTGCCCGGGTCGCACCAGCAGCGTGCCGCGCACGATCGCGAGATCGCGCTGGCGCTGGTTGGGGCGTCCCGGCGAGGGCTCCGCCGGCCGGAAGTCGAGCGCGTTGGATCCGAAGTCGGCGTCGTCGGGCACACGGGCGAGCGAGCTGCCCGAGGGCGCGTCCGTGGCGGGCGCACCGCAGGCGTACTCGGCGAACTCGTGCGTGCCCCAGCCGACCGTTTCGCGGCCGCCATCCGGCCATTCGAGGCGGATGGCGTCGGGACCGTTCTGCAGATCGAGCGTCGCGATCCGGTCCGGCGCGGGCGAGACCAGCGCGCCGCCGACCACGAAGCGCCCGTGCGCCGGCACGCTGTCGCCGGCCGCGCCGGTCCAGCGGAGGGTCCAGCGGCCGGCGGCCGAGCCGTCGCCCGACTCCAGTCGCAGTCCCGCCAGCGCGCAGGCCGAGCCCGACGGGTTGAAGAACTCCACGTACTCGCGGCCACCGTCCTCGCCGGGAGCGTCGTAGTAAACCTCGGCGACGATCGCCCGTCCCGCCGGAGCGCAGACGGCCAGCGTCAGAGTCGCGGCCAGGTGCTGCAATACCATGAGGGTTTCGCCGCGGGGGCGTCGTGACTCGGGGGCCTGGGTGCGGCGCGAACACGCGCATCGCGGGCAAGCCACGTGCCGCGGCCGCGGCGCGGCGAGCCGTCCGACCCCGGCGCTCACGCACGTGGCGAAGAGCGGGCCTTCGGGCTAGGGCAGCCCGCGTCTCCTGCGCAGCGCCCATTCGGTCCCGAGCACCGCCACGAGCGCGGCGAAGAGCCACGGCGACTCCCACAGCCGCGTGCTCGCCGCGCGCCGGCGCGTGAGCGCGCGCGTCGAAAGCCCGCGCGCCCACGCGTCGGCGTGGCCGGCGTCGCCGGCCTTTCCGCCGCTCGCGCGCGCGATCGCGCCGAGGGTCGAGCTGTCCGGTTCGCTGCGCAGGGCTTCGAGACTCCAGCGGTCCACCGCGAAGGCCGTCGTCGCGCTTGCCCGCGTGCGGCCACCGCCCACGGCCTGCACGCTCACCTGCCAGCGGCCCGGCGGCAGCGCATCGAGCGACGCCGTGTAGCTGCCCGCTTCACCCGGCTCGAAGTCGAGAGACCGCGAGGCGCCGCGCCCGTCGCTCGCGGTGCCCGCGACCTGCGCGCCCGCCACCGGACGGAACGCCTCGTCCTGCAGCGACGCGAACAGCCGTACACGTTCGCCGTTGGCCGACAGCCAGCGCTCGGGGCGCACCCGCAGCGGCTCGCCCTGCACGGGCTCCGACAACCAGCGCACGGTCTTCCGCCACAATCGCCGGCCCCGTTCGCCCGCCAGCTCGTCGTTGCCCGCCAGCGACCAGCGCCAGAAGCCGGTGCCGTTGACGAGCAGCACCGGTCCACGGCCGGCGCGGCGCGCGAACACCAGCGGCGGGCCGCCGCCCTGCGCGCCGACGAGCACGCGATCTCCGCCGCCCGGCGAGAACGGCATCACGCCGGAAAGCGGCGCGGCCGCGCGCCAGGCGGCGTCCCCGCGCGCGGGATCGTCGTCCCAGGCGAGCAGCTCCTCGGCGGCCGGGCTCGGCTGCGGCCGCACCTCGAGCGTCGAAGCGCCCGTCCGGGGAAACTGCAATTCGGCGGCGAGCGCCCCGCGCGAATAGCGGACGAGACCCGGGGCTGGCCCGCCCAGCAGCAGCAAACCTCCGCCGCCGCGCACGAACGCCGCCAGCGCGCGATCGAACCCGTCGCTCACCTCGGCCGCGGCGAGCGCATCGAGGATCACGACCGCGCGCCCCCGCAAGTCGGCGGCCGACGGCGGGCCGCCCGCGTGTTCGAGCGATCGCCAGCCTCCGCGCTCGCGCACGCGCGTCTCGAGCGCCAGCGACGAATCGCCGAGCAGCGCGCGACGCAGGAACGTGAGATCCCAGTTGAGCTGGCCCGTCACGATCAGCACGCCGAGCCGGCCCGGCGCCACCTGCACCGCGGCTTCGCGCGAGTCGTTGAGCGCGCTCGCGTCGCCCGGCAGCGAATCCACGCGCGCCGTCCACACCGCGAGCCCGGGCCGCACCGGCGTCACGCGCAGCGTGACCGCGGCCTCGGCGCCCGGCCCCGGCGCCGGAACGGTCGCCCGAGCCAGTTCGCGGCCGTCCTCCAGCACGCGCACCGGGATCGCCGTGCCGCGCGGTTCGCTCGACCGGACGCGCACGCGCACCGGCGCCGCCTCGCCAACGCGCGCGACCGGCGAGGTCTCGACCTCGGCGATCGCGCGATCGGGTCCCGCCGGGCCGCCGATCGTCACCGTGTGCACCGGCACGCCCAGTTCGCGCGCGGCCGCGACCGGGTCGGCGCCCGCGTTGACGACCCCGTCGCTCACCACGATCACGCCGTCGGGCCGCCGCTCGACCGGCTCGGCCGCGAGCGCCGCCAGCGCGTCACCCAGCGCCGTGGACTGGCGCGCCACCGACCCCGTGTCGGCGGCCACGGTCGCGGCGAAGGGGCGCGTCTGCACGCTCGCGCGCCCGCGCAGCGCCCCCGCCAGATCCTTCGCCACGCGCGCGGCCACTTCGGAGCGCGGCGGCCCCCCGGGCGAGGAGCGCAGGTCCATGCTCGCCGAGACGTCGAGCAGCACCGTCACGCGCCGGCCGGCCGCGGGTAGCGCCCGATCGAGCACCGGCTGGGCGAGCAGCCAGGCAAGCGTCACGAGGGCCGCGCCGCGCAGGATTGCCAGCAGCCGCCGCATGCCCCGCGGCAGCGGCGGGGTCCCGAATGCGTACGCCCACACGGCCAGCGCCACCAGCACCAGCGACAGCAGGGCGAGCGCGATCCACGGCGCGTTGGGCGCGAAGTGCAGCGAGAGGTCGTTCACGAGTCGGCGAAGCTAGCGCGGCGAAGCCGCGGGACGCCAGCCGAAGTCACCAGCGCTCGGAAAGCCGCGCCGGGAGCGGCGCGTCCCGGCGCGCGGCGGGGCGCGATCCGCCGGGCCGCAGGGCGCGGCCGCGGGCGTGACGCGTCTCAGGCGCTGCCCGCCGCCTGACGGGCCGCGCGCTCCTGGTCGGCCAGGCGCAGGCCCTCGAGAATCAGCCGGTCGAGGTCGAGATCAATCTGGATGTCCTCGCCGCACACGGTCTCGCCCGGCACGAACTGGAACCGGCCGTCGCGCCACAGGACGAGCCCGTAGACGATGCGGCGCAGCACCTCGTGCACGGCGTCGCGCACCTGCTCGGAGTTCGTCTCGCCCGCTTCGATCAGCAGCTCGCCGATCCGCCGGCGTCCGTCCGAGCGCTGGCGCTCGAGCGCGCGCGCGAGCGCGTCCGGCCGCACCTGGCCGCGGTGGACGAGCACCTCCCCCGCGCGCACCGCCATGCCGGACGTGCGGGCGAACACCGGGCGACCCCGCTCGAGGAACAACTCCACCCGTTCGGATTCGCGCAGCAGTTCGAGCCGGCCGCTCGCCTGCGCGAGCTGCAGGAGCTGCAGCACCTCGGTCGGGAAGAAGTGCGCGAGATCGCCCGCGAGCGCCGCGGGCAGGGTCACGCCTTCCATCGCACGTCGCCCACCACTCGACCCTCGGAGCGCGCCGCTTCGGTCATCATCTTCAGGTTGTACCAGCCGACGAGGAAGATCTGCACGGTCGTCGCGGCCAGCAGCACGCCCAGCGCGATCTCGGTGAGCGGGGTGAGCGTGCGCGCGAGCTGATCGCTCAGCGCCCACAGCAACGTCAGCAGCGCGATCAGCGAACCCATCACGACGCCCGTGAACCGGCCGAACGAAGTCGAATGGATGGTGACCGGACCGACGCACAGGTACAGGTAGGCGCCGCCCGTGACGAGGACCGCGTAGCGGGTGACGCCGATCCAGAAGACCACCGGCGAGAGCAGGCCGGCCGCCGCGAGCCCGGCGAGCATCGCGAGGTTGAAGACGATGTCCACCAGCGGGTCGAGCACCGTGCCCATGCGGGTCGTCTGCTGCCAGCGGCGCGCGATCCAGCCGTCGAGCACGTCCGAGAGCGCGGCGACGAGGTAGGTGACGAACGCCACCATGAAGTGCCGCTCCTCGAGGAACAGCACGATGCCGGGCACCAGCGAGATGCGCAGCAGCGTGAGCGTGAGCGGCACGTTGAGCGCCGCCAGCCGGTACCCTTTCGCGTCGCGCAGCAGCCCGACGTACAGCGAGACGAACGCGAACGCCGCCAGCACCCAGAGCGCGGTGTGCAGGAAGAACCGGTACGCGAGCGCCCGGTCCCAGGTGAGGCTCATCGCCACCGAGCCCAGGAACGCCAGTGCGAAGAACGCCAGCGCCAGCGTCCAGATCGATCGCACGGCGAACGGGTTCGCGAGCCAGTCGGCGCGCGCCTGCGCGGCCAGGTGGCGCACGTAGGTGACGATGGCGCGCGGTGCGAAGCGCCGCGACCTCAGCTCGCGCAGGTGTTCCTCGATGAACATGGCGGCCCCCCGGTCCGATGCGCCGCAACCATACGCGCTCGCCGCGGCGCGTGCACGCCCGCTGCCCTCGCGCGCCTTGCGTCCGCCGGGGGGCGCGCGCTTCACGCCGGGCGGGCGAAGGGCCGGGACGCACGTTCGTCCCGGCCCTCGTCGTGTCGCGGGACGGAGCCTACCGCCGGTCGCTCTCGGCGGCCGTGCCCCGGACCGCCGCCTGTGCCGCCGCGAGACGCGCGATCGGCACGCGGAACGGCGAGCAGGAGACGTAGTCGAGATGGATCCGGTGGCAGAACTCGACGCTGGCCGGATCGCCGCCGTGTTCGCCACAGATGCCGACCTTGAGCCCCGGGCGGGTCTGGCGGCCGTGCCGGACCGCCCAGTCCATCAGCATCCCCACGCCCTCCTGGTCCACCGAGACGAACGGGTCGCCGGGCAGGATGCCGCGGCTCACGTAGTCGGGCAGGAACTTGCCGGCGTCGTCACGCGAGAAGCCGTAGGTCAGCTGCGTGAGGTCGTTGGTGCCGAAGGAGAAGAACTCGGCGACCCCGGCGACGCGCCCCGCGGCCAGCGCCGCGCGCGGAACCTCGATCATCGTGCCGACCAGGTAGTCGAGCTTCACGCCGTTCGTGCGCATGGTCTCATCGGCCACGCGACGCACGATCGCGGCCTGGTCCTCGAGCTCGGCGACCGTGCCGATGAGCGGGATCATGATCTCGGGCACGACCCGGCCGCCCTCCTTCACGACCCTGCAGGCCGCTTCGAAAATGGCGCGAGCCTGCATCTCGGTCACCTCGGGATAGGTGATGCCGAGGCGGCAGCCGCGGTGTCCCATCATCGGGTTGAACTCGTGCAGCTCCTCGACGCGCTTGAGCAGCTCGGGCATGCCCTTGCGGAGCTGTCCGACCGTCAGCCGGTACTTCTTCGCCATTTCCCTGCGGCGCGCGAGCGAGGCGCGCGGGAAGAGCGCGATGTCCACCATGAGGTCCTCGCGCTTGGGCAGGAACTCGTGCAGCGGCGGATCGAGCGTGCGGATCGTGACCGGATGGCCCTTCATGGCCTTGAACAGCCCGTAGAAATCCTTGCGCTGGACCGGCAGGAGCCTGGCGAGCGCGCCGCGGTAGGACTTCAGCGGCGCCGCCAGTTCCCTGCGTAGCGCGGCGACCTCGGCCTTGAGCGCCTTCGCCTCGGAGCCCGGCGACGCTCCGGCGAGCGCCTTCTCCCGGGCCGCAAGCCTTTCCGAAAGCGCCTTGACCACCGGCGCCGCCATGATCATCTGCACGACGTGCGGCAGTCGCTCCTCGGCGAAGAACATGTGCTCGGTGCGGCACAGCCCGATGCCCTCCGCACCGAACTCGACGGCCTTGATCGCGTCACGCGGGATGTCGGCGTTCGCACGCACCTTCAGCCGGCGGTGACGATCGGCGATCTTCATGTACTCGCTGAACTCGCCGCTCACCTCGGCGTCAATCGTCGGCACGGCGCCCAGGATGACGCGGCCGGTCGAGCCGTCCAGCGTGATCCAGTCGCCTTCCTTCACGACGCGCCCGTCCACCGTCATGGTGCGACTCTTCTCGTTCACGTGGATGGCCGAGGCCCCCGAGACGCACGGCTTGCCCATGCCGCGCGCCACGACGGCGGCGTGGCTGGTCATTCCGCCGGTCGCGGTCAGAATGCCCTGGGCGGCGTCCATGCCGTGGATGTCGTCGGGCGTCGTCTCCTTGCGCACCAGGATGACCTTCTTGTGCGCGTGCCCCATCTCGGCGGCGGTGTCCGCGTCGAACACGGCGATGCCGACGGCCGCGCCCGGCGATGCCGACAGGCCGCGGGCGACGACCTGGACCTTCGCCTTCGGATCGAGGCGCGGGTGCAGGAGCTGGTCGAGCGAGGCGGGGTCCACGCGGAGGATGGCCTCCTCCTCGGAGATCAGCCCTTCCGTCACCATGTCCACCGCGATGCGCACGGCGGCCTGCGCGGTGCGCTTGCCGTTGCGGGTCTGGAGCAGGAACAGCCGGCCGTCCTGGATCGTGAACTCGAAGTCCTGGACGTCGCGATAGTGCTGCTCGAGCCGGCTCGTGATCTGCCGCAGCTGCTGGTAGACCTCGGGCATCTCCTTCTCGAGATCCGCGATCGGGTGGGGCGTCCGAACGCCGGCCACGACGTCCTCGCCCTGCGCGTTCGTGAGGTACTCGCCGTAGAACTGCCGTTCGCCGGTGGACGGGTTGCGGGTGAAGCCGACGCCCGTGCCCGACGTCTCCCCCATGTTGCCGAACACCATCGCCTGCACGTTCACGGCGGTGCCGATGTCGTCGGGGATGCCGTTCTGGCGGCGGTAGTAGATCGCCCGGTCGTTGTTCCACGAGCGGAACACGGCGTCGCGCGCCAGCGCGAGCTGCTCGAGCGGATCCTGCGGGAAGTCCCGGCCCGCGCGCTTGCGGACGTGGCGCTTGAAGTCGAGCGTGAGCTGCTCGAGGTCCGCGGCCGTCAGCTCCGTGTCGAGCTGGACCCGGCGCTTGCGCTTGAGCGCCTCGATGAGGTGCTCGAACTCGTTTTTCTCGAAGTCCATGACGACCGACGCGAACATCTGGATGAAGCGCCGGTAGCAGTCCCAGGCGAAGCGCTCGTTGCCGGTCTTGTGGGCGAGGCCGGCGACCGAACGGTCGTTGAGCCCGAGGTTGAGGATCGTGTCCATCATGCCCGGCATCGAGAACTTGGCGCCCGAGCGGACCGACACGAGCAGCGGATCGTCCGCGAAGCCCAGCTTCTTGCCGAGCGTCGCCTCGAGCCGCGCGAGGGCCTGGTCCTGCTGCGAGGCGAAGGTCGGGGGCAGCCTGCGGTCGTGCGCGTAGTACCAGCGGCAGACGGCGGTCGTGATCGTGAAGCCCGGCGGCACCGGCACGCCGGCGTTGGTCATTTCGGCGAGGCCCGCGCCCTTGCCGCCGAGGACGTCCTTCATCTGGCCGTTGCCCTCGGCCGAGCCGTCACCGAAGAAGTAGACGTACGGGTCGTGGATGTCGGATTCCCGGTCGCTCGAAATGGCCGGGTCGTTCTCGGTCGTGCTCATGCCTGAACCTCCGTGTGCGAGTGGACAATCCGCGCGAGAATAGCGAGCGGCCGATGGCGTCACAAGCCACCGGCCGCACGCGTTTTCGGAGTGTTTCAGCCGCCGGAGATCACTTCGACGGCAGCACCCTGCCGTGCATCACGGTCGGCTTTCGGAACAGGGAAGGGTCGTGATCGCCGTTGAGGGTGATCAGCCGGGTCCGGTAGTAGGTCACCCGTTCGCCGTCGAGCAGGCGCTCCTCGAACGCCGGCAGGACGAGCCCGAGCACCGTCTTCCATTCGGAAAACAGCCGGCGCTCGTGCCAGCGCAGGTCGGAGCCCAGCCCGGCGTCCACCGCGACGACGCGCTTCGTCGCGCGGTCGATCGCCAGCCGAAGCCGTTGCCCGCCCGGGGCCGTGAAATCCACCAGGTCGCACGCCGACCCGCCGATCGTTTCGGCGCCGCGCAGCGCCGCGCCGCTGCCTTCGTCCGCCGCCGCGCGCAGCAGATGCACGAGGTCCCCCTGGAACGTGGACTGGAGCGAGCGCACCTCGAGCGAATCGGCCAGCTTGAGACTGGCCGTGTCCCCCACCCCCAGCGTCCAGGCTTCGTTCCCGTTCAGGGTCTGCCGAATCTCGAACGTGAGCATGCGCGTGGATTGCGAGAGCTGCATCGGGTCCACCCGCACGACGCTGTACTGGCCCTCGACCTTCTGGCCCCGGGACTCGATGCCGATGTCTCCTTCGTAGGCGCTCGACTTCGCCGAGGCGAGCCGCGCCGCACCGCCGTGCGCCTCGATCGCTCCGGCGATCGCGGCCCGGCCGGCGCGCAACTGTTCCGCGGTCGGCGCCGGCAGCGTGTCGGGACGGCTCGTGCGCCGGACGCTGATCGGAACGCTCGCGACCTTGCCGAGCGGAGCGAGCAGCCGCTGCACGCGGTCCGCCGGGCCCGCGACGAACACCGTCGGCGGCGCGCCGAGCGCGCGGGCGACGGGGGCGAGATCCAGCGACGGCGAGGCGATCGCGGTGATCGCGTGCGGCACGGCGTCGGGAGTCAGCCCCGCGAAGTCGTCCGCCTGCCAGCGGCTGATCCGCGCCCCGATCGTTTCGAGCTCGAGCGGCACGGACTGCGCGACGCGGTGTTGCAGCGCCTTCTCCGACGCGCCGGTGGGCGGCGAGGCCGCGAAGCCGCGAAGCGTTCCGAGCAGGCGGCCCGCGATCGCGCGCGCCGAGTCGGCCGGACCTTCGTCGGCGAGGACGAGCAGACTGGCGTCGCGCAGCGAGGTGAGCGCGACCGAGGCGCCACTGCCCGCGAGCCGGTCCTCGAGCGCCGCCCGCGCCACCTGCCAGGCGGCGAGTTCCGGAGCAGCCCTGCCGGGTCCGCGCACCAGCACGCGGACTTCGGCACGCGGGCTTCCGGGCAGGTCCATCAGCCGCACGCCCGCCTGCGGCGCCGGGGCGGGACGCGCCCGGTCGGCGGCGACCTTGCCGGCCCAGCGCCCGAACACGTCCTGCGCGGCCGCGAACGCGTGTTCGGGCGTCACGTCACCGGCGATGGCCAGCACCGCGCGGTCCGGGCGCCAGCGGTCGCGCACGAAGTTCTTCACGTCCTCGAGGTGCGTCTCGAGCAGGCCGTCGAAGACGCCGCCCTCGGGGTGTCCGTACGGATGCGGATCCAGCGCGATGCCCCACATCCGGTCGTCCGCCAGCGCCGCTTCGCTTCGCGCCCGGGAGCGCAGTCGCGCGATCATCGCGCCCTGGGCCGACTGAAAGGGCTCCTCTTCGAGTCGCGGGCTGACGACCACGTCGGCCATGATCTCGAGCGCGGCGTCGAAGGACGACGATCGCGCGCCACAGGCCGCCAGCGCGTAGTCGCGCTGCGCGCTGATCGCCAGCGTCGCGCCCGCAGCGCCGAGGTCGGCCGCGAGCTGCTCGCGGGTGCGCGAGGCCGAACCGGCCTGCACGATACGCGCGGTCAGCTCCGCCAGGCCCGGCAGCGAGTCCGGCTCGTCGGCCGTACCGGCGGGCACGAGAAGCTGCGCCTGCACGATGGGCAGCGAGCCGGAGGGAAAGACCACGACCCGCAGTCCGTTGGCGAGCGTTCGCGAAACGGGCTCGGGGAAGCGCGGCGAAGGCGCCGCGGGCGTCACGACGGCGGCCATCGCGGCCGTTGCGGCCATCAGGCTCGTCACGACGGCCGACAGGGTCGCGGCGTACGCCCGCCGCGGCAACGCGGCTCCTGGCTCGGAAAGTCGCTTCATGTCAGCGGCCCTCCCCGGCCGGCACGTACCACGAGACGCTGCGTCCCGAGTCGAGCAGCCATTTCCGGGCGACGCGTTGCACGTCCTCGGGCGTCAGGTTCTCGAGCGCCTCGATGCGCCTGCCGACGAGCGCTGGATCGTCGTGCTCGAACACCGCCTCGCCGATCGCCGCCGCGCGCGCGCGCACTGCCTGCGAACCGAACAGCGCATCGAGCACCAGCCGCGAGCGGAGCCGGGTGAACGGTTCCGCCGGCAGCGGCTCGCGGGCGAGCCGCCCGACCTCGTCGAGCATCACGCGTTCGGCCGCGCTCGAGTCCGCGCCCGCATCCAGCGCCGCCGCCACCCAGAGCAGCGAGGCGTCACGGTAGGACTGCAGACCGCATTCGGTCGCGACCGCCACCTTCCATTCGCTCTCGAGCGCGTTCCGGTAACGCGAGCTGTCCGCGCCGAGGGCCGCGGCCAGCAGCTCGAATGCCGGTGCGTCGGCGTCGCCCGATCCGGGCCCGCGCCAGCCCGCGAACGCGAGCCGCAGCGGTGTCTGCCCGGCCGTCCAGGCGCGCCGTTCGCCCGCCGGCGGCATCGGCACCGGCGCGAACGGCGAAGCGGCTCCGCGTGGAATCGCCTCGAACAGGGTACGCACCGACGCGAGCGTGCCCGCGGGTTCGAACAGGCCGGTGATCGTGAGCACCGCACCGCCTGCGCCGTAGTGCGAGCGGCGCCAGGCCTCGACCGTCGCGGGGGTCAGGCGGCGCAGATCGTCCGCCTCGCCCCACGGCGAGCGGCCGTAGGCGCCGTCGCCGAACGCCGTCGCCACGAGACGGCTCAGGCCGCGCGCCATGGGCGTGGCCTCCGCGCGCAGCCGACGGTCGGCAAGCGCCTGCGCGCGAGAAGCGTCGAACGCCTTCGCGGACACGGCAAGGCCGCGCATGCGATCGGCCTCGAGGCGCAGCGCCAGCGTCAGCGCGCCGGCGGGAATCGTCTGCGAATAGCTGGCGGCGTCGGGAGTGTTCGAGTTGCCGAGCGTCGCCCCTTCGGCGCCAAGCAGCCGCACGTGCTCGCCGTCGGGAAAGTGCGCCGAGCCGCGGTACATGAGCCGCGAGACCAGCGAGGAGACGCCCGCCATGCCCTTCGGTTCCCAGCGCGTGCCGGCGGGGTACCAGACCGACACGTCCACCGCGGTCGCGAGCGAGTCGGGCGCAAGCACGACCCGCAACCCGTTGCGCAGGGTCGTCACGCTGGGCCCTGCCCCGGCGTGCGACGGCGCGGGCGAAGCGGAAAGCAGCACCGCGCATGCGAGCGCGGGGAAACACAGGCGATTCATCCCGGTCCGGTTCCTTTCGACGGGCGGCTGAGGATCAGCGCAGGGAGACGATGCGCCGCGTGACGCGGCGGTCCCCGGCTTCGAACGCGAGGAAGTACAGCCCCGGGCCCAGGCGGCCGCGGCCGGTCTCACCGTTCCAGGTGACCGTCACCGGGGCGCCCGGCTGCAGCGCTCCGGACCACGGCGTGGCGACGACGCGACCGCCGACGTCGTAGACGCGGATGCGCGCGGATCCCGCCGCCGCGTCGGAGGCCAGCGCGAACTGCAATCCGATCGGCCAGCCGTCCGGGCGAACGGGGTTCTGGCCGGTCCACGTGAAGGCGATGCGCGTGCCCTCTCCGGGCACGTGCATCGTGTCGGGCACCCAGGCCAGCGCCGCGGCGCCGTTCGGGATGCCGTAACCCAGCAGCGTGTCGGGGGCGTTCGCCTGCGACGCCGTCTCGCGCAGCGCGCGGATCACGAGCGGCGCGGGCCAGTTGGGCCGGGCCTGGATCAGGCACGCCGCCAGCCCCGCGATCAGCGGGCACGAAAACGACGTGCCGCTCAGGCGCGTGTACGTGCTGACCCCGCCGCTGGCGCTGGCGAGCAGCACGGACGATCCCTGGGCGGCAAGGTCGGGCTTGATGCGCCGGTCGGCGCTCGGTCCGCGCGAGGAGAAGCTCGAACGGGTGCCGGTGGAATCCACGGAGGCGATGCACAGCACGCTGTCGCCGTTCGCGTCGCTCGGGCAGCTCAGCTTGCCGAGCTCGCCCATGTAGGCGCCGTCGTTGCCGGCGGAGTTGACGACCAGGATGCCCTTGCTCGCGGCGATCTCGGCGGCGCGCGTGACCAGTGAAGTGTGCCCATCGCGCTGCTCGTAGGGGATGCCGTAGATGCCCCCGGCGCTGTCGGGGAATGACGTGTAACCGAGCGAGGAACTGATCACGTCGGCGCCGAGGCTGTCGGCCCATTCGGCACCCATCGCCCAGTTGACCATCTCGATCGGCTTCTCGCTGCTGCCGTTCTCGGTGCGCGCGAGCGCGAAGCGCGCGCCGAAGGCCGGACCGATGTAGCGGCCGGGCCTGTTGCCGCCGACGGCGCTCAGGGTCCACTCGCCGTGCGAGTGCGACGCGCCGGTGAGGTTCAGCGTGTCCTGCACGACGTCGTCGCCGTCCACGAAGTCACGCGTGCGGTTGCCCACGTCAATGTCGCGCGTCGCCTCGTGCTTGGTGAAGTAGTTGTAGCCCTCGTCCAGCATGCAGATCGTGACACCGGCTCCGGTGTATCCCGAGTCGTGCAACGCCGGCACGCCCAGCCGCGCGAGCTGCGTCGCGGTCTGTCCGTAGGCGACGAGTGCGGCGCCGGCCCTCAGGGCGTCCTCGTGCGAGGGGTCGCCGGCCGGCTCGTCCGCGGCTTGTGGAAGCGGCCTGCGGGGCGCGGCCAGCTCGCCGGGAGTGACGCGCGCGACGAAGGGGAGCGACGCGAGCCGCCCCAGCGCGGCACCCGAAACCCGGACGGCGCAGCCGTTGAACCAGCGCGACTGTCCGTACGGCGCGAAGCCGCCGGCCTTGAGCTCCTCGATGTAGCGTCCCTCGATCGGCAGGTCGAGCCAGTCCACGAGCGGTTCGAGCCCGGCGCGTTCGCGTCGCCGGCGCGCCTCGGGCGTCAGGTTCGCCTCGGCCAGCGCCAGCTTCGCCGCCAGGTCGGCGGGCCCCATCTCGCCCTTGTCCGTGAACTCGATCCACACCGGCTCAGGCTCGGAGCCGGCGATGAGCAGCGGCGCCAGCCGCGGATCGAGCTTCGCTCCCGGCGTCGCCGCAAGGGCCGGAGCGGCGAGGGCCGCGCAGGCGAGGGCGGCCGCCGCGGACGCGAGCAGTGACGCCAGTCGGGCACGCACGCGCTTCATGCGAGGGCGACCTCCCGCACGGACGGCTCGAGCCGTCCGACTTCGGCGCCGATCACGTTGCGCACGACCGGGCGGCGCTGCGGCGCCAGCGTCGCGAGTTCCGCCCCGTCCAGCGCGCCGAGACGCTCAAGCACCGCGACGGCGGCGGGCGCGAGCGCGCGTCCCGCGCCGTCCTCGCACTTGACCGCGACACCCGTCCCGCGATCGGTGAGGGCGAGGAGCATCAGGCCCTCGGCGCCGCCCTTGGCGACCACGCGCCCGCCCGTCGCCAGCATGAGCTGGGTGGCCGTGCGCCCGTCGCCCTCGACGGTGCGCGGGTGCGCGCCCATCGCGCGTGCGATGCGCGCGAGCGCGCGGGTGCGTGCCTCCGGCGCGTCCGCGCGTGCGGCGGCCAGCCGCGCGTAGCCACGGGCCATGGACGGAAGCGGCAGCGCGAACACCGGCAGGTTGCAGCCGTCGGTACCCGACTCCATCGAGGCCGGCGAGATCTCGCAGACCTCGGCGATCACCTGCCGCAGCAACTGCTGCATCGGGTGCGCGGGCAGGTGGTAGCCCTCGATCGGCCAGCCCTCGGCGAGCGCCAGCGCGAGCATGCCCGCGTGCTTGCCGGAGCAGTTGTTGTAGAGCGCCGTGCGGGGCGCGCCGCCGCGAAGCAGATCGTCGCGCGAGCCGGCGTCCTCCGGGTCGTGATAACCGCAGGCCAGCGCCCCGGGACCGAGTCCGAGCTGCTCGAGGATGCCGGTGACGAGCTGGACGTGGTATCGGCTGCCCGTGTGCGAGGCGGCCATCACGGCGAGCTGCTCGTCGGTGAAACCCAGGCGTTCCGCGTGCCCGCGCTCTACGAGCGGCAGGAGCTGAAACGGCTTCGCCGAGGAGCGGAACATCGTGACGAGCCCGGCGTTCGGCGTGCCCGCGAGCAGCGTGCCCGAAGCGTCCACGGCGGCGCACTGCAGGTGGTGGCGCGACTCCACGGCGGAGCCCCGCCGCACCAGCACTTCGAGTTCGAATCGCATCTCACTCCGGCCCACCAGGGTGTCGGAACCGGGGCGGAATGCCCCGGTGCGTCGGTCTCTCCGGTCATTGTGACACACGCCGGGACCGAAAATCGCGCCGCGTTTGCGAACGCGGCGCGATCGCGGTGCAAGAATCGTCAAACTCGTCGCGACACCGCCGCTCGCCGGCCGGCCGGAAAGAACCGCGCGAAGTCCCGGAAGGCTCGGGCCAACCCGGCTCCCCCCGCGCGGGCCCTTCCTTCAGCGGATCACGATCAGCTTGCTCTGGAACTGAAAGCTTGCGGACTCGACCCGGTAGATGTAGATGCCCGAGGCGACGTCCTTCTGGCGCTCCGAACGCAGGTCCCAGCGCTCGAAGTCTCGCACCGGGTCGTCGTGCTTGAGGGTCCGCACGAGGTCGCCGGCCACCGTGTAGATCTTGATCGTGGACTGCGCGGGCAGGTTGATGAAGTGCAACTCGCTCGCGTTCGGCTGGTCCCACGCCTCGTGGGCGTTGTAGGGATTCGGCACCACCCGGACCTGCTCGAGATTGGCAGCCGGCCCGCCGGTCGGCTCGAGCGGACCCACGAGATTGCGCAGCTTGTTGTTCAGGTTGGGACAGGTGTTGCGATTCCCGTAGGTCCCGCAGCGCGCGAAGTTGTCGAGCGTGTCGGGGACGAACAGGTCCTCGTTGTCCGTGTCCGTCGTGTTCTTCTTTTCGTAGGTGATCGAGTACCACGTCCGGAAGCCGTCGTGCGGGCCCGGCGGGGCGATCAGCTTCATCACGGAGTCGCCCTGCGAGATGCAGCGGCCGTATTGGTCGAGCCTCCGGCAGACCTTCTCGAACCGACCCGTCGAGTCGGGATCCACGAACGTCGCGAGGCTGTCGCTGGCCTCGGCACCGCACGGGACGCAGCGGAACATCCCGGTGGCCGAGTCCACGCGTGAGAACTTCCACGTCAGCAGCGTGTCGTTGAGCGAAAAGCGCCGCAGCAGTACGGCGCGCGTGCTGTCGGGCGAGTTGACCATGCGGTAGATCCGGTAGCCGCCGAAGTCGGGCCTCGACTCCGCCGTGCGGTCCCGAAGCCAGCGCAGCGTCAGCGTGCGCGGCCGGAACACGAGGCTTTCGGCCAGCGGGGCCTGGAAGCCTCCCACGGGCACGAACGCGTAGATCAGGGTGCTGTCCCGCCACGCACCCTGTTCCAACCACATCCGGATGGACGGAAACGTGCTCGGCTGCTGCGCTCGTCCCTCACCGGCCCCGGCCACGAGCACGAGGGCGGCGAGGGCAAGCGCACTCCAACGGATCCTTCCGGACCGGATCATCTAGCGACTCCCGCTCTTGCGGATGGGCAGTGCGTTGCCGCGGCGCGACGCCGCGGAAACCGGCTGCGAGCCGGCCGCGGTCGGCCGCAGGGCCGCCGGCGCCGGAGCGGACTTGGGCAGCTTCCAGACTTGCTGCAGGACGAAATCCGTCAGGGCCTGCACGTCCGCGCGCGCCCAGGTCCACAGGTCGAAACCCGTCTCCACGAACTCGGGTGCGTTGACGCCGTGGTAGTAGGTCATCGCGACGGGCCGCTGACCGGTGAAGGCCGTCGCCAGCGCGCCGCCCTGCAGCTCGTACAGCGTATCGAGCACGGAAGCCTGGTTCTCGACCAGCGGACTCTGGTCAATGTCCTCGAAGATGCGGTTCTCGAGCGTCAGGTACTCGACCGCCGGGTTGATCGCCGTGGAGTAGTAGCTCGCCGCGAATCCCGCACGCGTCGGGGGCAGCGTGTCCCCGAGCGCCAGGGCCCGGCGCCGCATGAACGCGGGGAGCAGGGCGTAGTCCGGCGCCGTGATCGTCCCGTTGAACTTCCAGCCCGGGTTCGTCCAGCCGCCGACCGCCGCGGCCGAGCGCCGCGGCAGCGTCACCGGCCGGCTGGCCACGAATTCGCTCTGCCAGTGCGCCGCGTCCCAGGACATCCGGCCCGGCACCAGCTCTCCGGCGCTCGCCGCGAACACGGTGTAGCCCGGCCCGTACTTCTGGTCGTTGTTGCGCGCGCCGGCCGCATTGTAGGGCAGCATCGTGCACGTCAGGCCGGTCCCTCCGGCGAGCCACACCTCGCCGCCGGCGAAGATGTAGGCCGCCAGCGTGTTCGACCGCCCGGTCGCGCTCATCCACCGGAGCGTCGAAATCGGGTCAATCACCGACTCGGGGGCGTAGGTCGTGATCGCACCGGTGATGTCCGTCAGCCAGACGACGTGCTTGTACTTTCCGAGCAGGCTGAGCGGCACGCCCGCGCTCGCGATTTCGAACCCGCGCCGCGTGCCGAGCGTGTCGAACGAGTAGCCGTTGAAGATGCCCGGCTTCGAGGTCGGAAGGGGCGGCAGAATGCCCTGGGGTCCGCGCCACGGAGCGCCGCCTCTCGCGTACAGGAACGTGTCCAGCTCGGCGGCCGCGGGCCAGGTCGTGTTTCCGTAGCTTCGCGGAACCCCGCTTGACAGGAACTGGTCCACCGCCAGGCGGGTGTCGTCCACGATCAGCAGCGACTTCTCGAACGTCGGGGTCACCACCGTGAAGTGGACGATCGCGAGGCTGAGCAGGCCGTTGTTGTCCTGTGCCTCGATGTAGAGGAAGTGATCCTGGCCGCCCGGGAATGGTCCGATCGTGCACGAAGTCGTCAGGTTGCTCTTCCGGCTCCAGTGATACCAGTCCGTGGCCTCGTCCGTTCGTGGCGTCTCGTCGGAAATGTCGCCGTCGAGCCGCCAGCGATACCACTCGATCGCCGAGCCCTCGGGGGGCGCAGCGCCCCAGTTGAACGTGATCGGCTGGCCCGACGGCGCTTCGAGGTTGATCCAGACCAGCGGGTCGGTGCTGACGCCTCCGGAGACGTACTGGTAGGCGAAGAACTCGTTCCAGACGGTGAACACCGGTCCGAGAGTGCCCGCGAACCCGGGCGTGAACTTGAGCATGTTCGACTCGAGCGAGAACTCCGGCGAGTAGGCCCCCGCCTCGTCGATGCCGATGACCACGAACAGGTGGGGGGCGTTCGGGGTGAGCTGCGTGTACTGGACGAACGTCGTGTCCCCGCCCACCGAATCCCAGCCCGCGAAATTGCGCGCCGCGTAGAACATCCGCAGCGAATCGGGATAGAGCTGGGCCTTCTGGAAGTCGTACTCGGTGTCGCCGATGCGGAACAGCCGGTACTTGTACTTGACGGGCTTCTGGGTGAAGACGCCGTCGTCGTCACGGCCCTGCCAGTTGATGCGCACGGCAGGGGTCACCAGGCGGGAGATGAACTTGTTCGGCGGCGGGTTGGTGATGAACACGACCGGAGCGATCGTGTAGGAGTAGAAGGCCCGCGACTTCGGGGCCGAAATCGCGCCGGCGTTGTCGACCGCGCGGATGACGAACGTGTGGTAGTCGTTCGAGCGCCAGCCGCGCCTCGGATCGAAATACGCATTCGTCGCCCGGAAGAAGAGCTGCTGCTCGTTCTTCTGCGTGGACACCCACAGGGTGTCGGCGTCCGGCGTGGTGGGCGGATCAATGGCGTACTCGAACCGCTCCACCCGGCCATCCGGGTCGAAGCCCGACCAGTTCATCTTGTACGAGTACCAGGCCGTGTCCGCGCTGCTGACCGGCGCGGCCGTGAGATCGACGCTCGGGCGCTCGTTCGGGATCAGAAATTTCACGCCCGGCTTGTCACAGCCGAAGGTGGCGGCGGCGAGCAGGAATCCCGCGCACAACAGGGCGGCGCGGCCGAAGGAAAGGCGCTTCATGACTGCATTCTCCCGTGTGCAACCAGCGGTGACCCCGGTCGTTGGGTTCACTGCGAAGAACTCGAATTGCCGCCGCCGGTGACGCCCTGGGGCGCGGCGATGCTGTACGTGACGGGGATGTCCACGGTGACGGTGCGCCGCCCGTAACGCTCGCTTCGGTTGGGACGGCCGTCGCTGAGCTGCACCCGCACGGTCATCGGCCCGTCCACGAACGAAAGGCTCGGCGTGAAGTTGGGGTTCGGACCCTCGAAGTCCTCGCAGATGCGCTGCGTCACCGGGGTCCCGCCCTGGTCCTGGATCAGGTCCACCGTGCGGACGAGCACGGGCAGGGTGTTGTTCTGCGGCCCACCGATGCGCTCCACCGTCTTCGTCTCGTCGATCGGGTCGAGGTCGCTGCAGACGAGGTTGAAGAACTGGTTGACGCCGTGGATCACCGAGCGCGGTTTCGGCAGGAACGCCGCGGCCAGGGTGTCCACGGAGGGCGCGTGGTTGACGTAGAACACCATGACCTTCGATCGCGCCGCGATCTGGGCGGGAGTGCCGGTGCCGCCGTCCACCGCGTCGGCCACGTTCTCGGCGCCGCCCGCCTGCTGCAGCCGCCGGTCCACCGTGCCGTCGCCGTCCTCGGCCACGACGTACGCGTAGGCCTTGCCCGTGGCCGTCATGCCGGCGCGGTAGGAGATGCGCGGATCGTGGAACGACGAGGTGATGTCGAAGATCGGGAAGGTGTTGGTTTCGGTCGGCCGGACCGAGCCGCCGTCCGGCTTGGTGACCGTGACGTTCGCGCGGAAACCGATGGGCGAGCCGTTCGGGTTGGGGTCCACGGTCGTGACGATGCCGATCGGCTTGTTCGGATCGAGCCCGGACTTGACCAGGTAAGGCGAGTCGGGATCGTAGCCGCCCGCCGGCAGCAGCACCCAGGAGTTCAGGTGGACCGTGTCACCCTCCTGGTGGGCCCAGACGCGGTCCTTGTAGAACTCGAAGAACGTCTTGCGGCGCGGGCGGCTCGCCGGCAGCACGTTCACGGAGTCCGCGCTGATCTGCGTGTTCGGGATCGTGAGCGTGGACCAGGTCACGTTCCTGTAGGTGTAAGCCTTGCCGTTCCCGTCCGTGTAACTCTGCCAGCCCTGGGCCGGATCGTTCAGGTCCGGGCCCGAGAACCAGCTCTCGGGTGCGAAGTTCATCTGGAAGTAGCGGGTGGCCTCTCCTCGCCAGCCCGACTGCCCGACCGCCCGAAGGGTGAATCGCTTCGTGCCCGGCGCGACGACGTCGGCGCCCACCCGGGTGTTGTAGGTGGCGACCTTCACGGTCGAGTCCACGATGTTCAGGCTCGGCTCGTCGAGCTTGTATCGGAAGCCCGTGACGATCGTGCTCGGGATGGTGGGCTCGCCGTGCCACCGGAACGTCAGCCGCGAAACCGAGGGCACCGTGTCGCGCGGGAACGGACGGGTGATGTCGAAGGAATCCGTGATCGTGTAGGACCGCACCTGCGCCGTCACACCACCGCCCGGATTGAGGGTGTAGATGGTTCCGACGGCGACCGCCGAATCGATCACCGCCAGCGGCGGGAAACGGTCGTAGGCGCGGAACATGAACCGGGCGGGCGTCGGATCGGGACGGCCCTTGTTGTCCACGGAATAGATGTAGAAGGTGTGCTCGCGGACCGGCACGTCCTCGGACGCGGAGAAGATGAAGACGCTGTCCGTGCGCGACGTGAAGCGGTAGTCCTGCGGCTTCGGTCCCGGCAGGCTCGGAATGCCGAGCCCGTCGCCCGGCGGCACCGGCAGTGTTTCGACGACGGCCCAGTAGAAGCCCGCCACAGCGCCGTCGAGGTCGGAGCCCGCCCAGTAGAGGTGGTAGCGGACCGGAACCTCTCCCGGCCGACCTGGGATCGGCGGACCGACGCCCGGCCGATCCGTGATGGTGTCCATCGGCGCGGCGGTGATCCAGGTTTCCGGTGCGACGTTGTTATCCGAGTTGGGAGAGAGCGCCTTGCGGCAGCCGACACCCAGAAAGGCCAGAAAAAGGCAAAGAACAACCCCGACACGCAAGCGCATTCGCGCCCCCCAGCACGCCCAGTCAGTTGGAAGGGAAGTGACGGGCAGGCTAGAACGCCGTCCGCACCTCGTCAAGCGCAAATGGCTTGGAATGCCGTGACTTGGCCCCGGAGTCCACCGGCTGCCGGGCATGGGCGTCGGAATGCCCGTCAGGCTCCGGGAAGCCAGCCGCCCGAAGCGGTTGCCGGAGGTCAGAGTGGAAGGCCGGGGAGGCGACGCCCGACTCGGCGGCACGGACCCGGGAGGCTGTCCCGTCCTGGTCGTGGATCGGGGTCATGTCGGTCAAAAAAAGCACGGGCGGGGATCGCTCCCCGCCCGTGCTCTTACTGCCTAGCTGCCGAGGCTTACCGCAACACGACCACGCGGCCGTTGATGGCGGCACCCTTCGTCGCGTACTCGATGCGAGCGAAGTAGACGCCACGCGCCACCTGGCTGCCACTGTCGTCCGCGCCGTCCCACGCCAGGTCGTACTCACCCGCGTTGAACGAACGGTCGGCCAGCGTGCGGACCAGACGGCCGGTCACGTCGTACACGCGAATGCGGACGCGATCGGCGTTGGCGAGGCCGAAGTGGATCCGCGCATTACCCGCACGCATGACGCTGTTGCCAACCTTCATGAAGTTGGCGAACGCCGCACCGTGAGAGTTCTGCGGGACGTCCAGGGTCGCCGGCGGAGACGTCGTCGTGACCTGGCACTGGGCCGCGAACAGCTTGTTGTACATGTTCCAGTAGTACGCGAGGCGGCCACCGGCCGTCTCACAGTAGCGGCTCCACATGTGCTCGATGTCCCATCCTTCCGTGTAGGCAACCCACGGACGGGTCGGATCGGTCGGCTTGTGAACCGCAGCCACGTACGGACCGTTGACACCAACGTTCTCGTAGTACATCGCCTCCTGAGACTCGGCGACGGCGGGATTGCGGTTGAACAGGTCGTTCGAGAACGTGCAGGAGTTGCCGACACCGTAGACGTCGCCGTTCGTCGTGATGACGTTCGTCGAAATCAGGTCGGCGCAGTCCGCCGTGTTGTTCGAGACCGCCTGGTACGACGGGTTCCGCAGAAGGACGCCGAGCTTCGTCGACACGAACAGATTGTGCGACGCGTTCTGGCCGTTCAGCAGATCCTCGTCCTGCACGAAGCCGTCGCCGCCGATGAAGATGCCGCGCGGCTGGGCCGTGCTGCCCAGGTCGTTGCCCGTCAGGAAGTCGTTGAGGATGCCAATGTCATCCTGCGACTTGTTGAAGAACGGGCCCGTGAGACCGGAGTTCAGGTCGCCGGTCAGGATCGTCAGCATGCGGTAGAACTTGCGCAGCATTTCCGGCGTCGGACCCGTCATCGCCGACTTGCCCGCCGTGAAGCCCATGGAGGCGCGGTTCGCGAGACGGCTGCCGAGGCTGATGCCGCCGGAGGCGCCGGATTCCGACGCCTTCACGCCATACATGTCCCACGAGGTGCCGGGCTGCTGGTTGCCGTACGTCGGGTAGTTGGCGAGATCCGCAAGCGCCACACCCGGAATCGCCGGCGCGTGCCAGCCGTTGTGGACACCGTACTTGGCCGGAGCCGTGCCGCCGAGCGAGTCCATGATGGACACGAAGATGCGCTCGTTGCCGCGACGATCGTTCCAGTCCACGTACAGCATGCACGCCATGCCCGATCCGCCGAACGCCACGTCCTTCCAGCGATCCGGCAGGACGGCGAACTGCTGCCAGCGGTGTCCGTCCGTGCTTCCTTCACCCGACGTGAACGTCGACGTGGTGTCGGGGCACATGGCGTACGCGTTGAGCGAGTCCGCACGAGCCGACTTGCGCCAGAAGTACTGGACCTGCGAACCCGCGGTCAGCAGGCCGTCCGGGATGATCTTGGTGAACTCCTTCGTGGTGGCCGAGCCGTTCCAGCCCGTACGGGACTGCGGAACCGTGGTCAGCCACGCCGGGATCGTACCGTCGCAACGGACGTTGTTCAGCGACGACGAGCTCGACGCGGTCTGCGCCGTGTCCACCATGAAGCAGACGAACTTGTCCTTGCCGAGGACGGAGTAGTGCGAGTCGTCCTCGTGCAGGATGTTCGCCCACGAGCCGGCCGCCAGGCCGGTACCCGCCTTGCCGGCCACCGGGAAGATGTTGAGTTCCGCGGTGTCGCAGCGCGCCGAGTTCCAGCTCAGGTAGTCCCACACGCCGCCCGGGTGGGCGCCGGCGGACGCGAACGGTCCGGGGTTGGAGATGAACTGGCCCCAGAACGAGTTGTCGCCGGAGACGACCAGGTTCGCCTGGTTGTTCGGCACCTGCAGCAGGTGCGTACCCATCGAGGCCGTCGGCGGGAAGGTGCGGCCGCCGGGGGTCGCGATCTGGTAGTTGCCCGGACCCGGAAGGATGCGGAACACCATGTCCACCCGCGTCGTGTTGCCGAGCACCGTGTCCACGGAGCCGGAAACGTTCGACGCCGCGATGATCACGGAGTCCGCGAGGATGTCGAAACGCTGCTGGTTGCCCGTGGCCTGCGCGTTGTTCAGCACGCCCTTGATGAGGGCGGCCGCCGTGTCGAAGGCCGCCGAGTTCGGCAGCTGGGGCGTCTCGTTGGCCGGGAAGGCATCGCCCGGCAGCATCCAGATGGCCGAGCTGATGGCGCCCGGCGTGATCGCGTTGGACGCGCTCGCCTGCACCGGACCGGCCACGTCGGCGAACGCCATCGAGATGTTGTCGAAGTAGACGCCGTCGTTGTCGTTGCAGCCCAGCGTCACGCCGAAGCGGAAGCACGCCTGGTAGATGCTGACCAGGACGCGCATCGAGTCCGGCACGTTGTAGGCGTTGTCGACGTCCGGAATGCCGATGTCGTTGCCGAGGCCGTAGAAGTCACCGTAGCACTGGGGATCCGGGTTGTAGACCAGGAAGCCCGGCGTAATCGGATCGCTCCACACCAGGGCGCCGTTGTTCGGCTGCGCGACCGGCCAGACCATCAGGCCAGGCTGGTAGCCGACACCCGTGAAGGGCAGGTTCAGCTGGCCGGCGTAAATGTCGAACAGCAGCAGGATGTCGTCCGTCGCGGTGACGATCGACTCCGTCAGGCCGTTCGCATTGACGGCGTTGCCGCCGCTGCGGTCCACGGTCATGTTGATCGTCGGCGAGATCGCGCCCGGGAAGCCTTCGCGATCCGACAGGTAGCGCGGATCGTTCATGGCTTCGAACACGTCGTAGTTACCCGCCATCAGCACGTTGCCGCGAATGTCGCAGATACGCGCCGGCGAGTCCCACGCGCCGCACAGCTCGGAGTAGTTGATGCCACCCTCGAGGTTGCCGAGGTGGAAGTGGATCGAGGGCGGCTTGCCCGTCGACTTCCAGTTGTTGAGCGGGCTCGCGCCAGGACGGTTGTCGATGGCGTTGACTCCGCTCTGCTCCGCGCCTTCGAAGTCGCCGATGTTGTTGCCGTTCACGATGACGTTGTCGATCATCGCGGCGCCGCGCGTGGCCGAGCTGAAGCCACCGCCACCATCGTCGTCCGAGAAGCCGCGGTTGGTCTTGACGCGGAACACGATACGCACCGCGCCACCCGAGACCGCGCGGATCGCGTCCACGCCCGCCGCAGGCAGGGTGAGCGCGGCGGTCGGCGTCGCATCCGCGGTGTCGGCCGGGACGTTGCCGGCGACCGACATGAGGCAGTAGTAGGGCGAGCCGTCGAAGATGCGCAGCACTTCCGAGAACCACCGGCGCTGCACGTCGTAGACCGCGCCCACCGTACCGTCCGAGTAGGTGCAGTTGGCCTCGTCCACCGGCGCACCGACGTACACGGAGAACGAATCGATCGGCGCCGCCGTACCGGCCGCGCTGCTCGAGATGAAGTTGCCGGCGACCACGTTCAGCGGGTCACCGTGGAACCAGCCCGTGCGCGTCGAGGCCGCCGTGCCGACGCCCGTGGACATGCGCGTGCGATAGAGGAACGAGATGTTCAGCGGCTGGCCCGCGGGCGCGTTGACGTCGCGGTACAGCATCTGGTCCCACTGGTTCGCATAGCCGGGGTAACGGCGCGAACCGCCGACGACGCGTTCGACCGCGGCCTGGTTGAAGGGCTGCCCGGTCACGGCGTCGAGGACGGAGTTGTCGTTCAGCTGGCGCAGACCGCACCAGGCCGAACGCGAACCCGACAGCGGAGTCCAGGTGACACCCGAGCCGCCGGCCTGGCCGGCACCGCCGTCACCGTGCCACACGCCCACGACACCGAACGTGCGCTTGCCGCCCGAGCCCTGGTTGATGACGTAGTTGGCGATGTTGCCGATGTCCACCGCCCACCACGGGCGCTGGTCGTCGGGGTACACGAAGCCGCCCGTCGTGTTGTACAGGCGCTTGATCGGCCACCAGCCGGCGAGCGAGTCACCGACGCCGTGCGAGGCCAGGATGGACAGGTTGTCCCAGTCCCAGGTCGCGTTGTTCGGGTCGGGCGTGCCGGGACGGCGCGTTCCGGACCAGATGTTCCAGTAGTTGTTGCTGGCGTTCCAGTGGTCCGTCTGCGAGTAGCCGACGTACACCGTGTCGGGGTCCGGTCCGGCCGAAACGCGCAGGCGCTGCTTGGCGGCGTTCGCCAGTTCGCGGACCATCTTTCCGTTCTTCACGATGGCAACCGGGTCGTCCGAGGTCTGGGCGAGCACTCCGGTGGCCATCATCGCGGCTGCTCCAAAGAGGAGAAGGGCCGCGACGAACGACTTCTTCATAGGACTACCTCCATCGTCGCAATGCATGGGCAATGCGAAGTCTTCCAGGTACAGATTGCGAGCGAGGTGTCGCAAGAAACGAAGCGCCGACGGACCGCGTGCCCTGCACGATCGCTCCGGCGGTCGGCTTCACTCGTGTCCCAATCCCCCCTTTCCGCTGTCCCGGCTCGGCCCTTAGGCAGTTCGGGCCGCGCGAGACACATGGTGTGCGAGATCTCTGTCGTGAGTTGCCGACGGCGCGCGGCCGCTGCCAGCCATCGCGCTTCGCGCAACTGCGGAACTCGAGGTGCAAGTGAGGGGTAACTCGGTCAGTCAGCGCCCCAACACGCAACAAAGGCTAGGCGTGGTTCAGGGCTCTGTCAATCCGTTTTTTTGCTGGGACTTGGCACGGCGCTCGCGTTCTCGGCCTCGTCTCCCGGGCGGCCAGCACGCCAGGCCGCGACGGCCAGCTCGGCGATTTCGCCGATCGGCCTGCCGGTGAGCATGGACAGGGCCCGCACCGACTCGAACTCGGGCTGGGCGCGCTCGGCGCCATCCGGCAGCATCGCGACCTTGAGCTCGACCTCACCCAGCGTCGTCCCGACCCGCACGAGCTTCCTGGGCAACTCGAACCTGGTCTCGATCCGGGCGCGCACTCCCAGGGTCGGTGAGTGCTGTTGCACGAGCTGCGCAAGTCGCTCCGCATCATGCACTTCAGAGATGACGACGAGCAGGTTGCCAGGCCTTCCCTTCTTCATGATCACCGGCGCCAGCATCGCATCCAGCGCGCCTGCCGCGAGCAGTCTGGAGTTCAGCTCGGCGAGCACCTGAGGCGTCGCGTCGTCGAGCGAAGTTTCGAGCACCGCCACCTCGCGCCGGGCCGGCCCGGAACCGGAGGCCTCCCCGATCAGCAGCCGCAGGACGTTCGCGTGCTCCGGAAAGTCTCGCGAGCCCGCGCCGATCCCGCTCGCAAGCAGTCGGTAGTCAGGCGGGCCCGACCAGTCGGCGACCAGCTCCGCCAGCAGCGCCGCTCCCGTGGGCGTGACCAGCTCGGCTTCGACCGGGCCGAGCCGAACCGGCACTCCTTTCAGCAGTTGCACGGTGGCTGGAGCCGGCACGGGGATGCGTCCGTGTTCGCTCATCACCGTGCCGCCTCCGAGAGGAAGGGTCGAGGCGTAGACCTGTTCGATGCCGAGGTCGGCCAGCCCGAGCAGCGCGCCCGCGATGTCCACGATCGCGTCCACCGCGCCCACCTCGTGAAAGTGCACCTTTTGAACGGTGGTGCCATGGACCTGCGCTTCGGCCTCCGCGAGCCGGCGGAACACCGCCCGAGCGCGTTCGGTCACTCCGACCGGCAGGTCCGCGGCGGCCAGGATGGCCTCGATGTGGTGCAGGTGGCGATGGGCCTTCTGCGCGGCCGGCCGCACCTCCACCTGCCGCGCCGCGAAGGCGCCCCTGCGCACGGTCCGGACCTCGATGTCCACATCCGGCAGGTGCAGCCTCCCCGGCAGACCCGTGAGCGCCTCGGCGGGCCAGCCGGCCGAAACCAGCGCCGCGAGCGTCATATCGCCGCTCACGCCCGAGAAGCAGTCGAAGTAGGCGATCCGGGACACGTTCAGGTCCTCCGCGGCGAGTTGATGAGGTGTGCGGCGTAACCCGCTCCGAAGCCGTTGTCCACATTCACCACGGTGATCCCGGCGGCGCACGAGTTGAGCATCGCGAGCAGCGGCGCAAGCCCTTCGAAGTGCGCACCGTAGCCGACGCTCGTCGGCACCGCCACGAGCGGCCGGTCCACCAGGCCACCGACGACGCTCGGCAGGGCGCCCTCCAGGCCGGCGACGACGACGAGCACGCGCGCGCCGCGCAGCCGCTCGTGGTGGGCCAGCAACCGGTGCAGCCCGGCCACGCCGACGTCGGCGATCAACTCGGCGCGGCTACCCATGGTGCGCGCGGTGACGAGCGCCTCCTCGGCCACCGGCAGGTCGGCCGTGCCGGCGCACACGACCAGCACCATGCCTCGCCCGGCTCCGCGAGTCGCGCGCCGCCTCAGCACCACGCATCGTGCCCGCTCGTGAACCTCGGCCCGTGGAAACGCGGCGAGCAGCGCCGCGCGAGCCTCGGGCTCGACGCGCGTCGCCAGGACGAGCCCATGCCGGGCGAAGAGCCGCCGGGCGATCCCCACGACCTGCGCGGGGCTCTTGCCCTGCCCGAGGATCACCTCGGGGAAGCCGGTTCGCAGGGCCCGCTGGTGGTCGAGGGTCGCGAACTCGAGCCGCTCCGCGGGAGCCGCGGTGATGCGCCGCGCGGCCTCGGACTCGCTCACGCTGCCGCGTCGAACCCCCCGCAGCAGGGCCCGCAGCTCAGCCGGCCGCATGCAGCGTCCCCGGCGCCGCCGGCAGCGCCGGCTCGGGGGCGAACGCATCCAGCCCGTGTTCGGCGAGGTGTCCGAGGTACTCCTCCAGCAGCGCGGTCATCTCGGACGCCGAACGGGTGCGGTTCACCTGCTCGCGGATCCGGGCGCTGTGCGGCAGGCCCTTGATGTACCAGGCCACGTGCTTGCGCATCTCCTTCGCCGCGACGGCTTCGCCCGCCGAGCGCACGAGCATCTCGAGGTGGCGGATGCCGGTTTCGAGTCGTTCCTGCGCGGTCGGCGGCGGCAGCGTCTCGCCCCGCTCGGCCAGCGCCCGGATGCGGCGGAAAATCCACGGATCGCCGAACGCCGCGCGCCCGAGCATGACGAGGTCGCAGCCCGTCGTCTCGAGCATTCGCACCGCGTCCTGCGCGTCGCGCACGTCGCCGTTTCCGATCACGGGGATGCCGACCGCCCTGCGGGCCTCGGCGATCATGTCCCAGTGCGCGGTGCCCTCGAACTTCTCCGCCCGCGTGCGGGCGTGGATGGCCACCGCTTTCGCGCCTGCGCCCTCGAGGGCTTTCGCGACCTCGACGACGTTTCTCGACTGGCCGTCCCAGCCGAGCCGGATCTTGGCGGTCACCGGCAGGTCGGTCGCATCGCTCATCGCGCGCACGATTCGCTCGATGCGCGAGACGTCCTGCAGCAGGGCGGCGCCGGCGGAGCGGTTCACGACCTTGCGCACGGGGCAGCCCATGTTGATGTCCACGAGGTCGGGGCGCCTTCCGGCCGGCAGGTCCGAAAGCACGCGCGTCGCGTCGGCCATCACGGCGGGATCGGATCCGAAGAGCTGGATGCCGATGGGGCGCTCGTGCGGCTCGAACGCGCAGTACTCGAGCGTCGCCGCGCTGCCCCGCACCAGGCCGTCCGAGGACACCATCTCGGTGTAGACCGCGGCGGCTCCCTGCTCGCGGGCCAGCTGGCGGAAGGGCGAGTCGCTGACGCCCGCGAGCGGCGCCAGCACGAACGGCGATTCGAGCTCGACGTTCCCGATCTTCACGCCCGCGCCCATCAGGTCCGCCTCGAGCCGCGGGCCGGGGAGCCTCCCGCGACCCGGCTCGGCCGCGGCGGCGGAGTTTCGAGGTCGCGACGACGCGCGAACTCCGCGACGTCGCCGAAGCCCTCGACCGGCACGCAGGCGATTCCTTCGCCCGCGCACCACTCGCGCAGCGGACCGCGCGCGAGCACGGTGTCGGCCGCCGCGGCGCCGTGGCGGTCGCTGGCGCCGTCGCCGACCAGCACGGTGTGGAAGCCCCGACCGCGGTAGCGGCGCACGTGTTGAGCCTTGCAGTTGCCGCACGAGTCGCACGCGGCGCTGGCGAACGGAAACTCGACGCGGACCCGGCCGCCCTCGAACACGGCGTGATTGGCCGCCCAGGGCAGGTCCGGAAAGCCCGCGCGCGCGAGATGGTCGCGCACGTAGAAGTCGAGACCCTCGCTGACGATCATCACGGCGTCTCCCCGCCCGAGCGCCTCACGCACGAACGGTGCGAAGTGCGGGTCGAGGCGGAAGCGGCGCGTGAACGCCAGCGCCTGCGCCTCGGTCACCTCGAGCAGCGCGCACTGCGCTTCGGTCAGTTCGCGATGGCCGGCGCGGCCCGCGAGCCAGTCGGCGAGCAGGTCGAGTCTGCCGGCGGCCCCGCCGGGCGAGAAGCGGTCGGCGAACGCCGCGCCGATGTCGCGCGGCGAGACCGTGCCGTCGAAGTCGCACAGGTACGCGAACGGCATTTCAGCGCGACCCCGCGCCCGGGCGCGTCGCCGGAGGTGAAGCCCGCCGGGGAGTAGCGGCCGGCGGGGTGGCCGGCGGGCCCGGGAGCTTCGCGAACGCGAACACGTCCGCGGGTCCCTTCGCGCGCCGCAGCACCTCGGCCGCGCGCAGGAACGCCGCGTCCCGCGAAAGGGCCGCGCGCACGGCGGCCGCGCCCGCCACCGGCGGCAGCGAATCCGCATGAGCCTCGAGATCCGGGGCGATGCCGCCTCCCCCGCGCACCGTCCGACCGGAGGCCGTGCGGTACTCCGGCCGGGCGGCCGAATCGGCGGCGGCGGTGTCGGCGGCCGCGAGGGTCGGGTCGTCCTCGGCCTCCTCATCGTCCCCGGTGCCGCTCGCCGCCCGGCTCACGACACGCCCGCTCGGCGTCAGGTAGCGGGCGGTGGTGAGGCGAACCCCGCCTTCGCCGCCGCGCAGCGGGATCAGACTCTGCACGTCACCGCTGCCGAACGTGTTCGTCCCGACGAGCAGCGCGCGGTCGAGGTCCTGCAGTGAACCCGCCAGGATCTCGGCCACCGACGCGGTGCCGCCGTCCACCAGCACGGCCATCGGCCACGTCACCCGCGTGCTGCCCCGGGGCACGACGAGCCGGCCGTCGGCCCCGGCCCTGCGGCCGCGGGTGGCGGCGAGCTCCGAGCCGGCGGGCAGGAACGACCCGGCGACGCCGAGGGCCTGCTCGGGGAGCCCGCCCGGATTGCCGCGCAGATCCAGAACCAGGCTTCGCGCGCCCGCGCGCCGCAACGTATCGAGCGCCGCGCGCACCTGCGCGGATGCGCGCGAGTTGAACGTCGTCAGGCGCAGGTAGCCGACGCCACCGTCCAGCACGAGCGTGCCGCGCACGGCCGGCAGCTGAACCGTCCCGCGCGTCAGCACCAGATCGCGATCGTGCGGCGCGTCACCGCGCAGGACCGAGAGCGTGACGGTCGTGCCCGCCGGCCCGCGCAGCCGGGTGGCGATCTCCGCCGGCCCAAGGCCCCAGGCCGAGTGGCCGTCGATTCGCGTGATGATGTCGCCCTCGGCCAGCCCCGCCCGCCACGCCGGGGAGCCTTCGATCGGCGCGATCACCACCGGCCAGCCTTCCCGCGTGCCGACGAACAGGCCCGAGCCGTCGGCGTCGCCCGGCGGCTCCGACTCGGCGATCTTCCAGTCCTTCGCGTCGAGATACTCCGACGAGGCGTCGAGCACGCGCATCATGCCGTTCAGCCCGCCCTGCACGAGTCGCGCCGGATCCGGCTCGTCCACGTAGTTCGACTGCACCGCGTACAGCACCTCGACGAACAGGTCCACGTTCGAGTAGAGGCCGCTGGTCGCCCGGCCACGACCCGCCCACCAGCCGAGGGTGAAGAGCACCGCGAGCAGCACGCCCAGCAGAACGCGACGGCGGATCAAGAAACCTCCGGAAGGGGTCCACGGGCGGCGGCGCGATGCCGCGCCCGGGGCGGGGATTCGGACCGGCAATATACCATGCGGTCGAGCCGCCTCCGCCCGGGCGCCGCGTGGCGCGCGACCGCGTCCAGGGCGCCCGGAAGCTGCAACGCCGCGTTCAGTTTCTCGCGAGCGCCAGTCGCGGGCCGACCGCCTCCCAGACGCGGGCCTCGAGCTCGTTCTCGCCGACGGTGCCGTCGAGCACGCGCCAGCGCTCCGGTTCGGCGGCCGCCAGCTCGAGGTAGCGCGCGCGCACGCGCTCGTGGAACTCGGCCGGTTCGCGGTCGAGGCGATTGGTGGCCCCGGCCGAGGCATGGCGCCGGTCGAGCCCGACGAACACCGGCACGTCGAACAGGAGCGTCACGGCCGGCACGAGACCACCGGTCGCGGCGCGGTTGAGCTCCACCAGCAAGGCGTGCTCGACCCCGCGACCGCCACCCTGGTAGGCGAGGGTGCTGTCGCCGTAGCGATCGCAGAGCACGATCCGGCCGGCTTCGAGCGCCGGTCGCAGCACGCCGCCGACGAGCTGGGCGCGCGAGGCGACCATCAGCAGCGCTTCGGTCATCGCCGAGGGCCGCCGTTCGTGGTCAAGCAGCAGCGCCCGGATGCCCTCCCCGACCGGGGTGCCGCCGGGCTCGCGGGTCACCAATGGGTCGTGCCCCATCGCCCGCAGGCGCGCGGCGAGCCGCGCGACCTGCGTGGACTTGCCCGAGCCCTCGCCGCCCTCGAACGTGACGAAGACTCCGGACATGGCGGCGCTACTTCGCGCGCGCCTTCGCGCGCGCGCGCTTGCGCGCCGCCGGCCGGCGGGCTGCGGGCTTCGCGTGCGCCGCGCCGTTCGTGCTGCCGTTCATCGCCGCCCCGGGGCGCTGACCCTTCGCGACCGGCTTCTTCTCGCGCACCAGCGTCGGGGCCGACACGCGCAGCTTCGCCTCGGTGCCCTTCGGGTCGCGGATGTACTGCTCGGTCAGCTCGCGCGAAATGTCGTCGGGAATCTGCACCGGCGGGGACTTCTTGAAGTACGACGACGGCGCGATGAGAGCGCCCTTCAGCCCATGGTCGAGCGCCAGCTTCGCGCAGCGAACCGCGTCGATCACCACCCCGGCCGAGTTCGGCGAGTCCCAGACCTCGAGCTTCAGCTCGAGGTTGAGCGGCACGTCCCCGAACGTCGTGCCCTCCATGCGGATGTGGCACCACTTGCGATCCTTGAGCCACGGCACGTAGTCCGACGGGCCGACGTGCACGTCCTCGGCCGGCAGGTCATAGGGGATGTTGCTCGTGACCGCCGAGGTCTTGCTGATCTTCTTGGACTCGAGCCGCTCGCGCTCGAGCATGTTGAGGAAGTCGGTGTTGCCGCCGAAGTTCAGCTGATACGTGCGGTCAATGCGCACGCCCCGGTCCACGAACAGGTTCGCGAGCACCCGGTGCGTGATGGTCGCGCCGACCTGCGACTTGATGTCGTCGCCGATGACCGGCAGGCCCTTCTTCTCGAAGCGCTGCTGCCAGTACTTCTCTCGGGCGATGAACACCGGAATGCAGTTCACGAACGCGCACCCGGCCTCGAGAATCTGCTCGACGTACCACTTGGTGGCCTCCTCCGAGCCGACCGGCAGGTAGCTCACCACGACGTCGGTCTTCGTTTCCTTCAGCAGCCGGACGATGTCCACCGTCGAGCCCGGGGCCTTCTCGATGATCTGCGAGAGGTACTTGCCGAGGCCGTCGTGCGTCATGCCGCGCTGCACCCGGACGCCCAGCTTCGGCACCTTCGCGAACACGGCGGTGTTGTTCGGCGCCGTCACGATCGCCTCGGAGACGTCCTTGCCGACCTTGTTCCGGTCAATGTCGATCGCGGCGACGATCTCGACGTCCCGGACGTGGTAGCCGCCGAGGTTCACATGCATCAGGCCGGGAATGCGGTCGGTTTCCTTCGCGTTCCGGTAGTAGTACAGGCCCTGCACGAACGACGAGGCGCAATTGCCCACGCCGATGATCGCGACACGCACCTTGTTGCCCATGGACCTCATGCCTCCGTTCGAGTCGAATCAGGACCCGCTTCGCGGGTGAGTTTCCAGACGTGCGCCATCCGCTGGAAGGCGGTGGCGAAGGTGAGCCCCGCGAGGATCAGCAGCCCGGCCGGGATGACCGGGCCGACACCCGCGAAGCCCATGATGATGACGAGCGCCATGCGCTCCGGCCGCTCGAACCAGCCGACCTTGCACTCGAGCCCGAGCCCCTCGGCTCGCGCCCGGGTGTACGAAACCATGAACGACCCGACCGCCGACAGCATCGCCAGCAGCGCGAGCACGCCGAACGTGATCGGCTCGAGCCCGTTCTGCAGGTTCGCCAGCACGCGTTGCGGATTCTCGGCCATGTCGAGCAGCCCGAGGATGTAGAAGCCGGCGAATCCCAGCAGCAGCGCCGCGTCGGCCAGGCGGTCGAGCGTCGAATCGAAGAACGCGCCGAAGCGGGTGATGGAGTTCGTCCGCCTCGCGAGCTGCCCGTCGAGGATGTCGAACAGGCCCGAGACCAGGGCGATGAGCGCCCCGGTGCGGAATCGCCCGAGGGCGAACGCGTAGCCCGCGCCCAGGCTGAGCGTGAACCCGAGCAGCGTGAGGTGGTTCGGGCGCAGCCCGATCGCCGCCATGCCCCCCACGACCGGATCGAGCACGGCGTGCGCCGCCGCCTTCGCCCGTTCCTTGTAGCCGCCCATGGTGCGTCCGCCCGCCGTCGCGACCGGCGTGCTCACTCGCCCGCCGCGCGCTCGGCGCGCGTCCTGCCACCCAGTACCAGCACCAATTCCCCCCGCTTCTGGTCCTCGCGCAGCGCCGCGCGAACCTCGCGCGCGCTGCCGCGCAGCACCTGCTCGTGCACCTTCGTCAGCTCCCGCACCAGGGCCATCGGGCGCTCGCCCCAGACCGCTTCGAGGTCCGCGAGGCAGCGTTCGATGCGGTGCGGCGACTCGAACGCCACGACCGTCTCGCGTCGTTCATGCAGCTCCTCGAGCGCGCGCCGCCGCGCTCCCGGTTTGACCGGCAGGAAGCCCACGAACACGAACGCGTCCGTCGGCAGCCCGCTGACCTGCAGCGCGGCGACCACCGCGCTCGGACCCGGCACGCTCTCGACCCGGAGTCCTTCCGCCACGGCGGCCCGCACGACCGGGTACCCCGGGTCGGCGATGCCCGGGGAGCCCGCGTCGGTGACGATCGCCACCGACGACCCTCCCTTCAGCTTCTCGACGAGCAGCCCGCTGCGCGAGCGCTCGTTGTGCTCGAACAGGCTGACCAGTCTCGCCTCGATCCCGAAATGTTCCAAGAGTCGCCGGGTGTGACGCGTGTCCTCGGCGGCGACCAGGTCGACCTCGCGAAGGATGCGCAGCGCCCGGGCGGTGATGTCTTCCAGGTTGCCGATGGGCGTCGCCACGAGGTACAGCGTGCCTCCGTGGCCGGAGGAGCGGGTCTCGCTCAAGCCAGTTCCTTCCGCGCGCACGGGAGAGCCGTGCCGAAAAAGCGCGCGGGAACGTAGCACGCGCCCCGGCGGGGGTCCACCGGGCGGGCGGCGGGCCGCGCCCGCGACTTCCCCGGGCCGTCCGCCCGGTCGCGCGGCGAAGCGAGGGGGCGTTGCCGTGGCGTCAGCGCCCCGGGCCCTCGGCCAGTGCTTCGACCGCGCCCCGAAACGCCTCGATCGCGCGCGCGATCCCGTCGTCGTCCACGTCGAGGTGAGCGATCGCGCGGATGCGACGGGGCCCGAACGCGACCATTCGGACGCCGCGGGCCTGCAGCGACTCGAGCACGGCTTCCACCTCGAGCGGCGGCGCCAGCTCGGCGATCACGATGTTGGTCTCCGGCGCCGCCACCGTCACTCCCGGGCACTCGCGCAGCCCGTCCGCCAGGGTGCGGGCCCGCGCGTGATCGTCGGCCAGGCGTTCGACGTGGTGGTCGAGCGCGTGCAGACAGGCGGCCGCGAGGATGCCGGCCTGCCGCATGCCGCCGCCCCAGCGCTTGCGCACCCGGCGCGCGCGCCGCACCACGTCGGCGGGACCGGCGAGGATCGAGCCCACGGGCGCGCCGAGGCCTTTTGAGAAGCTCAGCATGACGGTGTCGGCGCAGGCCGACCATGCCGGGACGGGAACACCGCTCGCGACGCTCGCGTTCCAGAGCCGCGCGCCGTCGAGGTGCATCCGCACGCCGCGCGAGCGCGCCAGCTCGTGCAGGGCCCGCAGCCGCTCGAGCGGCACGATCGCGCCGCCGGCCCGGTTGTGGGTGTTCTCGGCGCACACCAGCGTGAGCCGCGCGGCGTGATCGTCCTCGGCGCGCAGCGCGCCCGCCAGCGCCTCGGGGGCGAGCACGCCGCGGGCGCCGCGCACGATGTGCGCGAGGCATCCGGAGTTCGCGGCGATGCCACCCTGCTCGTACAGGAAGATGTGCGATTCGGCCTCGAGCAGCACCTCGTCGCCCGGGGTGGTCAGCGCGTTCACCGCGAGCTGGTTGCCCATCGTGCCGCTGGTCACGAACAGCGCCGCCTCCTTGCCCGTGAGCTGCGCGCAGCGCTGCTCGAGCGCGAGCACGGTGGGGTCGTCGCCGAACACGTCGTCGCCGACCGCCGCCCCGGCGATGGCGCGGCGCATGGCCGGGGTGGGTCGGGTGATCGTGTCGCTGCGCAGGTCCACCGCGGGAGGAGTCGTCATGGGGGCGGAGTCTATCCCCGGCGAATCCGCCGCCGCCAGCGTTGCCGCCCGGGCGCCGCGCACGGCCCGACAGGTCCGGATTTGCCCGCCGTTCGCGCGCATCTGACAGCGGCCTGACGTTCGCGCCAACGCGCGTGCGATAACTTTCCGCGACGCCACGAACCGTCGTGGCGGTGTCGTCACTCCCCCACGCGAGGTTTCGCCCCATGCCGTTCGGCTTCTTCGACCCCACGTTCCTGCTGCTGCTGCCCGCGATGGCGTTCGCGATGTGGGCTCAGCACAAGGTGACGAGCACCTACCAGAAGTTCTCGACGGTTCCGGCCGCGAACGGCCTGAGCGGACAGGACATGGCCCGCACGATCATGCGCCGCAACGGCGTCACCGACGTCGGCATCGAGGCGGTCGGCGGGGTGCTGAGCGACCACTATGACCCGGGCGCGAAGACGGTGCGGCTGTCCGCCGGCAACTACGGCGGCCGATCCATCGCCTCGATCGCGGTCGCCGCGCACGAAGTCGGTCACGTCCTGCAGCACCACCAGCGCTGGTACCCGCTCCTGCTGCGCGCCCAGCTCGCGCCCGTGGCGGGCTTCGGCAGCATGCTGGCGATGCCGCTGTTCTTCATCGGCCTGCTGTTCGGCGCACGGCTGCCGTTCGGGACGATGCTGATGGACGTCGGCATCGTGTTCTTCGCGGCGGCGGTGCTGTTCCACGTCGTCACGCTGCCGGTCGAGTTCGACGCGTCGCGGCGCGCGCTCGCGCAGCTCACCGAGTCGGGAGCGCTCATGCCGCAGGAAGTGGACGGCGCGAAGAAGGTGCTCGACGCCGCGGCGCTGACCTACGTGGCCGCTGCGGCGATGGCGGCGCTGCAGCTCGTCCGCCTGCTGCTGATTCGCGACAGCCGGCGCTGATCGCCGGCCGGAACGCCGGAAACGGTCGAGGCGGCCGCCCGATGGGCGGCCGCCTCGATCGTTTCCGGATCCGTTCGCAGCCCTACTGCTGCGACACCATGTCCTTGAGCTCCTTCGAGACCTTGAACACGGGCACCCGGCGCGGGGGCACCGGGACGGCCGCGCCGGTGCGCGGGTTGCGGGCGATGCGCGACTTGCGGTCCTTGACGCGGAAGGTTCCGAAGCCGCGGATCTCGATGTGGTGGCCGCTCGAGAGGGCCTTCGCCACCGCGTCGAGGAAGCCATCGACCGTCTCCGCGACATCCTTCTTCGTCAGGCCGGTGCGCTCGGAGATCTGGTCAACGATATCGGCCTTGGTCATCTCGTCCCTCCCTCACGCCAGCCATGGCGAGGACGTGTCCGACTCGAACGACTCGATGGACGCGGGGGACCGTACCGGCCGGTTTCGCCACTGTCAATCCGTTTTTGGGCAACGGGTTGGGGCGTTGCACCGCGCCATTGGGGACTATTCGAGCCCCAGCGCGCGGCGCCGGGCCGCTTCCATCGGGTGCGCCGCGGCGGCGGCGACCGCCGCGCGGGTCCGGGGGTGACCGGCCGCCGACTCGGCCGCCAGCTCGCGGGCGAATCGGCCGTCGCGGATCTCGGCCAGCATCGCCCGCAGCTGGTGACGGGATGGCTCGCCGATGACGCGCGGCCCGCGCGTGACGTCGCCGTAGAGCGCCGTGCCGCTGATGCCCTCCCGCAGTCCGGTCACGCCCCGCTCGTGCAGGAGGTCGGCGAGGAACTTGAGTTGGTGGACGCACTCGAGGTACGCGATCTCGGGCGCGTACCCGGCTTCGACGAGCGTCTCGAACGCCGCCGTGACCAGCGCGTTCATGCCGCCGCACAGCACCGACTGCTCGCCGAACAGGTCCACCTCGGTTTCCTCGCGGACCGTGGTGCGCCACACGCGCGCGCGCGCGCAGCCGAGGCCGTCCGCGTAGCGCTCGGCGAGCGCCCAGGCGCCGCCACTGCCGTCGCGATGCACGGCGATGTAGGCGGGCAGCCCCTCGCCGCGTTCGTAGACCTGCCTCAGCACCCGCCCGGGTCCGGTGGGCGCGACCAGCACGGCGTCCGTCCCGGCGGGAAACTCCAGATCGGAATAGAGCAGGTTGAAGCCGTGCGCGAACACCACCCCGGCGCCCGGGCGTAGCGCCCGCGCCAGGCCCGGCCACAGCGCCGGAACCGCGTCGTCGGGAAGCAGCACCGCGACGACGGCCGCGCGCGTGACGGCCTCTTCGAGGGCGCACGTCTCGAAACCGGCCGCCCTGGCGCGGGCTTGCGCGCCGTGCCCCGGGCGCGCCCCGACCACGACCGGCTCACCCGAATCGCGCAGGTTGAGCGCGTGCGCGGCGCCCTGGTTGCCGTAACCGAGAATCGCGACGGTCCCGCCGCCGACCGGCCCGCTCATCGAGCACCCCACATTCGTTTCTCGCGCCCGCCGGGCGTGCAGGGCAGGACGGCCCCCGGCGGAGCTTCCGCGGAGGGCCGTCGTGCCTCATGCCTCGGTTCTCGCTCGCACCGCCGTGGGGCGTGCTCCCCCGAGTGCTACTTCGCGGCGCTCCAATCGGACTTCTTCACCAGCGCGCCCGCCGAGTTGAAGGTGAACGCCAGCTTCTTCGCGCCGTAAACCCACGTCTGCAGGACTCCGGCGCCGCTGGTGTCGTCCCATTCGAGCACCTTCTCGGGGCTCCCGACCGACGCGAGCGTGTTCGCCGCGGCGGAACCGGCCCTCGCGCCCTTCGCGGCGGCGGCCGGATCGGCCAGCGCCTTGCCCTTGCTCATCGCCATGTAGACGAGCAGCATCTCGGTGGACTTCGCGTTGTCCCCGGCCTTGCTGTACACCGCGCCGAGCTGGCGGAAGTACACCTTCTCCTCGGGCTTGAGCGCGATCGCGCGCAGCAGCACGGTCGTCGCGTCCGCGAACTTCTTCTCGTCCGCGAGCACCGACCCCAGCGACGAGAGCGCGTCCGGGTCGTCCGGCGATTTCGCCAGCACCGCGCGCCACTGCGCCTCGGCCGCGGCCAGGTCGCCCGCGTACTGGTACGCGAGCGCGGCGTTGAACACCAGGTTCGCGTCGTCCGGCTTCAGCTGGTAGGCCTTCGCGTACGCGTCGCCGGCGCCCTTGTAGTCGGACTTCTTCGCGGCGTCGTCCTTCTGGGTTTCGGCGCGCTTGAAGTACGCGTTGCCGAGCCCCATCCACAGGTCCGAGTTGCCCGTCTCGGACTTCGTCAGGTCGGTGAAGTAGGCGATGGCCTCGTCGAACTTGCCGGCGGTGAGCAGCGCGTTCGCCTTGTTCGCGCGCACGGTCTTGAGGGCCTCGCCGAGCTGCGCGACGCTCGTGTCCTGAGCCGCCTCGGTCTGGCCGTTCTTGAGCACGGCCTCGGCGCGCTCGAAGTCGTCGTCCATCGCGTACGCCGTCGCCAGGTTGCGGATCGTCTGGGCGTGGCCCGGCCGCAGCAGCTTGGCGCGGGTCAGCGAGACGACCGCCTTGCCGAAGGCCTCGTGCGCTTCCTTCTTCGCGTCGGCCTCGGCGTACTGTTGCCCGTCCTGGATGTTCTTGATGCCGTCGTTGTAGGCGATGGACCAGTAGTGGTCGCGGTTCGCGACGATGATCTCGGCCTTCTTCTTGTCGCCCTTGGCACGGGCCGCCTCGAGCGACTTCTCGAACGCGTCGCCGGCCGGTCCGGCGCTGTCCACCTCGGCGTACGCCCAGCCCAGGTAGCCGAGCGCTTCGAAGTCCGCTGGATCCTCGCTCGAACAGGTCGTCAGCTGTTCGATCGCCTTGCGCATCTCGCGCTCGTAGTCCTCGGTGTTGCCGCGGTCCTTGTCCTTCAGGCCCTGCACCACGTACTGGATGCCGCCGGCGCAGTGCGGGTTGCGGGCGAGCGCCGAACCCGTCCACGCGAGACACGCGATGGCCGTGACGGCGGCGACCCGCGAAGCGTACGAACGCAGTTTCAAGACGTCCTCCTTGTGAATCCGGTCAGACGAGGCGGTTGCCGTTGACCTGCAGGCCGAACGTGGCCCCGAGGAACTTGGCCGCCTTCCGCGACGCGAGCATGCGCGTCATGAATATCTCGAAGTACTCCATGACGTGGGAAATATTCGAGTCGATCACGAGCTCCAGGGTGATGTGCTTGCGATCCTCGTCCACGTTCAGGAAGCTCTTCTCGACCGCGTAGTTGACACGGTCGTGAATGTCGAAGCGGATCATGTCGGGATTGCGGACGCGCGTGCGGTGCACGTCGCTCTTGTCGGCGAGGATCACGGCCGCCGCCACCGGGTTGACCGGGTCGCCGTCGTTTTCGTGATGGTTGCCGATCGCGGCGATCACCTTGAGGACCTCGAGGTCGTCCATGCCGAAGTCGTTCAGGAACTGCATCGCCATGACCGCGCCCGTCTGGGCGTGGTGGTCACGGTTCACCGCGTTGCCGATGTCGTGAAGCACACCCGCGATGGCGGCCAGCTCGCACTCTCGCTCGGGATGCCCCATGCGCTTGAGCACGTTGTAGGCGATTCGGCTGACCAGCCCGACGTGCCGCTCGCCGTGCTCGGTGTAGCCGATCTGCTCGAGCGCCGCGTCGGCCATGCGGATGTAGTGGCGCACCCGCGGGTGGTCGCGCACGAACTCGAACGTCACCGGGCTCGGGGGCGTGAGTGGGTGGCCGGCGTCGGCGGTCCTGGCGGTCGGCATGCTCATGTCATCAGGTTCCCAGTGCGGGAATCGGGCCAGCCCTCGGAAAGGCTCGAGGCGGTGGCGGGACGCGCGAATCTAGGCCCGCAACTCGAAACGCGTCAAGAATGAGCGGGGTTTGACGCCCGCGTGACGGTCGCGTGCGCTCGCGGCGCCTGCGGCACGCGCGCACGGGCCGCGACACTTTCGCCACAACCCGTCCAAGGGCGGGCGCCGAACGGGACGATTATGGCCGGCGCCGACGTCACAACACCTCGATCGGGTCCACGTCGGCGACGACGCGCACGCGCCGCCGGCCCGGCTCCTCGGACCACGCGAGCGCGGCCGCGGCGGTCTCGCGCAGCGCGCCGCCCTTGTCGCCCTTGAGGAGCAGGTGCCAGCGGTGCCGCCCGCGCAGTCGCGAGAGCGCCTGCGGCGCGGGCCCGAGCACGGTGATGCCGTGCGGCTCCGCGACGGCGCGCGCCCGTTCGGCGAGCGCGTTCGCGGCCGCCTCGACCTCCGATTCGTCGGGACCGTCGGCGAGCAGCGCGACGAGCCGCGTGAAGGGCGGATAGCCCGCCTCGCGGCGCATCGCCAGCTCGTCCTTCACGAACGCTGCGCTCTCGCCCGCGAGCATCGCGGCGATGGCGGGGTGCTCCGGCGTGCACGACTGCACGATCACCTCGCCCGGCGTCCGTCCGCGCCCCGCGCGCCCGGCGACCTGCGTGAGCAGCTGCCAGGTGCGCTCGGCGGCGCGAAAGTCGGGCAGGTGGAGCGCGATGTCGGCGTCGAGCACGCCGACGAGCGTCACGCGCGGAAAGTCGAGGCCCTTGGCGATCATCTGCGTGCCGAGCAGCACGTCGGCTTCGCCGCGCGCGAAGCGGGAGAGCACGTCGGCCGGCGCCTCGCGGTCGCGCGCGATGTCGAGATCGAGGCGCAGGACGCGGGCCTTCGGGAACACCCGCGCCAGTTCGCGCTCGGCGCGCTGCGTGCCGGCGCCCCCGAAGCGCAGCAGCGGCATCCGGCACGAGGGGCACTGCGCGGGAGCGGCCTCGCGGTGATCGCAGTAGTGGCAGCGCAGTGTCGGCGGATCGAGGTGCAGGGTCAGCGTGATGTCGCAGCGCGGGCAGTCGGGCGTCCAGCCGCAGCCGCGGCACTGCACGTGGTGCGAGTGGCCGCGCCGGTTCAGCCACAGAAGCGACTGCTCGCCGCGCTCGAGCCGCTCCGCAAGCGCCGTGCGCAGCGGCGCCGAAAGCATGCCGCCGCCCGCGTCCTCGCGACGCAGGTCGGCGAGGCGCACGACCGGCAGCGCGCGGCGGTCCACGCGTTCCGGCAGCACGAGCCGCCGGTACTTGCCGCGCGCGGCGTTGGCGAGCGTCTCGAGCGCGGGCGTCGCCGAGCCGAGCACCACCGGAACGCCGAGCATCTGCGCGCGCCGGACCGCGACGTCGCGGCCGTGGTAGCGGAGCTGTTCGCTCTGCTTGTAGGCGGGCTCGTGCTCTTCGTCCACGACGATCAGCTTCACGGCAGGCAGCGGCGCGAACACCGCCGAGCGCGCGCCGACCACGACGTCCACCGCGCCGCGGCGCGCCAGCTCCCAGTTGCGCCGCCGCTCGCCGGCGCCGAGATAGGAGTGCAGCAGCGCGACACGCCCGCCGAAGCGGCGGGTGAACTGCGCGACGATCTGCGAGCCGAGCGCGACCTCGGGCACCAGCACCAGGGTCTGCCCGCCGGCCTCGCGCGCCGCGCGCGCGCCGCGCAGGTAGACCTCGGTCTTGCCGCTCGCGGTGACGCCATGCAGCAGGAACGGCGCGAACCGCCCGGCGGCGACGGCCGACTCCACGGCGGACACGGCTTCGCGCTGCGCGGCGGTCAGCGTCACGCGCTCGGGCAGCGGGATCCGCAGCGAGGCGTCCTCGCGCGCGGCCTTGCGCGCCCGGCTGCCGGCGAGGCCCGTGTGTCCGCCGGGAAGCATCGCCGCGACCACTTCACCGGCCGGCGCGAGGTAGTAATCCGCCACCCAGGCGGCGAGCTCGAGCAGGTGGGCGGAAAGCAGCGGCGGGCCGAGCACCTTGCCCAGCTCGGCGACCTTCTCGACCGCCGACTTCGCGACGCGCTCCACGAGCACGCCGCGCACGCGCCGGCCGCGAAACGGGACTTCGACGGGCGCGCCGGGGACGGCCGCGTCCGCGAGCGCTTCGGGCACCCGGTAGACGAAGGTCTGTCGGACCGGCACGGGCAGCGCGACCTGCGCGAACGGCAGGTTCAACGCCGCGTCGCTCGGGCGGACGGCCGCTTCGCGCGGGGCGAGCGCGGCCATGGGCTCACGCGCTTCCGGCGCCGGCGCCGCTCAGGACCACCGGCTCGCCCGTTTCGGCGGGCACGCCGAGCAGCTCGCCGAGCGTGAGGTCGAAGTACCAGGCGTGAAGATCCAGCCGCCGCGCTTCGACGGCGGCGCGGATCCACGGGAAGCTCAGCAGGTTGCGAAGCGACAGGCGCAGGGCGGCGACGTTGAGCGCCCGCTCGCGAGCCTCCACGGGGAGATGCGCTCCCTCGTGGAGCGTCCCGGCGCGCGCGGCGGTCGCCATGGACATCCAGCGCGGCAGGAACTCGCCCTCGGTGCCGTCGAGCAGTGCGCGGATGCCGCCGCACTTCTCGTGGCCCATCACCACGATGTGACGCACGCCCAGCACGCGCACGCCGAACTCGAGCGCGGCGCTCACGCCGTGCAGTCCGCCACCCTGCTCGTGGGGAGGTACGAGGTTGGCGATGTTGCGCACCACGAAGAAGTCGCCGGGGTGCGCGTCGAGCACGATCGCGGGGTCCACGCGCGAATCGCAGCACGCGACGATCATCGTCGAGGGCGCCTGGCCCTCGCACAGCGCCTTGTAGACGTGCTCGTCACCCGTGAAGTAGCGGCGGCGGAAGCGTCCGAACCCCTCGATGAACCGCGCGATCTCGGGCATGGGCGTCCGGCGGGGCCACTGCCGGCGCCGCCCCATGCGGCGCCCGCGCCTGCCGGGCCGGGTCCGCACTGTGCGACGCGCGCCGCCGCGAGCGCAAGCCGCCGCGCGGCGCGCCTCCCCGCGGTCGCGCGGGACCGCGGAAACGCGGACGGCCCGGGGCGCGAACCCCGGGCCGTCGTCTTCGGGACCTGGCGTCCCGTCACGCCTGCATGCGCTGCTGCGAGCTGCCCTGACCGAGGATCGCGTTGATGCGCTCGACCAGCTTGCGCGGGCTGAACGGCTTGGTGATGTAGTCGTCGGCGCCGACCTCGAAGCCGACCTTCTGGTCCACGTTGCGGCCCTTGGCGGACAGCAGGATCACGGGAATGGCCTTGGTCGCGTCGTCGGCCTTGAGGCGCTTGCAGGTCTCGTAGCCGTCGAGCTTCGGCATCATGATGTCGAGCACGATGAGGTCGGGCTTCTCCGCGCGCGCTTTCTCGAGCGCCTGCTCGCCGTCGAGCGCGGTGACGACCGCGTAGCCTTCCATGCCGAGGCTGAAGTCCAGGATGTGAACGATGTAGATCTCGTCGTCCACGACCAGGATCTTGCCCTTCGCCATTCCCTTCACCTCCTCGTCCGGCCCTTCGTCGAGACCGGTCTCCGAGTTCCGCCTCGTGACTGCTCCACCCGGTCTGCTGCATCGCGCCCCGGCCGCGGATTCGGGCGGAACGATTTTCGCCTCCGGTATCGGCGGGGATGTCCCCCCGCTTGAGCGGGATCGCGGACCGTGTCAGGCCGCTTCGCGCAGCCTTCCCTCGCGCTCCAGCACCCGGACCAGGGCCTCCACCACCTCGGCGTCGAACTGGCTGCCGGCGGCCCTGCGCAGCTCGACCGCCGCCTGCGCCGGGTCGCGGGCGGGCCGGAACGGCCGTTCGAACGTCATGCTCTGCCAGGCGTCCACGACGGCCAGGATGCGGGCCCCGAGCGGGATCGCCTCGCCGGCGAGGCCGCGCGGGTAGCCGGTGCCGTCCCAGTGTTCGTGGTGGCTCAGGATCAGATCCCGGACCACGCCGAGGTACTCGAGCGGGCGCAGGATCGCGATGCTCACGGCCGGGTGGGTCGAGACCGCGGTGCGCTGCGCCGCGCTCAGCTCGCCGCTGTCGCCGGTCTCGCCGGTGACGCGCACCATGCCGACGTCGTGGATGCTGGCCACGTAGCCGATCACGTCCACGTCCGCGGCGGGCACACCCAGCTCGCGGGCGACGGAGCGCACCAGCTTCACTTCCCGCCGGCCGCCGAGCGAGAGCTCGCGCTTGAGCCGCGTCATGCAGCGCACCGCCTCGAGCGCGTCCTCGATCACGCGATGGCTGTCGGGGTAGGCGCAGGCGCGCTCGATGGCGCTGCCGACGCGCTCGGCCAGCATCACGAGCAGGGTGAGATCGTCCTCGTCGAACGGCTCGCCGCTCGTCTTGTTGTTCGCGTTGATGACGCCGATGATCTCGCCCTCGACGCGCAGCGGCACGCACAGCAGCGACTTGGTCTGGTACTGCGGATGATTGAGCCGCCGGAAGCGGCGGTCGGTCTCGATGTTCTCGACCAGCACCGGGCGCCCCCAGGCCGCGACCGCGCCCGCGACCCCGGAGCGCAGGGTGGTCCGCCGTCCGTTCACGCCCTGCGGCGCGAGGCCGACGGCGGCGGCGACGAACAGGTCGCCGCGATCGGCGTCCACGAGCACGAGCGAGACGATGCCGGTCTCGAGCGTCACCGCGACCATCTCGACGGTCGCCTGGAAGAGCTCGGCGAGGTCCTGGCGCCCGACCGTCTGGCGCGCGATGCGCCGCGCGCGCGCCGAAGCGACCTGGCGCACGGGCATCGCGAGGCTGAAGCGCGTTCCGCCTCCGGGCGGCAGCTCGGCCCACATGCGGCCGCCATGGAGCTGCGCGATGCTGCGGGCGATCGCGAGTCCGACCCTCGTGCCCTCGTGCGAGGGCTGGCCGTTCGGCAGCTGCCGGCGCGCACGGTAGAAGCCCTCGAACACCGCCGAGAGGTCCTCGGTGGGCGGCGGCGGCCCGTCGTCGGTCACCGAACAGCTCCACTCGTCGCCGTGGACCGCGAAGCGCACGCGCACGGTCGCGCCCTCGGGCGAGAACTCGACCGCGTTCTCGATCAGGTTGGCGAGGGCCCTGCGGGTGAAGTCGGGGTCCAGCTCGACGCGGGCGTCCCCGGACTGTTCGTGGGCGAGCGTCACCCTGCGTCGCGCGGCCGTGTCGGCGAGGGCGGCGCAGACCTCGCGACCGAACTCGGTCAGCGACTGCGTGGTCAGCCGCAGCGTGCACTCGCCGCTCTCGAGCCGTGAGAGGTCGTGAACGTCGGTGACGAGCGCGCCGAGCCGGTTGCATTCGTCGTCAATCACGTTCAGGAAGCGTCCGCGCGGAGCGTTCGGATTGTCGAGGTTGCTGCCCAGCGTCTCGGCGTAGGCCTTGATCGAGGAGAGCGGCGAGCGCAGCTCGTGGGCGACGATCGCCATGAGGGCCGACGCGGCCTCCTGCGCGGTCGCCAGCCGGCGTTCGGCGGCGACGACGCGCGTGCGCTCCTCGTCCAGCGCCCGCACGAGGTCGGCGCGCTCGAACGCCAGCGCGAGCGCGTCGGCAAGCGCCTGCAGGAAGCGCCGCTCGGGCCCCTGCAGCGAACGGGGACCGGCGAAGGCGACGAGCAGGAATCCCCACACGGCGTTGCCCGCCACCAGCGGAAGCGTGCACAGCGCGGCCGGCGGCTGCTGCCAGAGCAGCGTCTCGCGCGGCGCGTTCGCGTCGGCGGAGCCGTCGTCGTACAGGGGGCGGTCGTTGCGCATGACCCACTCGACCGGTCCGCCGTCCTCGGCGAGGTAGGGCGTCTCGACGCCCGACTCCTCGAAGCGGAACAGCGCCCCGCTGCGGCGGTCCATGCGCAGCAACCGCGCGTCCGCGGCGCCCAGCGCCCGCGTGGCGTTGGCGTTGGCGATGCCCCACGAGACGCCGAGGTCGCAGGTCGTGCGCAGGGCGAGCACCGCCTCGGCCAGCAGCGCGACGGCCTCTCCGGGCAGTTCCAGCAGCCGTGTTCCGGGGTCGGTGGGGTTCAAGTCGCTGCTCCTCAGGCGACGCTGCGGTCCGAGTCGGATTCGTGGCGGCGCCGGTCGCCGACCAGCACGCTGCCGCTGATGCCCTTGCCGTGCGCCTTCAGTTCCTGGGCGATGTCGATCAGCTCGGCGAGGTGCGTGACCGGTACGAGGGCCGTGCTGACGAGCGCGATGGTCAGGCTCATGAGCGGAAAGCGCTCGATCGCGTGGCGCCGGCTGAGCACCTCGACGTGTCCGCGCTCGCGGTCCTCCTGGTCGTAGAGCTCGCGCGACGACTGGTTGAACCGATTGAGGATCAGTTCTCCGAGACCCTCGGCGCAATCCGGATGGGTCAGCACGACGAAGTCGTCGCCGCCGATGTGGCCGACGAAGCTGTCGGCGCTGCCGGAGCGCTGCGCGGACTCGGTCAGGATGCGCGACAGCATCTGGATGGCCTGGTCGCCTCGCGCGTAGCCGTAGTAGTCGTTGAAGGCCTTGAAGTGGTCGATGTCCACCTGCAGCAGCGCGAACGGCTCGCTGCCGGCGAGCCGGCGGCGGATCTCGTCATTGATGGACAGGTTGCCCGGCAGCCCGGTGAGCGGGCTGGCCGAGCGCTGCTGCTTGCTCCACTCGAGCACGTTGTGGATGCGCAGCATGAGTTCGCCGCGGTTCCACGGCTTGGTGACGTAGTCGTTCGCGCCGCCTTCGAGGCCGTGGACCTTCGCGTTCATGTCGGTCCGGGCGGTGAGCATGACGACCGGGATGTGGCGGGTGCTGAACTGGGCGCGCAGCTGCCGGCAGACCGCGTAGCCGTCGAGGAACGGCATCATGACGTCGAGGAGCATCAAGTCGGGCATCTCGGCGGTGGCCCGCTCGAGCGCCTGGCGGCCGTCGTGGGCCTCGCTGACCTCGTAGTCCTCGAGTTCCAGCTGCATGCGGAGCACATCCCGCAGCGCCGGTTCGTCTTCCGCGATGAGAATTCGAGCCTTCGGCACACCCAGCTCCCGTTCGGGATAGCGGACGCTTCCGGTCCCCCCGCACCCTCCGCCGACCAGCACAGCAACGCGCGTACCCGGCCCGGGGGCGGCCGAACGTCCGCGATGTCCCCGGGTTTATCGGCCTGCCCGTGCGGCCGCTTGCGATGTTTGTGGAAACACGCCCAGCCCCCGCCTTCGCGTGCGGATCGCGCCGGGGCGTGCGGAATGCAACGCCGGAGGGTCCGGGCTGGTAGCGCGGGTCCTTCGCGCCGGGCGGTGGCCCGGCCCGTCGGGCAGCCGGCTCAGCCGCCGAGCGGCAGGCCCGAGGCTTCGAGCGAGGCGGCCGCGTCCAGCTCGGGTCCCGAACGCTCGCCGCGCGCCAGGCGCCACGCGCCGACCAGCGCGATCATCGCCGCGTTGTCGGCGCACAGGCGTGGCGAGGGAATGCGCAGCGCGACGCCAAGCTGCCCGCACGCCTCGCCCAGCGCGGCGCGCAACGCTCGATTGCACGCCACGCCACCGCCCAGGCACAGCGCCTTCGCGCCGACGTGCACGATCGCGCGCAGGCTCTTGCCCACCAGCGTCTCGACCACGGCGGCCTGGAACGACGCCGCGACGTCGTTCACGAACTCCTCCGGGTAGGGCGGCTCGCCGCGGCCCTTGAGCACGTTCGCGACGGAGGTCTTGAGGCCGGAGAAGCTGAAGTCGAAACCGGGCCGGTCGAGCATCGGGCGCGGGAAATCGAAGGCGTCGGCACGGCCCCGCGTCGCGAGCCGGTCCAGCACCGGCCCGCCGGGAAATCCCAGTCCGAGGCGCTTGGCGACCTTGTCGTAGGCCTCGCCGGCGGCGTCATCGAGCGTCGCGCCGAGCCAGCGGTATTCGCCCAGCCCTCTCACCTCGACCAGCTCCGTGTGCCCGCCCGAGACGACGAGCGCCACCGCCGGCAACGGGCACTCGCCATGTTCGAGCGAGCTCGAGTGCAGGTGCGCCTCGATGTGGTTGACGCCGATCACCGGCACCCCCAGCGCCGCGGCCCATGCCTTGGCGAACGCCACGCCCACCACCAGCGAGCCGACGAGCCCGGGGGCATGCGTGACCGCGATCGCCGTCAGGTCCTTCGGCGTCACGCCCGCTTCGGCGAGCGCTCCTTCGACCAGCTTCGGAAGCAGCTCGAGGTGGGCGCGCGAGGCCAGCTCCGGCACGACGCCGCCGTAAAGGCGGTGCACGTCCTGGGCGGCGATCAGGTGCGAGCGCAGCCGCCGGCCGTTCTCGAGGACCGCGACGCTGGTGTCGTCGCACGAGGTCTCGATCCCGAGAACCGGCCCCGCGGCGGGATCGGTGCGGGTCACGGCGCCTCCGGCGCAAGCTGCGCCTCGAGCCATGCCAGGTACTTCGGTGCGCCCGCCGCGACCCGCACCGCCAGCAGCTCGGGCGTGTCGTAGGGGTGCAGGTCGTGCAGGCGCGAGAGCAGCGCCGTCCAGTCCTGCTTGCGCGTCTTGAGCAGCACCACGACCTCGCGCTCGTCCTTCATGCGGCCCTCCCAGCGGTAGAGCGAGCGTGCGCCCGGCAGCAGGCTGGCGCAGGCGATGAGGCGCTCCTGCAGAAGCACCTGCGCGACGCGCGCGGCGTCCTGTTCACTGGCAAAGCTGGTGAAGGCGATCAGGGCTTCGGTCATGGCTCTCGCCCGGGATTCCCGGACCCCGGGAGGACGAGCTTCTCGAACAGATGCGCCAGCGCCTTCGCGGGGTCTTCGCACAGTCCCTCGTGCACCTCGGAGACCTGGATCACCGTGCTGCGCGGCGCGACCAGCCAGCGGAAGCGCTCCGGCGCGTCGAGCGCCCCGATCGGGCCGGAGCCCTCGCCGCCCGCGGCGATCTTCTCGATGCTCGCGAGATGCGCATGGATCGTGGCCACGTCGGCATCCGGCGCGAGTGCCGAAAGCCGCGCGTGATCGAGGGCGACGCGCGCGCCCAGCCACATGAGCGAGCGGCACCAGACGATGACGCCCGCGTTGAAGCACTCGCCGCGTTCGACGCGCGGCACGACGCGGACGGTCGCGTACTCAAAGGAGCGTCGCTCGGGCACGCGCCGCCTCCTGTTCGAAGATCGCGGCGTTCGCGAGGCGGCCCGCGAACCAGGCTTCGTATGCCGCACGCGTCGCCGCCGGGTCGCCCGGTGCGTCGGGCGCCGCGAGCCACGCGTCGGGCAGCGCGGCGAGCAGGGCCTTCACCGGCGCGGCCGCGAGCGCCGCGCGCAGCGCCTCGCCGGCGTCGGCGAGCCGCGTCGCGCGCGGCAGCAGCACGTGTTCGCGCACCGGCGCGAACGGGCTGGCGGCGCTGGCCCGCGCGCCGTTCCACGCATGGTGGAAGTAGAGGCTGGCCCCGTGATCGATCAGCCAGAGCTTCGTCCCCGTGAGCAGCAGGTTCGGGTTCCGGGGCGTGCGGTCCACGTTCATGACGAAGGAGTCGAACCAGACGAGCCTGGAGGCCAGCGCTTCGTCCACCACGGGCGGCGCGATGGGGTCGTAGGACACGGCGCCGGGCAGGAACCCGAGCCCCAGGTTCGGGCCGGTGCTCGCGCGCAACAGGTCGCGGATCTCGGGATCGGGCTCGTTGCGCCCGAACGCCTCGTCCAGCTCGAGCCGCACCATGCCCGGCACCGCGAAGCCGCAGGCCCGCGCCAGCTCGCCCGCCAGCCACTCGGCGATCAACGCCCGCGGTCCCTGCCCCGCGCCGCGGAACTTGGCGACGTAGAGCCGGCCGTCCGAGGCCTCGACCACGGCCGGCAGCGAGCCGCCTTCGCGAAGGGGCGTGACGTAGCGGGTGGCGAGGAGCGTCTGCATGGGTGGCGAAGGCTAGGGGGCACGCGGGGCGGATGGCAAACGGCGGGCGGGCGCCATCGCGTCCGGGCGCGCCGCGCCCCCGCGCCCCACCCCTACCGGTACGCCACGCAGTACGCGATCCAGCAATCGTCGTTGTCGAGCTTCGCGCGGCGGTGCAGGCGGCCGGTGTGCGTTCGCCGCGCGGCGTCCCAGCCTTCGCTCCAGACTTCGAAGTCGCGGAAGCCGGCCTCCATCACGGCGTCACGCAGTTCGGGCAGCGTGTACATGCGCCAGTCGTAGGTGAAGGCCCTGCGCAGGACCGTGCCGTCGCGAAGCTCGAAATGAATGTGCGCCACGAGATTCCTGGTCAGCGGCTCGAAGCGCGCCTGCTCCCAGACATAGGTGAAGCCCGGAACGGCCTCGCCGTCCGGGCCGTTCGCGGCGCCCTTGCGCGTGCGCTCCTCGAGCGTCCGCTCGGCGCGTGATCCTCCGAAGGCGTTCAGCACCAGCACGCCCCCCGGAGCCAGCGACGCCCTCGCCGCGCGCAGGTACGCCAGCAGGTCGGCGCGCGCATGAAAGATCCACCATGAAAAGTTCAGGGCGCAGGTCACGTCCGCCAGCGGCCTCCGCACGCGGCGCACATCGCCGCGCACCAGCGTCACGCGCCCCCCGGTGCCGCGCACGAACGGCAGGCGATGCCGGCGCGCCCACGCGAGCGGCTCGGGATCCAGGTCCACCGCCCACGCGCGGTTCGCGGGGTGGCGCTGCGCCCAGCCCACGGCCAGCGCGGCCGTGCTGCAGAAGTCCTCGCGGAACACGCGGGCCTCGCGGCCGTTGCGGGCGCGATAGACCCGTTCGAGAAAATCCAGGTCCCAGTCCACGCCCTGCACGGCGACTTCGTAAAGGGCGTGACGGTCGCGATAGGCGCCGGGAGGCGGCCTGCGGCCCCGCGCGGGGGACGTCATCGCGCCGGGTCCGCGAACGGCGTGGCTTCGCTGACCTGCAAGCTTGGCATGGACCCTCTCTCAAGTATCATGCGGCCGATTCCGTTCGCACCCGGCGGGGCACGCCGGGCCGCGCATGTTCGCGAGGGCGGCGCGGAGCGTCAAACGCATCCCTTTCGCGCGGCGCGAAGCGCGCCGCGCCGGAGAGCCATGGCCGGCCGTCCTGCGTCCCGGCGCGCGCCGACGCGCTGGGCATCGTTGTCCGACGAGCACCTGCTCGACCTGCGTTTCAGCGATCTCGGACTGCGCCTGGAAGGTTCGTGGGCGGAGGCGCGCGTGCACGAGGTGTGGGCCGAACTCGAGGCGCGCGGGCTGCGCCTGAAGCCGCACGCGTGGCTCTCGACCGAGTGGTTCTCCCCCGAAGGCGTGCCCGGCATCGCGATTCCCTTCTACCTCGCGCACCCGCGGCTGCTGCGGCTCGAGCGCCGCATGCTGCTCGAAGCCGAGGGCGGCACGCGCGAGGAGTGCCTGCAGATCCTGCGGCACGAATCCGGTCACTGCGCGCAGCACGCCTGGCGTCTCAGCCGCCGCGGCGGCTGGCGGCGGCTGTTCGGGAACACCCACAAGCCCTACCCCGTCACCTACCGGCCCGACCCCTCGAGCCAGCGCCACGTCCAGCACCTGCGGCAGTACTACGCGCAGGCGCACCCCGACGAGGACTTCGCCGAAACCTTCGCGATCTGGCTCACGCCGCGCTATCCGTGGCGGCGGCGCTACGCGGGCTGGCCCGCGCTGCGCAAGCTCGAGTGGGTCTCCGAAGCGATGCGCGAACTGCGCGGCGTCGCACCGACCGTTCGCGCGCGCCGCACCGTCGAGCCTCTCGACTCGGTGCGTCGCACGCTGGGCGAACACTACGCCGACCGTCAGGAGGCGCTGTCGCGCTGGCGGCCGAGCGTGCCGGACCGCGACCTGCAGCGGCTCTTCCCCGCCGAACCCGGCCGCCGCGGCGACGCGGCCAGCCGCTTCCTGTCGCGCAACCGGCGCGAGATCCGCCGGCTCGTGTCGCGCTTCACCGGCGAGTCGCCGTTCACCATCGAGCGCGTGCTGGACGACGTCATCGCCAGTTGCCGGGTGCTCGACCTGCGCGCCTCGGGCAGCGAGCGCCGCCTGCGGGTGGACGTGGCGCTGCTGCTCACCGTGCGCACCGTGCACTTCCACTACAGCCGGCGGAACTGGGTGGCGCTGTGAACGGGCCCTGCGTGGCGCCGGCCGCGCGTCCCGGCGGGGCGGGCTCGTGAAGAAGCCCCTGCGCATCCTCGTCGTCATGCACCCGACGCTCGTGCCACCCGACACGCTCAAAGGCCGCACGCCGGAGGAGATCAATCTCTGGAAGACCGAGTACGACGTGGTCTCGAACCTGCGCGGCCTCGGGCACGAGGTGCGCGCGCTCGGCGTGCAGGAGGAGCTGAACCCGATTCGCGTCGCCGCCGAGGAGTGGAAGCCCGAAGTCGTCTTCAATCTCCTCGAGGAGTTCCACGGCGTCTCGAACTTCGACCAGCATGTGGTCGCCTACCTCGAGCTGCTCAAGCTCGCGTACACCGGCTGCAATCCGCGAGGCCTCGTGCTCGCCCGCAGCAAGGCGATCACCAAGAAGATCGCCGCCTACCACCGCGTGCGCGTGCCCGCGTTCTTCGTCGTCCCACGAGGGCGCAAGGTCGTCCGGCCGAAGAGGCTGCGCTTTCCGCTGTTCGTGAAGAGCGTCAGCGAAGAGGCCTCGCTCGGCATTTCGCAGGCCAGCATCGTCGAAAGCGACGAGAAGCTCGCCGAGCGCGTGCGCTTCATCCACGAGTCCATCGGCTCCGACGCGCTGGTCGAGGAGTACATCGAGGGACGCGAGCTGTACGTGGGCGTGATCGGCAACGAACGGTTGCGCGTGCTGCCGACCTGGGAGCTGGATTTCGGCAAGCTCGTCGAGTCGGGCGAGCCGATCGCGACCGCGCGCGTCAAGCACAGCCCCGAGTACCAGAAGAAGCACCGCATCGACATCCGCCGCGCCGGCGAACTCGAGCCGGCCGTCGAACGGCTGATTCAGCGCACCACGCGGCGCGTGTACCGCATGCTCGAGCTCGACGGCTACGCGCGGGTGGATTACCGCCTCACCTCGAAGGGCGAGCTCTACCTGCTCGAAGCGAACCCCAATCCCGAGATCGCCGAAAAGGAGGAGTTCTCCAGCGCCGCCGCCGCGGCCGGACTCGGCTACCGGGCGCTGCTCGCGCGCATCCTGGGTCTCGCCGTGTCGCGCCCCGGCCGACTGGACTGAGCGCCGCGACCGCGGCCGCGAGGCGCTGCGTGCCACGCGTTGCCAGATCCCGAACCCGGTGCTAAGCCTCCCCGGCCTCACCGAACGACGCTCCGTCGTCCCACCCCGAAATCCCGAGGCGGCCGTGAAGCTCTCCCTGTTCCCGAAGGAAGAGGACTTCTTCCTGCTGTTCCGCAAGCAGGCCGAACTGGTCCGCAGCAGCTGCGACCAGCTGCACGAGATGATGGAGAAGTTCGACCGGCTCGAGGAGCGCGCGAAGGCGCTCCGGGAAACCGAGCACCGCGCCGACCTCGTCACGCACGAGCTGTTCGAGAAGCTCAACCGCACGTTCATCACGCCGCTGGAACGCGACGACATTCACGACCTCGCCAGCGGGCTCGACGACGTCGTGGACGCGGCCGAGGCGATCGGCAGCCGGCTGCTGCTGTTCGGCATCACCTCCTCGCGCCCCGAAGCCGTGCGCATGACCGCGATTCTCGCCGAGTGCGGACGCCAGATCGAGAAGGCCGTGGACGGCCTCAAGAACATGCAGAACCTGATGTCGTTCACGATCGAGATCAACCGGCTCGAGAACGAGGCCGACATCATTTCGAGGCAGGTCGTCGGCGAGCTGTTCACCGGCCGCCACGAGGTGCTCGACATCCTGCGCTGGAAGGAGATCATCGGCCGGCTCGAGAACGCGGCGGACCAGTGCGAGGACGTCGCGAACACGATCGAGTCCATCGTGATCAAGAGCCGCTGACGCCCATGGCGCTGCCTTTCCCGCCGGAAATCCTGTTCGTCATCGCGGTCGCGCTCGCGTTCGACTACAGCAACGGCTTCCACGACGCGGCCAACTCGATCGCGACCATCGTCAGCACCCGGGTGCTGTCGCCCCGCCAGGCCGTCGCGTGGGCGGCGTTCTTCAACTTCGCGGCATTCGGCGTCTTCGGCGTGCACGTCGCGCAGACGATCGCCAAGGGAACCGTGCACCCGGACATCGTGACGCCCGCCATCGTGCTGGGCTCGCTGACCGGCGCGCTGGCCTGGAATATCCTCACCTGGTGGTGGGGACTGCCCACCTCGTCGTCCCACGCCCTGATCGGCGCCTTCGTGGGCTCGGCGCTGCTGGACGCCGGGCCGGGGGCGATCGTCGCCTCGGGGGTGCTGAAGACGGTGGCCTTCATCGTCATCTCGCCCGTCCTCGGCCTGGTGCTCGGCTTCGGGCTGATGCTGGCGACGGTGTGGATCTTCCGGCGGTCCACGCCGCGCCGGGTGGACGTACTTTTTCGGCGGCTCCAGCTCGTCTCGGCGGCGCTGTTCAGCCTCGGCCACGGCTCGAACGACGCGCAGAAGACGGCGGGCATCATCACCGCGCTGCTCTACTCGACGGGCCACCTCAGCGGCGACTTTCACGTGCCGTTCTGGGTCATCCTTTCCAGCTACGGCGCGATCGGGCTCGGCACGCTTTCGGGCGGCTGGCGGATCGTGAAGACCATGGGCATGAGCATCACCAAGCTGCAGCCGGTCGGCGGCTTCTGCGCCGAGACCGCCGGCGCCTGCGCCCTGTTCGGCGCCAGCGCGATGGGCGTTCCCGTCTCCACCACGCACACCATCACCGGCGCCATCGTCGGCGCCGGCGTGAGCGCCACCGGGAGGCTTTCCGCCGTCCGCTGGGGCGTCGCCAGCCGCATCGTCTGGGCATGGGTGCTCACCATGCCGGCGGCTGCTATCGTGGCGGCGATCTGCCTGAAGCTCATTCACCTCAGCGGGCTGCTCTAGACCCGCGCCCCGACCGGAGAAATCATGCAGCGCATTGACGACCTCGTTGCCCGCGCCGCCGTTGACCGTTCGCAGCCCGACTGGCGTACGCGGTTGCCCCGTCCCGTGGCGGCCGCCTTCGCTCCCGGAGAGAGCTGGCGCGCCCGTATGGCCACGAACAAGGGCGAGCTCGTGATCCGCCTGCTGCCCGACACCGCGCCCATGCACGTCACGAGCTTCGCCTACCTCGCGCGACTCGGGTTCTTCGACGGGCTCACGTTCCACCGCGTGATCCCCGAGTTCATGGCGCAGGGCGGCTGCCCGCTCGGCACCGGCACCGGCGGCCCCGGCTACAAGTTCGACGGCGAGTACTCGAAGGACGTGCGCCACGACCGCGGCGGGTTGCTGTCCATGGCGAACGCCGGCCCGGGCACCGACGGCAGCCAGTTCTTCCTCACGTTCGTGCCGACGCCGTGGCTCGATGGCAAGCACAGCATCTTCGGCGCCGTCGAAGGCGGCGAAGCCACGCTGCGCGCGCTCGAGGCGTGCGGCTCGGCCTCCGGCCGGACCAGCGAGAAGCTCACGATGGACCGAGTCACGATCGAGATCGGCTGAAGCCCCGGGTCGCGCCCGCGCCCACCCGCCACGGAGAACCCCGCATGAAGGTGATCGAGGACCTCAAGCTCCGCCTGCTCGAAGTGTTCGACCTGAACCACGCGGCCGCGCTGCTGCGCTGGGACCAGACCACCTACATGCCGCCCGGCGGCGCGCCCGCGCGCGGTCGCCAGACCGCGCTGCTCAGCCGGCTCGCTCACGAGAGGTTCACCGACCCCGCCGTCGGCCGGCTCATCGAGCAGGCCGAGAAGGAGTCCGCGACGCTGCCCGCCGACTCCGACGAGGCCGCGCTCGTGCGCGTCGCGCGCCGCGAGTACGAGCAGGCCGTGCGGATCCCCACGGCGCTCGTCGCCGAGTTCAACGAGCACACCGCGACCATCTACCAGGCATGGACCGCGGCGCGGCCCGCGAACGATTTCGCGGCCGTGCGGCCGCTGCTCGACAGGACGTTGGACCTGAGCCGCCGCATGGCGAACTGTTTTTCGGGTTGGGAGAGCATCGCCGATCCGCTCATTGATTTCTCCGACCACGGCATGAAGGCGAGCACCATCCGGCCCCTGTTCCGCGACCTGCGCGCGCGGCTCGTGCCGATCGTGCGCGCCATCACGTCGCGCCCGCCGGCCGACGACGCGTGCCTCAAGCAGTTCGCGCCCGCGGCCGACCAGCTCGCCTTCGGCGTCGAGGTACTCCGGGCCTACGGTTACGACTTCGAGCGCGGCCGGCAGGACCTGACGCATCACCCCTACATGACCAAGTTCTCGCTCGGCGACGTGCGCATCACCACGCGCGTACGCGAGGACGACGTCACCGACGCGCTGTTCTCGACGCTGCACGAGTGCGGGCACGCCGTGTACGAACAGGGCATCCGCCGCGAGTTCGAGGGCACGCCGCTCGCGAACGGCGCCTCGTCGGGCGTGCACGAAAGCCAGTCGCGGCTGTGGGAGAACCTCGTCGGCCGCAGCCTCGGCTTCTGGCGCCATTTCTACCCGCGCCTGCAGGCGACGTTCCCCTCGCAGCTCGGCAGGGTTCCGCTCGAGACGTTCCACCGCGCGATCAACAAGGTCGAACGCTCGCTGATCCGCGTGGACGCCGACGAGGTCACCTACAACCTGCACGTCATGCTGCGCTTCGACCTCGAGCTGGACCTGCTCAAGGGTCGCGTCGCGGTCGCCGACCTGGCGCGCGTGTGGCGCGAGCGGTTCGAAGCCGATTTCGGCCTGCCCGTTCCGGACGACCGCAACGGCGTGCTGCAGGACGTGCACTGGTACTCGGGCGTGATCGGCGGGGCGTTCCAGGGCTACACGCTGGGCAACATCCTGAGCGCCCAGATCTTCGCGGCGGCCCGCGCCGCGAAGCCGGCCATCCCGGCCGAGATCGAGCAGGGCCGCTTCGGCTCGCTGCACGACTGGCTGCGCGAGAACGTCTACCAGCACGGGGCGAAGTTCCCGCCCGACGAGCTGGTGCGCCGCGCGACGGGCGCGCCGATGTCGCTCGAGCCCTACCTCGACTACCTGTGGGGCAAGTACCAGCCGCTCTACGGGCTCGCCGAGAGCGAACGGGTGGGAGCCGCCACGACCGCGTGAGCTTGCGGCGCGGGCGCCGCGAACGCGCGACGCTCCTGCCGCCGGCGGCGCCGGCCTTTCGCGCGTCGCCCGGCCGCTCAGTCCTCCCGGTGCACGAGACCCGGGGAGAAGGCCGGCAGGCAGACGGCGACGTATTCGGCGCCGTCCTCGCCCGGACTCGAGTAGCGCACGCGTTCGCCCGCGCGCGTCAGGACCGCCTCGCCCGCCCGCACGTCGAGCGCGCCGCCGTCATGCTCGACCCGCAGGCAGCCGCGCAGCACCACGGTGTACTCGTCGAACTCCGGCGCCTGCGCCGGCTCGCGCCAGCCCGCGGGACTTCGCATGTGCGCGATGCTCACGCGTGATTCGCCGTTGTTCGCCCGGCCGACGTACTCGTCAATCCATTTCGGCTTGCTGCCGGCGGCCGTGACACGGGTCGGGGCGGCGATGTGGACAGGCAAGCGCTTCACCTCATCGAGCGGAGGCGTCCGGGATCAGTGCGCGAGCGGCCGGACGGCCCTCGCGCCCCAGACACGGTCGAGACTGCGATCGCGTCCGCAGCCCGTGCGGTAGGCACGATAGCGCTCCGGGTTCCTGCGCGCGAAGTCCTGGTGATACTCCTCGGCCGGCCAGAAGGCCTGCGCGGGCCGGACCTGCGTCACGACGCGGCCCTTCAGGCCGCCCGCCCCGGTCAGCGCCGCGCGCGTCTGCAACGCGACGCGCTGCTGCGCCGCGTTCCGGTAGAAGACCGCGCTCGTGTAGGACTCGCCCCGATCGCAGAACTGGCCGTCGGACTGCGTCGGGTCAATGCCGTGCCAGTAGCGATCGAGCAGTGCCGCATAGCCGATCCTCGCGGGATCGAAGGCGATGCGCACCGCTTCGAGGTGGCCGGTCGTTTCCGAACAGACCTCCTCGTAGGTCGGGTTCGCCGTGCGGCCGCCGGTGTAGCCGGAGACCACCGAGAGAACCCCCGGCACGCCCTCGAACTGCGACTCCATGGACCAGAAGCAACCGCCCGCGAAGATCGCGGTGTCGGCTCGTGCCGTGGAGGTCCCGGGCGCGGCGCCGGCGGGTGCGGCCGCCGAGGCGAAGTTGGCGAACCACAAGCTGCCGAGGAGCCAGGCAGAGGCGATGAGCGGGCGAAAGTGGAACATGGGCCGGCATCCGGAGGGTGGAAACCACGGTGCCGCGCCGGGTGCGCGGCAGGCGTGCAGATGGTCCCCGCGCTCTCGGGATTGCCCGGTGTTTGCAAGGGAATCGGCATACCCGAGGTCCCTGGCACGTATGGCCGCGAGCGGTGTCCGGCACTGTCGCCGCGACGGCCGGCGAGGGCGCGGCACCGGCGGTAGGAAAACGAGCGGTCGTCGCGATGCGGCGCGTCCCGAAGTCCGGAGCCCCGCGCCTGGCACGCCGCGCTCAACTGCCCGCGGCGCGGTCCTTGAGCCACACGTGCGCCTCGGCGAACGCCGCTTCGAGCGGCAGCGCGCCACCGGCGGCGTGGGCGGTCGCGAACTCGGACGAACCCATCGCCTCCTCGGCGCGGCGCCGAAGCGGGTCGTGGAAGCGCGCGTCGGCCGGCTCGCGCTGCGCGCCGGTGCGCGCGTACGCCGTCTCGGACGCGCCGTAGAAGCGGGCCGTCGTCGCCGGCTCGCCGAGCAGCGCCGCGAGTCCCGCGGTGACGTCCAGCGCCGCGACGAAGATGCGCTTCGAACCGGAATCGGCCGCGTGGCCGGCGGCTTCCGCGATCGCCGCCAGCGCGCCCCGCACGTCGCCGACGCTCGCGCGGAGCATGGCGAAGTTGCCGAGCGTGATCGCGAGGCCCGCCGGGTGGTGGCGGTGCCGGGCCATCGGCAGCAGCTCATCGTAGATCCGCAATGCGGACTCCGCGTCGCCCTCCGAGCGAAGGATCTCGCCGAGGTACGTGAGCGCGCTGGTCAGCGGCAGCGCCTTCCGTGCGCTGCGCGCCTCCGCCACGTACTCCTCGCACAGGGCGCGGGCCTGCTGGACCTCGCCCGCGGCATAGGCAGCGCACGCGGCGGCATCGAGGGCCGACAGCAGCACCATCGGTTCCGCGAGCCCGCGCGCGATGCCGAGCGCCTCGCGCCCGGTCGCGAGCGCGTCGCCGTAGGCGCCGCGGAAATAGCACATGTCGGAAAGCATCGAAAGGGCGCGCGCCCGGCCCCCGGTCCGCGCCGACTGGTCGCCGCGGGCGAGCGCCTCGCGGATCACGCGCATGCCCAGTTCGAGCAGCCCGCGATCGGGGCAGTATCGGCGGAGCGGCACGAGCAGCGCCAGCCCGAGCTCGGCGCCGTTCTCGGCGTGGTCGCACCAGACATGCGCGGCCAGGATGTTCTCCAGTTCGCGGTCCACCATGCGGTGCAGCTCCGACGTGGGCTGCTCCTCGTAGCGACGGTCGTAGTCCTGGACGAACCGCACGAAGCGCCCGAGGTGACGGCCCCGAACCGCGTCGCGACCCGGCGAGGCGTTGAGCATCTCGAGCGCGTACTGGCGAACCGTCTCGAGCATCGAGTAGCGAGCCTCGCCATCCTCGCGGCCCACCGTGACCAGCGACTTGTCCGCGAGGTGCGTCAGCCGGTCGAGCACGTCGAACTCGTCGGCGTCCTCGCCCGCGACCGCGACCGCGTCGGGAAGCGTCCAGCCGCCCGCGAACACGGCCAGATCGCGGAACAGGGCCTGCTCGGGCGGCTCGAGCTGGTCCACGCTCCACTGAATCGTGGCCCGCAGCGTCTGGTGGCGTGCGAGCGCCTTGCTGCCGCCGGTCAGCAGCTTGAATCGGTCGTCGAGCCTGGCGCGGATCTGCTCCGCGGTGAGCATCTTGATCCGCGCCGCCGCCAGCTCGATCGCGAGCGGCATCCCGTCGAGACGGCGGCAGATCTCGGCGACGGCGGGCGCCGTGGCCGCGGTGAGCGCGAAATCGCTCGACGCGAGTCGGGCGCGGTCCACGAACAACTGCACCGCGTCGGACTCCTCGACCGCGTGCAGGTCGGTCTGCGCCGCGGCGCTCGGCACGCCGAGCGAGCGCAGCGCGAACACGTGCTCGCCCTCGATGCCGAGCCCCTCGCGGCTGGTGACGAGGATGCGCACGTGCTCGGTCGCGGACAACAGCGCGTCGGCCGCCTCAGCCGTCGCCGCGAGCAGGTGCTCGCAGTTGTCGAGCACGAGCAGCACGCGCCGGCCCTCGAGGTGGCGGGCGATCGTCTCGAGCAGCGGACGGCCTGCCTCCTCCTGCACGCCCAGCGTGGTCGCCAGCGCGAGCGTCAGGCGCGAGTCCTCGGACACCGGCGCGAGATCCACCCACCAGGCGCCGTCGGGGTGAGTCTCGAGCAGGCTCTCGGCGAGCCGCAGGCCCAGCCGCGTCTTGCCGCAGCCTCCCACGCCCGTGAGCGTCAGCAGGCGCGTCTCGCCCATGCGGCGCGCACATTCGGCCAGCTCGCGCACGCGGCCGACGAAGCTCGTGCGCTGTTTCGGCAGGTTGCCCGGAACGACGCGCTCGCGCTGTGCGGGCGCCGGTGTCGGCGTGCGCGCGCCGGCGACGGCCATCGCCAGCGCCTCGGCGAAGCGTGCCATGCCGGCGTGCCGGTCCGCCGGCGCCTTGGCGAGCGCCTTCTCGATCACGCGTTCGACCGCGTCGGGTATTCCCGGCCGCACCGAGCGCAGGGGCGGCACCGGGTCGCGGGCGTGCCGGGCGAGCAGTGCCGGTACGGACCCCGCGGTGAACGGCGGCTGGCCCGCGAGCATCTCGTACAGCACGCAGGCCAGGCCGTACTGGTCCGCGCGCCCGTCGAGCCCCGCGTCGCCGGCGGCCTGCTCAGGCGCCATGTACAGCGGGGTTCCGAGCGTGAAGCCCGCTTCGGTCGCCGCGTGCGTCGCCGCGATCGTCGTCGTGGCGGCGTCGCGCGAGGTCGCGCGGGCGATGCCGAAGTCCGCCACCATCGCGATACCGTCCGAGAGCAGCACGTTCTCGGGCTTGACGTCGCGGTGCACGAGGCCCTGCGCGTGCGCGTGCCCGAGCGCGCCGGCGATCTCACGGGCGAGCCGCAGCGCCTCCTCGAGCGGCAACTGGCGCTCGCGATCCAGCCGCGCGCGCAGCGACTCGCCGGCGACGTACGGCATCACATAGTAGAGCTGCCCGGCGGCCGCGCCCGAGTCGAAGAGCGGCAGGACATGCGGGTGCGAGAGCCGCGCCGCCACTTCGATTTCGCGGAGAAAGCGGTCGGGGCCGATCGCGGCCGCCAGCTCCGGCCGCATCACCTTGAGCGCCACCTTGCGACGGTGCTTGAGGTCGTCGGCGAGGTACACCGTCGCCATGCCGCCGCGTCCGAGTTCGCGTTCGATGAGGTAGCGGTCGGCCAGCGCCGTCGCGAGGGAATCAGGGAGCGTGCTCAGAGTCGGGTCCGGGACGGAAGGCGGGCGATTCGTGGCGAGAACGGGGAAGCAAGTTATCACGCGAACGGCGCGACCCGCCGCAACATTCTCGCGATGCCACCGCTTCGGAGTGCGCGATCCGCGCGCATTCAGGCCCGCGCGCGCTCCGGCGCGAACCAGCCCGCGACCCGGCGCACGAGGCGATGCAGGAAGCGCGCGAGCATCCACGTCACGGCGACCATCGCGATCACCACGACCGCGAGCACCGGAAAGAAGATCCACGGGTGCGCCCAGGCGAGCCACAGCGCGAACGGGGCGGCCACGTCGTCGAGCAGCGACAGCCCGAAGTTCGAGAACGGCTCGGGCGAGGTGTTCGCGGCCGTGCGCGCCGTGGACCTGGCGGTGTGGCTCACGGCCGCCAGCGTGCCGCCGAGCAGCCCCGCGATCACCGCCATGCTGCCGTGGTCCACGCCGAACACCGCCGCCGCGAGCGCCGCGCCGCCCGGCACGCGCACGATCGTGTGGACGATGTCCCACAGCGAATCCAGCGCCGGAATCTTGTCCGCGAGGAACTCGACGAGCAGCATCAGGCCGCTCGCTCCGAGCACCAGCGGGCTCTGGAGCACCTCGAGACCCGGCGGCAGGTGCACCCAGCCGAGTCGGCCGACGAGGCCGGTGACGAACACGACCGCGTAGAAGCGCAGGCCGCTGGCCCAGCCGAGCGCGGCCGCGACCGCCATCAGGTGCGTGGTGTCGGGCTGCAGGTTCATGGCGCGGAAGTTACCCCGGCGCGACCACCGTGGCCATCGCGCAACGACCCACCGCCGCCGGCGGGCGTCGGGCGTGACGCGCCGCGGCGGGTCATGCCGGCGCGCGCCGGCCGGGAGGAGCGGCTAGACTGCGTCCGCCGGAGCCTGAGCGGCGCCGCTGCGCCGCCGACCCACGGCTTCCGGCGAGCCACGGACGGACCATGAACCTGCGCGAGAGCGCGGGCGTCGCGCTGACGGCGCTGCGCGCGAACAAGATGCGGTCGTTCCTGACCCTGCTCGGTGTGATCATCGGCGTCTCGTCGGTGATCGCCGTCATGTCGCTCGTGCAGGGCCTGAACCAGTATGTCGCGAAGCAGCTCATGTCCTCGGGGTCCAACGTCTTCACGATCGACCGGGTCGGGCTGGCGTTCGACAACCTCACGTTCCAGGACCGCCTGCGCCGCCCCGTGCTCACACGCGAAGACGCCGCGCTCATCGCCCGCAACGCGCCGCACGTCGCGGCCGCGGTCGCCGAGCGCCAGGCCAGCGCTCCGCTCCGTCGGGGCTCGCGCTCGCTGGGCAGCGTGCGCATCACCGGGGTGGAGCCCGACTACATGCTCGTGGACGACCTGCCCGTCGCGCGCGGGCGCGCGTTGTCGGAAGCCGACGAACTGGCCCACGCGCCCGTGTGCGTGATCGGCGCCGACGTCGCCGACGAGCTGTTCGGCAACGCCGACCCCGTCGGGCGCGACCTGCGACTCGGCGCGAACCGCCTGACCGTGGTCGGCGTCGGCGAGCGCAAGGGCTCGGCGTTCGGCCAGAGCCGCGACCTGTACGTCGTCGTTCCCTTCGGCCTGTTCGAGCGGATCTGGGGGCGGGTCGCGAGCGTGGACATCAAGGTGCGCAGCCACTCGCCCGCGGACTTCGAACAGGCGCAGGACGAGAGCCGCGCGATCCTGCGCGTGGCCCGCCACCTGCGACCGGGGCAGGCCGACAACTTCGAGATCGTGACCCCCGAGATGCTCATGAGCCTGTGGAAGAACCTCTCGGGCGCGCTGTTCGTGGTCATCGTCGGCGTGTCGCTCATCTCGCTCGTCGTGGGCGGCATCGTGATCATGAACATCATGCTGGTCTCCGTGACCGAGCGGACCCGGGAGATCGGAATCCGCAAGGCGCTCGGGGCGCGCCGCCGCGACATCCTGTTCCAGTTCCTGATCGAGTCCACGACCATCGCCATGGCCGGCGGCGTGGTCGGGCTGGCCCTGGGAGTACTGATCGCGCTGCTCATCGGCGCGGTGTCGCCGCTGCCGATCTTCGTGAGCCCGCTCGCGGTCGTGCTCGGGCTCGTGACCTCGACCCTGGTCGGGGTGTTCTTCGGCTCCTACCCGGCGACGCGCGCGGCCCGCCAGGACCCGATCGAGGCGCTGAGGTACGAATGACGGAAACGGGAACGGGGACCCCGGCGGGCCCGCCGGCGCCTTCCGCCGCGCGCGGCGCGACGACCGGCATGCTCGGCGAAGTCCTGCGCATGGCGTTCCACTCGCTGCGCGCGCACACCCTGCGCTCGCTGCTCACGACGCTCGGCGTCGTCATCGGCGTGATGACCGTGGTGGCGATGGCCAGCATCATCGAAGGCTTCAATCAGAGCGTCTCGCGTTCCATCAACCAGTTCGGTTCGCACGTCATCTACGTGCGCACCTTCCGCCCCGGGTTCTTCGTCGGGGGCTTTCCCGACAGCCTGCGCCACCGCAAGGCCTTCACGCCCGAGGACGCCCGGGCGATCCGCGAGCAGTGCCCCGACGTCGCGTACGTCAACGTCATGAGCTTCGCCGAGGGCGCCACCGTCTCGTATCGCGGGCACACCTCACGCGGGCTCCAGGTGCTCGGCTCCGACACGCAGGTTCAGTACGTGCTCAAGTACGACCCGGCCGTCGGGCGGTTCTTCACCGACGAGGAGGTGCAGCGCCGCGCGCAGGTCATGGTCATCGGCAAGGACATCCGCGAAGGACTGTTCCCGAGGGGCGGCAGCGCCATCGGCAAGACCGTGCACCTGGGCGGGCAGCCGTTCGTCATCGTCGGCGAACTGGAACCCAAGGGCCGCAGCCTGTTCGACAACCCCGACGAGCTGATCACGATTCCCTACACGACGCTCGAGAAGTATTTCCCGCCGCCCCCGAACGCGCCGTTCTACGTGCCCAAGCGCGGCTACTACTACTTGAACGCCGTCGCCGTGAGTCCGGAGCGTACGGCGGCCGCGGTGGACGAGATCCGCGAGCTGCTGCGCACCCGCCGCGGGCTGCGCTCGGATCAGCCGGACAACTTCGCGGTGCTCACGGAGCAGTCGCTGTCGGAACTCTACGACCAGCTCACCGGGGCGACCTTCGCCGTGATGCTGATCATCTCCTCCATCGCGCTCGTCGTCGGCGGCATCGGCGTGATGAACATCATGCTGGTCGCGGTCACCGAGCGGACCCGCGAGATCGGACTGCGCAAGGCCGTCGGCGCCCGGCGGGTGACGATCCTCGTCCAGTTCCTGCTCGAGGCGACGATGCTGACCGGCCTCGGCGGCGTCATCGGCATCACCCTCGGCGCCGGCCTCGGACAGATCGTGCGCGCCGTCAGCCCCCTGCCGGCGCACACGCCCCTGTGGGCCGTGCTGCTCGCGTTCGGGACGTCGGTGGCCGTCGGCGTCTTCTTCGGCCTGCAGCCCGCGATGAAGGCGGCCCGGCTCGATCCCGTCGAGGCGATGCGCTTCGAGTAGCGCCGGCGGCGGATTTTCCCGTTGCGCCCGCGGCCGGATCCGACTAGATTGCCGCCCACGTCGCCGCGCGCGTGGTGCGCGCGGCCGTACGCCGGAAGGAGCGAGTCCATGGAAGCCACCGTGTCGGTTTCCCGCGCGTCACGCCCTGTCCGGCCCAGCGCCTAGCGCCGAGAGAGCACCCCTCGCCGCCCGCGCCGCTCCGCTCAGGAGCGGCGTTTCGTTTTCGCGCCCGATCGTGACGCCCGCGCCTCGTCCCGACCCATCGGACGCGCCGCTCGGCGCGTCCGCGCGCAACCCTCTCGAAAGGCGCACCGCCATGTCCCTGTCTTCGCTGGGCTGGAATGCCCGCTTCGAAACCGCGTTCGCTCCGCACCGTGCCGCCGGCCTGACGCCCGCGCGCGTGGCGCGCGAGGACCGCGACCGCTACGTCGTGCTCGACGAAGGCGGTGCCCGTTCCGCCGAGCTGGCCGGCCGGTTGCGGCACGAGGCGCGCTCGCGCGCCGAGCTGCCTGCCGTCGGCGACTGGGTGGCCCTGCGGCCGGGCGCCGCGTCGTCGGCCGTCGTGCACGCGCTGCTGCCGCGGACCAGCGCGTTCGTGCGAAAGGTCGCCGGCGGGAACACCGAGGAGCAGGTCGTGGCCGCCAACGTGGACACCGTCTTCCTGGTCAGCGGGCTCGACGGCGACTTCAATCCGCGCCGCATCGAGCGCTACCTGGCCTCGGCGTGGGATAGCGGCGCCGAGCCGGTCGTGGTGCTCAACAAGGCCGACCTCGCCTCCGACCCCGGGGCGCTGATCGCCGCCACCGAGGCGGTCGCGCCGGGCGTCGCCGTCGTGGCGCTCTCGGCGCTCGAAGGCCGCGGCGTCGGGACGCTCGCGCGCTGGCTCGCGCCGGGCCGGACGGTCGCTCTGCTGGGCTCGTCCGGCGTCGGCAAGAGCACCCTCGTCAACGCCCTGCTCGGCGAACCGCGGCAGGCGACGGGCGGCGTTCGCGAGGACGATTCGCGCGGGCGGCACACGACCACGCATCGCGAGCTCGTGCCGCTGCCCGGCGGCGCGCTGCTGCTCGATACGCCCGGCATGCGCGAGCTGCAGCTGTGGGGCGACGAATCGGGGCTCGGCGAAGCGTTCCCAGAGATCGCCGAGCTCGCCCGTCGCTGCCGGTTTCGCGATTGCCGGCACGAACACGAGCCGGGCTGCGAGGTGCTCGCCGCGCTCGAACGCGGCGAGCTGGACGCGGAGCGGCACGCGTCGTGGGCGAAGCTTCAGCGCGAGCTGGCCTGGCTCGCCGTCCGGCAGGACGCCCGCGCGCGCTCCGAAGCCGCCTCGAAGTGGAAGGCGATCTCGAAGTCCATGAAGCGGCACCCCAAGGCGGATCGCTGGAGGTGAAGGGTCGTGCGCGCCAGCGCGCGGATCGGAACCGCAGGGCCGATCCGGGGAGGTCAGCGCAGCAGCTCCTCGATCTTCCGGTCCAGTTCGCGGTAGGACACGTCGCAGGAGCGGTGCAGAAGTTCCCCCGAGGGGTGGTATTCGCCACCCCCGTGCACCCAGCGTACGATCCCGTCGCGATCGAGCAGGAACGAGACCGAGACCCAGTTGCGGTCGGGATGGCCGTCCAGCCACCAGTGCCGGAGCGTCGCCCACTGGTCGTCCACCGCGATCGGACCCCCGAAACCGTACCTGGACGCCCACGCGAGGACGAGGCTGTCGCTCACGGCCCCGGGCTCGTTCGGATGGTAGGCGCCGAGCACGACCAGCCCGCGAGGCGCGAAGCGTTCGCGCAGCTTCTCGACCGCCGGCAGCGTGTTGCGGCAGAAGCGGCAATCGTCCGTCCAGAAGCGGATGAGCACGACCTTGCCGCGCAGCGAGTCGGGCGTGAGCGGAGCCGTGCGCAGCCAGCGCGAGAAGCGGAACTCGCGCGCCGGCCGGCCGATCAGCTCGACGCCGGAGTCCGGGCCCAGCTCCGGGTGCGCCCGCAGCGAATCGAGCGGCACGCGAGGCTGCGAATGCTCGTGCGCGCCGGCCCGCGCGACGGGCCCGCCGGCCACGGCCAGCACGCCGAGGCACAGGGGCAGGAAGATGCGCGGTAAGACTCGCGGATCAGCACGGGTGTATTTCATGGCCGCGAAAGGCTAGTCTACCCGGGCAGTCCCAACAACCATCCAGGGGAAGTTTCACTCGAACGTGAGGAGGCACGCATGAACAGGAAGTTCAACCTCATTGCCGGCCTGCTGCTGGCGCTTGCCACGACGATGATGGCGGCTGGGCTGGCGTCGGCCAACCCGCTGCCCAAGTCGCTCGGCAAGGTGGACCCGAACGCGCCGTGCTTCCGCTGGCCGGCGGTGGACCTGGACGGCGACGGTGTCTACGACCGGGTGGACTATTGCCCGGACACGCCCAAGGGCTGCGCCGTGGACCAGTGGGGCTGCTCTTCGGACGCGGACGGCGACGGCGTCTGCGACGAGCTGGACCGCTGCGCGAACACGCCCAAGGGTGAGAAGGCAGACAAGGAGGGCTGCTCGGCGAGCCAGTCGCCGATGGCCGCCGTCACGCCGCCGGTCGAAAAGCCCCGGCCCGTGACGCCGCCGCCCGCGCCGGCTCCGCCGCCCCCGCCGCCGGCGCCCAAGACCGAGGTCGAGCGCCAGCTGGTCGAAGGCGGCACCGTGCGGCTGCAGAACATCCTTTTCGAGACCGGCAGCGCGAAGCTCCTGCCGGAGTCCGAAAAGTCGTTGAACGAGGCCGGTGAGGCGCTCGCCAAGTATCCCGACCTGCAGATCGAGATCGGCGGGCACTCCGACAGCCGCGGCGCGGCGGCCGCGAACCGCAGGCTTTCGCAGTCGCGCGCCGAGTCGGTGCGCGAGTACCTGCTCAGCCATTTCTCGGCGCTGCGTTCGGACAACCTCGTCGCGAAGGGCTACGGCGAGTCGCAGCCGCTCAACCAGGAGCGCACCGCCGCGGAACTGCAGGAGAACCGCCGCGTCGAGCTCAAGGTGCTGAACCCGCAGGTGCTGCCCGGCAACGTCAAGATCGAACGCTGAAGCCCGCGGCTCCGCCGCGCGTCGAACGGGCCGGGGACGCCGACGTCCCCGGCCCGTCTTCACGTCCGCCCGAGCCGGAGGTTCCGTTCGCCTTCCGGCTTTCGGCTCCGCGTCCCCCCGTCCTGCCCGGAGGCTTCCGACATGCGCCCACGTGCGCTCGCCGTCGTTCTCGCCCTGTTGCTCTCCAGCCCTGCGCTCGCCGACGAGGCGAAGTCCCTCGAGCCCGGCCCGTGGAAGTACACGACCGTCCTGAACCTCAACCTCTCGCAGAGTTCGTTCAGTTCGAACTGGGCGGGCGGTGACAAGGGCTCGATCGTCTGGGTGCTCGGGGCCAACGCCTCGGCCGAACGGCAGTTCAGCTCGCACTTCAACCTGCTCAACACCCTCCAGCTCGCCTACGGCCAGACGTCGAAGCAGGTGGAGGATGGCGCGGGCGGCCGGACCTGGGACACCCCGGACAAGACCACCGACCAGATCGTGCTCGAAACGGTCGGCCGCTGGACCACGACGGGGCCGCTGGATCCTTATCTTTCGCTTCGCGGGGAGACGCAGTTCGAAGACCAGAGCAACCCGCTCGGCGTGCTCCGCTTCAATCCGGTGAAGCTCAAGGAGAGCGCCGGCATCGCGCGCGTGCTGCGCAAGTCCGCCGACTCGGAGGCGATCACGCGGCTCGGCTTCGGCCTGCGCCAGGCGATCGGGCGCACGCTGACCGCCGGCCCGCCGATCGGGAAGGAGCGCTACACGACCCTCGACGGCGGCCTCGAATGGCAGACGAGCGTCAAGCAGCCGATCCTGCAGAAGAAGGTGCTCTGGACCGGGTCGCTCCTCGTCTTCCAGCCGCTGTTCTTCTCGGACGCGAGCGACCTGAAAGCCTTCGACGCCGAGGCCCGCGCGGCGGTCCCCGCTCATGAGAATGTGGCCGGCTACTGGCGAACGGCCGACCTCGGCGCCCAGAGTCTCTTCTCGGCCCAGATCACCAGGAGCCTCGGTGTCGAGCTGTTCGCCCAATGGGTCTACGACAAGTTCGACAACGCCACGAACGTGGATCCCTCCAGCCCGCTGGCAGTCCGGACCGCCGAAATCAGCAGGAGCGTCCGCAAGGCCGGCCAGTTCAAGGAGACCCTGGCTCTGGCGCTCAAGTACCAGATCTTCTGAACTTCCGGGGGCCGGATTGGGGCTCACAGACAGCGCCGCGCAGGCTGGCCGGGATCGGCGGGCGACCCGGGCGGCAACCTGATGGCGGCCAACGCGCCCGGGCCGGTCGCCCCGGGGTGCGAATGTCCACTCGCGTCGAGGCAGGGCTTCGGCCTGCCGGCGTCGAACATGGCGCCCGGGAGGCGCCGGGCCGCCCGGCCCGCCCCATTCCAAAAACACCACTGGAATCGCGGGTCCGGCACTGGATAAACTTTCCGTACTGTAATCCCCCGCTGGCCGCCGGCGATCGCAGGAGCGCCCGGACGTCTTGCTCGACATCACCTGCCGAGGATGCTTCGTGAATCGCTGGCTCCTTCTGGTCGCGTGCGTGCTGCTGCTCGCCGCCGCTCGTCCCGCCGCGGCCTTCCCGGTCGTGTGGGGCGCGAGCTGGGACGGCCCCAACAACGAGCTGCAGAAGATCGTGGACGCGAAGTACGGCGTCGGCGCGATCAACGTGCAGACCGACTATCTCGGCTACCACGCGGGCGATCCGGATCCGTGGTACTGGGTGGACGGTGGCTTCGAGGCGCTCATCATCAAGGAGGTCGCGGGCAACGCGAACTCCAACTACGTCGGCTGGTACAAGGAAACCGGCTCGATGCCCGTCATTGACGGGATTGACGACGGCCTCGTGTTCACCGGCCCGGCGAACGCCTCGAATCCTCCGGTCTTCATCGCGCTCGGCGCGGCGCAGCATTTCGGCTTCTACATGAACCCGAACGGCACCTACGGCGCCGTCAACGCGCCGGAACCTGAGAAGTTCTTCACGAACCGCTTCTACAACGACCGCGGTCCGTCGGGAGCCGGAGCGCTTCACGCGCCCTTCGACGGCGACGTCCAGGCGCTCGTCTTCGACATCTCGCGCCTGCGCGGCCCGAACACCTGGCTCGTGTGCTTCGAGGATCTCGATACCGGCGCCAACATCGGCCCCTGCTGCGCCGCGACCGACAACGACTTCAATGATTTCCTCTTCGAGGTCACCGCGGTCGGTGTGACGCCGGCGCTGCGCCTGTCCATGGGCGCGCTCAAGATCCGCTACCGCTGAGTCCCGCGCCGAACGCGAACCGCCCGGCGAGTCCGCTCGCCGGGCGGTTCGCGTTCGCTCCGCCCTCCGCCGCGGGCCCGCCCGCTCCCGGGGGCCGCCGACCGGCCCCGCGCCGGGGCCACTTGCCGGAGTGCGCCCGGACGCCTTCCGCCGTTCGCCGCCCGGCGCCCCGCTCCACGCTTGCCCTCGCTTCGGGCCGCCCGCATATTCCCGCGCGCGCGGCGCACGCCGCGCGACATCGGGAGGTGGGACGCATGAACGTCTGGAACTGGGTGCTCATCGTCGCGGGCGCCGTGCTCATTCTCGTCGAGGCTTCGCTCGGCGGCTTCGCCGGCTTCGACCTCGTCCTCATCGGCTCGGCGTTCGTCCTCGGCGGCGGACTCGGGCTCGCCTTCGGCAGCCCCGTCGCGGGCTTCATCACCGCGAGCGTGCTCTGCATCCTGTACATCGCCATCGGGCGGCGAATGGTCCGCAGCCGCATCCATACGCCGAAGGTCAGGACCAACACCGATGCGCTGGTGGACCGCGAAGGCGTGGTCGTTCAGCGCATCGCCGATCACGAGGCCGGTCAGGTGAAGCTGGGCGACGAAGTCTGGCGCGCCGAGCCCGCACCCGGCGCGGGGCCCTTCGAGCCGGGAGCACGGGTCACCGTGGCCGGCATCCACGGCGTCACCCTTCAGGTGAGGTAACCATGATCGCGCAGATCGGCTTCTTCCTGCTCATCATCGCCCTGTTCATCACCCTCATCTCGCTCGCGCGCTCGGCGCGCATCGTGAGCCAGTTCGAAAAGGGGCTGGTGCTGCGCCTGGGCCGCTACCGCAACACCGTGGACTCCGGGCTGACGTTCCTGGTTCCGATCATCGAGGACATGATCAAGGTGGACATGCGCGAGCGCGTCATCAACGTCGAGCCGCAGAAGGTCATCACCAAGGACAACGTGCTCGTGACCGTGGACGCGGTCATCTACTACCGCATCAGCGACCCGGTGAAGGCCACCTTCGAAGTGCAGAACTTCGCCTACGCCGCGACGACGCTCGCGCAGACCAACCTGCGCAACCTGATCGGCGACAAGTCGCTCGACGAGACGCTCACGGCGCGCGACATGATCAACTCCAACCTGCGCAACGTGCTCGACGAGGCGACGAACACGTGGGGCGTCAAGGTGACCCGCGTCGAGGTGCAGAAGATCGACCCGCCCGCCGACATCACCGAAGCCATGTCGCGCCAGATGAAGGCCGAGCGCGACAAGCGCGCCGCGATCCTCGAGTCCGAGGGCGTCAAGCAGTCGCAGATCCTTCAGGCCGAGGGCGTGAAACAGTCCGAGATCCTCAAGGCCGAGGGCGACGCGCAGGCGCGGATCACCCGCGCGACCGCGGAGGCGAAGGCGATCGAAATGGTCTCCAACGCCGCCGAGAGCTTCTTCAAGGAGCGCGCCGAGGCGAGCAAGCGGCTCGACGTGCTCAACACCGTGCTCGCCTCGCAGGCCAAGTACATCATTCCGACGGGCTCCGAGCTCGTGAACGTGCTCGGGCTCGATGACAAGAACGTGGTGCCGCTCAAGCGCTGAGCCCGGAGTCCGACGAACGGCGGCGGCCCGCGCCCGAATGGGGCGCGGGCCGTTCGCGTTGCGGGCGGTTCGTCAGCGCCCGGCGACCGTGAGCGGGACCTCGCGCTCGGCCCCGTCACGCCGGATCACGAGCCTGACCGCCTGGCCGGGCGCGAGCGCCTTGAGCATCGCCGAGTAGCCGCGCAGGTCGGAAATCTCGCGGCCGTCGAGCCGGACCAGTATGTCGCCCTCCTTGAGCCCGGCTTTCTCGGCGGGCGAGCCCTGCGTCACCGCGGCGACCTTCACGCCCGGGCCCGCGAACGCGAAGTCGGGCATCGTCCCGATCGTGACCCGGCGGCCCTGCGCTCCCGAGGCGGTGGCGTCCGCCGCCGGCGCGCCATTCGCGGGCGGCCCGGGACGGGCGGACTCGATCGTGTTCGTGAGCGGCTCGGCGCGGTCGCCGAGGTACTGGATGGCTTCGCGCACGAAGGTCGCGACCCGCACGAGCCCCGGGCCGTCCACCTTGTCCGCGGTGTCGCCCGGCCCGTGGTAGTCCTCGTGCGCGTCGGTGAAGACCTGGACGGCCGGCACGCCGCGCTCGATGAAGCTCTGCTGGTCGGAGGATTCGAGCGCCTCGGGAATCAGCCGTGGTTCGACGCCGGTGACGAAGCCGGCGCCGCGGAAGATGTGCTGCCACTCCGACGCCGTTCCGGCCGCGATCACCGAGAGCTTCTTCCCGTCGAGCCGGCCGACGGTGTCGAGGTTGATGACGCCGAGCATCTTGTCGAGCGGGAACGCCGGGTGAGCGGCGTAGTACCGCGAACCCTGCAGGCCGGATTCCTCGCCCGTGAAGGCGACGAAGACGAGCGTGCGCCCGGGCCGCTCGCCCGCCGCGAGCGACTTCGCCAGCTCGAGCAGGACCGCGACCCCGCTCGCGTTGTCGTCCGCCCCCGGATGCAGCCGGCCCTCGTCGCCCCGGTGAACGTCGGGCCAGCCGAATCCGAGGTGGTCGTAATGGGCGGTGAGCAGCGCGGACTGTCCGGCCCACGCCGCCTCACTGCCGCGCAGCACGCCGATCACGTTGCGCAGGCGCACCGGCACGCCCGACGGCGAGCGCGTGGACGGGAACTCCTGGAAGTAGCCGCCGCCGTCGCCCCCGGGCTCGAGGCCGGCCTTGCGGAACTCGGTGGCGATGTACTCCGCGGCCGCGTCCAGTCCCTTCGTGCCGACTCCACGGCCTTCGCGCTCGGGCGAGGCGAGCCAGCGCACGTGCTCCATCAGCGCTTGCTGCGAGAAGACCGGCGGCAACTCGGCGAGCGCGCGCCGCGGGGGCAGGGTCTGCGTCGCGGTCGCGAACGCCGCGAGAGCGCCGGCCGGCCCGGTTTGCGGACCCAGCTCGACCCGCAGCGGCGAATCGGCGGTCGCCCACTGGCCCTTGAGCACGTTGGCGGGCTCCGCGCCCTCGAACCCGAGGTAGGAATACTTGCCGTAGTGCGGCAGCTTGCGTCCCAGTCCGGGAAGAGCCGCGGGATCGTCGGCGAAAATCCAACCGATCGCCTTCGCTGGGTCCGCCGGATGCCTGCGCACGAGCACCGCGCAATGCCCGGCCAGCGGCATGGACTCGCGATCCACGGCGAGCCGGTCCGGACCGAGTGTGAAGTCCCGTCCCGAGGCGAAGAGCTTCGGTGCGAGCGCGTTGTCCCGGCCGAGCAGCCACACCGGCCGGTCGGCGGGCAGCACGCGGAGTTCGGCGTCCGTCGTGAACTCGGGCGCGTGAACGTCGCTGCGCCAGCTTTCGACCAGCGCGCGGTAGGCCTTGCGCTCGGACTCTCCGGCGCGCGCGGGCAGCACCGCCAGCACACGAGGCTCGCCGAGGATCTGCCCGATGGAAGCCGGGGTCTCACGCGGATCGAGCAGCCGGAAGAGATCGAACGACGGGTCCACCTCCACGGACAGCGGCCGCGCGACGGTGCGGACCGAGAACGGCGTTCGCGCACCCCCGGTCCGGACCGTGTCGAGCACCGGCCCCGCCACCGTCCGCACCACGACCGGCACGTCGAGTTGGAACGCTTCGCCCGCCTGGGCCTGTTCGACGCTTCCGCGCAGCTCGTATCCGCCGCCCGAGGGACCGCTGCCGAAAACGCTCAGGCGCAACTCCGGCGCGCCGGTGCGGTTCAACTGCTCGGCGAACAGTCGTCCCAGGTCCTGGCCGGAAACCGCCTCGAGCGAGGCGCGCACGTCCGCGAACGACGCCTGCCGGCCACGGAAGTCGCGATAGAACGCCGCGGCCCAGCGGCGGAACGCGTCGTCCCCGATCCGGCGGCGGACCATGTGGAAGAGCATCAGCGCCCGGCCGTAGCCGACGGCTTCCGTGGCGGCGCTGTGGCGCGAGCGGAACCGCGAGAGCGGAAAGTCACGGCCCTCGCGCACGTAGTCACGATACTTCTGCAGCACGTCGCGCCGGTACGCCTCGCCCTGCCCGCGCTGCTCCTGGATCAGGTGGTCGGCCATGTAGGCGGTCAGCCCCTCGCACCAGTTGCCGCCGCCGTAGTCCACGAACACCGAGTTCCCCCACCAGTTGTGGAGGATCTCGTGCGGGTAGGAGGACGTGAGGATGAACGGGAAGCGGATCACCTGCGAGCCCAGCAGCGTGAAGCTCGGCATGCCGTAGCCCGTCTCCCAGAAGTTCTCGACGAGCGCGAACTTTCCGTACGGGTAGGGCCCGATCAGCCCGCGGTACATCTCGAGGTATTGCGCCGTCGCCTCGAGGTACTTCGCCGCCAGCGCGTCGTCCTTCCGGCGCAGGTAGACGAGCGCCTCGGCCGCGCCCGCCGACGCGCGATAGACGAGCAATGGCCCGCCGCAGACCGTGATCTCGTCCACGGGTCCGTGCGAATCCCAGCGCGCCACGCCCGCGTCGTCGCGCGAGGTGCCGTTCCCCGGGCTGATGACGTGCCAGCCCCCGGGCTCGGCGGCCTCGAGCGTGAACTCGATCAGCCCCGGCCCCAGGCGCGGGTACCAGAAGCCTTCGCCCGCGAGATAGAGGCCGTCCTTCGAGACGATTCCCGCGGTCTGGCGGAAGCCTCGCGTGTACTGCTCGCGCTCGTCCGAGAGTCCGAAATCGAAGCGGCCGTCGTAGCGCAGCACGACCTGCCCGCCGGAGGCCGGCAGCGCGACGCGCCAGCGGCGCAAACGAACGGTCGAGTCGCGGTCGGCCGCCGTGGCGTCGAGGCCGGGGAAACGCCCGGCATCCTGTCCGGCCCGCGCCCCGGGTGCGTGGAGCGGGACCTCGGTGACCCTCGGCTCGGATCCGCGCAACTCGAGCGCGGCGTTGAGCAGGAACTGCGCCTCGCCGTCCTTCACCTGCGATGCCGGGACGGTGAGCGTGTCGGTGACCGAGAGCCAGCCTCGCGCGGGGTCGAGCGCGATCTTCAGGCCGTGCCGGACGCGTGCTTCTCCCGCACCCGCGGCCGAAGCGAAGGCCGCGAGCAGCGCGAGTGCCGAAACCCAGCGCGCGGGGGCCGTCACTTGGCGCTTCCGGCCGCGTCCGGGCTCGCCGCGGGCCGCCCCGGAGCCCGCCGCCGCAGGTGCACCCGCAAGTCGAGCTCGCGGCCCTCACGCCTCACGCGGTAGAGGACGTCGTCGCCCCAGCGCTTGTCCGCCATCAGCCGGTTGCTCGTTTCCTTGTCCGGGATCGGCTGGCCATCCATCGAGACCAGCTCGTCGCCTGCCCGGACGCCCGCCGCCTCGGCCGGTGAATCCTCGGCGACGTTGATCACCCGGTAGTACTCGCCGCGCCGCGACTCGAGCGTCGAGATTCCCGAGGACGGATAGAGCGGGTCGCTCGTGGGCGGCAGACCCCAGACGAAATCGGCGTAGGAGGCGCGCACCGTTCCGACCGGCGTTCCGCCCCATTCGTCGGCAACCGGCACCGGGATGACGCACGCCGTGCGTCCTTCGAACCACGGCTTCGCCTGGCGCTCGGCCCCGAGCCCGTAGGCCACGTGTCCCGAGCCGATCAGCACGACCATGATGGACTTCGCGTCGCCATGCCGCTTCAGCGCCTCGAGAGCGTTCCAGCCCATGGCCGCGTCCCAGGCGCACTGCGCGCGGTACATCCCCTCGAACATCGCTTCGGACATGCCGCCGTGCAGCGCGTCGGCGTCGCCGAAGTAGGCGCGAAAGAGCCGCCGGTGCTCGGCGCTCCCCAGGTCCACCCTGGGCGGCAGCATCGCCCTCGTCTCCACCGACAGCGAGTCGAAGCCCTTCGTTCGGACCGTGGTGACCGCGGCGCGCGGCAGGTTGACGGCGTACATCGGGATGCCCTTCTCGCGCGCGAATCGAAAGATGTCCCGGTAATAGTTCCAGTTGTATCCCCAGTTTCCGTACCAGTGCGAGTCGGCGAGGAACGCCTCCTCGGTCCACTTGCGGTCGGTGTGCCAGCGGTCGAGCCACGGCTGCTCCGGCACCGGGTACATCTCGAGCCCGATCATGACGTGGCGGCCGCGCCGCTCCAGCTCGCGAAGGACGGCCAGCTGCACGCGGTGGAATTCCATGTCCACGTGGCTCTCGCCGACGAACAGCAGCCTCACGTCGTCGAGCCGGGCGGCCAGCTCCGCCGGTCCGATCGTGTCGCCGCGCGCTGCGTCGGTGATGCCGTCGAGCACCACGGCGAGCTCACGGTCCCGGCGCGCCGGATCGCCGATCGGGAGGTTCGCGACGCGGTCTTCGGCGCGCGCCGCGGGAACGAGCAGTACGGAAAGCAGCAGCGCGGCGCGGGCGAATCGCTTCATCGGGGCACCTCGAAGGGGCGGGAACCGGAACGCCGCAGTCGAGCACACGCGCGCGGCGCGGGCAAGGCGCGGCGCGAGGGTCGAGGAGTCCCCGCTTCTCAGGCCGCCTTGCTCGCCGGGGTCGCGACGCGGTTGCGCCCGCCCTGCTTGGCGACCTTGAGGGCGCGCGTCACGGCCCTGACCAGGTCCTGCAGCGCGCTCGCATCGGTGGGAAACGCGGCGACGCCGACGCTCACCGTCACCGGGACCGGCGTTCCGGTCGAGAACGCGTGCTGCTCGACCGTGGCGCGCATGCGCTCGGCCACCTCGGTCGCGCCGTCGCGCCCGGTCTGCGGCAGGATCACCATGAAGGCGTCGTCGCCGCAGCGGGCCAGCACGTCGAACGAGCGCACCTGTCCGGCCAGAGCCGTCGCCAGCTCCTTGAGCAGCAGGCTGCCCTTCATCGCGCCCAGAGCTTCGCCGTGAACCTTGAGGCGGTCCACGTCCACGAGCACCAGCGAGAGTTCCTGGTTGTAGCGCCGCGCCCTGCGAACCTCGCGGCGCAGCGCGGTCCGCAGGTAATGCACGCCGTAGACGCCCGTGAGCGAGTCGGTGACCGACGTGCGCTCGAGGCCGCTCGCCAGCCGCAGGCTGTCGAGCACCGAGCCGAGCCACGCGGCGAGCAGCAGCATCATGCGGATCTCGACCATCGTGTAGCGCGCCCGCGCGCGCCGCCGGTAGGCGGCGAGGTACGCCGGCGCCGCGTCACGGCCACGAACCGGAATGAACAGCGTCGGCCCGGGTTCGACACCCGGACAACCGTCCGCCTCCGCCACGCGCGCGTCGTCGGTGACGACCGCGAGCGCCAGCGGCTCGGGCGCCTCGGCGAACCGGCGCAGCACCTCGCTGCCGCCCTCCGGCATGGACATCGCCGCCGCCGATGCGCTGCCCGAATGCAGGACCATGCGCTCGGCGCGTTTGCCGTTCGTCGTGAGCGCGACCGCGTCGGCATCGAGCAGCGTGAGCGCCGTTCGCAGCGCGAGATCGAACACCTCGGAACGGGTCCTGCGCTCGGCGGGGTCCCCGAGCTGCATGAGCACTTGAAGCGCGCGATCCGGCGCCGCCATGGCCATCTCCTCCGACGGGGTGGGTTTCGTCACCACCGTTCATCGGCAGGCCACGGCCGGTTCCCCAGCCCTGAATCGGGGCCGTCCGGCCCGGGGCGCCGGGGCGATGGGCCGTCCGGCCCCCGCCCGCCGCTCAGGTCGCCTCGCCTCGCAGCTCCCGCGGGCGCAGTTCCGCGTCGATCCGGGCCGCCGCCCGCACGAGGATGCCCGGCAGCGCCTGCACGTCGGCCGACGCGGTGTGGAAGTTGACGATGCAGGCGCGCAGCACGTACCGCCCGCGGACCACCGCGTTCGACACGAACGCCTCGCCCTCGCGCTGGCTGCGGTCGAGAACCGTCCGGTTGAGCGTGTCGAGGTACGCCTCGGCCCGTTCCTCGCCGACGCGCGCACGCAGGTCGCGCGGAACGCAGCGGAAGGTCGTGATGCTCAGGGCCTGCGTGAAGAGCTCCAGCTCCGGGTGCGAGCGAACCGCCTCCGCCAGCTCGCGCGAGAGGCGCATGTCCTCCCCGATCATGGCGCGATAGCCGGCCGCGCCCGCGTGCTGGAGCATCAGCCAGACCTTGAGCGCGCGAAAGCCGCGCGAGTTCTGCATTCCGAAGTCCACCAGGTTCATCGCGCGTTCGTCGAAGTGGTAATAGGGCGGGTGATAGGAAAACGCCGCGCGCAGCGCATCGGCGTCCCGAACGAGCGCGCAGCCGGCCTCGAGCGGCGCGTAAAGCCACTTGTGCGGGTCCACCGCGACCGAGTCGGCATCGGCGAGCGCGCGCAGGTCGGCGGGCGCTCCCGGCGCGGCGGCGGCGAAGCCGCCGTAGGCGCCGTCCACGTGGAACCACAGGTCGTGGCGGCGGCAGACGTCGCGAATCGCCGGCAGCGCGTCCACGGCGCCGGTGCTCACGGAACCGGCCGTGCCCACCACCAGGAACGGCCGCTCGCCCGCGGCCAGATCCGCCTCGATGCGCCGCTCGAGCGCCGTGACGTCCATGCGCTGCGCCCCGTCCGCCGGAATCCAGCGGATCGAGTCCGTTCCGAGACCGGCGAGGTCCGTCGCCTTCTGGATCCAGGTGTGTGTTTCGGAGGAGCAGTAGGCACGCAGGGGCGGACCCGCGGACGCGCCTTTCGCACGCACGTCCCAGCCGGCCTTCGCGGCGCGCGCGGCGAAGAAGCACACGAAGTTCGCCATGTTCCCGCCGCTCACGAGCAGCCCGCCGGCGTCGGTCGGGTAGCCGATCAGTCCGGCGATCCAGCGCACCGTCTCGAGCTCGATTTCGGTCGCCGCCGGCGCCAGCGCCCACGAGCCGCAGTTCGGGTTCACCGCCGAGGCCAGCAGGTCGCCGAGGATGCCGATCGGCGCGGGTGGCGCGGTGATGTATCCGAAGAAGCGCGGGTGCTGGTTGAAGAGCGAGCGTTCGAACAGCGCGCGCGTCGCGCCGGCGAGCAGTTCGCCCGCCTCCGTGCCGCGCTCGGGCAGCGGCCGGCCCAGGCCGATCGCCTCGCGCAGGGCCGAAGGTGAAACGTCACGCGTCACCGGTCCGTCGGCGATCGCGGCCAGGCGCCCGGCCAGTTCGTCCACCAGACGGTGGCCGGCGGCGCGAAACGCCTCCGGGTTCATCGAAAGGGGCGTGGGTCGCGGGATTCGTCCGGCGTCGCTCATGCGGTTCCCCCCGGGGCTTGTCCGGTGTTGGCGGCCTGCGTGGCGGGCTCAGGCCCGTGTCGCGCGTAATCCTTCGAACAGATCGGTTTCGCGGGCCCGGCCGCCGTTCACCGTGCTCAGGGCGCGGTAGTACGACTGCCAGCCCCACAGCGCCTCGTGCAGCTCCGGCGTGAGCGTGGCGAGCTTCTCGTAGGCGGTGACCTGCGACTCGTGGCAGGAGACCGCCCGCCACACGGTATCCCAGCAGGCCCGCGTATCAATGACGGTCGTGATCGCCCACGCCGGCCAGCCGCGGGCCTCGCGATCCACGCCATCCACGCGCGAGATCAACTTGCGGAACGCGGCCTCGTACGCGGCCATCGCGGCGGGCGGCCAGGCGGCGAAGTAGAGCTTGGCCACCGCATGCGGCGGGAGCCCGGCGCCCTCGCCCGAATACGCCGCGTCGGCCGCGGCGATCAACGCGGCGGTCGTGAACTGCGAGATCGCGATGTGGTCCGGGTGCCCGTAGGAGCCCTCGGAGTCGAAGGTGAGCACGACCTGCGGACGAACCCGCCGCACGTGCGCGACGATCCGCCCGACGGCCTCGCGCGGATCGGCCTGGTCGAGGCGGCCGTCCACGTAGCCGAGCAGCGAGACGCTCCGCAGCCCCAGGACCTCCGCCGCGGCGCGCAGCTCGCGCTCGCGCAGCGCTCCCAGGGCGTCGGGGCCCGGGTGTTCGGGCGAGCCCTGCGGGTGGCCGCGGAAGCGGCCGCTCTGGCCGAGCGTCGCGGTGACCAGGTGGGTTTCGACGCCCTCGGCGGCGTAATGCACGAGGGTGCCGCCGAAGCCGAGCGATTCGTCGTCCGGGTGCGCCAGCACCGCGAGCAGTCGCAGGTTCTCGTCCAGGTGAAGTCCTCCGAAGTCAGGGCTGGAGAAAGACCGGTCCGGCCCGCGAGGTTAGCGAGGCCGCCTCGCGGTCGGCAATACTAAACACTCGACGGAATCCTCGTCCGCACCGCATGAAGGCATGGCGGAGCCTGCCCCGCCGCGGGTACGATTGACGCGGGCTCGTCCGCCCATACGGTTCCCGACATGCGACACGCGGCGCCGTTCGACCATCTCGCGCCCGCTTCGCGCACCCGCGCAGGACCCCCCGCTCCCCTGCACAGCCACGCTGGAGGCCTCCGCCATGCGTTCCTTGCTTCGCATCCTCGCCCTCGCCGCTCTCGCGGCGGCCGCCATCGTCCCGGCCGCGCTCGCGCAGAGCGACATCATCATTTCCGAGTACGTCGAAGGCAGCAGCAACAACAAGGCGATCGAGCTCTACAACCCGACGGGAGCCGCGATCGATCTCGCCGCGGGCGACTACAAGCTGCTCCTCTACTTCAACGGCTCGGTCACGATCGGCAACACGATCGGCCTGACCAGCGTGCTGCCCAGCGGCGGCAAGTGGGTCGTCGCTCACGCAAGCGCGTCGGCCGGGATCCTCGCGGTCGCGAACCAGACGAGCACCGTGCTCCAGTTCAACGGCGACGACGCCGTCGTGCTCGCCAAGGGCGCGGTCAACACGGTCGTGGACGCCTTCGGTCAGGTCGGCTTCGATCCCGGCACCGAGTGGGGCACGGGCCTCGTGAGCACCGCCGACAACACGCTTCGCCGCAAGCCGCTGGTCTGCGACGGCGACACGAACGCGACCGACACGTTCGATCCGTCCATCCAGTGGGACGGTTTCGCGACCGACACGATCGACGGGCTCGGCCAGCACACGATCGCGTGCGGTCCGACGCCGGCCGCCGGCAGCACCTGGGGCGGCCTCAAACTGCTCTATCGGTAGGCTGAACCACGCTCGCCCGACGGCTCCGGGCTTTCGCGTCCCGGACCGAAAGCGCTGGAAGCAGGGCCGGCGCGTGAACGCACCAGAGTCGAAGCCGCCCGGCGGGCACTCCCGCCGGGCGGCTCGCGTTTCACGCCGGAGCTCTACTCCATGCGCACCACGTGCCGTGTCGCTTCGAAGCGGCCGGCGCGCATCCGCGCGTAGTACACGCCCGCCGCGGCGCGCGCTCCGCCGTCGTCGCGTCCGTCCCATGCGATCGCGTGGCTGCCGCCGCCCAGCTCGGCGTTCACGAGCGAGCGCACGTGCCGGCCCTGCATGTCGAAGACGTCCACGCTGACGCGCTGCGACTGCGGCAGCGAGACGATGAACGCCGTGTTCCCGCGCGCCGGATTCGGCCGGGGTGACGAGAACGCGACGACCGACGGCAGCGACGGCGGCGGCGCTCCGGTCACGGAGGTGTAGATGAGGAAGTTCGCGGCGCTCGCGTCGTTTACGTCGGGCCGCACCGAGTCGCGCACCCGGACGCGCGCCTGTTGCGTGAACGGTCCCGTGACGTTCCAGACGAAGCTGCTCCCGGTCTGGCTGCGCGCCAGCGTTTCCCAGTTCTGCCCGCCGTCGCGTGAAAGCTCGACGTCCACGGCCATCACCGACGGGCCGCGGCTCCAGCTGATCACCTGCTGCGCCTGGACGAGCCATTCCTCGCCGCCGTTGGGCGCCGCCAGCGAAACCAGCGCGGTGTCGGGGATGCAACCGCCGAGCAGTTTCATGTACTGGCTGGACGTGGGCGCCCCGAGCAGCGCGTCCACCTCGCCGTCCTCGTCGAAGTCCGAGAGGACGACCGGGCCGAGTCCGATGCCGGTCGAGTAACGCTCCGGCGCGGTGAACGTCGCGTCTCCGACGGTCCCCGCTCCCTTGCCGAACAGCAGCTGTGCGCTGCCCACGGGCGAGATGCCGCTGAAGCTGACCAGCAGGTCCGCGCGGCCGTCGCGATTGAAGTCGGCCACGCCGAGGCGCCGCGGCCCGAGTTCGTTCGTGAAGTAGGACGCGAAGAGGAACGAGCCGTTACCGATGCCGCCGGCGCCAAGGCCGATCGAGACGGCGGTGCGAAAGTTGCTCGCGAAGGCCAGGTCCGTGATGCCGTCCTCGTTGAAGTCGCCGGTGACGACGTCGGTCACCGCATCGTTCGCGCCGCCCGCGGAGGGGATGCGGCTCGTCGCGGCAAAGGCGCCGCTTCCGAGGCCGCCGGCGCCCGCGCCCAGCATAATTTGCACTCCGGCAGTGGATGTCGAGGAACCTGCGATGGCGAGGTCGAGGATGCCGTCCTCGTTGAAGTCGCCGGTCGCGATACGGCCCGGCGCGTCACCGGCGTAGTAGCGATTGCGGATCGGGAACGTGCCGTCGCCGACGCCGTTCGCGCCGCCCCCGAGGAGCACGAAGATCGAGTCGGTCGCGAGGCTCGAGACCACGAGATCTTGGATGCCGTCCTCGTTGAAGTCGCCGGTCGCGATGCCGGACGGATCCGCGCCCGCCGGCACCAGCGACGCCGCCCCGAACGTGCCGTCGCCGACGCCGCCGGAGCCGCCGCCGGGCAGCACGGCGACGCCGCCCGCGCGCGTCGTCGCCACGTCGAGGATGCCGTCCTCGTTGAAGTCGGCGGTCGTCAGGTTCCGGCCGGCGCCACCGGCGGAGTAGGTGACGTCCGTCGCGAACGTGCCGTTGCCGACTCCCCCCGTGCCCAGGCCGCGCTTGAAGGCGATCCCGACGCCCACGTCGTGGACGAGGTCGAGGATGCCGTCCTCGTTGAAGTCGGCCGTGATCGCGTCCTGCGGGCCGCCCGCGGCCGTCGTGATCGCCGGGCCGGTGTTCGTCAGGGTCGGGCAGATCGTGAAGTTCGCGTTGCTGATGTCCGCCAGGTGGGGCTGACCGTGCGCGAGGACGCGCAGGCGCGCGGTGTTCGTCGCGGGCAGCGCGACCTTCCAGGACAGGCTCGTACCCGGCGCGTCCGTGGCGATCCGCTCCCAGTTGGCTCCACCGTCGCGGGACAGCTCGACGTCCACGGAGGTCGTCGTAACGCCCTTCGTCCACGAGAGCGTCGCGAAGGTGACCGGCTGCAGCACCTCGCCGCCGTTGGGGAACGTGACGACCGGTGGGGTGCTCACGGCCGAAGCGCAGCCGCCCGTGAAAACCGTCAGGTTGTTCGTCGAGAGATTCGCGATCACGAAGTCCATTCGGCCGTCTTCGTTGAAGTCGCCCGCCGCGAGCGCGTCGGGCGCCGTCCCCGTCGTGGAGGCGCCGCCGCCGATCGTGAACGTTCCCGTCCCGATCGCCGAGGAGCCGTTGCCGAAGAACACCTCCATCGCCCCGATCACGCTCGCGCCGACCAGATCCTCGATGCCGTTGCGCGAAGGGTCGGCGACCACCAGGTCGGCCATGGGCAGTCCGCTCAAGTAGTTCTGGGCGGCGCCCAGGTTCGAGACGCCGTTGGCGAGCGAGTTCAGGTGGACGCTGATCCCGCCCGCGTTCGCCACCGCCACGTCGGGGTCGCCGTCGTCGTCGAAATCGTGCAGCACGACCGCGTGCGGCCCGCCGAAGGTGGTGTAGCTGGAAACCGAGAACACGCCGGTGCCGAAGCCGTTCGTGCCCGTGTTGCGCAGGCGCGAGATCGAGTTCGAACCGAAGTTGGCCGTCACCAGATCGAGATCGCCGTCGAGATCGAGGTCGCCCGCCGCGATGCCTTCGGGGTTGCCTCCGGTGCCGTAAAAGACCGGGCTTCCGAACGCGCCATTGCCGTCGCCGGTCGGGAAAGCGCCTCCAATGAGGATGCCGACGCGGTTGCCCACGCTGTCGGTCACCGCGAGGTCGAGCACGCCGTCGTTGTCGAGATCCGCGGCGACGATTCCGACGCACTGCCCGATGCCCGATTCGGCGACGCCGGCCGCGAACGTGCCGTTGCCCGTTCCGCCCGTGCCGTTGCCGCGGAAGGTCATGAGCCCGCTCGCGTGCGTGACGGCGAGGTCGAGGATGCCGTCCTCGTCGAAGTCGCCGATCGCGACCCGGTTCGCGGCCGAGGGCGTTCCGTACACCGTGGCGCCCGCGAAACTCGCGTTGCCCACGCCCCCGACGCCGTTGCCGCGCAGGATCGCCACGCCGCTCGAAACCGTGACCGCGAGATCGAGAATGCCGTCCTCGTCGAAGTCCCCCACCTCGACGTCGCGCGGGGTCGCGACCGGACCACCGACGTTCACCGGGGTGTTCACGGTGGGACAGATGTTGAAGAACGAGCTGCTCAGGTCGGAGACTCCGGGCTCGTCCACGCTGCTGATCCGGATGCGCACCTGGTTCGAGTTGAGAATGGGCGCGAACACGGTCTGCGATCCGTCGTCCGTGGTCGAGCTCACGAGCGTGACCGGGGCGCCGTTGTTCACCGTGTATTCGATCCTCACGTTGCCGCCGACGTCGCCCGACCAGGTGACGACGATCGGCTGCAGGGCGCCGAAGAACTCGCCGCCATCGGGGCTCGTGACCGTGAGCGAGGGAACGTAGAGCGAACCGCCCGACTCGCGGTGGTTCGCCGTGATGCCCGCCGCATTCGCCCAGGCGAACATCACTCCCCCTCCGCCGTCCTCGGCGAGCATGACGTCGTCCTGCTGGCCATCGTTGCCGGCGGGCTGGGTGCTGCCCGAATGGAAGGTGTTCCACAGGACGGCGCCCGACGAACTGATGTGCGTCACCTCGACGTCGGCCGTGAAGTCGATCTGGTCATCATTCCGGGGAATGGTCTCGTAGGCGAGATAGGCTCCCCCCGAGATGTCGGGAATCATGGTGAGGCGCAACTGGTCGTTCTCGCCCGTGTTGACCGCGACACCGCCCGAAGTCCATTGCGGCGTGCTGAAGGCGTTGAAGCGCTGCGCGCGAATGTCCCGCCGGTACGGCACGCCGCCGGGTCCGACCACGGCGTTGTCTCTCATGTCCACCCAGCCGACGATGCACCCGCTCGCGCCGTCGTCCACGAGCCGGAGCGAACGCTGCACGGAGGCGTCCATGCCGGAGCTGACGACGACCTGGGCGTTGCCGGTCGAGCCCCACGAGGAGTTCACCGCGCCCGACGGAGTGACACGGGTCACGAACAGATCCGTGCCGCCGTTCGCGAAGTCCGTGGCCGAGAAGGCGATCGTCAGGCCGAGGGTGGCGTCCCAGATCGCGTCGGCGCACAGCACATCGAAGTCCGCGTCCTGGAAGACCGTGTTTCCGAGCGCCCCCCAGGTGATCGCTCCGGTGACGTCCACGCGGCTGGCGCGCAGCCGCTCCGGCCCGGTCGAGTTGGTTTCCTCGGTCCAGACCGCCACCAGGCCGCCGCCGTCGGCGACGATTGTCTGCGCGCGCAGGTCGTCACCCGCCCCCGTCGAGCGGCTCAGGACGAGCCCGGCGGCGCCGAACTCGAGCGCTCCGGTCTTGGAGACGCGTTGCACGCGCAGCGTGTCGGTTCCGCCGACCCCGCCCTGCCCGATCCACAGCGCGAGCAACTCGCCACCCTTCGCCAGCGCCACCCGCGGCTGGCCGGTCATGCCGCTCGAGAGTCCACCCACCCGGATGCCGGGAAAGGCGATGGTCGCGTCGCCGTCGCCATCGAAGTGCTGCGCGTAGAGCCCGTTGACGAATCCGCTGCCCGAGAAGCCGTTGAAGTAGGCGACCCACACCCCGCCGCCGCCGTCGGCGAGCACGGACGGCGTGTTTCCGAGGCCCTCTCCGGGTCCGACGGGCAGCCCACGCTCACCGACCCAGACCGTCGCTCCGTCGCGATCGAGCCGCTGCACCTTGACCGAATCGGGCGACGTGCCGGCGTTCTGTCGGAACGCGACGAACATGCCGCCGTGTCCATCGGAGCACATGCTCGAGAAGCCGCCACCCGGCACGGGGAAGTCGAACGTGAAGATGTTGTTCGTGACGACCGGGTTTCCGGCCTCAGCCCAGGCGGCGAAGACCGGCCGGGGCGCGAGCAGGACGAACAGGGCGAACAGCGGCGCGAGGATCGCGGCGAGGGCACGCATGGGACCTCCGGCTGGAGAGAGGTGGGTTCCGGGTGGTAGTGGCCCGGAAACCGCCGGAAGTCACACGAAATTGTTCGGGCGGCCGGTCGGAGCAGACCGCTCGCTCATCGTTTGGCCTGACCGAACGAGGGGGCGCGCCTCAAGGGCACGCCCCCCTGAACCTGCGCGGGAAGGGCTGCTACTTCGAAAGCTGGCACATCGTGCTGATCACCCAGCCCTCGTTGCCCAGCTCGTCGTTGACCTTCCAGAACACGCCCTGCTTGTCGCCGGTCGGGTAGAGCATCATGCCCGGGTCGAGGTCGCGCACGACGCTCGAGGAGTTCTTGGGTTCGGAGAAGAGCTTGGTGGCCTTGTTGACGGTGATCGCCTGCTGCACGTTGTTGGCCTTGGCGTCGGGCTGCACCTTCTGCACTTCCTCCATCAGCTTGATGTAGGCGTCGAGGTAGGCCATCGCCACCACCTGGCCGATCTCGGTGTTCGAGTAGCTGCTCGCCCCGGCCGCTGCGAACATGCCGAAGTAGCCGCCGCCGCCGGCGCCCCAGCCGAGGTTGGTCTTCTTGGCGTGGCCCTGCACGGTCGCGATGATCTCGGTCGAGCGCACGTCGGTCAGCGTCAGCACCACGTCGGCGGTCTTGCTCTTGAGGCTCACCCCGCCGAGCACCGCGCCCACGCCGCCGCCGAGCAGGCCGCCGACGACGCCGCCGATCTTGGTGCCCTTGGCGTTGTTGTTCCTGTTGGCGATGTCCGGCACGAGCGTGTAATCGGCCGCCTTCATCTGCCCCTTGCCGATGTTCGATCCGCCGCGCATCTCGCCGCCCGAGGCGAGCGCGCGCTCCTGCTGCGCCGCCTGCAGGCCCTTGCCGCGGTCCACCAGCGTCCAGCACTTGCTCTGCTGGGCGTAGACCTTGATGAGCGCCTCGGGCGACTCGAGTCCGAACCGGGTCCACCACTTGTCTTCGGGTTCGTTCACCGCGAGCGTTCCGATCTTCTTGTCGCAGACCGGAATCTCGGTCTTCATCGCGGCTTCTTCCTTGTCCTTCGCGAACGCCTGCGTGACGCTCGCGAAGCCGATGGCGAGCGCGAGCAGCGCGAGGCCGCGAAGCGTCGGAATCGTGCGGTTCATGCCTACCTCCTGCGTGGGTCGCGGAATATGCTTCGGGAAACGATCGTGCCGGACGTGGGACCGTCTCAAAGGGGGAGCCCGGAAACTACCACGGCGGAGCGCGCGGAAAGCGCCAAATGTCGCTGCCCAGTGGGCTTGCATCAGCCCCGCCCGGCCAGGGACAGGGGCGGGATCCGGACCCGCCGCCACCCAGTTCGCGGTTGAACCCGCGACTCTCAGCCGGGGATACTGACCCCATGCGTTCGCAAACGACCGCACGTTTGCTTCACGCCGTGCCCGCGCTCACGGGCGCCATCCTGCTGGCTGCTCCGGGCGGTTGCACCTTCAAGGACGTACGCGGCCTGCATCGGGTGGAGGTGCCGGCGCGGGAGCTGAAGAGCGCGCAATGGAGATCGGACGTGCTGGCGGCGCACCTGCGCGATGGCGGCGTCGTGCTCTTCAGCTTGTGGTCGGTGGACGATTCGGTCCGAACCGTGGCCGGCACCGGTCGCCGTCTCGACCCCGATCGCCGCCCCGTCGCCGGGGAGACGCACGTCGTGTCGCTCGATTCCGTCGCGCTCTTCGAGAGCCGACGGACGGATGTTCCCGATGCGATCGCGCCGATCACGCTCGTGACCGCGGCCAGCATCTCGCTCAGCGTCTTCTGCCTGTTGAACCCGAAAGCCTGCTTCGGCTCGTGCCCCACCTTCTACGCCCAGGTTGGGGATCGACAGACGCTGGTGGCCGAAGGATTCTCGGCGAGCGTCGCGCCGGCGCTCGAGGACGACGACCTCGACGCGCTCGATCGCGTGCAGGTACGGGGGCCCCGGTTCACCCTGGCGATGACGAACGAGGCGCTCGAGACGCACGTCGTCCGCCGCGCCGACCTGCTGCTCGTTCCGCGTGCGGGCGACGAGCGCGTCGTCGCGGACGAGAGCGGCGCTCTGTGGGCCACCCGCGACTGGCTCGCTCCCGACGCGGCGCGGGATGAAGCGGGCGATTGCCGCGAGGCGCTCGCAGCGCGGGATGCCGGGGAGCGAACGAGCCTCGCGGATTCCACGGACCTCGCCTCGTCCGAGTTCGTCACGCTCTCCTTCGCCCGCGCGCCTCCGGGCGAGCGCGCCCTGGTGATCGTCGCCCGCCAGTCGCTGCTCTCGACCTACGTCTTCTACCAGACGCTCGCCTGGATGGGCCGTTCCGCCGGGCGCTGGCTGGCTTCACTCGCGAGCGCGGACACCAGCCTCACCCGCCGCATCGAGGGCCCCGCGCGCGCTCTGGGGCCGATCGAAGTGCAGGTGCTGCAGGACAGCCGATGGGTTCCGGCGGGCCGCTTTCATGAAACCGGTCCGCTCGCCTGGGACTCGCGGCTCGTGCCGCTGCCCGCGGGTCCCGCGGGACCGCTCGACGTGCGGCTGCGCCTCACCCGGGGTATGTGGCGCATGGATCAGGTCGCGCTCGTCACCGTGGCGGGCCGGCGCGAGGTCCAGCGGATCCGTCCCGCGGCCGTCCTGCGGCGCGGCCACCCCGACCCGGCGGCGCTCGCTTCGCTGCTCACCGGCATGCCGCCACTCGTCACCTCGCCAGGAGACACTCTGGCGATCGAGTACGAGCTTCCGCCGGACCCGCCTGCGGCCGAGGCGTTCCTCGACACGCGCGGCTACTACCTCGAATGGATGCGCGATCCGTGGATCACCGAAGAGGACCACGGCCGGCTCGCGCAGCTCCTGCTCGACCCCGCGGGCGCGCTGCGGCGCATGGCGCCGGAGTACAAGCGCCTCGAGCCGGAAATGGAGCGAAGCTTCTGGGGGAGCCGCTATGCGCGCTGACCGCGCCGCCTGGTGCGTACTCGCCGTCGCCGGGATCGCGTCCCTGCCCGGCTGCACGGCGTCGACCGCGCCGCCCCTTTGGCTGCCGGACGCGGTGCAGGCCCGCGACGAGGCCTGGGGAGGCTGGGTGGAACTCACGACCGGCAAAGGGGTGGCCGCCGACACCGTTTCGGGCGAGTTGCTCGCCGTTTCGGAAGACAGCGTGTACACGTTGCGTGACACGCTCGTCCTGGCCACCGCGCTGGCGGCGGTCACCCGCGGGCGGCTCGAGTATTACGACCCACGGAGCGGCCAGCTCGACAAGGCAACGCTCGTGGGCACGATCTCGACGATCACGCACGGCATCGGCCTGATCGTCTCGGCGCCCCTCTGGATACTCGTGGGCTCGACCTCGACCGCACTCGTCTCCGGCGATGGCAAGTACGAGCTCGATCCCGCGCAGCCGCGCGATCGGGCCGTGGCGAAGCCCGGTGCCACACGCGAGCGGCACGCTTCCTGGCGGGACCTGAGCCTGTACGCGCGCTATCCGAGTGGCTGGCCGGTGGGGCTGGATCGCGCCTCGCTGCACGAGCGGCCCCATCGAGAGATTCCGCGCAGGGTTTCGCGGCAGCGCGGCCTCACGTCCTACTGAAGCGCGGGCGGGAGCTCCGACCGGAGCGCCGAACGCCAGCGACCACTGCCGCCACACGTTCCGCAGGCCTGGATCCCACGAACTGGTCGCCTCACCGCCGCCGCCGGAACCATCCGCGGGGGCCACAGTCGGCTGGATCCCGCACCGCCATCCGCCGAAGCGACGCACGAAATTTCCCATGAAACGCCGGCGCTGGTCCTGGGACAAACGGGCATCGAAGTCCGTTCACGTCCTGATCGGGAAGGAGATCGTCGCCATGCACCGCAGCCCACGGATCACCTCCACGGCCCACGCCTCCTTCCTGGCCGGACGCCGGGGGAGTTTCGTCCCCTGCGTCGCGCTCTCGCTGGCCACCTGTCTGGTCTTCGCGCTTGCCTCGACTGCGGCGGGACACGACGCCGACCGGCACGGCGGGCATGCCTCGCCCATGAGCGAAGCCGGGATGCGGGCGCAGTCGGATACCTACTGGTCGTCGCACGCGCGCGTCGGCTCGCCCGCGCCGGACGCGAAGCCGACGCGCGCGACCGCGGCGGCGACTTTCGCCGTCTCGAACTTCAAGTTCGACGCCGGCGTCGCGGGCGCCGTGGACACGGCGAAGATCACCGCCGGCCAAACCGTGGACTGGGTGTGGAGCGGCGGCATTCACACGATCACCAATGGCGAGGGCAGCGGCGACCCCAACATGGGAACGATCTTCAATCAGCCGAGTGATGCTGGAAACCCGACCTTCTCGTTCACGTTCCCGAACCCCGGCACGTACCCGTTCTTCTGCGTGTTTCACGAGGACTTCAACATGCGCGGCGTGATCGTGGTTTCCGCCGTGACCGGGGTCGGGAACCCGAACGGCAGAGCGCGGCTCGGCTTCACGCGCGACCCCGCGCCGAACCCCAGTTCGTCGGGCGTCCGATTCGAGTACGCCCTCGCCACTCCGGGGCATGTGCTCGCCGAGGTGTTCGATCCGACGGGTCGGCGCGTGACGGTGCTGGTGGACTCCGTCCGGCCCGCGGGCCCCGCCAGCGCGGCGTGGGACGGGCGGACAAGCGACGGCGCCGCGGCGACGGGAGTCTTCTACGTCCGATTGAGGCTGCCGGGCTTCGATCAGAGCCGGCGGGTCGTGCTGCGGCACTAGCGGCAATCGCCCGATCGCCCGGGCCGGCGCGCGCGAGGTTCCGCACCCGTGCCGGCCCGGGCGACCGGAGAGCGTCTGCCGCGGGAGCGGCCCGGATTCAGTGCGCTGCGCCGCTCTCCGGTTCCTGCCAGCGAACCACGTTCGCCGTCAGGTAGAGCAGCCCCACGGGTCCCGCCTTGGGACGCACGCTCGCCGCGTCGTCCCAGCTCACATCCACGATCGCGTCGCCGCCGAGCCGGCGCGCGCCCTTGCGCGCCCACTCGGTGAGCTCGTCCACCGACGTGCGCGAACCGCTGGCGAGCACGTCCACCGTTCCGATCGCGACGAACGCGCGCGCGGGCGGCTGGCCGCGCCGGAAGACTTCGACGCTCGCGGACTTCGGGCGCGGACGAGCCCGCCCTTGCGCGGTGAACTTCGTTCGCACGCGCGGCTCGGGATTCGAGGCGTCGCACGAGTACAGGAACGTGGCGACGACACCCGCCGGGCGCCCCGGCCGGCCGACGCCGATCGCGGGAAGCACGCAGAGCAGGGCCAGGCAGAGGCGATTCGGGATGAGCGACATGCTGCCCCCCACGCGCGGTCAACGATCCGCCCGGCCAGCTTCGCGCCGGATCATGGCGAACGCCAGAACGAAGTTCGCCGGCCGGGGCGCCCGGCCGTCCCCACCTCCGGCTTGGACTCTGCCATCGAATCGCACACACTGCGTGCATGTCCCGCATCACCAGCGCCACGACCCGGCCCCTGAGCCGGATCCGCCCCTCGGGAGATCCCGGAAGGCTGCTGCTCCTGCCCGGGCAGGTCGTGAAGAGCCCCGAGACCGGCGTGAACTACCACGTCGAGTACCTGCTCGGCTCGGGCGGGTTCGGGCAGGCGTTTCGCGCCCGCCGTGACGACGACCCGCGCCAGCTCGTGTGCGTCAAGGCGAGCACGCACATGGACGGCTGGCTGCGCGAGGCCTACTTCGGACAGCTGCTCGAGGGTCAGCCGCGCGCGATCCGCGTGCACGACACGTTCCCGCTGGTGCTCGAAAACGGCTCGATCCTCTACTGCCTGGCGCTCGAGTACGCGCGCTACGGCGACCTGCGGCTGTTCCTGCGGCGCGCCGAACGGGCCTGGCCCGAGCGGCGGATCCGCACCGAGATCGCCGGCGTTCTCGAAGTGCTCGTCAAGCTCCACCGCGGCCAGCTCCTGCACCGCGATCTCACGCCGCTCAACGTGTTCGTCTGCGACGCGCAGGCGCTCAAGCTCGGCGACTTCGGCATCGCCCGCCAGCAGAGCGACCGTCGCGGCGTCACGGCGCGCACCATGAACTGGCTGACCGCGCCGACCGACATCCTCGAGGGCTCGGTGCCCAAGTGGCAGGCGCGCGACGACGTGTACCAGGTCGGCCAGTTGATCGGCATGCTGGTCCGCAAGGATGCCGACCGGCGCATCGGCACGGCGGACGTGCGCCGGCTCGATTGCAGCGACGAGCTCAAGGAGGTCGTCCACCGCTGCATCGGCGAGCGGCGCAAGCGCTACGAGAGCGCCGACGAGCTGATCGAGGCGCTGCGGAAACGGCCGGCGGCGCTGCGCTCCGGGGGTCTGCGCTCGCTCAAGGGCGTGCACCTCGCGTTCACGGGCGTGCTGCGGCGGCCACGCGCCGACGCGGCCCGCGCGGCGCGCCGCGCGGGCGCGGTCGTGCACGGCGGACCTTCGGCGCAAACGACGGTGCTCGTGCGCGGACGGCCGAACGCGCTGCAGGCGGCCGGGCGCGACGCGGGGCTCAAGCTGATGGAGGTGAAGCGCCTGCGCGACAGGGGCCACCGCATCACGATCCTCGACGAAGCACGGTTCTGGCGGCTCGCCGCGAAGCGCTGAGGCGCGGTCGGCGTGGAGCCGACTCGGTTTCCGCGGTGACTATCTCAGCAGCACGACGCGCCGCCGGGCCACGACCCTGCCCTCGACGCCGAAGGCGACGAAATACACACCGGGGACGCAACGGCGGCCCTCGCGGCCGCTCCCGTCCCAGCGTGCCTCGTGCGGTCCCGCGCCCAGCACGCCGGACAGCAGCCGGGCCGTGCGCGCGCCGCTGACGTCGAACACGTCCACGGTCACCTGCCCCGCGCGCGCCAGATGGAAGGCGAGGGCCACGGCGCCTCGTGTGGGGCTCGGGCGCGGATTGGCGAACGACGTTGGCTGTTCCGGGGCCGACGGATCGGCCGGCACCGAGACCAGCGATCCGCGTTCCACGCACCACCATCCCGAGCACACTTGCCCGCTCCCGCCGCCGGCATCGCTGCTCCAACCCACGAACGGCTGCCCGATCGAGCCCAGCGCCGAAAGGCCTCCTCCTGCCGACGCGCCCCCGCCGCAGCCGAGCACGCCACGCTCGAGCGAAGGCGCGGCGACGACGCTCGCCCCGCGGAGCGCCGCCGCGATCACGAGCGCGGCCGCCACCCGTCCGACGTTCATCGCCCGGTCCCTGCCGCCGGCTCGAGGAATGATGCTGGCGCCTGCTGGGCCACCGGGGAGGCGACCGTCCCGTAGGCGGTCGGCACGAAGAGCAGCGTCAGCTGCATTTCCCTCGCCCTCCACGAGCCCACGGCCTCGTCTCCGAGCAGATAGAACGTCGAGGTGCCGGCCGGGACGGCGAACACGCCCTGCACCGAGACCGGGTAGTAATAGGTGGCCGTGGCCAGCGAACTCGGATTGACGAGCGACAGGACGCGTCCCGAGGCGAACACGCCGGCCGCGGTCCCGAGGCCGAAGATCACCGCGTCGCTGGTGTTGAGGGTGTGCAGCGCCTGGCCGACCAGGCTGCCGGACGCGATCACGAAGCCGGCCGTGGGCACGGTCAGGCTGCGCGAGAGCAGCGTCTGGGTGGTGCCGTCCAGCGTGATCGCCGTCACGCCGTCGGCGGCATAGGCCACACCCGGCTCGTCCAGCAGCTCGCCCGCCGCGAGCGCATCCATGGGCAGTTGCACCGAGTCGTCCCCGGGCGCGCCCATGTCGAAGGCGGCGAAGCGGGCCGAGCCCAGGACGTCCACGCGCGGCTCGCCGGTACCCGAGCCGTTGCCGTCCACGATGAAGCCCGAATGGGTCGCGTCCCGGCGCACGTCCATGAAGCCGCCGGTGCCGTTGTTGTCGGCCGCGAGATAGGCGGTCTGGTTGCCGGCTTCGTCGTGCATTTCGAGCCGGCCGCCGGCCGCCGTGGTGAGGGCGCTGATCAATGGCGTGGCCACGCCGCTGCGCACCAGACGCAACTCGCCGGAGCGCGTGAGGGAGCCCACTTCCGTGATTCCGTCCGCCACCAGCGCCGGTCCCGTTCCGAGGCTGCGGGCGTAGAGCGCGGGCTCGCTGCTGTTGGCGTTGCTCACCTTGAAGCTGCCGGCGCCTCCGAGCCCCGTGTTGGTGACGTCGAAGAGCCGCCCCGCGTCGCCCACCACCCCGGAGTAGGGCAGCGCCAATCCGCCGCCCGCGGTCGCCGAGAACGTGAGCGACTGACCATCCTGCACGATCGCCACGTTCGCGCCCGCGGCCACGGTCACGTCGCCCTGGAGTCCGTTGAGCCGCGTCACCGCGACGCCCGGGGCGATGCCGCGTGAGTTCAGGCTGTACGGCGCCGAGGCGAGCGCAATGCGCGGCGAGAGTTCGGCGCCGGCGCCGACCGTGATCCCCAGCCAGTACGGGCGGTCGAAGGCGAGGCTCAGCGCGTTGACGCTGCCGAGCAGCAAGTGGAACAGGCCGCCGCTCACCGGCGTGGCGGGCTGGCTCTCGGTCCACACCGCCGCATCCCGCCCGGACGGAACCTCATAGAGGCGGAAGGACAGATCGTATGCACCGTCGGCGACCGGCGCGCCGCCGGTATCGAGCAGCCGGCCCTGATAGCTCATCGTCGTCGGGATCTGCGCCCCGCCCGAGGGTGCGAACACCAGCAGGAGCGCGAGTGCGGTGGCGGGGGCCCTGAGCAGGGACAACGGAGCGGTTCGCATGGAGATCTCCCTGTGGCGGTCTGCGCTGGGGGGGCGTGCGGGCCCCCGCTGCCGGCGTGCCTACCAACACGGGCGCATGCTGGTCGAAAGTTGCGCCCCGACGTCTCCACGGCTCCCTGTCGGTCGGCGCCGGCCCGCTCAGGTCCCGGATGGCGCGATGACCGCCTTGATCACGTCGCGCCGTTCGACCGCCGCCAGCGCCTCGCCGGCCCGCTCCAGGGCGTAACGCCGCGTGACCGCACCTGCCCACGGAAGCGCGCTGCCCTGCTCGGCCAGCAGCGCCAAAGCGCGATGGAAATGCGAGAAGTCACAGCCCCAGCAGCCGCGAATCTCGACGTGCTTCCGGTTGATGTGACGGTGCGGATTGATGGGCACATCGCCGCCATCGGTGTACTGGCCCGCGATCACGACGCGGCCACCGTCGCGCACCAGATCGAGCGCGTGGATCAACGCGTGCGGGTCACCGGCCGCCTCGATGACCACGTCCACCCCCCGCCCGACGGTCAGCGCGCGCACCTCGGCGGCGCGTTCGTCCGGCGAGATGTCGAGGCCGATGGTGTGCGTCGCACCCATCGTCCGCGCGAAGTCGAGACGATTGGCGGGTGCGCCGACGATCACCACCGGATGCGCTCCCGACAGTCGCGCGAGCGCGGCCGCCGCGATGCCGACCGGCCCGGCGCCCAGCACGGCCACCGAGCTGCCCAGCCGCACGCCGCCGCGCTCCACCGCATGGACGCTCGTGACGAGCCCGCAGCCTCCCGCGATGAACAGCGCGGGATCCACCCCCGACGGGAACCTGAGGAGCCGTACGCCGGGCTTCATCCAGATGTGATCGGCCCACCCGCCCAGCGGCCCATCGGCCACACCGTACGTGATGCCATAGACCTTGCGGTGGGGACAACGCGTGGTCTGCTTCGTGACGAGGCACTCGTGGCAGCGACCGCATGTTTCGTGCACGTCGAGAAACGTGACCCGGTCGCCTTCGCGGAATGGCTCACCCTGGATGTCGAGCATCACGCCGCGCAACTCGGCAATCTCCCCCACTGAAACGTGACCCGGCACGATGGGATACGGCACGCCGGCAAGCCGGCCGTGGTGCAGGTGGACGTCCGTGCCGCACACTTCGGAATACAGCGTGCGCAACACCGCGCTGCCGGGCTCGAGCGCCGGCCACGGCAGCTCGCGCAGTTCGATCGCGGCGTGCGGCGCCGGCATCACGGCGGCGCGAATCATGGCAGTCATGGCCACCTCGGGGTGGGAACGGGACTGGGTGGGGGGCGCACGCGCCTTCGCACCCGTCCTTTCGCGACTCGCTCCACGCCGGCAGTCGCCCGTTCGTGCGCGCGAAAGCGATGAGCGGGCCGAAGTGTACCCGTGGCGGCTTCCGTTCGCCGGCCGGTGAAGCTGTCCGCCGGTGCGGCGATCGGCCAGGCAGCGCCGCCGCCGCTCAGCCCCCGCGTGGAAGGCCCGCACTCACTTGTACTGGGCGCCGAGCATCACCCAGAGATTGAAGGCGCGCTTTTCCTTCGCGGTCAGGGAATCGGGCCCCGTCGGGTGCGGGCCGGCGCCCGCCCGTGAACCGAGTCCGAGGAGGTAGTCGATCAGGATCGAGCGGCGTGGAAACGCGGGCGTGACCACCTGCCGGGTGGTCCTTGGCGCCTCACCGGAGAGGTTGGCGTAGCCGCGCGGGAACACACGGTTGAAGCGGACGGTGTCGGGCACCGAGGTCAGGTCCAGGTTCCCCGCCGCCGGTATCGTGTCGGGCCCGCTGTAGGTCGGCTGATGACAGGACAGACACTTGGCGGCGACGATCGGCCCGATCGTCTGCTCGTAGTTGATGATGGTGAAGTCCCGTCGCGGAATGTTGAGGTCGAAGGGCGGGAAGTGCGCGGCCATCGGATCCGGGTTCGTCACGTGTTCGGTCGCGGTTCGTTCCACGTGACAGCCGATGCAGCGGTTCTCGTGCTCGCCCGGGCGCAAGTAGATGTGCATGCGCTTGACCACGAACCCACGGCCCTGTCGGTCGAGCGTGGCGACGCTGACCGGCGTGTTGGCCGGCAGCTTGATCCTGAAGGAACCGTCCGGATAGACGGGGGCGATTCCGATCAGCGCGCGCTTCTCGAACTCGTTCGCCGAATAGTCGTTCGGTTCACCCCGCATCGTCGGGCGGGCCGCGATGACGGCCACGCTGTCGATCATGTCCACCCCCCGCTGGGGACGCTCCTGATCGTCGTGCGCGCCGCGATTGTAGACATCGGATGCCAGGAAGACGCCGTAGTCGTAGTTTCGGTCCACGATCGACGGGATGATCGGAGGCTTGGGCCGCGGGGCCAGCACCTGGGCGTCGTACTCGTTCGTCTCGGGGTCGTTGTAGAGAAACGAGACGTTCTTGAGGGTGAACGTCGCGGGGTCCTCGGGCGTGCCGACCCCCTGCTGGTTCACGGCAAACGTGTACAGGCCGTAGTCCGCCTCCTCGGCGGTCGCGGCCGGCAGCGAGTACGAGGCCACGTACTGATTGCCCCCGAGCGAACGCGGGTACTTGAACGCACCGCGGGACCAGGGCTCGCCGTCGGTGTTCACCTGCGGAGTGAGGACGTCCCAGTAATCCGACCTCGGCTCCGGCGCCGGATCGGCCCGGCCGCGCTCCGACTTGATCATGGCGATGGGGCCGGCGTCCCCGTTGATCCGCGTGGACTCGATGGCAATCATGCGTCCGTCGGGCGTCGGGGTCACGTGGAAGAAGTTCCGATCGTGCGGCCCGAATTCGAGAAACGTGCCGGTGCCATCGGGATTGGTGAAGAACAGGGGAAAGCGGTTGAAGGTGCCGAAGTGCTCCCAGCGCGTGTAGAAGATTCTGCCGTCGGGCAGCAGCTCGGGATCAAAGTCGTCGCTCTGGTTGAAGCTGATGCGCTCGATACCGCTGCCGTCCGCCTCGCACGTATGGAGCGTCGCGGCCGCCGAGAAGTTGTACTCGTCCATCTCGCCCGCGCGCGTGCTCGTGAAGGCGATGCGGTCGTCCGGCAGGTAGAGCGGGTCGAAGTCGTCACCGCCGCCGCCGGTCACCTGCCGGAGTCCCGTGCCATCCGCATGGATCTCCCAGATGTTGCGGTGGCTGGCGCCTGCGGGGCGCATGGAGAAGAGGATCTTCTTTCCATCGAACGACACGGCCGGATCGCTGACGCTGGCGCCGATGAAGTTCGTGAGCGGAGTCACCACGCCGCCGGGTGCGATCGGAGTGAGTTTGTAGAGGTTGCCATGCGCCTCGGAGCGATTGAGCGTCTCGGAGCCCGAGGTCTTGACGAACACCAGAGCCGCGGTGGTCGGCTCCTGCTGGATGAGGTCGTCGGGCGCGCTGTCACGGCAGCCGGCGGCGAGCAGCGGAAGCAAACAGACCACGGTGAGCGACGCGATCAGGGCCAGGGTGGCCCTTTGCGGGTGTCGGCTCCACGGGATCACGCTGAGACCTCCGTTCGTGGGTCCGCGGGCCTCGGCCGCCGCACGCGACCGGTGCGGGCACGAGGCCACGTGTCTTCCTCAGGGGCTCGTCCCTGTAACGACCCGGCCGCGGCGTGCCTCGTGGCTGCGCTTCGGGATGATCGCGAACGGCTTCGTGCAACGCGGATTGCCGCCTGCGGCCGGCGAGAGGGGGCCGTCCGCATCTTTCCGGCCGGCCCGCACGCAGGGCCGCGGAACGTGCGTCGCCCTGATGATCAGGCTCACGATCGCCTCCCCTTCGAACCGGCGTGCGAAACGAGCGCTCCCATGTTGCGAATCGCCAGATTCGCCGGCGTCCCAACGGTGTCGCGCCGGACTCGCTTGCAGCCTGTTCGGGCGTCGCTTGCCCCTGCCTGAACCAATCGGCGCCCGTCCGGATCGCGCAGGATCGAGCAATCGCCGTGCCTCGCGGGCTCCGGGCGCGAAAACACCCGGAGCTCCGAGGCCACCGCGGACGCGCTCGCACACGCGCGGCCGTCGCCGCGCCCGCCTGTCCGGCGACCGGGGCCCGGAGGATCGGGGGCTGGGGCCGCGACCCTACTTCGCCGTCGGGAACGCGAACTCGGCGCCCTTGGCGAGGGTTTCGAGCCAGCGCTGCATCACGCTCTTCTGCCGCGTGTAGAAGCGCACGCCCTCCTCGCCATAAGCATGCATGTCGCCGAACAGGCTCTTCTTCCAGCCGCCGAAGCCGTGCCAGGCCATCGGCACCGGAATCGGAACGTTGATGCCGACCATGCCGACCTGAACGCGGCGCGCGAACTCGCGCGCGACGTGGCCGTCGCTCGTGTAGCAGGCCACGCCGTTGCCGAACTCGATTCCGTTGATCAACTGCACCGCCTCGGCCAGGTCCTTCACGCGCACGCAGCTCAGCACCGGGCCGAAGATCTCCTCCTTATAGATACGCATCGAGGTCGTCACGCGGTCGAACAGCGTGCCGCCGGTGAAGAAGCCGCCTTCCAGCCCTGCGAACTGCCGCTGGCGACCGTCCACGACCAGCTCGGCGACTTCGGCATCGCCCGCCAGCAAAGCGACCGTCGCGGCGTCACGGCGCGCACCATGAACTGGCTGACCGCGCCGACCGACATCCTCGAGGGCTCGGTGTCCAAGTGGCAGGCGCGAGACGACGTGTACCAGGTCGGCCAGTTGATCGGCATGCTGGTCCGCAAGGATGCCGACCGGCGCATCGGCACGGCTGACGTGCGCCGGCTCGATTGCAGCGACGAGCTCAAGGAGGTCGTCCACCGCTGCATCGGCGAGCGGCGCAAGCGCTACGAAAGCGCCGACGAGCTGATCGAGGCGCTGCGGAAACGGCCGGCGGCGCTGCGCTCCGGGGGTCTGCGCTCGCTCAAGGGCGTGCACCTCGCGTTCACGGGCGTGCTGAGGCGGCCACGCGCCGACGCGGCCCGCGCGGCGCGCCGCGCGGGCGCGGTCGTGCACGGCGGACCTTCGGCGCAAACGACGGTGCTCGTGCGCGGGCGGCCGAACGCGCTGCAGGCGGTCGGGCGCGACGCGGGGCTCAAGCTGATGGAGGTGAAGCGCCTGCGCGACAGGGGCCACCGCATCACGATCCTCGACGAAGCGCGATTCTGGCGGCTCGCCGCGAAGCGCTGAGGCGCGTCCGCCCCGGTTCAGCGCAGGAGCATGGTCTTCCGCGTGGCCGCCTGGACGCCGTTGACGACGAGCCGGACGAGGTACTCACCGGGTTCGAGCCGCTGGCCATCCTGGCCGCGGCCATCCCAGGCGAGTTGATGCCGCCCCGCGGCGCGCTGGTCCGCTTCGATGCGGCGCTGGATGCGGCCCTGTGCGTCGAAGATCTCGACCGTGGCCCGACCCGGGGCCGCGAGGGCGAACGAGATCGTCGTCTGCGAGAGGAACGGGTTTGGGTGCGCGCGAAGCGAGGGCTCGACGCGTGTCACGCGCGTGGAGGGATCCTCCACGTCGAGCAGGCACTCCGCGGGCGGATCGAAGGCGGCGGCACCATCATCGACACTGTTGGAGCTCCCCTGGTTCGCACCTTGTCCGAGTCCGCGTGCGGCGAATGCACGCCAGATCGCGCAGCGATTGGCGCCGCCGGTCAGCATCACATCGGCTGCGAGCGTCGCGTTCCGCACGTCCACGAAGCCGGGGTTGGCCGGAACCAGTTTCAACGCGTCCACCACCAGCTGCAATGCGAGCGTGTTCCCGCCCGTCGGCCAGTCGCCATGAAGGTCCGGATTGAATCCGTGAGCGGCGACCATCTCCCAGTAGAACTGCCAGAGCACCGTCGCAAGGACGGTCCCCACTTCGTGGGTGAACATGCCGGGAATATCGGCGTAGGTCAGTTCGTTCACGGCGAAATCGGTGCAATAGGGCCTCGAGCGAAACCCGCCCCCCGCCGGAGGCTGCCCGAGAAGGTATGCGCCAACGCCGCGGGGAGTGGCCGCAGTCTCTGAAGGCACCGCGGTGGCGACGAGGCCAAACCAATCCGCCAGTCCCTGGTGGATTCCGCTTGATTCCTGGGAATTGAGACCATTGCCGTTGGCGGGTCCGCCCACGAGTCGTCCGGCGGCTCCATAAAAGTAGAGGTTCGCCAGCACCCCTGAGTCGAGGGCGCCATCGCGATCCGGGTTTGGCCCACTGAAGACACCGATCTGAACGCGCGGCGCGATGCCATCCGGCCCAAGGGAGAAACTGGCGTTGTTGGGCCGGCCCAGGTCCTGGACCTCGACGAGCGGGGCGTCGTTTCCGGTTCCTCCACGACCGTAGTTGTTGGTCTGGAACGAACCCGCGGGCTCGCTGAAACCATGGCGCCAGAGCAGGTCGTGAAGCCAGTTCACCCAGTAGAAGGCATTGGTGACCGCCGCGGGGCGATACGCGCTTGGAGCCGCGCTCAAGTCGAGTGGAAAGACGAAGTTCAGTCCCGTTCCGCCATCGGGAGCGCCGCCAGGGTCCGGGACGTTGTTCCCGTCCACGTCCGTGTACACATGAACGTTGTTGCCGCGCGTTACGGTGAAGTCCGCGCCCGTGACGCCGTTGGTGTCGTGCCAGCCGAACGGCGAGGCGAGCCCGCCCGCGAGGGAGGGATTCGCCTCGACGGTTCGCGGACCGTCGTCGGGACTCTCCTTAGGGGCCGCGAAGACCTGGTAGCTGTCCGGGTTCAGCACGGACTGTCCGATCGAAGGCTCGGCGTGCGCCGATTCGCCCGACGACTCGACCGGGACCGGGACGAGCTCGTACACCCACGATCGCCGTTCCAGGATCTGTCCACGGATCGCATCCACGATCACGCTTCCGGTGAAATCGCCCGCGCCGGCCTCGTCCACCGTGACGTTCCAGGCCGGGGTCAGGCGGCCGTCGGGCAGTGGCAGATACATGAGCACGGGTTGCTCATCGCCCCGGCCAACAGCTCCCGCGAGGCTCAGCGCCCTCGCGGCTGCCGCGGCATCGGCGGGTGCGAGAAGCGGAGCTTCCTTCACGACTCTCGCGCTGAGGCCGGACAGGAAGCGGTGCCCGATCTGCGCGACTCGGCCATCCGCGGTGATGTTGACCGTCATCGTTGCGCCCGCCACCCCGATGCCGTTGTGGCGTTGCTGGAGATACACATGGGTCACACCGTTGTGCTCGCTCGAGTAGATGTCCGTGACGACGACGTCCGCGATGTCGGCTTCCTCGAGCCCCATCCCGGCTCGACTGGATCGAACGTGCTCGAATGCCAGCCGCGTCGCTTCGGCGCGCGACACCGCGGTTGCCGCGTCTGCGCCTTGAACGGCCGGCGAGCTGATGAGGAGAAGGATCGCGGCGCATGCGGCCCAGGACACCGAGAGTCTGCGGGCGGCAGGTCGCGCACCGTGCGGCGGAACGGGACGTTGCATGGTCGGCTCCGTTGTGTTGTTGCGGACGATGGGGTCACGTCGAGCCATTGCTCGCGCGGTACCCCGGGGCCGTCCGCGCGGACCGGGTCCGGGCGGGCCTCCACTCCATGCGCCAGGAGAGCGCGTGGAGTGTCATGGCATCAGCGAGAAAATGGCGCCATCGCCCTGGCCCGAAGGAGCCTGGTGCTACGGCGCCGGGCACCTCCCTGGTGCCCGGCCCGGCGAGCGGTTCGCCCTGCCCTCCTCAACGGACGACGACGAACCTTCCGAAGTCAACGCGTTCGCCGTGCTCGAGGCGCACGAGGTACACGCCCGCCGCGAGGGAGGAGCCTCCGGCCTCTCGCGCGTTCCACGTAACGTGATGCAGCCCTGCGGGCATCGGCCCTTCCGACAGCGTTCCGACGCGCCTTCCCCCGAGGTCGAACACGTCGAGCCGAACGTGCTCCTCGGCGGGCAGACTGAAGCTCAGCGTGATCGCCGAGCGGCAGGGATTGGGAGCGATCGAACGCAGCGCGGACTCCAACGGAATGGCCGGAGAGACGGCTGCCGGGCTGTCGTGGAACCGTTGCAGGCGGGAGTTCTGCTCGTCGGTGGCGTAGATGGAGCCGTCCAGGCCGATCGCGAGACCGCTCAGGCCCTGGAACTCCCCGGAACCCGTGCCGACGGCGCCCGTCGAGTCGAGCGGGGTGCCGTCCGGCGCGAACACGCGGATCAGCCCGTTCTCGTAGTCCGCGAGGAACAGCTGCCCGCTTCCGTCCACCTCGATGTCGGTCGCGTTCTGCGCTCCCGTGTCGAACGAGCCGAGGTAGGTGCCATCCGTCTGGTACTGCTCCACGATCGGCGCGAGCCACTGGACGACGTGGATCACTCCGCCCCATTCGACCACTCCCGAGGGATAGGTCGGGCCCTGGCTTGTCCAGTCGAGAATCGGCACTCCGGCGGCGGTGTACTTGTGCACGGACTGGTCGGAAAAGCCGCTCACGTACACGTCCCCCGCGGCATCGAGCGCGACATGATCGGTGCGCTGTCCCGGCGTCGGCCAGGAGAACAGGAAGTTTCCGGAAGCGTCGAACTTCTCGATCCGCACCCCGGCGTAGTCGCAGACGTACACGTCGCCGGCCGCGTCGAACGCCATGCCATAGGGCGTCTGAAACTGCCCGTCGCCCGTGCCACTGCCGCCGAAGGCGAACAGCAGCTCGCCGCCCGTCGCCGCATACACGCGAATCGAGTCGTCGTTGCACGCGACCCAGACGCGGCCCGTCGGGTCCACCTCCACTTCGATGGGGTGCCCGGGCACGAACCACTCCTCGGCGAACGGCGGGAACGCGGCGGAAGGGGCGGCGAGCAGCGCACAGGCGGCGGCCGCCGCCCCCGCGGCGGAGAACCACCTCAGCGCGGCACGGCGGCGACGAAGCGGACGCTCCTGCGCGAGCCCGTCGCCACGAAGCAGGTTGGAAAGGAACGGAACGCGAAACGGCATGGAAGGTCCTCCTCGATCGTTGATCGTCTCGCGCGGCCCCGCCCATGAAGGCGGGCTTCGTCGGCGATCGCCCTGGGACGACCGGGAGCGCGCCGGGGGCGGGACCTCCGGCGCGGGATCGTCCATGTATCCATCAACCGGACGACGGGCGGAGACCGCACGCGAGATCCGTCCGGCGCAGTTCGGCAGCCGCCGCGGGCCAGCGTCCGTCGCGGGGCAGCAGCCGCCGCGCGCCAGCGGCCGGCGCGGGCCAGTGGCCGTCGCACGGGCGGCCTGTCCGGCGACCGGGGCCTGGAGGATCGGGGGGCTGGGGCCGCGGCCCTACTTCGCCGTCGGGAACGCGAACTCGGCGCCCTTGGCGAGGGTTTCGGGCCAGCGCTGCATCACGCTCTTCTGCCGCGTGTAGAAGCGCACGCCCTCCTCGCCATAGGCATGCATGTCGCCGAACAGGCTCTTCTTCCAGCCGCCGAAGCCGTGCCAGGCCATCGGCACCGGAATTGGAACGTTGATGCCGACCATGCCGACCTGCACGCGGCGCGCGAACTCGCGCGCGACGTGGCCGTCGCTCGTGTAGCAGGCCACGCCGTTGCCGAACTCGTTTCCGTTGATCAACTGCACCGCCTCGGCCAGGTCCTTCACGCGCACGCAGCTCAGCACCGGGCCGAAGATCTCCTCCTTATAGATGCGCATCGAGGTCGTCACCCGGTCGAACAGCGTGCCGCCGGTGAAGAAGCCGCCCTCCAGTCCGGCGAACTTCCGCTGGCGACCGTCCACGACCAGCTCGGCGCCTTCCTTCGCGCCGATCTCGATGTAGCCCTCGATCCGCTCGAGCGCCTGCTTCGTGACGATGGGTCCCATCTCGGCGTCGGCGTCCATCGGGTTCTTGATCTTCAGGTTCTTCGCGCGCTCCGCGAGTCTGGGGATGATCCGGTCGCCGACTTCGCCCACCAGCACCGCGACGCTGATGGCCATGCAGCGCTCGCCCGCCGAGCCGTAACCGGCGCCGATCAGGCCGTCCACCGCCAGGCCGAGGTCGGCGTCGGGCATGACGACCATGTGGTTCTTCGCGCCGCCCAGGGCCTGCACGCGCTTGCCGTGGCGCGCGCCGGTCTCGTAGATGTACTGGGCGATCGGCGTCGAGCCGACGAAGCTCACGGCCTGCACGTCCGGGTGCGTCAGCAGCGCGTCCACCGCCACCTTGTCGCCCTGCACGACGTTGAAGACCCCGTCGGGCAGCCCGGCCTGCTTGAGCAGGTCGGCCATGAACAGCGAGGACGACGGATCGCGTTCGCTCGGCTTGAGGACGAACGCGTTGCCGCACGCCAGCGCCAGCGGATACATCCACAGCGGCACCATGCACGGGAAGTTGAACGGCGTGATGCCGGCCACCACCCCCAGCGGCTGGCGGAGCGTCCAGTTGTCGATGTCCGTCGAGACCTGGTCGGTGAAACCGCCCTTGAGCAGCTGCGGGATGCCGCAGGCGAACTCGACGACATCAATGCCGCGCGCGACCTCGCCCTGCGCGTCGGAAAGGACCTTGCCGTGCTCGGCGGTGATCATGGCGGCGAGCGTGTCGCGGTGCTGCGTCAGCAGCCGGATGAACGCGTGCAGCACGCGCGCGCGCCGGATGGGCGGCGTGTCGCCCCAGGCCGGCTGCGCGGCACGGGCCGCGGCCACCGCCGCCCCGACCTCGTCGGCCGAGGCGAGCGCGAGCTGGCGCGCCACCTTGCCGGTGGTGGGGTTGTAGACCGGCTGCTGCCGGCCGCTGTTGCCGGAAACGATTCGTCCGCCGATGTAGTGGCCGACGTCGGTGGTGGCGGTGAAGGCTTCTGTGGTGGCCATGGCGGATCTCCGTGCAGGCAGGGGTGGCGTGAGGACGATGAGCGCGCAGCGTAGGCGACTTCGCCCGATTCTGCATCCGACCGTGGCTGGCGCACGGTGCCCGGCGCCCGCTCTCGCGCTCATCTCCGGTTGCCGAAGGGCTTGCCGGACCGGGCAGCGAAGGTCGCTTGGTGACGGTCGTGTTGAAGACGCGTGGCTTACACGGTCGCGACCGGCCGCGTCACTCCCCCGGGTAGGTCACCCGCGTCCCCTGAACGCGTGCGAAGGGCGTCAGATGATGGGGCCGAAGGCTCCCCGGACCCAGGATGTGCACGACCGTCGCGCCCCGGACCGTCAGGGCGTCCGCAATGAGCGAGCGGTGGCAGCGCCACGGAACGGCTTCGGCGCACATCAGGGCGACGCCCTCCGCGACAAGCGACCGCAGGCCGACGAGGCCGTTCTCGAAGTCCGGCGTCAGCATGTAGTCGGCGAAACCCCGGAAGCTCGCGTTACGCCAACCCGCGTTCGGCGAGTCCGGACGCGCATGGCGCAATCCACCGAGCGCAGGGAGATGAACGTAGCGCACCCCGTGCGACGGCAGCGTCACCCGCAAGGCGTCCTGGCCGAACTGCGGATTGTGGCGGGAGCGCGGGATCGTCCGGATGTCGGCGAGCACCGCAACCTTCGCACCGCGCAGAAGCAGGATCAGTTCGTCCAGCGCACGCGTGGAGTGACCGATCGTCCAGATCCGCGCACCCTCGAAGTCGCGGACCGCCCCGGTCACGCTGGCCGTCCAGCTTCATGCCCGCCGGCCCGCGTGCTCGAAGCGACTCGCGACGACGACCATGACGCGGCCGGGCAGCGTGCTCCACGGCCAACCGAGGTGGCTGCGCAACGGTGAGGACCGGCCTTCACGGAGCCTCCCGATCCGGTAGCGCCGCTGTCAACGTCCGGCGGTCGTTCGTCATCTCACACCATCGGGCCCGGAGTCCGACGCGCGGCTCATCCGCGTCTCCAGCTGTCGTTTCCACCACTCCCAATACGGGCAGCCCGCAGCTTGGAACAACGCCTCCCGCTCCCGCAACTTGAAGGTCCCCGACGCGGGGAGTAGTGTCGCCTTCGAACACCACCGCTTCGCGCCACGTTTTCTGAGCCGCGTGCCATTCCGCACGGCACGGCTTCCGTCCGGTGCAGCAAGGGTGGTGCGCGCATGGCCGCCAGACTCTCTCAGGTCGTCCTCGGGAGAAGTTCGTATGGCGCTGTGGCCTGTTCTCGTATACGGCAGCATCGTGGTGCTGCTGGTCGTCGCGATGATCGGATTGTCGTATGTGCTCGGTCAACGGCACTCCGACCCGGCGACCCGTGACCCGTACGAGAGCGGCATCGTGTCCGAAGGTTCGGCGCACATGCGCTTTCCGGCGGACTTCTATCTGGTCGCGGTCTTCTTCGTGATCTTCGACCTCGAAGCCGTATTCCTGTTCGCCTGGGCGGTCGTCGGCCGCGCGCTCGGGTGGAAGGGCTACGCGGAGGTGGTCGTCTTTACCGCGATCCTGATCCTCACTCTGGCCTACCTCGTGGGAGTTGGCGCGCTGGATTGGGGCGGACCACGCGGACGCCGGCGGCAAGAAGGACACGCCTGATGGAGTGGTCGATCGACAGCGCCAACGCCCCCGTCCGCGTCAAGCGGGCCGCGGACCCGCAGGACGAGAAGGCGGTCCAGCGCACCCTCGTGCTCTCGCGCCTGCAGGACTTGGTCGCCTGGGGCCGCAAGAATTCCATCTGGCCATTCGGCTTCGGCCTGTCGTGCTGCTTCGTCGAGCTGGCCACCAGCATCACCAGCAAGTACGACATTGCCCGCTTCGGCGCCGAGGTCATTCGCAATACGCCGCGCGAGGCGGATCTGATGGTCGTTGCCGGCACGGTCTTCATCAAGATGGCGCCGATCATCCAACGACTCTATGAACAAATGATGGAGCCGCGCTGGGTGATCTCCATGGGTTCGTGCGCGAACTCCGGCGGGATGTACGATATTTACAGCGTCGTGCAGGGCGTGGACAAGTTCCTCCCCGTGGACGTGTACGTGCCCGGATGTCCGCCGCGTCCCGACGCCTTCATGGAGGGGCTGCTGCTGTTGCAGCAGGCCGTGGGAACCGAACGTCGTCCGCTCAGCTGGGTGGCTGGCTCCCAGGCCGTGCACCGCGGACCGCTGCCTTCACAGCGCGATCTCAAACGCGCCACGCGGCGGCAGGCCACCGAACTCCGGCATCCCGATCATGTCTGATGTGGCCGGTGCGCCGCCCGCGAGCACGACACCCGACGTCGTGGAGGAAATGCGGCGGGTCTTCGGCGCCGCGCTCGAGGCGACGCAGGCCACGCCGGACCGGATCCCGACCTGCTGGATCCGGCGCGACCTCGTGTGCGACGTCCTCCGTCACCTGAAGACGCGCATCGAGCGCCCTTACCGCATGCTCTACGACCTCACGGCGATTGACGAGCGCATGCGACACCACCGCGACGGACAGCCGGCCAGCGACTTCACCGTCGTCTACCACCTGCTGTCGTTCGATCGGAACGCCTACCTGCGGCTCAAGGTCGCACTGGCGGCCGATGATCTTCACATCCCGACGATCACCGGAATCTGGCCGGCGGCCAACTGGTACGAGCGCGAGATCTGGGACATGTTCGGCATCGTCGCCGACGGCCACCCGCATCTCACCCGCATCCTGATGCCCTCGCACTGGGTGGGGCATCCGCTGCGCAAGGAGCATCCCGCGCGGGCCACGGAGATGGGGCCCTATCAGCTGTGGCCCGGCAAGGAGGAGCATGAACAGGAGATCATGCGCTTCCGGCCCGAAGACTGGGGCATGACGCGGGCGAGCGACGATTCGGACTTCATGTTCCTCAACGTCGGCCCTCATCACCCCGGAACGCACGGGGTGTTGCGGATCGTCCTGCAGCTCGACGGCGAGAACATCGTGGATGCCGTGCCCGAGATCGGCTTCCACCATCGCGGCGTCGAGAAGATGGGCGAGCGCCAGAGCTGGCACACCTTCATTCCCTACACGGACCGCGTCGACTATCTGGCCGGGGTCATGAACAACCTCGCCTACCTCACCGCGTTCGAGACGCTTTCGGGAATCCAGGTGTCGCCGCGCGCGCAGGTCATACGCGTGATGCTTTCCGAACTGTTCAGGATCATCAGCCATCTCGTCTGGTATGGCACCTTCGCCCAGGATCTCGGCCAGATGTCGCCGGTGTTCTACACCTTCAACGACCGCGAGAAGGCGTTCGAGATCATCGAGGCCATCTGCGGTGCCCGCATGCACCCGAACTGGTTCCGGATTGGCGGCGTCGCGGACGACCTCCCGATGGGATGGGACGGCATGGTGCGGGACTTCGTGAAGTACCTCCCGCCACGCTTGAAGGAGTACGACCGAACCGTGTTCGGGAACCGCATCTTCCGCGCACGCACGAAGGGTATCGGTGCGTATTCGCGGGACGAGGCCATCGACTGGGGTGTGACCGGCCCCAACCTGCGTGCATGCGGCTTCGACTGGGACTTCCGAAAGCGGCAGCCCTACTCCGGCTACGAACAGTTCGACTTCGACATCCCCATCGCGACACACGGCGATTGCTACGACCGCGCCGTCGTTCGCGTTGAGGAGATGCGACAGAGCCTGCGGATCATCGAGCAGTGCGTGGAGCACATGCCGGCCGGTCCGTACAAGTCGCGGCAGGGTCTGGCGACGCCCCCGCTCAAGGAGCGGACCCTGCACGACATCGAGACGCTGATCACGCATTTCCTGGGGGTGACCTGGGGTCCCGTACCCCCGCCGGGCGAGGCGCTGGGGGCCATCGAAGCGACCAAGGGCAACAATGGGTATTACCTGGTGAGCGACGGGAACACCGTGTCGTACCGCACGCGGATTCGGACCCCCTCCTTCCCGCACATGCAGACGCTGCCCCGGCTGTGCCGGGGGCTGATGGTGCCCGATCTGCTCGCCATTCTCGGAAGTCTCGACTATGTGCTCGCCGACATCGACCGATGAGGAGGCCGTCACGTGCTGAGTGCCGATGAAGAACGGGAGATCCGCGAAGAGATGACGCACTTTCCCGACCGTCAATCCGTGTGCATCGACGCGATGAAGATCGTGCAGCGGCACCGCGGCTGGGTGTCGGACGAGTCGCTGCGCGACATCGCCAACCTGCTGGCGATGACGGTCGAGGACCTGGACGGCGTCGCGACTTTCTACAATCTCATCTATCGCAAGCCGGTCGGCCGTCATGTCGTGATGGTGTGCAACAGCGTGACCTGCTGGATGATGGGATCCGAGCGGGTCTGCAGGCAGCTCAGCCAGCAGTTGCGGGTGCCGCTGGGCGGCACCACCTCCGATCAACGCTTCACGCTGTTGCCCGTCGTCTGCCTGGGAGCCTGTGACCACGCCCCGGTGATGATGGTCGGCGACGACCTCCACCCGAATCTCGATCCGGACACGCCCGGCGCCGTGCTGGAGCGTTACGCATGATCGCGCCGGGGCGCGGAACGGAGACGCCGCTCACGCGGAACATGCGCGCCGACGGCAGCGCGCCGGACATCGCGGCATACGAGCGGGCCGGCGGCTATGCCGGGCTTCGTCAGGCCGTCGGTCGGTCTCCCTCCGACGTCATCGAGCTCGTCAAGAAGTCGACTCTCCGCGGGCGCGGCGGCGCGGGCTTTCCCACGGGCGCGAAGTGGAGCTTCGTCCCGATGGGCTCGGACGCCCCGCGTCCCAAGTACCTCGTCTGCAATGCCGACGAGATGGAGCCCGGCACCTTCAAGGACCGCGCGCTGCTCGAAGGAGATCCGCATCAGGTCATCGAAGGGATGGTCATCGCCGGCCACGCCATCGAAGCGGACGTCGCTTTCATCTTCCTGCGCGGGGAATACACGCTCGCGGCGCGGCGCCTGACGCAGGCGATCCAGGAAGCCTACGGCCGCCACTACCTGGGCAGGAACATCGCCGGCTCTGGCTACAACCTGGAGTTGTACCTGCATCGGAGCGCCGGCCGGTACATGTGCGGCGAAGAGACCGGACTGCTCAACGCTCTCGAAGGCAAACGCGCCAACCCCCGCGCCAAACCGCCCTATCCGCAGGTCTCCGGACTCTGGGGAAAGCCCACGGTCGTTCAGAACGTCGAGACGCTGTGCTGCCTGCCGCACATCCTGGTCCATGGTGCGGAGTGGTTCAAGGGCCTGAGCAGGACTGGGAACGGTGGCACGAAGCTCTATGGCGTGAGCGGCAAGGTGCGACGGCCCGGCCTGTGGGAGCTCCCCATGGGCACGACCGTTCGCGAGATCCTCGAGGATTGCGCCGGCGGCATGCGGCCGGGTCTAGCGCTCCGCGGGGTGCTTCCCGGTGGCGCTTCCACGGACTTCCTGACCACGGATCACCTCGACGTGCCCATGGACTTCGACGAGGTTCCCAAGGCCGGCAGCCGCATGGGCACCGGCACCATGATCGTTCTCGACGATCAGACGTGCCCGGTGGGGATGTGCTGGAATCTCGAGCACTTCTTCGCCCAGGAATCGTGCGGATGGTGCACACCCTGCTGGTCCGGCCTTCGCTTCGCGGCCCGCACGCTGAAAGCGATGGAGGAGGGCGCCGGTCGGGAAGGCGACCTGGAGAAGCTCGAGCATCAGACCTGGTTCTGCGCGCCCGGGAACACGTTCTGCGCGCTGGCCCCCGGCGCGGTCGAGCCCCTGCAAAGCGCGCTCAAGTACTTCCGCGAGGACTTCGAACGCCACATTCGCGACAAACGCTGTCCGTGGAGATGAGTCGTGAGCACTCTGATCGTTGACGGCAGGCAGTTCGACGTCAATCCCGAGCTGAACGTGCTCGAGGCATGCCTCTCCCTGGAAATGGACCTGCCCTACTTCTGCTGGCACCCGGCGCTGGGATCCGTGGGCGCCTGCCGGCAATGCGCGGTCAAGCAGTACCGCGATGACAAGGACACGCGCGGGAAGATCGTGATGGCGTGCATGACTCCGATCGTGGACGGCCTGCGAATCTCCATCGCCGATCCCGAGGCCCGGAAGTTCCGCGCCAGCATCATCGAAGGGATGATGGAGAATCACCCGCACGATTGTCCGGTGTGTGACGAGGGTGGCGAGTGCCATCTGCAGGACATGACCGTCATGACCGGACACAACTACCGCGGCTACCGCTTTCCCAAGCGGACGTTTCGCAACCAGAACCTGGGGCCGTTCCTCCACCACGAGATGAATCGGTGCATTCAGTGCTATCGCTGCGTGCGCTTCTACCGTGAGTACGCGGGCGGGACGGATTTCAACGTCTTCAAGCTGCGCGACCTCGTGTACTTCGGGCGGGCGCAGGACGGTGTGCTCGAGAACGAGTTCTCCGGCAACCTGGTGGAGGTGTGTCCCACCGGCGTCTTCACGGACGCGACCCTCCGGCGGCACTACACCCGCAAGTGGGACCTCACGATGGCGCCCTCGATCTGCGTGCATTGCGGCCTCGGATGCAACACGACGGCAGCCGAGCGCTACGGCGTCTTGCGCCGGATCGTGAATCGCTACAACGGCGCGGTGAACGGCTACTTTCTCTGCGACCGCGGCCGCTACGGCTATGAGTTCGTCAACAGCGACCGGCGGATTCGCGCTCCCGGCATTCGCGAGAACGGGATCCTCCGGCCCGTCACGGCCGGCGACGCGCTGGTCCGTTGGCGGGAGATTCTCGACGACGGCCGCCCCGCCCTCGGCATCGGTTCGCCTCGCGCGTCGCTCGAAGCCAACTTCGCGCTGCGCGCACTGGTGGGCCCCGAGCGCTTCTCCACCGGGATGGCCGCGGGGGAGGCGGACCGGGTCACGCGCATGCTCGAGGTGTTGCGCACGACTCCGGCGCGCACACCCTCCATGCGTGAAGCCGAAGGCTACGACGCGGTACTGGTGCTCGGCGAGGACGTGACCAACACCGCGCCACGACTGGCCCTGAGCCTGCGGCAGTCCGCCCGCCAGCAGACCTTCGCCGAGGCCAGTCGTCGGCGCATCCCGGCCTGGCAGGATCACGCGGTACGCGAACTCGCCCAGCAGGCGCACGGGCCGTTCTTCGTCGCCTCGGTTTGCGCCACCCGGCTCGACGATGTCGCGAGCGAGTGCCACCGGGCCGCGCCGGACGATCTGGCGCGCGTCGGCTTCGCGCTGGCGCATGAGATTGACGCGACGGAAGCGCCCCTTCCCGACCTCGACCCCGACACGCGTGCGCTCGCCCGGCGATGGGCCGCCGCGCTCACGGGCGCGGAGCGGCCGCTCGTGGTCTCGGGCGCCGGATGTGGCACGCACCACGTGATCGAGGCGGCCGCCTGCGTCGCGCGCGCGCTCGTCCGCGCGGGGAAGCCGGCAGGCGTCATTCTCACGATGCCGGAGTGCAACAGCGCCGGGGTCGCGATGCTGGGAGGAATGAACGTGGATTCGGCGCTCGAAACGGCCCGGGCCCGGCCGTGTCCGGTGATCGTGCTGGAGAATGATCTCTTCCGGCGAAGCCCGGCCGCCGTCGTGGATGGGGCGCTCGAGGCCATCCCCCACCTCGTGCTCCTCGACTCCCTCGAAACCGAGACCGCCGCACGCGCCGAACTGGTCCTGCCTTCGGGCACGTTTGCGGAGTCCGACGGCACGCTGGTCAACAACGAGGGGCGCGCACAACGATTCTTCCGGCCGATCCCACCGGCAGGTGACGTGCGGGAGAGCTGGCGATGGCTTGCCGCCCTCATGGAGACGCGCGGCGGCGACGGCCTGCCGTGGCGGACGCTCGACGACGTCGTCCGCGCTATTTCCGATTCGGTCCCCGAGCTCTCCGGCGTTTCGGCGGCGGCGCCGCCGTCGGACTTCCGCCTGGACGGAGCGAAGATCCCCCGCGAGCCACACCGGTACAGCGGGCGCACTTCGATGAACGCCGGCGTCGAGGTGAGCGAGCCAAGGCCGCCGCACGATCCCGATTCCGCCCTCTCGTTCACCATGGAGGGCGCCACGCCCCAGCCACCGGCGGCGCTCCTGCCCTTCTTCTGGACGCCGGGATGGAACTCCATCCAGGCCGTGAACAAGTTCCAGACGGAGGTCGGGGCGGCCTTGCGCGGCGGAGATTCCGGCGTGCGACTCCTCGATGGGGCGGCCGCGGGCGTGGGTTCCCGAACCGGGGGGATTCCGCCCGCGTTCGTGCCACGCCCAGGCGAGTGGCTGCTCGTTCCGCTGCACCACATTCATGGCTCCGAAATCCTGAGCAGCGCCGCACCCGCGGTCGCGAAGCTCGCGCCGTCCGCCTACCTCGCGATGAGCGACGCCGATGCCCGCCGGCTCCGCGTCGAACCGGGCGACGAGGTGAGGGTCACGGTCGATGGAACGACGGCCCAGTTGCCGGTCCGGGTCGTTTCCTCGCTTCGCGACGGACTGGCGGGCGTTCCCATGGGCCTTCAGGGCTCGCCGGTGATGACGTCGCCCGTCTGGGGCACGATCGAGAAGCTCCCATGACCGCCCACCATCCCGTCGTCGCGATCATCGGAGTCCTGCTGGTCGTGCTCAATCTCGCGGCGCTCCTCATCTGGGTCGAGCGGAGGCTGCTGGCGCTCTGGCAGGACCGCTACGGTCCCAATCGCGTCGGCCCGTTCGGCCTGCTGCAGCCCGTTGCGGACGCGATCAAGCTCTTCTTCAAGGAAGACTGGATCCCGCCGTTCGCCGACAGGATCGTGTTCGTGATCGCGCCGGGCATCGTGGTCGCCACGGCGCTCATGGCGTTCGCCGTCGTGCCGGTGTCGCCCGGCGTCGTCGTGGCGGACCTGAACGTCGCGCTGCTCTTCTTCCTCGCCATGTCCTCGCTCGGCGTCTACAGCCTCGTCCTCGGTGGCTGGTCCTCGAACAACAAGTACGCGCTGCTCGGCGGCATGCGTGCCGCCGCGCAGATGGTGAGTTACGAAGTGTTCATGGGACTCTCGCTCATGGGCGTGGTGCTGCTCGCCGGCTCGTTCAACCTGTCGGAGATCGTCCACGCGCAGCGGGGCCTGTGGTTCGTGGTCCCGCAGTTCCTGGGCTTCCTGCTGTTCCTCGTGGCGGGGGTCGCCGAGGCGCGCCGCCTGCCGTTCGATCTTCCCGAGGCAGAGAGCGAACTGGTGGCCGGCTTTCATTCCGAGTATTCCAGCATGAAGTTCGGAATGTTCTTCGTCGGCGAATACGTCGCCCTGACGCTCATCAGCGCGATGATCACCGTGCTGTTCCTGGGGGGATGGCTCGGACCGTTCCTGCCACCCGTCGTCTGGTTTCTCGTCAAGACCGGCGGCCTGCTGTCGTTCTTCATTCTGCTCCGTGCGGCGTTGCCGCGGCCGCGTTTCGATCAGCTCATGTCGTGGGGATGGAAGGTGATGTTGCCGCTCGCCCTGGTGAACCTGCTGGTGACCGGCGCGATCGTGATCGCCCGCGGGTAGGCCCCGGCGCTCGTGGAGCTGCGGGTGAACCACCCGGGCGATGTAGCTCCGGGAGAGGAGGGCTGCGATGTTCGGCATCGCGCGAACGTTGTGGGAAGTGTTCCGGCACGCGGTTCATCCGCGCGTGACGAAGCAGTACCCGGAGAAGCCGGCGTACCTGCCGCCGCGATGGCGCGGTCGCATCATCCTTTCGCGCGATCCGGATGGCGGGGAACGGTGCGTTGCCTGCTACCTGTGCGCCATGGCCTGCCCCGTGGACTGCATTTCCCTGCAAGCCACGGAGGACGAATCGGGCCGCCGCTCTCCCGAGTTCTTCCGGATCAACTTTTCACGGTGCATCTTCTGTGGGTTGTGCGAGGAAGCCTGCCCGACATACGCCATTCAGCTCACTCCCGACTTCGAGATGTCGGAATACGACCGGCAGAACCTCGTCTATGAGAAGGAGGATCTGCTCATTGACGGGGTCGGGAAGTATCCCGGCTACAACTTCTGGCGCGTATCCGGCGTGCAGATCGGCGGCAAGGACAAGGGAGAGTCGGAGCACGAGGATCCGCCGGCCCCGCTCCATGACCTGATGCCCTGAAACCATCGCCCATGACCCCACTCTTCTATCTTTCGGCGGCGATCGCGATTCTGGCAGCGCTTCTCACGATCACGCGACTCAACCCGGTGCACGCGCTGCTGTACCTGATCGTTTCGCTCCTCGCCGTCGCGGTGGTGTTCTTCATGCTCGGCGCGCCGTTCGTCGCGGCGCTCGAGGTGCTCATCTATGCCGGTGCGATCATGGTGCTCTTCGTTTTCGTCGTCATGATGCTCAACCTCGGCGCACGAACGACGGCCCTGGAACGCACGTGGGTCACCCCCGGCATGTGGATTGGCCCCGTCGTCCTCTCCGCGATCCTGCTGGCGGAGTTCGTCATTCTCATGGTCGGAGCGGGCCCGGCACGACTGGCGGGCCGATCGGTCGATCCCTCGCAGGTGGCGCTGGCGCTCTACCAGCCCTACCTGATCGGCGTCGAACTGGCGTCCTTTCTGCTGATGGCGGGCGTGGTGGGCGCCTATCACCTCGGTGCGCGTCGCCGCATCTCCGCGCGGCCTGACGCGGGCCTGGCGCCTGCGGGGCCGCCCCGGGTTCATCCGTCCACGCCGGTCCCGTCACGAACCACGTCGTCCGAAGGTGCGGCGGACGCCGCGCGCCGCGTGCCATGAGCGTTCCCGCCGCGGTGCCGAGCGTGGTGACGATCCCCATGAGCCACGGCCTGTTGCTGGCCGCCGCCCTGTTCGTGATCGGGCTGGTGGGACTTCTCGTTCGCCGCAACCTGCTCTTCACGCTCCTGTCGATCGAAATCATGCTGAACGCTTCGGGGCTGGCGTTCGTCGTCGCCGGCGCGCGATGGGCGCAACCCGACGGCCAGGTGATGTTCGTATTCATCCTGGCCATGGCCGCCGCCGAAGTGTCGGTGGGATTGGCGCTCATGCTCCTGCTGTATCGCCAGCGAGCCTCGGTGGATGTCGACGCCGCCGGCGAGATGCGGGGCTAGCATGCTTCCTTTCGCCTGGCTCATCCTCGCACTGCCGCTGGCCGGGGCCCTGATCCTGGCGGCCCTCGGACCCCTCATGCCCCGTCGGGCGGTCGCCGCCGTCGGCGTCGGATCGATCGGCCTGGCCACGGTCGTGTCCATCGTCATGATGGGACAGTTCGTCGCGACCCCCCCGGCGGGCGGCGCTTCGACGCAGGTTCTGTGGACGTGGCTGCGCGTGGGCGAGGGTGCGTTCCAGCCGCGCATCGCCCTCTATCTCGACGCCCTGTCGCTGCTCATGACGCTCGTGGTGACGTTCGTGAGCTTCATCATCCATCTCTACTCAGCGGAGTTCATGCGCGGCGACGAGGGGTACAGCCGGTTCTTCTGCTACATGAACCTTTTCGTCGCCTCGATGGTCACGCTCCTGCTGGGCGACAACCTCCTCCTTCTGTATCTCGGATGGGAGGGGGTGGGCCTGTGCAGCTACCTGCTCATCGGGTTCTGGTACAAGGACGCCGTGAACGGCCTGGCGGCGCGCAAGGCTTTCATCGTCACGCGCGTGGGCGACTCGGCGATGATCCTGGGTCTCTTCCTTCTGTATCACCAGCTCGGGACGTTGAATATCCAGCCGCTCATGCAACGTGCGGCCGAGCAATGGCCCGTCGGGGCGGGGGTCGCCACCGTCGCCGCGCTGCTACTGCTCGGCGGCGCGGTCGGCAAGTCCGCACAGCTGCCGCTGCAGGTCTGGTTGCCGGACGCCATGGCAGGCCCGACGCCGACGAGTGCCCTGATCCACGCCGCCACCATGGTCACCGCGGGCGTGTACCTGCTGGCCCGCATGCACGTCCTCTATTCGCTTTCGCCCGTCGGCTCGTTGACGGTCACCGTGGTGGGTGCGGCGACGCTGCTCATGGCGGGTTTCAGCGCGCTCACGCAGTCCGACATCAAGCGAGTGCTCGCGTATTCCACCATCAGCCAGATCGGTTACATGTTCTTCGCCTGTGGGGTGGGGGCGTGGGCCGCCGCGATCTTCCACTTCATGACGCACGCCTTCTTCAAGGCCCTGCTGTTCCTCGCGGCCGGCGTCGTGATCCAGGCGCTCGACGAGGAACACGACATCTTCAAGATGGGCGGACTGCGCAGGCAGTTGCCGGTGGCATTCTGGACGTTTCTCATCGCCGGCTGCTCGCTGGCCGGCCTGCCCTTCGTCACGGCCGGCTTCTACAGCAAGGGACTGATCATCTGGAACACGTGGGCATCGCCGCAGGGGAGCGCTGGCCTGTGGCTGATCGGCACCCTCGGCGTCCTCCTCACCTCCGTCTACATCTTCCGGGTCATCTTCGTCGCGTTCTTCGGCGAGGCCCACACGCCCGTGACTCATCGGCCGGGCTGGACGGTCAAGGCGCCGCTCATCGTGCTGGCGGCGCTGTCGGTCTGCGGCGGGTGGATCAACCTGCCGCCGTGGCTCGGAAACCATCCGGCGCTCGTTCACTTCCTGGGCTCGGCGCTGCCGCAGCTGCACGAAGCGCACGCCGGCGCTTTCACGGAGCCGGGCTCCGAGGCGATCGTCACGGTCGCCTTCCTGATCGGGCTCGTGCTCGCCTGGCTCCTGTTCCTGCGACGCCGGTCCTGGGCCCGGGCGATCGTCGCACCCGCGGGGCTGCGTGCGTTGCACCGCTTCTGGTCCTGCGATTGGGGCATGGACTGGCTGTATGACCGCGTTTTCGTTCGGCCGCTGATCGCGTTCGCACGCGTCAACAAGGGCGACTGGGTGGACCTGATCTACGCGGGCCTCGCCAGGCTCACGACCGGCTCCTACGAGATCGTCCGCGTCTCGCAGAACGGTCGGGTGCGATGGTACGTCGCCGCCATGGTGCTGGGCACGGCGGTCTTCCTCGCGGTGGTGATCCTCAGATGATCCTCCTCTGGCTCGTTGGCATCCCGATCGTCGCCGGTGTCGTGGCGTGGGCCATGGCCCACTGGCGGCCCGAAGCGTCGCGATGGGTGGCGCTCGTCGCCACCGGGACCGACCTCGTGATCGCTCTGGCGATCTGGGCGCGACACCCCCACGCGACCCCGCTGCTCTCGCAAGGCGCCTGGTTCGAACAGGTGGACCTGGCGTGGATTCCCGCCTGGGGAGCGCGGCTTCACCTCGCGATGGATGGCCTGAGCCTCCTCCTGGTCGTGCTGACGCTCGCCCTGGGGCTCGTTTCCGTGCTGGCGTCCTGGCGCGAGATCCGGAAGGGCGTGGGGTTCTTTCACCTGAATCTCCTCTGGGTACTGGCCGGCATCCTCGGGGTCTTCCTCGCGGTGGATCTCCTGCTGTTCTACGGCATGTGGGAGATCATGCTGGTGCCGATGTACTTCCTCATCGCGATCTGGGGACACGAGAAGCGCGTATTCGCGGCGACCAAGTTCTTCCTGTTCACCCAGCTCAGCAGCCTGCTGATGCTGATCGCCATCCTCGGCCTGTACTTCGCCCACCACGCGGCGACCGGCGTCTTGACCTTCGGGTACGCGGATCTTCTCGACACACCGCTCGACCCCGTGGTGGCGCTCTGGCTGATGCTCGGCTTCTTCGTCGCGTTCGCCGTCAAGCTGCCGATGATCCCCCTGCACACCTGGCTGCCGGACGCCCACACCGAAGCGCCGACGGCAGGAAGCATCATCCTCGCCGGATTGCTGCTCAAGACGGGGGCGTACGGCATGCTGCGCTTCGTCGTCCCGCTCTTCCCGGACGCGGCGCAACGATTCGCGCCCGTGGCCATGACGCTCGCCGTCATCGGCATTGTCTACGGCGCCATCCTGGCCTTCGGCCAGACGGACCTGAAGAGGCTGGTCGCCTACACCAGCGTGAGCCACCTCGGCTTCGTCCTGCTCGGCATCTTCGCCTGGAATTCCTTCGCCCTGCAGGGGGCGCTCATCGCCATGATCTGCCACGGTTTCAGCACCGGAGCGTTGTTCGTCATCGTCGGAGCGCTGCAGGAGCGCACGCACACGCGTGACATGAACCAGCTGGGAGGACTCTGGGCCACGATCCCGCGCCTCAGTGGTGCGGGGCTGTTCTTCGCTCTGGCCTCGATGGGTCTGCCCGGGCTCGGCGATTTCGTGGGCGAATTCCTCGTCCTGCTCGGGACGTATCGCGAGCACCTTGGACTGACCGTCGTCGCCGTGCTCGGCATGCTCGCGTCCACGTTCTACGCCTTGCGCTTCGTCCAGCGCGCGTTCCACGGCCCGAACATCCGCGAATGGACCATCGCCGACGCGATGCCGCGCGAGCTGCTCGTCCTGGTGCCGATGATGGCCATCCTGCTGTGGCTGGGCCTGTATCCCCAGCCGGTGCTCGACACCTTCAAGCCGGCCATGAAGAGTCTGCAGCAAACCGTCAGCCAGCGAACGAGCGCGGACGGCCGGTCTTCGGAGGAGATCGCCCCCGATTCGACGAGCGCGACCTCGGTTCGTGCGGCGAGGATCCCGTGAGTGGCGCCGACGGGATCGCCCTGCTGCCGCTGCTCGTCCTGGGCGGCGCCGCCGTGGTGGTGATGGTGTCGATCGCCGCACGCCGCAGCCATGTACTGACCCTCGTGCTCACGCTGATCGGGCTCGGTCTCGCGTTCCTCTCGCTGTGGCCGGCGGCCACCCAGACGCCCCGGTCGATCACGGAGCTCCTGATCCTCGACCGCTACGGCCTCTTCTATTTCGCGCTGATCATCGCCGCCTCCTTCGCGGTCGCGCTCCTGAGCTACGGGTATCTCGAGCGCTGCGACGAGCGGCGCGAGGAGCTGTACGTGCTGTTGCTTCTCGCCACCCTGGGGTCCGTGGTGCTCGTCGCCAGCGCACACTTCGTGTCCTTCTTCCTCGGCCTGGAGATCCTGAGCGTTTCCCTGTACGGACTCACGGCGTATCTGCGCGCCCGGCGGGCGCCGCTCGAAGCCGGCATCAAGTACCTGGTGCTCGCGGCGTCCTCGGCGGCGTTCCTGCTCTTCGGAGTCGCGCTCGTGTACGCCAGCATGGGCACCATGAACTTCGCCGAGATCGCAGCCCGGCTCGCCGCTCCGCAGGAGCCTTCCCGCGTCGTGCTGCTGGGCGCGACCGTACTGATCGTCACCGGCATCGGCTTCAAGCTGGGCGTCGTCCCATTTCACTTGTGGACGCCGGACGTTTACGAAGGGGCGCCGGCGCCGGTGACCGCCTTCGTCGCCACCGTCTCCAAGGCCAGCATGTTCGCGTTTCTCCTGCGTTACTTTCACGGAACGGACTGGCATCGGGCATCGGAGTTGTACGTCGTCTTCGCCATCATCGCCGTGGCCTCCATGTTCGCCGGCAACCTGCTCGCGCTCTTCCAGCAGAACGTGAAGCGCATCCTGGCGTACTCGTCCATCGCGCACTTCGGCTATCTGCTGGTGGCATTCCTCGCGGGCGGCCCGCTTGCCTTACAGGCCGTCACGTTCTATCTGGTGGCCTACGTCGTCACGACGCTGGGCGCGTTCGGAATCGTGGCCGTGTTGTCCGACGGTGCACGGGACGCGGACAGCCTCGAGGACTACCGCGGCCTGTTCTGGCAGCGCCCGATGCTGGCTTCGATCTTCACCCTGATGATCCTGTCGCTCGCCGGCATCCCGCTCACCGCGGGCTTCCTCGGCAAGTTCTATGTCGTTGCTGCCGGGGCCTCGGCGTCCCTCTGGTCGCTCGTCGTGATTCTGGCGATTACGAGCGTCATCGGGTTGTTCTACTACCTGCGCATCGTGGTCGCGATGTTTGCCGACCCCCCCGTTGGCGCCGGGACCGAGCAGCCCGCCCGGCGGCCGACGCCATGGCTCGGCCGTTGGGTGCTCGTGGCCCTCACCGTTCTGCTGATCTGGTTCGGGGTGTTTCCCTCGGGACTGCTCGCGCTTATCGAGACGGCTTCACGAGCGTTGGGATCCTGACCCGGAACCTTCTTGAGCCGGTCGTCTTCGAGCGCGGCCTGAGGCCCGACGCCGCTCCGCTGCGGCGCCGGGCCGGGATTTCATCGCACGATTGCGACGCGACTAACGCGACGCTCGCCGTTGGACTCAAGTTCCAGGAAGTAGAGCCCCGCCGTGCAGGGACGTCCGTCTTCCGCGGCACAGTTCCAGCGCACCGTGTTCGAGCCGGCTGGCATACTCCCGTTCACGAGCGTGCGCACCAGGCGTCCCTGAACGTCGCGCACCGTGAGCCTCGCGGAACCGGCGCGCGGCAACGAAAAGGCCATACGCACGGCACTCCCCGCGGGATTGGGCCAAGGTGCCGCCATGGCGAGCTCGGTCGCCGGGCTGTCGGCCTCGACGGCGATATTGGCCGGTGCGGTCCGAATGTCCCACTGACCGCGGCCGTTGGGCTGAGGGCTCTGCCACATTCCATAGCGGAACCACGGTGAGCGCGACAATACACGTGTCTTCCACGCGTAGACCCTTGCAGAGGTCAGGCCGTCAATCGAACTGGTCAGTTGAATGGCCCCGCCCAGCGGCGCCGTGGGGTCAGCCATCTTCTGCCAGGAGGTGCGGCCCGTGCTTTCAAGGACGCCGTCTGCCGAAACCCGCCACAACAGACCGACTTCATCGCGCCCCCCGGCGCTCGATGCCTGACATGCAAGACCGAAGGCTGAGGGGCTCCAGCTCCGACCATAGATCGCGATCGGCCACGATGGCATCGCCTCCGTCGAGTGGACCGGGCGACTGTGACCGATGCTGAGCGGACCCACGTTGCTCCGTGAGTTTCCGAAATGAACACGCCATTGGCCTTCGTCGAAGTACGAGGACCAGCGGCGTGGCTCGCTGGTCAGGATGTCGCCGAAGCCATCTCCGTTGATATCACCTCCGCCCGCAACCGCGTGCCCGAGATTGACGAAGTCGTCATCACCCGAGTAGGTCACATAGCTGGAGGGTGGAGGAATCTCTCCTCCAAGGAAGACGCGGACATTTCCACAGTCCGCCAGCCCGCCCGTGGAGCCAAAGACTTCACCCACCAGCAGGTCGCTGTAGCCGTCGCCATTGATGTCCCCCGCGCCGGACACGGCGTTCCCGAAGGCGGAGCCGCCCGGGACCGAGTAGGTCCAGGTCGGTGCAGAGTCCGGGCCACTCGGGCCGCCCCGAATGACGTACGCTTCACCTCCGGTGGCGGTGCCAAAGGCGCCGATCGCGACGTCGCCATAGCCGTCGCCGTCGAAGTCGCCGATGCCGGCGACCGCGTTGCCAAAGTACTCGCTGGCGGCGGCGCCCTTCCATTCCGCGTCCGCGGTCAGGGACAGGCCCGAGGCGCTCCCGAGAAAGACACGCGCGTGGCCCTGTTCGTTGAGGCTGGAGTCCCAACTGCCGGAACCGATGATGACGTCGCTGAAGCCGTCGCTGTTGACGTCACCCGCGCTGGCAACCGACGTGCCCTCCAGAGCGTCGGTCTGGAGCAGCGTCGCGTTCCAGGTGGTCGGAACGAGCCCGGTCAGGGAGCCCAGGTAGAGCAGGGCATTGCCTGCATGCGGGTAGGGAATGGGTGCCGGCAGGGAACTGGCACTGGCCAGCCAGTACGGGGCGCCGACCACCACGTCGGCAAACCCGTCGCCGTTCACGTCGCCGGCAAAGGCGACGCTCGCGCCGAACAGCGCGTCGGCCTGGGGTGAAACCAGGATCTGGTCGGGGGTGGTGCTCGCGCTGGTCCAGCTTGGGCGCCCGTACCAGACGTAGACGCTGTTGCCCCAGTGTGCACCCACCAGCACGTCGCCATAGCCGTCGCCATTGACGTCCTGCCCGAGGGCGACCGCGATGCCGGCGTTGGCGCCGTCGGTGAGACCGGAGGCCGTCCAGTCCGGCGTCGAGGGCATCGTGCCCGGACCGCCGAGATGCAGTTCCACGCCACCATTGTCGATGTACCCGTTGGCGTCGAGCCCCGGCTTGCCGACCATGACGTCGTCGTAGCCGTCGCCGTTCACGTCGCCGGTGGACAACGACCAGCCGGCCAGGGCGCCGCTCTGGCCGCCGAAGCCTGCGCCGGCTACGGCCGCGCCGGGCACATTCGCCCGACCGTAGTAGAGAAGCACCTTGCCGGAGTTGGCGCCGAACTGGCTCACGGACGGCATTCCGACGACCACGTCTCCGAATCCGTCTCCATTCACATCTCCTGCGGCGCGCGCGGAGGTTCTGAATTCCCCACTTGGGATAAGTAGGGCCGTCGGATTCGACGGGGTGCTACCGAGGCGGCCCTCCCATGCCCTCAGGTCGCTGCCGAAGCCACGGTCGACGAGAAAGTCGCCGACTCCATCGCCATTCACGTCCCCGGCGGTGAAGGAGATACCACCCGCCTCTTCGCCAGCCGATGCCCACAAGAAACGCCAGCCGCTGGGCCCCCCCCTCAGGACTTGTGAGTAGCCGTAGTCGTAGAACGTCCATGGGTAGGAGGGGTCCGAGATGATGCAATCCGCGTAGCCATCCCCGTCCGCGTCACCCGCGGGGGCCACCAGGGCGGAGGTCTTGAGCTTGAGACTGAAGACCTGCGCGAAGTGAGGCCCGGATTTCGACCCGAGATAGATTCTGGCAGGGGCCAGGGTGTCCACCGAAGCCTCGTCGTAGAAGGAGCCCGCGCCGAAATCGTCGAAGCCGTCGCCGTTGATGTCGCCGAGGCCGGCGACGGTGTATCCCATCCTCACGTCGCAACCGGCCGTCCCGACCTCTTGCCAGCGCGATCCCATGGTCACTCCGGCCGACGAGCCGTAGAGCAGGTAGATGCCACCTGAGTTGCAGCTCGCGGCGAGCGGAGCGCCTATGATCACATCATCGTAGCCGTCGTCGTTGACATCGCCCGCGGTACACACCGAGTACCCGAACGACGGGCCGCCCGAGGTGGAAAACTGTGGCGACTCGCCGAACCCGCCCGAAGCCCCCAGCCAGACTTCGACGATCCCGGTCCCGCTCGGGCTCAGGGTGCCTGCCCCGATGATGATGTCGTCGTAACCGTCGTTGTTGACGTCGCCCGCGGCAGAGACGACGGCCGGCACGGTAAACGTCAGGCGGTACCACGCGGGTGGTGACACCGGCCCGGATTCCGAACCGAGGTAGAGCGCGACGCCGTAGGTGCCCCATGGACTCGCGAGGTTGTTGCTCACGAGGAAGTCCGCGAAGCCGTCGCGATTGACGTCGCCCGCCGCAGACACCGAGGCCCCCCAGCCATAGTAGCCGCCCGGACTGGCCGGGCGGGGATCGAGCGCCACGGTGTCGGCAAGGCCCAGGGCTTCGGCGCGGCGTGCCCGAGTATCGGCGGTCGGAATCATGTCCGGCACACCTGTACCCTCGGGAACCGCAGGTCGGCTTGCGATCGCAGGCCGGCGGTCCGGCCGCGCGGGATGGAAGGTGGGCAGGGCGCCGGCGATCGACGAGCCGGCAATGGTCAGAAGCGCGACGACAGCGGCTAGAACGCGTACGCGGAACATAGATCCTCCCGAAATGAGGTGAGTCGCCACCAAACGGTGAACCCTCGTAGCCGGCAGGTGTCACAAAGGAAGACATAGGAACTCGCGTGTACGCCGATGAGCGTATCGCCGCAGGGTGCCGCGTTCTGGCGCGCCCCCCCCCGCTCTTTCCCCGGATTCGTCCGCCGGGGCCGTCCGCGCCACACGCCAGTTCACCGCGGCGACCCACTGAACCCGCAAGTTCGCCGCTCGGCCCGCACTCGTCCCTCCACGGCCGCCCACGCGCGCCTGCACACCCTCGGGGACTCGGCCTCCGTCGCTCCCCGCACCACTCACCCCGGCACCGCAGCCCTCGTCTGGGGTCCGGCGCGCACGTCGATACCGCGGGCCCACGCGAACGTCGCATCCCGCGTGTCGCAGCGCACCCGCGCGGACCCGTACTCGGGCAGCCCGCAGTCGAGGAATCACCGGCGAATGTTCGCGGCGTCAGGCTCGGCGCCATCTCGTCAGCGTCGGCGACGGCGCCCCTCCCAACGAGCGACGGGCGCGGAGCCGCATCGCCCCGCGCCCGTTCATGTTCGTTCTCGTCGCGGCCCGCGGCCCGCGGCCGCGCCGCACTACGCGATCGAATCCGCCAGCACCGTCGCACGGTTCTTCGAGACCTCGAAGAACCCGCCGCTCACCCGCCAGCTCCGCTGCGCGCCGGTGGCCGTGCGCACCGTGAGCGTGCCCTCGGCCAGACCCGTGACCAGCGCGGCGTGGTTCGCCAGCACCCCGAAGCTGCCTTCGGTGCCCGGCGCCTCGACGTACTCGACCGCGCCCTCGAACACCGTTCGCTCGGGCGTCAGGACGCTCAGCTGGAACGTGCCCGCCATCGGCTCAGCCCTGCGCCTTCATCTTCTCGGCGGCCTCGATCACCTCGTCGATCCCGCCGCGCATGTAGAACGCCTGCTCCGGCAGCTCGTCGAACTCGCCGTCCACGATCCGCTTGAAGCTCTTGACCGTGTCCTCGAGCTTCACGTACTTGCCCGGCGTGCCGGTGAACGCCTCCGCCACGAAGAACGGCTGCGAGAGGAACCGCTGGATCTTGCGCGCCCGCGCGACCGTCACGCGGTCGTCCTCCGACAGCTCGTCCATGCCGAGGATGGCGATGATGTCCTGGAGGTCCTTGTAGCGCTGCAGAATCCGCTGCACCGAGCGCGCCACCTGGTAGTGCTCCTCGCCGACGATCTGCGGATCGAGAATGCGGCTCGTCGAGGCCAGCGGGTCCACGGCCGGGTAGATGCCCAGTTCGGCGATCGAGCGCTCGAGCACCGTGGTGGCGTCGAGGTGCGAGAACGCGGTCGCCGGCGCCGGGTCGGTGAGGTCGTCGGCGGGCACGTAGATCGCCTGCACCGAGGTGATCGAGCCCTTTTTCGTCGTGGTGATGCGCTCCTGCAGGGCGCCCATCTCGGTCGAGAGCGTCGGCTGGTAGCCGACGGCGCTGGGCATGCGGCCGAGCAGCGCCGACACCTCCGAGCCCGCCTGCGTGAAGCGGAAGATGTTGTCCACGAAGAACAGCACGTCCTTGCCCTCCTCGTCGCGGAAGTACTCGGCCATCGTCACGCCCGTCAGGCCGACGCGCAGGCGCGCGCCCGGCGGCTCGTTCATCTGCCCGAAGACCATCACGGTCTTGGCGATGACGCCGGACTCGGTCATTTCGCGGTACAGGTCGTTGCCCTCGCGCGTGCGCTCGCCCACACCCGCGAACACCGAGTAGCCGCCGTGCTGCGTGGCGATGTTGCGGATCAGCTCCTGGATGAGCACGGTCTTGCCGACGCCGGCGCCGCCGAACAGGCCGACCTTGCCGCCGCGCTGGTAGGGCGCGAGCAGGTCCACGACCTTGATGCCCGTTTCGAAGAGCTGCTTCTCGGTCTCCTGCTCGTCGAACGCGGGCGCCGAGCGGTGGATCGGAAGGCGCTTCGTGCCCTGCGGCACCGGCCCCTTGCCGTCGATGGTCTCGCCGGTCAGGTTGAAGATGCGGCCGAGGCCGGCCTCGCCGACCGGCACCGCGATCGGACCGCCGGTGTCGTGCGCGGGCATGCCGCGCACGAGGCCGTCGGTCGAGTCCATGGCGATGCAGCGGACGACGTTGTCGCCCATGTGCAGCGCCACTTCGACGGTCAGGCGAATGCCGCGCTGGGCGTCTTCGATGACGATGGCGTTGTAGATCTTCGGCAGCTTGTCCGGTTCGAACAGCACGTCCACCGTGGGACCGATCACCTGCACGACCTTACCGACGTTCATTCTCAGTGCTCCTCGTTCGAATCAGCCGGCGCGCGTCCGCCCGCCAGTGCCTGGGGTTACTTGAGCGCTTCCGCGCCGCCGACCAGTTCCGAGATCTCGCGGGTGATGGCCGCCTGGCGCAGGCGGTTCCGCAGCAGGGTGAGCGTGTCCACGAGCTCGCCCGCGTTCTTGCGCGCCGAGCCCATCGCGACCATGCGCGCCGAGTGTTCGCTGGCGAGCGAGTCGGCGAGCGCGGCGTAGAGCTTCGCGGTCGCGTAGCGCGGCAGCAGGGCGGCGAAGATGGTCTCGGCGTCCGGCTCGAAGATCATGCCGGAGTCGGCGCCGCCCGACTGCTTCGCGTCCGCGGAGCCGACGGGCAGGAACGTCTCGTGTCGGACGCGCCGCACGATCGCGTTGACGAAGTGCGTGTAAAGCAGCTCGACGCGGTCCACCTCGCCGCTCAGGAAGCGTGCGGTCAGGTCGTCGGTGAGCAGGCGCGCGAACTCGAGGCTCGCCTCGCCCGGCAGGTCCGCGTGCGCGGCGAGGATCGGGTAGCGGCGGCGGCGCAGGTAGTCGCGGCCCTTGCGCCCGACGACCACGAGCTGGACGGCGCCGGGAGCCGCTTCGTGCAGCCGCGCCTCGGCCTGGCGCAGGATGGTCGAGTTGTACGTGCCCGCGAAACCGCGGTCCGCGGTGATCACGACCAGCGCGGTCCGCCGGACCTCGCGCACCTTGAACAGCGGGTGCTCGAGCTCGGCCGCGGCGCCCGAGAGGTTCGCGAGCATCTCGCTGATCTTCGCCGAGTACGGGCTGGCCGCCTGCGCGCGCTGCTGCGCCCGGCGCAGCTTCGCGGCCGAGACCATCTCCATGGCCTTGAAGATCTGCTGCATGCTCCGCGTCGAGCGGATGCGGCGGCGGATGTCCTTGAGGTTCAGCGCCATCGTTCTTCCGGTCAGGCCTTGAACTGCGCCTTGAAGGCCCTGCACGCCTCGTTCAGGCGCTTGTCGTTCTCGGGGCTGATGACCTTGGCGGTCCGCACGTCGTGCGGCAGCTCGGCGTAGCTCTTCTCGAGGAACGTCAGCCACTCGGTCTCGAAGCGGCGCACCGCGGCGACCGGGACGTCGTCGAGATAGCCGTTCGCCCCGGCCCAGATGGAGAGCACCTGGTGCTCGACCGCCATGGGCTGGAACTGTCCCTGCTTGAGCAGCTCGACCATGCGCTCGCCGCGCGTGATCTGCGCCTGCGTCGTCTTGTCGAGGTCGGCCCCGAACTGCGCGAACGCGGCCAGCGCGCGGTACTGCGCGAGGTCGAGCCGCAGCCGTCCGGCGACCTGGCGCATCGCCTTGACCTGCGCGTTGCCGCCGACGCGCGACACCGAGATGCCGACGTTGATGGCGGGCCGGACGCCCGAGTAGAAGAGGTCGCCCTCGAGGAAGATCTGCCCGTCGGTGATCGAGATGACGTTGGTCGGGATGTAGGCCGACACGTCGCCGGCCTGCGTCTCGATGAACGGCAGCGCCGTCAGCGAACCGCCGCCCTTCTCGTTCGAGAGCTTGCAGGCGCGCTCGAGCAGCCGCGAGTGGAGGTAGAAGACGTCGCCCGGGTACGCCTCGCGGCCCGGCGGGCGGCGCAGCAGCAGCGCGAGCTGGCGGTAGGCCGTCGCGTGCTTCGAGAGATCGTCGTAGATGCACAGCGCGTGGCCGCCGTTGTAGGTGAACTCCTCGCCCATCGCGACGCCGGCGTAGGGCGCGATGTACTGCAGCGGCGCCGACTCGGAGGCCGACGCGGTCACCACGATCGTGTACTCCATCGCGCCGTGCTTCTCGAGCGTCGCGACCACGTTCGCGACCGTGGACTCCTTCTGACCGATCGCGACGTAGATGCAGACGACGCCCGTGCCCTTCTGGTTGATGATCGTGTCGAGCGCGATCGCCGTCTTGCCGGTCTGGCGGTCGCCGATGATCAGCTCGCGCTGGCCGCGGCCGATCGGGATCATCGCGTCAATGGCCTTGATGCCGGTCTGCAGCGGCTCGACGACCGGCTGGCGCTCGATGACGCCGGGGGCCTTGAACTCGACGTTGCGGAACTTGTCCGCGCCGATGGGGCCCTTGCCGTCCACCGGCTGGCCGATGGCGTTGACGACCCGGCCGATCATGGCCTTGCCGACGGGCACCGAGGCGATGCGTCCGGTGCACTCGACCCGGTCGCCCTCCTCGATGTTCTCGTCGGAGCCGAACAGCACGACGCCGACGTCGTCCTCTTCGAGGTTGAGGACCATGCCCATGATGTCGCCGGGGAACTTGATCAGTTCGCCCGCCATCGCGTCCTCGAGTCCCCAGACGCGCGCGATGCCGTCGCCCACCGACAGCACGGTGCCGACGCTGCGGGTCTCGAGCTTCGCCTCGTAGCGTTCGAGTTCCTGCGCCAGGATGGCGCTCACTTCTTCCGGTCGAAAGGACATCGGTGCGAACCCCGAATCTTTGTGGGTGTCGTGCGGCGCCGGCTACACGCTGGCGTCGTAAAGCTGATGGGAAATGGTCTCGAGCAGGGTCTTGACGCTGCGATCGATGATCCGGTCGCCGAGGCGCACGTAGGCGCCGCCGACGAGCGACGCGTCCACGGACTCCGTCAGCACGATCTTGCGTCCGGTCGTGCGCTCGAGCTCGGCGTGCAGCCGCGCGACCTCGTCGCGCGTCAGCGGCACCGCGCTCACGAGCTGCGCCCGCTGCAGGCCCTGCGCCTGCTCGACGAGCGTCTGGAAGTCGTGCGCGATCGCGTCCACGTACGCGAGGCGCTTCTTGCGCAGGAGCAGGTCCACGAAGATCGTGACGCTGCGCAGCGCGCGGCCCTCGAAGCCCGTCCTGAGCACTCGGCGCTTGTCGGCCGGGCTCACCTGCGGGTTCGAAAGGAATCCGCCGAGCCGCGATCCCGGCCGCACCAGCCCGGCCACGCCGCGCAGGTCCGCGAGCGTGCGCTCGAGCAGCGCGACCAGCGGCTGACCGTCCTTCGCCGCCAGCTTCTCGGTGAGGAGGTAGAGCGCCTTCGCGTAGCGGGCCGCGACGTGTTCCTGCTTCATCGCACCCCGCCGACCTCGTCGATGAACGCGGCCGCCAGCCGGCGCTGCGCCGGATCGTCGAGCTTGCTCTGCAGGATCTTCTCGGCGGTGCGCATCGAGAGCGCGACGACCTGCTCCTTGAGCAGTTCCTTCGCCTTCTCCCGCTCGCGCGCCATCTCGTCGTCGGCCCTCTGCAGCCGGGCCTGCGCCTCGGCGTTGGCGTGCTCCCTGATCTCGGACGCCACGCGCTGCCCTTCGGCGATGCCCTCCTGGATGCTCGCGCGCCGCAGCGAATCGATGCCGCGCAGTTCGGCCTCGAACTTCGCCTTTTGCGCGTCGGCGTCCTTCTGGCGGCGCTCCGCCTCGGCGAACTCGTCGGCGATCTTCTGCCGGCGCGCCTCGAGGCCGGACATGATCGGACCCCAGGCGAACCGCCCGAGGATCCAGACCAGGATCACGAAGCCGAGGATCTGGGTGAGGACGAGTTTGATGTCGATCAGGTTATCCATACGTGCTCCTCGCGGTGCGCGCGCCCGCGGGCGGCGCGACCGGACGGTCGGGTCACGAACGTCAGATCTTGCCCATGAGGAGGAACACGGTCACGAACGCGTAGATCGTGAGCGCTTCGGCGAACGCGCCGATGATGATCATCGCGGTCTGCAGCTTGGCGATCGCTTCGGGCTGGCGGCCCATCGCCTGCAGCGCGCCGTTGCCGATCATGCCGAGGCCGATGCCCGAGCCGATGGCGGCGATGCCGACGCCGAGGGGAAGGGCCAGGCCGAGTGCGCTGTGGGAATCCATCTTCGAAACCTCCTGGATACGGGTCAGTGGGCGGGGTGGTGCGCTTCCACCGCAGGCTCGTGATCGTGACCGTGGTCGTGATCGTGCGGCAGCATGAGGAGGAAGTAGATGGTGCTGAGCATCGCGAACACGAGCGCCTGCACGACGCTCGTGAGCAACGCCAGGAACAGGAACACGAAGTGGAACGGCACGCCGAACGGCACCGCGCCCAGGCCGAGCGTCGTCATGAGCGTGATGCCGAGGCCGGCGAAGCCGACGAGCAGCATGTCCTCGCCGAAGATGTTGCCGAACAGTCGGCACGACAGCGACACCGGCTTGGCGAGCTCGCCGATCAGGTGGATCGGGAACGCCAGCGGCACGAGGCCCCACTCGATCGCGGAGCGCGGGCTGCCGGCGAGGTGGTCGAGCCAGCCGAGGAAGCCCAGCTCGGTGATCGCCGTGTACTGCACGTACACGAACACCGTCACCGCCAGAGCGAAGGTGACGTTGAGGTTCGAGGTCGGGGCCTTCATCAGCGGCACCACCCCGAACAGGTTCATCACCAGGATGTAGATGAACAGACTGCCCAGGAACGGCACGTAGCGCGGCCCGTACTTCGGGCCGAGGATGTCCACGACGCCGTTGTAGACCGGCTCGAAGAGCGCTTCGACCGCGTTGCGGAACGGCCCGGGCACGAGCTTCTTGTCGCGCGCCGCGACGGCCGCGACGACGCACAACAGCAGCGCGACGATGACGGCGAAGACGACGCTGTCGAGGTTGCCGAGGCGCTTGTGGTCCTGCGCGACCGGCAGGTGCAGGGCCTTGGCGATCACCGCGACGAGGTTGTCGAACTCCTTCGGGCCCGCTTCGTGCGCGGCCGCGGCGTGCCCGCCCGCCGGCGCGGAGTGCACCTCGGCGGGAACGGGCTCCCCGCCGTGGCCGGTCTGCGCGCGGCCGAGCGGCGCGAGCGCGAACCAGGCGAGCGTGGCCAGCGCCGCGACCAGGGCGGTCGCGCGCCACGGGCTGCGCGTGATCGCCGCCCACGCGCGCGAGTCGAGCAGCGCGCGCGACGCCGCCTTGAGGAAGATGATCGCGAACGGCAGCGTGAAGCCGGCGGCCAGGGCGGGCACCGGCAGCTTCACGAGCAGGAAGCCGCCGAGCACCAGCAGCGCGACGTTGGCGGCGCCGGCCAGCGCCGCGCGGCGTCCGGCGCGCGCTCCGCCGGTCAGGCTCGTGACCAGGGTCTCGAGCAACCGGAGGTTCGCGAGCGACCACAGCGCGCCGGCGGCGAAGGCGATGCCGATCGCGAAACCGGCGTACACGGCCGCGAACAGCGAGCCCGCGACGGCGGCCAGCAGCGACGTGCGGTGGATTCTGCGAAGCAGGTCGAGACCCATGTTGGCGGCGGCGCCTGACCCCTCGGGGTCAGCGTTTGTCGCGCTCCTCTTCCGCCTGCACGCGGCGGATGATGACGTAGATTTCCCGGCCTCCGGCGATGAACCCCAGCACGACGCCGACGATGGACCACGCCGGTTCGGTCTTGAGCCACCGATCCACGAGCTTGCCCAGGAAGAAACCGACGAGGGGCGAAACCAGCAGCAGGCTCGGGATGGCGAGCAGCATTCCCGCGCTCCGCGCGCCGGCGGAATTCCGCTTGGGAGTGCGAGGTGAACTCATGCGACTCGCCCCGGTGAAAGTTTTCACAAGCCATCGCCCGCCCGTCACCGTGCATGGGGTTGGCAATGGCGCGCGGGAAGGTAGGCGATGCCCCTGCAAGCGGTCAAGCGCCTGGGGCGGGATTCTGCCGAAATCGTCGGGGCCCTCGCCCGCCGGCAGGTGCGGACGCCCCGAAACGTCGCTTTCGCAGGCTTTTTCGACGCGCTTCTGGACCAGGCACCAGGCGCGAAAGGTCTCCCTGCTCTCGCGCCGCCGCGAGGGTCGGACGGACCGGCCCGGAGTTCCCCGGGCGGCGCTGGCGTCCCGGCTCGGCGCGACCGTATCCTGCCGCGCCATGATTCCCCTGCGCTGCCGGCAGATCGAGGTGCATCTGTTCCGCCGCCGCGCCCGCCGGGCCGAGTTCCTGCTGCTGCGGCGCAGCGCCGAGCGGACCCTGCCGGGCGTCTGGCAGCCGGTCACGGGCGGCATCGAGCGCGGCGAGACCGCCTGGCAGGCCGCCGCCCGCGAGGTGCTCGAGGAAACCGGGCTCACGCCCGTACGCTGGTGGGCGCTCGAACACCTGACGGTGTTCTACTCCCCGGCGAAGGACGCGGTGCTCGCGCTGCCGGTCTTCGCCGCCGAAATCGCCTGGACCGACCCCGTCCACCTTTCCCGCGAGCACGACCGCTACGCGTTCGTCCCGCCGGCCGGCGCGGCCCGCCGCGTGCTGTGGGACTCGCAGCGCGCGGCGCTGCGCGCGGTGCGCGACGAGGTGTTCGCGGGCGGGCCCTCGGCGGCGGCACGCGACATCACCGATCGCATCGCCGCGCGCCCGGCGCGCCGCCGGCCGGCGCGAACCTCGCGGAAACCCGCGCGCTGAAGCGCGCCGACCGAACCGACAGGAGACCGAAGTGGCCAGCAACAGCTCGTTCGACGTCACGACCGGCGTGGACATGATGGAAGTGGGCAACGCCGTGGATCAGGCGACCAAGGAGATCACCCAGCGTTACGACTTCAAGGGCGTCAAGGCGGGGATCGAGCTGGACGCCAAGGCCGGCACCCTCACGCTGACCGCGCCCGACGACTACAAGCTCGGCGCCGTCTGGGAAGTGCTGCAGGGCAAGATGGTCAAGCGCAAGGTGCCGGTGCAGAACCTGACGCGCGGCACGGCCGAGTCCGCCGCCGGCTCGTCGCTGCGCCAGATCGTGACGCTCACGACCGGGCTGTCGAGCGAGTTGTGCCGCGAGATCGTCAAGTTCCTCAAGGACGCCAGGCTCCGCAAGGTGCAGGCCGCGATCCAGGGCGACACCGTGCGGATCTCCTCGCCCAGCAAGGACGACCTGCAGGGGGCGATGGCGTTGCTGCGCGGGCACGACTTCGGCGTCGAGCTCAAGTTCGGCAACTTCCGCACGAACTGAGCGTGGAAGACGCCCCGCTCCGCTGAAGCCGCGACGGCTTCGTGGTGGACACCGGCCGCGCGCGCGTGAACCCCGACGTCGTGCACGGCTTCCTCACCACGAACCACCGGGCGCGTGGCATCCCGCTCGCGACGGTTCGAGCCCGTCTCGTCGTGCTCCCTTCCTTCATCGCACGCGAATCAGGAGCCGATGGAAGCTCTGGTCGCCGGCGAGCAGCCGGACGAAGTAGGCCCCGGCCGGCACCGCGGCGCGCGCGTCGTCGCGGCCATCCCAGTCCACGCGGTGGGCGCCGGCCGCGCGCAGGCCCCGATCGAGCACCCGGACGCGGCGGCCGCCGACGTCGAAGACCGAGAGTTCGATCGCGCCCGATCTCGCCAGCGTGTAGCCGAGCGCCGCGTGGGTGCGGAACGGCGACGGCCGCGCCGGGGCGAGGCCGGTGACCGCCGGTGGCGCATCGCCGGCCGCGAGGGTCCCCTCGGGCTCGCCCACCGCGAACTCGCCGAACGAGCCGAGCGCCGTGGCCTGCGTGCTGGTCGCGGTGCGCGTGCCGACCGGCGGCAGGGACCACGCGCCCTCACGCCGGGCGACGCGGAAGAGGCTCGAATCCGCGCCCGGATCCAGGTCGTCGGGATGGAAGCCGAAGGTCGCGTCGCAGGTGGTGAACGACAGGCCGAGGTTCGTCACCGTCCACGTGCGGTTGACGCCCCGGTCGGGATCCAGGGCGGAGGCGGCGAGATCGGCGTGGTCGCCGGGGTCGGTTCGCACGACCACCGTTCCCGAGTCGCCGACACTGGCGAACGCGAGCGTGACGGGTGCCGCGCGGGCCGCGTCGCCCACGCGGTAGTCCCGCGTGAGCGTTCCACCCGGGCCCGGGATGAGCTGGCCGAGATTGCCATCCACCCAGTAGCCGCCGGTGATGCCGCCGGCGGGGCCCAGGTGCAGCACGTGCGCACCGGTCAGGAGGCGCCCGCCGCTCAGCTTCACGGAGCCGTCCGAGACGAGATCGCTCGCGAGCAGGACGGCCACGGGGTTGACGACCTCGATCTCGCTGCGGACCCCGAGCACGACGTTGCCCGACGCGTTGATGTTCTGCGCGGCCGATCCGGCGAGGCGCATCCTCGCGACTTCGGGACCCGCGGGATCGAGCTCGAGCGTTCCATTCCCGAGAACGACGAGGTCGCCGCGCAGGTCGAGGGCCGAGTCCGGCGAAGTCGCGAGCAGCTGCAGGCGCCCCGAGAGGATCGAGAGGTTGTCCATCGTGCAGCCGAGCGTGAGGGCAACGGAATAGGTGGCCAGGGAATCGGGCAGGTTGATCTCGCAGTCCCCGTACCTGCGGCCGTCGAACGCCCCGCCGCCCGCGAGCTCGAGGTGGCGGTAGAGGCTGCCCGCCTGCAGCACGACGCGGCTGGCGGGCGCCGGCAGTCCGAACGCCACGTCCCCCCCCTGCTGGTGGTAGCTGGAACCGGACTCGAAGACCACCACGTCCTCGGCGCCGGCATCGCCGAACGGGCTGCCGACGAGCTCGTCCATCGCCCGGAAGCTGGCGCCGCTGGCGAAGACCAGCGCCCCCGCGTCCATGGGCAGCACCCGATGCGAACCATGGGAGGCCCACAACTCCCCCGCGATGCGGCCCGTCGCTCCAGGGGCCAGCGCGATCCTGACCGAGCTCCCCGAACCCGGCGTCGCGAACAGCCACCATCGGGACCCGGCTTCGACGATGAAGTCGTCGCCGGCGGCCCCGGCGATGCGCAACGTGTCGCTCGCGCCGTCGTTCTGGATCGTGACGGCGGCGTTGCCCTTGACGTGCAGCCGGCCCAGCGTCTGGAGCGGAACGTCGGTGACGGTCGCGGCCGGAGTCATCGCCCCGTCGAAGACCAGCGCGTCGTCGGAGGCGGGCGTGTTGCGTGCCGGCGTCCAACTGGAGGGCGTGCTCCACGAGCCACTCGGCGCGTTCCAGGTGTAGGTGTGCGGCGACGGAGCGGGCGCCGCCAGGCGCTGCCAGAAGCCTCCTCGGAGCACGATGGTCCCGCCGGCATGCGCTCCGGCATCCGGTTGGCCGATGGACCCCGAAAGGCGGTGGCCGCCGCCGGCCGCCGCGGTGCGGCCACCACCATCGATCGTGTACCAGGTGACCGTGTCCGCGGCCCAACCGGGCGCGGTGACGAGGGCGAGAGCCGCGACCACCCAGCCGACCGCGAGCGCCGGCGGCCTGACGAGTCCCTCCCGGGGCGAGCTCATCGCCGGCCGATCGCGATGAGGTCGAACGTGCAGTCCACCGGCGTTCCCGACCCGCTGACGACCCGGATCGTGCACGAGCCGGCAAGATGCGAACTGATGATGGCGATGCGGTCCAGGCTGGGGTGCTGGCAGGTCGCCGTGATGGACGGCTGATCCACGAACGGCGTGTCGAACGTGATGGAGTAGACGCCGGTCCCGGTGCGAGTGGACGCGAATCCGAGTCCGAAGAGCCGGAAGCCCGAGCTCGACACGACTCCGCGCACGATCTTCAGGTCAATCTCGGCGCCGGGCACGAAGTACTCGCCCGCGGATCCCACCTTGATGCTGCCGCGGACGTCGAGCCTCGCGGCGGGGGTCGAGGTGCCGATACCCACGTTTCCAATCGGGCTGATTCTGAGCCTTTCAGTCCCGAGCGTGTAGACGAGCACCGCGCCGTTCGAGCGTGAGTTGAAGATCGAGAGGTTCGGGCTGCCCGTATTGCCGAAGCCCATCCATCCGGTTTGGGCCGAAAGGCTGTTCGAGAAACCGACGAATCCCGTCTGGTTCACCTCACTGGCGTCGTCCTGCAGGATCATCGCCGGCCCCGTGCTTCGGGCGTGGATGAGGGCGGCGGGCGCCGCGGTTCCGACGCCGACATTGCCGCCGGTGTAGCTGAGATTCGTGCCATTGAGCTGCCACGGTCCGAGCGAGTACGGGGTGGCGGTCATCGCCTGCCGCGGTCCGAGCGAGGTGGCGGAAGCGCAGGTTCCGTCGGCGCACAGCTCGATCTGGAGCCAGCGGGCTTCGCCGTTGAACGCCGTCGCGCCGAACTCGTCTCCCGCGTTCACCTGGGCGGAGAAGAGCCCGCCGTTCACCGTGATGTTCGAGACGACCTGGCTGGTCCCGATCTGGGTTCCCCCGGTGGGCGGATCGCCCGCGCCCGCGGCATCCCACAGGCTGAAGCGCAGGTGAACCGTCCCCGTGACGAGGGAGTCGGCCTCGCTCAGCTGCCCCTGGTAGGTGAAGGAGCGGCCGAGCGGCGCGCCGACTGCGACAGCCGGAAGGAGCGCCACAAGCAGGAACGCGCCGAGAATCCCGGGTCGGACTGACATGGTGGCCTCCGCAGGGACCGAGAGCGGGCCGTGAGCCGGGCCCTGTGACGCAGCAAGGGAACGGGCGATGAGGGTGGACACCCCTTCATGCGCCGAACCGGGCGCCGTGGTGTCACGCGGCCGGCGACACGCGGTTCCTTCCCGCCCGGGCCGAGCGTCAGTACTGAACGAGGCGCGGCCAGACCTCGCTCGCCAGTTCGGGGGCCGCGGCGCCGCGCCGGATCGCGGCCCGCAGCCGCGCGGCCAGCGAATCGCCGGGCGCGAGGAGCTCGGCCTGCTCGAGCGCGGCCGCGGCGCTGTCGCTCCGCCCGAGGCCGAGCCACACGACCGCCGACGCGGCGCGGTAGCCGGCGACGCCGGGCGCGAGCGCGAGCAGCGTGTCGAGCTCGGTGCGCGCCGGGCCCAGCTGGTGCGAGCGGACCAGCGCGTCCACGAGCTGGAAGCGGTAGAGCGCCATGGTCGGCCGCGAACGCAGCGCCTCGCGAAACGCCCGCTCGGCGATGTCGTAGCGCCCGCGGTGGAGCGCGATGCGCCCGAGCTGGCTGTGGGCGTGGTTCTGCAGCGGGTTCTCGTCGAGCGCGCGCCGGTACCATTCGAGCGCCTCGTCCTCGCGGCCCTTCGACCAGTACCAGTCGGCGACCATCACCTGCGCGCGGCCGCGCCCGAGCGGCAGCACCTTGTAGCGTTCGATCGTGCGCTCGGCCGAGGCGTTGAGCGCGATCCACGGAACGGTGTGAAAGAGCGAGGCGAGCGCCAGCACGAACAGCCAGCGGCGCAGCCCTTCGCCGGTCCACGCCGCGCGCGTCGCCAGGCCGAGCGCGACCAGCGTGAAGACGAAGCCCGCGGGCGCGAGCAGGTCCCAGTTGCGCGCCACGCCGAGGTTCGAATCGCCGGCGATGAGCGAGGCGGCGAGGTAGCCGGGAGCGAGCGCGGCGAGGAACAGCGATCGCCCGTCGCGCCACAGGCGCAGCCGCAGCGCGGCCACGCCGGATACGCCGAGCAGGAAGATTCCCAGCGGGCCGATCAGCAGTTGCTGCTGCAGGAACTGCGCGAGCGTGGGTGGATGAAAGCCGTAGCTGGTCGTGGAATCGGTCGTCCTGCGGCCGAGCGCGAGCAGCATCGCGGTCCAATCGTAGCCGTGGCCGAGGCGCGAAAGCAGCAGGTGCATCGCCGCGAACAGTCCCGCTCCGATCGCCAGGTCGCGCAGCGCCGCGACCCGCGCGCGGGGGTCGAGCAGCCGGTGCGCGACCAGCACGGCGAACGACGGCGCGACGACCGCGGCCGAAAGGTGGAGCGCCATGGCCAGCACGAGCCACGTCGCCGGCAGCAGAAGCGGCGCGCGCCCCCGCAGCGCGCGCAGCGCGGCGAGCGCGTACGCCGCGAGCGCGAGCGCGAGGAACGTGTAGTTCTCGACGTAGCCGAAGAAGAGCTGCAGGTAGCCCTGCGCGACCAGCACGACGAACGCCAGCGCGTGGACCGCGCGCACGGCACGATCCCCGGTCGCGGCGGGCCGTCCGGCGGCCGTGCCGCCACCCGCCAGTTCGCCCGCGAGCGCCCAGGCGATCGGCACGAACAGCGCGCCGCACAGCGCACTCGAGAGCCCGACCGTCGCGTGCGCGACTTCGGCCGCGCCCGCGCCGCCGCGCGCGAACCACGGCCCGAGGACCAGGTAGAAGCCGCGGTGAAGCGCGAGCGAGAGCGGCTCGTCCGGGTGGAACGCCTGTCCTTCCGGCACGAAGCGCACGATGGCGTTGCCGTCGCCGAGCAGGGTGTGCCCTTCACGGAACGCCCAGAAGAACGCCCCCGCGAGCGCGGCCGCCACCGCCCGGCCGGTCCAGCCCGGCAGCGCCGGCGCCCACCCGAGCGCGCGCACCAGCGTGCGGTCGAGCGCCGCCGCCCCGCGCCAGGCCGCGAGCAGCCCGAAGGTCACCAGCGCGAGCGCGGGCACGAACGCCGCGCGCGGCAGGAACGCCCACGAGTGAACGCCCCACCAGCGATCGCGCAACACGGTCGCGCCGGCGACCTCGGCCGCGATCGCGGCCAGCGCGAGCGCCACGCCGCCGGCCGCCAGCCAGCCGGTCGCGGGACCGGCCGGGGGCGGAGCGATCACCGCGGGTCTGGGAGTTCGGTTCCTGATCGGGTCCTCCGCAATCGCTCGCCGCCGCGACATTCACGGCGCGCCGCGCGCATCCTCCCACAGCCCGCGCGCCGGACCGCGGGTCAGCGCCGAAGGGGCAGCAGCACGATGCGTGTTTCCGTGGCGCCCGTGCATGGGACGACGCGCGTGGAATCGCCGCGGGCGTCCGCATAGCGAAGCCTGCCGCCCGCCTTGTAGCCCAGTCGCCATTCGCCGCACGGCAGCGGGCCGAAGCGGAACTCGCGCGGCGCGCCCATGAAGAGCGAGACCTCGACGGGCCTGGCGCCGGGAGCGTCGAGCACCAGGGTCACGGGCGTGTGCTCTTCGAGCGGACGGTCCCAGCCGATCTCCACCGTTCCGCGCACGCTGCAGCGGCACGTGTCGGCCCGCGGCACGCTGTCGCGCCGCACGTACGGGTCCATCGCGCGCACGGCCGAGGGCCGGGGCGGCGGCGCGGCCACCTCGCGCGAGCTGGCGACGACCCGGGGCGGCGGCGCCGCGCTGCGCGCGCTGTTGCGGGGCACGGCGCGCGGGGCGGCCGGCGGCGGTGCGGTCGCGGGCGCGACGCTGTCGCGGGTCGCGGCCGGCGGCGCTGGAGCGAGCACGACGCTGTCGCGGGCCGGGGCCGGCGGCGGCACCGTGGCAACCGCGGCGCTGTCGCGTGGCGCGGCCGGCGGCGGCGGCGCTTCGCCCGGGAGAATCGCGTCGCGGCTGAACGAACCTTCGGCACCGCCGGTCGCGGCGCCGCCGAAGTCGGCCTCGATCCACGCGACCGGAACGCTCTCGAGCTCGAGCGCGGTCACGACCGCGTTCGCCGCGGCCGCGCGGTTCGAATGGACGCGCACGCGGCCGCTGCCGGCCTGCCAGGCGGCGTCCACGACGAGCGACGTGCCGCCGCCCGAAAGGCCGAGCCGGCGCCCCTGCGCTTCGGCGCGCACCTCGATCCGGAACGGCAGGCGCTTCAGGGCTGCGGGCATGCCGAGCGGCAGCGACAGCGCGTAGCGCCCTTCGTCGTCGGTGAGCGCGCTGACGCTGACGCTGCCGCGCGCCATGACGCGCGCGCCGGCCAGCGACTTGCCGTCGGGCGCGAGCGTCCGCCCGCGCACGACGATCGTGCGCGGCGCGACTTGCGCGCTCGCCAGCCCGGCGAGCGCGGGCACGAGCAGCGCGAGAGCGGCAACCGCCACCCGCCGCGCGAACCCACGGCCGGCGGCCTTCCGACCCTCAGCGCTTCGCAAGCTCTTCGTACAGATACGCGCAGCTCTTCGTGCCGCCATGGAACGACGAAAGGGAGAACTTCTCGTTGGGAGCGTGAACCTGGTCGTCGTGCAGGCCGAAGCCCATCAGGATGCACGGGTAGCCCAGCACCTTCTGAAACGACGCCATCACCGGAATCGAGCCGCCCTCGCGGAACAGCGCCGGCTTCTTCGTCCACGAGCGGGCCAGCGCGCGCACCGCCGCCTGCAGCATCGGGTGCGAAGGGTCGGTGATGAAGGGCTGCGCGCCGTGCAGGTTCGCGACCTTCACCGTGACACCCGCGGGGGTGAGGCGCCGGACGTGCGCCGCGAACGCGGCGAAGACCTCGTCGGGGTCCTGGTCGGGCACGAGCCGCATGCTGACCTTGGCGGCGGCGAAGCTCGGCAGGACGGTCTTCGCACCTTCGCCGGTGTAGCCGCTCCACATGCCGTTCACGTCGCAGGTCGGCCGCGAGGTGACGCGTTCGTACGTCGAGTAGCCCTTTTCGCCGAAGGGCCCCGGCGAGCCCGTCTCGTGCAGGAACTTCGCCTCGTCGAAGGGCAGCGCTTCGATCGCCTGCTTCTCGAGCGCGGTGAGCGCGCGCACCCGGTCGTAGAAACCCGGGACGGTGCACCGCCCGTCGGCGTCGTGCAGCCCGGCGAGGATCGCGGCCAGCGCGTTCGCGGGATTGCGGACCGCGCCGCCGAACTCCCCCGAGTGCAGGTCGCGCGCGGGGCCGGTGACCTCGATCTGCGTGTAGCACATGCCGCGCAGCGCGTAGCACAGCGCCGGCTGATCGGGGCCGAGCATGCTGGTGTCGCTGACGACGATCACGTCGGCCTTCAGCCGGTCCTTCCAGGCGGTCAGGAACGGCTCGAGGCTGGTGCTGCCGGATTCCTCCTCGCCCTCGATCATCATCTTGAGGTTGACCGGCAGCCGTCCGTGGACCGCCAGGTGCGCGGCGACCGCGGCGCAGTGCATGTAGACCTGGCCCTTGTCGTCGCACGCGCCGCGCGCCCTGATCTTGCCGTCCTCGACGACCGGTTCGAACGGCTGCGTCTTCCACTGCTCGATCGGGTCCACGGGCTGGACGTCGTAGTGTCCGTAGAGCAGCACGGTCGGCGCGCCGGGCGCGCCCAGCCACTCGGCGTAGACGATCGGATGGCCCTTCGTCTCGACCAGCTCGGCGGTGGTCATGCCGATCGCCTTGAGGTGCGCCGCCAGGTGCTCGGCGCAGCGGCGCACGTCGCCCTTGTGCTTCGGATCGGCCGAGATGCTGGGGATCCGCAGGATGGCCTTCAGGTCGTCGAGGAACCGGTCGCGATGGTTTTCGAGGTATTGCGCCAGGGCGTCCATGACGATGACTCCGTTGGGTGGGCCGTGATCGTACGTCCGGAAGTGAATACTGTATCGCGCCCCGCCCGCCGCCCGCCAACCGGGACCCGCGCGCGTCGCGCGGGCCCGGCGCTTGTCACGACGTCGCGCCCGACCGCATGATGCGCGCCCGTCCCTCCCCTCACCCGGTCCGCCTGAGAGCCATGCAGATTCGAATCCGGCGAAGCGACTGCTGTGGAAGCGGCCTGTGCGTGGAGATCGCGCCGGCCGTGTTCGCGCTCGACCCGAAGAGCAAGTGCATGGTCCTGGACCCCGAGGCCGACAGCCCCGAAAAGGTGCTGGAGGCCGCCGAAGCCTGTCCCTGCCAGGCGATCGAGGTGCTGAACGACGACGGGGACCCGATCTTCCCGTGAGCGCGCGCCGCGCCCTGGCGCTGCACCCGGAGCGCTTCGCGGTCTGCCGCTTCGCCCCCGACGATCCGCTGCCCGCGTGGGTCTTTCACGCCGGCGCCACCACCTGGAGCCTGACCCGAACCCCGCGCGAGCTGTCGCTCGTCTGCCCCGAGGACGACCTGCCGCCGTCGGTCGAGCGCGCCGAACGCGGCTGGCGAGCGTTCGAGGTCGCGGGCCCGATCCCGTTCGAGGAGACCGGCGTTCTCGCCGGGCTCGCCACGCCGCTGGCGGCCGCCGGCATCCCGGTGTTCGCGCTCTCGACCCACGACACCGACCTGCTGTTCGTGCGCGAGCGCGACCTCGAACGGGCGACCGCGGCGCTCGCGGCGGCCGGGCACGAAACGAGCGCGTAGGCGGAGTGCGCGTCCGCGGCGCGCGGCGTGGTTTCGCGCGCGAGCCCGTTTGCTCCTATGCTGCGCGCGGCGATTCGCCGATGCGCGCGGATCCCGCACTTCGAGGCCGATCATGCCCCCACGTGGCCGTGGCTACACCAAGGTGGACCTGCGCCACCTGCTGGAAGACCTGCGGGACGCCTATCCGGGCGGCCTCGAGGAAACCATCCTCACCGAACTGGTGGCGAACTCGCTCGACGCGGGAGCCGCGAACATCCGGCTCTTCGCCGATCCCGCCGCCGCGGAGTTCCGGCTCGAGGATGACGGCCGCGGCATGGTCTGGAAGGAACTGCGGCAGTTCCACAATCTCGCGGCCAGCTCCAAGACGCGCGGCGAGGGCATCGGCTTCGCGGGCGTCGGCATCAAGCTCGCGCTGCTCGCCGCCCGCGAGGTGCTGACCGAGTCGCGCCGCGGCAAGTCCCACGCGGCGTCGCGCTGGCACCTCGCGTCGCGCGAGTTCGCCCCCTACGAGCCCGTTCCGCCGCCCGGGTTCGTCCGCGAACGCGGAACCGCGGTCTCGCTGCGCCTCGACAACGCGCTTTCACCGCTGCTCGACGCCGGCTTCCTCGAGCACGTGCTGCGCACGCACTACCAGCCGCTGCTCGATCCCGAGTTCGCCGTCGCGCTCGCGTCGCTCTATCCCCGCGGCGCGCGCTTCGAGGTGAACGGCCGGGTGCTCGAGCCGCGCCGGGAGGGCGCCGCCGAGCACGCCCGGATCGAGGTGAAGGTCGAGCGGCAGCGCAAGCCGTCGGGTTTCGGCTACGTGCAGCGCCACGCGCTGCCGCTGCCCGAGCACCTGCGCGGCATCGCGATCAGCACCTACGGCAAGGTGATTCGCCGCGGCTGGGACTGGCTCGGCATCCTGCCGGCCGCGCCCGAGCGCGTCACCGGGATCGTCGAAGTACCGGCCCTGTCACAGTCGCTCACGCTCAACAAGGGCGACTTCGTGCGCACCGGCCCGCGGGGCGCGCTCTACCTGTCCTATCGGCGCGCCGTCCAGGAAGCGGTCCAGGCGCAACTCTCGCGCTGGGGGGACGCGCGCGACACGGCACAGGACGAGCGCCGCCGCATCGCCCGGCCCCTCGAGCGGGATCTCGAACGCGTGCTCGAGGGGCTCACGGACGACTTCCCGCTGCTCGCCTCCCTGATCGAGCGCCAGCACGGCGGTCAGCGGCGCATCTCGCTGGCTCGCGGCGAAGGCGGCGCGGCTGCGGCCCTGCCGGCCGCGGCCGAAGTCGGGGCCGCGGGCGAGGTGCCGGCTGCCGGCGACGCTGGTCCGGAGCCGGACGACGCCGGGCGCGACGCCTCGGGCGAAGAAGGGCTTTCGGCGCCGGTCGGAGCGCCGCCTCCCGAGCTGCCCGCCGCCGGCACTCCCACGGCCGATCCCGCAAGCCCGGGGGATGAAACCGCCGGGGCACCCAGAACCCGTGCGCAACGCTACGGCCTCTCGCTCCAGTTCGAGGATCGCCCGGGCGATCCCGAGATGGGGCGGCTCATCGAGAACACGGTCTGGATCAACACCGTGCATCCCGCCTACGTGCGCGCGGAGTCCACGCGTTCGACCGGCTATCACGTCGCGGTGGCGGTCGCGCTCGCCCTCGCGACGCTCGCGACCGGCGGCGCAGGCGTTCAACAGTTCGTCACGGTCTTCCTCGCGCAGTGGGGCGAGGCCATGCGGGCCGGTCCGGCGCGTCGAACACGCGGCCGATAGCCGCTCTCAGCCCCCGCCGCCCGCCGAGGCGGCGCTGCCCTCGAGGTAGGCGTTCATGATGCCGTCGAGCACGGACTTCGGCGGGCGCAGGTCGGACTGAGCGAGCGAAACCAGCGGGGCCTCGACCAGCCCGAGCTCCTCGGTGAACGGCTCGACGGCCGGGTTCACGTAGATCAGGCCGGTCACGAACTTGCCTTCCTGGCGCGTGTCGTGGAGCACCGTGATGGCGGCGCGCGCGTCGGTCGGGTCGTAGTCCGCGCCGAGCTTCTTGAGCAGCAGGTGCGAGCCGTCGGGCATGCCCACTTCGCGCGTCGTGCCCGGCTCGTAGTCCACGGTGATGTCCTCGAAGTACGGCACGAACTCGATGTCGTGCAGCGGCGCGTCGTGCTCCTTCACCGCGGCGTAGGACTTCGACGACCCCTCGTGGTCGGCGAACGTCACGCACGGGCTGATCACGTCGAGGATCGCCGTTCCCGGATGCGAGAACGCCGCCTGGAGCAGCGGGCGGAGCTGCTTCTGGTCGCCCGAGAAGGAGCGCGCGACGAAGCCGCAGCCCAGCTCGATCGCCAGCGCGCACAGGTCGATCGGCATGAGACGGTTGGCCTCGCCGCTCTTGCGCGTGCTGCCGATGTCGGCGGTGGCGCTGAATTGCCCCTTGGTCAGGCCGTAGACGCCGTTGTTCTCGACGATGTACACGACCGGCACGTTGCGGCGCACGAGGTGCGCGAACTGGCCGATGCCGATGCTGGCCGTGTCGCCGTCGCCCGAGACGCCGATCAGGGTCAGGCCGCGGTTGGCGACCGCGACCCCGGTGGCGATGCTCGGCATGCGGCCGTGCACGGCGTTGAAGCCGTGCGAGTGCCCGAGGAAGTAGGCCGGCGTCTTGCTCGAGCAGCCGATGCCCGAGAGCTTCGCCACCCGGTGCGGCTCGAGCCCCGCCTCCCACGCGGCCTGGATGATGCCGCCGGTGATCGCGTTGTGGCCGCAGCCGGGGCACAGCGTCGTCTTGCTGCCGTCGTAGTCGGCTCGCGTCAGTCCGACGCGGTTGACCGGCGGACCGCCGGCCGGCGGGGTGCTCGTGGCGCTCATCGTGAGGCTCCTTCGCTGATCGCGGCCGCCGGCACGCCTTCGTGGGCGAGCACGCCGTCGGTGACGCTGCGCGCGTCGAGCGGCAGGCCGGAGTAGTGCAGCACCGGGCGCAGGGCCGCGGCGCGCTCCGGGAGTTCGGCGCGCAGCCGCTCGGTGAGCTGCGCGTCGCGGTTCTGCTCGATCACGTACACGCGCGGGTGCCGGCGCGCGAACGCGTGCACCTCGGGGTGCAGCGGCAGCGCCCGCACCCGCAGGTAGGACGCCTTCACGCCGGCGGCCGCGAGCTGGTCCAGCGCCTCGATCACCGCCCAGTGCGAGGTGCCGTAGGCGATGAGGCCGACCTCGGCGCCCTGCGCCTCGCGAACCTCCGGCGCCGGCAGCAGCGTGCGGGCCGTTTCCATCTTCTTCTTCAGCCGGTCCATGTTGCGCACGTACACCTCGGGGCTCTCGGTGTAGCGCGCCGCCTCGTCGTGGCCCGAGCCGCGCGTGAAGTAGATGCCCTTGTGGTTCTTCACGCCCGGCAGTGTGCGGTACGGGATGCCGTCGCCGTCCACGTCGCGGTAGCGCTCGAACTTCGCGACCGTCTCGAGCGCCGCGTCGTCGAGCACCTTGCCGCGGTCGAAGGGTGCCGTCGGGTACTCGAACGGCGCGGTCATCCAGTTGTTCATGCCGAGATCGAGATCGCTCAGCACGAGCAGCGGGCACTGCAGCCGCTCGGAGAAGTCGAACGCCCGGCCGCCGAACTCGAAGCACTCGGCGACCGAGCCGGGCAGCAGCACCGGGTACGCCGTGTCGCCGTGGCCGAGGCCGTAGGCGAACGACAGGTCGCCCTGCGCGGTGCGCGTCGGCAGGCCGGTGCTGGGTCCGACGCGCTGCACGTCCCAGACGACGCCGGGGATCTCGGCGTAGTAGCCGTAGCCGAAGAACTCGGACATCAGCGAGATGCCGGGGCCGCTGGTGGCGGTCATCGCGCGCGCGCCCGCCCAGCCGGCGCCGAGCACCATGCCGATCGCCGCGATCTCGTCCTCGGCCTGCACGACGCCGAACGTCGCGCGGCCGGTCTTCGGATCGTGGCGGTGCTTCTCGAGCAGGCCGATCAGCGACTCGACGAGCGACGAGGACGGCGTGATCGGGTACCAGCTCACGACCGTGACGCCGCCGAACATCGCGCCCAGCGCCGCCGCCATGTTGCCGTCCATCAGCAGCTGGTTGCGCGTCAGGTCGCGGCGCTCGATGCGGAAGCGCACCGGAGCGGCCGGCGCGTTCGCCGCCGCGAACCCGTAGCCGGCGCGCACCGCCGCCAGGTTGAGCGCCATGGCCTTCGGCTTGCGGCCGAGCTGCGCGGCGAGCGCCTTCTCGACCTCGGCCGGATCGATCCCCGTCAGGCCGCCGACGACGCCGACGTAGATCATGTTCGCGACCAGACGGCGGAGCTTCACGTCGTTCGTGATCGGCTCCATCAGCTTCGTCATCGGCACCCGGTAGACGATCCGGTCGGCCGGCGGTTCGGGCACCTTGATCGAGTCGTTCACCACGATCAACGTGCCCGGCCCCATCGCCGCCACGTCGGCGGCCGCCGTCTCGGGGTTCATCACGACCAGCACGTCGTTGTGCGCGACGCGCGCGACGTAACCCTTCTCGCTCACGCGGATCGTGAACCACGTCGGCAGGCCGGCGATGTTCGACGGGAACAGGTTCTTGCCGCTCACCGGCACGCCCATCTGCAGGATCGAGCGCAGCAGGATGTTGTTGGCGGTCTGGCTGCCGGAACCGTTGACGGTGGCGACGTGGATGCTGAAATCGTTGACGACGGCTTTCACGTGCGCGCCGGGCCCGCGGGCCCGCTCCTCACGGATCGAGAAGGCTGCAAGCAGGCAGACGGCGTCGCCCCGGGCGGCGCCGTCTGGAGTGGGCCGAAACCGTAAGGTCCGCTTCCGCGAGCGTCAACCCGCGCGCGGGGGGTCGCGGCGCGGCCGCCAGCGCGTCCCGGCGGCCCTCTCGGGGCTTGACTGGGGCGCGCGCGGCCCTATCGTCCCCGGCCATGAAGACGAGCGAAGCCCGAATCGAGCCCACGTCCGAGGTCCTCGACGCCGCCCGCCGCTGGCTCGCGCCCGTGCGCGGCGCGCTCGACGCCGATTTTCTCGCCGCGTATCTCACCGGCAGCGTGCTGACCGCCGGCTTCGACCCGGCGAGTTCGCGCGTCAACCTGCTCGTGGTCGCGCGCGCGCTGCCGCCCGAGACGCTCGACCGGCTCGCCGCGGCCATTCCGGTCACGAAGCAGGCGCCGCACTTCGACCCGCTGTTCATGACGAAGGACCAGGCCGTGCGCTCGCTCGACGTGTTCCCGATCGAGTGGCTCGACCTGATCGAGCGCCACCTGCGGCTCGAGGGCGACGACCTGTTCGCCGGCATCGAGGTGCCGCGCACCTGGCTGCGGCACCAGTGCGAGCACGAACTGCGCGGCAAGCACCTCCGGCTGCGGCAGGCGTACCTGGCCTCGGCCGGCCGGGGCGAACGGCTCCGCGAAGTGCTCATGCGCTCGGCGAGCGGCTTTCACACGCTGTTCCGCACGCTCCTGCGGCTGCGCGGCGAGGATCCGCCCGCCAGCACGGAGCGCGTCGTGCAGCGGGTCGCCGACCTGTACGGACTCGACTCCCGCTCGCTGCTCGGCGCCTGGCTGCTGCGCTACTCGCGCAAGGACGAAAGCGGCGACGCGAAGGACCTGTACCGGCGGTTCCTCGTCGAGATCGAGCGGCTGATCGCCGCGATCGACAACCTGCGCGTCTCATGAAGCTCCCGCGCGCGCTCGCGCGCCCGTGGTGGACCCGCGCCCTGGCGCTGGCCGCCCTCCTCGTCCTCGCGCCCCCCTCGCGGGCCGCCGAAACCGGGCGCGCCGGGATTCCGGCCTACTCGGGCTACGTCAACGACGAAGCCGGCGTGCTCAGCGAGCCGCGGCGCGCGCAGCTCGAGGCGTTCCTCGATCAGTTTCACCGGAAGACCGGCGCGCAGTTCGCGCTGCTCACGGTCCGGACGACCGACCCGGAGGAGCCCGACGCCTACAAGGTGCGGGTCTTCGAGAGCTGGGGCATCGGCGCGAAGGACCGCGACGACGGCCTGCTGCTGCTGCTGGCGCTGAAGGAGCGGCGCATCGTCTTCGAGACCGGTTACGGGCTCGAGGGCACGCTGCCCGACGGCTGGCAGGCGACGATGCTGCGCGACCTCGCCGTGCCGCGCTTCCGCGAGGGCGACTACGAGGGAGGCGTCACCGCCGCGGTGCTGGCGGCCGCGCAGCGGGTCGCCGCCGAGAAGGGCGTCACGCTCGAGTGGGACGGCAAGGAGCTGCGCTACTCGCAGGCGCGCTCGGGCAAGCTGCCCTCCTGGGTCGCGCTGCTGGTCCTGCTCGTGGTCCTGCAGATCGTCTTCATCGTCGTGCGCTCCTCGCGCAGGCGCGGCGGCCGCGGCCGCAGCCGCAGCAACTGGGACGACTGGTTCTGGGGCGGCGGCGGTTTCGGGGGTGGCCTCGGCGGCGGATTCGGCGGCGGATTCGGGGGCGGCTCGGGCGGCGGCGGCGGGTCGTTCGGCGGATTCGGCGGCGGCGGCAGTGGCGGCGGCGGCGGCGGGGCAAGCTGGTGAAGCGTTGACCGTACCGGCGGCGCACGGAGCGCGGCCGATTCGAAAGGAGAAACCCGGATGCGTGGTGCATTGATCGCGGTGATCGTGGTCGTGGCCGTCCTGCTGCTCGGCGGCGGCTGCGTGGCGGGCAACTACAACCAGCTCGTGCGCGCCAAGGCCGAGGTGGACAACCGCTGGGCGCAGGTGGACAACCAGCTCAAGCGGCGCGGCGACCTGATCGGCAACCTGGTGAACTCGGTCAAGGGCGGCATGATCCAGGAGCAGGAGGTGTTCGGGCGCATCGCCGACGCGCGCGCGGCGATGTCCGGCGCGAAGACGCCGCAACAGTCCATTGACGCGGCGCGCGGCATGGATTCGGCGATCGGCCGCCTGCTGGTCGTGATCGAGAACTACCCGAACCTGAAGAGCCTCGACGTCGTCCAGCAGCTGATGACCGAGATTTCGGGCACCGAGAACCGCCTCGCCACCGAACGCATGCGCTACAACGACCAGGTGAAGGAGTACAACGTGCTCGTCCGCAGCTTCCCGATGAACCTGTTCGCGGGTTTCTTCCGCTACGAGCCGGCGATTCCCTATCCGGTCGCCGAAGCCGACAAGGCGACGCCGAAGGTGGACTTCTCCGACGTGCGCGGCGGCGCGGCGGCGCCGGGCGCACCCGCGACCGGAACGCCCGCGCCCGCGGGCGGCACGACGAAGTAGCCGGACCGCGGCACCCCGAACGAACCGGCCCGCCGCGCGAACGCGCGGCGGGCCGGTTCGCGTCCGCTCGCGGCGCGCCTCAGGCCGCCTGGTGGCCCGCCGAAACCGCGGCCGCGGGGCTTTCGCCGAACGCCCGCGCGAGCGCCTCGCTCACGAGGCCGTCGAGGCACGCGCCCGTCCACGCCAGCGCGGTCGTGCGGCTCTCGATCGGGCTGCGGCCCGAGGCGCGCATCATCGCGTAGCGGACGCACACCGCGGTCACCAGCATGGCGTGACGCTCCTCGATCGGCGCCCCGTTGCCCGCGTCGAGCGACTCGCCCGAATCCACCAGCTCCTGCAGCAGCGCCAGCCGCCGGGTCGGATCGTCGCGGCGCAGATCCTCGATCGCCGCGCGCCCGGGAGCGCTCCAGCCCCACGAGCCGAGCGCGACGGCGTGTCGCACCAGCGCGCGCTCGCGCGCCGGCAGCGCCAGCTCGCGCGCGGCGCGTTCGGCCAGGGCCCGCGCCTCGGCCGCCGCGAGCCGGTCCCGCTCGCGCGGGGTCGCGCGCTCGGCGACCAGCTCGAGCGCGCGGTCCTGGGCCGCCCGGAAGCGGTCGGCGTTCTGCAGCGCGGTGGCCGCGAGATCGCAGAGCGCCCCGAACGATTCGAGATCGTCGGCGGTGAAGGCGGCGCCATCGGGCCGCTCGTCGGCGACGAGCACGGCCTCAAGCCCCGCTCCCGAGCGCAGCGGCGCCAGCAGGGCCGCGCCGAAGGCCGAGAGCGGGGCCAGCTCCTCGCGGACCTCGGCGAAGCGCTCGAGGTCGGCCCGCGTGATCGGCCGGCCGAGGCCGGTGAGCAATTGCGCCAGCTCGCCGCCGGCGGCGATCCGCGCGCGCGCGCGCGTCGCGCCGTGCTCGCCGCGACTCGCGCGGACCGTGAAGGTCGGGGCCGGGTCGTGGTCGGGATCGGGCGCCAGCAGCGCCAGCATGCCGCAGCCGAGCATGCGGTGCGCGAGCGCCAGCACGCGGTCGGCGAGGTCGTCCGCGTCGAGCACGCGGGCCAGCTCGCGCCCGGCTCCGAACGCCAGCGCCCGCAGTCGCTGCTCGCGCCGGGCATCGGCCTGCGCGCGGCGCGCTTCGACCTGCGCGCGCACCAGCTCGCGCTCGAGCTCGCCGCTGCGGCGGCGCTGGATGCGCGCCTCGCCCTCGCGCACGAGCAACCGCTGCACGCGCGCGATCAGTTCCTTCGGCGAGAACGGCTTGGGCAGGAAGTCGTCGGCCCCGCGCGAGAGCCCGTCAATCCGGGCCTCGGTGTCGCCGTGGACCGACACGAGCACGACCGGCACGTGCGGGTCCTCGGGGTCGTGGCGCAGCCAGTCGCAGACTTCGAGACCGCCCTTGCCGGGCATGCGTACGTCGAGCACGGCGACGTCGGGGCGCTCGGCGCGCGCGAGCCGGATGGCTTCGTTTCCGTCGGCCGCCGCGACGACGCGCCATTGCTGGTTCGCGAGCGCGATGCGCAGCAGTTCGAGCACGCGTGCGTCGTCGTCGGCGACGAGCACCAGCGGGGCGGGGATGCGGCGGGCGGTGGCGAGTGGGGGAAGCGGGGTCACGTGAGGCTCCGGGTGGGGATCAGCGGGAGAGCAGATCGTCGAGCGTTTCGGCGTCGAAGGGCTTGCGAAGGCACAGCGTGGCGCCGGCCGCCGTCGCCTCGCGTTCCTCGCCGGCGTCGCGGGTGAGCAGGATGAGCCGGAAGGGCTCGCGGCAGGCGCCGCGGAAGTCGAGCAGCCGCTCGACGTGCCCGCGCCCGTGCGAGTCGGGCATGGTCGCGTCGGCGCAGACGAGTGACCAGGGCCCACGGCTGAGCGCGTGCCACATGCTCTCGCCGTCGCCCACCAGCTCGACGAAGAAGCCGCGGCGCTCGAGCAGCCGGGCGAGGAAGATGCGCGCGACGAGCGAGTCGTCGGCGACCAGCGCGCGGCGGCCGGGCATGGACATGCGCCGCGAGGGCCGCTCGCTCTCCGCGTCGCCGGCGGGGGCCGCCGCGACCACGCCCGCGGCGGGCGAGGCGTCGGCGGGCGCGGCGTCGGCGGGCGCGGCGGAGGCGGACGCGGCGACGTCGCCCGCTGCAGGCGAGGCGGCGACGGGCGCGGCCGGCGGGAGCTCGCCGCCATCCGGCGAGGGCGCCGCGGCGGCGGAGGGTTCTTCGGTGGTGTTCGCGGGCGCGGCGGCAGCCCCGGGCCGCTCCGCGACGCTCGCCGGTGATTCTGCGTTCACCGTGCCCGGCGCCGGAGCGTCGTTCGTCGGATCTGCGGTCGCCACGACATCGGACCCCGGCTCCGGCGACCCGTCGAGCGGCGTCACGTCCTCGGGCCGCAGCACGGTCAGGCTGGGCTCGACGACTCGTGGCGGCGGCGCCGAAGCCGCGGCGGCCTCGCGCTCGCCGCGCAGCAGATCAATGGCCCGCGCGACCGCGTCGGCGAGCGAGTGGGCCTCGCCCGCCGGCGTGCCCGCCGGCGGCGCGGCGGCTCGCACGCGCGGCGCGTTGGCCAGCGCCGCGGCCTGCGCGGCGGCCATCTGCACCTCGGGGCCCGGCGCGGAAACGACTCCGGGGCGCGGGCGCGGCGCGGGCGGGGCGACGGCGATCGGCACCGTGGTTCGCAGCAGCCATGCGGGCTCCAGAACCCAGTAGAGCTCGCCGCTCTCGACCCGCACGGCGCGCGTCGCGGCGCCGAAGGGTCCGCGTTCCTCCGCCGGCTCGGCGTGGGCGGCGATGCGCCAGACGATGCGGTCGGCGACCAGCCAGGCGCGCGTGAGGCCCAGCGCCACCAGCGCGCCCGGACGTTCGTCCTCGCCGCCGGACGGCGTGGCCAGCGGCGCCAGCACGGGCTCGGGCGCGGCCGACCACTCGGCCGGCGAGTGCATGCGCAGGCGCGCGACCGAGTGCCAGGGAATCGCGGCCGGCACGTGGCCGATGCGCACGAGCAGGAAGGAAGGCCGCTCGACGTGCAGCGGCACGCGCAGCGTCCAGCGCCCGTCGCTCTCGGGCCCGAGGCTGCCTTCCACGGTCGCGAGCACGGCGCCGGCGGGCGCGAGCCCGCCTTCGTGCGCGACCGGACAGGTCAGCGCCAGCGCCGAATCGTGAAAGCCCGCCTGCAGGACGAGCGCTTCGTCGGCGCCGATCCAGTCGAGCGCGGCGCGCAGCGAGGCGGCCACGGGCGCGGTGACGCGGGCGCGGCCGAGGTCGGCGTCGGGCTCGAGCGGCAGTCCGGTGAGCACGTCGGCGACGGCATAGACGGGCACGGCGTCCGCGCCCTCGCCGGCCCATTCGGTGTCGCGCAGCGCGCGCGCGAGCGCCTGCAGTTCCGTCTCGGCGGCGAGCAGCGGCTGCGTGGACTGCGCCGCCTCGGCCTCGTCGGCGAGGCGTGTCAGGCGCGCCTCGACGTGCGCGAGATCCGTCGGACGCTCGCCCACGACCTCGCGGCCCAGCTCGTGAAGCGCCTGATCGAGTCCCTCGAGCCCGAGCACCTGCGCGATGCCGCGCGCGACCGCGCGCGCCCGCGCCGGCGCGTCCGGTTCGAGCGCGCGGCGCAGCGCCTCGACCAGGCCGCGGGCGATCTCGCCCTCGGCCGGGTCGGCGGCGCGCCGGGTTCCGGGCCGGGGCGCGTTCACGGGCGCTCCTCGCGTGGCTCGTCCGCGTGCTCGCCGTCGGCGGGCGGCGCCTCACCCGGCGGCGTCTCGCCGAGCAGGCGCAGTTCGACGGTCGGCGGAGCCGCGTCGCGCTCGCCCGCCGGCGCGGCGGGCGCGAGCCTCAGCGCCAGCGCTTCGCTCTCGGCGGCTTCCTCGTCCACGCGGCGCGCCAGCCGCTCGGCGGCGCGCGAGGCGCGCTCGCCCGCCTGCGAGAGCCGCTCTCCCTTGCGGGCCGCGTCCTGCACCATCTCGCGCACGCGTTCGAGCAGCCGCTGCGCGTCGCCGGGCGGGCGCGCGTCGCCGGCCGACGCGGTCGCGCCCGCCGCCTCGGGCGCCTCGAGACGCGCCAGCGCGTGCTCACGCGCGTCGCGCATTCGGGTGGACGCGTCGGCGACCGCGCTCTCGACTTCGAGGGCGAACTGGCCCGCGCGCTCGGTCATCTCGCGCACGTCGCGGGTCAGCCGCTTGAGCTCGCTGGCCACGTCGCCCTCGGGTCCGCCTTCGAGCTGCGCCGAGCTGACGACGTGGATCGCGATCAGGGTGGCGCGGTTCGCCAGCTGGCGCACCTGCTCGGCCACGTCCTGCACTCGCAACATGCCCTGGCCGAGCGACTCCACGCTCTCGTGCGAGGCCGCGACCAGCCCCTCGAGCACTTCGCGCGTCGCCGGCGGCGCCGCGGGCGCGGCGGCCGGCAGAGCGTCGAGCGCGCCCTGCAGTTCGGCGGACAGCCGCTGAAGCTCGCGCACGGTGGTGAGCAGCGCGGTGGCTTCGACGAATCCGCGCTCCGCCTGCGCGGCGGAGTCTTGCGCGTCGGCGAGCGCGGCCGCGAGCTCGCCCGCGATCTGCGAGGCGACTTCGCGGTTCTGCTCGTCCACCGCCGAGCGGCGCGCGATGCCGCGCGAGATCCATTCGTTCAGCTCCTCGGCCGGCCCGGGCGACAGCAGCGGCGCGGTCCACGTTTCCTCGCGCGCCCAGCGCTCGACGGCGTCCTGGAGCTTGCCGAGCTGGGCGCGCAACGCTTCCGTCTCGGCGACCGAGCGGGCGCTGCGGCGCTGCTGGCCGAGCAGGTCCGTGACGGCGCCCGAGAGCCGCGAGAGTTCGCCCCAGCCGCGCGCGCCCGGCAGTCCGCGCAGTTCGGCGACACGGTCGGAGTCCACACCGCGCAGCAGGCCGCGCAGGTGGCCGACGATGTGATGGTCGAGCCACAGCGCGAACGCCAGGCCGGCGAGCAGCGCGAGCAGCGCCACGCCGCCGAGCCAGGCCAGCAGTTCCGCCGGGTCGGTCGCGCCGGGCCGCACGCGCGTGCCGAGCACCCACAGCGAGCCCAGGCCGGCAATGGCCCCACCCGAGGCGCACGCCAGCCACAGCCGCAGGCGCAGGCCCAGGTGCGGCTCGCGCCCGTCGCTCGCGGACGGCTGGGGGTGTTCGTTGCCGGAAGGCGTCGCGGTCATCGTCTCGGCTCCTGGGGGTGCACGTCGCACGCAGGATGCATCACCGGGGAGTTCAGGCAAGCGACATGCCCCGCAGGCACATGAGCGCTCTCACGATGCGCCACGACCGGTGCCCGGCGGGCCGTGCAGCCCGCGATGCCCGATGCCGGGAGGACGCCGGTTCGACAACGCCATGCCGCCCTTGTGCCTGAACCGAACGAACCTCGCAAGAGTTCTTCATCCCCCGAAAGACAATTGCGAAACGCGGCATCGCATCGGGCGATCGGGGGCGTCGGCGCAGCGCCGGCGCGGTGCTCACCGGCAGGGCCGAATCGGGGCATCGCACCCACGACGTGCGGGGGCTGACACTGAAGTGACGATCGAATCGAGGCTTCATCCCCGTCGCCGCGGGCCGTTCGTGGAACGCGGACGGTCCCGCGGCGGCCGCGGCGCGCGGCGCGCGCGATGGCACGGCGGCTGCAATCAAGTCCTCGTGAAGGCCCACGAGGGGACCGGGAATCCGGTCCCGGGTGGAGGAAAGCCGAGCGCCGAGGCCCGACATGAACCCGCGTCATTACGTCGATCTGAAGGACGCCAGCCGCGACCTGCAGCCCACGTACTACTTCATGATCAACTGTCTCCTGTACAGCCGCATGGAGACGGGGCTGGTCTCGAATCAGGACTGCTACGACGAGGACGTGAACGTCTACCTCGCGCACCTGCTGCACTCGTTCATCAACCCCGAGTACGTGGAGCAGTCCAGGCGGTTCCTGTCCAAGTACGACACCGACGTCTTCCGTCGCCTGTCGAACTCGACCGACGCGCGGCTCAAGTACCAGGTCTACAAGACCAACGCCGACTTCCTGCTGGTCTCGATCGGCATCTTCGACAATCCGACCATCGCCGGCGCCGGCCGGGCCCGGATTCAGCCGAGCGAGGAGGCCTACATCGGCCGCGGCAAGACGTACTACCACTTCGCCTACACCTACTCGCAGCAGATGCACCGCAAGAACGCGGGCGTCGCGGACGTGCTCGAGAAGCTGTCCACGGGGTTCGAGAAGTACCTGCGGATCCTCTCGCACATGCGCGGAGAGTACCTCGACCTGATGAAGCGCTTCTCGAACGGCGAGGTTTACCACCTCGAGCGCAGCATTGACGAGCACTCGCAGCGCGAGCTGCTGCGCGTCAAGCAGGACGAACTGCTCGAGCTGTACTCGGCCTGGCGCACGACGCGGAGCGCCGAGACCGAGGAGAGCCTCGAGCGCGTGGTGTCGGAGATCCGCCAGCTGAACCCCGGCTTCAAGTTCAAGCTGCCGAAGGCCTGAGCCGCGCGCATCCTCTGCCCGGTCGACCGTCCAGTCGCGGGGCATGAACGGGACCCCGGGGCATTCGCCCCGGGGTCCCCGTCTTTCCGCCCGCGCGCGACCCGCGGCTACGCGCGCGCCATCTCCTCCCACTGCAGCGGCAGGTCGTGCTCGCGCGGCATCGGCAGCTCGCTCGCGACAATCCCGAGCCAGTCTCCGGGCACGGCCCACACCACGTCGAGCTCGTCGGTGCGCGGATCGAGCCGCGCGCCGTAGACGGGGTGCCCCCAGTGGCGCGACGCCAGCCCCGGGGCGGTGCGGGTCGTGAGGCAGGCGAGCCAGCGGCGGGCGCGTTCGCGCAGGGACACCGGGCTCTCGCCGTGCTCGTAGGCGATCACCAGCTCGAGCGGCGTCGTGAGCGCCCACAGCGACAGCCGGTCGCCGCCGTGGAAGCGCAGCTCGCCGCGGTCCTCGAACGGCTCGACGAGCGCCATCCGCGGGACCGCGCGGCGGCGCACGCGCTCGAAGAACTCGCGCGTCCAGCGCACCGCGAGCGGGTCGCGATCCTCCTCCGGTTCCCCGCCGCGCTCGGGGCCGAGGCTCGCCCACAGGCGGCGGCGCGCGCTCTGCTCGACCATGAAGCGGACGGCGGTGTTGCCTCGACGACTCCCGAACGATCGCATGCACGCCTCCTCACGGGAAGGAACGACACGATGGCGAGACTGGGCGACAGCCGAAGAACCGGAAGGTCAGCGGACCTCGTAGTTGGGGGCCTCCTTGGTGATCTTGATGTCGTGCGGGTGGCTTTCGCGCAGCCCCGCGCCGCTGATGCGCACGAAGCGCGCCTGCGTTCGCAGCTCTTCGATCGTGCGGACGCCGCAGTAGCCCATGCCGGCGCGCAGCCCCCCGACCATCTGGAACACGGTCGAGTGCAGGGGGCCCTTGAACGGCACGCGGCCCTCGATGCCCTCGGGCACGAGCTTGGCGAGCTCGTCGGTGGCTTCCTGAAAGTAGCGCTCGCGGCTGCCTTTCGCCGCGGCCATCGCCGACAGCGAGCCCATGCCGCGGTAGACCTTGTACTGGCGGCCCTCGAGCAGCACGGTTTCGCCGGGGCTCTCCTCGGTGCCGGCGAACAGGCCGCCGATCATGACCGAGTGCCCGCCGGCGGCGATCGCCTTGACGATGTCGCCCGAGTACTTGATGCCGCCGTCGGCGATCAGTGGAACGTCGCTGCCCTCGAGGGCGCGCGCCGCTTCGAGCACGGCGGTGATCTGCGCCATGCCGGCGCCGGTCACGACCCGGGTCGTGCAGATCGCTCCGGGCCCCATGCCGACCTTGACCGCGTCGGCGCCGGCGTCGGCCAGCGCCTTCGCGCCGTCGGCCGTGCTGACGTTGCCGACCACGATGTCGGCGCCGCTCACGCCCGCGCGCAGTCGCTGCGTCGCCTCGATCACCCCCGAGGAGTGGCCGTGCGCGCTGTCCACGACCAGCGCGTCCACGCCCGCCTTGATCAGCTCCTGCGCACGCTCGAGGAAGTCGCCGCCCGCGCCCACGGCCGCGGCGACGCGCAGGCGGCCCAGCTCGTCCTTGCAGGCGTCGGGGTGCTTGATGCGCTTCTCGATGTCCTTGACGGTGATCAGGCCCTTCAGGCGGCCCTCGTCGTCCACGATCGGCAGCTTCTCGATCCGGTGCTTCGCGAGGATGTCGCGGGCGCCGAGGAGCGTGGTGCCCACCGGCGCGGTGACCAGCTTCGCCTTGGTCATCACTTCCGAGACCACGCGCGAGTCGTCGTCCTCGAAGCGCAGGTCGCGGTTCGTGAGGATGCCGACCAGCCGGCCGTCCTGCGTGATCGGCACGCCCGAGATGTGGAAGCGCGACATGATCGCGCGCGCCTCGCCGATCGAGGCGCCCGGCGGCAGCGTGACCGGGTCCACGATCATGCCGCTCTCGGAGCGTTTGACGCGGTCCACCTGCGCCACCTGCTCGGGGATCGCGAGGTTCTTGTGGATCACGCCGATGCCGCCCTCGCGGGCGAGTGCGATCGCCATCGCCGCCTCGGTCACCGTGTCCATGGCGGCGCTGACGATCGGAATCTGGATCGGGATGTTCCGCGAGAAACGCGAGCGCGTGAGCACTTCGCGCGGATGCACGGCCGAGAAGCGCGGCACGAGCAGGACGTCGTCGAAGGTGAGCGCTTCCGGACCCACCTTCTCGGTCCACGGGACCCGGTCGTTCACGCGGGAGCCTCCTGCCCCGAAAGCGCGAAGCCGCAGCGGGGCCCGCTGCGGCTTCGGGTCGTCATCGCGCCGGCGCCTTCATGAGGTCGGGCGCCTTGGGTTTCTTGAACTCGAAGTAGTAGTGGGCGCCGAAGCGCAGCTCGATCGCGCCCACGGAGCCGTTGTAACCGGAAGGGAACTGGTCGTCCTTCGCGAACGCGGCCTGGTAGGCGAGCGTCCACTCGAGCGAAGTGTTCGGAAGCGACTTGAGGAACCGCTCCACGCCGATCTCCGCGGTCCCACCGAGGTAGGTGCCCTGGTGGCGTTTCTCGGTCACGGGGTCGCGAAGCACCTTGCGGTGGTTCTGCACCACGACGCGGTAGATGGCGGGGCCCGCCCCGAGGTGCCAGCGCGTGCGTCCCCTGCCGAACACCTTCTGGATCTGGCCGCTGGCGCCGACGATCTGGGTGAGGTGGAAGTCCTTGTCCGTCTCGGCGGGGAAGTTCGGGTCCGCGAACGGCGCGTCCGTCCCGACCGCGTAGGCGCTCCAGGTGAAGTACGGACTCACCTGCCATTGCCAGCCGTCGCTGATGACGTAGCGGAAATGGCCCGCGAACGACATCCGCGGCTGCGCGCCCTGGGAGTAATCCCCTTCGGAGAGGAAGAACGACGAGCCGGCCTGGGCGCCGACCGCTCCACGGCCGGGCAGTGCACCCTCGCGCCTGGCCGTGGTCGTATCGGGCGCTTGAGCGCGCACGACCGAGGCGCTCGCGAGCAGTGCGACGACCGCGACGCCGGCGAGGCGAACGCGACGGATCATCGGTGGAAACTCCTCATTCCGCTTGGGATAGGTGGGGCCCGGTACGGTAGGGGCGGCACTATAGGAAGGCGCCTCGCGGAGTGTCAAGAAATGCCGCGCGATTCGTGCTCGAACGTTCCGACTCGACGGCGTCGGCGACGTCGGCCCCGCGTCGCAGGCGGGGAGGGCGCACGATGGCCTCGCTCGGGTTGCGCTGCCGGCGACGCTGGCCCCGCGATTGCGGCGACCTTCGCGGCGCTCACCGGCCGGGAACCCACCCCACACGCCGCAACGTTTCCCACTCCCCGCCCACCTCATGCGAAAGCGATGCCTGACGAGCATCGCAACTGCTCCCGATCGAGGCCGGCCGCCATCCGGTCTCCGTCCCTGCCGGTGAGCGCCCAAGTTCCGCGCCCCCGAACGCGAGCAGCCCGCGGCACGCGCGGCGAGACCGTCTCCCGCGACCCGGCATGCCGACGGGAATGCGGCATCACGCACGGACGCGGAGGTGGTGCGACGCGCGCAAGTCGCCGCGCCGGGCGCGGGCGCCGCGCGATCTGGCCGGCCAATCCGCATGCAGGTGCGTTCGTTGACACTCCGGCGAGGCGGCCCTTAGACTCCCGCCCTCATTTTGTTCCGTGCACGCCGGGAGGGTGGATCACGCCTTCCCGGCTGTTGACCGCTTGGGGGCTGCCATGTCTCGCTCGGACCAGTGGAAGCTGCTCGGCGTCGTCGCGGTGACGATCCTGGCGGCGGTCTACCTTTTTCCGTCCTACCGCTTCTACACCTCGACTCCCGCGCAGCGGGAGGCCATGAAGCCGGACGATCTCGCCAAGCTCCGCAAGCAGTCCGTGCACCTCGGACTCGACCTGCAGGGCGGACTGCAGCTCCTGCTCGAAGTGGACAAGTCCCGCCTGAACGCCGCCGAGGCGAAGGACGCCACCGACCGGGCCATGGAAATCATCCGCAACCGCATTGACCAGTTCGGCGTCGCCGAGCCGCTGGTGCAGCGCGAAGGCGAGGATCGCATCGCCGTCCAGCTCCCGGGCCTGACCGATCGCGAGCGCGCGATCGAACTGATCGGAAAGACGGCGCTGCTCGAGTTCAAGCTGGTCCGCACGCCCGAGGAGGCCGCCGCCGCCTTCAGCCGCCTCGACAACTACTTCGCCAACCGCCCCGGAGCCGGGACCGATTCGCTGCTGCGCAGCAAGCCGATCACCGGCCGGATGCTCGACCAGGGCTTCATCGCCAAGGAGGAGGTCGGCGTCGTCGAGAAGCTGTTCGCGTCCGCGGTGCTCGACTCGATCCTGCCGTCCGACACGCAGGTGCTGTGGGGCGACGAGGACATCGCCAACGCCGGCATCACCGGGCGCATGCTCTACGTGCTCAAGCGCGAACCCGAGATGACGGGCGGCTCGGTGGCGAGCGCCGAGGCGCAGGTCGGCCTCGACCAGACGAACCCCGCCGCGTGGGGCGTGAGCATGAAGATGACGCCCAAGGGCCGCTCCGACTTCGCGCGCGTGACCGGCGCCAACGTCGGCCGCCAGCTCGCGATCATCCTCGACGGCCGCGTGCAGTCGGCGCCCGTCATCCGCGACCGGATCCCGACGGGCGACGCCTCGATCACGGGCGGCTCGATCGACATCGCCACCGCCAAGGATCTCGCGATCGTGCTGCGCGCCGGCGCCCTGCCCGCGCCGGTCAGGATCCTCGAGGAGCGCACCGTCGGTCCGTCGCTGGGCGGCGATTCCATCCGCGACGGCATCAAGGCCGGCGTCATCGGCACGGTGTTCGTCATCGCGTTCATGATCGTCTACTACCAGCTTTCGGGGCTGATCGCGGTGTTCGCCATGCTGCTGAACACCGTGTACATCATCGCCTGCCTCGCCGGCTTCGGCGCCACGCTGACGTTGCCGGGCATCGCCGGCCTCGTCCTCACGGTCGGCATGGCGGTGGACACGAACGTGCTCATCTTCGAGCGCATCCGCGAGGAGCTGCGCGGCGGGCGAAGCATCCGGCAGGCGGTCGAGACCGGTTACGACCGCGCCTTCCGCACCGTCTTCGACGCGCATTCGACCACGATCATCTCGGGCCTGTTCCTGTTCCAGTTCGGCACCGGCCCGATCAAGGGCTTCGCGGTCACGCTCATCATCGGCCTGGTGGCCAACCTGTTCACCGCGGTGCTCTTCACGCGCATGATCTACGATTTCTGGCTGAGCCGCGGCAAGATCGAGCGGCTGAGCATCTGACGAGGACGAAGCGGCCATGCTCCAGATTCTGCACGACTCGAACATCCCCTTCATGAAGTACCGGCGGGTGGCGTACGTCCTCTCGACCGTCCTCGTGCTCGCGACGCTCGCCTGGCTGTTCACGAAGGGCCCCAGGTACAGCGTGGACTTCACCGGCGGCACGCTGCTGCAGATCCGCACCGTTCCGGCCGCGCACGCCGACGACGTCCGCGAGGCGCTCGACGCGGGCGGCTTCCGGGGCGCCGAGATCCAGCAGATGACCGGCGCGCAGAAGGACGAGTTCCTGGTCCGCGTCCAGAGCGACACCACCGACGCCCGGGTGATCGGCACGCGGATCACCCAGGCCGTCGCGGCGCACCTGAAGGACACCCAGGTCGAGGAGCGTCGGATCGAGACCGTCGGCCCCAAGGTGGGCGGCGAGCTCCGCTCCAAGGCGCTGTGGGCCGTCCTGGCCAGCCTCGGTGCGATTCTCCTTTACGTGGGCTGGCGTTATGAGTTCAAGTTCGCCTTCGGCGGCGTCGTGGCCCTGCTGCACGACGTGCTCGTGACGCTGGGATTCCTCATGTTCACCGGGCGAGAGGTTTCCCTGACCGTCGTCGCCGCCCTGCTCACCATTGCCGGTTACTCGATCAACGACACCATCGTGGTGTTCGACCGCATCCGCGAGCGCTCCAAGGCCCTGCGCAAGGAAAAGCATTCGCGGGTCATGGACATCGCGGTCAACGAGACGCTGTCGCGCACGATCATCACCGCCTTCACGGTCTTCCTGACGGCGCTGGCGCTGTTCGTGTGGGGCGGCGAAGTTCTCAACGGATTCTCGTTCGCGATGCTGATCGGCACCGTCTTCGGGACGTACTCGTCGGTCTACGTCGCCAGCGGTCTGGCGCTCGACATCTGGATCTCGCTGGATCGCCGCAAGGGCATCCAGGCCGAATAACGACAAAGAGGCAGAGATGACCCGCTTCCTCACTCCGCGCGTCCTGCTGGCCCTCGCCCTCGCGGCGCTCGCCCTGCCGTTCGCGCTGGCCGGCTGCGCCAGGAAGATCACGAGCGTGGACGCCGCCTACACGCAACTCGAGGGCACCCCGGACCCCGAGGCGCAGCTGATGGTCTGGCCGGACATGCCCACCTACGTCTACTACTACCTCGACCGCGGCACCGCGGGCCCTTCCGAGAGCGACTCGCTGGTCTCGACCGAATCCGTCTACCGGAACGGTCCGGGCGCGGTCCAGACGATGCTGCTGGACGGCGGAAACGGGTCGGGCTTCGAGTTCTTCCGGCGCGCCTCGAACGGCGGCTTCGAGCCGATGCGCGACTACATCGTGAACGCGCCGCGCAAGTGGCTCGACTCGCACTGGGAACTGTACGAGCTCACCGACTCGCGGCCTTCGGGCTTCTCGCCGGCGACCTACATGGCGCGCGGCCTGCTCGCGGGCGCCACCACCACGAGGTCCCCGCTCACGAACCCGGCGCGGCTGACCGGCGCGACCACCAGTTCGCTCGTCTACACGGGCCAGGCCTTCCCGGCGAAGGCGGACTCCAACTTCACGATGTCGTGGGGCGCGATCGCGGGCGCGGCCGGCTACTGGCTCCACGTCTACCAGTTCCGCCCGAGCGCGCTCAACGCCGAGTACGTGCTGAGCGGTACGCCGCGGCCGGTGTGGAACGGTCTGGTGCGCGACCAGTTCGTCGGCTACGTCGCGGCGCCGGCGACCTCGTACAAGCTGGGCAGCCCGACGGGTGCGCGCGTCCTGACCTATTCGCCGCCCATCAGCGGCCAGGTCTATCTCGTGCGCGTCACCGCGGTGGACGCCGACGGCCAGGTGATCGCCTGGATCGGTTCGGACTTCAGCGGCCTGCGGGTGGACGCGGAAGGGCACGTGCAGGGCGTCTTCGGCGGATCGTTCATGGTCAGCCAGGAGGAAGGTCGCTGGAAGATCTTCCCGCTCGGCGCCAACGCCGTGAATCCCGGCGGTGTCGCGACCGGTCCGAACATGATCCGGATGCCGGACGGCTCGACGCTCTACACCGGGAGCGACGCGCGGCGCTGATCCCCGCGCGGTCCCGCGTTCGTCCGGGGGAGGGGCCCGATGGCCCCTCCCCCTTTGCTATCCTTCCGGCCATGCTCCTTCGCGCCACGGCCCTCGCCTGCCTGTTGCTTGCCCTGCCTTCCGCGCCCGCGCGCGCGCAGGGCGCACCCGCTTCGCGCGGCGTCACGCAGCGCGAGGGCGCCACCCCTCCGGGCGCGCGCGGATTCGGCATCGCACGCCTCAAGTACGGCGGCGGCGGCGACTGGTACGGCGACCAGACTTCGCTGCGCAACCTGCTCGCGGCGGTGCGCGAGCGCACGACCATCGCGGTCGCGGGCACCGAGGAGGCGGTCGTCGAACCCGGCTCGGCGGCGCTCTTCCAGTACCCGTTCGCGTTCGCGGCAGGTCACGGGAACATCAAATTCACCGACGCCGAGGCCGCCAACCTGCGCCGCTGGCTCGATGCCGGCGGGTTCCTGTGGGCCGACGACGACTATGGAATCGCCCCTTCGTTCCGGCGCGAAATGGCCAAGTTGTTCCCCGACGCCGAACTGGTCGAGCTGCCCTTCTCGCATCCGGTCTTCCACCAGCTTTACGAGTTCCCGGCCGGGCTGCCCAAGATCCACGAGCACGACGGGGGGCCGGCGCGCGCCTTCGGCATTGTTCGGGGCGGAAGGCTCTGTGTACTCTTTTCCTTCGATTGCGACCTCGGGGACGGGCTCGAGGACGAGAGCGTCCACAAGGACCCGCCCGAGAAGCGCGAAGCCGCCGCGCGCATGGCCGTCAACATCGTTCATTATGCGTTGACGCACTGACCGCGCCGCAGGAACTCATGCCCGAACGCGCTCCGTCGCCCAGCCTGACTTCGCAGCTCCGCCGCCGGCACGCGGCCGTCCGCCGCGCGCTCGCGACGCGCCACGCGCTGCGGGCCGCCGCGGCCTGCGCGGTGCTGCTCGCCGTGGCGTTCTCGATCGGCATCGCCCTGCCGGCCGGACCCGGCGGTTCGCTCGCGCGGCTCGTGCTGCTCGGCGCCGCCTCGCTCTCGGCGCTGGCGCTCGCCGTCCGGGCCTTCGCCGCCGACGCCCCGCGCTTCGCCGACTGGCTCGAAGGCATCGAGCGACGCTTCCCGGCGCTGCGCTCGTGGCTGCGCAACGCCCTCGATCTCGAGTCCGGCCGCGACGCGCACACCTCCGGCGAACTCGCCTCCGCGCTCGCAGCCGAAGCCGGGCAGCGCTTCGCCGCCGAACCGCTCGCCGGCGCGAAACCGCCGATCGCGGCGCGGGCGCCGCTCGCCGCGATCGGCGCCTCGGCCGCGCTGATCGTCGCGCTGGGACTGATCGCGCCGCAGGCGGCGCTGCGTTCGTGGCGGACCCTGTGGGACCCGGGCGCCGCCGCGCCGCCGGTGACGCTCGAGGTGGCTCCCGGCTCGGTCCGCCTGAGTCCGGGGGCGACGCTCGCGATCCGCGCCCGCGTCGGCGGAACGGATTCCGCGCCGAAGCTGCTCGGCGACGGACCCTCGCCCGCACCGGTGCTGGAGTCGGAGGCCGGCGACGCACGGCGCTGGCGCTTCGACCTTCCGCCGGTCACGCGGGCCCGCCAGTACGCCGTGCGCGTGCTGCGCACCGAGAGCGACCGCTACGCCATCACGCTCGCGGGCGAGCCGCAGCCCGTGAGCTTCTCGTTCGAGTACCGCGCGCCCGCCTACGCGCGGCTGCCCGTTCAGTCCGGCGCCTCGACGCGCGGCGACCTGACCGCGCTGCGCGGGTCCCTCGCGCGGATCGAGGTGACCTTCGATCGCGACCTCGAAGCGCTGTCGGCGACGCTGCCGGGACAGAAGCCCGCGGCGTGGGCCGAGGTGACGCCGCGGCGCTGGCGCGGGCAGGTGCGCGTGGACGGCGACGGCATGTGGACGCTGGCCGCTTCGTCCTCGACCGGCGGGGCGAAGTGGCGGTACCGGGTGGCGGCGCTCGCGGACGCGCCCCCGCTCATCACGGTCGCGGCTCCCGAGGGCGACGGCGACCTGCCGGCGGGCTCGCAGGTGCCCTTCGACGTGATCGCGCAGGACGATCTCGGGCTTTCGGACCTGCGGCTCCAGTTCCGCAAGGACGCGGCGGCGCCGTGGCGCGAGGTGCCGCTCTCGTCGTTCCCCGGCGAGCCGCGCGAGGCCCGCGTCGCCGCCGCCTGGGACGCGGGCGCGCTGGCGCTGCTGCCCGGCGAGTCGGGCACGTTCCGCTTCGAGGTCCGCGACAACAACCGGATCGGCGGGCCTTCGCGCGCCGTGAGCCGCGAGTTCCATCTGCGCTTCCCGACGATCTCGGAGCTGTACACGAGCCTCGATCAGGGCCAGGAGCGCGTCCAGCAGTCGCTGCAGAAGGTGGCGGACCAGGCCCGCGAACTGCAGAAGTCGCTCGACCAGCTTCAGCGCCAGCAGCCACGGCCCGGCATGCAGAGTTCCCCGCAGTACGAACGCGCCGAGGAAATGAAGCGCGCCACCGAACGCCAGCAGGAGCTTTCCCGGCAGATCGACCGCGCCGCCCAGGACATGCGCCAGCAGCTCAGCGACGCCGCCGAGCGACAGGCCTTCCGCGCGGAACTGCAGGACAAGCTGCGCGAGATGAGCGAGCTGATGCGCCAGATCCAGAGCCCCGAGTTCCGCGACGCACTCGAGCGGATGAAGAAGGCGCTCGAGCAGATGGACCGGCGCACCCTGGAGCAGACGCTGCCCGAGATGCGCGAGCAGAACCGCGACCTGCTCAAGAACCTCGAGCGCAGCCTGGCGCTGCTCAAGCAGCTTCGCGACGAGGAGAAGCTCGACGCGCTCGCCAACCGCGCCGACGAGCTCAAGAAGCGGCAGGACGCGATGAACCGCGAGCACGGCGAACGCGCGAACGCCGGCGAGCCCCGCACGCCGCGGGAGCAGGCGAGCGCCGACCGGAACCGCGAGGCTGAACGCCAGCGCGACGCGGCGGAACGTTCGCGCGAACTGGCGAAGGACGCGAGGGAATCCGCCGGGCAGATGAACGGCGAGCAGGCGAAGTCCGACCTCGAGCAGGCCGCCGGGCAGCTCGAGCAGCAGGCCGCCACGCAGCAGGATCAGGCGGCGCAGGAGAGCGAGTCGGGGCAGGACTCGAAGGCGCAGCGCTCGGGCGAGCAGGCGAGCCAGAGTCTCGCGCAGGCGGCGCAGAGCATGCGGCGGAGCAGCCAGTCGGCGCAGGCCCGGCGCTCCGCCGAGCAGCTCGCCGCGGTGCGGCGGGCGGCGCAGGACCTGGTCTCGCTCGGCACCGAGGCGTCCACGACACCGCAGGACGGACGCACGCCCGAGCAGCAGGCGGGCCGCCAGACCGACCTGTCCGAAGGCGTGGCGCGCATCGCCGATTCGCTGGGCGTGCTCTCGGAGCAGACGCCGTTCCTGTCGCCGAAGGTGTCGGAGGCGCTCGGCCGGGCCATGCAGGGGCTGTCGCAGTCGGGCCGCGAGATGTCGCAGGGCAACCGCGCGCGCAGCGAGCAGTCGAACGGGGCGGCGCGCGCCGCGCTCGCCGAAGCCGTGAACGCGCTGCGCGAGAGCGAGGCCAGCATGTGCAACCGGCCCGGCCAGCAGCCCGGCGGCCAGAGCGGGTCGGGCCGCAGCCAGCAGATGCAGGGCCTCGGCCAGCGCCAGGACCAGCTCAACCAGCGCTCGCGCGAGCTCGCGCGACGGCTGAGCGAGCAGATGCGCCTGTCCGAGGGCGACGCCGCCGAGATGCGGCGCCTCGCCGACGAACAGGGCCGCATCCGCTCCGAGCTCGAGGCCGTGGAGGCCGAGGAGGCCCAGCGCCGCCAACTGCTCGGCCGGCTCGACCAGACCCGTCGCGACATGCAGGAGGTCGAGGAGCAACTGCGCGACGGCCAGCCCGGGGACGACCTCGAGGATCGTCAGAACCGCATCCTGTCGCGCATGCTCGACGCGGCGCGCTCTCTCAACCGCCGCGACTACGACCCGCAGCGCGAGTCGCGCACCGGCGTGGACGCGGCCCGGCCCTCGCCGGCGGAGCTGCCGCCGTCGCTGCTGCGCGAGAACGACCGCCTGCGCTTCGACCTGCTCAAGGCCGACGCCGACCGTTACCCGTCGCAGTACCGCGCGTTCATCGAGAGCTACCTGCAGCGGCTGAACGGGAGCCCGAAGTGAGCCCGCGGCGGCCGTTCGCGGGCCGCCGCGAGACCGACCCGCGCCGGTGGAGGGTGATCGGGTGGCCGGCCGCCGTGCTCGTGACGTTCGCGCTTTCCGCCGCGGCGCAGGCGCAGTCGCAGTCGCCCGGCGCCTCGCGCCCGCCTTCTCCGCCCGTCATCCGCGTGCTGGCCGGATCGCGGCAGATGCAGGACTCCTCGCCGCCCTTTTACTTCTCGGTGCCCTCCCCTTCCGAATCGCCCCGGCCGGCGCGTCCCGTGCCGGCGCTGGCGCCGCCGCTCGCGCGCTCGCTTCGCACCGCGCAGGACCTGCGGCTCGCGGGCCAGTTCTCCCGGGCGCTCGACACGCTGCGCGTCGTGCTGCGCGACGCTCCGCACCATCCGTACGTCGTCCTCGAGCTGGCGCGCATCCGCGTCGCCCAGGACGACTGGGCCGGCACGCAGTCGCTGCTGCGCGCCGAACGCGCGGCGGCGCGCGACTCGCTGCTGGGCTCGCCCGAGATGGTGCTCGCCAGCGAGAGGCTCGGCCGGCCGCGCGACGCCGCGCAGGCCGCGGTCGAGACCTGGGCCGTTTCGCCGCCCGAAGGTCGCTGGGCGCTGACGGCGCTGCTGCGGCTGCTGCCCCAGGATCCGCGTGGCACGACCGAGGCGCTGCGCTTCGCGGTCTCGCGGCTGCCGGAGCGCGGCGACCTCGTGCGGGGGCTGGCGCTGATGCTCTCGCGCCAGGGCAGGCCCGCCGAGGCGGCGGCCGCGCTCGCGGCCGCGGACCGCCCGCAATGGCGGCCGCCGCTGCGCGGCTGGTTCGCCGACGAGGCGCTCTTCTCGGGGCTCGCCGGCGATTCGGTGGCCGCCACCGAGGCGCTGATCTCGCTGGCCGGCGACACCGCCTTCGCGCCGGTGCTGCGCGTCAACTCCGCACGGCGCGCGAACCAGCTCGCCTCGCTCGCCGGCCGCACGCGCGAGACGGCCCCGCGCCTGGCGCGCGCGCTGCAGGGATTGCCGCCTTCCGAGTGGGGCGAGGACCTGCTGCTCGCGCTGGCGCGCTCGCTGCGCGAGGGCGGCCGCACCACCGACGCGCGCGCGCTGCTGGCGCGCGGCGCCGAGGCGATGCGCGATCGTCCCGAGCTGGCGCTCGAGCGCTCGTGGGCGCAGCTTCGCGACGGCCCGCCCGCCGCCGCCGTGCCGGCGCTCGACTCGCTCGCCCGCCTCTATCCGCCCGCGCGCTTCGCCCTCGCCGAGGCGCAGTTCTTCGCCGGCCGGAGCGATTCGGCGCTGGAGAATTACCGCCGCGTCGCGCTCGAGGAGCAGTCGCCGGACGCGGTCGCGGCGCTGCAGCGCGTCTACCTGCTCGAGGAGCAGCCCGGCGCCCCGGCCGTGCGGTCCTTCGGGCTGCTCGCGTGGGAGCGCTGGCGTGGCGAGCGCGCGCTCGCCCTGCGCGTGGCGGACTCGTTGTGGCGCGCGCTGCCGGTCGCCTCGCCGTTCCACGCCGAAGCCGCGCTGCAGCTCGCCGAACTGCGCGGCGAGGCCGGCGACTGGACGGGCGCGCTCGTGCCGCTCGCGGTCGTGGCCGACTCGCTGCCCGGGGACCGGCTCGCGCCGGTCGCGCGGCAGAAGGCCGGCGACGCGTGGCTCAAACTCGGGAACCCCAGGCGGGCGCTGGCCCAGTACGAGGAGTGCCTCGCACGCTACCCGCGGGCCTGGAACGCCGCCGAAGTGCGCCGCCAGGTCGAGCGTCTGCGCCGGGAGCCGCGGCTGTGAGGCGCCTGGACGGCATGGGCGGCCGCCCGCTCGGGCGGCCACAGGTCCGCCGGCTCGGTCCGGTCGGCGGCGCGATCGCGCTGCTCGCCGCGATTCCGGTCATGCTGCTCGCGTTCGCCGGCCTGGCGATCGCGCTGCTGTTCACGCGCGGCCGCGGCAGGGTGCGCATCTGGCGTTTCGACGCCCCCGCGCCGGCGCCGCCCGGTCACGACGGCGATCCCGGCGGCGCGCCGGCCGCCGGCACGGACGGACCCGCGGCAGCGGCCGTGAAGCCGCGCGAGAAGTCGCACGCCGAGGTGATCGAGGCGCTGCCGCTCGTGCTCGGCCTCGCGGGCGCGCTGCTCGCCGGCTCGCTGGCGCCCGGCACCGCATTCGCGAAGCTGCTCGTGCCGATGGACGACGCGCAGACGAATCACCTGAAGGCCTACGGGCTGACGTTCTGGGTGCTCGAGCAGGGCCAGAAGGCCGAGTGGCTGCTCAACTACCGCGGCGGCTCGTTCCTGCTCGCCGACGATCCGGCGACCGAGCGCGAGGCGAACATCCGCGGGGTCACGCTCGAACCCGTGAACGGCTCCGCCGAGGCCGCGATCCGCGCGAAGATCGCCGACGAGAACATGGAGTCGGTGGCGCTCGAGAAGGCGCCGAAGGTGGCCGTCTACATTCCGCCGAACACGCCGCCCTGGGACGACGCGGTGACGCTCGCCCTGCAGTACGCCGACATCCCGTACGCGCGCGTCTGGGACGAGGAGGTGCTCAAGGGCGATCTTGCGAAGTACGACTGGCTCCATCTGCACCACGAGGACTTCACCGGGCAGCACGGGAAGTTCTGGGCGGCCTACCACTCGATGCCCTGGTACATCGAGGAGGAGGCGGTGCAAAAGGCGATGGCGGCGCGGCTCGGATACGCGAAGGTCTCGCAGCTCAAGGGCGCGGTCGCGCTCGCGATTCGCGACTACGTCGGACGCGGCGGCTTCATGTTCGGCATGTGCTCGGCGACCGACACCTACGACATCGCGCTCGCGGCCCAGGGCGTGGACATCGCCGACGTCGTGTACGACGGCGATCCGCCCGATCCGGCCGCGCAGTCGAAGCTCGATTTCAGCCAGACGCTGGCGTTCCGCAACTTCACGCTCGAGCCCGACCCGATCGCCTACCGGTTCTCGGACATTGACGTCACCGCCGAGGCCAACCAGCGGGGTCCCAACACGGTTTTCACGCTGTTCGAGTTCAGCGCCAAGAACGATCCCGTCCCGACCATGCTGACGCAGGACCACGTCAACGCCGTGCCCGAGTTCCTCGGGCAGAGCACCGGCTTCCGGCGCTCGAAGCTCAAGCCGAACGTGCTCGTGCTCGGCGAGGTCGAGGGCACCGACGAGGTGAAGTACCTGCACGGCCAGTACGGTCGCGGCACCTTCACCTTTCTCGGCGGCCACGACCCCGAGGACTACCAGCACATGGTCGGCGATCCCGAGACGAAGCTCGACCAGTACCCGCACTCGCCCGGCTACCGGCTGATCCTCAACAACGTGCTCTTCCCCGCGGCCGAGAAGAAAAAGCAGAAGACGTGAAGCCGGCCGGCTTCGCGCCTCAGGCCGCCGCCCCCTCCTGAACCCGGCGCAGCAGCGGACGCGCGAGCAGGAAGAGCCACACGACCAGCACGAACGGCGAGGTCAGCGCCGGCATCCCGAGCGGCGCCAGCGCGGCGGACAGGGCCGCGAACAGCACCGCGCTCGCGATCGCGCCCAGCGCCGCGTACGAGGTCGAGGCGGGGCCGAAGCCGCCCGCGAGCGCGATCGCCGCGAGGACGGAGTTGAAGCCGAAGGCGCCGGAGCGAATCGCCGGCTCGGCGGCTCCCAGGACCCAGGCGGTGAGCAGGCCCGCGAGGGAACCCAGGAGCGCGGCCACCCCCGCCGAACGCGAGCTGAGGAACAGCCCGACGGCGAACAACACGCCGGTGATGGCGTTGCCCTGGAAGAAGACCTGCGAGAGGCCCGTCAGCAGCCCCGTGCCCACGGTCGCGGCGGTCACGACCCCTTCGACCGATGCGGCGGTGGGAAGCCCGGCGGTCGGCAGCACGCCGGTCGAATGCAGGCGGCCGAAGCGCGCGGTGGCCAGCACGAAGCCCAGGGTCGTGAGGACGAACGGCGCCGTCAGCGCGGGAACCTTCCAGGTGCCGAACAGGCGGATCAGCGCCGCCATGAGGACGGTCGTGCAGGCGGCCGCGAGGACGACGTAGCTCCAGGCCAGCGCGTCCGGCTTCAGGAAGAAGAGCAGGGCGATGGCGACGAGGGCCCCGTTGAAGCCGAAAAGGCCCTCCCGAATCTGCGAACGTGCCGCGCCGAGAAGCGTCGCGGCCGCCGTGCTCACGGCGGCGCCGAGCAGGGCCGCCCAGCCGAACAGCGCGGAGTTGAAGAAGAGGCCGGCCAGGAAGAGCAGGCCCGTGAAGGCGTTGTTCTGCAGCATCACCTGCCCGATGCCGCGAAGCACCGAATCCACGAAGGCCAGCAGCCGTCGCGGCGGGTCCGTGCCGTCGCCCGCGAGCCCCGTTGCGGTCAGCCGCAGGGGCGTGTCGGCTTCCGGGGCGCGGTGGTCCGCTGGCGTCATTCGCATCCCTCCTGCATCGCTCCGATCGCCCCGCCGGTCCGGGGCGGCCTCCGAAAAAAACGCGTGGCCGGCGGCGGGTGCCCGGCCACGCGTTGGCGGCACGTCGTTCAATCCACCCTGGATGGTTACGGTTGGGAGCCGTCCTTCTTCAGGAACCCGCGCTTCTCGCGCTCGATCTTGAGCGCCTCGGTGTTGGTCACCTTGAACTCGACCCGGCGGTTCTTCGCGCGGCCGAGCGCGGTGCTGTTCGAGGCCACCGGCTGCGTCGGACCGTAGCCCTTCACCGTGTACTTCGAGGCGTCGAGCGCCGGGTAGCGGGACGTCAGCCACGCGAGCACGGCCTTCGCGCGGGCATCGGAGAGCGTCATGTTCTTCGCCAGGCTGCCCGAGTTGTCGGTGTGGCCGCCGATCTCGATCGTCAGCGTCGGGTACTGCAGCAGGATCCTGGCGAGGTCGGACAGCACCGAGTCGCTCTCGGCCTTGATCGTCGCCTTGCCGACGTCGAAGTTGACGTCCTGCAGGCTGATCGTGCCGGTGTCGAGCAGTTCCGTTTCGCGCTCGCTCACCTCGATCGGGCAGCCGTTCGGGTCCACCTTGAGGTCGGCCGGCGTGTTCGGGCACTGGTCGAGCCCGTCGCAGACGCCGTCCTTGTCCGTGTCCACGACGCAGCCGGTCGAATCCACCTGGCAGCCCTTCGGCGTGTTCTCGCACTTGTCGAGGCCGTCGAAGACGCCGTCGCCGTCGCTGTCGAGCGGGCAGCCCTTCGCATCCACCTTCGCGCCCTGCGGCGTGGCCTCGCACTGATCGAGGCCGTCGCACACGCCGTCGCCGTCGGTGTCCACGATGCAGCCGTCCTTGCCGACCTTGCAGCCGGCCGGCGTGCCCTCGCACTTATCGAGGCCGTCGTAGACGCCGTCCTTGTCGGAATCCAGCGGACAGCCGGAGGCGTCCACCTTCGCGCCGATCGGCGTGTCGGGGCACTTGTCCAGCCAGTTACGGACGCCGTCGAGGTCCTGATCCTTCGGGCGGCCGCCGAGCGTGAACTGCAGTCCGGCCGTCACGGCGAGGTGGTGACTGCTCTCGAGCGCGCCCTTTTCGCGGAACAGGATGTCGCGGACCTGCAGGCGCAGGTAGGTGCGCGAGCTGCCGAGGGCGTCGTAGAGGAAGCCCGCGCCGATGCTGGGTGTTCCCATGCGGTGCACGCCCTCGATCGCGTTGAGCGAGCGGCCCAGTCCGAAGCCCGTGAGCAGGTAGGGCGTCGCCCGCTCGCCGGGATCGCGCAGGTTCCAGCGCGCGTCGAGCGCCGCGTACGACCACTCGTGCTCGATGTCCCCGGGCCGGTCGAGCCGCGTCTTGACGCCCGTGAACGAGCCTTCGAGCGACAGGTGGTTCATCCAGCGCCAGCCGAGCGAGCCGGTGTAGATCGGGCTGTCCTTGATGAAATCACGCGCGTCGAAGCTCGAGATGCCGGCGCCGGCGTGGGCCTCGATCGGGCGCCCGCCGATCTGGGCCTGCGCGGGCAGGGCGAAGAGCGCGCCGAGCGCGGCGCACGACAGCAGACGCTTCCAGCAGGCCATGCGAGCGAAACCTCCGAACCCGATCCGGGAAACACTTGCGCTGCCGCGGGGAGCGGCGGGAACGCGGCACGGCCGCGCGTTCAGGCGGCCGGACGCTGGAAAAAGGCCGGTAAGTGTTAGCATCCGGCCCCCGGCGGGTCAAAGCTCCGGAACCGCGCCCGATCTTCGACCGAGGAGGCCCTCCCGATGACGACCGCCGAACGCCAGGCGCTGATCCGGCGCTACCGGGACGGCTACGACGAAGTCTCCCGGGCGCTCGACGGCTTTCCGCAGCAGGCGCTGACGGCCCGGCCGATCGCGGATAAGTGGAGCGCGGCCGAAATCGTCCATCACCTGGCCGACAGCGAGTCCGCCAGCGCGCTCCGCCTGCGCCGGCTGCTGGCCGAGCCGCACCCGGTGATCCAGGGATACGATCAGGCCGAATGGGCGCGCCGGCTCCGCTACCAGGAGCGCCCGCTCGCGCCTTCGCTGGCGATGTTCAAGGCCGCGCGCGAGACGACGGCGCAACTCCTCGAGACGATGACCGAGGACGAGTGGCGCCACCTCGGCTGGCACACCGAATCCGGCTCCTACCACGCCGAACGCTGGCTCGAGATCTACGCCGAACACGCACACGGCCACGCCGCCCAGATCCGGCGCCTGCGCGAGGTGCTGGGCGCGTGATCTGGCGCTGCCGCGGCGTCACGTTCGACCTATCGGCGCGCACGCTCGTGATGGGGGTGCTCAACGTCACTCCCGATTCGTTCTCGGATGGCGGCCGCTACCTGGACCCGGAGGCGGCGATCGCCCGCGGCCGCGAATTGCTCGCCCAGGGTGCGGACCTGCTCGACCTGGGAGCCGAGAGCACCCGGCCGGGCGCGGCGGAGGTTCCGGCCGACGAGCAGTTCCGCCGGCTCGAGCCGGTGGTCGCGGCGCTCGTCCGCGAGCCGGGCGTGGTGCTGTCGGTGGACACACGCAGCGCCGCCGTCGCCGCGCGCGCGCTGGAATGGGGCGTCCACGTCGTCAACGACGTCAGCGCGCTCGGCGACCCGGCCATGGCCGGCGTCGTCGCCTCCGGCGGGGCGGGGCTCGTGCTGATGCACATGCGCGGCACCCCGGCGACCATGCAGACCGACCTGCGCTACGACGACGTGGTCGCCGAGGTCGGCGCGCACCTGAAGCAGCGCATGGCGGTCGCGGCCGCCGCCGGGATCGACGCCGAGCGGATCGCCCTCGACCCCGGCATCGGCTTCGGCAAGTCGGCCGCGCAGAGCCTGCGGCTGCTGGCGCGCGGCGACGACCTCGCCGCGCTCGGCCGGCCGCTGCTGGTCGGCGCCTCGCGCAAGAGCTTCCTCGCCCGGCTGCTCGGCGACGCTCCGGCCGACCGCCGGCTCGAGGCCAGCCTCGCGGCCGCCGCGCTCGCGGTCTTCCTCGGCGCCCGCGTGGTGCGCGCCCATGACGTCGCCGAAACCGTCCGCGTCGTGAAGGTCGCCGAGGCGGCGCGCGCCGCCCGCGGCCGCTGACGCGCAGGGGTCGGCCGCCTCGTTCCGGCGCGCGCGGCGCACGATCCGCTCCCCGCGGGGCAAACCCATCTGATAACGTTCGGGCCGCATGAACCCCACCAGCCTGCTCGGGATCAAGGGTGTCGTGGACATCCTCATCGTCGCGGCGCTCTTCTACCGCCTGCTCACGCTCGTGCGCGGCACGCGCAGCGCGCAGATGCTCGTCGGCCTCGCGTTCCTCGTGGTCGTCGGGATCGTCGCGCGCTACTTCGACCTGCTCGCCGTGCGCTGGATCGTGGACAGCCTCAAGACGGTCTGGGTCATCGCCTTCGTCATCCTGTTCCAGCCCGAGCTGCGGCATGCGCTCGCGCAGTTCGGGCGCACGCGCTACTTCCGCTCGTTCCTGCGCGGCGACGGTTTCGGCGTGCTCGGCGAGGTCGTGCGGGCGGTCGAGAACCTCGCGCAGCGCCGTCACGGCGCGCTCCTCGTGATGGAGCGCAACGTCGGGCTGCGCAACTTCGTCGAGACCGGCACCCGCATTGACGCGCGGGTCACGGCCGAGCTGCTGGTGACGATCTTCAGCCCCGGCTCGCCCCTGCACGACGGCGCCGTCATCATCCGCGAGGAGTCCATCGTCGCCGCGTCGTGCATCCTGCCGCTGTCGGCGAACCCGCTCACCGCCATCTCGCTCGGCACGCGCCACCGCGCCGCCATTGGTCTGTCCGAGGAGACCGACGCGGCGATCATCGTCGTGAGCGAGCAGTCCGGCAGCATCTCGGTCGCCTACCGCGGGGTGCTTTACCAGCGCCTCAACGAGGGCCAGCTGCGCAGCGAGCTGTCGCGCATCTTCCGGCTGCGGCCCGAGGACGAGCCGGCGGCCGCCCCGGAATCCGGCACGGCCGCCACGACGACCGGCGCGGAGAAGGCCGCGGGCTGAACGCGCCCGCTCCGACTCCGGGCGAGGGCGCGCGCCATCCGCCCCGCATCACCGCGCAGGTGCTGGCCTCCGCGCGCGGCTGCGAGCGCCGGCTGTGGCTGCGCCAGCACCATCCGCAGGAGGCCTCGCCGGTCACCGAGCACGGTCGCGTCCTGCGCGAGCGCGGCGACGAGCACGAGCGCGCGATCGCCGGACGCTTCGCGGATCTCGAGGGCCCGATCTGGCGCCGCGACCGGCCGTTCGCCGAAGCCGCCGGAGAGTCGCTGCGCCTGTTGCTCGAGACCCGGCGGCCGCTGTGGCAGGCGGTGCTGCTCACGCCCGACGGCCGCCGTTCGGCACAGCCCGATTTCCTGTGGTGGGAGGCGGACTCGCTGGTCGTGCGCGAGGCACGCCTGGCGCTGCGGCCGGGACAGCGCGCCGACCTGGCGCTGCAGATGGCCCACCTCGCGCACGTGATCGGCGCGGCGGCCGGGATCGAGCCCGTCCGCTTCGAGGTCGAAGGTGGCGACGGCTCGGTCGCGGTCCTCGAACCCCTGCCGCCCGACGAGTATGAGCGGATCGTGCGCGCCGCCGAGGGCGTGCTCGCGAGCGATGCCGAGCCCGACCTGCTGCTCGCGCACTCGACCTGCCGGCGCTGCATGTTCTACGCGCACTGCTGGGATCGGGCCGAGCGCGAGCGCCGCATCGAGCTCCTGCCCGAGGTCCAGCCGGCCCACGTGCACGACTATCACGCGCTCGGCGTGCGCACGATCGAGCAGCTCGCCTCGCTCGATCCCGCGCGGCTTGCGAAGGGCCCCGCGCGCGCGGCCGCCGAACGCGCCGTGCGCGTCGCGGGCGCCTGGCGGGACGACCGGGCCGAGTGGCTGCAGGCGCCGCGCCTGCCCGGCCCGCCGGTCGTGTTCTTCGACGTCGAGGGCGACGCGCAGGGCGAGGAAGGCGAGACGCCGATCTACCTCTGGGGTCTCGGGCTCGACGACGGCGTGAACGAGCCGCACGCCGAGGCGCTGCTCGCCGGCGCGGGGCCCGAAGGCGACGCTCGAGCCTGGCGCGCGTTCCTCGCGCGCGCGGGCGAGTTGCTCGCGCGGCATCCGGACGGCCGCTGGCTGCATTGGGACGCCTCGGAGCCGCTGTGGATCCGCCGCTACGCCGAGCGGCTCGGCGCGCCCGCCGGGCTCGCCGAGCGGCTGCTCGCGGCGTGCTTCGATCTCAAGCGCGAACTCGACCGGAGCGTGCGGCTGCCGCTGCGGTCCTACTCGATCAAGCACGTCGCACCGTGGATGGGCTTCGAGTGGCGCAACCCCGAGGCGGGCTCGGAGTGGTCGCTCGCCCGCTGGCACCATGCCCGGCAGGCGGGGAGCGAGGCCGAGCGCGGGAAGCTCCTGGCCGAAGTCTGCGAGTACAACGCGGACGACCTCTGGGCCATGCGAGCGGTGTGGCGCTGGCTGCGCGAAAACGGTCCGCCGAAAGCGCCGCAGGGGCGGCCCCGGGGAAGGCCCGATGCTTGACAGCCCCGGAGGGCTTGCCTAGCTTCCCGGGTCCGCCGGACGCGGGGAGGCCCTCGGGTCGCCGCGAGCCGGCAAGTCCTTGTGGCGGCTGCGCCGCGTCCGCAGGCGAGCACCCGTCCGCCGCCCCCGATCCACGTGCCAGGGTAGCTCAGTGGTAGAGCAGGGGACTCATAAGCCCTTGGTCGGGAGTTCAACTCTCCCCCCTGGCACCAACCTCCACCACGATGGCGGGCGCGGCCGCCCCCGCGCCCATCCACCGAGGGGCTGATGCGCCTCCGCCGGATCGAGCCGATCCTCCGCCGGGCCCTGCGCGGACCCTGCCGCCTGCCCGAGGGAAGCCGGCTGCTCGTGGCCGTGAGCGGCGGCGCGGACTCGACGGCGTCGCTGGTCGCGCTGTCCTCGATCGCGCGCGAGTTCGGACTCGAGCTCGCGGCGGCGCACCTGCACCACGGCCTGCGCGGCACGGAGGCCGACCGAGACCTCGAGTTCGTGCGCGCGCTGTGCGCGCGACTCGGCATTCCGCTCCAGGCCGCCCGCTGGGACTGCCGCCTGCGCATGCGGCGCGCGGGGCTCACCGGCGAGGACGGCCTGCGGCGGCTGCGGCGGCGCTTCCTGCTCGCCGCCGCGCGGCGTGCGAGCGCGATCGCGATCGCGACCGCGCACACGGCCGACGACCAGCTCGAGACCGTGCTGATGCGCCTCGCGCGCGGCACGGGCCTCGCCGGGCTCGGGGGAATGCGCGAACGGCACGGGGCGTGGATCAAGCCGCTGCTCGGCGCGACCCGCCTCGACATCGAACGCGACCTGCGCGCGAACTCGCTGGCCTGGGGCGAGGACTCGAGCAACGAAACGCGGCTGTGGCTGCGCAACCGCGTGCGGCTGGCCGCCGTGCCGGCGCTGCTCGCGGCGATCGCGCCGGCGCGGGCGACGACCCCGGCGCGCGCGGACGAAGCCCGCGCGGCGCTGGCGCGGCGCGTCGCCGGCGCGGCGGCCGACGCCCGGGCGGCGGACCGGCTTGTCGGGCGGATGGCGAACCGCGTGCTCGCCCGGAACGTCGGGCGATCGCCGGCGTCGCTCGATGCGCGGGGCTGGGCGAAGCGGCCGGCGGCGCTGCGGCAGGCGCTGCTCGCCCGGCTCTGGCGCGAGGCGGCCCCCGGCTCGAGCGGGCTGCCGCGACGACACCGCGAGGCGCTCGATGCGCTGCTGGCCTCGGGCCGCCGGCGGGCCGATCTGACCCTGCCGGGTGGAGGGCGCGCGATTCTGGTGCGCGGAATGCTGTCGCTGCATCCCGGAGCGCCGGCCTCGAACCGCCACCTTCCGGCCGACGGGTCGCCGGGTCGCGGCGATGCTAGACTGCGGCGCGAGTCCCCACGGCGCGCGCGCACCGGAGCTTCCGGGAAGGGCCCGCGCACGAACATCGCGACCCGCCATTCCAGCCGAACGACCGCCCCGCCCCGATGATCCTCGTCCCGAGTGGAGCGCCATGAACGACGAGCCCCGAGCCGTGCAGACCGAGCCGCGCCTGAAAGTCCTTTTCAGTGCCGAACAGATCCGCGCCCGCGTCCGCGAGATGGGTGTCGAACTCGCGCGCGACTACCAGGGCAGGCACCCGCTGTTCGTGGGCGTCCTCAAGGGCGCCTGCATGTTCCAGTGCGACCTGGCCCGGGCCACGCCGCTCGAGGACCTCGAGATGGACTTCCTCGCCGTGGCCTCGTACGGCCACGGCACCACCTCGAGCGGCACCGTGAAGCTGATCATGGACCTGCGCTCGGACATCCGGGATCGTCACGTCGTGCTGTGTGAAGGAGTCGTGGATTCCGGCCTGAGCGTCTCGTTCATCCTGGATCTGCTCAAATCCCGCGGTGCGGCCAGCATCAAAGTGGCGACGCTGATGGACAAGGCGCCCTGCCGGAAGGTTCCCGTGCCCGTCCACTACAAGGGCTGGACCATCGGTTCCGAGTTCGTGATCGGCTACGGCATGGACGCCGACGAAAAATATCGCAATCTGCCCTACGTGGGCGTGATCGAGGAGGCATGACGACGTGACGAGCTTCCGCAGGGACAGCGACGACGAAGGCCGCCGCCCCAACCGCGGCGGTTCGCGCGGGCCGCAGTCCACGCCGCCCGCGGGACAGCCGTTCCGCACCATGGCGTTCTGGGGGCTGGTCATCCTGCTCGCCCTCGTCGCCTACAAGATGTACTCCGGCAACCTGCTCGCCACGCAGCGGGTGGACATCCCGTACACGGCGTTCATGCAGGAGCTGGGCAAGAGCAACGTCGAGAGCGCCAACTTCGCCGAGCAGACGCGCACGCTGACCGGCGAGTTCAAGTCCAGCATCACGCAGAAGGTGGGCGGCCGCGACGTCACCGTGAAGTCCTTCAAGACGAACTTCCTCGGCGATGGCGCGACCCTCGCCGACAAGGTCGAGGCTTCGGGCGCCCGCGTCGCGGTCAACGCGCCCGGTGTGGACTGGCTGAACATGCTGTTCAGCTGGCTGCCGCTGGTGCTGTTCCTGGTCGCGTGGATGTTCGTGCTCCGCCAGATGCAGGGCGGCGGCTCGGCCGCGCTGCGCTTCGGCAAGAGCAAGGCGCGCGTGCTGCTCGACCAGCAGCCCAAGGTGACGTTCAAGGACGTCGCCGGCTGCGACGAAGCCAAGCAGGAGCTGCAGGAGATCATCGAGTTCCTGAAGGAGCCGCAGAAGTTCCAGCGGCTCGGCGGCCGGATTCCGAAGGGCGCCCTGCTGCTCGGGCCTCCGGGCTCGGGCAAGACGCTGCTCGCGCGCGCCGTCGCCGGCGAGGCGGGCGTGCCGTTCTTCTCGATGAGCGGCTCGGACTTCGTCGAGATGTTCGTCGGCGTCGGGGCTTCGCGAGTGCGCGACCTCTTCGAGCAGGCGAAGCGCAACGCGCCTTGCATCGTGTTCGTGGACGAGATCGACGCCGTCGGCCGGCACCGCGGCGCGGGCCTGGGCGGCGGGCACGACGAGCGCGAGCAGACGCTGAACCAGCTGCTGGTCGAGATGGACGGCTTCGAGTCGAACGAGGGCGTCATCATGGTCGCGGCCACGAACCGGCCCGACGTGCTCGACCCGGCGCTGCTGCGCCCGGGGCGCTTCGACCGGCAGATCGTCGTGGACTGGCCGGACGTGCGCGGCCGCGAGGGCATCCTCAAGGTGCACACGCGCAAGATTCCGCTCGCCGAGGACGTGGATCTCAAGTCCATCGCGCGCAGCACGCCCGGCATGGCCGGCGCCGAACTGGCGAACATCGTCAACGAGGCGGCCCTGCTCGCGGCGCGGCGCAACCACAAGAAGGTCAGCGACCGCGACTTCGAGGACGCCAAGGACAAGGTGATGATGGGCGCCGAGCGCCGCAGCCTGGTGATGACCGAGCAGGAGCGCAAGACCACCGCGTACCACGAAGCCGGGCACGCGCTGGTCGCCTGGCTGCTGCCGGGCAGCGACCCGGTCACGAAGGTGACGATCATTCCGCGTGGCCGCGCGCTGGGCGTGACGTTCTACACGCCGCAGGAGGAACGTCACAACCACTCGAAGAAGCAGCTCGAGGACCGGCTCTGCCACGCCATGGGCGGCCGCGCCGCCGAGCGGCTCGTCTTCGAGCACCTCACGACGGGTGCCGCGAACGACCTCGAGCAGGCCACGAACATCGCCCGCAGCATGGTCACGCGCTTCGGCATGAGCGACAAGCTCGGACCGCTCACCTTCGGCAAGAAGGACGAGATGATCTTCCTCGGCCGCGAGCTGAGCACCCACAAGGACTACAGCGAGCAGACCGCCGTTCTGATTGACCAGGAAGTTCGCGAGATCGTCGAGAAGGCCGACCAGATGGCGCTCAAGCTGCTTCGCGAGAACCTCGACAAGCTGCACCTGCTCGCCAACACGCTGCTCGAGCGCGAGACGCTCGACGGCGACGAGATGGACCGGGTGCTCCGCGGCGAGAAGCTCGAACCCCTGCCGCGCAACGACGGTGGTCCGAGCGCCGAGGCCCCGATCGAAGCGCCCGCGCCGGCCAGCGGCGACGGCGGGCAACAGCTGGACGCCTTCGGCGGACCCGCGGCGAATCCGGCAGGCGCCTGACACGAACGCGGCAAACGCGGGGCCCGGCGGGGAGAATCCGCCGGGCCCCGTGTTCATGACCGGACCGCGATCAATACTTGTCGGTCGCGTTGCAACTTTTCGTCCCGCCGGCGCGTCAATACTGGCGTCACCCGCCCGCGGGCGGATGACCCCGCTGAATCCAAGGCCAGCGGAGGCTTCCAGGCAAGCGGGCCGGAAGGCAGAGCCGACCCGGCGACAAGGCAGACGGCGTCCGACTACCTCCCGGGCGCCGTTTCGCATTTCATGCCGGCGACCGTTCCCGCACGGGCCGGAATCCCAACCGCCGCCTGAAGGCGTGGCGCCCGATGCCGCAACATCGCGCCGACGGCCCGCGAGTCCTGTCGCCCTCGCGCCGCACCTTCGCGCGAACTCGTGGCGACGCGCGCGCCCGTGAATTCCGACATGGCGCACGACGCACATTCAGGGCCTCACCGCGCAAGATTGTCCTCGCGGCCGCGAGTGCGCGCCGATAGAGTCCGCGAAGTTCGTCCGCCGCGGGTCCCCCGACGCCGCATTCGCGTCCCGCCCGAGATCCCTTCCCCCGGGATTGGGGAGCACCGCATGGCGTACGCCGGCCGGGAGCGGCGAAAGCAGGCTTCGCCGGAGCCCCGGCGTTCGTTCGGAGCGCTGGCCACCGAGGCGATCCGCACGCGCATCCGCGAGACACGCGCGCATGACGCGCACTGGGCCACGACGAGCAATCTCGTCTGGGTGCGCTGGTCGCCCGAGGAGGGCGGCATCCGCTATTGCGCGCTGCGCCGCAGCCAGGACTACCTGACCGGCGAACTGGGCTGCTCGCCCGTTCCGGTCGAGCTCGAGGACCTGCCGCTCATCGAGTCGTTGCACCAGGCGATGCCGGCTGGCTGCCGGATCCGGCTCGGCCACGTCCTGCACGGGCACGACCGCTGGTGGTCGGCGGGGGGCAGCGAGACCTCGCTGGTCTGGCGGCTCGACTGGCTCGCGAACCACCTCCGGCTCCGCCTCATGGCGTTCATCGCCGCGGCCATGCCGCCGCGCTGACGGCGGCCACGCGCAGGGCCGGGCGCCTCAGCGCCCGGGAGCCGGCGCCGGCGTGATCACCAGGCTCAGTCGCTCGCCGCCGCGCAGCACCTCGAGTTCCGTCGGCCCGCCGATGCGTCCGGCGGTGAGCAGCCGGTGCAGGTCGTCCACACCCGCCACGGGTTCGTTCGCGAGCCCGATGACGATGTCGCCCTCGCGCAGCCCGACGCGTTCCGCGGGGCTGTCCTTCTCCACGGCCAGCACCAGCACGCCGGACTCGCACGCGAGATCGTGGCGGCGCACCAGGTGCCGCCGCAGGCGCGCGTTCTGCCCGGCCACGCCGAGGAAGGCGCGCGTGACGCGGCCTTCGCGCATCAGGGTGCTCGCCACGAAGCGAGCGAGGTCGATCGCGATGGCGAAGCACAGCCCCTGCGCGGGCAGGATGGTCGCGGTGTTGACGCCGATCACCTCGCCGCGCGAGTTGACGAGCGGCCCGCCCGAGTTGCCCGGGTTGAGCGCCGCGTCGGTCTGCAGCACGTCGTCGATCAGGCGTCCCGACTGGGCGCGCAGCGAGCGGCCGAGCGCGCTCACGACACCCGCGGTGACCGAGCCGTGAAAGCCGAACGGGCTGCCGATGGCGATCGCCAGCTGGCCCACGCGCAGGTCCGCCGACCGGCCGAGCGTCGCGGGCGAGAGGCCGTCCGCCGCGATGCGGATGACCGCGAGGTCGGTGTCGGGGTCGTCGCCCGCGAGCGTCGCCGTCGCGTGTCGTCCGTCGGCCAGCGTGACCTCGAGCCGGCTCGCACCGCCCGCGACGTGGCTGTTCGTGACCGCGAAGCCGTCCGGCGTGATCACGAAGCCGGAGCCCGAGCCCTGCCGCTCCCTGCCGCGATGCGCATCAATGCGCAGCACGGACGGCGCGACGAGTTCGGCCGCGCCGGCGACAGCCTCCGAGTAGGCGTCGAGCAGCGCCGCGTCGGGTGGCGGCGAGGATCGCGGCGAAGGCGCGGAGAAGGCGTCGTCCTGCGAGAGCGGATGGAACGAGGGCATGGCGTCCTTTCGGAGGGTCGGCCCGTTCGCCGCGGGTTCGGGCGTTCACGGGCTTCCTTGGACGCGCGGGCGACGGATCGGATTCGCGCCGCTCCGGCGGGCGGCTGGACGCCGTGCAAAGGCCCGCCGGCGGCGGTCGGTTCCGGTGACGCCTCGCGGACGCCGGGCACAACGCGAAGGGCGGCAGGACCTGTCAGCCCGTGAACGTTTCGCCGCGTTCGGCCTTCGTCACGAGCAGCGCGCAGGGCTCGAACCTCCCGCCCTTGTCGGCGCGCAGCGCGCGCAGGCGCTCGACCACGCGCGGCAGGCCTGTGGCGTCCGCCCAGCGCAGCACGCCGCCCCGGAAGGGCGGGAAGCCGGCGCCATAGATCATCGCGACATCCACCGCGCCCGCATCGGCGACGATGCCTTCCTCGAGGCAGCGCGCGCCTTCGTTGGCCATCGAGAGCGCCATGCGCTCGGCAAGCGGTTGGAGGTCGCGCGGCCTGCGGGAGCCGCGCACGCCGAGCAGACCCGGGACGGCCGGGTCCGGCGTGCGCCGGCGGCCCTCGTGCCGGTAGAAGCCCCGGCCGTTCTTGCGCCCGAGCCGCCCGGCGGCGACCAGCGTCTCGAGCAGGGGCGCCGGCTGCATGCGCTCGGGAAACGCGGCCGACAGCACGGCCGCGACCTTCTGCGCAACGTCGAGGCCGACTTCGTCCACCACCTCGAACGGTCCCATCGGCATGCCGAAGGTCCGCATGGCGGCATCCACGTCGGCGACCGCGAAGCCCTCCTCGAACAGGTGCATGGCCTCGCGCAGGTACGGCATCAGGATGCGGTTGACCACGAAGCCGGGCGAATCGCGCACGACGATCGGCGTCTTACCGAGCCGGCGCGCGAGCGCGACCGCGGTGACCAGCGCCGCGTCCGACGTGCGGCTGCCGCGCACCACTTCGACGAGGGGCATCTTGTGGACCGGGTTGAAAAAGTGAAAGCCCACGAAGCGCTCCGGGTGCCGCAGGCCGTCGGCGAGCGCGTCCACGCTCAGCGACGAGGTGTTCGTGGCGAGCAGGGCCTCCGGCCGCAGGCGCACCTCGAGCTCGCCGAACACCCGGCGCTTGACGTCGAGGTCCTCGACCACCGCCTCGATCGCGGCGTCGGCGTGCGTGAATCCCGACAGATCGAGCGTCGGCAGGACGCGCGCCATCTGCCCGTCCTTCTCGCGCGCCGGCGTGCGCCGCCGGCGGCCGCGCTCGTCCATCACCGCGCGCACCGTCTGCAGGCCCTTCTGCAGCGACTCCGGCCGCACGTCGCGCAGGCGGACCTCGATTCCGTGTCGGCTCGCGAGCTCGGCGATGCCGCCGCCCATCACGCCCGCGCCCGCGAGCGCGAGCCGCGCGACGGGCGCGGGCTCGAGACCCGCGTCGGCGACGACGCTCGCACGCCGGGCGGATTCCGAGAGCCGGAAGATGCGCACCAGGTTCTTGCACACGGCCCCGGTGACGAGGGGACCGATCGCCCCGGCTTCGAGCGCGAGCGACGCCTCGACCGTGGAGCCCGCGCCCCGCCGCAGCAGTTCGATCGCCTCGAGCGGCGCCGGGTAGTGACCGCCGGTCTTCGCCATCACGCCCGCGCGCGCCCGGCGCAGCACGAGCGCGCGACCCGGAGCCGTCCCGTCGAGCACCCACGGCACGAAGCCCTTCGCCCGCCAGCGGTCGCGCCGGGCGGGACCCGGGCGCGCCGCGAGCAGGGCGATGCGCTGTTCGGCGGCCTCGATCAACCACGCGGCCGGAACCGACCGTGCGATCAGACCGAGCTTCTCCGCCCGCCTCGCATCCAGCGTGCGTCCCGTCAGGATCAGATCGCAGGCGGCCGAAAGCCCGATCAGCCGCGGCAGGCGCGTCGTTCCGCCGAACGCCGGAAAGATGCCCAGCATGGTCTCGGGCAGTCCGATCTGCGAGTGTTCCTCGGCGGCGACGCGCGAGTCGCAGGCGAGCGCGATCTCGAGCCCGCCCCCCAGGCATGCGCCGTCGATCGCCGCGACCGTGGGTGCGCGCAGCGCCGCGAGGCGCGAGAACGCGGCGTGCGCCCGCCGGACGAAGGCCGACGCCTCGGCCGGGTCGGTGATCGAGCCGATCGCGTCAAGATCCGCGCCGGCGATGAACGAGCCCGCCTTTCCGCTGCGAAGCACGACCCCGGAGAGGTCCGCGCGCGACTCCAACTCGCCGAGCGCCGCCTCGAGCTCGCCGATCGCCGCGACGGTCAGGACGTTGAGCTTGCGCGCCGGGTCGTCGAAGACCAGGTGCGCGATGCCGCCCGGCCGCGCGTCCACCCGGATGACGCCGCTCACGCGCGCTCCAGGACGAACGCCGCGCCCTGCCCGCCGCCGACGCACATCGAGGCGAGTCCGAGCTTCGCGCCACGCCGCCGCATCTCGAGCAGCAGCGTCAGGAGGAGCCGCGCGCCGCTCGAGCCGACCGGATGGCCCAGCGCGATCGCGCCGCCGTTGACGTTGAGCCGCTCCTCCGGCACCTCGCCGAGCGCGCGGTCGCGGCCCAGCTCGCGCCTGGAGAACTCGTCGGACTTCATCGCCGCCAGGCAGGCGAGCACCTGGGCCGCGAACGCCTCGTTGATCTCGAACAGCTCCATGTCGGCCAGCGACAGCCCGGCCTTCTCGAGCGCCTTCGCCGAGGCGAAGACGGGACCCAGCCCCATGCGCTGCGGCTGCAGGCCCGCGAACGCGAACGACCGCACCCGGCCCAGCGGCGGCACCGGCCACGACTGCGCCGTCGCTTCGTCGCCGATCAGCAGCGCCACCGCCCCGTCGGTCACCTGGCAGGCGTTGCCGACCGTGACCGTGCCGTTGCGGCGGTCGAAGTAGGGCTTGAGCCTGGCGAGCGAGGCGAGCGTCTGCCCCTCGCGCGGCCCGACGTCGTCGCGCACCGGCTCGTACTTCGGGGCGGCGAAGACCGGAACGATCTCCTCGCGCAGCGCCTCGCGACCGGCGATCGCGCGCTGGTGGCTGCGCAGCGCATAGACGTCCTGCGCTTCGCGCCCGATGCGGAACTCGCGCGCCAGCACCTCGGCGGTCTGGCCCATGTTGAGCCCGCACACGAGATCGGTGAGGCCTTCGGCGAGCGCGATCGTCGGCTTCAGCATCGCCGGCCGGAAGCGGGCGAACTGCCCGAGCTTCTGCACCGGGGTCTTCGCGCGCATCAGCCCCTCGAGCCACTCGGCGTACTGCGGCGGGAAGTTCAGCGGGATGCGGGTCATGTTCTCCATGCCGCCGGCCATGACCAGCTTCGCGTCGCCCGCGGCGATCCGGTAGAGCGCGCTCGCGACGGCCTCCATGCCGGAGGCGCAATTGCGGTGCACGGTGAACGCCGGCACGCGCTCCGGCACGCCGGCGCGCAGCGCGACGACGCGCGAGGAGTTCGCGGATTCGGCCGGCATGGCGCAGTTGCCGAGGATCACCTCGTCGAGCCGCGCCGGATCCAGCTCCGCGCGGGCGATGGCCTCGGCGACGGCCACGCGCCCGAGCTCGTAGGCGGGCACCCGGCGGAAAACGCCGCCCGCCTTCGCGAACGGCGTTCGCACCCCGCCCAGGATCCAGCCACTCGTCGCGTTCATGCCCGTCGTCCCTTCCGCCCGGCCGGATCTACCTGAGCTTCGCCAGCAGTTCCCTCGCCTCCGCCTGGTAGCGCGCGTCCAGCGCGCTGCTCGTGGGCGGCAACGACACGGCCTTCTCCAGCTCCCGCTTCGCATCGGCCTTTCGGCCGCGATCCTTGAGCAGCCGGCCGTACTCGAGACGGTGGTTGACGTAGTCGGGCTCGAGCGCGATCGCCTTCTGGAAGTCCTGCTCGGCCTGCTCGAAGGAAGCGCCCTTGGGAACGCCGCCCAGAACGAGGTTCGCCGCCATGCGTTCGATCGCATTGAGGCCCGCGATCTTGAGGTTCCACATCGCCAGCACGTGCCAGGCACGCCCGACGTTGGGATCCAATTGCAGCGCGCGGTCCACTTCGGACTTGATCTCCCGCGAGAGCGCGAGCCGGGTCTTCGGCCCTTCGCTCAGCGCCTGCCGGCCGAGCGCCACCGCCAGCCAGACGTGGCCTCCCGCCGAGTCGGGCGCGGCCTTGATCGCCGCCCGGGCATGCTCGACGGCCGCCGCGCGCGTGGCGCGCTGCTCGTCGCCCTTCTGCAGCTCGCCCAGCTCGGACTCGGCCCGCGACAGCCGGCAGAGCGCCGCGTAGCTGCCCGGCGCCTCCTGCAGGGCCGCGGCGTAGGCGGAACGCGCTTCGGGCAGGTGCGCGGCCGCGTACTGCTGGTCGCCCTCGGCGAGCAGTTCCTCGGCCGTCTTCGCTTCCACCGGCCGGATCGGGCCTGAAGCCACCAGCAGCAGCGCCGCGAGCGCCGCGAGCGGCGCGCGAAAGTCCGGACGCCGCGAGGTCGAGGTAGTCGAAAGGAGCATCGCCAGCACCTCCTGATCGGGCGGCGCGTCATGCGCCGGGCCGGGGCACCTTGCGACCCGGGTCCGTGCATTGTCAATCTGCGCTTGTCGCCCGCAGGAGAGCGGTGCTACCAATGGCGAACCCACGGCCCAGGGAAGGCCGATTCGCCAGGCGGGCAGGAGGACCACGTGCCGAAAACGCTCATCGGGATCTTCCTCGAGACCGCCGATCGGCTCGACAAGCCCGCGCAGTTCATGCGCAAGACGGCGTCGGGCTGGGAGTCCATCCCGGCGCGCAGGGCCGTCGCCGACATCGAGAGCCTGGCGCTGGGGCTCGCTTCGCTCGGAGTCGGGCGGGGCGACCGCGTCGCGCTGCTCTCCGAGAACCGCTACGAGTGGGCCGTGAGCGACCTGGCGATCCTCGGACTCGGAGCCGTGACGGTGCCGATCTACCCGACGCTCACCGCCCATCAGGTCCAGTACATTCTCGAGAACGCCGAGGCGAAGGTGTGCATCGTCTCGACCCCGGCGCAGTTCGACAAGGTGAACCATCTGGCCGCGTCGCTTCCCGCGCTGCAGGTCATCGTGCCCATGGAGCCCGTGCCGCCGGCGTCGGGCCGCGAGCGCGCGTTCGCGGACCTCGTCGCCGAAGGCGGCCGCAGACGCGCCGCCGAACCCGGGGCATTCCGCGCCTCCGCGGCGGCGATCCAGCCCGGCGACCTCGCGACCATCATCTACACTTCGGGCACGACCGGCGACCCCAAGGGCGCGATGCTGTCGCACAACAACATCGCGTCGAACGTCGAGGCGTGCCTGAAGGTCGTGGACCTGAATCCGTCGGACACGAGCCTGTGCTTCCTGCCGCTGTGCCACATCTTCGAGCGCATGGCCGGCCTGTACGCCATGCTCCAGGGCGGCGTCACCATCGCCTACGCCCAGAGCCTCGAGACCGTCGCCGCGGACGCGATGGAGGTGCACCCGACGGTCCTGACCGGCGTGCCGCGCTTCTACGAAAAGGTCTATGCGCGCGTCATGGAGAACGCCCTGGCCCAGCCTCCGCTGCGCAAGAACATCTTCTTCTGGGGATTGCGCACCGGAACCCGCGTCGCCCGCATGCGCTTCGCGGGCAGCCGCCCCTCCGGCCTGTTCGCGCTGCAGGCGCGGATCGCCGATCGGCTGGTGGGCGCCAAGGTGCGCGCCCGCGTGGGCGGGCGGCTGCGCATGTGCATCTCGGGCGGCGCTCCCCTCGGCGCCAAGATCATGGAGTTCTTCTTCGCGGTCGGCATCCCGATCATCGAAGGCTACGGGCTCACCGAGACCTCGCCGGTCATCTGCCTGAACCCGCCCGGGCGCGAGCGGCCGGCCTCCGTGGGGCCGGTGGTCCCGGGCGTCGAGCTCCGCATCGGCGAGGAGGGCGAGATCCTGACGCGCGGGCCGCACGTCATGCTGGGCTACTTCCGCAACGACGAGGCCACCCGCGCGGCGATCCGCGACGGCTGGTTCCACACCGGCGACGTCGGCCACCTCGACGCCGAGGGCTACCTGTACATCACCGACCGGCTCAAGGACCTGCTGGTGACGGCCGGCGGCAAGAAGGTCGCGCCGCAGCCGCTCGAGGGCCGGCTCAAGACGGTCAAGTGGATCACCGAAGCGGTCATGCTCGGCGACCGCCGCCCGTACTGCATCTGTCTGCTCGTGCCCAACTTCGCGGTGCTCGAGTCGGAAGCGAAGCTGCGTGGCTGGGCGTTCGCCTCGCGGCGCGAGTTGCTGGCGCGACCGGAAGTGCTCGCCGTCTACCAGCACGAGATCGACCAGGTGAACGCCGATCTCGCGCAGTTCGAGAAGATCAAGAAGTTCGCGCTTCTCGATCGCGACCTGAGCCAGGAGGCGGGCGAACTGACGCCGACCCTCAAGGTCCGCCGCCGGATCGTCTCGCAGAAGTTCGCCGAGCTGATCGAATCCCTGTACGCGGGCGTCGCCTGAGCTTCGAGGCCCGCCCGCCGCACGAGCGCGTTTCCCGCAGTCCCCAACGGAAGGAAAGATCTTCATGAGACTCCACCGCATCGCGATCGCGGCCGCCCTCGCGGCGGTCTGCCTGGTCCCGGGCCTCGCGCGGGGCGCCGGCTACGGCATCTACGAGCAGGGCGCCGCCGCGCTCGGCATGGCCGGCGCCTACACGGCGTCCGTCCACGACGCCTCGGCCGCCTTCTACAACCCCGCGGCGCTCGTCCGCCTCGACGGCAGGGAGGCCTACTTCGGCGGCACCTGGCTCAACACCCACAACAGCTTCGCCGGCGTGGATCCCTACCCCGGCTTCGGGGTGAGCGAGGAAATGGAGACCGGCAACTTCTTCCCGCCGACGGTCTACTGGGCGAACCATTTCACGAAGAACTGGGCCTACGCCGTGGGCTTCAACGCGCCGTTCGGCCTCGGCATTTCGTGGAAGAACCCGTCCGAGTTCAGCGGGCGCGAACGCGTGACCAAGGCGAGCCTCACGGGTCTGAACGCCGGCCTCAACCTGGCCTGGTCGGCGAACGACCGCCTGTCGTTCGGGGCGGGCTTCAACACGATGTTCGCCGGCGTCGAGCTCAACAGCATCCGCCGCGAGATCGTTCCCGGCGGGGGCGGCGCGCAGGTGAACGTCGCCGACGTGAAGCTCAAGGCCAGCAACCAGCCCGGCTACGGCTGGAACCTCTCGTCGCTGTGGATTCCGGACGACGACTGGCGCTTCGGGTTCTCGTACCGCAGCCAGGTGGACGTGAAGATCAAGAAGGGCGAGGCGACCTTCAAACAGATCCTGTCGGGCAACCCGGCGTTCGACGCCGCGGTCGCGGCCGGACTTCCGGGCGACCAGAACGACGTGCACACGACGCTGCACTTCCCGGCGCTCTGGGCGGTGGGCGCGGCGTGGCATCCGAACAAGGACTGGACCTGGGAGGCGGACTTCAACTGGACGCAGTGGTCGGCGTTCGACTCGCTGGTGATCCAGTTCCCCTCGCAGAGCGCCCTCGACACCTCCGTGCCCGAGGAATACAACGACCAGTTCCGCGTGTCCGTCGGCGCCGAACACCAGCTCGCGACGTTCGCCTACCGGTTCGGCTACTACTTCGATCAGGCGGCCGCGCCGACCGAGTCGGTGACGCCGCTGCTGCCGGACGCCAACCGCCACGGCGTCACGGTCGGCTACAGCCGCAAGCTCGGAACCGCGAAACAGTGGACCCTGGACTGGTACTACCTCGCCCTGTTCTTCGAGAAGCGCAGCACCGAAGGCCAGGAGCGTGACGGCTTCAACGGAACCTACAAGGCGTTCGCCAACGCCACGGGCCTCAGCCTCGCCTACCGCTGGTGAACCGGAGGAATGATCCCATGAAGAACACGCTCCGCATCCTTCCGGTCCTCGCGGTCGCGGCACTGATCGCCGGCTGCGAAGGGCCATGCCAGAAGATCGACACCATCAGCGGCCCGACGCTGACGGCCGGCTCGGCCGACTTCTCGGTCATCGCCGCCATGGGCACGAGCATCTCGGCCGGCTACCAGTCGGGCGGCGTCGTGAACCGCCACCAGATGCGCGCCTTCCCCGCCCTGTTCGCCGCCCAGACGGGCCACAGCGTGCTGTCCGACGGCACCGGCGATTTCAGCTTCGACGCCATCAACAACGACGGCATCCCGACGCTGCTCGAAATCAAGTCGCTCTCGCCGCTCATCATCAGCAACGCCGGCCGCACCTCCGGGGCTCCGCTCAACATGTCGCAGGGCACCGACTATCACAGCCTCGCGATCCCGGGGCAGCTGGCGCTGGACGCGGTGGACAGCACCTACTACGGCTTCGGGCCCACCGCCGTCCATTCCGACGTCACGTTCTTCAACATCGTGTACCGGCACCGCGGCCTCGGCGTCCTGCAGCTCGTGCGTCGCGCGCCGACGTTCCTCAGCTACGAGTTCGGAGCCAACGAGGTGCTGGGCACGGCCACCGCCGGCGCCGCCCCGTCGCTGACCCTGCTGGGCTCGTTCACGCCCTCGGTGCTGGGCGCGCTCGCCACCATCCACGCGATGCTGCCGAACGCGAAGGTCGCGATCACCAACGTGCCTGACGTGACGGCCATTCCGTTCTTCACCACGTTCGCCCCCGCCACGATCGACCTGGGGACCGGCACGCCGGTGGCGCTGATCGGTCCCGGCGGCTCCCTGAGCCCCACCGACCTCGTCACGCTCAAGGCCGGCGACTCGCTCGCCATTGGCACCGGCTTCCCGGTCGGCTCGTACAACTACCTGAACCCGGCCGCTCCCGGGAACGGCCGTCCGCTTGCGGACTACCAGGTGCTCAACGACGCCGAACGCACCGCGACCAGCAACGCCGTGCTGGCGATGAACGCGTCGCTCGATTCGATCGTCGCCAACCGGCCGTGGACGGTGAAGGTGGACCTGAACGGGCTGCTCGCCGACATCGCCGCGAACGGTTACAAGATCGGCGCGACCACCTACACGGCGGACTTCGTGACCGGCGGACTCTTCAGCCTCGACGGTGTCCACCCCAACGATCTCGCCCACGCGCTCATCTGCAACGCGATGATCGACGCCGTCAACGCGGGATGGGGATCCACGATTCCGCGCCTGAACGCCGCCAAGTACGCCACGCCCACGTCGTCGGCGGTGCGGCCCGCCTCCGGCGAGGACGCGCTGCGCGGCATGCGCCTCGAGGGACTCGGCACCGGGCTCGACATGCTGTTCCCGCGCCGGCCCTGACGAACCGTCTTCACGCGCGAGGGGGGCGAAGCCGTGAGGCTTCGCCCCCCTCGCGTTTCGCCGCCCGGGCCGCTCACTTGTGCGCGGGAACCGCCAGCAGCGAGGCGATGCGCTTGAACCAGGCCGCGAGCCGGTCGAAGTAGCCGGGCGTCAGCTCGGCGCCGTCGTGGCCCGCCGAGGGGATCGTCCAGGTGTCGATGATGGACAGGCTGCGCATCGCGATCCGCCGGGTCGTCGCGGGCGGCGTCGCGGCGTCCTTGCCGGCGAGCACGATCAGCAGCGGCACGCGCAGCGCGGGCACCGACGAGATGGGCTCGTCGCGCGGGTCCACGGCCAGCCGGTGCATCCGCGAGACACCCGGGATCTGGGCGGTGCCGTTGGCCTCGACCTGTTCGAGCGAGGTGCGGAACAGGCCCTCGATCGCGATCGCGTCCACCGCCTTCCAGTCGCGGGCGGCGGCCGCGGCGGCCACGGCCGAGCCGACGTCCTGGCCCCAGGCGAACACGGGCCGTCCGCCGGAGCGCGCCTTCGCGAAGCGCAGCGCGCCCACGGCGTCCTGCACCCAGCGCGAGGCGAAGACCAGGTTGGCCAGCGAGTCGGCGGCGCCCGGGCCGCCGGGACCGAAGTCGCGATAGTCGAAGGTCATCACGCTGAAGCCGCGACGGGAGAGCTCGCGCACCGACGGCAGCAGGTCGGCCATCGTTCCGCGCCCGCGCGGGCAGCAGACCACGACCGGGGCGCCGGCGGGGCCGCCGAACCACCAGCCCGAAAGCGTCACGCTGTCGGCGGCGGAGGTGAAGGTGACCGTCTCGAAGGGCAGTCCCGTCCGCGCGGGGTCCAGCGCGTGCGCGCGCCCGGGCGTGACGGCCGCGGCCGGGCAGACCGAGGACAGCAGGGCGACGAGCACGAGGATCGGGACGCGTTTCACGCGACGTTCAGCCGATCCCACAGCTCCTCTCGGACCAGCGCCGGCGGAATCGTTCCGCTGGCGAGCAGCGCGCCGTGGAAGTCGTGCAGGTCGAACAGCGGGCCCATCCGCCGGCGCGCTTCGTTCAGCAGCTCGACGATGGCCAGCTTGCCGAGCAGGTAGCTGAGCGGTTCGGTCGGAGTCATCACGTAACGGTCCACCTCGCTCGCGGCCGTCTCGGGGTCCAGCATCACGTCGTCCACCAGGATCGCGACCGCCTCCTCGTAGGTCATGCGGCCGGCATGCAGCGCGGCGTCAATGGCGACCCGGTGCGCCCGCCACAGCGTCGTGCGCAGCTGGAACAGCCGGGACAGCGGGTCGGAGGTGAAGAACCCCTGTTCCCACATGAGGTCCTCGCAGTACAGGGCCCAGCCCTCCGAGAACACCTCGCTGTGGCAGATGCGGCGCAGGCGCGTCGGCGCCTGATTCGCGTGACACTGCTGCAGGTGATGTCCGGGGTAGCCTTCGTGCAGGGCGAGGATCGGCAGCATCGGCGAGCAATGGCCCGCGAGCTGCCGCGCCTGCTCCTCCTTGCCGCGGCGCAGGTCGATCGGCGTGACATGGAAGAAGCCCGTCTGGTCGGCGTCGAACGGGGCGGGCGGCTGATAGCTGGAGTACGGCGTCATCGCCCGCTCGAACACCGGCGTGTCCACGACTTCGAGCCGGGCGCCCACCGGAACGGGCGCGATGCGGCGGTCCACCACGAATTGCCGCGCCCGCTCCATCTCGGCGACATACGCCTCGCGCAGCCAGTTCGGCTCGGGCGCCCGCGCCATGCCTTCGCGGACGAGCTCGCGCCAGGTCTGTCGGGGGTCCAGCCGGCTGGCCTCCTCCTCGAGCAGCACGAGCGTGTGGGCGACGTGCTCGCGGCCGAGCTTCTCCAGCTCGGCGCAGGTGTAGGGCAGCAGGTGTTCGCGCTCGAGCTTGTAGTTCATCCAGCGCTCGCCGACCGCGAAGGAGCCCTCCGCCTTCGGCTTCAGTTCCTTCTCGAGGTGGTCGTGAAAGCGCAGGAAACCGGTGCGCGCGCGGCTGCCGGCGTGCTCGAGGCGTTCCGCCTCCCCCGGAAAGTGTCGCAGCAGCTGGCGCACGACGTCGTCCACGAAGCCGGGGCCCTGCGCCGCCATCTGCAGGGCGATGCGCAGCGTCACCGGCGGCACGCGATCGAGGTTGGCCTTCGTGGACTCGAGGTACTCGGGAATCGCCATCAGGCGCGAGACGGCCGCTTCCTTGCGCTCGTCGAGCGGCGCGAAGGAGCGCGACAGCAGCAGGTGCACGCCCTGGAACGCGCGCATCAGGTAGATCGCGGGGCGCTTCTGCGCCGCCTTGATTTCCTCGAGGTCGGAGCGCAGGGCCGAGATCCGCGAGCGCAGCAGCGCGTAGTCCACGCGCGACTCGAGCGTCAGCTCGTCCCACGGCACCGAGGCGGCCAGGCGCTGTTCGAGGTCGCGCAGCCACGCCGACCGCTCCTTCAGGCCGTCCGGCGAATCGTCGGGCATGAGGTGGTCGTAGTCGTGGATGCCCGCGTGCGTCGCGGCCACGGGATGGTGCTTCATGAAGAGTTCGACGAACTCCTCACTCAGCGAGGTGAAGACGCGCTGGGTCTCGATCATGGATTTCCCTATCCGTGCGATGCCGCCGGGCCTCCGCGCCTGACCCGGGCCCAATCGGCCCGAAGCGCGGAGGCCCGCGTTACTTATCGGCGAATCGCGGACGGAGCTTCAGGTTCTCGTGGCGGCGGCCATCTCCTAGATGCGAATCAGGTTGGCGGCCTGCCGGCCCTTCGGTCCCGAAACGAGGTCGAACTCGACCCGGTCGCCCTCGGCCAGCGACTTGAAGCCGTCCCCCGAGATGGCCGAGAAATGCACGAACACGTCCTCGCCCGTGTCGCTGGCGATGAAGCCGAATCCCTTGGCGTCGTTGAACCACTTCACGGCGCCCTGCACGCGGCCTTCGCTCGGGCCCACCGGGGCCGACGAGCGCTGCGGCCTGCCGCCGCCCCTCGCGCCGCCACCGCCGTAGCCACCGCCGCCACCACCACCGCCACCCTTGGAGGCTTGGAAGCAGTCACGGCACAGCACCGGCCGTCCGCCCGTGGGCTGGAACGGCACCATCGTGTCCTGCCCGCAGTTCGAGCACACCGCGGGATACATCTGCTTCTCGCCGCCGCCGCCGCCACGGCCGTAGCCGCCTCCGCCCCCGTAGCCGCCACCACCACCACCGCCGTAGCCACCGCCGCCACCCCCGGCGGCGCCACGACTCGCCTTGCGGCGGTCGCGACAGCTCTTGCAGCGAGTCGGTTCGTTCGTCAGGCCTCGTTCGCGGTAGAAGGCCTGCTCGCTCGCGGTGAAGAGGAACTCCTCTCCACAGTCCACGCAGGTGATGCTCTTGTCTTCCCCGGTCGCCATGGTCTTCCGCTCGCCTCCTGGTGATGCTGGTGAAACGACGTGGGCCCTAACACGAATGCCCCAGCAGGCGGACCTGCTGAGGCGGACTCAGACGATGGAGCGAACGAGCGACGCGGCCAACGGCAACTCGGAGAGATTCGCAGCAACGGTCACTGGCGCACCAGACCCGGCACGGGACGGCCCACGGATGGACGAACTGCGCCGCAAGTATCCGGTGCCCTTTGAGCGCCCGTCAATGGCCGAGTTTCCGCCGTCGAGGCTGTCGGGGGGGGGCGCCGGGCGGCCGTGGGGAACCCGCCCGTGGGGGTCACTCCTGGCGCGCCGGAGCGGTGGACCGCCTCGGTGGCCGCGGCCCGCGCCCGTCGCACAGGGCGAAGAGGATGTCGGCCATGGTGATGACGTCGAGCAGGTTGTGGTGAAAGACAGGCACCAGGCGCCAGGGGTCGCCGCGCTTCACGTAGTCGTGGTAGAGCCCCGGCACCTCGGAGCCCGGCACGTCGCCGGTGCGGCGGCGGCGGCAGACCCTCGACTCGAGCGTCTGCAGCCGGCAGTCGGGAAGCTCGAGCCGCCAGCGCCGGCGCGAGGCGTGCAGCAGGTCGAAGTGCGCGCGCGGCAGGGTCAGCGGAACGCCGTGCGTGAGCGCGCGCGAAGCCAGGAACGGAACGTCGAACGATTTGCCGTTGAACGTGACGAGCAGATCGAAGGCGCCCGCCTGCGCGCTCACCGCCGCCAGCAGCGCGGGCTCCTCGGCGTAGTCGCGCGCGAAGTACTGACGCAGGACGAAATCCGTTCCGTTCCAGTGCATCGTGCCGGCGAGAAAGACCGGCGCGGCGGCGAGCCCGCAGGTCTCGAGGTCCAGGAACAGGATGCGTTCGAGCCCGAACGCCGCGATCGCCGACAGTTCGGGCTCGCCGGTCGGCGGCTCGGGCAGTCGCGCCCAGTGCGGGCGCGGCTTCTCGATCTCGGAACGCAGCCGCTCGTGCACGAACACCGGCACGCCCTGCTCGTTCCGCCACTCGCCGCCGGGCAGGAAGGCCTCGACCCCCGTCGCGCGCGCCGCGGCGCTCCGTGCGCGCGCACCGCGCGCCGGCGGGACGCCCTTGCCGCCCGGCGTCCCGCCGGCGCCGCCGCGCCGGCTGCGCACCAGCTCGCCGAGACGCGAGCGCAGCGCGTCGCCGGCCGCCACGCTCAGGCGCTCCGCTCCGAGACGAGCACCAGCCGGTGCGCCTCGGTGTCGTACGCCCGGCGGTCCGTGCCGCCGCAGACCTCCCTCACGATCAGCCCGTGGCGGCGCAGCAGCGACGTCAGCTCGGCGCAGGTGTAGGCGCGCAGGAAGTACTCCTTCGTCACCTGCGACCCGCCGCGTCCGTCAATCAACCGCTGCCGCGCGACCACGCGGGAGGACGCCAGGTCGAGGATGGTCTCCTCCATGAACAGCGAGCCGTCCTCGCGCTGCGTCCAGGTCCGCTGCTCCGGGTGGGTCAGCAGCCAGTCGCGGTTCATCATGTCGAGCAGGAACCGCCCGCCGGGCCGCAGCGCCCGCGCCACCCCGGCCAGCACCTGTTCGTTCTCGTCGTCGCCGAAGTACCCGAACGAGGTGAAGAACGAATAAGCGCCGTCGAACTCGCGCTCGAACGGCAGCGCCCGCATGTCGCCCGTCCGCCAGGCGACCGTCGCGCCCGCGGCCTTCGCCTCCGCCTCGGCGATCGCGAGGTACTGCGGGTTGAAGTCCAGTCCGGTGACCCGGTAGCCGAGACCCGCCATGCCGATCGCGTGGCGGCCGTAGCCGCACGCGAGGTCCAGCAGCGCCGCGCCGCCGGGGACACCGAGCAGCGACTCGATGAAGGCGACCTCGGTGGCGGTGCGTTCTGCGGTGAAGGTCGGCCGGTAGATGCGCAGGTAGTCGTCGTCGAAAAACGCGACCGGCCACTCGGGATGCTCGGACATGGGACTCCTCGGCGGGTCTTCGCGGGGGGCCGCGCGGACTCCGTCGGCGTGCGCGGGGCGCACAGGATAGCCGTTCGCCGGACGCGGGCGAAGCGACCCCCGGCGCGGGCGTGGCCGTCGGCCCGCGCAGGGGGGAGTCGTGAACCGCTCAGGCGTCCGGCGCTTCGCAGAGCTCCTTCAGCCGGACCAGCGCCTTCGGCCACCGCTCCTGCATGTAATCCTCGAAGTCGGCGGTCACGTCCAGTTCGACCACGAGCTCGGTGGCGCCGTCCACCTCACGGAACGAGTAGTTCTCGAACACCGGCGCCCAGGCGCGCACGGCGTCGCTCGTGGTGTCCTCGATCCCGTCCTGGACGAACCCGAGGTGTTCGATGGAAAGGTACGCGGGCGGGCGGCTCGTCGCGATGCGCGCGACCATGCCCCGCCCGCCGGGCGTGAGGAAGCGGATCTTCCCGCCCTGGTCGAACGAGCCCTCGTAGTAGGAGCCCTCCTCGAACGAAGCGGTCCAGTCCCGGTAACTCCCGGGGCCCAGCATCGTGTTCCAGACCGCCTCGGGGCGCGCGCCGATGAGCGTGGTGAACCGGATCTTCTTCTTCGGGGTCATGTGCGTCCTCCGCGTCGGGTCATTTCAGCCAGCGCTCCAGCAGCGCCCTGACGGCATCCTTGCCGGGAATGTCGCGCACGTTCTTCGTCGCGTCGGGATCCTGCTGCTGCGCCGGCCGGTAAATGGGGGTGCCGACGCAGGCCGGGCAGCCGTCGCCGCACGGGCAGCCGACGAGATGCGCGAGCGCGGCCCCGGCCAGTTCGTCCAGCCGCGCGAAGCCCTGCTCCGCGAAGCCCAGTCCACCGTGGTAGCGGTCGAACACGAAGATCGTCGGCCGGCCGAGGTTTGACGAGTCGATCATGCCGCCCAGGTCCACGGGGTCACACATGGCCATCATCGGCAACAGGGTGACGAACAGGTTGCGCACGCCCGAGAGCGCCTCCCACGGGTTGTGGCCCGCGGCGGCGAGCGCCTTCCACGTCGCCTCCCCGGGCGCCAGCCAGAACCCGGCGGTCTCGAGCGTCAGGCGCGGAAGCTCGAGCGGGTGGTAGCCGATCGCGTCGAGCGAGCGGAAACGGATCTTCTTCATCGCGATGGTCTGCCACGAGTAGGTCAGCTCGCCGAACGTGACCTGCTCGCCGCCCCAGGCGCGCTTCTGCAGGTCGCCGCGCACGCGGATGTTCGTGTCGAGCACCGGCTGCGTGTAGTAGTCGGCTTCGCGCGGCTCGACGACCGCGACCTTCTGCTCGAGGTCGAGCGAGCGCACCCACCAGCTCCCGCCCTCGTGCAGGTAGATCGCGTCCGGGTACACGAGCTCGAGGCCGCTGATCGCGTCCACGTTGCCGATCGCGGCGTTGCCCCGCGTGCCGTCCACGATGGTGTAGGTGTCGTCGCTCATCGTGCGCAGGGACACCTTCGCGCCGGGGAACCCGCTGCTCGCCCAGTACGCGCGCCCGTCGATCGTCCGCGTCTCGCCCGCGTCCTCGAGCGCCGCCAGCACGTCGCGGGTCTGCGGGCCGAACGCGGCCTCGTCGCCGGGAGCGATCGGCAGTTCGTACGCCGCGCACGCCAGCTGCTGCGCGAGGATGTAGGGGTTGTGCGGATCAATGCACGCGGCCTCGGGCGAGCGGCCGAAGAAGTACTCGGGCCGCCGCATGAGGTACTGGTCCACGGTGTCGTTGTAGGCGACGAGCACGACCAGGCTGTCCGTCCCGCTGCGCCCGGCGCGGCCGGCCTGCTGCCAGATGCTGGCGAGCGTCGGCGCCGCGCCGATCAGCACCGCGGCGTCGAGTCCGCCGACGTCAATGCCGAGCTCGAGGGCGTTGGTGCTGATCACGCCCCGCAGCTCGCCCTCGAAGAGCGCCTTCTCGATCGCCCGGCGTTCCTCGGGCAGATAGCCGCCGCGATACGGCCGCAGCCGCTCGTGCAGCGGCGCCGGCCGCATCCCCGCGGGCGCGTCGCCCTCGCCGGGCAGCCGCGCGCCCGAGCGCTCGAGTTGTTCCTTCGTGTAGCGGTAGACGAGCTCGGCCGAGACCCGCGACTTGGTGAAGGCGATGACCTGCGCGCCGCGTTCGATGAGGCCGGCCACCAGTCCGCACGCCTCGACGTTCGAGGAGCGGCGCTCGACGCGCGTCTCGTCGCGAAAGGGCGGGTTCCAGAACGCGAAGTGCTTCGCGCCGCGCGGCGCGCCGTCGTCGTCCACCACGACCACCTCGCGCCCGGTCAGCGCTTCCGCCAGCTCGCGCGGGTTGCGGATGGTCGCGCTGCACAGCACGTAACGGAAGTCTCCGCCGTAGTGGCGCACGAGCCGCTCGAGCCTTCGCAGCACGTTCGCGACGTGGCTGCCGAAGATGCCGCGGTAGGCGTGCGCCTCGTCCACCACGACGTAGCGCAGCGAGCGCAGGAAACGCGCCCACTTCGCGTGCTGCGGCAGGATGCCCGCGTGCAGCATGTCGGGGTTCGAGAGGATCACGTTGGCCTGCTCGCGCAGGCGGCGGCGGGTCGGCGCGGCCGTGTCGCCGTCGTGGACGCCGGCGAGCAGCGCCCCGGTCACCGCGAGGTCGCCGGCGGCGAGGCGCGTGAGGCTCCTGAGCTGGTCCTGGGCGAGCGCCTTGGTCGGAAACAGGTAGAGCGCGGTCGCCCCGGGTTCGAGCATCAGCGTTTCGAGCGCGGGCAGGTGGAAGCACAGGCTCTTGCCGCTCGCGGTGCCGGTGACCACGACCGTGTCGTGGCCGGCGCGCAGCGATTCGATCGCGCGCACCTGGTGCGTGTACAGCCGCTCGATGCCGCGCGCGCCGAGCGCCGCCGCGAGCGGCGCCGGCAGCGCGGGCAGCAGTTCGCCGAAGCGCGCCGGGCGCGCCGGCAGCGTGTGCCGGTGAACCAGCGCGCCGCGGTTGTCGCGGCGGTCCGCGTAGTCCTCCAGCCAGCGCGCGAGCGCGCCGCGCTCGCGGGATTCCTCGACGAGAAAGTGGGTCGGACGGGCCTGCATGGGACGGCGTTCCCCCGGAGCGGCGAACCGTGACTGCACGCATGGGCAGTATCCGGTCCGGACGCGCCGGAGTCCAGCGGGAAGTGCGCCGCGCCGGCGCGGCCGGGCGCGCTACTCGATCGGCGCCGTGGTGGGCTCGAAGCCGGCGACGACCCAGTCGCCGTCGCGCGGCTCGAACGCGACGCGGAAGGCCTCGCTGGCGCCGCGCAGGAACACCATCGAGGTCGTGCCGTCGGCGGTTCCGGGCGCGACGCGCCAGCGCCCGCGAGCCGACTGGTTCCACTCGTAGCGCCGCGCGAAGTCCACCAGCGACGGATCGGTCGCGAAGCGCGAGGCCAGGTCGCGGTCGTCGGCGACCAGCGCCGCGACGAACGAGGTGAACGCCACGTAGGGCGAAGGCACGATCTGGTCGTCGGTGCGCACGAATCCGGCGGGTCGCCAGGCGAATCGCCGTTCGTGGAAGACGTGAGGACAGGTCGGGCACTCGTCGAAGAACGGCGTCGGCCGGTAGGTGCGCGTGGTGAGCGCGAGGCTCGTGTCGGCGCCCGAGAACTCGCCGGTGCCGACGCCGCCGAGCGAGTCGGCGCCGAGCGTCTGGGCGAGATCCCAGCGGCCGCCCTTGGCGTGCCGCCAGACCATGAGCAGCGGCTGCTGGCCGGAACTCACCCGCCGGCCCCAGAGCACGGCGGCCCGCGCGGAGTCGCCGGCCTCGGCGCCGGAGTCGAAGCCGCGCGCGGTGACCGCCACCAGCCGCAGGTCCTGCGTTTCCAGCGGCTGCATGTGCGGGCCGCCGTCGCGCCAGAACAGGTACGGGTACGAAGCGTCGCCGCCGCTGGCGCGCGAGAACATGTTGACGACGACCAGGCGGTCGTCGCCGCTCACCTCGGCCGAGACGCCCAGCGAATCGAGCAGCGCCCGCGAGCGCTCGGGCCAGGGCGCGTTCGGCCGCAGGCGCAGCGCCTCGAGCACGACGCGCGCGCTGAGCGCGGAGCCCTGTTCGTCGTCGCCCGCGTCCCAGCGCGAGGCGGCCGCGCGCGCGAGGATCGCGAGCGTGTCGGGGTTCGCCCGGATGCTGTCGGCGCCCGCGGGGACCAGGCTCGGTGTGCGGTCGCACCCGGAGCCGGCCATCGCCAGCCCGAGCAGCGCCGCGATGGCGGCCGCGCCGCGCGCGCGGCGGGCCGCGCTCATCGGCGACCCGCCCGCGAGGTGTCCGCCGGCGCGCCGTGGCGCGGACCGGCCGGCGCGGCCGAAGGCGGCGCGCCGCGCGAGGCGCCGGGCGCCGGGTTCTCGACCACGGGCTTCCAGTCGCGGACCACCCAGCGGCCGTCCTCGATGTAGAAGCGGAAGATCCAGCGCTTCGCCCCGCCCGGCGAGGCGGTGCGGACCTCGAGCCACTCCGGCCACGCTTCGTCGGCCTCGCCGTACTCGACCGTCCAGGCGTCGCGCCCGCGCAGGCGCGTCCAGCCGTTCGCGAGAGCCTCCGGGTAGCGGTCCGGGTCACGCAGGAAGAACTTCGCCCGTTCGGGTTCGGGCGAGGCCAGGTGCATCGCGAACAGGCGCAGCGTCTCGACCGGACCCGGCACGGTGCGCGCGTCGTGCAGCACGAAACCCTCGGGTCGCTCGGTGTACAGGAACTCGTTGACGATCGGCGGCGCGCCCGAGCGGATGACGAAGAACGTGTCGTCCACCACCGGGTGGTACGACACGATCTCGGGCCGGCCGTCGAGATTGGCGTCCACGAACGAGAGCTGCGCCCGGTCGCCGAAGTCCGGGGCGTTGCCCTCGTACTGGACGAGGCTCCAGAAGCGGCCGTCCGCGCCCATGCGGAACAGCTTGAGCGACGCGCGCGGCGGCGAGCCGCGGGTGGTGAAGATCACGCACGCCTCGTACGGCGACGCCGGCCGCGAAGTGAACCAGGTCCGCAGTTGCACGTCGCGCGCGGGCGGGAAGCTGGCGCCCTGCATGCGCAGTTCGTCGCCGACGTTCCAGAAGAGGAAGCCGACGCCGTCCGAGGAGATCCTGAACGGGTTGCGCACCAGCAGCAGCACGACCCCGGGCAGCTTCGGATCCACCGACACCTCGGTGTCGAAGCCGAGCGAATCGAGGGTCGCCTCGATGGCGCGCGCTTGCAGGAAGTTCTGCCGCCCGATCGAGCGCAGGAACTTGCGGGCCAGCCGGCCGACGTCGTCGTAAGGCAGGTAGTTGTCGCCCCCCACCGAATCGCCCTGCTGGCGCATGAACCGCATGCGCGCCGTCGTGACGTCGCGCATCAGCGAGTCTCCCGGCGGCACCCATGGCTTGAGCAGCTGCGCGGAAGCCTGTCCCGCGCCGCTGACGGCGAGCAGGACGGCGGCGGCGAGGGCGAGGAGCGGGCGGGCGACGCGAAACGATCGCGGGTCTGGAGTGGCGCGCATGGTCGGGGAAGTTTTCGGTCCTCACGCGTCGCGCGGTCAAGCGCGTTTCGCGGGAAGGTCCCAGTCCTCACGTCCGCTTGTCATCTCCGGCGGCGGTCCGCTCAGTCGTAAACGGTGAGTTCGAGGACGGGCCGCGGCCAGAAGGTGGAGTTCGTGTTGATCCGCAGGGAGGTGGTGGACGAGTTGGTGAACATGAGTCCCGAGAAGTCCCCGCGCCGGAGCATGCCCTCGGCCCACGCGGCGAGCGCCACCGAACTCCAGTTCATCTCGCTCTGCGCCGACCCGAACGTCGCCGTCGCGAGCGCGCCGCTGGTGTCCTGGTACGGAGGCGCCGAGGACGAGAAGGCGCACGCGACCCAGGTGGGCGAGCACGCCCACGCGGACACGAAGGGCGTCACGCCGGCGTTGTTCTGCGCGTACATGACGAGCCGCGCGCTCTTCACCCGGTTGCCCTGGCGGGCCGGATCGAGGTCGAAGCGGACCGCGTTGCGGTAGATGGAGCCGGCGGGAATGTAGCTCTGCGTGCAGAACTGCGTGGCGCTTCCCAGCTGACTTCCGCCCCATTCGAGCGCCGGGACGTTCACGACGTGCGTCGGCAGGTCGTCCGGCACGACGTCGAAGCCGGCGACCGGCGAGTCGTACCGCTCGCCCGTGACGGAGTTGGTGGTCGTCAACGCCCAGAAGACGCGCCGGCCCGCCGGCCACTCGGTCCTCGGCAGCCAGAAGGCGTTGGGGCCGCGATACAGGAGCGGCGCCGTGCGGGCGAGCACGGCGAGCGAGTCGTCGCCCGCATGGACGTCGAAGACGAGCGTTCCGGGCACGGCGCTCTCGCTCGACCAGCTCAGCATCGCGACGCGGGTCGCGATCTCGCCCGGCACCGGGTTCAGGTACACCGGGCGACGGATGCTCGAGGTCGAGAACTGCCAGAAGTAGTCCGCCGCCAGGGCCGCGCCGTCCTTGCCGACGATGCGCGTGGACAGGACGACCGTGTAGGTGGTGCCGAGCGCGAGCGGCGTGCGGGGCGCGATCACGATGCGCCGGCTGCCCGGCTCGTAGGCGACCGTGCACGGGATCCGTTTCGTGTCCTGCTTGAGGAAGACGGTCGTGGTGTCCACGGTTCCGGCGTCGAGGGCGCGATCGAAGCGCGCCCAGATCTGCCCGTCGTAGGCGTAGCCCGCCGATCGGGCGGGCGGCTGCACGGTGACGACCGCGGGCGCCACCGGCGGCGGCGGCGCGACGGCGTGCTTTCGGCTGCAGGCCGCGAGGGTCGCCACGAGGGTGATCGCGCCGAGCGCCAGGAATCCCCGCAGGCGTCTCATCGGATGACGACGAAGCGTCCGACCTGATGGCCGAGCGGCGAGTCCACGCTGAAGACGTAGATGCCCGATTCGACGTCCTGCCCGTTGCGCGAGATCAGATTCCACCGCACCTCGCCCGCGCCGGAACGTCCGTCGTGATCGGTCTCCCACACCAGGTCGCCCGAGACGGTGAAGACCTTGAGCCGGCTCGGCGCGCGCGGCATTCCCATGAAGTCGAGGTGCCGGCCGAAGGGGTCGCCCGCGATCGCCGGACGATCCCACGCGACGCCCGCGCGGTACGGGTTCGGGACGACCCACACGCCGCCGCCCGCCTGCGCCTCCGCGCGCGGAGAGACGAGCGAGTCCAGCGCGCTCACGATCGGGCTCTCGAAGCGCTGCGTCACCCGGAGCGTCGGTGTCAGCTGCACCGAGCGCTCGCCCACCGTGGTCACGACGTAGAGGTAGTCGAATCCGTTCAGCGCCCGGGTGTCGGTGAAGTGGTAGCGCCCGATCGGGTACTGCTTCGCCCCGAACGTGATCCGGCTCCAGTCCACGGTCGAATCCGTCGCCTGCGCGAGCGCCTGCTCGCCGTTGAGCGTGTCGAGCCCGAACGAGGCGATCAGCTGGAAGCGCTCGGGCCCGGGCAGCAGCTGCTTTCGGCGCCAGTCCGACAGCCGGTAGAGGTTGTAGCCCTTGAACGTCACCGGCGAGGACGTCACCCCGGGCGCCACCGGCGCCCGGACGAGCACCTCCGGCGAGTTGTCCCACTGCACGGTCACCGCGTGGTCGGCCGCCACCGCGCGGTAGGCGGGCGCCGGCGGCACCGAGGCCGGATCCGCCCAGTGGGCCTGCGTCTCGTTGCCGCCGAACCCGGTGCACTCGTCGCAGTCCGCGTCCACCCACAGGCAGCTGCCGTGCGGCATCACCGTTTCGAGAGCGTCGGTGATTTCGGCCGGCGGCTCCATGTACTGGCCGTGCTGCGGAAACTTCTGCCAGCAGTTGGGATCGAAGACGACCCGCACGCCCGGCGGCGCCTCGAAGCAGGTCTCGTGGCCCGTGAAGCCGCTCCGGCCCACCGCCATCTGGCCGACGAGCGACTGCGAGGTGTCCGGCTGGAGGTTCACCCAGTTGCCGCGCTCGAGCCTCACGGCGCGGGCGAAACCGCTCGCGACCGAATCGCGGTCGGGGCCGCAGACGAACGCCACGTCGAACGAGTACGACTGCCCCGGCGGCATCTTCGGGAACGGCCCGCACGAGATCATCACGCCCCAGTCGTGGGCGGCGTTCAGGTCGCGCGGGCCCGGCCAGCGGCCGGCCAGCAGCTCGTAGCGGTCGGGATCGAAGATCGGCGGCCCGCCTTCGCCCGGCGGCAGCTCCATCGCCACCAGCGAGTAGCGGAACGACAACGACCCGAGCCCGTTCACGTACGGGTCGTAGGTGAAATCGAGCAGGCCGGACTTTCGCAGCACACCCATCGGATCGAGGCTGTGCCGCAGCGGCAGCACGCCGAAGGCGGGCAGCGTCGGGTCCACGCCGTCGAACACCACCGGCCACTCGCCTGAGAGCGAGCCGATGCACGGCTTCGACCAGGGGATGTAGTCGCCGCCGTAGTAGCCGGCGTTGAAGCTGGGCACGGAGGAGACGCCGTCGTTGTAGAGCACCTCGTAGCGTTCGGTGCCGACGCGGTCGTTCAGGTGGCCGCCCGCCTGCCCCGGGCCGCGCGAGTCGAGATCGGCCAGCAGCCCGAGCCGCACCTCCTCCAGCGTCTCGACGCCGTGGTTCGTGACCGTGAACCGCACCCCGGCGATGCGGTCGTAGCCCGGGATGGACCAGGTGAACGCCTCCTGCTTCACGTCCAGGTGCATGGGCACGTGCGACTCGCCGCCCGGGTAGCCGTACGCCACCGCCTCCGGACGGTCGTCCACGTACTCGGCGTACAGCTCCTGCGCCGCCGAAATGCCCAGGTCCTCGTCGCGCTCGCCGTCCCCGTCGTCGTCGCGACCGTTGAGAACCTCCTCGTCCACGCGGCCGTCGCCGTCGTCGTCCACGAACGGCTGCGCCCCGAACTGCCCGCCGAAGGCGGTGCGCACGCGGTCCTGCGGATCCAGCGTCGGCCGCCACTCCAGCAGCGGACCGCCCGAGACGCGGTAGGTCCCGAGCGACGGCACGCGCGCGCCGACCCACAGGTCGGCGTGCTTGAGGCCTTCGTTGCCGCTGCCGCGCGGGTACTCGAAGGAGGGGTCGAACGACCGGCCCTGCTCGAAGAACGGATTGCCGAGGCTGCCGATGTTCGTCACCCGCATCGCGAAGGCGCCGGCCGACAGCGTCGGCCCGCGGTTCTCCACGTCCAGCACCGCGTGCGCCGGGGCGGCCCACGACAGGGCCGGCGCCGCGAGCACGAGGAACAGTCGAAATCGGAGGAACAGGACGCGCGCCTTCGCCAACGGGATGGACCTCGGGGCTCGGACCACGGGGGAAGTCGAGACAGGCGGCGACGAGTTTATCCCGCCACGCCACGGGCCGGCGAGCCCAAAGCGCCGCGTCGTGCCGCGTTCGTCGCAACGCAGGCCGTCTTCATCGCGGCGGGGCCTTTCCGCCGCGCTCGGGAGCCGGTGTCCGGAGCGAGCGGCGTTCGCCGATGCGAGCCGTCCTGCCGCATGCGGCGCCGCGTGCCGACAAAGCGCTGGACTCGATCCGGGGGGCGGCCGAAAATGCCGATGCGCGATCGCGCCCTGCGGTCGGCACGGGGAGGGGGGCATGGGATGAACGAGTTTCCGGCCTGCAGCAAGTGCGGCAAGGGCGTGCTGCTTCCGCTGTCGGACTACGGGCGTGACGGCGCGCCCATCACCTACAAGGCGTGGGTTTGCAGCAACCCGGGGTGCGGGTTCAACGTGCGCATCGACAATGGCGAGATCAGCCTGGGCCGGACGGTGGGCCAGTCCACCAAGTGAGCGGGGAGCGGGGCGCGAAACGCGTGATCCGGGCGATCGTCTTCGATCTCGACAACACCCTCACGGACTTCATGCGCATGAAGGAGGCGGCGATCACCGCGGCCATTGACGGCATGATCGACGCCGGTTTCCGCATTTCTCCGGCCGCCCTGCGCGAACGGGTCGCGTCCGTGTACGACGAGAAGGGCCTCGAGTTCCAGCGCGTCTTCGACGAGCTGCTCGAGCGCGAGTTCGGCGAGGTGGACCCCAAGATCCTCGCCTCCGGCATCGTCGCCTACCGCCGCGCGCGCGAGTCCGCGCTGGTGCCCTACCCGCACGCGCAGATGACGCTGCTCGAACTGGTGCGGCGCGGCATCAAGCTGGGCGTCGTGTCGGACGCGCCGCGGCTGCAGGTCTGGCTGCGGCTCTGCGGCCTCGGGCTGCAGCACGTCTTCGACGCGGTCGTCACGTTCGACGACACCGGCGAGCGCAAGCCCGCGCCCGCGCCGTTCCGCGAGGTGCTGCAGCGGCTCGGGATCGAGCCGCGCGAGGCGATGATGATCGGCGACTGGGCCGAGCGCGACGTGGTGGGAGCCAAGGGCCTCGGCATGAAGACCGTGTTCGCGCGCTACGGGGACACCTTCGACACGAAGGTTTCGGGCGCGGACTACGACATCGACGACCTGCTCGAGCTGGTGCGGATCGTGGATACGCTCAACGGGACCGCCTCCCCGGCGGCCTGAACGGGAAAGGAGAACGGATGTCGTCAGCGAAGGTGCGCGCGGCCCGCGTGAAGGTGTATCCGCCCCCGGACGGCGCGAAGGCGGACGAAAAGATCCACGTCTACGTCTACGACGTCTTCAACGAGCGCTTCCTGCCCGGCAAGTCGTTCGACAATCTCGAGCGCGCGAGCCAGTTCCAGCGGCACGAGCAGGAGCACATCTACACCGTCCAGGAAGCCGAACCGGAGCTGTTCGACCTGCCGTTCCTGTCCTCCGACCCCGACCTGCTCGCGCGGGTCGAGCGCGACGCGGAGTACGCGCGGGTGCTGAAGCGCGACCTCGCGGGCGACGCCCGGGCGCGTGGCCGGCGGCACTGACGGCCGCCGGCGAAGGCGTCGCCGGGCGCTTTTCCGCCCGGGCCCGCCGGACCGGTCCCACGCGTGACCCCATGCTGCTGCTGACCGCCGCCGAGATGCGGGCGCTGGACGCCGCGACCATCGCCGGCGGCGTGCCCGGCGGGACGCTCATGGGGCGCGCCGGCCGCGGCGTCGCCGAGGCGCTGCGGCGCCGATTCGGATCGCCGCTCGCGCTGCGCGTGCTGGTGCTGTGCGGACCGGGCAACAACGGCGGCGACGGCTTCGTCGCCGCGTGCCACCTCGCGGCCATGGGCGCGCGCGTCGGCGTCGGCGTGCTCGCGGCGCGCGAGGCGGTGCGCGGCGACGCGGCCGCGCATCTGGCGAAGCTCGAATCCGCCGGGCTGCGGCCGTGGTTCGTGGGCGACGACGCGGGGGTCGCGGACCTCGTGAGCGGCGCCGACCGCTGGGATTTCGCGCTCGATGCGCTGCTCGGAACGGGCGCCGCCGGCGAGCCGCGCGGCGCCATCGCGACCGCGTGCGAGGCGCTGAACCGGTTGCGCCAAACCGGCACGCGCATCGTCGCCGTGGACCTGCCGACCGGCGTTTCGGCCGACACCGGAGCGGCGGCCGAAGCGGCGGTGCAGGCCGACCTGACGGTGACGTTCGGGCACGCCAAACGCGGACATTTCCTGTTCCCGGGCCGTGCGCGCCGCGGCGAGCTCGAGGTCGTGGACATCGGCCTGCTCGCGCCCCGCGAAGCCGGCGTGCAGGGCGTCGAGCTGGCCGAGGCCTCGACGCTCGCGGGCATCGGCCCACACCGCGACCCGCGCGCGCACAAGGGCGCCGCCGGCCGCGTCCTGGTCGTGGGCGGCGCTCAGGGCATGATCGGCGCGCCGGTGCTGGCCGCGCGCGCCGCGAGCCGCGCGGGAGCCGGCTACGTGCGTGTCGCAGCGCCCGCGAGCCTGTGCGACGTGCTCGCCTCGCACCTCGTCGAGCAGATGCCCGTCGCGTGCGGCGAAGGCGTGCATCGCTCGCTCACCGCCACGGCCCTGCCGCGCATTCTCGCCGAAGCCTCGCGCTGCGACGCGGTCGCGGTCGGCCCGGGGCTCTCGCGCCACGGCGACGCGGTCCGGCTCGCGCACCTGCTGCTGCCGAAGCTCGAGCTGCCGGTCGTGCTCGACGCCGACGGACTCAACGCGTTCGCACCCCCCGACGGCGATCTCGCGGCGATGCTGCGCGACGCGCCCGCGCCGCGCGTCCTGACGCCCCACCTCGGCGAGATGTCACGCCTCACCGGCGAATCCCCCGCGGCTCTCGAAGCGCGGCGCATCGACGCCGCCCGCGAGTGGGCGCGGCGCTGGGGGTGCGTGCTGGTGCTCAAGGGCGCTCCGACCGTGGTCGCCGACGCCGAAGGCCGCGCATGCGTGAATCCGACCGGCAACCCGGGCATGGCCACGGCCGGCATGGGCGACGTGCTCACCGGCGCGATCGCGGCGCTGCTCGCGCAGAAGCTGCCGCCTTGGGACGCGGCGCGCCTCGCGGTCTTCGCGCACGGGCTTGCCGGCGATCTCGCCGCCGCCGACGTCGGCCCCGTCGGCCTCACCGCCGGCGACGTGACCGAACGGCTGCCGCGCGCCCTCGCCCTGGTCGCCGCGGCGGGCTGACCCGGGCCTTCCGCCCGGGAGAGCCGCGGTTCGCCGCCCGCACGGTCACTCCGGAAAACGACGGCCCGCGGGCTTCCCCGCGGGCCGGGTTCCCTTCGTGCGAGCGAAGGATCGCGTCCTGGAGACGTCCGGCGGCCCGGCGTCGCATTGCGATCGCCGGACCGCCGGGGACGGTCTACAGGTGGCGCGACACCATGGAGACGAGGTCCGCCTTCGAGCGGTTGCCGAGCACGCGCTCGACCATCTCGCCTCCCTTGAAGACCATGAGGGTCGGGATGGACGTGACCGAGTACTTCATCGCCACTTCTCCCGACTCGTCGGTGTTGAGCTTGACCACCTTCAGCTTGCCCGCGAACTCCTTCGAGATCGCGTCCACCGTCGGCGCGACGGCGCGGCACGGGGCGCACCACGGGGCCCAGAAATCCACCAGGACAGGCGTGCTCGACTTGAGCACTTCGGCGTCGAAATTCGTGTCGTTGACCGCAGGCGCGCTGGACATGGCAACTCCCGACAGGAAGGAAGGGGTTCGAAACCTCTCGTCGCCGGCAATTGATGCGGCGCGGCGCGCGGCGATTCAGAGGCGACCGTCAGCAGTGCCGCGAAGGATAGGAGCCTGTCCGGGGAGCGTCAACCGTGCGTGCGAAGCGCACGGTCGCGCGACGCGTCCGGTTCGCGGTACCTTGCCTCACCCATGATTCCGCTGCGCGACGACAATCCTTCGCAAAGCGTCCCGGTCGTGACGCGCACGCTGATCGCCGTCAACGTCGTCGCGTTCGTCTTCGAGCTTACGCTCGGCGGAGCGCTCGGCGCGTTCGTGCAGTGGTGGGGCCTCGTGCCGCTGCGCTTCTCGTACGCGTTCGCGGGCGCGGAACCGCTCGCCCCGACCCTGGCGACGGCGTTCACCTCCATGTTCCTGCACGGCGGCTGGATTCATCTGCTCGGGAACCTCTGGTACTTGTGGATCTTCGGCGACAACGTCGAGGACAGCCTCGGACACTGGAAGTTCCTGCTGTTCTACCTGGCGGGTGGCTTCACCGCGGCCGCGGTGCACCTGGTCTTCAACCTCGGCTCGCCCGTTCCCACCGTCGGCGCCAGCGGCGCGATCGCCGCGGTCCTCGGCGCCTACGGCGTGCTGTTTCCGCGCGCGCGAGTGGTGACGCTGGTGCCGATCTTCGTGTTCTTCCAGATCGTCGCGCTGCCCGCGCTGCTGGTGCTGGGGCTGTGGTTCGTGATCCAGATCTTCACCGGCACGCTGTCCATCGGCGCCTCGGGCGGCGGCGTGGCCTGGTGGGCGCACATCGGCGGCTTCGTCTTCGGCATGGCCGTGGTCCTGATCGGCCGCCGGTTCGGCGGCGGGCGCGGCGACGAGCGCTCGGAGGCGTGGGTGCAGGAGTAGCGCGCGTGGCAATCCGGCGCCCGAAGCGCGCGCGGGACCGGTCGCGCGACCGGCCCAGCGGGCTTCGCGACGGCGTCTTCGGTTACCGCCCGAGCAGCACCATGCGTCGCTGGTCGCGGAAGCCGTCGGCGGTCATCCGGTAGAGGTAGATGCCGGGACGGGCGCGCCGTCCATTCCCGTCGCTGCCGTCCCAGGCGACGGAGTGCGTCCCCGGCGCGAATGCGCGGTTGACCAGGGATCGCACGCGACGGCCCTGCGCGTCGAACACTTCGAAACGAACCGTGGCGACTCGCGGAACGTCGAAGTGGATCGTGATGCCGGTCCCGAACGGATTCGGCCGGTTTTCGTGCAGTGCGAACCTCGCGGGCAGGTTCTCGATCGCCCGACTGGCGGCCGGTGCCACGCCACCTTCGGGCGTGAACGACGCCACCAGTTCCAGGAACAAGGTGCGCTCTCGATCCGCCGGCCGAGGCGGGCCATTGAAGATCATGGTCAGTTGCTGGCCCTGTGTGAGGTCCACGCTAGTCGAGTCGGTCGCGGCCAGAGACTCGACGCCGCTCTCCACGTTGGTGGCATCGAGCCCGACAGGCGTGACCGCCACGGAAGCCGGGTCTCCCGGTGTGAAGTCCGAGTGATCAGCGACACTGTTCGACGTCACCGTTCTTGTTCGCCTGGCCTGCCTGGATCTTCCGTCCGACCTGCGCGTAGTGACGCAGCAGCGCCTCGTAGCGCTGCGTGAACTCGTCCGGATGCTCGGTCTTGTGCACCGCCGCCGTCAGCCCGCCGTCCGATGCTCGGCGGCAACGCCGCCCAGTTCCCACAGTGCGTTTTGCAGGCCATCGCTCAGGCTCTCGAAGCTCTCCAAGAAGCAGATCGTCCCCGTCTCGCAGTTCGAGTACGGCAACACGAAGTGATACACGAGGTGCTCGAACGGCCGGCCCGCAATCGTCACCCCGAGGCTCGTCATGTGCGTGAAGTCCGACTCGCACCGCCGCCCTGGCTCGTGCACCTGCGGTAAGTAGACCTCGCGCGGCGGTCCCTCGAGCGCGCGCCACGTCTTCACCCGTCGCTAAAACGTCCGCAGCTGCCCGTCGGCGAACTCCCCGGGAACTGCCGCTGCAGGGCGTCGAACAGAGTCCGCGCTTCGAGTCGAGGTTCGCGTTCGAGATGGCTGCGCACCTCCGCCCACACCTTCTCGAACGGATCCGGCCGCGTCCGCCAGTCATGGCGCGGGCGGACTTCGCTCGGCAACTTCCCCGATCCCGGGACCGGCGCGCCGTCTTTTCGCTCATCCCGGCCTTCGCCGCAGCCACCACCAAGGACTTCTCCCGCTGAAATCCCTTCAGCAGAAGCCTCGCCTGCCCTGTCGGTGACCATGTATGTCCCCCCTGAGGAGGAACTTAGACGATCGCCGCTGTGCGCTTCCAACGGGAGTTCCAATTGTCGCCGGGCGGCAGTTCTAATTGTCGCTCATCAGGCCAGAATATCCGGAAATCAGGTGTCAGACTTTTCGGAACCCACACGGGAGAGTCAGATGAGATCCAGCGCCGTGTTTCCAGAGGCGGGCCTATCTGACGACCAGCATCTTCCGCGTCACGCTCGCGCCGCCAGCCTCGAGCCGGTAGAGGTAGCACCCCGGCGGCCAGCTGGTTGTGGAGATGGAAACCTCGTGTTGCCCTGCTGCCTGCCACGTATTTGGAATCACTCGCGACATCGTTCGTCCCTGAAGGTCGAAGACCGCGAGACTGACCTTAAGATCTGCAGGCAGGGAGTACCGAACGATCGCGTCTGAAGTCGCAGGGTTAGGAGCGCACTGCAGAAGGCGCAGTCCGTTGGGGACTGGCGGACTCGGCTCATTCGCTTGCCCGATCGTTGCCAAACCGACCACGGGCCACGAACCGACACGCCCGAAGCCGCCGCCGAGATACACGTCACGGTGGTTCACTGCTATCGCTCTTACCGGGCCGTCCGGGATTGGCCACGAGGGGCGAATCGCAGCCGTCACGGGGTCCAGGGCGGCGAAATACTCCCGCGACTCCCCAGATAACCCGGAGAAGAAACCGCCCGCGAAGACGGTGCTGTCGGCTGTCGCAAGCACTTCGACACGGGCATTTCCGTTTGGACCAAACGCCTCCGGGGACCATGGCAGGACATTGCCGGCGCGGTCGACCGCTGCGAGAAAGTTGCGGGGCAGCCCTCCCACGTCATGGAAGTACCCACCGACGTAGATCTTCCCGTCGAGTAGCGCGACTGCTTGCACGATCCCGTCTGTTCCCGGATTCCACGGCGAGACAGCGCCAGAGTGGCGATCGACGGCAGCAAGCGAGCTCCGTGGCTCTCCCCCCACGCTGCGGAAGTCACCTCCCAGATAGAGGACGGAGTCCATCAGTGCCAGAGAATAGACGTCGCCACCTACCTGTGGAGCCCAGCCCATCGATTGCCCTGTAAGCGTGTCGAGTACGGCGAGGCCATGCCGTGCTTGGCCACCGATCCAGGTGAAGATGCCACCAGCGACGATCGCATCGCCCAGCGGCGCCATTGTCCACACGGCCCAATCCGCTCCCGGATTCCAGGTCGTTGCCTCACCTGTTGTCGGATCGAGCGAAGCGACGAAGTCCCTGGATTGGCCACCCACCGCACTGAAGTAGCCACCGACATAGACTCTTCCTCCGTACACCAACATGCTCTTCACGTACGCGTCCGGATTCGGGTCCCAGTCGGTCACGCGCCCGGTCTCGGCGTCAATCGACGCAAGACAATGGCGAGGCACCCAACTGCCGACCGAAGTGAATCGACCGCCCAGAAAGAGAAGGCGACCCTGCTTCGCAATCGCGAACACATAGTCGTTCGGTCGTGGGTCCCAATGGATTCGCTCTCCAGTGTTTGCGCTGACTGCGGACAGATCGGCTGCAGGCAATCCTCCCAACGAATCGAACTGACCTGCAACGAACAGTGTGTCGCCGGATCGGAGCATCGACCAGAACTCAGCCCCGACCGTCCTGGAGTGCGTGGCGGGAACGGTCCAAGCAGTTGCGGCCCCGCTCGCGAGATCGAGTCGTGCGAGCCCCCTCCTCTCCCGCCCTCCAACCACGGAAAATGACCCAGCCACCAAGAGCGTCCCATCGTCCACGAGAAGCGCGTTGACGTGAGCACCTCCATCCGCGCTCCAATCAGGAGTACGGTCGAGAGCGGGGTTCCACTCGTGAACGATACCGGTCTCGATGCCGACTGCCGCGATGCAGCGACGCAGCTCGCCATTGACGAGTGAGAAGTACCCACCGATGAAAAGGGTCGTGTCCTGAACCGCGAGGGTCTTGACCTGATCGTCGAGGTCGAGGTGCCAGGGCTTTAGCGCTCCCGTCTGGAGTTCAACGGCTGCGACGTACGTCCTGGGCTGACCAGCTACTGAGGTAAACCAGCCGCCGAGGAAAAGCGTGGAATCCCGAAGGGCGAGAGTGGCAACGCGATTGTCGGTATCGCATGTCCATTCAAGTGGCGCGCTGGCGGTTGTCGAGAGCGCCGCGAGGAAGCTTCTGAGTGCTCCACCAACCGTGTGGAAGTCCCCACCAACGTAGAGAATGTCATTCGCTAGCAGCAGGGCCCACACCTTCTCGTCGGGGTTGGGGGCCCACGTAGAAACCCTCCCATCGGCGAGGATATGGGCGAGATTGGATCGCGGCTGTCCGCCGACGTGGGTGAACTGCCCGCCGACAAACCACCCCCCTCTACCGTCGCCGATGACCGTGTTGACGCGGCCAACCACTCGAGGGAAATGGGGCACCGGGGTGCCGTCGGCAATGTCGCACGGAACGCCGCCACCCATTGCGGGACCAATGGACCTGAAGTTGCCACCAAGGTAGATGGTGTTGCCCGCGCGGGCGACGGCGAGCACCGAGGCACCAGGATTGCAGCCCCATGAAGTTGTGTCGACCACCTGCGCGTCCGATGGTCGGACACTCGTGATCAGCAACAGGCCGGCGATCAGGGTGATCCGTCGAGCGTTGCGCGAGGTGGCGCTGACGGCGGCGCGGATATGCCGCGCCGCCGCAAGACCCACTCCTGGATGGACGGCTCCACTCGTGGTGTGCAGAGAATAAGCCGCCATGGCCGCTCGTGCTCGCTATCGGATTACGGGAACGCGCAAGACTTGGGCTCGCCCTGCACCAGTCATGCGGGCGAAGTACATGCCGGATGGGACGGCACTTCCGGAGCCGTCACGGCAATCCCACGCGATCTCCGCGCGCCCCTGCAACGTCCGGCCGTTGACCAGCCTGCGCACCGCTCGACCCATCGCATCGTAGATGGTCAAATGAGGCGCTACTGTGCTCCCCGATTCGACAACGAATCGGACTTCGGGAGCGCCGGGCCGCCACGCTGTCAGGATGAGGCGAACGCCCTCGCTTGCGGTGGGCGACGGGGCGCTCGTGACGTCGGGATACACGAAGATGAACTTCTGAGTTGCCGGATCCCAGTGCATGCGGCTGATGGCAATTCCGTTGCCCTCATAGGCTGCGAAGAAGTGCGTCTTGCCAATCTGGAGGTGCTCGCAGGCCTGCCACCCGATCACGTCGCGATCTTGCCCAACGTAGTAGAACAGCGAGTCCCGTTGAGGCCACGCGGAGACGCTGCGATCGGTAAGGCTGTCGCCCTGGGTTTGGGTCAAGAAGATCGTGGAGACAAAACCGCTGTCGTCGTACGCGGCATTCGCGAGAAACATCTGCCACGCCCCCGTCAGGGAATCTCGGACCACGAGGGGCGACTCCAGGGCTCCCGGAACCGCCAGGTTGCCGTGCTCGGTCGCCGCGTAGCTGCCGAGGTCGGTCCAGGCGTTCAAGTTGCCTGTCGTGCTCCTTGCGACCCCCACGACGTAGTGCGTCTGGTGTGAGGCATCTTCGCCGACGTTGAAGAGCAGATATTGCCCCGGATGATTTGTTGCGTCCGGATCCGGCATGACGAATGGATCACGGAACGAAACGACGCCAGGGACTTCATGCCCCGTCGCGTCGGCCCACGAGGCGGCCTGCGCGGCCGTGTACGTCGGAGTGGCGCGTCGCGCCCAACTGATGTTCGTGGTTCCCAACATGGCGGTCGTCGCGTGGCCGATGCTCTGATTGCCGAGCGAGTCCACGCCAGTGTAGAACATGTAGGTCAGGTTCCCGACCTGCTGCAGCGAAGGCGCCCAGACCTTCTTCTTGTCCCAACCAACACCGCTGGGGCGAAACGCGAGCGTGTCGACCTTCCAAGCCTTGCCGAGGGAGTCGGTCCACGCATGACCGATGATGCTGTCCGGACTGGCGAGGCCCTTCTTGTTCCGGATGTAGAGCAGGTGGAAGTAGCCCTTCCATGGATGTGCTGGATCGGTTGCGTCGTAGACCGCGTTGTAGTGGAAGGCGAAGTCCTTCGGGTAGACCGAGGGATTGGGATCACGGAACAAGATCGTGTCGACGCCGGCCGAGGCGGCTTCGAGGATGTCCATGTTGTCGGGCGCGAGCATTGCCCCACCGGTCGTGAACGTCTCGTTCCCGGCGCGCACGATCGCCATCGGTAGCGGCACGTAGACATCCGCCGTTGCGATAACGGCGGTCCCGCTGCGCTGGGACACCGTCAGTGGGACGCTCCAGAGATCGTCTGCCGCTCCCACCCGCATCGTCTCAACAGATCCCAAGCCTGATCCGACTGCGGTCACCCGCAGCAGCGCTGTTTCGTGGGTGCTGGATACGCGTAGCAGCACCGGCGCAAACTCACCATCAATCCCGCCGTTGAATGTGACCTCATTCGACTCAAGCACGGCGAGTGAATCGGGATCGCTTGGGTCGAGCGCGACGACTTTCAACTTCCCGTGCGTGCCGCCGACCAAGTCAACGAGGAAATAGGCGTAGGTCGCCAGAGTGCTCCCGTCCGAACAGAAATGCGCGGTGATCTCGTTGGCGGCGCTATCTGCCGGCGTCGACGGCGGGTCAATCAAGTCCACCTGCGCGGTATCGGCCTGGCAAGCAAGGACCGAATCTACTGCCGTGAAACCGACGGCAGACGTGTCAGCCGTCCACTGAAGTCGCCAGGTTGGTGGCAGAGTGCCCTCGGACGAATCCGCGGCCACAACCAGCATGGCGCGGGTGCTCGTCGTGGCGCTAAGGTCGGTGCCGCCAGAACCCCAACGCAACTGAATGGCCTTCGCGGGCCCAGGGATGGTCGCTGCAAGGAGGGTCATGAGCGCAGCGAAAAGCGTAGCACGCGAAGCAAGCTGAAGTGGCCGATTCATGCGCGACCTCCCGAGTGAACGAAGCGAACGCTTGCGTCGGATTCGCGGGGGAAGTCGATCAACGGATCGACCGAATACGAACGGGGAGGATTGACGAGGGCAACGGTATCCCTGCCCCCGCCCTCGGGCAAGTTGGAGGTCTCGCCGGTGACCAGTCCTCGGGCGCCAACATGCGCAGCGCGACCGCGGGCGAGGTCGCTTACATGAACTAGTCGTGAGTTGCTCTGACGGCGGGTGGGTTCTCGAAGTTCCACGCCCCGGCGACGGGGAGAAAGGGGACACGGAGCTGAGGACCGAGCAGAAGGTCATCCGCAACCGGGTCGGACTGCTGGAGCTGGCCAAGCACCTCGGGAACGTCTCGAAGGCGTGCCAGGTGCTGGGCTACAGCCGCGACAGCCGAGCGGCTCGTGACGGGCGGCAGCGGCGAGGACTCGTTCACACTCGACCTGGGCGGCAGCGGCGCCCGCCGCCCAGGCATCTACTTCCTGCGCGTCACCGACGCGCTCGGCCGCTCCACGCGCACGGCCAGAGTGGCGGTCGTGAGGTAGCGCCGCAGGCACCGGTGCGCACCCTCGCGGCGGCCTCTTGCGCGCGTGGGCGCGGGAGTAGCGGGCGCGGCGCTCGAGGCGTCGCGCTCGTCACCCGGCGGGGTCGGATCGTGCGCCCCGACAGGGGCGAACGCGGCGTCCCGCCCCTTTCCCGCCCCCCGGCTCGTGGCCTACCATGTCCGGCCCGTCCCGCGCGCCGCGCTCTCCGGTCCGACCCGCTCCGGTCCCGCGACGCGCCCTGATTCGGAGGACTCCTCTTGCGTACCGATCTCGACCGCCTCATGCGCGAGCGCGGCCTCGCCGGCCTCGTCGTGCTGGCGCACGATCACCACAGTCCGGCGATGTACTGGTGCTCGGGTCAGAAGATCCATCACGGTCTCTACCTGCGCGCGGCCGATGGCCGCTCGCACCTCGTCGTGGACCCGATGGAGCGCGACCAGGCCGCGCTGTCGAGCGGAGACTGGTCCACCTACTCGCAGCACGGCTTCCTCGCCATGCTGAAGAGCGCCGACTCGCAGGCCGAGGCGTTCGCGAACATGATCGCCAAGCTCGCGGGTGAGATGCGGATCGAGGGCAGCGTCGCGTTCACCGGCGAGGCGCCGCTCGGCTTCGCGTGGTCCATGCTCTCGCACCTGCGCGGGCTCGCGCCGGCCATCGTCGTGGACGGCCGCCAGCCGGACGTGCTCGCCGAGGCGATGGCGACCAAGGACGACGGCGAACTCGAAACGATCCGCAGGTGTTCGCGCGGCGTGGTGGATGCCATGCAGCGGGTCGCGAAGTACCTGGGTTCGCTCAGGCCGAAGAACGGTCATCTGACCGACGGCGTCAACGAAGTGGCCCGACTCGGACACGTGCGCGCGCTCATCCATCGCACGTTCGCCGAGCACCGGTTGGCCGAGGACGGCGAAAGCATCGTGGCGATGGGCCGCGACGCGGGCGTGCCGCACAATCGCGGCAACGACGGCGAGGCGATCCGGCGCGGGGAGACGATCATCGTGGACATCTTCCCGGGCGAGGCCGGCGGCGGCTACCACACCGACATGACCCGCACGTTCGTCGTCGGCAGGGCCCCCGACGCGGTGAGGAAGATGTACGGCGACTGCCGCGAGAACTTCGACAAGGTCATGGCCGCGATGAAGGCCGGCGAGCCGTGCCGCTCCTACCAGGAAATGACCTGCGACATCTTCGAGCGGCAGGGCCACGCCACCATCCGCAAGGACGCGAGCACGACGGAAGGCTACGTGCACGGCCTCGGGCACGGCGTCGGGCTCGCGGTGCACGAAGGACCGCGCCTCGGCGGGCCGCCGAGCAACACGACGACGCTCCAGCCCGGCCACGTGGTGTCGGTCGAGCCGGGGCTTTACTACCCTTCGCGCGGCATGGGCTGCCGGATCGAGGACCTGGTCGCGGTGCGCGCCGACGGCACGCTCGAGAACCTGACGCCCTGCTCGTACGAGCTCGAGGTGGGGCCCCTCGATTGAAGGCGACTCCCTACGAGGTCCCGCGCCCGCCGCGCTGGGAGAAGGCGGTGCTGGTCGGGCACGCCGGACGCGACCGCGAGCACCTCGAGCGCTCGATGGAGGAACTGGCGCTGCTCGCCGACACGGCGGGCGCGCGCGTGCTCGGCTCGCTCGTGCAGCGGCGCGGCGACCTGCATCCTGCCACGTTCATCGGCAAGGGCAAGCTCGAGGAGCTCAAGCAGCTCGTCGGCACGACCGGCGCCGAGATGGCGATCTTCGACGACGATCTGTCGCCGGCGCAGGTCCGCAACCTCGAGAAGGCGTCGCAGTGCAAGGTCATTGATCGCTCCGAGCTGATCCTCGACATCTTCGCGCGCCGCGCCCGCACGCGGGAGTCGCGCCTGCAGGTCGAACTCGCTCAGTTGGAGTACACGCTGCCGCGCCTCATGGGCATGTGGAAGCACCTCGAGCGGCAGGCCGGCGGAATCGGCACGCGCGGACCCGGCGAGACGCAGCTCGAGACCGACCGCCGGCTGGTGCGCGACCGCATCGCCAGACTCAAGGAAGCGCTGCGCGCGGTCGAGAAGGAGCGCGAGACGCAGCGGCACCGCCGCCGCCGCGAGTTCCGCGTCGCGCTCGTCGGCTACACGAACGCCGGCAAGAGCACGCTGTTCAACGCCCTCACGCGCAGCGACGTGTTCGTCGAGAACCGGCTGTTCGCCACGCTCGACTCGACCACCCGCCAGATGGTGAGCCCCGAGCGGCAGGTGGTGCTGGTGACCGACACGGTCGGCTTCATCCGCAAGCTGCCGCATCATCTCGTCGCGTCGTTCCACAGCACGCTCGTCGAGGCGATCGAGGCCGACGTGCTGCTGCACGTGACCGACGCCGCCGACCCGGACTTCCGCCGCCACCTCACGGCGGTGGACGTGGTGCTCGACAAGATCCTCGACGAGCCGCGCCCGCCGCGGATCATGGTGTTCAACAAGTGCGACCGGTTCGCTCCCGACGACGCGGCGGTGCTGCGGGTCGAGTTCCCCGACTGCCACGTCGTCTCGGCGGCGACCGGCGAAGGGCTCGGGGAGCTGCGGGCCGAACTCTTCCGCCGCGCCGGCGAGCGGCGGGCGGCGAGGGCCGGATGAACCGGTCCGCGGCCGCGCGCGCGGGGGTCCGATGAGCGCCAACATCGTGCTGGAGTTCGAAGCCGAGCTGGCCGCGCCGCCCGAACGCGTGTTCGCCGCCCTCACCGAAGGCCGTCACCTCGAGCGCTGGTTCTGCGACGCGTGCGAGAGCGAGCCGCACGAGGAAGGGCGCCTCACCATGCGCTGGCGGCGCGCGTACTCCTCGCCCTGGCCGTACGAGGCGACGTGGATCGCGATCGAGCCGCCGCACCGGGCCGCGTGCCGCGGGGGCCATCAGGGCTATCCCAACCGCGACGCCGGCACGATCACCTTCACGCTCGCGGCGGCCGCCGGCGTCACGAAACTGCGCGTGACCCACGAGATGGGCCACCCCGCGCTGTACGCGAACTTCGCGAAAGGCTACAGCGACGCCTGGCCGCGCGCGCTGCGCCGCCTCGGTGAGTACCTGTCCCCGAAGCCCCTGGAGAAGACATGAACGCACCCGCCCCGTCCGCCACGCGCACGATCCGCTTCGGCCACAGCCCCGACGCCGACGACGCGTACATGTTCTACGGCTTCCACACCGGCGAAGCCGTGATCGAGGGTTGCGCCGTCGAGCACGTGCTGCAGGACATCCAGTCGCTCAACGTGCGCGCGATCGAGCAGGCCGATCTGGAGATCACCGCGTGCTCGGCGCACGCCTACGCGCACCTCGCGGACCGCTACGCCGTCATGGCCTGCGGCGCGAGCTTCGGCTGGGGCTACGGACCGGTGCTGGTCGCGAAGACGAAACGCACCCCGGAATCGCTACGCGGCCGCCGCGTCGCGATCCCGGGTCCGCTCACGACCGCGGCGCTGCTGCTGCGCACCGAGGTCCCCGGGGTCGAGACCGTCGAGGTCGTGTTCGACCGCATCCCCGAGGCCGTGCTGAGCGGCGAGGTCGAGGCCGGCGTGATCATCCACGAGTCGCAGCTCACCTACGAGGCCGAGGGACTCGCCAAGGTCCTCGACTTCGGCGAGCTGTGGAAGGAACGTGACGGCCTGCCCGTGCCGCTCGGTCTCGACGTCGTGCGCCGCGATCTCGGCCCGGCGCTGATGAAGGCGTGCAGCGACGGCTTCCGCCGCAGCATCGAGGCGGCGTTCGCGCACGAGGACGAGGCGATCCGCTACGCGCTCCAGTTCGGCCGCGGACTCGACGTGCCGCAGGGCAGGAAGTTCGTGCACATGTACGTCAACGACCTGACGCTCGACATGGGCGAGCGCGGGCGCGCCGGGCTCGCGCTGCTCTACGAGCGCGCCGTGAAGGCGGGCGCGATCGCGAAGGCGCCGCAGTTCGCGGTGGTGTAGCCGGGCCGGTTCAAGACGAAGCCGCCGGACCCGGGTCCGGCGGCTTCGCGACTCGCGCACCCGACTTGGGTCGGCGCGCTACTTCGCTCCCAGGCTGCGCAGGTATCCGCCGACCGCCGCGCCTTCGCGATCGCGCAGCGAGATACAGCCGTGGACCATGTCGGCGACGCGCTCGAGCGTCTTCTCGACTCCGGGGATCGCGTGCGCCGGCTCCGAGAAGAAGGCCTGAGTGGCCGCCAGCCGCTCCTGCGAACAGCCGCTGCCCATCATCGGCAGGAACCGCAGCGCCGGCGGGGGCAGGCGCGAGGCGAGGCGGTCGTAGTTCGCCGTCATCCACTGGAACAGCCGCGCCCCCGCGGCCTCGTCCTTCCCTCCGAAGCCGCGCATGATCATCATGCCTTCGGTCACCGGCACGGCGTCGCTGAGGATGTAGTCGAGCGCCCTGGCTTCGAGCGCCGGGTCCTCGAAGGCTCCGAGCGTGGCGAGGTACCTCCGTCTCAGCAGCGGCACGGTGGAGCTCTCATAGCGGTGCTGCAGCTCGGTGAACATCGCCCCGTCACCGCGGGCGGCGGCCAGATCGAGCACCGCGTCCACGATGCCCGGATCCACGCTGCTCGAGTCGGCGAGATAGCGCTTCGCGGCGTCGAGGGCGAAGGCCTCGACCTTCCCGTCCTCGCCGGCGCGCGCGAGCATCGTGAGCAATTGCCCGCGCATCGTGCTGATCGCCTCGTCCTCCCCGGGCCGGCGCTCGGTGCCGAAGCGCGCGAGGGCGGGCTGCAGCACCTGTCGCACGTACGGCGCGAACGACGCTTTCAGCGAGTCGGGAATGAACGCGCGACGCACGCCGGCGAGCGAGGAAACGACGTTCGAGACGACCTCCGGCTCCGGATCGCCGCCGAACCGCGCCAGCGCGGCCAGATACGAGTCGCCGTGCACCTCGCCGGCTTCGAGCAGCAGGTCCAGATTGCCGAGGAACGAGACCCGTTCGGGCGCCGAAAGGTCGCGCGGCGCGTGGCTCGCGAGCTTTTCGATCATCGCGCCCGGCGCGCTCCAGGCGAAGTAGCCGTGCCCGCCGCCGTTCGGCATCACCCACTCGGGCTTCGCCGGCAGCTTCACGAGCTGCGACGTTTCGGCGAGCAGCACGCGGGTCGTGCGGATCTGCCGCCCGTCCGACCAGCGCAGGACCATCGGGATGCGCCAGGTGAGATCCGGCTGCTCGACGCCCCACGGCGTGCAGCGGCTCTGCGTCAGGCGCACGCCTCCTTCGGCGGGCGTCACGCGCACGAGCGGAACACCCGGCTGATCGGTGAAGGTCGCCATCGCCGCCGAGACGTTCTGGCCGCTCGCGCGGTCGAGCGCCGCCCACAGGTCGGCGGCCGTCGCGTTGCCCCAGGCGTGCGCCTTCAGGTACGCGCGCACGCCCTTCTGGAAGACCTCGGGACCCAGGTAGCCCTCGAACGTCGAGAGCACCGCGTTGCCCTTGTTGTAGACGAGCCCGACGTTCTGCAGGCCCGCGGCCGAGGAGGACGCCTTCGCGCGGATCGCGGTGGTCGAGGGCAGGGCGTCGCCGCTCATCGTCCGCTGGATGCCGGCCAGGTCGTCGAGGCCGTACTTGAACTCGGGGTACACCTCGTCGGTGATCTTGGCGGACATCCAGTCGGCGAACGATTCGTTCAGCCACAGGTCGTCCCACCACTGCATCGTGACGAGGTCGCCGAACCACATGTGCGCCAGCTCGTGGCAGTTGGTGCTGACGCTGCTGCGGCGCTGGTTGACGGTGGCGCTCGCCGGGTCGAGCAGCAGGGCCGCGTCGCGGTAGGTGATGAGGCCGGGATTCTCCATCGCGCCGTAGGCGAACTCGGGCACCGCGACCAGGTCGAGCTTGGCGAACGGGTACGGCGTGCCGAACCAGCGTTCGAGCCCGGCGAGCAGCTTCGGCGTCGTCTCGACCGTGTAGCCGGTGAGCCCCTTCTGCCCCTGCACGGTCACGACCCGCGCCGGGAAACGCAGCCCGGGGATCGGCGTGAACTCGAGCGGCCCGGTCGCGAGCGCGAGCAGGTAACTGGGCAGCGGCGGCGTCTTCACGAAGCGAACCGTCTTCCAGCCGTCCTTCTCGGACTGCGACTCGACCGGGGTGTTGGTGATGGCCTCGTGCGCCGCCGGCACCTCGAGCGTGAACTGGTACGGGAACTTGAATCCCGGCTCGTCCCAGCAGGGGAACGCCTCGCGGGCGTCGTCGGCTTCGAACTGCGTGAACAGGTAGCCGTGTCCGCCCGTGTACACGCGGTAGAGGCCGACGGCGCGCGTGCCGTAGGCGCGCGTGAAGTCGATCTCGAGCGACGCCGCGCCGGTCGCGAGCGGCCGGTCGGCGGTCAGGGTCACGAGACCGTGGTCTCCGCGCCCGACCGAAACGTGGATCGTGTCGGCGCCCTGCCGCAGCGAGACGCGCTGGAAGTCCTGATCCTCGGCGTGCAGCCGGATGATGTTCGTCGCCTTCGCGACCCTGAGGTCCGTGTGGATCGCGCCGGAGTAGTTGCGCTGGTCCGCGTCGAGCTTCAGGCGGATGGACTGGAACGTCGGCACGACGTCGGCGCCGAGCCGCACGTCGGCCTGCTCCTCGGCGCCGGCCGCAGCGGCGGGGACGAGCGCGGCGAACGCGAGCAGCACGAGTGCGGCGAATCGGGCGCGCGGGGCGGCGCGGAACATGGGGCCTCCGGGAAAGTCGTGGGCCACGCGGACAACGGGGGCAATTCGCGAGCGCCGGACTGTGCGCCCGGCCCGCGCCGCGGCGCAACCGCGACGGCTGCGAGCGCGGCAAATCCGGCGACGAAGAACGCGGCGCGGCGAAGGGCGCGCGCGGAAGCGGCGGCGCCCGGCCGCGCCGGACCGCCCCCGCGGCCGGTTTGAGGGGCGGGCGGCGGCCGCGTAACCTGCGCGCCCATGACGCGGACACGGATGTCCCCGGCCGAGCTGCTGCTGCTGACGCTGCTGCTCGTGGCGGGCACCGCTCTGTGGTTGCTGCACGCCCGCGCGTGGGATCTGGGCGGCCGATCGCCCGTCCTGAACTACGACACGGCGCAGTACGCGCTGGCCGCGCGCGAGCTCGCCTGGCACGGACGCCTCGCCACGCCCTACGCGCTGCCCATCGAGCTGGTGACGCAGGCGCATCCGCCCTGGCCGCTCGCGGTGCTTCAGCCCGGGCTGGTGCTGGTCGAGGCCCTCGTCTTCAAGCTGGTGCCCGCGCGCGGCGCCGTCGCCGGCTCCGATCCGCGCGCCTGGCTCACGCTCCTGCTGCCGTTTTGCAGCTTCCTGTTCCTTGGCGCGGCGCTGGCGCTGGCGTCGCGTTACCTGTTCGCCCGCTGGTGGCCCGACGCGCCGGCCGAGGTGCGGATCGGCGCCGCCTTCGTGCTCGGCCTTTCGTTCCTGCTCGACCCGGAGGCCCAGCATTTCGCGATCGGCGGCTTCACCGAGCTGCCGTTCACGGTCGGGCTGCTGTTCGCGCTGCTCGGGCTGGCGCTCGAGGTGCCCGGACGGCGGCCGTTCGCGTTCGGCCTCGTCCTCGGCGTGGCCGGGCTCTTCCGCGCGAACATGCTGTGGCTCGCGCCGCTGATCGCGCTCGCCGGCGCCTGGTCGGCGCCGGGGGGGCGCCGCGCGCGCACGCTGGTCCTGGTGCTCGCCGGCTTCGCCGCGCCGCTCGCGCCCTGGTGGTTCTACAAGTGGCGCACGTTCGGCTCGCCGGCCTGGGACCTGACCCGGTTCGTCGTCTGGGACGGCATCGGCGGCCGAAGCTGGTTCTCGCTCTACCACCTGCCCGAGCTGCCGGAGCTTCCCTCGGGCGGCGAAGCGCGTGCGCTGATCGCGGCCAAGGTGATGAGGAACCTGCCCGACCTGGTCAACGCCATGCTGCTCGGCCCGCGCGGGCTGTGGCTCGGCGGGCTGGTCGGCTGGCTGGCGATCGTGCGTCCGCCCCGGCCGCTCGCCGCCGCCGGACTGGCGGCGCTGGCCGCGGGCGCGCTCGGCGTGCTGAGCGCAGCGGCGAGCATCCCGTGGCTGCGCTACCTGTTCCCGACCCGCATCCTGCTCGAGCCCGCCGGCGTGCTCGCGCTCGGCGCGCTGATCGTGCACCTGGCGCGCGGCTCGCTCGCGCCCCGCGCGCGCAACCTGGTGTTCGCCGCGATCGCGGCGCTCGCCATCGGCTGGGGCACCTGGTCTTCGCTTCGCGGCAACGCCGAAGCGCGCTCCGTCTCGCAGGAGCGAGGCGTGCCGTCCACGCCGTCCATCACCCGGCTGTCCATCCTGCTCAACTCGCGGCTCGCCACCGGCCAGCCGGTGATGAGCAACCTCGGCCCGGCGCTCGCGTGGGGCTCGCTGCACCCGGTGCTGCACCTCGCGCTCGCGCCGGCCGACGTCGCGGCCTGCCGGCGGCGGCTCGAGTTCCGGCACGTTCTGCTGGTCTTTCGCACGGGACGGCGCGCGTGGCCGGGCTGGGACGAGCTGCTCGAGCAACCCGGCTTCGCCGCGACCGTGCCGGGCCTGGGCGTCGTGCGCGAGGACCGCTACCGCACGCGGGACGGCTTCACGGTCGTGTGGCTCGAGCTGGGGCCGCTCGCGCCGCAGGTGGCGGGACGCGGCGGACCGCCGCCCCCGGCGCTCGCCGCCCGCTGAGATGCGGCGCGGACGTCAGCGCAGCGCGATCACGCGCCGCGTCAGCGTTTCGCCGGCCGCGGTGACGCGCGCGAAGTAGAGCCCGGGCGGGACGCGCGCGCCCCGCGAGTCGAGTCCATCCCACGACAGGCGCAGGCTTCCGGCCTCGCAGGTCGTCTCGGGCGCGTGCCGGATGCGCCGGCCCGAAGCGTCGAGTACGTCGAAGGCGACGCGCGAGACGCCGGGCAGCGTGAGCGTGAACGCCGTCCCGCCGTGCATCGGATTCGGCGAGGGCGGCGAAAGCGCGAGGCGAGGCGCGGCCGGCTCGACACCGGCGACCGGCGCCCAGCGGATGCGGCGCACGTGGTCGTCAATGATGCACGCGACGTAGAGCCAGCCCGTCGCCGGCTCGATCGCGAAGTCCACCGGGCCGTTCATGCCGCTCGCGAGCAGCTCGCTGCCGACGAACTGGTCGCTCGCGTCGAACCGGGCCATCTCGATCCAGCCGCGGTAGAAGTCCCCGTAAACGAACCGGTCGCGCCAGGCGGCCGGGAACTGCGTGTGCGTGTAGAAGGGGCCGCTCGCGATCGCGTTGCCCTTGAGCGGCACCGGCGCGCTCGAATCGGCCCAGATGTGACTGAACGCCAGCACCGGATCGAGGGTCGGCCCGGAGGTCTCGCAGCCGCCGAACGACGGCGCGCAGGCGGGATACTCCGGCGTCTCCCGTGGGCCCTCACGGCATGGCCAGCCGAGGTTCGCGCCGCCGCCCGTGACGACGCTCACTTCCTCCCAGCGCTGCCAGCCGACGTCGCCGACGTAGAGCGTGCCCGGGTTGCCGGCGGCGGCATCGGCCGAGCCCGTGCCGGGGCGCAGGCGGAAGCGGAATGGATTGCGCATGCCGTAGGTCCAGACTTTCGATCTCACCGAGTTCGGGTCGCCGTCCCAGAACGGATTGCTCGGCAGGCCGTGGCCGGTCGCGGGATCGATGCGCAGGATCTTGCCGCCCGGACACTCGAGCATCTGCGCGCGGAACGCGCCGCGGTCCCACGCGGGCGGCGCGAAGCCGGGCGCGAACAGACCCGCCGAAAGTCCGCCCGGGTCGCACAGGTCGTAGCGCGCGCCCTCGCCCGCCGACACCAGCAGCGTGCCGTCCTCACCGAACTGCAGCGCGCCGATGCTGTGGGTGCCCGAGTAGTTGGGAACGCCGTCCGCCCAGCCGGTGCCGAGCAGGACCGTGCGCGTGGATTCGTCGATCCGGTTCGGGTCGGTCGCGCTCACCTGATAGCGCACGAGCCGTCCGAAGTGGACGCTGTCGTTGTCCACGCCGTTGCTGTCCGGGTCCACGGCGTAGAGCAGGTAGATGAGCCGGTTCGTGGCGAAGGCGGGGTCGAGGGCCATGCCGAGCAGGCCGCAGTCGCCGTTGATCTCGACTTCGTTCTCGTGCGCCCACATCGGCGTCGGCAACTGCACGCCGTTCTCGATCACCCACACGCGCCCCGGCACGTCGGCGACGAGCAGGCGGCCGTCGGGCGTGAAGGCGAGCGCCACGGGCGCCTCGATGTGCGAGCCGGGGATCGCGTCCTCGACGACGAAGCCGGGCGCGACCGCGGGAGCCGCGAACGCGCGCGGCGCGGCGAGCGCGAGGAGCAGTGCGAACGCGAAGAAGTGTCGGTTCACGAGGGCCGTCCGGGTGACGGGCGGCGGCGGCGCGCTCCGCGGAGATGCGTGTGCGCCCGCCTTGAAGGGGAATGAAATTCTAGCGGCGCCCGCGGGCCGCCAACAAGGTCCGAGTGCCCGCGAGACGCGGGCGATTGCGCCCACGTGCGCGCCGCTTTCGGGTCAATCCACCCGTCCGGCGCGGCGGTCAGGTCGGGTTGACGAGCGTCTCGGGCTCCTCGCCTTCGATCACCGCGGGGTACTCGGCCGGCAGCTCGCGCAGGTTCTCGACGAACAGCGGCACGTCCGCCGACAGGTTCGCCAGCGCCTCGGGCCCCTCGCCGGTGCGCAGGACGTGGTACTCGGTGTCGCGCTGCGCGGGCGTGAAGCCGGACTCGCGGATGAGCGTCTCGATCTCGGCGATGGTCGTCTTCGCCACGTGGCCGGTCGCGAGATGGACGTTTTCCTCGAACAGCGTTCCGCCGAAGTCGTCGGCCCCGAAGTGCAGTGCAATCTGACCGGTCTTCTTGCCCTCGCTGAACCAGGTCGCCTGCACGTGGTCGAAGTTGTCCAGGTAGATCCGCGAGGCCGCCAGCACCCGGAAGTACATGGACGCCCCGGCGAGGTGCGGAACCTTCGCCTCCATCGGCGTGTTGCCGCGCTTGTAGGACCAGGGCACGAACGCGGTGAAGCCGTGCGTCTCGTCCTGCAGCGCGCGGATATGGTCGAAATGCTCGACGATCTCGGCCGGCGTCTCGATGTGGCCGTACATCATCGTCGCCGTCGAACGCATACCGGCGCGGTGCGCCTCGCGGTGCACGTCGAGCCACGCCTCGGGGCCGCCCTTCCTGACCGAGATGCGCCTGCGCACGCGGGCGGCGAGGATCTCGGCGCCGCCGCCGGGCAGCGTCCGCTGGCCCGCCTCGTACAGCGCGTCGAGGACGCCGCGGATCGGGAGCCCGGAGACCTCGACCATCTGGTGAATCTCGGGCGCCGAGAAGAAGTGCGGCGTGATGTCCGGGTAGCGCCGGCGCGCCTCGCGCACGATGGTCGTGTAGAAGGACCACGGGATCTCGGGGTTGAGGCCGCCCTGCAGCAGCACCGTGGTGGCGCCGAGCCGCTGCGCGTCCTCCATCATCTTCATCACGCCCTCGACGTCGTGCGTGTAACCGTCGGCGGCTGGCCTGCCCGGCTTGCGGTAGAACGCGCAGAAGTGGCAGTCCACCGTGCACCAGTTCGTGTAGTTCGGATTGGTGTCAATGACGTAGGTGACGACCTTCGGGTCGGTCTTGCCCGCGCGCACCTCGTTCGCCAGCGCGCCCAGCTCGAGCAGCGGCGCCTCGGTCATCAGGTACACGCCCTCGGCCGTCGTCAGCCGCTCATTCCGCGAAACCTTCTGCTCGATCTCGGACCACACGGTGCATGCTCCTCGGACTGCCCGCGGCCGGAGCGGTCGCGAGCCCAGTTTCGTGAACGGACGGCGAGAATACAGGCCGCCGGCGCGGGGCGTCGAGCGGACCCGTGCGGCGGGCGGCGAAGTCGGCCGTGCCGCAGGCCAGGCGCACGGACGCGAAACGAAATCGGGGCCCGGCGCTCGCCGGGCCCCGCTCGTGATCCGCCTTCGCGACGCGCCTACTGCCCGTCGCCGTCCAGCAGGTTGCCCAGGCCGCCGAGGATCGAGCCCTGCTCGCGCCCGCCGCCGCCCGTCTGCGGCGCCGCGGCGTAGATGCGGCTCGCCAGGCGCGAGAACGGCAGCGACTGCAGCCACACCTTGCCCGGTCCGCGCAGCGTCGCGAGGAACAGTCCCTCGCCTCCGAACAGCATCGTCTTGATGCCGCCCGCGAGCTGGATGTCGTAGTCCACGCTCGGCTGCATCGCGACGATGCAGCCCGTGTCCACGCGCAGCGTCTGGCCCTGCGCCAGCGTGATCTCCTCGAGCGTTCCGCCGGCGTGGACGAAGCACCAGCCGTCGCCCTGCAGGCGCTGCAGGATGAAGCCTTCGCCGCCGAACAGGCCCGCGCCGAAGCGCCGCGTGAAGGCGATGCCGATCGAGACGCCCTTGGCGGCGCACAGGAACGAGTCCTTCTGCGCGACCAGGTCGCCGCCGAGCTCCTTGAGGTGCAGCGGGACGATCTTGCCCGGGTAGGGCGCGGCGAACGCCGCCTTGCGCTTCTGCTGGCCCTGGTTCTGGAAAACGGTCATGAACAGCGACGCGCCGGTCAGCAACCGCTTGCCGGCGCCGAGCAGCGCGCCCATGAAGCCGCCGCCGCCCTGCTGCGAGCCGTCCCCGAAGATCGTCTGCATCTGGATGCCGTCCTCGAGGTACATCATCGCGCCGGCCTCGCCGACCACGGCCTCACCCGGATCCAGCTCGATCTTCACGAACTGCATTTCGCTGCCGAGAATCTCGTAGTCCACTTCGTGCATGGTCGGCATGTTCGCGTTCCCCCTGGGTTGGCGACCGTCCGCCGCACTCGGCGCGGTCCGGCGCGGCCTCGATTACGTCCATTCGCCGGCGGGTGTTGCGGCGCGGCGGCTCAGTCCAGATGCATCAGGCCGTGCTCGGCGAGCAGCGACTCGAAACGTTCGAGCGCGCGCAGCTCCTCGGGCCCGAAGCGGTAGTTGAACCGGCGCAGGTAGCCCTCGACCTCGTCGGCGCTCCAGCCGGGGCCGGTCTCGCGCCGCGCGACGTCGGGCAGCGACGCCAGCCCGGCGGCGAGCGAGGCTTCGACGAACGAGCGCAGGTCGGCCTTGGTCGCGGGATCGAGCGCGGCGCGCACCGCCCAGACGGCGTACACGAACGGCAGTCCGGTCCACTCGAGCCAGTCCTCGCCGAGGTCGAGCACGTGCACGTAGCCCTCGGGCGGCCGCCTGCGGGTGCGCATCGCCTGATCGCCGATCAGGAGCAGGCCGTCGGCCTGCGACGGCTCGAGCCCGCGCAGCAGGCGCAGGTTCGTAAAGCCCCTGCGCACGCCGAGCAGCAGCCGCAGCAGCCGGATCGAGGTGGACGTCTCGGGCGTCACCGAGATGAGCGCGCCATCGAGCGCCGCGACGGGGCGGCGCGAGAACAGGAACACCGAGCCGACCGCGCCGCGCGCCGAAACGCCCAGCGGCGCCAGCAGCTCGAACCGCGGCCGGAGCCTCAGGTAGTCGCCCGCGGCCATGATGCCGAGGTCCACGCCGCCGCTCTCGGCCTCGCGGCCGAGTTCGCGCGGGACCAGGTTGCGGACCGCGAACGGCGCATCGCCCCACAGCGCGTAGAAGGGCGCGGCGTTCGCGTACGGGATCCGGGCGGCGACGGTGGTGGTGACGGGGCGCGAGGCGGTCATGGCGGCGGGTACGTTACACGCGTGTCGGGGGAGCGTCGAGCGGGGGCGGCGGCACGCGGCGCACGCCGGCGGGACGGACATCCGCCGCCCGGAACCTTCGCCTGCCCGGGCTAGCTTTCGCGTTTCAGCTCGTCGAGGAACGCCTGGCCGTAGCGGTCCCGCTTGGCGGGGCCGATGCCGGGGACCTCGAGGAGCTGCTCGAGCGTGGCCGGGCGGCGCGCCGCCATCGCGCGCAGGACGGCGTCGTTGAAGACGATGTAGGCGGGCACGCCTTCGGCGTCGGCGAGCCGCTTGCGCAGCGCGCGCAGGCGCTGGAAGAGCGTTTCCTCCTCGGGCCCGGCGTGGCCGAGCGCTGCGAGCCGGTCCGAGAGCGACTCGCGCGCCGCCGACTTCGCGCCGCGCGCGGGCGCGGGCGCGACCAGGTCGGCGACCGTGATGCCGCGGCAGACGTCGCACGAGCCGCCGCAGGGCGGCAGCGTCTCGTCGAAGTAGGCGCAGGCGGCCGAATGCCGGCAGCCGCCACGGTCGAGCAGGCGGAAGAGTTCGACGGTCCTGGCGCGCGTCTCGGTGCGCAGGCCCGCGTCGGCGAGGCCGTCGAGGAAACGGTCGTAGGCGATCACGTCCGCCCACGAGTAGAAGACGACGACGTCGCTCGGCAGCCCGTCGCGGCCGGCGCGGCCGATCTCCTGGTACCAGGCCTCGATGCTCTTCGGCATGTCGCGGTGGACGACGAGCCGCACGTCGCTCTTGTCAATGCCCATGCCGAACGCGACCGTGGCGACGATCACCCCGGCCTCGTCGCGCGCGAACGCTTCCTGGTGGCGGTGGCGCACCTCGTCGTCCAGCCCGGCGTGGTACGGCAGCGCGCCGACGCCGTGGCCGCGCAGGAACTCGCTCGTCTGCTCGACCGCGCGCCGGCTGATGCAGTAGACGATCGCGCTCTCGCCCGCGTGGCGGCGCAGCAGGCCGAGCAGGTCGCGGCGAAAGTCGCGCTTGCGGCCGTCGGCCTGCTCGCCCTTGCGGACGGCGGTGATGTGCAGGTTGGGCCGGAAGAACGAGCCCTTGAAGCCGTCGGGCTTGCGCATCCCGAGCTGCTGCAGGATGTCGCCGACGACCCGCCGCGTCGCCGTCGCGGTCAGCGCCAGGACGGGAATGTCGCCCAGCTCCTCCTTCAGGCCGCGCAGCTTGCGGTACGCGGGACGAAAATCGTGACCCCACTGGCTGATGCAGTGCGCCTCGTCCACGACCACGAGGCTCACGGGGCAGCCGGCGATGAGTCCGCGCAGCGAACCCTCCAGCGCCTCGGGCGCCAGGTAGAGCAGCTCCACCTCGCCGCGCCGCAGGGCCGCGAGCCGTTCGCGGCGCTCCTCGAACGTGATCGTCGAGTTGACCATGGTCGCGCGGAAGCCGAGCCGAACGAGCGCGTCCACCTGATCCTTCATCAGCGAAATGAGCGGCGAGAGCACCAGAACCGTGCCGGGCAGGATCCGCGCCGGTACCTGGAAGGTGAGCGACTTGCCCGCGCCGGTCGGCATCACGCCGATGCAGTCGCGGCCGGCGAGCACCGCGTCGATGATCCGGCGCTGCCCGGGGCGGAACTCGCGGAAGCCGAAGACGGACTCCAGCACGTGCTGCGGGTCGGTGAACTTCGCCGCGTGAAAGAGCGGGGCGCTGGACTCGAGCAAGTTCACTCCTTGGACGGGCGCGAGCGCGGGGTGCGGTGGGCGCCGATGCGGCGCGCAGGCGCGTACTCTAAAGGAGTCCCGGCGGGACGGCATCCGCGGCCCGGCGGCGTCGCCCGCCGCGGCGCCTCAGCGCGCGTCGCCCTCGGGCACGACCGTGGGCAGGCCGCGCGAGATCCAGTCGCGCCAGCCGCCGTCGAGCGAGTAGACGTCGGTGTAGCCCATGCGCTGCAGGTTGTCGCAGGCCAGCACGCTGCGGTAGCCGCCGCCGCAGTAGCAGACGATCGGCGTGTCCTTGTCGGGAACCGCCGCTTCGATCTCGCGCTCGAGGACGCCCTTGCTCAGGTGATGCGCGCCGGGCAGGTGGCCGAGCCGCCACTCGCGGTCCTCGCGGTTGTCGAGCAGCACGAACTGGTCCCCGCGGTGCAGCCGCTCGAGGAACGCGTCGAGCGAGAACGTCCGCACGCGCGTGCGCGACTCGGCGACGAGCGCGAGGAAGCCGGCCCCGTGCCGGTGCCGCGCTTCGGCCTGCGGTTCCGTGGCGCTCACGCGAGCGCCCCCGCGGCCTGCGGGGCGGCGGACGCGGCTTCGCCGCGGCGCGGGTATTCGCGCACGACCCGGTAGAGCGCGTCGCGCTGCACCGGTTGCTTTCCCGCCTCCTGGATCATGCGCACCATGCCGTCTTCGGCCATGCCGACCGGGCTGCGGGCGAGCGCGGCGTGCGCGATCTTCTCCTGCCCGATCGTGCCGTCGAGATCCGACGCCCCGAAGTTGAGCGCCGCCGCGGCCGTGTCCTGGCCGAGCATGATCCAGTAGCCCTTGACGTGCGGCACGTTGTCGAACACGAGGCGCGAGATCGCGATGGTCTTGAGGTCCTCGATCGCCGAAGCCTGCCGGCGCACGAGGCCGGTCGTGCCCGGCTGGAACGCGAGCGGGATGAAGGCGAGGAAGCCGGGGGCGCGCCGCTCGAGGTCGCGCAGGTCAATCAGGTGCTGGACGCGCTCGGCCCGCGTCTCGATGTGCCCGTACAGCAGCGTCGCGTTGCTCGGGATGCCGAGCCCGTGCGCGATCTCGTGGATCTCGATCCAGCGCCGCGCGCCGATCTTCTGGTGGAAGAGTTCGCGGCGCACGCGCTCGCTGAAGACTTCGGCGCCGCCGCCGGGCAGCGCGTCGAGGCCCGCGGACTTGAGCTCGCCGAGCACCCAGTCGGCGGGCTTCTTGGTGAGCCGGCAGAAGAAGTCGATCTCGACCGCCGTGTAGGCCTTCACGCTCAGGTCGGGCTTCTTCTCCTTCACCCAGCGGACGATCTGCACGTAGTCGTCGAAGCGCCACTTGTTGTGCAGTCCGCCGACGACGTGGATCTCGCGGATCTCGGGGTCCACGTGCGCGAGGATCTGCTCGCGGGTCATCGTGTACGCGCCGGGGGCGCCGGGCTTTTTCGCGTAGTCGCAGAACTTGCAGGCGAGCACGCAGACGTTGGTGGGGTTGAGCTGGCGGTTGACCGAGAAGTAGACGCGGTCGCCGTGGCGGTCGAGCGCGAGGGCGTTCGCGAGCCGGCCCAGCTCCACGACCGGGGCGTCGAACAGCCGGACGCCCTCTTCCTGATCCAGGGACTCGCCGGCCAGCAGCCGCTGCCGGGCGGCTTCGACGAGGGCGTTTCGCGGGCGCAGTTCGGAGACGAAGCTCAAGGGTGGTCCTTCCGGGGCGGCACGTCGGTCGAGAGGCCCGGCAGTATAGCGGGCGGCGCGCCGGGCAGAAAGACCGCTTCGCGGCCGCGGCTGGACGCATCGGGAGAGCGACCCTATCGTGCCCGGCTTCACCCTCACCCGGAGAAACCCCCTTGATGCGCGACTCACCGGTCGCATTCCGGCAGGCGGAACGCGCCCCGCGCGCGGGCCGCGCCTCGGAGTCCGCGAAGAAGCCCGTTTCGCTGCGCGCCGTGTGGCCCGAGGTTTCGGCGCTGGTCCGGCCGCGGCGCGGCAAGCTTTCGCTCGGTCTCGCGCTCGTGCTGGTGCGCAGCGTGACCGGCCTCGTCCTGCCCCTCTCGCCGATGTTCCTGATTGATCGGATCATCACGCCGAAGCGCCCCGACCTGCTGCCGATGCTGGTCTTCGGCCTGCTCGGCGCGACCGCGCTGCAGGCGGTGACCTCGTACGTGCTCACGCAGCTGCTCTCCAAGGAGGGCCAGCGCGCGATCGCCGAGCTGCGCGCCAAGGTGCAGGCGCACGTCGGCCGGCTGTCGGTCTCGTTCTACGACGCCAACAAGACCGGCACGCTGGTCTCGCGGATCATGAGCGACGTCGAGGGCGTGCGGAACCTGGTCGGCACCGGGTTCGTCGAGTTCATCGGCGGGCTGGTCACCGCCGCCGTCTCGCTGGTCCTGCTGCTGCGCATCAACGCGACGATGACCGGCGTGACGGCCGCGGTGCTGGTCGGCTTCACGCTGATCCTGGGGCGCGCGTTCGGCGTGATGCGGCCCGTGTTCCGCGAGCGCGGGAAGATCCAGGCCGAGGTGACCGGCCGGCTCACCGAATCGCTCGGCGCGGTCCGCACCGTGAAGGGCTACCACGCCGAGGAACGCGAGCGCGGAGTGTTCGCGGCCGGGGTCCAGCGGCTGCTCGACAACGTCCTGCGCACGCTGACGGCGCAGTCCGTCATGCAGCTCTCGATGGCGCTGCTCATGGGCATCGTCGGCGCCGCCATCTCGTGGTACGGCGCGCGCCACATCCTGTCGGGCGGCATGACGCTCGGCCAGTACATGTCGTACAACATGCTGCTCGGATTCCTCATCGCACCGATCTTCCAGATCGTCAACATCGGCACGCAGCTCACCGAGGCTCTGGCCGGCCTCGAGCGGACGCGCGAGGTGCTCGCCGAGTCGCCCGAGGACCAGGATCCGCGGCGTTCGGTGGCGATGCCGGCGATTCGCGGCGACGTCGCGTTCGAGCACGTGGACTTCGCCTACGAAACGGGCAAGCCGGTCCTGCGCGACGTCTCGTTCGCCTCGCCCGCCGGCACGGTGACCGCGCTGGTCGGCTCCTCGGGTTCGGGCAAGAGCACGATCATCGGCCTGCTGTCGGCGTTCCACACGCCGCAGGCCGGCCGCATCACCGTGGACGGCGTGGACCTTTCGACCGTCCGGCTCTCGACCTTCCGCACGCAGCTCGGCGTCGTGCTGCAGGACACGTTCCTGTTCGCCGGCACGATTCGCGAGAACGTCGCCTTCTCGCGCCCCGGCGCGGGCGAGGAACAGGTTCGCGAGTCCTGCCGCATCGCGCGCGTGGACGAGTTCGCCGACCGCTTCCCCGAAGGGCTCGACACGGTGGTCGGCGAGCGCGGCGTCAAGCTCTCGGGCGGGCAGCGCCAGCGCGTGAGCATCGCGCGCGCGATCCTCGCCGATCCGCGCATCCTGATCCTCGACGAGGCCACCTCGAGCCTCGATTCCGAGAGCGAGGCGCTCATCCAGGAAGGCCTGTCGTACCTGATGAAGGGGCGCACGACGTTCGTGATCGCGCACCGGCTCTCGACCATCCGGCGCGCCGACCAGATCCTCGTGGTCGAGGACGGCCGGATCGTCGAGCGCGGCACCCACGCCGAACTGCACGCGGCGCAGGGCCGCTACCGCGAGCTCTACGACCGCCAGCACGGGCTGGAGCAGAACCTGTTCCTCGCGCCCGGCGAGGGCGACGACGCGCCCGACGGCGAGGACGGTCGCGCGCGGGGCGCGGCCGAACCCGGCGTGTTCGACCTGATCCAGGGGCGCACGCGATAGCGCGGACGGTTGATCAGAGCTCGAAGTGGTGCGAGAGCTTCACCATGAAGACGTTGTTCGCGGGGGTTCGCCCGAGGTCGCTCAGGCTGGGGCTCAGCCGGAACTCGCCGTCGCCCGTGAAGCCGGTGCGATCCTGCGTCCACACCAGGTAGGCGGTCGAGCCGGGCAGATACTCCCAACGGACGACCATGTTTCCGCGCACGGTGCGGAACGTGAAGTCGGGCCGGCCGAGGTTCACCGCCGGAGCCGGACCCGGTCCGTCCGGATCGGCGGTCCCGCCGGCGGGATCCATCGTCGAGCCGCCGTCGCGCCCGTAACGGAGGAACTCGTACGACCCCGGGCGCGCCAGCTCGCGATACTCCGAGTAGCGGCCCGACGAGATCAGCGGCTGCGCGTAGAGCTGGATGCTGAGCCCCGGCGAGAGCGACCAGTCCATGCGCACCTCGGCCCCGGCCGTCTTCTGATCGAGCCTGGCGAACACGTAGCGGCCGCCGTAGGTGGCGGTGGCGAGCGGGTCCGCCACCTGCGTCACGTACTGGGCGTCCTGCACGTTGGATTCGTAGGTGGGTCCGACGCTGAGCGACAGGCTCGCGCGGGGCTTCCAGGTCACGCCCGCGTCGTAGGTGAGCGTGAGGGAGTTCTCGACGTCGAAGTTCGGGCTGAAATCGGCCCAGAAGAAGAGCTTCGAGCGGCTGTTCGAGTCGAAGTGGAACCTCGTCCAGCCTCCCTGCGGGTTCAGCATCGCGGGACCGCCGCGCGTCGCCCGGTCACTCAGCGTCCGGCCGACGTAGCCGCCGTTGACGTTCCACGAGAGCCCGTTGTTCTGCTCGAGGTCCGACTCGAGGAAGAGCTGGCTCAGGGTGTGCTGCCCGCCGTAGTTCCAGCCCTGGACCAGCGCCCCCAGCACGAACCAGTGCTGCTTCCACGAGCTCTTCTTGTTCCAGTTGTATCCGCCGCCGACGTGCATGTTCACGACGTCGGAGCGCGAGCCGAACCCGAGATCGTTGTTCTCGAATCCCGGCGAGATGACTCCGACCGCCGAGTTGCTGAACCACGGGCCCCGCTCGCGGTTCAGCCACAGTCGCGCCACGTAGCCCGACAGGGAGGTCGCGTTCGGGTTCACGCCCAGGTCGTCCCGGTCGGGCCGCTGGTAGTAGCGGCGCGAGCTGCGCTGCAGCGACGTGACGCGCGCCGACGTACCGTCCACACGGCTGCCCGCGACGTAGCCGGAGACGACCCAGTCCTTCTTCGCGTCCAGCGCCGTCCAGCCGTCCACGGCGGTGACGAAGCCGTTGCGGTCGAACTGGTCTTCGAGCCCGGTGCCATCGAACGCGCGGGCGGTCTCGAGCGTCATGACGCCGAGTCCCTGCCGCTCCCGGTGGAACGACTTGAGGCCCCGCAGGACCCCGTAGTAGCTGAGCGGCTCGACCGACGCGCTGCCGCGCGTGCCGTCGCCGCGCTCGAAGGTGGCCATGGTCTTCTGGGTCACGGCGTGCAGGGTGCCGAAGTCGAATCCAGGCCGCGGCTGTCCGGTGACTTTGGCCGCGCCGAGGATGCGCGTCGCGACCGGAACGTCGGCGAACGCGGCGTCGTCGGGCAGCGCGCCTCCGGGCGCGCGCCCGATGCGGCGCGAGTAGAAGAACGTCGGCTCCGGCCAGTTGAAGTTCCAGTAGTCGCTCGCGCCGTTGTTGCCGCAGCGGAACGCGGAGCTTCCTTCGGTGAAGAACGGCCGCTTCTCGTCGAAGTAGGACTCGACGTCGGACAGGTTCACGACCGCCGGATCGATCTCGACCTGCCCGAAGTCCGGGTTCACGGACGCGTTGAGCGTCAGGTTCGAGCCCAGGCTCGTGCGCAGGTCGAGGCCGGCGGCGGGGCTGAAGTCGGAGCCGTCGTGGAACGGGTCGTTCGGCGCGTGCACGAGGTGTTCGGACTTGGCGGTCGTGTAGGGCAGCAGCTCGATCTTGCGCGCCGGACGAATGCCGTCGAGGCCGACGAGTTCGGGAAAGCGCGACACGAACCCGCTCTCGCCGCGCGGGGTGTAAACCAGCTTGTCCGACTCGAGCCGTCGCGAGATGTCTCGGTTGAAGTTGACGCCCCAGGGTTTGCCCGCTCCGCTCACGAACCGCATCTGCGAAAGCGGTATCCGCAACTCGGCCGTCCAGCCCTGCGCGTCGCGCCTGGCGCGGCCGCTCCAGACACCGTCCCAAGAGTCGTCGTCCCAGCCGTCGTTCATGAGCACGCCGTCGAGCAGCGTGCCGGCCGCCGTGATACCGAAGTAGTAGCCCGTGCGCCGGTCGCGGAACGTGTCCAGGAAGACCATGAACGCATCCGAGCCGCTGCCGGAATCCCTGCGCGCCAGGCGGGCGACGATCGAATCCGCCTGCGAGTCCCACAGCCGGGCGCCCACGTAGATCGCGTCGTCGTCGTAGGCGACGCGCACCTCGGTGCGCTGCGAAGGCGGATCGCCCTGATGCGGCGACTGCTGGGTGAAGGCCTCATAGGCGCCTTCGCCCTTCCAGACCGCCTCGTCGAGGACACCATCCACGACGAGGGGCGAAGTCGCGCGAACCGCCCGCACGGGCGGAAGCTCAGGGCGCGCCGGCGGCGGCGCCTGCGGCGCGGCCAGCGCGAGCGAGGCCGCGAGGCAGGCGGGAATACAGAGGAGGGCAAGGCGCATGCGGTGCTCCGGGGTGGGCGGGATCGGATGCCGTGGTCTTGGACGGTCCTGCACCGCCCCGAGGTTGAAACCCCTCCCGGCCGGGCGTCGTGTCGGACAGCCCGGCTACGCCGGGATCGGGAGGCGGGTTGCGCTTGCGCGGGGAACATGCCAGGCACGATGCCCGGCGCGACAGCGCCGCGTGACGAGCGCGGCCCGGTGCCGGATGGAGCCGCCCGAGGAGCGGACGGACGCGGAGTGCGATGACCGGCTGGTGTTGAACGGGATCCTCTGGATCCTGCGCACGGGGGCACACTGGCGCGATGTGCCCGAGTGGTACCCGTCCCCTGCGACCTGCCTCCGACGGCATCAAGGGTGGTCGCGCACCGGCGTCTTCAACCGCATCCTCACGGCGTCGGCGGAAGACCTGTGTCGCTGGACAGCGGTCCTCAACGACCTCGGGTTCGTGCCGCTCGGCTGCATCGTCATCCTGCTAGGCCGGTGTTCGGGAGACCACTTCCGGAAACGGCCCGCGCCACCGGCCCCGGCGGACGACCCTTCAGTCGTTTCGCGCGGCGGGCCGGTTCTCACGCGGACGGGAAGTGCGCCGGGCGGCCCGCGGCATCATCAGCTCCTCTCGCACGGCGTACGAGCACGAGTGGGCTCCGGAGGGGATGTACGAGACGCGATCGAGCTCCTTTCCCAGGATCTCCCGGATGAATCGGAGCTCGGCCCGGCACGGGGCCTGGGTGGCGTCCACGATGGTCCGCATCGGGCAATGGCAGAGGCGGAGCAGAGGGCGGCCCGAGTCATCCGTGGCCACTTCGGCCATGAACCCGTCCTCGGTGAGAATGCGGGCCACTTCCTCGATGCGCCGCGCACCGCTCAGGCCCTGCAGGCGCTCCCGGACCTCCGTGCGACGGCGCGCGAGGCGCTCGTCGAAGAACTTCCGGAGCAGGATCTCGTGGCCCTCGGTCTCGAGGAATGCCGCCAGGTCTCGCAGGAGCTGGCCTTCACCGCTCGGAAACAGCGTTCCCGCCGACTCCGTCAGACCGTAGAGGACTTCCGGGCGGCCGGGTCCACGCCGGTGGTGCCCCACACGCGCCACCAGTCCGGCGCCCTCGAGTGACCGCAGATGGCTCCGGATGGTTTCGACACTGAGGCCGAGCGCCTTCCCCATCGCCGGGATCGTGCCGGACGGGCGACGCTTGAGGAACTCCAGGATTCGGCCCTGGCTTTCACCCACTCGCATGGAGGTCATCGCCTCGCTCCCGCCCGATCTGGTCATTCCGCGGAACACGTCTCTTCACCCGCGAGGATCGGCCACTCGCGCTTCGATCTTCAGCACGTGCACCCGCCATATCTCTGGCCCTGACGAAAGATATTCGAAGCGGAACGCATCGTCACCGCGTGTCGCTTTGAGGGTGTAGTACATGCACTGCGGGTCATGGTCGACGGTCAGTTCGAGCGTGTCGCCCTCGGCCATTCGATCATACGAGCCCATGATCAGTTCGAACCGATGCCTGGGCTCGACCTCACGGACGTCGAGTTGAACAATGCCCATCGTTCCCTCCGGTTCGAGTCGCGAGGCGGCTCATGTCCACCAGGCGCGGTTCGGCGGTCCTGCTTCCACATCCCCAGCCACCTCCGCGGCCGAGCCAGGCCTGCCAGGCGGCCCGGTGGCGCTCGGAAGTCGGCGTCAACACGAACGTGCCTTCGTAGCCGGCCAGCGCGAGATATCCGGTCATCTCGCCGATGCCGAGGCCTTCCTGAAGCTGGGCCTCCGGCCCTCCACCATGAAGGCGCACGTGCGTCAGCCGGGTGCCGAACTCGGCGACCAGCACTCGGGCGATGGTGCCCGGAGGCGCCGTCGCCGGCTCCGCGTCCCAGGCCAGGTCGAGTCCCGCCTCCACGGCGCGCCGCGCCTCAATCATCGGTTCGGGTCCGCGAACGACGAAGGCCACGGCGGCCCCCTCGGCCGCGGCCCGGGCGCCCCAGCGGAGCCGGACCTGCGACTCCCACGAGGCGTCGAGAAGCAGCGGTGCCTCGAGATGCTTCGCCAGGGTCACGAGGCGATCGTCCTTCGGCGGCGAAGTCACGCGATAGCCGCCGATTTCCACTCCCTCGCGCCGGGCGTGCCCGGCCGCCGTCGCGGCGCCGGCGAGATCCTCCGGCGCCACGCCGTGGGCGTCACCCGCGCGCAGCTCGAGCCCCGAGAGTCCGCGGCGGCGCACCGCCATCAGCAGCTCTTCGAGGCCGGCCCCGGGTGCGGCGGCCGAGCACAGTCCCAGCCTCATGAACTCGCCGGCTTTCCGATCTCGACCCGCCACACCTGCGGACCTTCCTCCAGGTAGGTCCAGCGGAACTGGTCCTTGTGCTCGTACTCGAACTGATAGCGAAGCGGAAGCGGATCGTGGTCGTTCAGCAGGATGAACGCTTCCCCGGGTCCGAGGGCGGCGAAGGTCTGGAAGATCGTCGGATGCTTCTCGCGGGGCGGAATGATGCGCACGTCGAGCGTCTTGGTCGCGGACATGTTCGACTCCGTGATGGGTGGGGTGGGGTTGCCGGGGGCCTGGGCCGCGGCCCGCCGGATGAACACGCGCACGAGGTCGCGCGACTGCTCCCGGACCTCGTACGTGAAGCCGCGCTCGTCGAGCTGCGGCAGGAGGAAGCGCGGGATGCGCGAGTTGATCTGGACCAGCGTGCGGCAGTCCGGGAGCGTCTCGAGCGCCTCGAGCGTGCGCACCATGGGCTCGGGCGGCTCGAGTCCGCGAACGTCGAGGAAAACCACGTCCGCCGCCGGCTCCGTTTCGGCCCCGCCCGGGACGCGATCCGCCGGAGGGGCCGACGTCGCCGGCGCGGCCCGTTGCCCGGCGTCCGCTGGGTAGAACCACACCCGCCAGTCGTCCTCGGCGAGCCGCTCGGAGTGATGAGCGAAGCCCTGGCTCGCCATGACCGCGTAGAGCGGGACCGGTTCGAAGATGGCCCGGAGGCACAGCGCGCCCCCTTCGGGCACTTCGCGCCGCGCCGCCATGATCAGGCTGAAGGGCTCGCGGCCCGCCCGCAGTTCGTCACGCACGTCGAGCTGCCTGACCTTCGCTTCGGGGATCGCGGCCAGTGCGGAGGGCTGAGCGCTCCCCTCCGGCGTCGCCGCGGCGGCGGCCCCGTGGCCATCGCGCGTCTGGTGACCGGCATCGCCGTTCAGGCGCGCCAGCAGCGCATCCGGTTCGAGCCCGGCCATCTGCGCGACCTGCTCCACCGTGAGCAGGCCGGCCATCACCTTTCGCATGCTCGGATTGCGCAGCTTCTCGAGGGTCGGCGAGAGGGGCGCCAGCACTTCGATCAGGCCCTCGTCGCGGCGGAGCAACTCGCGCACCGTATCGGTTCCTCGGATCACCATGCGCCCTCCTGGATCATTCCCGGATGCCAGCGGGGATCCCAGACCAGCTGGGGTTCGACCCGCTCGACGCCCGGCACCGCCGACACCGCGTTGAGGATGCCGTTCCGGATGTGCTCCTCCATCGGGCAGCCGGGCGTCGTCAGGGTATGGATTACGGTCACTTCACCGCCGCGCACGTGAAGGTCGTAGACCAATCCCATGGTCACGATGTCGAGCCCGACCTCGGGATCGATCACCGTGCGTAGCGCGTCCCAGACCACCGGGTCGAGGGTCCCGACCGCGGGCGATTCGAGTTCTTCACTCATGCGGGTCTCCTGCGGGCGAGTCGGTACATCTGAGCCGTCTCGATCAGCACCCCGGCTCCGAACACCAGCGCCGCCGAGCGAACCACCAGGGCGGCGCCGAGAAGGATGCCCGCCGCGAGGCCCAGGACGCCGAACGCGAGCATGGCTCCGGCAGCGCTGGCGGTCGGCGCATGGAAGAGGTCGGCGACTTTCGGCACCGGTCGCCGGCCGGCGAGCGGGCCGAAGCGGTGGAACCAGACGAGAAAGGGAACGATCTTGTAGAAGAGCGCGGCCACGAACACGCTGATGCCGCCGACGAGCACGAGCACGTAGGCCGTCGCGAGCTGCGGGCCGGCCCACCCCGCGACCACCGGAACCGCGAGCACGAGCCCGAGCGCCAGGATCCCCAGCGCGATCGCCGCGAGCCGCATGCCCGGGTCGAGCGAGGGCCGGATCCGCTTTCGGTACTGGCGCGCGGCCTGGACGAGGAAGCAGGCCAGACCTCCGCCCATCAGGAGCGCGGGCAGCCATCGCCCGAGAACGAGCGGGCCGTGATGGAACGCCACGAGGGCCGCCGCGCCAGCGGCGAGGAGCGCGGCGGCGGCGCCCGGCAGGGCCTCGCCCGCGCCATGGCTCAGGAGGAACATCGGCAGGAGGTGGTCCGCGACGCCCACGATCACGAGCAGCACCCACCCGCCCAGCGCGACGTGGAGGTGCATGCCCACCGTGTCGAAGCGGGCCGCTCCCAGGTAGCCCCACCGCAGATCGCCCGCGAGCGTCACCCCGAGCACGAGCGTGACGGCGAGGAAGAACGCGGCGCCGCTCAGCGCCCACCAGGTCATTCCCCGCCGGCTCGCCGCGGCGAGCGAGGCGGCCAGGTTCCCGATGAAGATGAGGAGCGCCGCGGCCAGGCCGACGGCGCCGCTCATCAGCGCGCCCGTATGGCCCAGGAGCAGGCCGGCCACGAACAGCGGCAGGCCGATCACGTGGATCAGCAGGCTCGCGTAGGCGAGACGGACCGAGCGGATCGGCTGGCCGAGAGCGACGGGCAGGAACTGGTAGAGCGCGCCCATGATGGACGTCGTGATCCAGCCGAGCGTGAACAGGTGCGCCACCGCGATGACCCGGGGCGACGGAAACCCTCCGACCGCGAACTGGTCGGCGAAGCCCACGAGCCCTGCCGCGCCCAGCACGAGGAAGACCAGCGCGGCGGTGAAGTGCGCGCCGGGAAGCAGGAACGGCGGCGCGGCGACGCCCGTCATTCCCATCGCCCCCGGCGTGGCGGCCCTGAAGGCCGCGCTCGCGGTGCCACCGCCCAGGGCGCGCGCGGTTCCGCGCGTCACTGGACCGCCGCCGGCCTGGGCGCCGGCTCCTCATCGGTTCGAGTCAGCGCCTCCGCCACCCGGGCCGCGATGCCCCGAAAGGCTTCGGCCGTCGGCGTCTTTCGCGACGGCCGCACCGCGGGCTCGCCGCAGTCGCCATCGGTCACCGTCGCTTCCTCGAACGGCACCTCGCCGAGCAGCGGAACGCCGGCCTCGCGCGCCAGCTTCGCGCCGCCTCCCGCGCCGAACGGATGCGAACGCCGCCCGCACGAGCACGACGCGTACGCCATGTTCTCCACGACGCCGAGCAGCGGCACCCCGAGCTTACGGAACATCTCGATCGCCTTGGCGGCCTCGAGCACCGCCAGCCGCTGCGGCGTGGTCACCACGACCGCTCCGTCCACGACGATGGACTGGGCGAGCGAGAGCGGGACATCACCCGTGCCCGGCGGCAGGTCCACCACGAGCACGTCGAGCTCCGGCCACAGGACCCCGCGCGAGAGCTGCTTCATCGTCTTGGCGACGACCGGGCCGCGCCAGATCACCGGCGACTCGGCGCCCAGGAAGAAGCCGAACGAGACGACCCGGAGCCCGAGCGCCTCGGGCGGGATGATCAGCTTCTGTTCGCTGAGGCGGACCTGACGCGCCCCGTCCTCGAGTCCAACCAGGACGGGAACGGAGGGGCCATAGATGTCCGCATCGAGGATGCCGACGCGGAGGCCGTCCGACTGGAGGGCCATCGCCAGGTTCACGGCCACGGTGCTCTTGCCGACGCCACCCTTGCCGGCCCCCACCGCGACGACGCGCCGCACATTGGGCAGGCGACCGCGGTCGGCCCACGGGTCTCCGGCCAGCTTGCTCTGGCCGGGGGTGAGAATCTGCACTTCCGTCCCCAGGGAGCCCGCCTGCCGGAGCCGCTCGCGGATCGCCGTTCGCAGGAGCTCGGGCACGTCCGCGCGTGCCGTGGACAGGGCCAGCGAAACGTGGACCCGGTCGTTGTTCACCATGACCGCGCGGACGATCCCGAGCGCGACGATGTCGCGCCCGAGACCGGGATATGAAATCTCGGAGAGCGCGGCGCGAACCGCCGCCTCGGTCAGCATCAACCGCTCCGGGCACCCGTCCGGTCGTGCGCGGGCGCGCTCGACACGGCCGCCGCACCGCGGGCCCATCGGGCACGGGCCCTGGGAAAGAGAATGTTGTTCTCGAGGTGCACGTGCCGGTGCAGGTCTTCTTCGAACTCCTTGAGGAGCGCGAAGGTGGCCGTGTACGTGCTGCACGCATCCGAAGGAGTCACGTAGTGATCCGTGACCTCCCGGAGGCGCCGCGCCAGGGCGCCCGCGTGTGCGTGGTCGTCCTCCAGCGTCTCGATCAGCGCGCCGGGCCGGGCCCGCTGCGCGGCATCGCCGCCCGCCGGTTCGTCCAGCCGGGAGATCAGCGGGAAGAGGCGACTCTCTTCGTCGAGCATGTGCTTTTCCAGATCGTCCGCGAGATCCGACGCCAGTCGCTCGACCTCGTGCAACTCGGGGTGCCTCTGGCCGTGCACCCTGGAGATCGTCGCCGTCCACTGGCGAAGGTGCGGAATCATGCGGCGGACGTTGGCGTGATGCGTGGTCACGATGTGGTCGGTGAGCCGCCCGAGGCTCCACCCACGGGGATCGGGGCGCTGCGGATCCGACCTCCCCAGTGCGGCCAGCGCCTGGCCCACGGCCTCAGGCTGGACGCCGGCCTCCGCGCACGCGCGCGCGACCGAGCGGTCACCGCCGCAGCAGAAGTCGATTCCGAACTCCGCGAAGACCGCTGCCCGAGCGTAGTCCTCGGCGACCAGTTCGCCGACCGTGCGGTCGAAGGACACCGTTGTCCGTTCGCTTCCCATGTGTGTGCACTCCCGTCCGGCGGACGCCCGGGCGCTCGAACTCGTCGCGCGCGGGACCGCCCGCAACCACGGGGAAGATGGCGGCTTTAATCATTATTGTCAAGACAAAAACCATGATAATAGCCGAAGCGCCATCCCGCCGCTCGCGAGGGGTCGGAGCGCCCCGCCGGATGGGCGGGCTTCTACCGCGCGCGGCGCAGCGCCGCCGCGAGCCTCGCGGCCACGCGGGCGTTGTTCCGCAGCAGCGCGAGGTTCGCGCGCACGCTCTCGCCGCCGGTGAGCGAGCGCATGCGATCGAGCAGGAACGGCGTCACGGCGCGGCCGCGCACTCCTTCGCTCGCGGCGGCCTCGAGGGCTTCGCGGAGCGCGTGCGAGTACAGCTCCGCGGGCATCTGCTCGGCCTCGGGGATCGGGTTGGCGACCAGCACCCCGCCCGGCAGGCCGAGCGAGAAGTGTGTCCGCACGGCCTCGGCCAGCGCCTCGACCGACTCGAAGCTTTCGTCCACGGGCAGTCCGCTGTCGCGCCGGTAGAAGGCCGGGAACTCCCGCGTGCCCAGGCCCAGCACCGGCACTCCCAGCGTCTCGAGCATCTCCACCGTGCGGGGCAGATCGAGGATCGCCTTGGCGCCGGCGCACACGACCGCGACGGGCAGGCGCGAGAGCGCGGTCAGGTCGGCGCTCACGTCGCCGGTCTCGCTGGCGTCGCGATGCACGCCGCCGATCCCGCCGGTCGCGAAGACCGAAATGCCTGCGTGGTGCGCGGCGAACATCGTCGCCGCAACGGTGGTCGAACCGGGGTCGCCGGCGGCCAGCACGGCGGCGAAGTTCGAGAGATTGAGCTTGGCGACCCCCGGCGCCGTCGCGAGCCTTTCCAGCTCGGCGCGCGTCAGCCCTACGTGCACGCGGCCGTCGAGGACACCGATGGTCGCCGGCACCGCGCCGGACTCGCGCACCTCCGTCTCGAGCGCGAGGGCGGCGTCCACGCCGTCGGGGTGTGGCAGCCCGTGCGTCACGACCGTGGTCTCGAGCGCGACGACGGGGCGGTTTCCCGCCAGCGCCCGCGCGACCTCGTCGGATGGCGTGAAGCGCTCGTTCACGCGTGCGCCCCCTGCCCGAACCACTCGCGCAACCGCGCGGCCGCGGCCGGCGGCGCGGCGGCGAGCAGGCCGTCGGGGCCCCAGTCCTCGATCGCGAAGCTCGCGGTCACGACGCCGCGGCGCAGGCAATCCGCGAGCGGCAGGCCGCGCAGGTGGGCGAGCAGGAACCCGGCGGCGAACGCGTCGCCCGCGCCCGTGGGGTCCACCACGCCGTTCGTGCGCGCCTGCCACTCGTGCACGCGGTCCGCGCGGACGTCGTAGAGCAGCCCGCCCCGGAGGCCGCGCTTGTAAGCCACGAACTTCAAGCGCTCGAATCCGCCCGCGAGTCGCCGCAGCGCGCGGTGCGGGTCGGTCTGCGCGTCCTCGAGCCGCAGCTCGTCCTCGCTCGGGAAGAACGCGTCCGCGTGCGCGAGCGTTTCGCGCCAGCGCGGCAGCGTGGCCTCGGTCACGATCTCGTGCGGGTCCACCGAGACGAACGCGCCCCCGGCGCCCAGCCGCTCGGCGAGGTCCGACTGCCGGGCGATCGGCATGGGCGCGAGGTGGAACGCCTTCGCCGTCCGCCACGCTTGAGGCACGTCGTCGTACTCGGGCGAGACTTCCTCGTGCGAGGGCACGCCGAGGCGGTGAACGATCCGGCGCACGCGGCCTTCATAAAGGAGCCACGTCCGAACGCCTCCGCGGCCGAGGCGGCGGATCCCGTCGGTCGAGACGCCGCGCGCGCGTAGCCGTTCGAGCGCCTGCTCGGGGTAATCGTCGCCCTGCAGGCTCACGCAGCCGGCGCGAGCGCCCCACAGCGATGCGCCGAGCGAAGCGTAGAGCATCGCGCCGCCCGCCTGTCCCATGCGCGTGCGGCCGTCGGGAAAGACGACGTCGTCCACCAGCAGGTTGCCGAGCAGGACCAGGTCCGGCGTCATGCGCGCGCGCTCCCGTGGGGTGCCGCGCGCCCCCGGCAATCGCTCACATCCGCGCACCTCGGTGCGCGGCGGCCGATCCCGCCCCGCATCACGCGCCGGGCCCGAGCGCCACGAACGCGGCCGCCACCGCGCGAACCGCGTCGCGGTCGAGCGGGTTCGACCACACGCCACGCTGCTTCACCGACGAGCCGACGATGAAACCGTGCGCGGGCGTGTAGAGCGCGAGGTTCGCGGCGGTGAGCCCCGAGCCGACGAGCACGGGCGTGGTCACCGCGGCCGCGACGGCCGCGACGTCGCCCGGCTCCGCGGGTTCGCCGGTCGCTCCGCCCGTCACCACGACGCCGTCGGCGAGGAAGAACTCCGCGGCTTTCGCGGTCTCGGCGAGCGAGACGTCCGCGGTGAGCGCGTGCGAGGAGTGCTTCTTCTTGACGTCGGCGAAGACCTTCACCCTCTCGGCGCCGATCGCGCGGCGGAAGCGCAGCAGCTCGCCCGCGTCGGCGGCGATCACGCCCTCGTCGGCGACGTGGGCGAACACGAAGCCTTCGACGCGTACGAACTCGGCGCCGCACGCGTGCGCGACCGCGATCGCCTGGCGGTTCGCGCCGGCCAGCACCTGAAACCCGAGCGGCAGCGGCACCTCGCGCTTCACCTCGCGGCCGATCGCGGTCAGCGCCGCGACGATCTCGGGGCCCGCGTCGCGCCTGAGGTACGGCCGGTCGTGCATGTTCTCGATCATGAGCGCCGTGAAGCCCGCTTCGCGATAGACGCGCGCCTCGGCGACCGCATCCTGCACGAGCTTGTCCACGCCGTGGTGCGCCGCGGGCGTGCCCGGCAGCGCGCCGACGTGAATCATCCCGATCAGCGCGCGCGGCGCGCCGAACGTCTGGCGGAAGGCGTGAAGAGCGTTCACCGGCGGAAACCTAGACGACTTTCCGCGATTCGGCATCCGGCAGGGGGCCGCCGCCGCCGGGTGCCGAACCGGCGGGCGGGATCCTCGCGGACCAGGTCGTGCAGAACGCCGAGGGCCGGTCCCGACGCAAACCCCGAGGTCGCCGGCGATGCATCACGCCTTCAGTTCAGAAACAGGGAAATTCATCCAGCGTAAAGACGGGCGACAAGCTTCACATTGAATATCGCGCGTCAGGTTGCTTCACCCCGCTACGGAACCGCCCGCGCGGGGCCGGGATGAGCCTGCCGCGCGAAGTTCACCCGGCGATCGCCTGCGGACGGGTGCGGTTCGCCCGAGCCGCGCGGTGCTGCATTCACTTTCGGCTTCGCCGGGAGATTTGGTTTCGTTACGCTCGTACACCTTCGAAAGCGGCGCCTCGTTGATTCTCCCGGTCCATACGCGTGCCGTCCGGCAATGCTCGACATTCACGGCAGTTGGAGGCCGATCCATGAAATGCAGGCGATTCGTCGTCCTCGCGATACTGATGGTTGCGTGGGTTTGCACCGCGGCGCGCGCCCGCGCACAGGAAGGCGCTCCTACCGATTGGGTCTCGGTGCAGTCCGGATCGCTGACCGGACACAGCATCACGACCGGCGGACGGGACCTGACACAGAACCAGCTCGGCCTGCGGCTCTGCTACATGGAGGAGGAGGACGCCTGGGACGTCCGCTATGACGTGGGCGTGCTGAAGGTGAAGGCCGGGTACTTGTTCGACACGGAGTTCGACGCGCTCGGAACGATTGGCGGTGGCGCGGTGGTGCTGCATCCGATGCTCGTGGTCGGAGTGCCGATCGGCCTGATGGGCGATCCGTACAACTTCAGCGGATTCGACATAACCCTGGGCGGCGGACTCACGGCCGACGTGCCCATCGGCGCCGTGACGCTCGAGGGTCGCGGGCAGGCCGCTTTCAACTTCCTCTCCTACATCGCGAAGCTGAACGGCGATCCCTACGACGCCAACAACAACATCCAGGGTCGCGACGCTCTGTTGCTGTACCGACTGGTCGGCGCCGTGTGGGTGCCGATCGGCCGCAAGCAGGTCCGCATCGAGGTCCGCCGCGACGACTTCAACACATGGCACATGAACGCGATCGGCATCGGGCTCTCGATCTGAACGAATTCCCGCGGTTCGGCGTCCGGCGGCGCGGGCGTCGCCGGTCAGCGCGCGGACGGCACCAGGCGCGGCGGCGCGGGCGGCAGGCCGCTCTCGCGGCGCGCCCACGCGAATAGCGTGTCGAGCGCCGCGGGCGAAACGCGGGGGAAATCGAAGGGCTCGCCGCGCCGGGGCTTCAGCCGCAGGGCGTCGTCCGCGCGCGGAACGACTTCGATCCGCGCCGGCCGGCCGCCGCGGGCCAGCGCCTCGCGCACCCGGGCGGCGCCCTCGCGGGCCAGCACGTCGCCCCGCTCGCCGAAGAAGACCAGCGCGGGCGAGGCGATCGCCGCCCACGGCGCGGCAGGGTCGGCGTGCGCTTCCCGCTTCGCCCACTCCGGCACGCCGCGCCGGCCGTGGGCTTGCTCGAGGGGCACGCCCGGCGGCGAGACCGCGACCACGAACGCCGTTCGGACGCGCGCGGCAACGCGCGGCGCGAGCAGCGCCCCGCGCCCGATCCCGACGAGCCCGACGCGCTTCGCGTCCACGCCAGGGCGGCGACGCAGGAACTCCATCGCCTCGACGGCGTCCAGTTCGAGGTCGGCGAGCGCGACGTTCGCGTCGCCCGCCGACGCGCCCTGCCCGCGCGAATCGAAGACGAGCGCGACGAAGCCGGCGCGCGCGAAGCGGTCCGCCAGTTCGAGACCATCGCCGCGCGTGCCGTGCTCGCCGCCGAGCACGAGGACCGCCGGGCGCGCGAGCGAATCGCCCGGAGCGAGCAGCGTGCCCGCGAGCGACACCGACCCACCGGCGAAACGCACCGTGTCCACCGCGAGGGTGTCCGGCTTCCTCGCGACGCGGCGCAGTCCGAGGCGCGGAAGCGTGTTGCGGTTGAGCGTGAAGGGCAGCGGGCCTCCCGAGAGCACGCCCGAGAGGACGTCGCGGCGGAACCAGCCGTCGAAGCTCCACGTCTCGCCGCCCACGGGCAGGCGGAAGCGCACCTTCGGCGAGCGGAACTCGAACGCCTCGACCGGTTGGTCGCGAACCAGCATCGCCGGCAGGCTGACGCGCGCGGCGGGCCGGCCATCGCGCAGCTCGATGTCGAGGTCCACCGGCATCGTCTCGTCGCGGTAGGCGACGCTGCCCTCGTAGTGACCGGCCAGCGCCTCAGGCGTCTGCACGTCACGCGGTCCGCAGCCGGCGAGGAAGGCGAGAGCCGCCGCGAGCGGCAGCAGCTGGGCCATGCGAAGACGCGCGGTCATGCCCGCACTCTGCGGCGGCGCCGCACGGCCGCGCAAGCGGGCCAGGTGGGATCGTGACGCAGCCGGGCGACCTCGACGCGGCTCCGTGCCGGCCGCGAAGGTGGCGCACCGGACATGCGGCGCGATAACTTCCGCACGAAGGCCGACCGCTCTCCACGAGGAGGAGTACGCCATGAGGAAGCTGCTGCCGCTGCTGCTCGCGCTGACGATGGTGCCTGCCGTCGGCAGGGCGACGGTGAAGACGGAACTCGTCGAGTACCGCCAGGGCGACACCGTCCTGCAGGGCTGGCTCGCGTACGACGACGCGGTGAAGGAGAAGCGCCCCGGCGTGCTGCTCATTCACGACTGGATGGGCGTCACGGACCACCAGAAGTCCCAGGTCGAAAAGCTCGCGGCCCTCGGCTACGTGGCGCTCGCCGCCGACGTGTACGGCAAGGGCGTCCGGCCCGCGAATGCCACCGAGGCGGCCGCGGAGTCGGGCAGGCTCTACAAGAACCCCGTGCTGCTGCGCGCCCGCGCGCGCGCCGGACTCGACTTCCTCGCCGGCCGTCCGCAGGTGGATGCGACGCGCCTGGCCGCGACCGGCTACTGCTTCGGCGGCTCCGGCGCGCTCGAGCTGGCGCGCAGCGGCGCGCCGCTGCGCGCCGTCGTCACCTTCCATGGCACCCTCGACGCCCTGATGCCCGGCACGCCCGACGACCTCAAGGCCTCAGTGCTCACGCTGCACGGCGCCGACGATCCGTTCGTGAAGCAGGAGAACGTGAAGGCGTTCATGGACGAGATGCGCGCCGCGAAGGCGGACTGGGAGCTGATCCAGTACAGCGGCGCGGTGCACAGCTTCACCGACCCGCGCGCCGGCACCGACAATAGTAAAGGAGCGGCTTACAACGCGACCGCCGACCGCCGCTCGTGGGAGGCGATGAAGGATTTCCTCGCCGAGCGGCTCGCGAAGTAGGCGGCGCTACTCCCTGCCCCACCAGCCGTCCACCTGCGCGATCGTCTCGGGCAGGCTGGCGACGGGCTCGGGGTAACCTTCCTTCCAGGTCGCGTCGATGCCGAGCGGTCCGCGGCAGGTGAGCCAGGCGCCGCGCGTCTCGACCGCCGCAGGGATGATGTCCCGCGCGCAGTCGAAGCGCGTGAAGACGCCCCACAGGAGCATCTCGTCGTCGCCGAGCGGCACGTCTTCGCTGACCGCGACGACCAGCTTGCAGGCGGCGTACTCGGGGCGCTTCACCAGCGCCTCGACCACCGCGCGGCCCTCACGGGCGACCTGCACGACGAGCAGTCCGCGACTGACGAGCCGGTGCGCCCGGATGCGCTCGTCCCACGCGCGCGGGTCGGGCACGCCGGCGAGCGGCGGTGACGGCGCCACGCCGGTGCCGGGAGAGTTGCCCGCGGAACCCACGGGCCGCGCGTGGCTCTGCGCGTCGAACACCATCTTGCTGCCCAGGTTCATCACGCCGCTCGTGAAGTCGAGGGTATCGAGCGGCACGCCGGGCAGGAGCAGGAAGTCCTCGGCCGGATCGAAGTTCCGCGCGAGCGCGTCGAACACCGCGCGGCGGTTGCGTGGGTTCACGTCGCCGTCCACGAGCACGATGGCCTTGGTCAGCGAGAGCTGCCCCGTCCCCAGCAGGCCGAGCGCGGTCTTCTTGCCCTCCTTCGCGAAGCGGTTCTCGACCGCGACGACGAGCAGGTTGTGGAAGCCGGCCTCGAAGTAGGCCCACAGGTCGGTGATCTCGGGATGGATCACCTTGAGCACGCCGGTGAACATTTCCTGCACGGCCTCGCCCATGTACTTGTCTTCCTGCGGCGGCTTGCCGACCACGCTCGCCTGGAAGATCGGCAGCGCGCGATGCGTGACGTCCCGGACGTGGAAGACGGGAAACGGCGCGGCGTGCGAGTAGTGGCCGAAGTGGTCGCCGAAAGGCCCCTCGGTGCGCCGCTCGCCGGCCTGGACGACACCCTCGATCACGAACTCGGCGTCGGCGGGCACGAGCATGTCGAGCGAGCGGGCGCGGGCGAGGCGAGTGGGCGATCCGCGCAGGAATCCGGCGAAGGCCAGCTCGTCAATGCCCTCGGGCAGCGGCGCCACCGCCGCGAGCAGCGTGGCCGGGTCGGCGCCGACCGCGACCGCGACCTCGAGGCCGTTGCCCGCGGTCTCGGCGCGATGGAAGTGGAAGCCGCCACCCTTGCCGATCTGCCAGTGCATGCCGGTCGTCTTTTCGTCGTACACGTGCATGCGGTAGATGCCGAGGTTGCGCTTGCGCGTCTTGGGGTCCTCGGTGAAGACGAGCGGAAAGGTCACGAAGCGCCCGCCGTCCTTGGGCCACAGTTGCAGGATCGGCAGCCCGGCGAGGTTCGCGCCGAGCGAGCGCTCCTGCGCGGGCCCGCGCTCGATGCGCGCGGGCCGGCTCGCGAGCATGCGCCCGGCGCTGCCGCGCAGCGCCCACAGGTCGCCCAGCGCCTTCGGGGGCAGCGCGTGGAAGATCTCCTCGATCTCGGCGCCGACGGCGCGCGCCTTGCGGCCGATCGCCCACTCGATGCGGCGCTCGGCGGCGAGGACGTTGACCGCGAGCGGGAAGCGCGCGCCGCGCACGTTCTCGAACAGCAGCGCGGGGCCCTGCGCCATCGCCTCGCGGCACGCGATCTCGGTGACCTCGTAGCGCCAGTCCACCTCGCGCGTCACGCGCTTCAGGTCGCCCTTCGCTTCGCAGTGGTCGAGAAACTGGCGCAGCGTGCGGAAGCTCATTCCAGCTCGTCCTCGCGCCAGCCTTCGCCGGCAGGCTCGCCCAGCAGCGCCAGCAGCTTGTTCGTGAAGCCGGCGACGAGCTGATCGAGGTCGTGGGTCGCGCGGTAGTAGGGCAGCGAGATGGGCATGACGACGACGCCCTCGCGCGAGAGCTTCGCCATGTTCTCGAGCGCGATTGTGGACAGCGGGGTCTCGCGCACGCACAGCACGAGCCGCATTCGTTCCTTGAGCGCCACGGCCGCGGCGCGCGTGATGAGCGTGTCGGCGATTCCCACGGCGATCTTGGCGAGGGTGCTGACGCTGCACGGCACGACGACGAACGCGTCGTGGCGATTGGTGCCGCTCGAGAACGGCGCGGCGAGGTCGGAGTCGCGGAAGACCTTCGCCACATGGGATTCGAGGTCGGAGGGCGCGAGCGACATCTCGGCGTGCAGGACGTGGCGGGCCCAGTCGCTCATCACGAGGTATTTCTCGCCGGGGCAGCGGCGAACGAAGTCCACGCCATGAATGGCGCCGGAGGCGCCGGTCATGCCGATGAGGTAGCGGGCCACTAGGAGGATGCTCCGTCCGGTGCGTCGGGGTGAGCCCGACGGCGGCCCGCTCGGCTCGGCATCCTGCCTCGCTCTCGCTGCATCCACTCGCCGCTCCCGCCTTCCATGGCTCCGCGGCTCGTCGGACGCACCGCCGTCGGGCTCACCCCGACGCACCGGACGGAGCGCTTCATCACATTCCACCCCCCGCCATGCGGGCGGCGAGGGTCATCGCGAGGACGACCGCGCCGACCCAGACGTTGATCTTGAAGAAGGCGAGGTCCACGTGCTCGGCGAGGCGCTGCTCGAACGTGAGCAGCACGCAGGCGGCGGCGAAGCAGGCGACCGTGACCAGGCCCCACGGGCTCGCGAACGCGGCGGCGCGGCCGGCGATCGCGACGACGGCGCCGGCGAGCGCGGCCAGCGCGGCGAGGTGGAGGCTCCACGAGACGCGCAGCGCCTGCGCGCGGCCGAGCCATGCGACCATCGAGTGCAGGCCTTCCTCGCGGTCGAAGTCCTCGTCGAGCGTGGCGTAGATGATGTCGAAGCCGCTCACCCACGCGAACGCGAAGGCGGCCAGCCACAGCGCCGGCTGCCAGCGCAGGAGGTCCGGATGGGCGGCCGCGTAGCCGGCGAGCGGCGAGAGCGCGAGCGCGGCGCCGACGCCCATGTGGCAGAGCGGCGTGAAGCGCTTGAGGTAGGGGTAGAGCGCGAACACCGCGAGCGGCACGAGCGCGACCTTCAAGTACCACGCGCCGAGCGCCCAGCACGCCGCGAGATAGACGGCGACGCTGCCGGCGAGCAGCGCGATGCCCTCGGCGAGCTTCATTCGCCGGGCGGGCAGCTCGCGCACCTTCGTGCGCGGGTTGCGGGCGTCAATGTGCCGGTCAATGAGGCGGTTGAGGCTCATGCCCGCCGTGCGCGCCCCGACCGCCGCGAGCGCGATCAGCAGCCAGCACGCGAGGCTCATGCGCGGCCCCGGCGCGCTGAAGACGCCCGCGAGGATGAGCGGCAGGGAAAAGAGCGTGTGCTCGAAGCGCACGAACGAGGCGTACGTGCGCAGGCGGCTGTCGGAGGTGGTGGTGGCGCTGGAGGTCATGGTCGGGGCCGGCCGCGGGAGCCGGCCGGACGGGTGAAGCTAAACGAGAAGGCCGTTCGGGGGAATGCTCGCCGCCCGGCCGGTCGTCGCCGCGGCGCACCCGAACCGTGCGCGACCTGCACACCCGGCGCCGGCCCGGCGTTTTCCCGCGCCCGGAGAAGCGCCGGGGGCCGGGCCGCGCCTTCGGCTATGCTCCGCATCCCATGCGTCCCCCGTCGCTTCTCTTCGCGTCGCTCGCCCTGCTGCTGGCCGGCTCGGCCTGGTCCGCGCCGCGCATCCCGGCCGTCGCGCCGCCGCCGTCGGCGCGCGCGGGCGGCGAGTACGTGACCGCGCTGCCCGAGCTTCCCGCCGGCGTGGACGAGTGCGAGCTGCTGCTGCTGCCCGACGACGGCTCGGGACGCGCGATTCGGCTGACGCCGGAGCGCGAGGCCGACGAAGGCCCGCTTCGCTGGCGCATGCCGCGCGTTCACGCGAGCCGCGCGCGGCTGGTGCTGCGCGCGGGCGGGCGCTTCGGCGAGACCGAATCGGCGCCCTCGGAGTACTTCGCCATCGAGGCGGGCGCGCCGCGGGAGCCTGCCGAAGTCCTGCGGGGCGAAGCGGAGATCGCGTGGCATTTCGGCGAGGAAGGCGGCGGACGGGCTGAGGCGCTGCGGTCCTCGGGCGCCGCCTTCCTCGCCGGCGCCGCGCGCATGCACGCGAGCGCTCCGCGCCCTCGCGGGCCCCTCGCCGGCCTGCCGGAAGCCGGACAGCAGGCGAGAGCGTTGATCGAGGTCCCGCAGGAGTCCCCACCGCCGGCGCCGCCGACTTCGCGGCGGCCGGCGTTCGTCCCGCTCAGGAACTGAAGTCCGCACGAAACCCGCACCCTTCGAACCCGCCCGCCGCGCACCGCGTGGCCGGGCCGATTTCGTCTGGCGTTTCGTGAAAGGACTCCCGTGTTCCCTTCCTGCTTCTTCACCCGGGCCGCGCGCGCGCTCGGGGCGGCGGTCTGCGGCCTGGCCGCGACCGCGCTGGCGGTGTCGGCCGGCGCGGCGCAGACCGCGCCCGCCGACACCGCGATCGTCGAGATCGAAGGCACCAGCGTGCTCGGCAGCCGCACCGGCACGACCCGCGGCGGCAGCAGCGTGGTCCACTCGGACATCGATTCGCTCCCGCTGCCGGCGGCGGCCAGCCTGCGCGAAGTGATCGAGGAGCTGCCCTCGGTCCACGTGCGCACCAACAGCCGCGGCGAAACCGAGCTGTCCATCCGTGGCTCCGAGTCGCGGCAGGTCTCGGTGCTCTACGACGGGCTGCCGCTCACGCTGAGCTGGGACGGCCGCACCGACGTCTCGGTGATCCCGGTCGGCGCGATGCGACAGGTCACGCTCATCCCCGGGCTCTCGACCATCCTGACCGGACCCAACGTGCTCGGCGGCATGATTGACTTTCGCAGCCACGCGGGAGCGACGCCCGAGCACTCCTCGCTCGAGGCGGGCGCGGGCGTTGACGCGAGCGGCGGGTTCGGCGCCACGGCCTCGATCAGCGTGCCGCGGCGCCTGCGCGCGGGCGTCCTCACGGCGCGCGCCGGCGCCGGGCACCGCGACTCGCCGGGCGCGACGAAACCCGCGGGGATCGTGCAGCCGATCCTCGGCGAGCGCCTGCGCATCAACACCGACGCCGCGGCCAGCGATGCGTTCGCCTCGCTGCGCTTCGATCACGCGGGCGGAGCGTGGGCGTCGTTCGCCAGCTCGGCGTATCGCGAGGAGCGCGGCATCGCGGCCGAGCTGGGCGTGAGCGAGCCGCGCTACTGGCGCTACCCGTTCGTCGCCCGCTCGCTGTCGGTGCTCTCCGCGGGCAGCGGCGCCCGCCGGGCCCCCTGGGGCGGCGCGGCGAGCCTGCAGGCCAGCTTCGGACTCGACGCCGGCCGGACCGAGATCGACGCCTACGATTCGATCCTCTACGACAGCATCACGAGCGAGGAGGACGGCGAACAGGTCACGCTGTCCATGCGCGCGACCGCCAGCCAGACGCTCGGCCGCAACGCCGACCTGCGGCTCGGCGTGACGAGCAGCCAGCTCACCTACGACGAGTTCCTCACCCCCGGAGCCACCAGCCGTTATCGCCACCGGCTCTGGAGCGTGGCCGGAGAGACGATCGTGCGGCGCCCCTTCGACGGCGACGGGCCGCTCGATGAGCTGGATCTGTCGCTGGGGCTGGCGCTCGACCGCTCGACGAATCCGCTCGCCGGCGGCAAACCGGGCGTCGGGGCGCTCGATGAGCCCGGCGCGCGCGCCGGCCTGAGCGCCGTGTTCGCCGGCGGAGCCGTGACGGTTCACGCGAGCGCCAACCGAAGGGCGCGCTTTCCCTCGCTGCGCGAGCTCTACTCGGGCGCGCTCAACCGCTTCACGCCGAATCCGGACCTCAAACCGGAGCGGCTGGTCGCGGGCGAAATCGGCGTCATGCTCCGGGACCGGCTCGGGCAGTTGCAGGTCGTCGCCTTCACGCAACGGCTCTCGGATGCCGTGGTCCGCATTCGCGAAAGCGGCCGCTTCAAGCGCGTCAACCAGGAGGGGCTGAAGAGCCGGGGCGTCGAGCTCATCGGCTCGCGGCGCTTCGGCGGGCTTTCCCTGGGCGCGGACTTCACCGCGCAAACCGTCGACCTGCTCGATCCGAGCGCGCAGCTCGAGCACCCCGAGAACCTTCCGGAGACGAGCGGCAGCCTGCGCGCCGAGCTGCGTCTGCCGCGCCAGTTCCGCCTCGGCGCCTCGGCGCGCTGGATCGGCGAGCAGTTCGCGCTCCACCCCGACACGGGCGAACTCGAGACGCTCGCCTCGGCGACGACCCTGGGCGTGAACGTCGCGCGCGACTGGCGACTGGGCGGCGCGGACGGATGGGCGAGCACGCTGCGCACGACGATCGCCGTGGACAACCTGACCGACAAGGCGGTCTTCGACGCCTACGGTCTGCCGGGGCCCGGCCAGCTCATTCGCTTGGAGATGCGCGTGAACTGACCCCTGCGAGCGGCCTGCGCACCCGCGGCCCGGCCCACGCAGGCCGGGCCGCGCGCGCTTCATGCCACGGACCGGACGGCGCCCCGCGCACACCACACCACCTCAACGCCCGGAGTCCGATCCGGGCCGCCGTCAGTCGCCCGAAGCGTGATTCATTTCGGGCACCGGGGCCCCGGCCGGGACGAACCCCGAGCCGGGGCCTTCGGGTCACGGACTTGCTCCTTCATCGCACCGGGCGGTGGCGGCGGCCGCCGCGCCTCGGCAAGTCGGCCCCCGATTGCGACCCACCTCGGCGCCATCGGCCATCCACCCCGGCCCCGATGCGACGGAGACCTTGCGGCCCCGCCGTAGGCATCGAGCACGATCGCTGCCACCGACACCTGCGTTCCCGGGCCGGCCGAAAGTCGTGCGCCACAACGGCGCCCACCCGAGGGTCCGGCGCAACCGCGACGCGCGTGCGTCGAAGTTGGCAGCGGAGCGTCGGGCCGCCAAACCAGCCGGCGGCGAGGCCCGAAGATTCGGCCCTTGACGGACTGCACGCGTGTGCACTAGTGTCCGCGCGTGCCAGGTTCCTGCCTCGAACCCAACCGAACAGGGACGGAGAACCACATGCTCAACGACAGAGCCCGCGAGATTCTCGCGTTCATCCAGCGCTTCCGCCGCGAGAACGGCTCCGCGCCGACCATTCGCGAGATCGGCGAACACTTTCGAATCACTTCGACGAATGGGGTGCGGTACTACCTGAACCTGCTCGAGAAGGCGGGGCACATCCGCCGCAACCGGAAGATCTCGCGCGGCATCGGTCCCGTCTCGGCACCCCGCGCCATCGGGATTCCCGTGCTCGGGCGCGTCGCGGCCGGCCAGCCGATCCTCGCCGAGGAGAACTTCACCGGCGCCCTCGAGATGGCGGACATGTTCGGTGAGACCGCCAACCTCTTCGCGCTCCAGGTGCGCGGCGACAGCATGATTGACGCCGGCATCCTCGAGGGCGACTACGTCATCGTTCGCAAGCAGGACGAAGCGCGCAGCGGCGAGATCGTGGTCGCACTGCTCGAGGACGAGGCCACGGTGAAGTACTACCAGCCGCGCCGTGGCCACATCGAACTGGTCGCGGCCAACGTGAAGTACGAGCCGATCGTCGTCGGCAAGGGGGACCCGCTCCGCATCCTCGGCATCGTCCGAGGCGTCGTTCGCACCGTTCATCGCTGAGGGCAGCACCACGGGAGCCGCGGCTCCCGTTTTTCACCCCCGCGTAGTGCACATCCGTTCAACGTCCCCGCAGGAGGAAGTCCCGTGGAACTCGACCTGGCCCCCACTGTGAAGCAGGCACTCGGCAGGAGTTGGGAGCCCGTGTATCGCAGCCAGCTCCACTACCTCGTCACCTGGAGCACGCGGGGGCGGCGGCCGGTGCTCAAGGACCGGCACATCGAAGCGCTCCGCGGCCTGATCCGGGCGACCTGCGAGGAGCGGGACTTCGAGCTCGTGGAAGTCGTCGCCGGCCAGGACCACGTGCACGTGCTTTTTGGACTGCGTCCGGCGCAGAGCGTGGCGAGCGCCGTCCGCGAGCTCAAGGGCAGGACGGGCATGGCGCTCCTGGCCCAGTTCCCCGAACTTCGCGTGTGGTTGCGCGGCAATCTCGTCTGGGACGAGCGCTACTCGGTCGAGACGGTAAGCCCGTTGCGCCTCGACACGCTGCGGGAACGGCTGTCGAGCCGGCACCGCAACGCGCTCGAGGAGTTCGCGGCGGGCTGGGCGGAAGCAAGCTGATCGCGGACTGCTGACGATTCACCGCGCCGGCGGCGGCGGGCTCATCTTCGCCTGATCCTCTCGCGCCTCGCCGCGGCCGGTCGCGGATGCCGTCGGGTCGGCGGTGCGCGGCATGTTCGTGCCGGGTGCTGCGAGCGCTCCGCGTGAGCCGCCCGCGCGTGGCAAGCGCATCGCGCGGGCGGGCTCGCCGTGCGGCCGCGGGCCGCGGCGGCGACGCCGCCCGGCGCCGCGATTGCCGGCTCAGGCCCGTTCGACGGCGGCCTGCGGCACCTCGGGCCGTTCACGCGAGGCCAGCAGAGCCGCGGCGAGCACCAACGCGGCTCCGACGATCTGCATGGGCCCGAGCCGTTCGCCAAGGAAGACGGCCGCGGCCACGATGACGACGAGCGGCTCGGCCGTCGCGATCACGCCGGCCTCGGCGGCCGGCAGGGAGCGGAGCCCGGCGTAGAAGAGCGAGAACGGAACCAGCGTCGAGAAGATGCCGAGGGCGATGAACATCCACCACAGGTCCTGCCCATAGCCGGCCGCGGCGATGGCCCACGGCGGCGAGTGGAACGACCAGAAGAGCGCCGCCACGAGGAACGTATAGAAGAGCACCGTGGCCGGGTGATATCGCTCGAGGCCCCGCTTGGAGTACTGGATGTAGAACGCGAACGCCGCCGCCGAGGCGAACCCCACGCCCCACTCGATCGGTCCGGCATCCATCGTGCGCGGATCCACCCCGCCGACGAGCAACGCCGTCCCGCCGAGCGCCAGGGCCACCGCAGCGAGCATGCTCCAGCCGACCCAGCGCCCGCGGATCAGCTCGATGGCGACGAGCAGCGAGGGAGCGAGGTACTGGATGAGAATCCCGACGTTCACGCCGAGATGGGCGATGGAGTAGTAGTAGGTGGACTGGACGGCCGCGACGCCGAAGAGGCCCAGCACGACGAAGTAGGTCAGGTCCGAGCGGCGGATGCGGAGCAGGTCACGCCGGGTGGTGACCAGGATCGCGAACAGGACGATCACCGCGATGGCGAGTCTCAGCTCGACGACGACGAGGCTGTCCACGTGGCGGTCGCGAAACACGAAGCGCGCGAGGGTCGCCGACAGCGCCCAGAAGACCGTCGCCGAGAAGACGAATGCCCGGCCGCGGGCGGCGTGGAAACCGGGATCGGATGGGGGCGCAGTCCGGGAGCCGGGAGGGACCTGCTCCACGGTGGAAGCGGGCGTCATCCGCCTGACGTCCGGAGTGTTTGTGCGCCTGAAGTTGGGATTGCGGATGTTTTGTGGCACATGAGTTTATGTGGAAATGCATTCAGCCTGACAGGAGCGCGTCAGCTCGTCAGCTCGACTCCCTCAGTGCCTGCCTCCAGCATCGTGCATCGGCCCGTGAAGTGAACGCCGGGTTCCATCACCACGCTGAATGCGGCGACGTCGCCGTCCATGTGGGCGCCCGTCTTGAGCTCGACGACGCCCAGGGCGCGGATGCTGCCGATGACGCGCCCTTTGATCATGGCCTCCTTGATCTCGATGTCCGAGCGCATCACGCCGTGCTCGCCGATCTCGAGACGTTCGCAGCTCAGGACGTCGCCCTCGAACTCGCCGTCAATGCGCAGCGTCCCGCTGATCATCAGGGTGCCGCGCACGCTCGAGCCGACGCCGATCACGGTGTTCGCGCGGGGAGCTTCCTCCGGCTGCTGTTTGGTGCCGAATCGCATCACATGGCCCTCCTGGCCGCGGGTATCCGGCTAAAGAACGCCCCAGGCCTCGAGCAGGCGCTCGAGGTCGTCCTGGCTGTAGAACTCGAACTCGACCCGGCCGCCCTTGCGGCCCGGCATGATGGCGACGTTCGTGCTGAAGCGCTGCTTGAGCTTCTCCTCCCACTCTGGAAGCCCTTCCAGTCGCGCGACCCGGGGTCGGGTGTGCGCCTTGCGCTCTCGGCGCCGGACGAACGCCTCCGTCCGGCGCACCGAAAACCCCTTGCCAACGACATAGCGCGCCGCGGCCAACTGATCTCCGGCGCCATCAATGCCAAGAATCGCGCGAGCATGCCCGGCGGTCAGCGTTCCACGTGAAACCATCTCGCGGACCTCAGGCGGCAGGGCCAGCAGGCGAAGCGAGTTCGTAATCGAGCTGCGCTGCTTACCCACGCGTTCGGAGAGTTGGTCGTGCGTGAGCCCGACCTTCTCGACCAGGGCCTGGTAGGCCCTGGCCTCGTCAATCGGGTTCAGGTCCTCCCGCTGGATGTTCTCGATCAGCGCCAGCTCCATCATGCCGCGGTCGTCGAAGTCGCGGACGATGGCCGGGATCTGCTCGAGGCCGGCAAGCTGTGCGGCGCGCAGCCGGCGCTCGCCGGCGACGAGCTGGTACTCGCCAATGCCCCGGGGACGAACCAGCACCGGCTGGATGACCCCGCTGGTGCGGATCGAGTCCGCCAGCTCCTTGAGCCCGGCGTCGTCGAAGCGCGTGCGAGGCTGGAATGGATTGGGCCCGATGGACTGGATCGGGAGCGACGTCGCTCCGCCGGTCGCCTGGATCTGCCTGCCCTCGACGGCTTCGGTGGCGGTCGAGGACGAGATGAGCGCCTCGAGCCCGCGTCCAAGCACCTTCCTACTCATGTTCGAGCACCTCCCGCGCGAGCTCGCGATAGCTCTCGGCGCCGCTGCTGTGTGGGTCGTAAAGGACGATGGGCTTGCCGAACGAAGGCGCCTCGCTGAGGCGCACATTGCGTGGAATCACAGTTTTGTAGACGCGTTCGCCAAAGAACTTTCTTGCTTCCTCAGCAACCTGCTGGGAAAGGTTGAGCCGGGCGTCGAACATCGTGAGCAGGACTCCTTCGATCCTAAGCGCCGGGTTCAAGTGGTCCTGAACGAGCCGGATCGCGCCGATCAACTGGGTCAGCCCCTCGAGCGCGAGGTACTCGCACTGGAGCGGGATCAGAACGGAGTCCGAGGCGGTGAGGGAGTTGATCGTCAGGAGCCCGAGCGATGGCGGCGTGTCAATGAAGACGTAGTCGTAGTCGTCGCGGACCTTCACGAGACAGCTCTTGAGCCGCGTCTCACGCGCCATCATGCCGACGAGTTCGACCTCGGCACCCGACAACCTCTGCCCAGTTGGCATCAGGTCCAGGGTCGCAAGGGCCGTCGGCATGATGGCGTCCTGGACCTCGGCCTGCCCGATCAGCACCTCGTAGGTCGAAAGTCGCTGGTCGTTGCCGTTGATGCCGAACCCGCTCGTGGCGTTGCCCTGCGGGTCAATGTCCACGACAAGCACGCGCTTGTTCTCCTGCGCGAGGCAGGCAGCCAGGTTGATCGCGGTCGTGGTCTTGCCGACGCCACCCTTTTGGCTGGCGACCGAGATGACGCGTCCCATGCCTCGACTCGATCGGGCCGGTGGCCCGGTTCAGGAGCGGGGCTCGCTGGCGCGCCACTCAGCGCGAAGGTCAGCACCCCGCAGGAAAGCCGCGCGATCCACGCGGCACGAACGAGGCGGCAAGATATCAGGGTCGCTTTGATCCGCTCAAGCCCTATCGTTCCACGTGCAACATGCCACGACGAACTTAAGGAAGCCGGTTACTTCCTTACGAATGTCGCGACCACGTTAGGGCCGTCAGCGAGCGTCGTCACCCGCTCGAGTCGCCAGGCCTGCTCCCATTCGCTGCGCGCGGCGTCCATCTCCTGTTCGTAGCTGCTGCCCTTCCACAGGAACGCCGAGCCGCCCGGTTCGACGATACGGGCCGCCATCGCGAGCGTCGGCCCGATCGCCGCGGTTGCGCGCGAGGTGAAGGCGTCGCATGCAAGCGCGGGCGCGCCATCCTCGACCAGTACTTCGAGACGTCCTGTCATGACAACGAAGTCGCGCAGTTTGTTGTCCTGCTGAATCTTCTTAAGGAAAAGTGTCTTGTTCCGGCGCGACTCCACCAGCGTCCAGTGCTCGCCGATCCCGCACAGTGCCAGCGGCACGGCCGGCAACCCGGCGCCCGAGCCGAAATCCACGAGGCGCTTCGCGCCGCTGGATGCGATCAGTCTGGCCGGAAGCAGCGATTCCAGCAGGTGGCGTTCGACGAGGCGCGGCTCGTCGTGACGGGAGATCAGGTTCGAGACCCCTCGATTCCACTCGAGCAGTTGCCTGGCGTACTCGCGAAGCGCGGCAAGACGCGACTCGACCTCCTGCTCATCGCCGGGTATGAGAGGGCGCAGCGATTGCCACGGCTGCCGCGCCAGCAATCGCTCCGGATCCGCTGGCCGCGTCGCCGGGCGCCGGGCCAGGGGACGCGCCGCAGGTCCCGAGCCGGGCCGCGAGGTCGCCGGGCGCTGGCCGAGCCTGCGGCCGACGCCCTCGACGGGTCTGCCCCCGGACCGCGCGTCGCCCGTGCGCGCCGGGCGTTCGCCGCGCCCGCGCTCCGTGGGCCGTGAGTCCCACCGGCCGGCGCGGCGCGGTCCTTCGCCTCGCGGCTTTCCAGGGTTCGAGGAGCGGGTCATGAGCCGCGCACTCTAGAGGACTTCCGGCGATTCGGCACCCGCGGCCTGGCGAAGGTGTGCGCCGAACGCTCCCGGCGCACCGCCAGCGCCGCCCGCCCGTCCGCTCCGGCGTGATCGAAAGGACGAGCGCCGTTCAGCCCCGCGCGGCCATCCGCTTCGCGTGCACAAGCAGGACCGCGACGTCGGACGGGCTCACGCCGGCGATTCGCGAAGCCTGACCGACCGTGGCCGGGCGCCAGCGGCGAAGCTTCTCGCCGGCCTCGTGCGAAAGTCCGCCGAGCGCCTCGTCCCAGAACGTCTCCGGCAGTTGCAGCTTCTCGAGCGAGCGCGCCGCATCGGCGGTGCGCTGCTGGCGCTCGATGTAGCCGCGGTACTTGAGGCGTACCTCGAGCGCCTCGCGCCACCCGGCCCGCAGTCCACCGGCCACGCCCGCCCGATCGAGCATCTCCCAGTTGCCGTCGGGCCGCGCGAGCAGTTCGCTGGCCCGCACGCTCGCCGGCGGCCGGCACCGTTCGGCCCCGGCGGTGTTCGCGACGACCGCGTCCTGCGCGACGCGCGCATCGCCGGCGACCTCCTCACCGGCGTCGGCCGCACCCGGGCGCCGGCCGTCGCGCCGGGCGTGGACGGCCTCATCGGTCACCGGTGCGGGCATCGCGACCATGACGCGCTCGAGCCGGCGCTGTTCGGCCTCGATCGCCGCGTACTTGGCGCGCACCGACTCGAGCTGATCCTCGGTGAGCAGGCCCAGCTCGCGGCCCGTCGCGGCGAGACGTTCGTCGGCGTTGTCGGCGCGCAGCAGCAGGCGGTGCTCGGCCGCCGAGGTGAACATGCGGTAGGGCTCGCGGTGCTCGCGCGTCACCAGGTCGTCCACCAGCACGCCGATGTAGGCCTGGTCGCGGCGCAGGACGAACGCCGGTTCGCGCCGCAGGGTCCGGGCCGCGTTCACGCCGGCCACGAATCCCTGCGCGGCCGCCTCCTCGTATCCCGACGTGCCGCAGATCTGGCCCGCCAGCCACAGCCCCGGCACGCTCTTCACCTCGAGCGTCTCGCGCAGCTGGTGCGGCAGCACGAAGTCGTACTCGACGGCGTAGCCCGGGCGCAGCATGCGCGCCGACTCGAGTCCGGGGATCGTGTGCAGGAACGCGAGCTGAACGTCCTCGGGCATGCTCGTCGAGACGCCGTTCACGTAGATCTCCTCCACGTCGCGGCCCTCGGGCTCGAGGAACAGGTGGTGCGAATCGCGCTCGGGGAACTTGACCACCTTGTCCTCGAGCGAGGGGCAGTAGCGCGGCCCCGTGCCGCGAATCGCCCCCGAATACAGCGGCGAGCGCGCGAGGTTCTCGCGGATGACCGCGTGCGTGCGCGCGGTCGTGTGCGTGACCCAGCAGGCCGCCTGTTCGAGTTCGAGCTTCTCCGTCCAGTGCGAGAAGGGGCGCGGCGGATCGTCTCCGGGCGCGACCTCGAGCGCCTCGAAGCGGATCGAATCGCGGTGCAGCCGCGGCGGCGTGCCGGTCTTGAGCCGCCCGCGCTCGAGCCCCAGGCCGCCGAGACACTCGCTGAGCGCGCGCGCCGCATGCTCGCCGATGCGCCCGCCTTCGATCCGTCGCTCGCCGACGTGGATGAGCCCGTTCAGGAACGTGCCGGGCGTGATGACGAGCGCGCGGCAGCCGAGCACGCGGCCATCCGCCAGCTCGAGGCCCGCCACGCGGCCCCCTTCGAGCCGCACGTGGTTGGCGACGCCTTCGACCAGATCGAGCCCGGGCACGGCTTCGATCACCTTCAGCATCTCGGCCGAGTAGCGCGGTTTGTCGCACTGCGCCCGCGGCGACCAGACGGCCGGACCGCGTCCGCGGTTGAGAGTCTTGAACTGGATGCCCGCGCGATCGGTGACGAGCCCCATGAGCCCGCCGAGCGCGTCGAGCTCGCGCACCATGTGCCCCTTGGCGATACCGCCGATCGCCGGGTTGCAGGACATCTTGGCCAGGTCGCCGCGCACGACCGTCAGCAGCGCGGTCGAGGCGCCCATGTGCGCGGCCACGTGCGCCGCCTCGCAGCCGGCGTGTCCGCCGCCCACCACGATCACGTCCCAGAGTCCGTCGAAGCGTTCCGCGTGCATGTCCCGCCTCACTTGCCGATGCAGAAGCGAGCGAAGATGCGATCCAGCAACTCGTCGCTCACCCGCTGGCCGGTCACTTCCTCGACGGCGGCGAGCGCTTCACGCAGCTCGAGCGCCACGAACTCGCCCGGTTCGCCCCGGCCGCCGGCCGACGCCGCGCGTTCGAGCGCCGCGCAGGCGCGCGCGAGCGCTTCGGCGTGCCGGGCGTTCGCCACCGCGCCGGCGAGCGGCCCGTGCGCGCGCGCGCCGAGCTGCGATTCGAGCGCCGCGCGCAGGTCGCCGACGCCTTCGCCGGTGCGCGCCGACAGCGCGACCGCGGGCGGGGCGTCGCCGAGCGGGCCGCGCAGCGTGGCCGCGACCTCCCGCACGACCCCGGGGCCGGCGAGGTCGGATTTGTTGAGCGCCAGCAGTACGCGGCGGCCCCGCAGGCCGGCGGCGATCGCGCCGTCCTCGGCGTCGGGCTCGCGCGTCGCGTCGTGCACCCACAGCACCAGCGCGGCCGAATCCATCGCGCCGCGCGAGCGCGCGACGCCCTCCGCCTCGACCGCGTCCCCGGACTCGCGCAGTCCGGCCGTGTCCGAGAGCGTCACGCGCACGCCGCCCAGCTCCAGCGACTCGCTCACGCGGTCGCGTGTCGTGCCGGGCGTGTCGGCGACGATCGCCCGCTCCTCGCCGAGCAGGCGGTTGAAGAGCGTGCTCTTGCCGGCGTTGGGCCGGCCGACGATCGGCACGTGCACGCCCTCGCGCACGGCGCGCGCCCAGGCGCCTTCGCCCACGAACCCGGTCAGCTCGCGCGCGAGCTGGCTCGCGGCGGCGACGATGTGCGCGGGCACCTCGACGCCGCCGACGTCCTCGGCGAAGTCCACGCGCGCCTCGACCTCCGCGGCGCAGTCGGCGATCCGCGAGGCGAAGCTTCGCAGCCGCTCCGACAGCGCCCCGCGCAGCTGCGCGATCGCCAGCTCCGAGGCGGCGCGCGTCTCGGCGTGGATCAGGTCGGCGACCGCCTCGGCCTGGGCCAGGTCGAGCCGTCCGCCAAGGAACGCCCGCAGCGTGAACTCGCCCGGCCGCGCGAGGCGCGCGCCGGCGGCGAGCAGCGCCTCGAGCACTTGCCGCGCCGGCAGCGAACCGCCGTGGCACGACAGCTCGACCACGTCCTCGCGCGTGAACGAGCGCGGCGCGCGGAAGACGCCGGCCACCACCTCGTCGAGCAACGCCCCGCCCGCGGGCGCCACCGCCCAGCCGTGGTGCAGCGTGTGGCTCGGCGCCCCGGCGAGCGTCACCGCGCCGCGAAAGACGCGGTCGGCCACCGCCAGCGCGCCGCGCCCCGAGACGCGCACGACCGCCAGCCCCGACTCGCCGGGGGCGGTCGCGATGGCGGCGATGTCGTCGTCGAGTGGCAGGCTCATGGTCCATCCGGGCTAAAGAACGAAGCGCCGGGTCCGCCCGCAGGCGAACCCGGCGCGTGTGCTGCGGAGCGAACCGGGCTCAGCCCGCGTCTTCCTCCCCGGTTCTCTCCGGGAAGTCGGCGGGGGCGATCGCCACGCGTTTGATCATGCCGGTTCCGAGGGCGAACGTCTTGACGCGCGCGTCCTCCTTCAGCGTGACGTGCACGATGCGGCGCTCCTGCGAGTTCAGGTAGTCGGTGACGACCTCGGTGCGCTGGCCGGCCGCCTGATCGGCGAGCGTGCGGGCCAGATCCTCGAGCTCGCGCTCGCGGCGGCGCCAGAAGTCGTTGATCTCGAGCTGCAGGTGGTAGCGCGAGCCCTCGCCGCGGTTGAGGAACCGGTTGAGCAGGTGCTGGAGCGCCTGCCGGACCTCGCCCTTCTGGCCGGTGAGTAGATCGTCGTCCTTGGCGATCTCGGCGGTGACGTCGGCGCGGTTGCCCTCCGCCGCGACCGAAACCGTCGCCTCGAAGCCCATCGCGCGAAGCAGCTCCTCGGTCAGGCGGCGGCTCTGCTCGGACAGCTCGCTCGTGTTCATCAGGGGCTCCTCGGAGGTCTCGATGGCGACGGCGAGCGGTGCGCGCCGCACGGGTTCGGCGCGCGGGACCGCCGGCTCGGACACCGGTTCGGCGAGCGCGTCATCGGCTCGAGGCTCGTGGTCGGCCTCGAACGCGGGCGGCGATGCGAACGAGTCGCCGGCCTCGACCTCCGCGGGTTCGGCCGCGAAACCGTTGGCCGATTCGCTCAGCGGCTCGACCGCTGCGCCCGGGGCGCCTTCGCGGCGGCGGCCCCTTCCGCCCCTGCGGCCGCGGCGGCGGCGGCGGCGCTCGCCACCCTCGTCACCCTCGCCGGCCGCATGGCCCGGCGCGGCAGCGGCCTCGGCCGGCGGTTCCACGGCGGGCGGGCGACGCTCCTCGCGCCGCTCGGGCCGGCGCTCATCGCCGCGTCCGTTGCGCCGTTCGTCGCCGCGGGCCTCGCGATGCTCTTCGCCACGGGGTTCGCGGCGCTCCTCGCTCCGGCCTTCCCGGCGACCCTCGCGACGCGAATCGCGGCGGGCGTCGTCGCGCCCTTCAGCGCCCCGCTCGCGGCGCGCCTCGTCGCGGCCTTCCGCGGGCCGCTCGCGGCGCGCCTCGTCGCGGCGCTCCTCGCCGCGGCCGCCTTCGGCGCGGGCAGGCTGTGCGCCGCGGCGTCCGTCCTCGCGGCGCCCGTCGCGCCGGCCGCCGCCCTGGGCTTCGCGGTCCTTGTCACGATCGCGATCCCGTCCGCGGTCGCGGTCGCGACCGCCGCGACCGCCGCGGCGGTCGTCGCGACGGCTCGAGACACGACGCTCGCGCTGCTCCTCGGGCTCGCGCACCGCCCCGCCGGGGCGGCGCATGATGCTGACGCGAAACGGCCGTGCGCCGAATCCCAGGAACCCGCCCTTGCCCTCCTCGATCACCGTGATGGTGGCTTCCGCCCGCGAGAGGCGGAGGTCGTCCAGCCCGACGCGCACTGCTTCCTCGAAGGTCTTCCCTTCGTACACCGAACCCTTTGCCATTGGCTCTCCGTTGCCCTGAGGCGCGCGTCCATGGTCTGGCGCTGCCGGGGGGCGCGCCTGTGCGGCGCCCGCAGGGCGGATGGAATCGTGATCTCTCGGCGCGGCGGATTCGCGCGGCGCTCCCCCGCGGGGCGAGCGGCCGGCGCGCGCCTCGGCGCTGCCGGAAAGACCGTGGAAACGACGGGTCAGCTTACTTCGGCGCGAACCCCGTCCGCCACGCCGAACGCTCGAACCGGGACGCTACGTCCTGCGTCCCTTGCCTGCCGCCGCGGGCACCACGACGGCCCCGCTGTCGCCGCGCATCGCGAGCCACTGCTGCGCCGCGGTGAGCACGTTCATGACCGTCCAGTAGAAGACGAGTCCGGACGGCAGGTTGTAGAAGATGAACAGCATGAAGATGTTCATCAGGTACATGGTGGGCGCCTGCTTGGGGTCCGTCGGCGTCAGGACCTGCGACAGGAGACCTGTTCCCGCCATGAGCAGGGGCAGGAAGCGCACCGGGAGATGCCCGATGACCGGCAGCGGCCCGAGGGTGGCCACCAGGTCGGGCGACGAGAGGTCGTGGATCCAGCCGAAGAACGGCGCCTGCCGCAGGTCAATGGCGTTGTTGATGACCGCGTAGAGCGCGAAGAACAGGGGCATCTGCAGCAGCATGGGCAGGCAGCCGCCCATCGGATTGACCTTGTTCTCGCTGTACAGCGCCATCGTCGCCGCGTTCAGGCCCTTCGGATCGTTCTCGAACTTCTTGCGGATCCGCTCGATCTCGGGTTGCAGCTTCTGCATGGCGCGCATGCTGCGCATGCCCGCCATGTTCATCGGGTGGAGCAGCAGCCGCACGAGTGTCGCGATCAGCAGGATCGTGATCCCGTAGTTGTGGACCACACCGTCGACCGCACGCATGAGCTGGAGCAGCAGCTTGCTGAACGGCACGATCCACCGCCAGCCGAGGTCCACCGAACGCTCCATCTCGAGCGGGCCGCTTTCCTTCGCGAGCGCGAAGTGATCCGCCGGCCCCACGTAGGCGACGAACTGCTGCACGCCGGCGCCCGAGGCGGGCAGCGGCATGACCAGCGAGCCGATGGCCACCGGCGCCAGCGGCTTGGTGCCCGCCGGCATCAGCGCCAGCCGGTCGGCCGGCAACTCGGCCGACGCGGCCGCGCTCACGGCCGCCTTGCCGCCCGGTCCGGTCGTGCCCACGAGCGCCATGAAGTAGCGGCTCTGGACGCCGGCCCAGCGTGCGACGCCCTCGAACACCTTCGGATTCCGGCCCACCAGCCCGGCGGCCGCGTCGCGGTGCAGGTCCTTGCCGACGAGGCTCGTCGCGCGCAGGCCGTGCAGGTCCGTCTGCGGGTCCGACTCGGTGAGCGGGAGCCACGAGCGCATGGTGAGCGAGTAATCGCGCACGTCCGAATTGGCGGGAATGCCCGAGGTCTCGACCTCGAGGTCGAGCATGTAGCTGTCGGGCCGCACGCGCCAGGTCTGGCGGATCTGCATGCCGCCCGCGTCGCGGCCGGTGAAGGTCAGCGTGCGGATCGCACCCGTCGCGTCGGTGCTCTCGCTCGCCGCGAACATCGTCTTCGCCAGCGAGCGGGCCGAGGCGCCCGAGCCCAGGTCGAGCGCGAAGGTCGGCGCGCCGTCCAGGCGCACCTGATCGCCCGCGGGAACGTCCATGCCGGGCCGGGGGCGCTTCGCGGGCTTCGCCTGGAAGTCGCTCGCACCATAGGCGGCCGCGAACTTCCTGAGCTGAAAGCCGGTCAGGCGCGCGCCCCGGTTCGAGAACTCCGCCCGATAGAGCGGCGTCTCGATCACGTAGCGCTGCTCGGGAATCTCGGGGGCCGCCGGTTTCGCCGGCGTCGCCGCGAGGCCGGGAACCCCCGGGGCGGCCGTCGCACCCGCCGATCCGTTCGGGATCGCGGCCGCGGCGGCGGTATCCGCGAGCGCGCTGTCGCGCGCGACCAGGGTGGAGTCGGCGGCGGGCTTGCGCACCGGCTTGGGCCCGTAGCGGGCCTGCAGCGCGGTGAAGGCGGCGAAGACGACGAGCGCGAGGGCGACGGCAAGAAGAGTTCGGCGATCCATGGGCGGGGTCAGGGCACCGGGTCGTAGCCGGCCGATCCCAGGGGATGACAGCGCCCGAGCCGCGACAGCGCGAGCCAGCCTCCACGCCACACGCCGTGGCGCGCGATGGCCTCGCGCGCGTACTCCGAGCAGGTGGGGTGGTGGCGGCAGGCGCCGCGCACGGCGGCCGGAGCGAGGACCTGGTAGAGCCGAATGAGCAGCAGGACGATCGCGCGCACGGTCAGGCCTGGGCCACGGGAGCGAGGGCGCCCGCGTGCGCGAGCAGCGTCTCGACCTCGGTGGCCAGTTCCTGGTGCGGCGCGGTCAGGGCCGCGCGGGAAGCGATGAACACGAGCAGGTATCCGTGGTGTGGGACCCGCGGCCAGCGGCGGCGCACGATTTCGCGCAGCCGGCGACGGGCCCGGTTTCGCTGCACTGCCCCGCCGACACCCCGCTTGCTGGCGATCCAGCCCAGCCGCGTGACTTCGCCCGGCGCGGGCAGCGCGAGGAGGAGGCAGGAACGGCCCCGAAATGCCGTTCCGAGCTGGCGCACCGCCGCGAAATCCTTGCTGCTGCGCATGCGGTGTCGGCGGTGAAATCGTTCGGAGGGTGCCGGGCTCATCGTGAGGCGGTGGCCGACCCGGCCCGGCCCGCAGGCCCGCTTCGGCGCCGCACCATGGTCAGATCTCCGGTGCGGCCCCCGGCGCCGCTTTCGCGGGTCGGGGTGAAGGTGGAATCGCGGTCAGCGGGGATCGGAGGAGACCGTGAGGCGCTTGCGCCCGCGCGTGCGCCGGGCCGACAGCACCTTGCGGCCGCCCTTGCTCTTCATGCGGGAGCGGAAGCCGTGCGTCTTCTTCTTGTGGCGGTTGTTGGGACGGTACGTGCGCTTCATCGAAAACCCCTGAGCCAGCGTCGAAGGTTGAAAAAAGACGGCGAAGCCTATGCGAGCGGCCGCTCCGCCGTCAAGGTTCGGGGGGAACGCACCGCTCCACCTTATAGAAGGCTGTCTCAGGCACGGGATCGGCCCTCAACCCTACCCGCCGCGGCGCCGATAACGGGTGGGTCCCGAAGTCCGCGCAGGCCAGGAAAGCCTTCGTCACGCGCCCCGACCCATCCATGTCCCAGGACTCCTCCAGCCCCGCTTCGCGAGGCACCGGTGACGGCTCTCCGGCCGCCCGCAACCTCGCCGAGTGGTTCCGCCAGCTCGACCGCTACGTGCGCATGACCTGCACGTTCGGTCCGGCCGCGCCGAACTGCACGGCGACCCGGGAGCGCGTGCTCGAGGACTTCATGGAGATCCTCGGTTATCACGCGCCGTTCGCGGTCCACTGCACGCCACTCGAGCTCTGGCTGCGCGACGAGGCGATCGTTCGCCCGCCCGCCGCCGCCACGTCGGAAACCGTGGTGCAGCTGGAGCGGAGGATTCCGTTCCTGCTCTATCGCGACGGCATTCGCGCCCTGACCTTCACCCCGAAGACGACCCGCGAGGACGTCGGCGCGCTGCTCGACGCGCTCGCGAAGGTGACGACCGCGCAGGTGACGAACGAAGACCTCGTCACGCTGCTCTGGGAGGTCAACCTGACCGGTTTGCGCGTGGACATCTCCCCGCTGGAGGCGCCGGCGGAACCCGGCGGCGGCCTCGCCGCGGCGTTCGACGACTGGGCCGTGCCGCAGGCGGGCACGGACGTCCTCGAAGCCTGGCGGGCGCTGACCGCCGCCGAGGCGCACGACCGCGAGGCGTTCACCGACGCCTGGCGGCGCGAAGCCGCCGAGCCCTGGACGATGCGGGTGGACGGACTCGTGCGCGGGGTGATGGCGCTCGATCCGAGCCCGAACACCGTGGACGCGTTCGGGCACGCGCTCGTCACCTGGCTGGGCGGCGCCGTCCAGCGCTGCGAGTGGGACGAAGCGGGCCGCGCGCTGGCGGCGCTGCAGGCGGTGGATCCGGCCGGCGAGCGAACCGCCGGCGCGCTCGCGCAGGTGTTCGCGACGATGGACGCCGAGGCGGTGGCCGAACGCCTGGACGAAGCCGAACCGGGTCCGCAGGCGCGGTTCTTCGCGCTGACGGTGCGCCTCGGCCGGCCGGCGCTCGACCTGCTGGTCGGCGTGCTGGCGATCGCGACCCGCGTGAGGCTGCGCGCGGCGGCGACCACCGCCCTCTCGTACCTGTGCGCGGAGGAGCCGGAGCTGCTCGGCCGCCACCTCGCGGACCCGCGCTGGTACGTCGTGCGCAACATCGTCTTCGTGCTCGGTCAGATCGGCGGACCCGGCATCGTGGAGCTGCTCGCCCGGATCGTGCAGCACCCCGACGCGCGCGTCCGGCGCTCGGTCGTGCACGCGCTCGGACAGGCGCCCTCCGAGATGCGGCTGCCGCTGCTCGTCGAGCTGCTCGACTCGGCGGACCCGCAGACCGTCTCGGCGGCGCTCGTGATGCTCGGCCGCGAGAGCGACCCGCGGGTCGGCTCGGCGCTGCTCGAGCGGGTCACGGCGGACGACTTCGCCGAACGGCCCGACGAGGCCAAGGTCGCGCTCGTGACCGCGCTCGGCGAGACCACGGGCGAGAGCGCGCTCCCCGTGCTCGAGGAGCTGCTCCATCGCGGCGGATGGTTCGCGCGGCGCGCGGCCGAGCGCTCCGCCGCGGCGCAGGCGCTGGTGCGCATCGGCACGCCGGCGGCGCTCACGTTGGTCGAAACGGGCCTCTCGGCGCGGGCCGAGGCGATTCGCGTCAGCTGCCAGGACGCGCTCGCGCGCAAGGGGCGTGCGGCGTGACGAGCCCCGGCATGCCCGCGCCCCGCGGCGAGGCCCTGCTGCGTGAGCAGGGCCTGCAGGTCGCGATGCGCATCGTCGCGACCCTGCGCACCGGCCGCTCGTACGCGATCGGCAACGTCGCGTTCACGCGCCAGCTCGAGCAGTTGCTGACGTCGCTCGCGCCCATCCTGGCCGACGCCGGCGAGGTGGTGGTGCTCGCCGACGACGGCGACGTGCAGGTCAACGGCGTGCGCCTTCCGCTGCGCCCGGCGAGCCTGCGCACGCTCGAACAGCTCGCGCAGGAGTTCCAGGTCCGCGAGATCGCCGGCGTCGCCTTCCGCGCCGGGCTCGCGCTCGCCGAGCTCGAGGACTTCATGCGCTACTTCCTGCCCTCGGAGCTCTACAAGGGCGGCGAACTCGCGCAGGCCTGCGCCACGCACGGCCTGCGGCAGGTCGAGCCGCTCGAGGTCGTGGACGCCGGCCAGGCGCACGGCGGTGCGAACGGCGCGCCCGCCGCGCCAGAGGAGGCGGCGACGGAGTCGCTTTCGCCCGGACTCGCGCGCGCGCGACACAACGCCCGGTTGCTGCTGGGCGGCGATCCGGGGCCGCGCGCGATCGAGCTGCGGCACCTCAAGCGCGTCACGCAGCCGCTGGTGGATGCGGTGACCGGCGAAGCGGCGGGCACGCCCGCGTTCCGGCCCGATGCGGCGCCCGACGGCTGCGAACACGCGCTGAGCGTGGCGCTGCTCGCCATCGCGATCGGCCTGCGGCTCGGGCTCACCCGCTCCGAACTCTCCGAGCTCGGCGTCGCGGCGCTGCTGCACGACGCCGGCAAGGACGCCGTCGCCGGCCAGGTCCGCCACCCGTCCGCGGGCCGCTCCCCCGCCGAACGCGCGGGCGCCGAAAGCCACCCGCTCGAGGGCCTGCGGCGCATCGCGCTCTCGACCACGCTCAACGCCTCCTCGCTGCTCGCCATGCGCGTGGCGCTCGAGCATCACGCCGGCGGACCGCACGGCTACCCGTCGCTGCCCGCACACTGGCGGCAGGCCCCGGCGTCGCAGGTCGTGGCGATCGCCGACGCGTACGTGTCGCTGACCGAACCGAGCACGGGCGGCGGGCCGGCGCTCGCTCCCTCCGCGGCCCTCGGCTGCGTGCTCGGGCCGCTCGCGGATCGCTTCCACCCGGCGCTGCGTGCGGCGCTGGTGCGCGTGCTCGGCGTTCATCCGCGCGGGCAGGTGCTCGAGCTCGATGACGGCTCGCTCGTCCGTTCACTCGGCGGGCGGCCCGAGGATCCTTCGCAGTCGCTCATCGAGTGGCTCGCGGGCGCCGACGGCGAGCCGGCCCGGACCGCTCTGCCCGCGGGCGAGCCGCTGCCGGCCGGGCGATCGGTGCGTCGCGCGCTGCCGCTGAGCGAGTGGCCCTCCGCGGCGCGAGCCGCCTAGCCTTGATTATTCACAAGAGGTAGCAGCAAAACGTCATCGCACCTCGGTGCGGATGTGATAGGAAGCGGGTGTTCGAAGCCTGCTCCAGTCACAGCACAGGAGGTGCGATGGCGACAGACCAGCAGTGCCCCGCGTTCGTAGCGCTCGCCGATGACCTCGTAGAAGTCCTCGCCCTCGTGCCCGCGCAGCGGCCGCAGGCCGAAGTCGTCGAGGACCAGGAGATCGGGTCGGAGGTAGCCGGCGAGCCGGCGGTCGTACGTCCCGTCGGCGCGACCGCCGTTGAGGTGTGCGAGCATCTTGGCCGCCGGCGTGAACAGCACGTCGTAGCCGCGCCGACAGGCTTCGTGGCCGAGGGCCTGGGCGAGATGGCTCTTGCCGGTGCCCGAGGGGCCGACGATCAGGCAGGACTCCTTTCGTTCGATCCACGCTCCGGTGGCGAGGTCGTGGATCTGTTGGCGGTTGATCGACGGGTTGAACGACCAGTCGAACCCCTCGAGGGTCTTCTCGGCCATGAAGCTGGCCCGGCGCAGCCGCAGCGTGAGCTGCTTCTGCGACCGTCGCTCGACTTCGTCCTCGAGCAAGCGCTCGAGGAACTCGACGAAGCTGAGCTGGTCCTCGATCGCCTGGCGGTTGCGCACCTCCAGGGTCTCGAGAATGCCCGAGAGCCGTAGGGCCTTGAGCTTGGGGATCAACTGGGGCTTGACGTCCATGGTCCGTGCTCCTTTCAGTGGAAGAGCTCGGACCCGGAGCGTGCGAACAGATAGCTCGGCGCGGGGCGCGGCGCGGGCTTCTCGCCCGGCAGCGGTTCGTGTTCCAGCCCCCGCACGAGGATGCGCTTGATCGTGCCGTAGCCGACGTCCTCGAAGTGCAGCGCGCGGCGGCAGGCGGCCTCGAGCCGCGCTCCGCCGTGCTTGTCGGCCAGGTGCAGGATCGCCTGGGCGGTGCGCAGCCGGTCCAGCGGCCGCTCGGCCAGCAATCGGGCGATCACGGCGGTGGCGGCAGGCCCGATCGACGCGGCGCGCGCGCGGCACCAGTGCGGCGTCGCCATCAGGAACGCCACCTTGTCGGGCGGGTAGTGCTCGGCGAGTGTGCGCCGCGTGCCCGGCGGCCCCCAGCGGTGGGTGGCGAGCCGCTCGTAGTCGTGGAAGAGCACCACGTCCTGGCCGTTGCTGCGCACCCACAGCGTGCGGCCGATCAACCGGTGCGGCGCCGAGTAGTACGCACCCTCGACGACCACGTGGCAGTCGGGGTGCAGCTTCGCCTGTCGCCACACGCCGAGGTCGTAGGGCGCCTCGGGCAGCGGCGACAACGCGGCGCGCTCGACCTCGCGGAACCGCACGAGCGTCGCGTACAGCGTCCGGCTGGCGATCGTCATCGCGCGTCCTCGCGGTCAGGGTCCGCGCGCAGCCTATCAGGCCCTCAGGCCCGTGTTCTCAGCCACACGAAAGTCGGAAGGCCCTTTTTTTGGACCTCGATCAGCCCCTCGGCGCGCTCCAGCCGCGCCCGGAGCCGGCGGGTTTCACGCTCGAGTTCGACGATCTTCCGGTCCCGCGGGTCCACCGGCTTCGGCTTCGGCCCCCGCGCTCGCGGCGTCAGCCCCGCCAGTTCGCCGCGCTGGCGCG